>Ga0102593_1000088_pt1 | contig 248652 bp, 283 predicted proteins | sample AraplaCol_mMS_r2_2_FD_76862 | JGI IMG/M metagenome (GOLD analysis project Ga0102593, IMG submission 76862) | Arabidopsis root microbial communities from North Carolina, USA - plate scrape MF_Col_mMS_r2 (SPADES assembly) (version 2) | ecosystem: Host-associated > Plants > Roots > Endosphere...
TCGTTGAATCTGGCTTGTTGGCGTGAGACTTGGCTGACTTGTGGGGGTTTAGTTCAAATCTGCTGTACGTGAGCAGCTGTAAGTGGGATGATAGTTCAAGACCAGCTGTGCTTGTGAGATTATGAATTGAGCTTGCGTTTACTGTTCTAGCTTCTCTGATGTCGATATCTGGGGATACTTGAGATTATAATAAAGAATATTGTAGCTTTTGTTTTCCTGGCATGGGCAGTATCATCTCTGGGTACTTCGAGTTTGTCCTGAACTAGTAGTACTAGGGTTCCCTCAGGCAATTTTGCATCTTACAATTCAATATATACATGAGCTCATTCCACTTGAATTCCAAAAATAAATCAAATGTAGAGACCAATTACCATAAACACCCCATTTACTAGACGTCTTGCATACTGAGTCGATACCGTATACTCAAGGCGGTGAGCAGCTGCTTATCTACAACGATTTGAGGCTTCCCCGATCCACCTCCACTTGACATCAAATCCACCAATCCACCAATCCACCATGCCACCTGAATCTACTCCGGCTAAGGGCGGGGGTATGTCGCTTTATGCGAATCTCCTCGATCCCTCCGCCGAGTCTGCCCCCGGGACTATCTCCCGTGCTCCCGTCGTCTTCAAACAGAGCTCCGAGGCCGACGCGCAACCCGACGACTCCGCTGCAAAGAAGCAGCAGCTCAATGCTGGTACTTTTCAGTTTGTTCCATCATCGCGCAAGAGGCAGTGATAGCTCACTTTATCTGCCATACAGCTTCTCTTCGATTCCAACCAACCAAACGACCTCAACTTGCCAATCAAAAACCAAAAGCTAAACCAACATTACCAAAAGCCACCGCACCACCAGCCGTTCAAGCCGCAACATCTACCTCTGTGCCAAATAAGAGCACAATTGCTGACTGGGCAGCTACTGAAGATGACGACTTTGGATACTATATGGGTGAGAAGCGGCAACGAGGCGGCCGGAAGAAGCGCAAGAAGAATCGTGAGGAACGATCTATCCCGCAAAACTGGGATGATATCTATGACCCTTCACGACCGAATAACTACGAAGCATATCGACATAGCGATGAAAAGATTCTTGAAGTTCGAGAATGGAAGGATCGTCTCTATGCCCATCGCATGAGACGCTCACCCAGTATGGACTCGGATAGTGATTACGACCGTCCAGTCAATCGTATGCCATGAACACCCTATACGGAGGAATATCTTTGGAATACTGATCATCAGCTCCAGGAAATTTCGCACCACCACCCAGTTTCGCACCTCCGCCGAATCTCAATGATATACCCCCTCCACCCCCAGCGTCAGTACCAGACGATGCCTCCGGCGAGGATGCCTTCGCCCGTCGTGCGCGCATGGTACAAGATTCCAGCAACAAACCACCCGCGCCTGGCTACTCCCAATTAACCCCTCCACCTCCCCCAGAAGAACCTCCTGCTCCACCACCCCCTGGAAACGCACCCGCTCCACATCCTACAGATACTTTTCAACCCGCATCAGCGACTATCTCCCGCGCCCCAGTTCGCTACACTCTCCCCCCAGCACCGGCCGATATCCCAGCATCCGAGGCAGAGCTTGAAGAAGTTTTCGCCAAAGAAGAGCCCCCAGAAAACGAGAACGACAGTGATGTACAAAACGAAAGTAACGAGAATGAGCCGCGTTCCCTGCGCCCGGGCCAGAAGGGCTTTGCAGAACGACTACTCTCAAAATATGGTTGGACCAAGGGGTCTGGCCTTGGTGCAGATGGATCAGGTATTGCCAAACCTTTGCAGGTCAAGGTTGAGAAACGCAAGAAACGGCCCGATTCTGAAGGAGGAGGCTTTGTTACGCCTGCTGGACGGGGTACTATCGTTGGTGGGAAGAGGAAAGGCGGCGAGGATACGGGGAAATTTGGTCCTATGAGTGAGGTTATTATTCTTCTCGGTATGCTTGGTGGTATGGATCTAGATGCGGAATTAAGTGGTGAGGGTGGTGGATTGATGCAGGAGATAGGCGAAGAGTGTTCTGAGAAGGTATGTTTTAAACTTCGCATGCACTCTCAGTAGAGATATCTTTATTAACTACTATATATAGTATGGGAGTGTAGAACGAGTCTACATCGCCCGAGACGTGAACCCTCCAGTCCCGGTGTTTGTGAAGTTCACCAGTCCGTTGTCAGCTTTACGAGTAAGTGACAGCCAACTCGCTCCAATCGAATCCTTTACTGATATATCACAATCTAATAGGCTGTCAACGCTCTTGAAGGACGTATATTCAACGGAAATCCTATATCAGCACGCTTCTTTGATCCCGAGAAATTTGAGCAGGGGATTTATGTGGACTAATGTCAACAATTTCTCGATTAAGAGTTACCAAAGTACATGGCATGAGTATCATATTCAAAGACTAGATCGACAGATCTTCATGAAGGCTATAATATAATAAAGAAATGTGCCAGTACCTCATGCCTACCACCTGGTATGCGTGTTTTCTGATCGTGTTTGACTCAAATACTGCCCAGTATCTGAATTCAACATGATCAGAAAGTAATTCGATCGAAATGTTCCCAATCAAACCCATCCACTCCCAGTCCAATTCCTCTACTTCTACTACTTCTTCTACTTCTACCTGCTCTCTTGCCACTTCGACTGGTAATGGCAGGACTAGAACTGAGAATCATCAAGCTCTGATGCTCCACACCTCGACTAGTATTTCTAGGAACAGGAATATTCGACTGCTGTCCCCCAACCTGCCATACCATCCGCTGCCCCTGGGCTCTATGAACTGGAACTGGAATAAATGACTGATTATGACTACTGCCAGCAGTAGAAGCAGGTCGAGACTCTTGCAGGGATCCACCCACTAAAGATGAACCCTCATTTCCTTGCTCTCCCGTAACTGTCATGCACAGCTGTCGACTTAAACCGGTAGTATCCGACGTCAATAATCCAAGTCCATTCGATCCCTCATCTCCCTCACACTCCCGGGAACACCGCTCATCACCGCGTTCCACGGGCTGGGATAAACGAACATTTGTCATGGGCGTTGGAATCCAATTCCAAATATAATTCTCTTTCATCTGTTCCCCTTCAAGCGTCTCTGATACCATCATCGGTACCGAAGCTGGTACTTTTGGCCGACGGCGCGGCTTCCGCTCTTCTTTACATGTTGGACATAGTGAGTATGATGGGATGGACCATTGTTCTTGGTGATGGGGTAGACATTCGTAACCGGTTATCAGGGCTTTGTTACATGGGTCTGGGATGGCTGAGTGTCGGATTTTGGCGGCGCAGAAGATACATCTCCAGAAGATGTTCTTGCACATTCTTTTGTTGGGGTAAATTTCTATTATCAGTAGTTAGTTGGTGTTGGTATTATAGTGTTAGTAGGTGTTCAGTATGAGCACTTAGGTCTGTGATAGATTGAGAGAAGATAGGTTTGTTCCCTGCTTGAGGGTTTGAAGAGTCCTTGGACATTCATTCCTATGTGATGTGCTGATTGTGTTTGTGAGATTAAGACTTGATATACTGGATCTCGGGTCTTAAATTTATCTTCTGAACGAGGTAGCTCTCCTTGAGCTGAATATCTAGATTGGGCATGACATGCTACTTATACCCTCAAAGAGCTAGGTTGAAGGAAGGTCTCGTCTTTGATTCAAATGGAATTTTTATCTTCAATATGCCATTATTATAGGCTCTCTTTATCTCATCGATCGTTTCGGAATTTTCTTTCAGAGAAGAATCCTCGACATTGTGCTATGGACAATGATTGTCATAAAGATTGCAGGGATCGCTTGGTCGAGATACTTGAACAAGCTATACAAGGAACGACTTCAACTTCTTTGTTGACTGTAGCAGGCCCTAGAGATAGCACTGATACATCTTAATGCTCAAAATGGGACTATAGATGATTCTACACTCTTAACTCTTAAGTATTTTCGGATTCTAATGTACTTTGCTCGATCAGCTTCATATACAACAGGATTACCTAATCATCGCGGGGCCTCGTCGACAGCTCTTTTTGTTCTTCACTTCACCTCCCTCAACTCCTCTCTCGCTCGTACTTCTCCTTAACTGCGTCTTTCCAGCATTGTTATCACACCGTTTACCGGTAGCAGTTCGTCTACTCCTCGATTTTTTTATTACTGCGTCAAAATCCTTGCATTCCCCAGTTTCGACCCACTCAATCACCAAGCATGTCTCTTTGCTTAAATCGTCTCCAAGAGGAGCGGTACGTGACCGTGCATTATCCGTGAAACCAGCCGCACAACAAACGGTGATCCATAACTAGAGCACTAACTATCATTCTATAGCAAGCAGTGGCGCCGCGATCACCCATTCGGCTTTGTAGCCAAGCCTAAGCGCACGGAACAAGGGACACTCGATCTGAAGCAATGGTCATGCTCCGTGCCCGGAAAGAAGGACACTCTTTGGGATGGAGGTTCATTCAAACTTGATGTGATCTTCCCAGATGGTAAGCTCGACTCGGCGCATTCCTCGCGAAGATCCACATACTAACGGAGACGATCTTCGTGCTTCCAGAATATCCTACCAAGCCACCAAAATGTATGTGAGAATGGCTTTAGCACCACGGCCTGACCCTGACCCTAGCGACTATTATTGCGCATGAGCTCGACTCATCATATCTCCTATTCTACCGCCATCTTTCAAGTTCGATGTCAATGCGCTAACTTGTCTTGTCGTAGGCAAATTCACGCCACCGCTTTTCCACCCGAACGTCTACCCGTCTGGCACAGTCTGCTTGTCAATCTTGAACGAGGAAGAAGGATGGCGACCTGCAATTACGATCAAGCAGATTCTTCTCGGTATCCAGGATCTCCTCAATGACCCCAATCCCGAGTCTCCCGCACAGGCCGAGGCGTACAATATGTTCAAGAAGGATCGCCCGGGTTACGAGCGCAAAGTGCGCCAGGTTGTCCGTGAGAACCCTCCTATGTAGATCGTCAGGATGGAAACTAGTGGACTTACTCTGGATCGTCATGTGGGCACAGCATTGACTTGTTTCTGATCTGGGGTAGTTATGGGTTGGGTATTACTTCTTCCGGATTTGGGGGGACTGCATAATTCTAGCACTGAAGCGCGGCGCAATGGATCTATACATATTACTATCTATTTCCAGCAAGTGTAAATGTAATAATCATCACCATAATTTTAAATGTACTATGTAAATGTAATGTAATTATAAAGTATCATTGGTGACTCCTCTACCCACAGGTAGTAATCCAGTCTATCTTATCGGTGACTCAAAGACTGCCGACATCGCCCCTCCCCCCGCCGAGAAGAAAAAAAAAACCTTGGCTCTTTCAATTAACTTCCTTTCTTCTTCTTCACATTATCCTTCAATTCTACCTCCGGGAACATACTCTCAACATGTGTGGAATCTTCGCGTGTCACCAGTTCGTTTTATCCCCTGCTGTTCCCTTTTCTTTTCCTCTCCTTCTTCCCCTCCAATGTCTTAAAATCCACCCCCGCGGTGGTGCCTTTATTCCCCGGTCCCCGCCGCGCACTGTCATGAATATCCACTAACCGCGAGAATAGTCACCCTGATGTGCAAAAGTTCAAGCCCACGGCCTTGCGCATGGCCAAGGCGTGAGTATATCCCCATTCTAATATACTTGTTGAGTGCAATTGAGTGTTCCTGGCTAACCTATCTCTCAATTTTATAGTGTGCGCCACCGTGGTCCCGATTGGAGTGAGTCACCAACGTCGCAATTGCAATCGCAATGCCTACACTCTCCATTGGAGATTGAATGGAGGGGGAAAAAATAAAGGAATTGAGTGGTTAACAATTATATTCTATAATAGGCGGTAGCTTCATTGGCGATAACACAAGTGAGTTGATGCAAGGCCTGCTGATCGTTGTGGGGTACAAGACTAACCATTGTGTGCCGGCAGTTCTGACTCATGAGCGTCTGTGTATCGTCGGTGTTGGTGAGTAAAGTGATATTCGAAGATCTCTTGATTGATTATAAGAGCATTGCTGATGATTCCTAAGACTCCGGTGCCCAGCCCCTTGTCAACGATGACTCCTCCCTCGCCCTCGCCGTTAACGGCGAAATCTACAACCACCGTATCCTCCGCAAGAACCTGAAGACCAAGTACAACTTCAAGACTCACTCCGATTGTGAGGTTGTCATTCCTCTGGTATGTCGATGGACAAATAATCGTTTCTTGAACTGTCATCACGCGACAGTTGCATCGGAACCGGTTTTAATAATCTTCCCTAGTATATGGAACACGGCCTTGATGCCCCCAAGCATCTCGATGGCATGTTCTCCTGGGTCCTCTGGGACAAGAAGCAAGACCGTGTCGTTGCTGCCCGTGACCCTATTGGTATCACTAGCTTCTACCTCGGCCGCTCTTCCACCACCCCCGGCGCCGTTTACTTTGCCTCCGAACTCAAGTCTCTGCACCCCGTCTGTGACGACATCATTGCCTTCCCTCCCGGCCACATCTACGACTCCAAGACCGACTCTCTAACTCGCTACTTCGAGCCCAAGTGGTGGGATCCTACTAACGTTCCCACTACTCCCGTTGACTACAAGGTCCTCCGCCACAGCCTGGAGAAGGCCGTCCGCAAGCGCCTGATGGCCGAGGTCCCTTACGGTGTCCTGCTTTCTGGTGGTCTGGACTCCAGTCTGGTTGCCTCCATTGCCCAGCGTGAGACTCTGCGCATGCAAGAAGCTGCCCGGAAAGCCAGCAAGGCCGAGCTGGCCGCTTCCTCAGATCTCGTCGGTATCGATGACGAGAACGAGCTGTCCACCGTCACCACCTTCCAGCAATTGCACTCTTTCTCCATCGGTCTCCCCGGCGCTCCCGATACCGCCGCAGCTCTTGATGTCGCCAAGTTCCTGGGCACCAAGCATCACGCTTTCACTTTCACCGTTGAGGACGGCCTGAACGCCCTCTCCGATGTTATCTACCACCTGGAGACCTACGATGTCACCACCATCCGTGCTTCTACTCCCATGTACCTGCTCTCCCGTAAGATCAAGGCTATGGGTGTCAAGATGGTTCTGTCCGGTGAGGGCAGCGACGAAATCTTCGGTGGATACCTGTACTTCCACGCTGCGCCCAACCGCGAGGAGTTCCACAAGGAGACCGTCCGCCGTGTGAAGAACCTGCACTTGGCTGACTGCCTGCGCGCCAACAAGTCCACCTCCGCCTGGGGTCTGGAGGCTCGTGTCCCCTTCCTGGACAAGGAGTTCCTTGAGACCGCCATGGGCGTTGACCCCGCCGAGAAGATGATCAACAAGGAGCGTATCGAGAAGTACATCATCCGCAAGGCCTTCGACACTTCCGACGAGCCCGACGTCGAGCCCTACCTCCCCGAGAAGATCCTCTGGCGCCAGAAGGAGCAGTTCTCCGACGGTGTCGGTTACAGCTGGATTGATGGCCTCAAGGATGCTGCCGAGCTCCACGTTACCGATGAAATGATGAAGAACCCCAAGCCCGAATGGGGCTCTGATATCCCCGACACCAAGGAAGCCTACTGGTACCGTACCATGTTCGACGAGCACTTCCCTCCCTACTGTGCCGGTACCGTTGAGCGATGGACCCCCACCTGGTCTAAGCAGACCGATCCCAGTGGACGGTAAGCATTACCTTCGACAGTTAACTGTGTTTTTTTTTTTTGGAGTATTGAACTAATTTTGTTATAGTGCCATTGCCACACACAACGCCAAGTATGATCACGCTGAGTAAAAGTATTCGAATCTCATACAATGTTTTGTTTTGAAAGTTAAGACTGCTAGATAGAATTGAGGTGTATATACCCTTTTACTTTATTCGTTCTAGTAGATGTGGAAATACCGCAATGTTCTTTCCTTTTTTATACTCGATGGATATAAAGACAATTAATTTTCACTTCTTCTCTTTCTATACGCTGTATTTGAGTTTTCAAGAGAACTATTTGTTCAAGAAATAGAGAGCTACCACAAGCTTGGAGTAATACTACTAACAATATTAGACAGTTACGCTTTTAGGGCTAATCTCATGCAAGTGACTGACGCATTTCGGACCAATTATGCCAAACCCCTTGAAAAGGGATATCTCATTACAACTTGATTATTCGGCGGATCAGCACTATTATATGCGATTAGATCTACTATTTCTTGATGGGCTAGTGCTCGCATCCGCTGGATGACGCTCCAACATCCAATCATAAAGCAAGAATCCGGCCGTGGGACGAGACGATTGATACCTGCCCATATGCAGGGCCTGCATTGAGTCGTTCATATCAACCTATAAATTTTTCGAGATCCCGTTTCCAAGCTTACTTTCGTCCTTGTTGGTTTTTAACGATAAAAGCCTAAAATGGTTTCGCTCGGTACAGTTCTCGAGAATAACTCCAACATCACTCGACGCTATGGATCAGGCCTAGTTGGCGTCTTCGGTAGGTTCTTTGTTTTCATATCGTCTTTATTCCTCGAAATTTCTTTGGTCCTATGGCACTTGATATGGGATACATCGTCATTTCTCTAAAACATCTCGAAGATTCTTTGCTGAAACCTCATAGTCGGCGGTACCAGTGGAATCGGGGAATCGACAGCTCGCGCATTCTTACGTAACACAGATGCCTCTCATGCGTATATTATCGGTCGAGACGAAGCAAGAGCTTCTGCCATCATAGATGAAGTTCGTCAGATCAAACAGGATCCGCGAATCACATTCATAAAGTCGGATGTCTCTTTGCTGCGGGAGATAGATGACGCATGCAGCGCCATTCAGCAAAAGGAGGATAAGGTAAATATACTTTTCCTCAGTCCAGGTGTTGGAACTATGAATGGCCGTACCGGTATGGAGCATCAATATTTAAAGCCGAAACCATAGCCTGGATACTAATTATGCCGCCGACAGAGACCGATGAGGGTTTGGACGTAAAGCTGGGCCTGCACTATTATTCTCGGATGCGATTCGTTACAAATCTACTGCCACAGTTGATTATGGCAGGGAATGCAGATCCTAATACCGAGAACAGAGATATACAGCCACTGTCGCGCGTTATATCGGTCCTTGAAGCCGGAGGAGAAGCCGCACTCCGACTTGACGATCTATCTCTGAAAACCCACTATTCGCTACGAAATTGTGCCAAGCATGCTATCACAATGAACTCGATTTCAATGGAATATCTGGCTTCCCAGCACCCGCAAATTTCATTCATTCATTCCTTCCCAGGGGTTGTGAGAACACGTCTTGATCGACATTTTGGGACCGTCACCAAGTATGCCTTTTCCGCACTATTACTCCTCTTCAGGACATGGGAGATCCCATTCAATGAAAGTGGGGAGAGACATCTGTATGCTGCTACCAGTCCACTGTTTCCGCCACAGAAGTATAAGGATAGTACGCTGGATGCTGCGGAGGGATCTGAGGGTTATAAGGGTAGCGGGTCTTACCGGATAAATCAACATGGATCGGCTTATAGTTCAAGCAAGATCATGCAAATTTATCGTGAAGACGGGACAAGAAAAATGATCTGGAAGCATACACTTGATATATTTGCGAAGGTCCTCGGTGCATAGGGTGCTACATCGAACCGATATTGAATCGTTTCCATTAGTAACCTTCTTCTTCTTCTTCTTCTTCTTCTTCTTCTTCTTCTTCTTCTTCTTCTTCTTCTTCTTCTTCTTCTTCTTCTTCTTCTTCTTCTTCTTCTTCTTCTTCGATGGAATAGGTTGTATTATATATATTGCGAGTCCAAGATCGACGGCCTGACAGAAACACTCGGGCGATTTCAATATGCGCATGTTGGAAAAACTTGACTATCTGACCCTCTCCGCGGAAAAGGGTAGACAACATGATCAATGTACTGTGACAGACCTCGTATTAAGCTTCCCCAATCCTCGTTTAGCTCTCCAATAATTGCTATGCACGAGGAGTTCCGGACAACCCTTAATGGCCCATGACCATTTCGGAACAAATAATTGTGATACTTCCCAGTTCTGCGGAAGCCATGGATCTCCCCACACCATCACTCCGATATCACCATTGGTAGGATCCATCATATCAGTACATAGCTTACAGTAATCGAATGACTCAGAGGCCATGATGAGATTATCCCGCATTCGAGGAAACGGAAAACAGTCTAGCCAGGGGTGATGAGGGGTTGCGCATTGAAGAGGAGTGGGAGAAAGACTAGGTGGAAAGATACTCCTTTCGTGAAGCTTTGGCAAAGTGGTGTTAAATGGAGACAAGTTAAATGGAGACAAGGCGTTGTCTTCCATTGCCTCGAATGTTAACCCAAGTGATGCCATATTATCCAAAAATGCACGGAGAACGTTAAATTTGCTCAACGTGAATAATTGGTCAATGCATGGGTCTGCAGCATAATGTCTCTCATATGCTCCCTTGTTGAAACGCGACATCAGTGCTACCGCTTCATAGAGCGATGTGGGTCGACTTGGTAGTATCTGCGAGTCTTTGTTTCGATCTGGACGTGGAAGAATCAATGCATAGCGGTGCAGATCCGATGATTTATCTTTGGACTGAAAGGCAAGGGCGTTTTTTCGCTCACGCCGTTTTCTTGCTCCTGTAGAGTGGCTAATTAGTAACTAAGAAGTAGTTTACATCTGGCCGCAAGCTGAGGCAAATTTAGGGCACCTACGCAAAGCACGTTGATTGATCTTATTCTGCAATTTCTTGCGAAGAGCAGGGTCAGTAATACCGCGCCAATCATCAGCCCTAGAGGCAAGGGCTAAATGATAATCAGGGTCTGACGGTGACTGTGACAACATAATTTCTGGAGTGGAGGGACGGCCCATATCGTAATGTGAATAAGTCAAGGAACTCATAAGGAGATTAGACAGACAGTAACGCTAAAGAAGTGGCGATAGAATGCGCTTCCAGTCTTTGTGATGTCGGATGTCGGATCCATGCCTCCGGATGACGGATTTTCGGCGACTCAGCGAGAAGTGGGTAATCTGTTCGGACCCATCCAATCGCTTTTTAAGGAATCTAGTCCGATCGAGGTTTGCAGTATACACTGATATCCTGCGAATTCCAGTATGAGCTAGCTCCGATGCTATTGCATACTGCTAGCAGAAGTTTGAGTGTTGTATGATCAATATAATTGCAGCTCTCTTCATCAATCAGCAGTAGCCGAGGATCTTGATATCCGAGATAAAAGATCTACTATGGACTCCGTGATGCTTAACCTTATGCGGCTGGATGACGCTTTTCGGGCCAATCGGTATAAGCTTGTGGGTATCAAGATGACCGATTTCCAGCCAATCAATGACTGACGCTGCAAGAAAAGCAACACGGCGCTGTTTGTAGAAAATCTTCAAATATGTAGTACATGTGCAGCCTTCCAAGGCTTATCAATGGCTTTAAAAGGATCGCCTCGGTGCAGGTCTAGGAATACTCGAGCTCCTAGTGATGTTTATAAATTCGATGAACTCCACACAAATGCCGCCGATCGACATACTACCCAAAGATACACAACCTCCAAACTCGCCAATCTTCATTATGCGAGAGTTCTGGCTGAGAGAGAATCGACAATCAAAATCATCCCAGTTCATCCTGGCATGGTTCCCACGAATCTTCACCATGCTTCGACGGGTAGTTTTCTGAAGCCTTTCCTCTATGCTGCAGTTTATCCTTGGCCACCACACCGGTTGAAAAGGGTGCTCTTTCGCAGATTTTTGCGGCAGTGAGTCCTGATGCCAAACATGGACAGTATTATGGACCTATTGGCAAGGAGGAATCAGGCTCTAAACTCAGCCAGAATCGTGAACTTCAAGAAGGGTTATTCAGATGGATTCAATATGAATTTTCAGGACATGTTGAGACTTTTCCTTAGTACTGGCTCACTTCTGTTTTTCTGTGTCAGCAATGCAAAACCTATTTCCTATATATCAAGATTTCGATTAAGTTTATATCGTCCTTTGTATAGGAATACGTTTTACTAGGGCTAGTATGAATAAGCCTCATTCTAGCTACGGAATCGGAGTAATATCAAGTTAGCGGGTAGAGTACATAGACTAAAACTCATCCTTAAGCAAGGCTTCATCTCAAACTTCTCCTAAAATAACTTCAACCCTCCGAATAGATTTCCACTTTATGCCGGTAAAGAAAAACAAATATCTGTGATGTTGATATTCTGAATACCATCAGTCGGTTCCCAAAGTAGAAGCCGCCACGGTAACAGTCACATAACGACACTCATTGAAACTCATGAAAACAAATCGAAAAATGGATCAAAGACTTGATCAACTAAAAGGGAAAAAGATTTTAGATATGCTATGATTTTTCCTGAAAAAGATAGAGTACATAACGCTATAAATATTGAAAAAGGACAAAAAAGAAAGAAAGGCCAGGCCCAGGAGTCGAACCCGGATTACATAGACAGCACTCGAAGTCTGCTAGGGCACTACCAACTTGTACTAACCCGGCTGATTTTGCTAGAATTTCCCAGAAGTAAATCATCATCGATAGTATACCATGCATTTTACTATGGCTTTCTATCTATTACCATGAGCACACAAATTTCCATGCAGCTATATACATCTATACAAATGCTAGATGTTCACTCAACACTCCGCTCCATACACGTCGCTCTATACATGTTATTCCTTATCCACCCTCTATTAAATTCATATTGGATACATACCATTTCGACTACCAAAATTATCATACTCTACATAAATTCCTCTATACTAAGCTCTTCCTCTGTGATATCTACGCTACTATACTGATTGTACACATGACGTCCCAATTTGATATTGACTGCAATCTGATTACCTAATACGGGCCATCCCGGAGAGTGACCAGCCAATCAGAGCTTCCCCAACCCCCCGTGTCTCCCCCCTGCCGAACTCTTCTCTTTCCCCCCCAACAACAACTTCACATCTTCTTCTTCTTCTTCCACTCCTCCACGAGACTATCCCATCATCTCTCAATTCACCATGTCTGCCCCCGCTGCTTTCTCCGACATCGCCAAGGCGGCCAACGATGTTTGTCAATCCCGTTCTCTTTCCCACTGTTCTTTTCCCGAGGCATCGCCAGCTAATTACTTTCTCCGGATAGCTCCTTAACAAGGACTTCTACCACGCCAGCCCCGGTTTGTTCCCATCGACATGATATATCGACATATCCAGCTAACCAGCTTCAGCCAACCTCGAGGTTAAGTCCAAGGCCCCCAACGGTGTCACTTTCACCGTCAAGGGCAAGTCTGCACACGAGGGCTCCATTGCCGGCCAGGTGAGTTTTCATCTTCCGCAATTCCGCGGCAACCCACCCCGCCAGTTTCATCATCACAACAAGTCATTAACCTCGGTTCTTCTTACTACAGCTCGAGGCCAAGTACGTCGATGCTCCTACTGGTAAGGGTCCTTTCCGTCGCAAACCACCTGACCCCAGCGCGCACGAGGTGCGACAAATGAAATTCATGCTTTCATGCGGCCACCTCGTCTCGCGCCAGCTGAGCTTCTTTGTTTTTTCCAATTGCGCCACGCACACAATCAAGCTAATGATTCGTCCCTGTCCAGGCCTTACCCTCACCCAGGCTTGGACCACTGCCAACGCTCTCGACACCAAGCTTGAGCTGGACAACAACATCGCCAAGGGCCTGAAGGCTGAGATCCTCACCCAGTACCAGCCCGCTAAGCAGTCCAAGGGCGCCAAGCTCAACCTGTACTTCAAGCAGCCCAACCTGCACGCCCGTGCCTTCTTCGACCTGCTGAACGGCCCCACCGCCAACCTCGACGCTGTTCTCGGCCACGAGGGTTTCCTCGTCGGTGCTGAGGGTGGCTACGACGTCAACAAGGCTGCTATCACCAAGTACTCCGCTGCCGTCGGCTACAGCGTTCCCCAGTACTCCGCTGCCATCACCGCCAGCAACAACCTGTCTCTCTTCTCCGCCTCCTACTACCACCGCGTTAACGCTCAGGTTGAGGCCGGTGCTAAGGCTTCCTGGGACTCCAACTCCGGCAACGCTGTTGGCCTTGAGGTCGCCAGCAAGTACCGCCTGGACCCCTCTTCCTTCGCCAAGGTGGGTTCAATTCTCCAATTTGCGCTGAATTATGATCACATACTTACGTTAATTTCATCTATAGGCCAAGATCAACGACCGTGGTGTTGCCGCTCTTGCCTACAACGTCCTGCTCCGCCCCGGTGTCACCCTCGGCCTGGGTGCTTCTTTCGATACCCAGAACCTGAACCAGGCTGCCCACAAGGTTGGCGCCAGCTTCACCTTCGAGGCTTAAGCGTCTTCCGTGACAACCATGGTGTTCAGCCCAGGAGGCAACTGCTTCCCGGGTAATATGTAATTCTTCGTTCCAGACCTTGGTCTCATTGGAATGGTAAGAGAACGAAGGTTCAGCTTTCGCAGATAATCTTGAGGTGTATGGTAGTCTTTACTTGACACTTTGTATATCAATCTAAATTTCCTTTGTATGGTGAGGTCTTTTCTATACTTTCGTAGATGTCATTGCACGCATTCACGAGTAGAAATTTGTAGATGTAAATATAGACATCAATTATAACAATGCAAAGAGACCAATTCCGGTCCAACATCTGTATCAAAAAAAGCTATGTACAATCACCATGCACCCCAGTCACATAAGGTCCCCAAGATAAGTTCACAGTCTATCTTCACACCATGCAACATGAACAAAAATCCATATAAATCACCCACTCATATACTTACCGTTTCGAATCCTTCTTTCCAGCCCCAGGCGCACGAACATACTCCCCCAAACAAACAGCCCCCAAAATAATCCCTGTAAATCCAATCAAACTAGCAATATCAAACTTAAACCCCGGGCCAGGCCCAAAACCAACACCAGCAGAGCCCCCATCCCGCTCTCGCATCACAGCATGAAAAACCTCACTCCTCCTCTGCCCTCTCCGCTGATCTTCCGCCTTCTGCGTCCGATAATGTGCCCGCGCATTAAAATGATGTAACGGATTCCGATCAATAAACCCCTCATGATCCTCAGGATCAATCTCCTGTCCCCGTTTCTTCCCTGTAAATTCAGCCCATCCGGCCCCAAATCCACCACCAGTGCCAGTGCCAGTCCCAGCACCCTTGCCATTTCCAAATCCAAACGCTGTATCTCTATATATCCTCTCACTAGAGGTCCGTCCCGTACCACCATATCCACCATGTGCGTAGAAACTCGGCGGTGGTCCCGTGAATGTTCCGCGGCGTTTACTCAATCCACTCGCGGGGCGCGAACCGGCGTAACTCCCTCCGCGGGCGTTTGTCGAGTGACTGCTATGGCTACCCGCTGGTGTATGTGTTTGTGCATGTTGCGTGTGGTGGAAGCCATTGTCTCGATCGTAGGTTTGGCGCTTTGAGGCGTTGCCTAGGACGTTGTATGCTGCGCTTATTCGGGCGAAACGTTGGCTGGCTGTTGGATCTGTACGGTTACGGTCTGGATGATGTTTCAATGATAGAGCGTAGAATGTTCTATCGGTAGAAGTATGTGGTTAGTCGGAGTTTGGACTTGCGGATGTGGGTGAGGGGAAAGGGGAGGGGGAGGGGGAGGGGGAGCCGGGTCTGTATCCTGTTGACGCACTTTTTAATTTCATCCGCGCTGGCGGTAACGGGGAGACCTAGGGTTTCATAATGATTTTGTTCTTTGGCGGAGCGTCTGGCGGTTGTTGTGAATGATGCGGTGAAGCTTATTGGGGTTGAGTGGACGTGTAGGGGTTGGGGTCGTTTGCGGACTGTGTCATGGTGGCCGGGTAGATGGCGGTGTCGATAGGATTGGCCTGAAGGGGAGACTAAGCCTGGAGTATGTGAAGGATGAAAGATAATTGTTGCTGAGCGAAGGGGTGGCATTGCCCGGTGTTATTAGACTAGGGAGGGTGTGGTCACATCGGAGAGGAAGAAGGAAGAAGTGTCGTGTGAGGAGTTGAAGTTGGAATTGCGGAGGAAAATCGGCGGGCGGCGATCGAGTGGCGTCATTGCGGAATTGGGTGGATTGTGGTCTTTTTGGTCTTTCGGTGGACGAAGATGGAGAAGACGTGGACCGTGAAATATCAGAAGGGGATGAGATGAGTCTGCTCTATTTTATATTGAATTTCTTTTATTTTTCTATCCTTTGGGTACCGGATTGGTTGGTGCTTGGCTGGACCTGGCTCATGCAAGCTGATGATCAGATTAGATAAAGGAGGACTAGGGCACTCCCTAACCAGCTAATTAGGGTTCCCAGCAGCTACTACGCTAGCTTAGTTTAAGGACACATCTTCCGCTAGCTAGCTAGTCTTCCGACTGCTTCGGAAGACTGCACTATACTTCACTTAGAGTCTCTCATCATCACGCCATTTTCTTTTAGCTCTTAGTATGCCCAGGTGCCGTCGTCTGTTCTTACTCCAAGATTACATACTATTGCATCAGCAAATATTCAGAGTTGATTGCCATTAAGAAGCTTACCGTACATCGTATATAAGTTGATTTCTAGTCTGTCAAGTCCTCGCGGTTCGTCAGCATGATGTATGTAGCGGTCAGTATCTGAAAATTGGATTATAAATTATGTTTCTTAAAGGGTACCTGGTAGTCATGCTACCTAGAAATTCGCATTTTGATATTTGATTACGGAATACTATTTTTGTGGCTTTAAGGTTAGAGCAAGAGTGTCTTCCAAGCACAGGCAATCGAAGGGAGATGCAGTTTACCTAAACTAGTCCGAGATACCGAAATCTTCTTGACAATAATGATCAGACAGACTAAACGAACAAATCCTCAAGTTTGAGTAGAATCTGCAGCAAAGAGTTAGTATCTCATGGGAAGACTCGCAATCTCTCACTTTTCATGTTACATACATTCTCAATGTAGCGAACACCTATGCCAATCTCGTCGTCATCTCGAGCACCCGATGCAGATCTTTCGAAAACATTATTTTCGCTGTCTGGGTCGAGGCAATGCAGGCATGCAAGGACGAGATTGGTATATTGATCACCGACCAGAGAAGTAAGTCTTTCTTTGGTGATGGCGATGAGTTGTTCTTTCATTGCTCGTCCGCCCCGTCCAGAATTCCGGCCACGAATTGCATCTTGGATCTTGAGTTCAGACCAAGGATACTGTTCGGAAGTGTTTTCCTCGGGCCCACATAGTACAAATGATTTCCAAAGAGCAACTTCGAGAAGACAGACGCCAAGGCTATAGATATCATGTTGCATTTTAAAGGCTTTTTCGGGCCATAATCCTTGCCGATGCGGGTGTCGATATAAGTTTTTCTGCCATTCTAAATCACCCATGAGGTCTGTTTGTCCTTGAGCATGTCTGATGCGTTCAAATCCAATGAGAAACGATGGACCGATCTCCGAGTCCTTATCTTCAAAAACAACTATTGTCTCTGGACGAATGCCTTTGTGAACGAAACCAGTTGTGTGAACAAACATGACTGATCTGGCGAGCTGCTTTGCAAGTTTCATGCGCTTTGTCAAAGAGATTCTCTCTTGACTGAGAAGAATATCCCTTAATGTCTTTGGACTATGTAAGCCGTCCGGAACCTGGAAGATGAATTCGAATTGCGTTTTTTGTGAAGCTTGTATCGTAGTGGCGGAGTCTTGAAGGCGGATTTCAACAGCGCCTATACATTTAAGAAGTCCAAATGAACCTGGATCAACGTGGCTGAATTGACGGGCTAGATCGCTAACATTGTCCTTCACGGTCTGCGGGTTAGCATTCAGCCCATAATTTGTTCGATCTAGCAGAACCTGCGCCCCGTTGTAGTCTGAAAGTATGTAGGTATTTGTGCCAGGTAGTAACTTGCGAGTGCCTGTAATCGAAGTCGAGGGCTTGAATATTAACTCGTCATCATCATAGCGCTGATTCGAGATGCTACGAATACTCTTTCTGATCTGAATAAGTCTTTTGGTGGACGGATTTGTTTCTTTCTGCAGCTGCTCATCGATCTTAGATGTCGAAAGAAGTGTGATCATATACCAAGACGGATCGAATCTTTGTTGCCATGTCTCCAAGTCGGCAACAATCTTTTTGAGATCTTTCGTTAGATATAATGTCTTCACCCTCGCGAACTGACTCGTATCTAGAATCCTTCGCGTGCGGCACTTTTCAAGGCTGTCAAGGGCGACCAGAAGCTTCTTGTCGAGATGAGATATCGTTACCGCGTAATGCGATTGGAGCAGCGGTGGAAGAAGTGAAGGATCATCCCAAATTTTATGGAGGAGTTTAACTTGCACTTCCATTTTCTGCCAAATGTTTTCAATGATAAATGACAGTTCGTCAATGGTGTTGCTCAAATTCCGTAAATCTCGACAAAATTGTACGAGAGCCCGGCCATGTCTTTCCCGTGTCCAATAAGATATTCGTCAGGTCTTCATTTTGAACATTTTCTCAAAACGCGCAACGAGCATGCTCACCTCAGACATTGCTCTAGTGTGCCAGCAAGGCCGAGCATTAACCCAACGGCGTCCATTTCGAATGCGCAAAGCAGATCTGGATGAAAACCAGTCTCAACCGAGGATTATGATGAGCTGGCGTCAAGAGGCTGGGATGTACAAAGCAGTCCCCGAGAACGTAGCAAGAAGATGATCAATCTCTTTGCAATATGCGATAAAATCCAGTAGGTATGCAGTCTGTATCGGTTCTCGAGAGTTCGATGAAACACATGAGAACTACCTACTCACTACGCAGAGACATGGTCTTATACTGTTGTAGCCTTGTGATGGTGCCTAATCGGAATGAGTTATTTCCGAGTGTGATGCATCACATTTGAAACTGCCTCAGCGGGGTGTATGTACATATCCGTATCTTCGAACACAGCCACTGGGTATAACTACAATTTGGAACAGGATCGACTACCTCCAGAGCTCTTGTGCATGTCGTACGATTGGCATACACTCTTACTGGTACGTCCTAGGGGATGCTGGGAGGCACTATGCGTCACAGCCACAATCCTCCCCCCCTTCTCGTCAAATAGAAACCAGCCTTGTTGATCCTTGCAGAATATAACGTAATCTGACTTGAGGGCGGTTCGGGCGCAGCCGTGAGGAGACAGCTGAGCCCCATGGGGATCCAGACGACCCCTTGCGTTGCCTGCGTGTCTGACTGCTGGCTTTCAACTCAATCAGCTCTTCTAGACTTTGATTGGGGATACACACGATATTGAAGACTTTGACCGAATACTATGATATACCCATGATTGATGGCTATAGTCTGAGATTATAATCGTTCGGCTTGACCGCTTCGAACAGTCACTTATCCGCGATGGAGGGCGAAGATCCTACCGAGTCACTTAAACTCCATGCGAGTATTTTCCCTGATGGCCGCATGTTGGAAAGTCGAATCAAACCTGGGAGTAACCCCGAGAGCTCGATTTGGAGACAGGAAAGAAGATTAACGCCCAACGTGTTTTTATACAAGTCTCCACAGCGAGACCTTCGGGTGGTGAAGCAAATTCATTGGAGATATGAAGATACCAATTATCCCCGAGAGCTTCAAATGATGAAACGAGTGGCGAAAGATGTAGAGTAGGTTGAAAACGAACCACTAGATTTGTCAATGCTTGTGGCGGCCGGTCAAACTAATCGATATTGTCTACAGACCTCAACACAGAGAGTTATTTGTTGAATTTATTGGCTGGTTCCCAACACAAGACTCCATTTATTTTGTGCTAGAATACTGCCCCTACGGGGATATCTCGCAACAGAATACCCCCATGTTGGAGGTGGAAGTTTGGTGGATCTGCAAGCAATTGATGGAAGGTCTAGAAATCTTGCATAGAATGGGGATAATACACCGCGACATAAAACCCCAGGTAAGCAGAAGCTGGAGATCAATTCAAATGTCGTGAAAAAAAGAATTTCGTAGCCACCAACTAATGGCTCTTGTCGCAGAACGTTCTGGTTGTGGGCATCAAACCTATCAGAGTCAAGATAGCAGACTTCGGGATCAGCAAAATCACTCGCAGGGATGAGGCAAATACAACTGAGCAATTTTCGAAAATAATTGGAACACATGGTTACATTGCTCCTGAACGCTTGCCCCAGATCAGTGGCACGGGACCAGTCAATTCACCTGCTGTTGATGTATGGTCTCTAGGCTGTCTGGCGTATGCTCTTCTTACCGGAAAGCTTCCATTCATGGATAAAGCCGAATATGACTATACCAGTTTAGAGAGTTATTATATGGGCTCCAAAATGTTCCCGAAAGAGCCTTTGGTTAAACGTCGTGTTAGTCAATCCGGACAGCACTTCGTCCAGCGACTCCTAGCACCAAGCCCTCAAGACAGACCAGATGCATCGGAAGGGATAATGACGAGCTGGGAGCCCTCTGAAGCTTCAATCGAGGAAATGACATCGACCATAGAGCTGAATGATACGCCAGTGCCACCGCCAGCTGCTAGGACCTCACAAGAACTATTCGTTTTGAGTTCAGATCAACGCAACCTCGCATTGCGGCCAACGATGGTATTTGTTCCTTGACTCCTGACCGGACTTAGACACATAGTGGTCAATGCAACAATTTTCTAACATTCAATTTTGTTCAGGATCTTCCATCGTCAGAGCTCTGGTATCTCATGAAGTCAGAGAAAAGTGCCCTAGTTGACCGAGATAGACTTGAAATTCTTCTTCTTTCGCATGCGAACCCCAATATTCATTTCAAAGGATACACTGCTCTTCACATAGCTTCGGAACAAGGATCTTTAAGCTCACTCGGAGAGCTCCTGGGGTTTGCTGCGGATCCTACAATCCGCACAGAGCATAATCAAGAATCTGTGATTCATCTTGCAACTGCACAAGGGGACGCCACCATATTTTCGAAAAAACTCCAGTTACTACTGGAAAAGGGCGCAGAAATAAATGCTCAAAACCGTGACGGGGATACTGCTTTGCATTATTTGATATGTCGAATTGGAGATCCTGATCTTATCGTATCTTTTCTTGCAAAGGGGGCATCCATCGAAATCAAAGGACGATGCGGACGTACTCCTCTTCAGTACGCCATTTTTCTCGAGCAAGAGGGGATAGCGAACATTCTATTGGATCACGATGCGAATCCTTTCTGCGAAGACGAGTCAGGTGTTACGCCGCTGCACTTAGCCATGCAGTCCAGAAAACTAAGTACTGCAACCGTGGAGCGCCTCATTGGGGATGGGTCTTGCATTAACCAAGAGGACAAGAACCACCGCACTCCGCTTTTTGAAGCTGCAGCTTATGGAAGACGTGATTTTATACGCTTACTAGTTACAAAAGGAGCCAGATGTAGTCCATATTCTGCTGAGCTTGAGTCACGAGTTAATCATGCACAAAGCCATTCGCGTTTCAAAGTACGTCTTCCATGGTCAGCATAATCCAAGATCGTATCTTGGATTGTCATATTCGGTGCCTTTGCCGGATCAAATTTTAGGTGGAACTTGAACCTCATTTTCCATCGTCACTCTTATACCTGGGGTGGTTGAGTGTACTACACATCCAGAACACTTTGAAGGAAAAGAAATGGTGTCTTATATGGCTATATACCAATCTAAAATGTATTCAAACGCTGCTTTGCTCCAAATACAACCCCCTCGTCTCTTTTGTAAACAGGACGATCAGTATCACTGAAGTTGGAAGAAGTATGCTAAGCCATAATCAGAAAATTGACATTCGGAATTCTAGGGGACTGTTTGAACCCTTCCACTTACATCAAGGCTATCAAAACGTGCTGGAAGCCTACGAGACTAGTTCCTAAAGCGTAGGCAGATACCACCAAACCAACACCAATATCAATGAGGAAGTCAGCCGAAGATCATTCCAGGCTGACGGTGGGTGACTTACCACGGTGCCTCAAAGGAAAAACTTCCGAGATGTAAAGTGCCATCGGGACATCGGTAAGAAGATGGGTGACAACAAGGGGTAGAGATGCGGCGCCAATGGCCAAAGTGTTGAATCCTTTTTGAGGCGTGAAAAAGAAAAGAGGTATTTCGAACAGAAACATCACACAAAACAGACTGATTAGGACTTTTCGGCGCCGAAGTTGATCTAAATATTGTATCATAGCTTGAAAGAAAGCCCAGGCCAATGCAACCGTAATCGTAAGCGCAGAAATCTTGATATTGATGTCAAAATTTTGGAAATTTCGGAGACAGATTTCTGCAACGTAAAAACTAGATATGCCTCTTGTAAACATCACGAGACCACATGATGCCATTAAAATCCATGTTCGTCGACCAAGTGGCTGTGTTTGCTCGGAAGAAGTCGGGAGATATGTCAAATCATTGCCAACTCGGTTATTTTGGTCAGCAATGGCGTTGTGTATCGAATAGACATCTCGAGCAGTCAAGAGTGAGGTAGGTCGGAAAACTCGCAGCGAGCGATATGCCGCTGGAATCTTGCCATTAAAAGCTAGCATGTAGGGCGAATCTGGAATCGCACCGGCAAATCCAATGACGATCGAGGCTAGAAATACCGAAACAACAAGTCTCGTCAATTTACCCGAAGTGATTTGGCTAGTGATTTGAATCATAACCATAATTGCAATCGACACCCTATAATAAGATTAGATCCCTTGCACCTTTTGATCGAAAAACCTACACTCAGAAACAATCGCCTTACAGATGACCCCTAACCATATACGAGCCGCGTTTTGAGCACTCAATCGTCTCAGAAAGATATAAGAGCAAAGTCGAGAATATCAGCAACGCTGTGGTGGCAGAAAGACCTTCCAAAACAACAGCCAGAAAAGGGGAATCATTGAAAAAAATCCATATCGAAATTCCCAAGGCAAGAATTGCACCTATACGCAAGGTTTGAGGCCTTCCGCAATGTTTGTTGAGAGCCAGGCACAGAACAAAACCTAAAGGTACAAAAAAGATGGAAATCACCCTATAAGAGTATCAATATTCAAATAAGCTCTGATGGTATGGAATAAGATCAGAGTAACGAACTCTTGTAGCCATGGTGCCACCCAGAAAGGCGTAGTACAAATTGTCCAGATCCAACCCCATTCAGGCAAATAATATGGCGAGAGCCAAACGAGGAGGTAAGCAGCAATACAAACAATTGGCTGGATTATCGGAGGCCTTTGGGGAGGAACATCATCGGTCTCCTCTAGAAAAAACATTTCTTCTGCGACTCGCTCATAATCATCCGGGTAATGAAACAACAAAACACCCCTTCGAATGTCATCGCGTGACTCGATCAAGTCATATTTTGTAGCAAACTCATCTGCCTCACGCAAAATTCTGTTCGTATCAATGCTTGTGTTATGCTCGATACTTGATTTCAGATATCAGCCATTTTGCTAGAGAAGTGGGAGTATGTAGTCACTAACCTGGCGGTTGTATTCATGTCATCGCTGATTCCGCCGCGAAGCTCCATTATTACCTTGGATTCGAGTCAATGGTCCTGACATCAAATCGCTTCATTCGAGGTTCAAGAGACCCAAGATGAATAAGAAGTCAGATACGAGAAGAGTGAAGTCTTTGCTGCGCCCCCTGCATGCGCCCGGGGCGCAAACATTACGCAGCCTCATCTCGCCAGGCAAACACCATTGGTCGCCTTGTTTCGACCACCTTGACATTCAAAAATTATCAGTTGACATAGATTTTATTCTCTACTATTCAAGTTATTGTCTCTGTTATCAAGATAAATGTGATTAAACAAAATTTTGGGTACTGTGGATTAACTCAACGTCTCCTTGTGTCGCGGCTGAGCGCACAATTTAGCAAATTCATACACGTCAAAGAGACCCCATCATCGTTTATGTGTTATACTGAAGATGGGACAGAGTCCGCAATGGCCATGTAGATGAAATAAATGCCTATATTTCAAGGCTTCACGCCCACCGGATGGTGCAAGAAAACCGGGCTCAATACAAAGGCTGAAGGGTAGCCGATCTCTATACACTTGCCACCCACAAAATGATTAACACTTGTCAGTCGCCGCCACCCTTAGTAGGACTAAAGCTAAGGGGCTTCGAGTGGTGGATTGCAGGCCAAAACATAGATATAAGCTTTTCATTAAGTGCTGAACACGCGTGCTCGGAAGCTTAAGTATCGGCGAACCGATAAAACGCGGGAGGTTAATACTGCAATGCTTCAATCGTGGTCCGTATGAGAATTTCCACTCATTCCACTCATTCCCAGCTTCGGAAATCGGAAGTTAGGATACGTGGATAGCCCGTCCTGGGAGTTTGTATGCAGCTACCTACTATATTGGGCAAGGATCAATGTTGAGATCTGTGAGCAGGCAACACGCCCTTGGAAAAGTGCTGCGCCTTGCAAAGTTTCGCAAGCTGGCTATACTGACAGATTGAAGAGCCGTAATATGTAGTATTGAATGTTTGACGACGAGATTTGCACGCGAATACGAGAACGAAAACGAGAAAGAGAACGGGGCCCGAGAACGCTCCTTCCTTTCAAGGTTATCGCGATGCTTAACTTAACTACGGCCTGGCCAAGCAGAAGATCTCCCGATTGAAACTACGCTTTCGATTTCCTTGCGATATATTGTTGATCTACGAAATTCCCTATTTAGTATTTGAAGAAAATCAGCTCGATCTTCGTTCATCTCTCGCCACATCGATGTGCGATCGGCCGATCAAAGAGCTCTAACGACACATCTGAGTTGAATATCCCAACGTTCTTTTCCATTGTTCTTAATTATAACGTCTTGCCTCTTTGGGGAAATGCATAGAATGCGCTGGTGGCACTGCCAGGAACGTGTGAGCTTGACAGTAATGCCAGTGGGCTATGATGGGAACTGGGAATTGAAGAATTTAAATTGGACTCGACATCGAGACATTGCCTATATCTGTCTCAAACACCCACTCACGGATGCTCAGCGTTGAACATATCTAGTCACTGGTCATCTTCAACCTATTCAAATTTTGCTGAATATGAAGCCTGTTACGCAGCGGCTTTCTCTTATCATTCAAAACAACTTGTCTGGGGGAAATATCTCTATCAAGAATTTTAACTGCCTCTGGTTAGCCTTGACAATAAATGACAAGATGAGTTTGACGAGACTGACTATATATTGTAGTGGCGAGCCTTACAAGAGAGAGGATACGTTGACTATCATCCCGCGCGAAAATATCAATGGGATCTCGATTCCACATCATCAGAGTGCAGAATTATCAATGTGCGGTACTGCAGTATTTAAAGTGGGCGTTAAAGGTACGCTCGACCTCTATGGTGATGATTCCGAACGGGTTGCTTCACTTTCATGGAATGGGCCATGGAGCCTCGCCGGTAACGAGCTACTGGTTCATGATCTTAATGAAGACAAATTTGTGGTGGAAGTGTCTTCGCCCCCTACCAAAGGGATACTGGGAGATATACTTGTGATCGTCAAAGATCGCTTCATGGCTAAAAACCTCTCTGTTATATCTTGTGCCACGGCAGACATGCTTGCTTGACAATAGGCTGGAATATCAAGGAGCTAGCGGAGGAGTCATTAGTCAGATTACAGCCCATGCTCAAGAAGCAATGTGACGATATGGGTCTCTCATCATCTCTGCCTCGTTTTAGATTTCATGTTGCGAATCTTGTCTTGGTGGATCTATTTCAGACGGGTGCAACCGCACACTTACCGATCGTGACACTCTGGATCATGATATTGCTGTATGACACTTCAAATCCGAGTAAAAAGCTTGTACATGGTCTCACAAGGCTATATAAATAGGAGACAATTGAGTGATTCTTAATAGAATTCAAGAAAAAAAATCAAGAAAGGAAGATGCAAAACTTTGATGACCAAGGTAATACTTAGGTCAATCACATGTAGTATCTGATATTCAAATCTAGCTAGAATTAATATGATGTGGAGGCTCTACCTACTCCGTATCATCTTAGTAGTGTAGATGATTGGCATCTGCTTGGCCCTGACTGGCCTTAAATGTCCCGGCATACGTTTAGAGTTAGAGTGTTTAGCCATGACGCTGCGCCACAGTGTTAATCTAATAATACACGTATTTGTGCAATGAGTAGTACACAGGCAATCTTGCTGAGCTCGATGTTTTAGAGAAATGTTTTGCTTCTGGATAATTGTTGACAAGAATCAAAGTCCTTAAAATACATCTAGCTTGACAGACTAGAGTCAATGCGTTGTGGATGAGTACACTTGAAAGGTGCAGAGTAGTAGCTCAGGCGCGCATGCTTCCATAAAAATCCATTGGACTGGATTGTCGATGCAACAACCTCAAAAGTGGTTACAAAATCGTCATATCGTGGCTGGATAGACGCAAGGCCAGCCGTAGGGCGTCCGGGGGTGGCCGCAGCATTATGTTCCCGATTGGACGGGTCTCTGCTTTGTCTCGCTGTCTTTTCTCCACTTTCCTTGATATGACATGTTCAGGCTGCCCAACTAGGTGAAGCAATAGCAGCACCAGCTAAATATAATCCCGCTATAGACAATCAATCGCAGTATAAATGCTACTCCATGAGAATGTTGGTAATGGTTAAATAGCTCCAGGATTCCCGACAAGACTAGAATTACCATTCACATCATCTAAACACTCAAGACCCAACAAGGCAATAATCAAAATCCAAAGCTCTCTTTTCCGATTGAACAAACCTACACAATGCACTCTACTCAAGCAATCCTAGCCAGCCTCTTCGCAGCTTCGGCTGTCTTTGCGGCTCCTGCTGTTCCTACTCCCACCAGCTCCAGCTCTATCTCCACGTCAACTTCCACCTCCACAACAGCATCTGAGAGTGACTGGGTAATCCAGGGTCTCGTCCGTGAATGTAATGAGGATAACACCTCATGCACCTGGACCTTCGGAATCTTCGACGGCTTTACCACCACCGATTGCACTTACATCGTTGATGGTGTTGATGCCAGTGGAGGCCCCACCCAATGTGGTGACTTCTCGGTCCAGAGCAACTACGCGCCTGGAGACCCTCCATTCACCCAGATTACGGTTGTCAGAGATGGTCTGATCATCTACCCAGGCTACGATGAGAATGTCCTTGCCAACCCGCCTGTGGCAGACTTTACACAGGCTCCTCAGCCCACCCCCTAGGCTCTTCGATTCATATTGGAAAGGGCATCAGAGAATATCCAGAGGGAGCGAAGGATTCTGAGTAGCGTCCACTCTTCCGCTTTTAAGAGGCCCCGATAATGATTGGACGTGAGTCATTCTCTTGATACGAAGTGTTCACTGGAGATCGAGCTTGGAATAATTTTTTATGCTGTTAATCTAAGCTTAGTACGGCCCAAGAGGAACTAGAGGATAGTTATATAGAAATCTTCGGTGTTAATGAAAGAATTAATTGATAACATTCGAGCTCTGCAATCCCGCTACACAACTAGTGGTAGTGTATATACGGTCAGAAACGATTATCTTCAGGGCTTCAGGGATCACGGATAGTTTTATGCTAGGAAAAAAATCTCATGATACCTGCATAGGTATTTGATCTAAACCTATTTATACAGATCAAGAAGAATGGGAGATGCGGGTGTCTCGGCGGAATCTAAACCAAATTAGGCTCCTGGTCACGATCAAAAATGCCACCAAATGATCGATACTTCCACGCTGATCGATCGGTATTTAAAGGCTAGACTCCGCCCCCGCATCCGCATCCGCACCTGTACCCGCACGAATCACTTCCCTTGCAAACATGTCCGCCGATCAAGCTTGTGTTCGTTGTCGGAAACAGAAAAGGAAATGTGACAGGATTCTTCCATGTTGTGCTCTGTGTAAAAGGTAAAACTGTGATTTCCGAGAGGTACCCGTGTCACGCATGCTGATCGATCAAGGTTGAACAAGCATTGTGTCTATCAGCTTCCAGAAGATGCCCCTCGTCTACTGGCTATGCCGGACTGGGCGGATCTAAAGCTTAGCAATCTAGGTTATACAATGGAACTTCAAGTGTCCTCAGTTATAGGCGATGGGCTCAAGTTACAGGAAGCCGCTGCCCTATACTTCCGAACAATACATACTTGGTTTCCCATCGTGTCTGAACAGAATTACCATGCTCGACTAGCAAACACGCGAGTCCAGAGGAATACTACCCCACCTGAACTCAGCCTCTTGACGCTATGTATGGCTCTAGTTTGCAAGGAGCCTATAGCAGGCGTACTTCCTGATTCAACATGGTCGCTGTATGTATCCATCAAGGGATTTGTGGGTCTTCTTGAAGTGATGGGGGCGAACTCATTGGAGATGATACAGAGTCGTATTCTCCTCACGATCTTCGAGATTGGCCATGCAGTTAATGATGCAGCGTGCATCTCAGCTGCAGCTAATTTACGCGCTGCTTTTGGTCTTGACCTTGATTCTTTAGGCCAGAAGGCTACCAGTCCTGAAGAACAGAAAGAAATACAAAATGTTCGATATGCATTATTGATAGTTGACAGGTGAGATCCTCCGGAATTCTGTTTCTGATAAGTCTTTATGGATGTACTGAACTCGGTGACATCTTAGTTACGCCTCGCTGGAGAGTGGTCAACCACCTAGTACTCAAAGAGGACGGCCTTCATCGGTAAGAATAATCTGACCAGGCAATGGAGTGGTAACTTCATATGTAATCAGGAAGAACTATAAGCTGACACTAACAACAATATCAGGACACCAAGGACGTGGCGGATGTGGAATTAAATGCGTTCCCAAAATTGGCCCGCGCATCCAAGCTTCTTGACTGGGTACTCATCCACCTATATGCAACTTCACAGCAGGACCGTTCTAGTGGAGTGGAAGGCGTGGCAATACTGAAATGTCTGACCTCCTTCATGACCACTTTTCAAAGTGGTGAACTACACCCGCACCCTTTATCAGACAGTGCACTGGCAATATCTAGAAGGTAAGAATACCAGGTCACTGGGCCAATTCGAAAGAAAGAGAAGTTGTACTGATATCATGATACAGTGCCATGATAGAAGCTCTCGAACTCGGATCTCATATGATAATCCCCGATAATCATTATTGTATACTCACATCAGTGAATATACTGAAATCTCTCGTTCACGAAGTTGGTCTTGGAGGTAAAGCGCCGCCCCCGGTTGAGACAGCTGCATTTTCAGTTTTTCTCGCGCATTGCCTATTTAAGGCTGCTATGGTGTGTTTATGTGATACGCGAGTTTCTGGAGGAATTGATACAGAGCCATTTATTCAACCGATGAAAACTTTACTCGGCTACTTAGGGCTTAGATGGGTTGCTGCAAGTAGGTGTTCTAATGACTTCGACTCCGTGATCCGTACTAACCATGGTAGAAAAATATTTGGAGAAGATAGAACAAGCACAAACACAATACCCTTTGAGAACCAAAAATCAGCTGATTCGAACCAAACTTGAAGGGCTGGTATGATGAGACATGGATCTAGCCCTATTTCAGGAACACTATCCCGTTCCAACTTGGGCCATGACTCTGAAATAGATCGGCACCAGTGGAACATTTGCCATTCTCTGATGCTTTTAGCAAGAAACTATGTTATCTGCAAGGTTTCAGAACAATAAATTTCCAAGTTACTATGCAGTGGTAATACGAAAATAAGTACCTTAAAGTAGCCATGAAAGATGGCCAGACTTCTAGTATCTGTCGGACAACCAAGGAGATGCGGATGTAAATTCTGTGTTGTGTATCTAATGAGTATCCATCGAATCCCTTGGAAACCCAGCATAGAGTCACACTTCTGAAGTGGTCTGCCCTAAAAACCCATGACTCTGCAAGTTTCTGACCCCGAACCCAAACGCCTTGTCGCTCGCTACCGCGAGGAACATGCTAATAACGCCATGATGAAAGCAAGCCCCCCATAATAGTAAAAGTACCCGCTAATTGTCTCGATATATGCCTTAAAATAAGTGAATCATAACGTTATTGATCATTGAGGCTGACCTTGGGGAGGTTGCTGGGGCCCAACATCTGATACCCGCGGTCGTTTAGGATCGTTGGGGCTTGCGGACGGCGGAGCAGCGGTGTTGTTGGCAGTAGGGGAAGCGTTGGTGACATCGCTCAAGGGTGGTCGTTTTCCGTTTGCATTCTGTGGTGGTACGCTGCCTCTGTTCATGGCCGCTGTGCTGGGCCCGCTTCTTGTGTCAATATTTGGTCGAGTCAGTGGTCGATATGATGAGGTGGATGGACCTCGAGACAATGGACTTCCAACCCCATTCGTTGCACCCCCGGGCGCACCAACCCGTCGTTGGACGTCGGTTGCAGGATTGACAAAATCGCGTGAGTTGTTGGGTGCAGGCGAGCCACCTGAAATCATTGGTCTGGATATCGGCACACTTTTGGTATGGTCCACACCGGCAGTCTTGCGAATGGAAGGACTCTCAGCGTGAGGATCAAACTGAGACCCCGAGACAGGACCCCCATTGGGATTGTCTCGAAGCATGTCAGCTGCGCGTGCTGAGTAGAAGCCGACAGATTGAGAACCAGCTGGTAGCTGAGGATCTTGATTCATTCCAGTCATGGGTTCTGTTTTTACTGGTACTTGTCCGTTGGTATTTTGAAAACCGGTGCCCGGGTTCGGACGTGCTTGAGGCGGTGCCCCGGGCCTGGCATTTGGGATATTACTAGAAGCTCCGTTTGGGGGCATCGGTTTTCCTTGTGTAGGAATGGCCGAGGGATTAGGACGGCCGTTTGGGGGTAGAGGTTGTCTTGCGCCTTGGTTTCCAGGATTCCATCTTTCTGGCTTTGAAGGCGTGACAGCTGCATCAAAACGGCCTGGCGGAGGCGCTCTTGGAGGTAGCGTGCGATTCATGGGAGTCGGTGGCTGTGGTTGTTGAACTTCTGGTTCGATTGCTATTTCATCAGGGTTTCCCGTCGTACCCACTGCAAAATCAGCTTCGTCGAAGAGATCACCTGTAGAATGTCATTAGTAAATGAGACCGTCAATCATCGTGCATCGAAACCCACTTCCAAATTCGCCATCGCCATCGAAACTGACGTTGGCTGTTGCATTACTGCTCTTAGCAGGTTCAACAGGTCGAGGTGGAGGCAAAAGATCATCTTCCTGTTCCCGTTTCGGCGGTGCCGGTGGTGGTGGTGCTTGTTTCCTTGGCGCAAAGTCCGCGTGGCGGTGGAGCTCACCAACATCGAATTTAGCCTGTATGTATATGAATAAATTGACACCTGCCAGGCACGAAGAATCAGATCGTTCTTACCGGTACGGATTTCACCTTAGTGACCTTGGCGAGATAGTCTTTGTCATAAACGCAATTACCAAGGACATTTCCGAAGTTGCGTAGTGAGCGCTTTAAAGCATCTGTTGTTGCCTCCTTTTTCGACTTCTCAAAGGCTGCGGCCTTTCCTTTTGCGTTCTCGATATGGCCATATCCGATATCCTATGGGCGATCAGTAAAAGGCTACCATAATGACCCCTATAGGCTGAGAAACAGAAATAGATATTACCTCATGATAAGTTCCATCTTTGAGTGTCACTCTCATAACGACTGACAGACCCATAGTGACTCGCCCACTGTTTTGATTCTCATCAATCTGATTGTAATCATTAGCTCTAGTGTTCACGAGCCTGGGTCAGACACATAATCATACGAAATCAATATCTATTTTCTGAATTGAACTGGACCAGCCATTGAACCCAAAAACTTCGTTGGCGAGATTAATACACTTATCGGCGGAGAGATAGTGTACCTTCTGTCCTCCGGCACCCGGTCGAGAAGAGATATACTCTGGGCCCAACTTTTTATCCAGCCGTGCTTGCAAGGTAGCGATATCTTGTGCTGTGTATTCGTTGATCCGACGCTCGGGCTCGTCGAAGGGGTTCGCGGTCGCCGTGGTGGATGGGGCATTAGGCATCCCGACGGATGAGGGTCCACCACGATGTTGGTCGCCAACACTGGGATGGAATTGATTAGATGTTGAGTCCATTGGGAAGCGCAACGCTATAAATTTGAAATCCTGGGCAATAGGGTTCTCACGCTGGCATATTGTGGTGTGGTGGTTGTGGATTAGGGTGAAGTTGCGAGTGCGTCTTGAACGCGTCTCGTTCACGCGGGCCATCGCGATGTCACATGTTGATAGCGGCCTGCAATTTCAGGCACCATTCTCATTCTCTAGGCACCTTGATGAACTGGGATAGTTGCTGATATTAAGTACCTGAACTGGCAAATTTAAATAATTCAGGATTGACTTGAATGGTCATTCCATATACGGGAGCTAAAATAGAATGGTCGATCTGTGATGTTTATTTCTCATCTTCAAAAAGCAAAATCTACTACAAGAACACCTTTTAGGGTCCTAGACAACTTCAAATTCCGCCTAAATGCCAAATCATTGAACAATGAGACTTGCGCTGGGCACGAGACCTAGCTCCTTCAAAGTCTCCCCGAAGAATTCAGAATTCCACGTCTTTTTGGGGAAAGTCTGAATAAAGCTTTGCACTTCAATACCATCTTCCTGCTTAAGAGCCGCAGCCACCTCGAAGAGGGTCGTTGTAGCAGGAAGTCTCTTCATAATGTTCCCCTGGGATGTTTGGAAGCGCAGGCGACTTTCGTTATGCTCGGATGCGGGCTTAGAGGGACCAGATGTTGGAGTGGGAGCTGGTGCCTCCTGGGGAATAGCCTTGCCTTCTCGTTCAGCACGAGCCTGCTCGGCCTTGCGGCGCCTCTCCTCTTTATCCGCCTGAATCTTTGCCTGGACGCGCTTCTTAGCTTCAATTTCGTCCTGCTTGTCTTTCTTCTTTTGCGCTGCTTCCTTCATTCTTTGCTTTTTCTCAAGTGCCTCCTTCGCATCTTGGCTTTCCTTTGTGCTCTTCATTCGGATTTGCTAATAGTTGTGTCAGTAACAATACATCAAGATGGAGGGCAGTTAGCTGGCTAACATACTTCATTTCTCTTCTCATCAGCCTTGTCCTGTACCGCCTGGCCAGCTCGTTTGACAGCAAGTCTCTCTCTTAGTTCTTGTAGCTTCTGCTTCTTTTGTTCCTCAGTCAAAGGTGCGATCTCCTCTGTAGACTCGGAGAAATCGACGTGTTGTGACTTGGATGCGTGGAATTCTGCCTGCGCCTGGCTTCGGAACTTCTTGCCACAGTCATTGCAGATTAAGCTGCGAGCTTCTTCACCAGGTTGAAGTGCCGGTCCCTCTTCATCTTGAGCGGACTTAATTTCATCCAGCGACTTGTCTTGGTTTTGTTCGAGCCATTCTAATGCCCCTTGGACTGAGTTATTCATTAGCAAAGCGTCTAGGATAGAAATATTTGCTATTGAACAGAATAGAACCCACGATTTCCAGCTTCGGCGACAGCAAGTTGCGCTCGCTCCTGGTCAAAGCCCATCTCAATGAGCTGGTCAAGGTCCGACGCCATGTTTGGTGGGGCACTGTGGTAGGCCGGCGGGAAACGACAAGAGTTTTGTGGGAAGTGTTGCACTAAGTGTAAATCACCTTTAGACGGTAGATGGTAATGGAGCGAGTGACAGTTGGTGATTAGAAGATGTAAAGTGGGATGTTGTCGGTGAGAAGTGCATGGAAGCTTTCCGGGTGACGTATCGTTAACCCACGAAGGCGGCGAGCGATCAGTGCGGGTCCCGCCAACTTGGCATTGCCTTGGGGGACTTTTGGGTCTATACTAATTGGTCAACTTGGCGTAATACTATATATTTTCTGCTTAAGGACCAAATTGACTGTCTTGAATAGGGTCTCTTAGCATTTGCGTAAAATTGGAGCACATTTTCGTATAAGTGATGGGGGCAAGCCGATTTTAAGTTTCTACTATGTGATAAGAAGTATGAGGAACCTCTAATACATCAACAATATCAGCTACTGATAACACCAGGGGAAACATCTATTCATAGATGGAATAGCTTAATATCTGCCACGCTGATTGGGAGGACATCGAGCATGAGTTAGCAACAGAAGCAAACGGCCCTGGCTAGCTTCACTTAAAAGGGTTTCCCCCTTGGTACCAGCTAACTACTACATACTCTGCTGCTCCATATTGTCTAGGGTATCACTAGTATGTGAAGAGGCTCAATTTCTGTACCTGGTCTTACATAGACAACTATCTATTAATTAATTAGTCACAAGTCTTCAAGGACACTATGTGGTCATTGATTCAATGTTGCCGAATAAGAACGATATAGAGACTAATGGAGTAGGTCTAAGACATGTCGTCAGGCACCATGAATAATGCGTCAGTGTAATTGAATCAGGAAAGTGTCAACAGGGTGTATCTATGCATCATGGCTCTATATTATTATGTGTCCAGTCTAGGTACAATAAAATCTACGGTTGCTCGCCACGTCGGTGTAAAGTAGGAGTCTATTGCATGTAGCATTTGGGTTCAATTTTCATATATTTATTTTACAAAAAACGCCCAAAGTATCAGAGCCAAGTCACAAAATCCTGAACATGAACTCGACAAGAGTATCAAGTCTCTGCTGAACAATTCTATTGTTCGAGCTGTGTCAACGGTCCCGTCGGCTGCACATGCTTCCAACCAGTATAGACCTGGGGAGTAAGACACCAGGGTTGGACTGGTTGAGATTAGTACATCCTGATCCAGATGGGGAAAATACCTATACAAACGTCTAGTCTCGGAGCAGAGCAGATGCGTGATTTTTTTTGGATTTTTTCAACGAATTTTTTCTTTGTTGTTTTCAAAGTATGATCAGTCTTTGAAAGACCAGTCACTAGTTACACGGTTCATTATCAAAGAGTGTGAAACCCCACTGTGGAGGGTCACATGCAGTGATAAGAGACTCACCTCCTCGGCTGCGTCCAAATCACTCCAGGGATTTCCCAAGAACCGTCTTCATTCACACTGAGGTAACTTTTACGATTTTTGAACAAAAAAAATCCAAGATTGAAGCTCTTTTTCCCTGCGAAATTCGCCGCAGCATGACCCCATCACATGACATCACATGACTCAGCACCCCCAAAGTGGACAATAATCAACTCCTGAGGCGCGGAACTCCCTTGACTCGATTACCTCACCTCACCTATCTCTTTCGCAATCGCGCTTCTGTCGCGGGACCCTCAGCTACCGCCTCGTACAACTGTTCCTTTCATTTGTCCTATTTTGCGCTTACGATAACGATGTCTGTTGAAATCGATCCCCCCGAGCTGGGCTTCAAGCGTAAGTGTCTCGACCTCGGCCACTCGGTCCAGAACCTCAAAGACCTCGGAAACTGATTTAGTGATATGAGCAGGCCCCTTCAACCAGGAAGTGTGCCAGGTCCTGCATTTGCGTAACGCCGGCCAGGAGTCGGTTGTCTTTAAGGTAGGCCCACGTTCCCCTCGGTATTTGTCAGGCACGAACATAGCTCACTCGCTCTATTTCTGCTTTCTAGGTCAAGACCACTGCACCCAAGCAGTAGGTGCCCCCCGCAAGCCAGACCTCGCGATATCAACTTGATGTTCGATGACTGACGTTCTCTAGCTACTGTGTTCGCCCTAATTCTGGTCGCATCGAGCCCGGCCGCACCGTCGATGTCCAAGGTTCGCCATTCCCCTACGCCGATATGCCCGAACCAATAACTGATAAGTTGAATAGTGTTGCTGCAGGCCATGAAAGATGAGCCTGCCACTGATGCCAAGTGCAAGGACAAGTTCCTGGTCCAGTCCGTCGCAGTTACCCCGGATATGGAGCACGCCAATGTGACCTCAATTGTACGTCCTTTCAGCGCCACCGTGATCTTCATGCGATCCAGACTTACATATATCAATAGTTCGAAAAATCACCCAAGTCTTCCGTGATAGAGCGCAAGATCCGTGTGACTTGGCTTGCTCCGGATGCTGCTCTGGGTGAATCAAAGGGTGCCAACGAGTCGGTACGTTGATTTCCTTGGCTCTATGAATAACTTGTACACAGACTTACCCCCAACTCAGATTCTGGATGACGAACCAGCAGCGTACAACTCCCCTGGTGGTACTTTTGAAACTCCCGCCCCCGGCACCAAGAAGACTACCGAGCAAACATCACCCGTCCCCGCACCCGATTTCTCTGAGAAGCCCAAGTCCGAGTCTCCCCAGGCCTCCGAGCCCGTCAGTGCCTTTTCAAATGCCAAGGCCGCCGTTTCCAGCGCCCTCCCCTCTGGTGACGATTTGAAGGCACAGCTCGCAGAAGCAAACGCGCAGATTCAACGACTCAAGGACCGACTCGCAGACCAGGGCCTGCGGCAGCGCAAGACGGGTGGCGATGCTAAGGCAGCTCCGGCTACTATGCAACAATCGCACGCACAGACCGAGTCCGGCGTACCAGTACAGATGGTTGCTGGGCTTTGTCTGCTCAGTTTCCTGATCGCATACTTCTTCTTCTAACCGCGCCTTGTGACCTATGTTTAATTATGTCTTCGGTGCCGTGGTGTTTTATGTCTCCGATCACGTCTCGACGTCCCTCCCATCTAACTGCCTGTGTCTCTTGAAGAGCCTGCCGTTTCGTTTCCAGCATCAGCCTTTTCTTTGTGTCTCTACTTCCTCCTTTCCCGGTATCCATACTTCGACCTATTACACCTACGTGATTTGCTCTGTCCCCCTCTTTCTCTTATGTTTTCTTTCCTTGCCCCTGCCGGTTTATTTTCCCATTTTACCTTTTTTTTTGAGTTTTTTCTAATATCATGTTACGATGAACGTACTGAGCGTCTCGACTCTGTGATAAAACGATGATCGGACCCTCGCCGGGGTTGCCTATGCTCTTGCTTCCAGTCTGATAGTAGATGACATGCTTCTTGATGTTGTAGGTGGCGGGTTTCTGAGGTTCTTTGAAGATTTGAGCGTTCTATTTCAAATGCGAAATTCTATTCATACCCAGGAAGCTTTATTATTCTGGTAGAGCAATTCGTAACGGTAATTGAAGAGAAAGGGACAACAATATATGTTGTTTTTATTGATTCCATAGGTCCACATTTCGTAGTATCATGCAATCTATGTAACTAATCATAACACCGACCCACAAAAGTAAGGAAAACCTCAAGTATCATTCGAAGAACAGTGTGGATACCAATTTAACACTGGATCTCACTCTCCTTCCATCCATCACCTTCTTCGCCACTCGGTCCAGCCGAAGCAGCAGAAATGCCCTCTCCTCCACGTCCAGAAGGCGCATTCTTGCCAGTAGATCCACCACCGACGATACGTCCGCCCTGCGCACGCTTAACACGACACCAAGGACCGACATCCTTATCTAAAATGAAAGTCCAGATCACCCAGACCCAGCTTCGGTGGCAGGGAAGAGGTTCGTAGAATTCCTTTGCAATCTCATGTAACTTATGCAATTTTGTCCACGGGATGGCGGGGAAATCGTGGTGCTCATTATGCAGGCCCACGTTATAAGTAAGGATGTTGAGCGGACCATAGTATGAGTAGGTCTCGGGTGGAGAGAGACCATCAAGTACGGATGGACCTTCTGTCTTAGCCTGGGGCTTGAACTTGAGCTCGAGAAGAGATTCGGTACCGCCTGTCTTGACCTTCGAGAAGAAGTAGTGTTCGGCGATGAAGTGGCCGGCACAGGGATGTAGAGAACCAGCCAGGAACGAACTAGCAATGAAGTAGTATAATGGCTGGAGGGAACCGGCGTATTGTGTCAGGGCGTAGTCGAAGCTCAGCTGCACGGCTAAATTGAGGAGGTGGATAGAGGTGAAAGGCGGGCTGTAGATGAACATGGGTCGTACGGCGTAGAAGAGGATCTGAAAGGTGCAGAAGAATGTTTTGCCGAGGAGAGAATCAAGGAAGAATGCCTCTACTGCGGTGGGCAGATCAGTGTCCAGACCTGTTACGCCGAGGGACTTGTGGTGGGTGAGGTGATAAGGCTATGAGTTATAGACACGTTGGTCAGTTGTTTAGGGCTAATTCCTTGGAAACCAAAATACTCACTCGGAATGCAGCACTGTAGGGTAATCCGATGGGGAGATTTGCAAAGATAGCCAACAAACGGTTTGCCAGCGGTGACCGGAAAGCTAAATTGTGAGAGATCTCGTGAATTGCCAGGAACAAGTTTTGGTTGGCCGTGGCTCCGATGATATATGCTGTGGCTAGGAAACGCCAGTCGAGAATTGAAGTGTTGCGGAGAAGGTATGCACAGGTTATCTGAGTAGCAACAACACCGAAAACAACATATTTTGTGAGGGGTTCGGGTCCGCAAAGCTTGGTAACCTATATGTCGGGAAGGTAAACCAGGGTTAGCAATGATCCAGGAACATGGGCAAGATAATCCCAGGAACAGGGTTTCGGGCGTCCGGGAGAGCCAAATGAACCCATTGATCACAATATAAACATTTCAGTCAACACAAACGTACCTCTGGGTGAGCTTTAATAATAGCCTGTCGACGAGATCGGTGCGGCTCTTCAGTGTAAGTCCAGAAGAAGTGGTCGTCGACTGCGGAGGATTCGGGAGGCGGGATTCGAGCGGAGGAAGGTTGTTTGGATTCGGAAGATGAAGCCGACTTTGCCGCCGACACCCGGAGGTGAGGGGAGGCAGTTTGAACGGTAGTCATTGCGGTGGGGGGTAGTTGAAGAGGAAAGAGACCAACTTGAAGTCGGCGTGGACAGCAAAAAAGGCGGTCGTTCCACGTGGGGCGACTTGCGTGGACCGGCGGGCTTGGCATTCAGGGACTACTTCAATTGTTGTTGTATAGCAACTATTTACTCTGTAGTATATTATAATTTATGAGGATGACCGGTCATTGATAATACTAGGAAACTTTTATGCTATACTGCTTTTACTCAAGGGAACTTTGGGCCGAATAGGTCTATAGAGTGTGGCATGGAGATGGGATCGATGGAACTCCACACTATTCATGCATGTTTATTAATACTGTACCAGCCAGTTGGTGGATTGCAGTGATCATCAAGATAGGATTCTGTTGCATTGCAAGTCATTGCTTCTGAATTTTCGAATAATTTCATGCGCTATGCTGCGTGTTGTATCTTTTGGTTTAGTAATCGTCACCGCGACTAATCACCTCCTTCACAGTAGGACGGAGCACGATAGTCTAGATAAACGTTAGAAAATAATCACATAACCCGGAGACTGGAAGAGAAAAATACTGACATGTTCGAATTGAGCGGTATATGAGCCCTTAATATCGCAAAGAGGTGGGTAGTCCTGGACAATTCCAGCCTGTACCAGGTTGTTCAACTAAACGCAAACCCGGAGTTAGCAATTGTACGTCATGTACTCTGTACAGCTTTGTTTTAACTTACCCCCAGAAGATACTTCTCCTGACCCAAGCGGTCAAGATAACGTCGGCACCATGGCAGAGTACCGAAATTCTTGTTAATAACGCCGAGCAAGTTCTTGGCAGATGAAAGACGGAGAGGCACATTTGGCGCATCGGGAGCAAGTGCATAGTGAGAACACTCCATCTCCTCCCGGACGTAGCCCTTGCCAGTACTTCCGAAAGTCTCGATAGCAAATACTTCGCCCTCCTCCATCTTGGTCTGGTCGGTGCTGCTCTTGACAATGGGCACACTCTTGCCACCGTGGATAATGTGCTGGTCGATGTTATGACCGTTCAGGTTGCGAATGCACTTCACAGGGTGCATTTGGCCATTGAGCTCGACTTCGTAGCTCTCCATGGCTTCTTGAATAGCGGCACCAATATCACTCATACGGACATCAATTCCAGCTTCCTAATTACAAGTTTATGTTAGCTGGGCATTGACAATTCATGCTGATATAAAAACCTACCCGGATACCGGTGTTGGTAGCATCCTTGACAGCAGCCAAAAGCGGGTCATATACTGGGTCGAAAGTCATGGTGAAAGCACTGTCGACAATACGACCATTGAGTTGAGCACCGAAATCGACCTTCATCACGTCTCCCTCGTTCAGTACCATCTTGTTACCGGCGTTGGGGGTATAATGAGCCGCGCAGTGGTTGATACTAAGACCACAAGGGAAGCCCATACCACCCTTGAGGTTATCGCCTTCTTCCAGACCTTGGTGACCGGTCAAGGCACGGACAGAGTCCTCAATACCCTCCGCAATCTCAGTCAAGGTTTGGCCGGGTCGAATGTTCTTCTGTGCATATTGACGAACTTGACGGTGAACCTCAGCACCTTGGCGGTACTCTGTCAGGAAGTCGTTGTTCATGCGGTCGAGATACCGCTTCTCCTCGTTGGTGGTACGGTAGGCATTCTCGTTCAGGTACTCGCAGATCTCGCCTTCGGGATATGAGTTGTTGGGGAAGAGGTTGGAGACGGGAACACGAGGAGGCTCGCTCTGGACCTTAGCACCGCCCTTCTTCTTCTTCTTAGACTTGCGCTTCTTCTTCTTTTTCGCGGCTATACAATGCAAATTGTCAGTGGTTTGTCTCTACTTTGATCTACCCGTGGCGGACCGGGCCTAGCGACAAACATGAAGGAATGAGAAGCAAGATGCTAAATTAACAAATTAACTGACCTCCAGCGGCTCCAGCCTCTGGAGCACCCTCGCCGTCCTCTTGGTCGTCATCAGAATCGTCCTCAGCCTCACCCGGGGTGGCCTGGCTAGCCGCGGGGGCCTCGGCCTTGGCACCGTTTTGGCCGTTCACTGGAATCCGATTAGTCCAAAATGCAGGAATAACGCAGGACTGCACGTACGGTCTAAGTCCTGAAGCTTCTCGGTCGCCTGAGCTGCCATAGTGGGGTATGGATGATCTCAAGGTGGAGTGGGAGGAAGAAAGAGGGGGAGAAGTACAAAAGTCGGATGTCGGGGAAAGATTTTTGCTGGCGATAAGATAAGGACGGACTGCAGTGTGGGGTACAAGTACTACAATGTATACATACAAGCATGGGAGTATATAAAAATTGAATTTGATAGAGCCAAATCAATAGGGTTTAATTAAACTTGCTATAATAATAGTAACAGAGAAGAGGCACAGAGAGGTTTTATTTACGATCATGATAATAAGTGGATGGTGGATGGGGGACTCAATATCTGCAGCTATACTACAGTATAGTACCTACCCTCAGGGTACATTGCTTCTTCGCAATGACACGCGAGGGGTTATCAAACAAAGATCACAGAGGAAACATTTGAGACTCTTTTACAAGAAACTACAGGTCTTAAAGTCAGACCTGAAGACCTTATTTTGGCAATGGACGTTGATGACAATCACTCATTGGGAATATCCCGTGATAAAACAGAACGGCTACTCAGACACGATCCTGAAGCCAAAGTGACCTTCGATGTCATCTACCATGCAGCGAAAAGCCGTGGCAATAGATACGCTGCCAAAAGATTGGAAAAACTTCTCCACCAATCGAATGGTATTTGTGTCACGGAAAATATTCTAAAAATCAGCATGTAGCCCCGACATTCTCAGAGTTCTGCTACAACATACACCACGATGTGGGGTCACAAGCTGTGTTCTTGAAATGTTTGCCAGATCTAGATCACGATTCTACTCGATAATGACCCCTTAGCCGTTCCTACGTCTGCCACGGTGGTGGGTCTTTTAGAGAAGGAAATCCGTGAGGAAAATAGCCCCGAGTTCATCGGCGTTTTGAAAATGGTGTTTGATTGAAATCCTGATATTGAAGTGAGTGATTAGATGGTTGCTGCTGCAAAGCATACCGCAGAGCGTGCGATTTTGAGCGAGATGCAGAATAATAACATTGAGTGACTGCTCCAAGAGTGTGACGGTCATCATGCAGCTTTGGGGCAAAGTTTCCGAAGGAGGCACTGCCATGTACAGCTACCTACATGGGGAAATCAAATTGTGGCTCGTACCCCTGGACCACTTTTTATCACCATCCTTTGTGGCGCTTTTTCTGTCTTGATATTACATCAAATCCTATTCCCAGGCAGGGTCTAAAAATTCTCAAGCCAGTATAAATCTAGGTGCAGCGATCTAGTTCAACTTCTCATCGAGATACCCCCTCGTAATAGCGAATCAAAACACTGAAAACTATGCCCTCTCAATTACGCAGCTGAAAATCCCAAAGTTCGAAATGTTTTTTTTAAGTAAAATGTGACACTAGGAAGTACCAAGCATCTACTTTACTTCAGATGTTGGAGTACTAGGGGATGCAGACGATGGACAAGCAGGACACAGGAGAAGTTCGAAGTCACGCTTCATATCATACAAGTACAAGGCAAAGCCGTGCGCGTTTGTGGCACCTCCCTGACATCGAAGAACCAATAGCAAATCCCACGAAACAATGACCGTCACGCTACCAAGATTTCATTTTTTCGCACTTTTTCTCCCAATCTTTCTTCCGCTCCGCACCACCTCTTCCACTCTCCACTGCCTCTTACGGGCGAGAGACACTGACCATATCTCTTGAATATGAAGAATTTGAAGTCACTGAAGTCTCTGGCAAGGTATTACGGGACCTGATACAGGTGACATCGAGTACCGAACACTAGCAAGGGCATGCTCTTTGCAGGATTCCGAATCACGAAAATCCCTGGGGATTGAGACCAATGGTAGCCCAGATTATCACTCCGCGGATTGATAAATGTGGATTCTTTAAAGAAGATCTTGGAAGCTAGGCCGATAATAGCCCGATTTACTAATCTGCTGGTTGATAAATATCGGACCTTTCCCGCCTGGGTGTCAATTACGTCTGCTTGAGGAACAAGCGCGTGTTCGTATAGTATTCTATGTAGTGATCCCTTGACATGGAATCAGGCTCATTGACTCTGGCCCTTCCCAAAACAGCACCAAAACTAGTATTGAGGCGCTTCGTACGACAAGTCTTTCTGTGATACTTTTTCCGCGTGGTCCAAGACAAAGCGGTGCTCTGGGACCTCTGGCCCACTGACCTTTGTTTCTTTTTTTTTTGGAATGAATGCCTCAACAAACACACAGTCTCTCAACAAAGACAGGGGTCCTAGACAGAGACAGATCATTCAGCCGCGAAGAATGATGGAATGCCCTAGAGAGTAAAAGAAACCAACAGTAAATGATGACTGTAATTGGTGGCTGTGTGTACGCAAGAAGGCAGCGGCTAGCAGCCCCTTTTTCCCAATATTCCTTCGGGGGCCTGAACCTCGCAGTAGTGGATTGTCGGAAATAATCTTGGGGCTTGGTATTCCAAGAACGAAGGAAGCAGTGCTCCTAGTCAACGGGATCGACCCGAGAGCCTCCCAGAACCACGTCATTCATGTCCTTTGATCTCGCTCCCGTTTACCACCTTTTGTCTCTTGGGGCTTGATGGGTTAACGCCGGAGATGATAGTTCATAGCGAAACGGAGGTCAAGGCTACCAAGGCTGATCTGCCATTCACGATCAATGGCCGGCTACAATGGGGGCCAATCGCCACTTCATTGCCCGGGCAATTGAGTGTACTCTTATGTAGTATTTTTTGTATGTCAAGGTATGTGCCGGTCCTGCCAAGTCTGCATGTGCTGAGCAGAATCATTTTAGTCCGCATATTCTGAAACTAATGACTTGTGCCCCGAGAATGATCTCCGTCTAACACGCTTCTTCCGAGAGCACCGGGATCAAGATTTTGACATGGCAGGTTAATAGAGGCAGGTCTGCTTTTAACCAATTGATTGGTTCTTTTTTATTCCCATGAATGGTAGTTGGCCATGCTCGACATCGGAAAGTCTCTAAGATTTCCGGCCCTTTTCTATCCCGAATCGGCATTTTGAGCTCATCAGGTCTGAGTCTCTGAAATCTTCCGTTATTTTCTAACCTGAATTGGTAATCCGAGTCTAAATGTCGATCCATTAGAAGTATGGTAACCCGATTTAAGATAATAATCATGCGCATTCATTCAACTTGGAGTTAGTATTAGCCATTTCTCGACAAGTGACTAGTACAATCCTGCTTGGCAGAACAAATAGATTTACTAGTACTTATGCAGACCTGCATAAACTGAAAAAGGTACTACGAGACCGAGCGAATGTACTAGTACTTTTGATCTCTCTCTATCCAGTCTTATGTGTCCTGCAAACTCCGGTTTATCTAGATTTGTTTTGGTCCTTTCCGAGCCACGTGGAAGGGTAGAATCTGCTCCACCATTCGCTCAATGCGGATTGCTCTGGCACGGTTGTGGATATCATCTGCATCTCATCCTTCCGCTGATCGGCCAACAAGACGATCGCGAAAAACGGTGGCCCTACACGTTCTCCTGCTTCTCTACAGGTTCATCTCAGTATTCTTAGATTGCGAAATGGAGTGCGCCTGTTGCGTATCTCCTTTATCAAATAAGATCCGTAAAAATGAGCAGAATCGCAAGTGGGTTGAAACTGCGCTTAGCCGGGTACCTGAAGATGGTTTGGTCTGACTAGCAATATGTCAGGGACCAAATGCTCCGTGTATCTCCGTGCAGATCTGTCGAGGTGGGTTTCTGGAAGTCCTCAGTGGCGCAAGCAAGAAGCCGACATGGGGTTGGTATTAGTGACAAAATATTCTTAGGACTAAATAGGAAATCCGCATGAAATTTCTTGGGATTTTGTATATTCCATTTTTTTTTGTGAAATGAAAACGCAAATAGGATGAAAAATGCACCAAGAGCCACCTGGTACCATGGTCAAGGCGCCTTCGATATCATCAAGTCCGTCTCATCCCCGTGGGTTTGGGGGAAGACCTAGTAGCTTCTTGGGGACATTTCTCTTCGTTCTTTAGCATAATAGCTTAGATTTATTCCCCACACCAATGCGTATTGCACCCCAAAATCCCTGATTGTCCTTCTGGATTGGATAAATCCAGTAGAACTCTCCAATCTCTCCTCTTGCTGGCAATTCATGGGTTGTTGCCTTTAATCGGATCCACTTTTCAGATGTGTAATTGGAGATGAGCCCTGTCAAGTTCTGCACTAGCTCACTGTGCGTTGAAGACTAAATCGGATGTGTGAAGCAAATTATGATAAAAGGTCCCCCCGACTAGTCGCCAGGGCAGCGTTCAAGTTCAGGCAGTGCTGGGACAACTGGCGCACCAACGATTTAAATACCGGACACTGATCTGTCCTTCCCACGGCTACAGAACGCTTGTTCATTTTCAAGCTCAATCTCAACACAAATCATCTCCTTGCCAGCACGAGTGGCTCCTGGGCTAGCTACAGTATTTTCGAAGCATGTCTCAGTGTCTCGCCTATCTGTATATGGTTTGTCGATCGGGTGTCGATACCATCGTGCATGCCTTTCAGGTCTTTCCCCCCCAGGAAGCCAGATTCCGTTTCAATCGGATTAAAGAATGGATTAAAAAGTGGCTACAATACAAACCTGAAGTATGTGAATCTATTAACACTCGGTCCCCCATAAGTACGATCATTGCTAACATGTGTTCGTTGTTCACACAGGACAAACCCATACTTATTCGTCCGTTGGCAGAAGAGTCTAATTTCAAGATGTTAGATATCCGACGACGCCTTCCCCATCGACCGGGGCACAACAATGATAACTCAAACCCCTCTGAAGCCTGGTCCACTGCAGTCTCTGTGCGGCGCTTCTAGAGCAACATATATCCTGGGAGAAGAGCCATTGCTTCGTAGCCGCCCGTTTTGTTTCGAATGATTCAACCGAGAGGAAACTCACACGAGAGTGGTTTCTTTTTTTTTTTTTTTTTGTTGTTGTTTTTGTTTTGGAAATTGAAGGCTGGAGGTTGGATGGAGACTGAAGGAAGGAGGTCGAAATGACGCTTTTCCGGACTGGCCAGGTTCGATAGTATGTTAGGTCACCAGGACATTCTTTCAACATTTGCTGCTATATGTATAATTAGTATGTTTCAAGTTCTTAGGGGACTGCGATAAAAGTTTATTCATTCCAAGGTTCATGCTCGAAATTCCCACAGGACCGGTGCCTATTGATAGTTAAAGCAGGCTTCTTGGTATAGGTATCATCGAAAATTGACGCATAATTTAAAAGTACACAAAGACCACCTGGACATTATTTTCCATCAGATGGGAAAAGTAATGGAAATCCTCTTTTTTACCAAGGGTTAATTCAAGTGAGCCACGCCGCATGTATAATGAGATGTACAGACCGGGGTCTTGGCATCATTTGCTGGATTCGTCGCGTGAGTTAGGGCTCGAACTCGCGTTGTCGGGTCAAATATTCCATACATCAGTAAAGACCGAGCCGCCACGAGATATCGAGTCTATGTATCCATTTCCAAGAGAAGAATCTCCACTTGAAATTTTACTTCTTTTTTTATTTTATTTTATTATTATTTTATGCTTTTTTTTCCCCGAAAGGTAATGTTCCCACAGAACCATCCAAATCTATTACTAGTCTGCTGATCGCCGTCCGAATTAACAGATCCACAGCACCCGGGTTTGTGTTGTTGATCAAGTATCGAGCCTATCGGATCATTGCTCACTTTTCACCCATCAAACGACATTTCACCCGAAGGATCTCTCCACGGTCCGCAGGAGCCGACAAGGAACATCATCGGATGTCTTTGTTGACTCCATAGTAGAGGCCAAAGCGCTTTCGTTATTGGGTCAGCAATCCGGCATGCAGATTATGAGGCTAACCAATTTCGCAATTTCACGTTGCCGGACGACAACATTAAAATCTGAAATTGGTTAGTCCCACGAGACTAATCAAGCAGAAATTGGCAGCGAGACAACCCCGAGAACTCCCTAAACGATTTGGAGTTGGCATCCACGCTTTCAATTAACGATATACTATATCGTATAATATCTCCAAATTTTATAACAAAGAAAGTCAGCCCTGACTTGCTTTGTTAGTCATGTGTATCAATGCTCTCAAAATATGACCTAGCGTGGGATGTGACAATCGGTTGGAAATGTGATGGAAAGATCCCAAAATTGCGGCTATTCAACTATCTCTTTATCCAAAAAAATAGAAGACACAAGTGATATCAAACCCCGGGTAGGGTGGGCAACAAATCTTTTTTATGCCCAGGCGTGATCAAATGTAGTACATAGTACTACACAGGGAAGACCTGAACCTCACCCTGGGCAGCGTATCGCACGGACCTTTGTCTGGACCTTTGTCTGGACCTTTGTCTGGACCTTTGTCTGGACCTTTGTCTGGACCTTTGTCTGGACCTTTGTCTATTCCTTCTCCAATGTTTCGTGTCATATTCCAGCTTTTCACTTCTTCGTTCCTTCGGGATTCTCGTTGTCCTTCGAAATCGTCCGGTATGAATACGAGATATCAACTTACGAGATATCAATGTAACAAAAGACAAAAATGAAAAAAGACACGAAATTCAAGAGGGACTGATGGCGATTGTTTTACAAATTAGTATCTCTGTCACAGAACGGTGTCTTCAGATTGGAGCCATCAAAAAAAGTCCGATATTAATATGAGAAAAGCACCACCGGAACACGCACAAAGACCTCAAATTGCCGAACCCCCGGGTTAAGACAAGCATATACAGGCTTTCGTACATACTTGACAAACTATGGATCCTCTACGAACACGTTTCTCCCAACGGTGGTGATCGATCGGGGAAACGGAAACGTTGCCCCGGGCCTAAGTCGTGTTTGTGATAGATCTCGGGCATATAGATCAATCAAGAACATGATCCACATGCGACAAATGGCCGACTAGGGTAAGCAACTAAACATAATTACACATAGAAGAATGTGCAACATTTTACCGCTGTGTTTGGTATCATATATTAAGAAAATAATGACTAGTAAATGAAAATTCTAACTTTGTTATGAAAAGGCCAAATTATACAGTAGAAATCTCATCTGGGAAAAGGTGAACTAACAAGCCCCACAATAAATTAATAAATCTATTTCGAGTAGTTTTGCTGATTTCTGAACTGGTCAATCCGAGTTCTGTGTTTCTCTTCCTACCAATATCACTCTTTGAAATTTCATTGACGTACTGTCTGAGCTTCCTCATACCTTGGGGCTCGGAGGCCGATGTTTATCTCGGTGAAATAAGTTAAATCATTAACGAGCAATCAATGATTTCTCCAAATCGCTTCATCATTCACAGGTATCTTGCCTAATGGGGTCTCTGCGCATATATGCGCAGAAACCCCATTAGGCAAGATGATCTCTGTGCTGATAGCTGAACTGAATAGATTCTCATCCAGATGTAGATAGCTGTGACTGAATCAACATGGGGTTTCGTGGTCTAGATTTCACCCGTCCTTTCTTGAGCCAGTCCAATTTGGCCTTGAACGTCTAGACTCCGAAGCGAAATCAATCCTATTCTAAGACATAAAATAATATCGATTCGGTTTCTCAGAAAGAGATTACTGATTACAGCTCTCAAGCAATAAATTTTATGACCTCACAGGACTAGTTCTCCGATAGCTTCATTTGAAACTCGGAGTTTCTCGGTTTTTCTTTTATACTGCACTTTAAGCGGCTCGATCCCAGTCCTAATTTCAAAATGGACCAAGCGGAAAGAGAGGAAAAACTAGGTTCATCATAATTCAACCGAATACCCATTTTAGCATCACGTAAAGGATGGGGAGTTGCTCGGGAGCTCGGGCTACGATGACAATTGAGCAAGTTTCGTTCCGGATCTTCGCTTTTGGATGAGCGCCTGAAGTCTAGCCACTTCCAGATGATCTTGCGCATCATCTTGTCTAGCGATTCATCTCGGTCAACGACCAAAGAACCCTGGGAATGTGGCTCAGAATATGATTTATGGCGATTTGGCTTGGATGAATCTTCGAGATATAGCTTTAAAATGTGCTCTTCTTCAAATCTTCTTTGCTCACCCTCCCCAGTCTTGTCAAAATTTTTGCTCCTCATTTAGGTCTGAGTGTTGCGCAGATGTATTGCCCAACAGGAATTTCTCTTCTGTCGTTAATAAGATGATCTAGGCCTACGCAGTCGTCAGTATCAAAGTTCGATTGTCCAACTCCTATCCGGCCTTTGTATCTAAAGCTTCAGATTTATAGCCTTAATTTTCCAAAATAGTCTTCTCAAGATTGAAAAGTTCGAAGATCACCTATAAAGTGAAGAACATGTAGGGCACTTACCGTATATGCTATGGATCAAGTTGTATTTCAAGTACTGTCTCCATCTTGTGGACAAAATTGCCAATACTGGTGTGAGCTTGGAATAGATTTTGATGAGGAAGAGCCCAGCCTCCTCGGTCTCTTGTATGGAACCTCCAGGTTCCATGCAAGAGGGCTCTTCAACAGCAATGGAAGTTCCATTGTGCCATGTTGTTTTGAGGCTTATCCGGCAGAGTCCAGCCAGCCATACTCAAAAAAAATTTAAAGTACTGATTTGCAATTGATCCAGGCCACAAAAGAAACTGAACTGTCCGAATTCCGTGATCCGTACGCTCTAATATTTATATTGCATTCTTGATTGATGAACCTGTGATTCTGAGCCATGGCGCTCAGCGTGAGCAAATAGAGACGCAAGATAAACTTAGAAGTCAATCTCAAGGGCTGTATTGCTGTCGGCTTATATAGAGATCGATTGAATTGTGCTTGCCGCCTCGAGATTGTATACTATACAATCACGGGGCGACAAAGAGATAGTATCTCAGACTGTCCCGTGCGGAAGCCACTGCTTCGATTGCGACAGACGGATTTGTAGGAGCGTTTGTCGAAGGGTCTGCAAGTAGCGGCGAAGCATTCGCGAGATAGTAGCTGAGCCCATAGACAGATTTGCAGCTTCCGCCGGGGGTGCAAGTAACGGCCCCACGCGAAAAGGGCTTCCCGGCTGATAATTGTAATAGTATCACAATATGTGGGCAGCTTCCTCGTGGTCCAGTCATGGTGTAAGGGGTTGCAATTTTCCACATGACTATTCTATTAGCAGCAATTTCCGTCTCGTTCTAGACAGCGTTGGTACAACGGTTCTTAATGTACTCTTTTGATCGGGCGTACGTCTTGAGTGACAAGATTTTCGATAGAGTCTTCGATATCTAATCGTGGAGCTGGAGCAACCTTGGCAAACATTCTGTCCCCAACAGCGCAAATAGCGCACGATGCCGGTACGAATGGTTCCAGTTGTCTGTTCCTTATTGCTGCTGCCTCTTATACCAATTGCGACAACTCCTGGCTCTCGGATGGCAATGCAGGAAAATCACTGTATAATCGTTGCGCTAGACAGAACTAGAAGGCTCAGCCATTGCTCTACTCAGTAGAGAGTAAGAATTATGATCGCTTTGTTGCATCGTGGTACTTATTGCTGGAATTTTTCCTTCACGGCGACAATAGTGTAGAAGTCGATCGACCGGATGTGGCATAGTACAAAGCGTGACTTTATAAAAGATGGCCTGTTTGTCTCAGGAATAATCATTGCAAAAGAGAAGTTTTTTGGGGGATTTTCTGATGTAAACAACCCTATTTGTTGTTTATTGCTTTGGTTGTTCCGTTTTGTTTTTACATGTTTGAAAAGCACATCCGGCTGAGGCAGGTACGATGGATATTTTATCAAGTTCCATGAATTTTCATTTCTGGGAGTTCCGCAAATAATCTGTGGTAGCTTCCCGTCTGAATATCGAAATTCTGTAACGGAGAAGGGCTGCTGATGCCAGTCAGCTGACTTGGTGATGCCCTAGCATGCTGGAGAGTACCATACAGTTCTGATATTTCTGAGGATAAAGTAGAATATCTGACCAGGAGGCACTATAAGACATAACTTAGATACATTGATAACAATTTCCTTTCATACAGTATTGGTTTGAGTCATGAATCACATTCGACGGCCCCGGCTTCCAGCCCGGTTAGATGGCTGTCCAAAAGGTCGAGTAGTAGTTGTACCAGTGCCAGCAACCATCGGGGAAGACACAGTTCGTCTTTGAGATACCGTATATGATGGGAGAGCGGACGCCTCAAAAGCGAAGCGACTGGCTTGGATTCCGGAGGGTCGAGACGGATTAGATGGTTTGGGAACCTGCGCGGATTGGCTGGAATTCTGTTGGCTGGAGGGAACCGCTTGAGTCAAAGGCGGTGATTTGGTTCGACTGTTACCAAGGCTGGCACGTTGATACTCAATTGTCACTTCGGCTTCATGCTGATAGGTAAGAGAAGGCTTGACTCCGATGGTGCGCGCTTGTCCCATTGCTCTCGAATGCTCCACGTCGAAGGCGTGGCACGATTGTGCCAGTGAACCAATCCCTCCTCGTTTCAGCTCGGGGCATACGTCCTTTTCACTAGAACATGCCCTCTGTCTTGCTGCAGCTGTCTTGGGCTCATTGGTACCGAATGCCAGTCCCGGGGGGTCGGAGATGTGCAGTTCTTTGAAATCTTTCAGTGGGTCAGATTCTGAGTGTTCGGGTTTGAAGGGCGACAGGTTTCCTTCATGCGATTTGGTCTTTGTTCGCTGTGATGACGATGTAGATCCTTGAGCGGGCGATCGATGACCGGTGAAGCTACTTCGACTTTGTATTGAACCGGCATCAATGGGATCTATAGCATGTTAATCGTCTCTTTTTTCATGTCTTTTGATTAAGCCGATGCCGACCTTGACCCGAAATTTTGTTTGGTGGAGTGCATAGTCTCTCAGGATGCACTTGAGAGTCTGGTTGATGCAGTGCGTCTGATATTTTAGTCACTAGAATTGACATGCATTGCCCCAGACCCCGAATCATACCTGTAGCCTGCGCTGTCTTGTTTTGCAATATTTCGTCCACGTCTTCAGCTCCCACCCCTCCCAAATCGTAGCCTTTGTTTAAAGACAGGGGTAGCTTGGAAGGAGTAAGGTCTAATCCTAAGAGTTGTTTGTGCGTTGTTTCGCTCAATATCCCCTTTCCATCTGCATCATCCGGCGCATCGAAAAATTCATCCCCAAAGTCCACAAGGAGTTCGTTTGAAAGCTTGGACAAGGCTTTCGTGGATTGCCGTGGCGTGTCATCATCTGACGAAAAGTCAATGAGTAAGTCCTCCACTAAAGTCTTGGGCAATTGATCCTTATGGATGGGCTTCGGAGTGTCGACTATCTTTTTCGCGACCGCAGCCGGATTGTTGGTAGCCAAGCTCACGATGGGACGAGGCGAAAAAGCCTTTTCCGGGGCCACAGGTTCAGCTGGAGCTGGAACAGGGTTCTGGAAAGCAGAGCACCTCGTTGGTAACTGAGAAAACGACCGCGATGCTTTCTGAACGGGCTGGGCTGGGGTGATAGGCGATCGTGATGGTGAAACAGATGCTTTTCTCGGGGATTCCGAGCGAAGGTATCCCCGAGCGCTTGCCATAAAAGCTTCGGCGTCTGCAACGTGGGTGGTATAATCACTGTCCGTGTAAGCGACCAACAAAGTATAAAGAATACGAAGAACGAAATTCTTACCTAGTATCGGGTCGTCGAGCTCGGGTCGGAGGCTTAGCACGACCTTTTAACTTCCTTTCAGCAGATGACTCTCAACCAAATTGACGGTGACCTACCTCTGAACCCACGACGTCCAGCATTACCTCGTTTCCCAAATGCAGTTGGCTCATCATTGTTACTGTCGAGGGCCGGGTCCTGTCGAGTAGGACCGCTATCGCTTGGCAATGCCAAGGACTGGGAACGCATTGCAGGTCCACTTGGACGCCCACGAAATGTTGAAGCCCTGAATCTAGTAAGCAATAGCCTCAATCAAATGAAAGGTCAAGTCTCACCGTCCACGTCCAGCACGGATCCCCCCAGGTCCGAATCTTCGATCTGTAGGCGAGCCAGATAGAGGATGATGATTCTCGTGCTTTGATTGTGCCCTTTTGCCAGATCCTTCCCCATACTGTTGACCTCCTTGAGCCTTTACGGCCTCCGAGAGTCTCACTCTGTGAGTTTGTCCGTCCTTTAGTGTAGGCAACTTCTCGATGCTGTCGAGGTCTTTCACTTCTTCGCCGTACACTGCAGATAGATGGTCAGTAAAAAACCATTGATAAGTCCGGCAGGAACAGAGCACCGACCCGCCCAAGCAGTTAGTTTGTCTTTATGGATATTGGCTTGACGTCCCGCCGCAGTGTTTGCCTTGTGAAAGGCTCTGCCGGCCTCGATCTCTTGGAGAGAGATATGCGATGCGTAATGGACGTCCTCATGGGTAGAGACATGATCGCGGCGACTGGAACCAAGATCCGCCTTTGGAAGATGTCAATGAAGTGATTTGGCAACTTGATTTAGGGGCTAGACAGGATGGTCTTACCATTTGTAAGGCCCTCATCCGGTTCTCTGCTTCGGAATCCATCTTGGAATTGGCGTGCTTCTGCACTGATGGACACAGAAGGATTGAATGAATCGGACCGGCTGTCTCGGTCGGGTAGGAATCAAGTAGGGTGAACAGCGCTGGAGCAAAAGATGAAGGTAAACGGAGAAGGCAAAATGAAAGTGAGAAATGTTTCCAGTAGATGAGAGAAGCACGTGTTTTGACGAAACTCCAAAAAGAAGACAACAAAAGTGGCAATTGGCAATTGGGACTTGCCGGTAAGTTCAAAGGCGAAAGATGACAGTCACTGCGAAGAGAGTTACTAGTAAAGAAATTTGCAATTCCTTCAAATTGAAGAGAGATGGATATTCTTTTTGAAAGAGAAAAATATGTTCAGATTTCAATGCTCCTAGGATAGGCATCGAATATTCACTCATGTACAGAGGACGGCATTTGCCGATGCTGGGTATGTATGGACTCGTTGGTACCTTTAGGCACGCAGATGAGAGTCGCTGGAGATGGTAGATCGACACGGTTTGTCTATGGAGCTCCACAGGTAGAGCCTTCTTTATCTGAAATTCGGTTAGCTATTGATCTTGAAAAAAATAAAAAGAGAAAAGAGAGAGAGAAAGATGGAAAGAAATGGGATGGAGGAGAGAGGATATCAGAGTGGCAGCCGTGGCATTAGTAATAACCACTGCCAAAAGGATAGGATGAAAGGATATTTGCCTGGCGGTGTGAATAGCAGTGGCAGACTTACTCGTTATAGCACTGAACACCGCTTGAACAATAGACACCCCCATAACAACAAGCCCAAATCCAACGCACGCATAGGCCGGGATCTTCTCTCGACGACTGGCACTACTAAGCTTGATGTAGCACAGCGGAGGGAAGATGTACGCCAAAGCCGCAGCGCTGGTGGCTCCAATGAGCTCAAAAACCATCCCGAGGTCGCACGTTATAAGGGCCAATGCCATAGAGCTGAGGACCAGAGAAGTGGTGAAAATCAAATGTCGATTGGGATTGAAAGGTTCATCGGGGAAATAGTATGTTGTCATAACAGATCGGCAGACGAAGGCCTCCAGCGGTAGTGTTGTTAGCATATTTAGGCCAAAACAACTATACGCAAATTAGCATGATGCTCCCATCACGAATTTCGAGCCTGATAGGTCTTACAGTCGAGCAATATTGACCATAATATTTCCCGACGGGAAGTTGTTCAGGACATTGCCTTGTGTCTTCGAACCGAAAGACAAAAATCCAGCGATTCCCATTGCCAGACACATGAGAAGCGAAACACCCGTGGAGTAATGGGTGACTGTTGCAAATCGATCAAGAGTAGGCCTCTTCAAAGATCCATAGATCAAGAGGGAGTTGTGGTCTTAGAAGGATTAGCTTTCAACACAATTTATGTATAGGATACAGCAGGGTACCTTACGGCAAACGAAAGCTATAAAGAGTCAGTAACATTTTCAGAATTCAATCTGCGGAAATACTCACCAAATGATATCACGCCGACAGCCTGAAAGAAACCGGAATTGATGATAAGATGGCTCTTCACTTCTCCTCGGGATTCTGCTGGGACACGGAACCCCTGGGTTATCACTGCAACAACAATTATAACCATACTGACTAATGCAAGCGCGGATGCTTTGGCCAGCTAATAAAATCGTCAGTACTCTCTCGAGGAGCTCGTGTAGGACGAGAGTTAGAACTACCTTCGCGATATCCCGATATAAGGATAGCGGATATGAAATGCCCAAAACAAAAAGTACAATGACAGCCCGTCGATCTGTAAAGAGCCAAAGAAAAGGCATATCTCGAAGAGCCGGAAAGAGGGCACCCAGAACATGAGGAATTGTATCACCGACAATAATACAGAAGGCAATCATTCCACCAAAAGCAAAGGCCCATTGGGCGACCGAGATCGCAATAAGACCACTCTTCCCGAAACAGTATTGCATAGTTGCTTGGAACGAATCGGCTCCACTCATTTTGGAGTTAATCACGATAAGACGGATCGTCCAATCCACCGTGAAAGTCAATGCTGTCAGCAACAAAATGCCTGTGACCATTCCTGCTTGACGTAAAGCATAAGCTTGACCAATGATACCAGCTCCAATAATACTGTTGGCCATATTCATAAATGCCATTTTCATACCACTCCGCGGCCGAGCATGCTCCAAATGGTCTTCGGGAAAGAAATCGTCTGATGTTGCAAGTGTGACACTTGGAGCCTCAATGTCCGTGAGCAATGGAATTCTTTGCCCTGTATTTCGTCTCCCACCCTGTCTACCAGCTTCCTCAAGCTCATAATCCTCGTCATCAAGCCATCCCGCGTTGTCGGGGCTATGATCACGGCCATTGGACAGAAGGTCGTCTTCTTCGGCGTGCTCCTCTAGGTCAAATCGAACACGATTCATTGTACGGGGTGTACGCCGTTGTCCATCGAGCGTTGGCTGTGATATTGACGATTGTCGCTTTCCATGCGGTTCGTTCTCAGCGGGAACTGGGGGCGAGTTGGTTGATCCAGGGTGAATTATGAGGTCGTCCGGCTCGTCATGCAGGCTGGACAGGAGATTTTGCGTTTCGCTCTCATGTCCGTCATCCTGGCCAGCTAGGAGACCATTGCCTCCCTCATCTCTGGGCATCGTTGACCGTGAGTTACAAAGGGAATGTTGCGCGTCCCTTTCAGGCCACCTCTAATGCATGGAAGCACGTGACCTTCGATAAGAGGCGCTGATAACGCAGATCTATAGAGTATCAACAAGGGTAGTTAGGAATGAAAGGTGCAAAAGGACTGTGATTTGAATAATTAGGAAAATTTAAGATATTCACGTTGATAGTACTACAAAATCAGTCTCTTTGACTATGCTCGGCCTGATGAGTCTGTATCCAGTTTTTACGTGAATACTGTATCCCAAACATGCAATTGGATTGCATGTTCAAACAACTAAATGCGTGTATTGTTCTAAAAATAAATAACACTGGCACACCGACACTGGGTAAAATAACTACAAACAACACAAAAATGATGCGATGTGGCAATCAAACACAAATTATGACTGTGGTAAGTCTAATGTTATCCAATTCTGTTATAAAGCGAAATGGTGCAGGGAAGCAGGGAAATCATGTGCCTCCGCCGTCTCAAACGCTTGGCGCGGCTCATCCTATTGACTTCACTCCAGGATTTCTTCCAAATTCATATTTCAACGATTTTGATTGATTTTTGATATACCATAGATGTCTGCTAAATTGCTTCAATTCGGAGCAGAGTAGGGTCTAGCAATCTGTTTACTATGTCGCACACTTTCGACTTGGGTCAAGCTCACTTCCACACAGCTGAATCTCCATTGCAACTTCAATTGACAGCCACCGGGCGCTTCATATGGTCAATTGGCTCTTCAATTGACAGCTTCTGTGTTAAAGATATACAAGCGACTCAATTATTTGCTATCTGGGTGACTGAAGCACCGGAAATCGAACTACGCCTTCACATTGAGCTCGATCCAGGCCAGGTGGGGATCCTTCCTAGATTCATCTCAAGCTTGGGTGAAAAGATATGTGGATCGAAAGTAAGTACTGGAGCTATTGATAGTCATACTATTCTCTAACAATGGGCTTTGCGTCAGGTTTGGTCCGACCTTGGCTTCACGATCGTCTTCAAGAGCTGCAAACCCTTTGAGAGCGGGAATGATACTATACCTAAGAGTAGCTTAATATTTGGTATCAGCAAAGATATTCGCTCTGGGTCTTTGGGAAGGGTTGTCAATCGAAGAGTTCCGTCGATTTTGAGAGACTCGCCGAGTGCTCATCCTCCCGTATGTTATCCATGGATGCTTCTGGCGGCAATCGACATCAATTTGCACTATTATAATCCTTCGATGCAAGCGGAAAGAAAAGAAGATGAGATATCACAATCAATTGACGCTGACTTATTCAGTCGACAATCACAATTTTTGGGATTCAAGTTGGGTTCAGAAGTTCGCGATCTTGAATATCCTAGTAATGCTGGCGCCGCCATCCTTGTAGCCGAGATATATATTTCCGATGACGAAATAAGTATCGGCTCGGAGCAGAACGATTTTGACAACGACTGCGACTTCATGCCTATTAGCAGTTCCTTATCACATTCTCCAATATATCCAAGCTTAAACCGTGATCAGTATTATGATCCAGATCTTTCGCCCTCGCTTCAAATCCATTGCCAGCTCTTCGATCAAGGCTTGCGAAGGCTGATCATGTCACCCCCATCGAAAGTCTCACCAGCAAGGGTTGTTCAAAACAATCATCTCACAAATATGATGGACCTGGCACCGGCTGTGTTCATGCCGCAATACCGTCAAGTCAGACTTCCGAATCAAATTGCAGAGCTTGGGGTCAGCAGCTAACATTCATTAGGCAATGGACCAACGGGCAGTGTCTATCCCCATTATATCAAAAGCAATCACATCGATGGTAGAAGGCAGTCATAACTTGGAATTGCAGGCCATGGCAGAAATTTTTCTACAGAGCTCCAGGTTTAACAACTCCGAATCTGTTGTTAGTACCGCGGCCAGTACCCCTGCCAGCAACTCGGAGGGACTACAACATTCCATAGAGTCATCACTGTGGTGCAATGCGCAAGCTCAGCTTCGAAAGATGAAACATCCTAAGAAGGAAGTATCTTTCTTCAACAATGGAGAATCAGAAACGTTCAAAACAAAAGCCGATGTTGAACTCAAAATGCTGCTCGAGTCTGAGGCAGATTCCGATCACGAATTACTCGGTTGCGACAGCTATCTCGCTATCAACCATTCGACATACGATATTCCAGAGGCTGATGATTGGCCGTTCGACTGGATGGACGAGGGCAGCGGCGAAGAACACAGTGATCAGAGTGTCTTCGAATGTATCTCTGTTTCGGATCCCACTACCAGCATGGAAAGCTTATTTTCATCTTATTCGACTGCGTCATCGTATAGTCCTGGGATCTCGGACATGTTACTTCGTGAAGAGGATGTGGAATCATTCAGCTTGAAAGATGGATCCGATCTCCTTTGCGAGTTTTAGACGTTTGAATACTGTATCGGTATACTCTCTTGTACTAGTCTCCAAGCCATGCGATGAAACATGCGTGTCTCTACTTTCAAAATGCGGGTATGTTTCCAAATCTCCACGTAACCGTATTCCGTTGGCTACATATGAGTATATGAATATTCACCTCCACCGCTATCAACATAAAACTAGAGATTCTATACCCAAGGATTGGAGAAAGCCAAAAATCTCTTTCGATCTTTCTATCGAGTCTATGATTATCACAAGCGAGATTTTGTTCTTATTAGGCCTCAATACCAAGCCCAAACATCTTTATAGAGTTGTTCCAAGCACTAAAAGATAGTCAGTATAGATCCACGACCACACAGACCGGGGATGACTTACGCTTCGCAAACCTCCTCCACGGAAATGCCCTTGACATGGGCAATGACATGCGCCACTCGAGCAATAGCAACAGGCTCATTCCTCCCTTTAACCATGAATCCCTTCTGCCATTTTTCCTTCTTCACAGACTTGGGAAGCTCCGGGGCCCCTTGCAAGAACTTGGCCGAAGCATGGGAAGGCCGAATCTCGCACTATTTCAATAACATTAGCCCTGAAAAACGCTGCGTAAGCCCAGCTGCAGTAGTGGAAGACTCATACCCAAGGACCATCAGTCTCAATTTGAAGCCTTTCTAGCGGAATCGCTTTGACAACCTCTAAATTCTCCTCCGTCTTCATACTACACCCATTCACACCGATATCAACGCCCAACGCAACGAGCCGCTGCATTTCCTCCATCGTCCCCGTAAAACTATGCACTAAACCTCCCTTAGGAAGCCGGGGTAACCTTTCCGAAAGCAATCTCTCAAAGTCCTCACTCGCAGCGCGAGAGTGTAAGAAAAGAGGCATTTGAATTTCGATGGCAAGATCAAGTTGAGCCGCGAAGTACTTTAGCTGTGGCTCCTTCTCGCTGTGGAAAAGTCGATCATAATCAAGACCAATTTCACCGAATGCAACAGCCAGCCCGGAGTTCTTGGCTTCTGTGGCCATTTTTCGAAGCTCGTCAATCATTTTTTCTGGACCACCTGGGTACTTGTCGAAGAGATTTGCTTGACAGGGGTGAACGCCCACTGTGGCATAGCAGAATCCGGCTGTAGCTGTGGTTAGATGGAAAGTTTGGGGTGGAGGGAAGTAGAGGGTCGATGGGCAGACTCACGGTGATCACGAGCAATTTGAATGGCTGTTTGAGACTCCTCCAAGTCCGAACCTGTTACCATGAATTTCTCACACCCCACTTCCTTCGCACGTTGAATTACATCGTCGAGGTCGCTCTCGTGTGCCTGTTTGCCGTGATAATGACCCTGAAACATGGGATCACTCAAATTGATGCCGATCTAATTTTAATGTTAGAGAAAAATCCAGTCATTGCTCCCAGGACTTTTGAGTATACATACATCGACATACCGGAGCGGTTTGCTAGGCTCTGAATCACCCATCCTGGAATGTGTTTGTTTGGGAGAAAGCGTGGAAAATGCCGTTTTAGTGTTAATCCGGCTTGACTGAGGTTGTAGACCAAAGGAAGATTTGATATATTTGCCTAAAGAAATTATGAGCAAGGTATCATCTAACTGCTTTGGTTAGACATGTGGGCTTACCTGAGGGGATTCGATTAAATCCACTTATTCGAATAATGGGTGTACCGATGCGGCCAAAAGTTGTCAAGGCGCTTTTTCTAGAAGAAGCAAAAAGCATGAGATGATATAAAATAGCCGAAGATTTCCCGGAAGTGCAGTCTAATGCGATGCACAACACTTGCAATGTCGACGGCGGATTTTGTTGACTCAGGTGATTTCAGCCACAGGAGGCTGTCTGTGGCACATTAAATCATGTGACCATTCCGTCGCTGAGTCATTCGTAGTGTAACTGACACTTCATTGAAGTGCAAATAGAAATTCTCCGCAGGGAAAATCGGAGAGAAACCCGCGATTTTGTCGGTGGCCCACCGAGAGATTGAATTGCTTCACCGCGTGTGAAGTCTATAGTCAATGCGTACTACGATGGGAAGGAATACAAAAGTTAAGATTCTTCAAATATGGACTGTTCTTAAAGTATTATAATTCAAATCTAATTGTCGTACAATATTTAGTGCAAATGGCACGCAGAAACCGCATAGAGAATCTCCGAAGACTAACACCATCGGTATCTTCGAATAGACCATGATCAAAGTTGGCCAATCAGATATACGATTAACCAAGAAACTCGGTATAGCTTGTTCCGAGAAAGTCTAGCAATTCATCAGTCCGGGGTAAGTCCGGGGACATCGCCGTGGTGGAGACAGTTCGTTGTTGCACGGAGATTCACCGTGATAAGGGTCCTTGCTGAGTATTTAGCCTTCTTTGGCTGGTCGATTCTTCTACTCTGCCAATATCAGCCACAAGACGACACCTGTGGTATATCTGCTCTGCGACTCACTTGTTGAAATTGCTGTCGGCTCTCTAGCCTACTCCTCAACCATGGCCGATCAAAAACTCCTATCGGCACAGCAGATCTCGACGCACAATTCACCAGATGATTGTTGGGTTGTTGTAGACAACCAAGTCTGGGACGTCACGGACTTCTTAGAAGAGCATCCCGGTGGATCAACGAGTACGAATATCCATTTACCCACGGTGTAGTGTATAATTGATACCGTTGAAAAGATCCCAAGCTCACATGTCGTGACAGTTATTCTAAAATACGCCGGCCAAGATGCAACAGAAGCTTACTCAGAGGTCCACGCACCAAGCGTCATGAAAACAAATCTCCAAGCAGATAAATTCAAAGGCGTTCTAGACGAGTCTACCATCGACGAAGACTGGATCAAGCCACCACCCAGTGAAAATGCCAAAGTCCTCCTGGATAATGAGAAACCCCCACTAGGAACTCTGATCAACTCGCACGATTTCGAAATCGTAGCATCTAAAACCGCAAACAAGAAGACCTGGGCATTCTACTCCAGCGCTGCAACAGATCTTATCACTCGCGATGCAAATAAATCTTGCTTTGATCGGATCTGGTTTCGACCACGCGTTCTTCGCAATGTGCGTGCTGTCGAGACTGACACGAAAATGCTAGGTGGGAATTATAAACTTCCTCTCTTCGTTAGTCCAGCGGCAATGGCGAAGCTCATTCACCCAGATGGTGAATGTGCTATTGCACGAGCTTGTGAGAGTAAAGGTATAATGCAAGGCGTAAGTTTGACCCCCGTCCAGGATATAATTGATGTTCATTCTTTCTTACGAAATCCAGATTTCCAATAATTCTTCCTACACTATGGATGAACTACGCACCGCCGCCCCGACAGCCGATTTCTTCTTCCAATTATATGTTAATCGCGACCGCGCGAAATCCGCCGCTCTCCTCCGCCAATGCTCCGAAAACCCAAACATAAAAGCAATCTTCGTCACTGTAGACGCCGCTTGGCCTGGAAAACGTGAAGCAGATGAGCGTGTCAAAGCAGATGAAAGTCTCTCAGTGCCGATGTCCCCTTCCAAAGCTCAAAATGACAAGAAAGGCGGTGGATTGGGCCGAGTAATGGCGGGATTCATTGACCCAGGTCTTACATGGGAGGATTTGAAGTGGGTACGACAACATACACACAAGCCAGTTTGTTTGAAGGGCGTCATGTCTGCGGACGATGCGCGTATGGCGATGGAAGCTGGTCTAGATGGGATTCTACTGAGTAACCACGGTGGAAGGAATCTCGATACAAGTCCGCCGTCGATCATCACATTGTTGGAAATTCAACGGAGGTGTCCGGAGGTCTTTGATAAGATGGAGGTTTATGTTGATAGTGGGATTCGACGAGGTACCGATATACTCAAAGCGATTTGTCTCGGGGCGACTGCTGTAGGAATGGGGCGGAGTATGCTATTCGCGACGAATTATGGACAGGAGGGAGTTGAACATCTGGTTGATGGTAAGTCATTGCTTCAACTTACCATTAGTTTTGGATAATGGATGGGGCTGATTGGTTTTAGTTATGCAAGATGAATTGGAGACCGCGATGCGAAATATCGGTATCACATCGTTGGATCAGGCGTCACCAGACCTCTTGCACACAGGGGATGTTGATCATCTTGTGCCAGCAACGAGCTCGCATCCATATGCGCGGGGAATCGCCAAGGGACGACGGGGCGCCAAGCTATAGTGAAGGCATTATCTACGACTAGTTAGCTAGTGCCAACCACTATACTATGTAGTAAACTATCGCCTTCGATAAACAGCCTGATCACCGATATCTAGTTATACTAGAAGGTATTATAGAACACGGGGTATTAGGGTGTGGATTCATCGATTAAATGCACTATCTATAGAGCAACACTCCATACACTGATTGTATACAGTAGATCTGAATCACCACTGGCACATGAAGTAACCCCATCATGACAATTGATCCAATCGCCTTGGAGTATTCAAGCCCAGTGGCAGTGTAGGTAGCATGCACATTACGATTAGCCTCTTCAGGATGAAATAAGGCATCTAGGTCATCAGATCGTGGAATGATCCACAGATAATTTGGGGTGCCAAGTGTTGCCAAGTACTCCGATGCAGGGGTAGGAATCTGACTCTAATTGCCGGAATTCAATCCACCGGGTCCCTTACGGGTGGCTAGCATGATCATCGTGGCTGACGGGTGGAGAGAGAAGAGTACGGAGTACGGAATACAATGATTAGTATTTATGCCCTATGTATAGAGGGGTGCATGTATGTATGTACATGGATGTGCGTTCGTGCTATTGTGTAGCTGTTTCTGCATGGATTAATGTAGTAGCCTGAATACACAGTAAAGGTCAATATCAATAGAAAGTAGAAAGAAGGCGAATAGAGAATAAAGATTCTCAACGTGTGGCGTACCGAATTGTGTAACTCAACCCTGCAGGACCGCCTACTGTATCCCGTGGTGAATGAGTTACATATTTAATTATGTTGAATATTGAATTTTGGCTCACCGCCGGAAAGGGAAAAGGAAAGGAAAGCAAAGGAAAAGGGGAGCCGGAAAGGAGGTTGTCATGGGATCAAAATGAGACCAGACCAGACCAGACCAGATCAGATCCGCGTCAGCCTGGAGCGTTGAGGGCGATCGCTCCACTCTCCTATTTTTGTGGAAGCAGAGAGAGGGAGAGGGAGAGAGAAGAGGGAAAAGTGGGAACCAGTCAGCGATGGGGAATTGGGGAATGAATCGATCCTGTTGGGTGGGGGGAAATGGCATGACTGCATTGTGCAGGACGGGAGAAGAACATGAGAGGAAACGAGAGGAGACGAGAGTGTGTTGTTCGTGTCGATCTCGGAGGGAAAGGAAGACTCCGTAATGTAAAAGGTACATTCAAAGTGCAGAGGGAGGAGTAGGAGTACCCAGACTTCTCTGTATTTAGCCGTACCGCGCAGGTACTGGTACGGGTGTGCTGGTGGATACGGGGTAAATAGAGTCCTGTACAGTCCAGCAGACAGTCTACTCTTATAGCACCACTTGCTATACTACAATGTATTATATACTGTAGAGCAGAATGGTATAGAAGTATACAATTAATCAATTAATCATCTACTTTCATTCTATATCTTTTAACCATTCAACACTCTACGCAATATATTATCCTACTATGAAGTAACTACTGCTAATCATCAACGTCAAGACTCACACCGCCCAAGTGGATCATACCAAAGCTTCCCCAACGATTTGAGGTGCTCCGAAGTACAGAGTACTCTCTGTACTCCTGTACTCCTCTGTACTTCCGGTGTAGTCACTGCTTCTGCTATAAAGTCATTCTTCCCTTCTCTTCTCCTTCTCCTCCAAGTCTACTTCCCTTTACCCTCACCACCTACCACTTACTACCCTACCTACTCTACTCTACATCTACTTCCTCTACTCCACTTCACTCTATACTCCATACTCTACATCACATCACATCCACCATCACTATGGCTGCTCCCCGTTCAACTTCCCTGCGTGCTCTGCGCCAGCTCTCCAACAAACCATCCCCCGTCACCCGACGTGGTCTTCACATCACTGGCGTCCAGTCCGCTCAACCTGCCAACCCCGCCGACAAGGCTTCTCTCTACGCTGCTCGTAGCCTGCCAGACCTGAAGTCTGAATGCCAACGACGCTCCATTCGTGCTGCTGGCAGCAAGTCCGAGGTATGTCTTGATCATATCATTCATCTATCCATCAACTCTCAATCAATCGAGAATATCGGCTAATAATCCCAGCTCGTTGAACGCCTCTCCAACCACGATGCCCTTCAGACCCGTGCTTTCAGCATCGCTATGCGCCGTATCAACCCCAATGCCTTCGCTGAGTAAGTTTGTCATCCTCAATCATAATCATCATCGCCATCACTAGCTTCCATCCACTGCATCAAAAAAAAAGTACGTCAAAGAATATCCACTGACCTCCCCAGAACCCGTCAATTCAACACTTCCCGTGCCTCAAAGGCTGTCGGTGACTCCTCCACCGTCGACTTCATCTACATGCCTACAATGTCCGACATGGATGCTGCTCCCATCCGCCGCTCATCTCCTCAAATTCCGGTCCTTCCCGACATGCACTCCATCCAAGAATCATCACCCAATCCATCCGCCCCACCCATGAAGCCCCAGATCTACACTGTTGCCGGTTCCGGTGCCGACGTCGCCGCCAGCGCCATGTCCGAGGTTGTTGACAACCACGCCGTCGACATTGACCCATTCTCCCTGACTGAGGCAGTCAGTCGCTCGCGTGTGGGTGAGGAGATCCAGCGTCGCCAGAATGGCAGCGCTAGCGGTGAATCCGGTGTCGTCAAGGAACTCTGGTCCGGCTTCCTTGACGATGTCCTCGGTCCCAAACAGACCGCTGCCCGGAAGTAAGGGCGAGTTTGAAACTTGCACTTCTATCTAACGGCCTACATGACGAATCTTTTCTTTTTCTTGTCCTTGCTGCGATGAAATAGCTTCGCTTTCTCTTCTTTATTGTCATTTATGGGAACCTAATTTGTTGCCCCGATCTAGCGTTGTGATATAATCTCTTTTCCTTTCATCTTTATCTACCAACCCCAGTGCTATCAGCACCATGGCAATTCAATTCATATGAAATGTCAATCTTCAATTATTTCCGCTCTACGTCATTGTAGCTTAATTCCAATGCATATGAATCTGACTCATCCAATCTCTTTGCCATTTTCATTTTGCCGAGGTCCAACCTCGCCTACTCCCGCCCTGATCTGCACGGGGAGATCTACGCCAACCCCGGCAGGATATGATATCTCCCGATCGTTCGTCACTGCACACCCCAGAGTTATTTTTGCTGAGTGGTCAATGACTATGGAGTACGGAGTACAGTACACACTGCGTACAAACTTCCATACCTGATCGGGACCGCCTCCGACCATCCCGAGGTCATAAGACCGGGTCCGATTCCGTGTCCGAATCCCTCCCGTTTATTGCTTAATTTTGAAAGTACGGGGGATACCGGTTCGAAAAGATCGCGTGATGTAAACTACATTTCTGTCGATTCTGTTGCTCTACTATGCAGCGAGAACAAAGTACCATACCGTGATATATCGGGTCAATGTTTTATCCACCCGAGGTTTGGGGGTATTCGGACCAACGCTTCATTGTATAGCCGGTGTCGGCCAGGCAATTGCATTTCGAAGCATCTCTTCAACCATTAACAGTAAAGGAAACGAATTTTTCTACTCAGTTGATAAGTGTCGTCAATTGGCTCTTGGTGAAATCGTGACGTCTTCATATTCCGCTTGCAGATCTTGGTAGTCTCAACTTACCTTTTAACATTCTACTGATGAGCCTTCGAATTGATAGAATATGATTATTCTATGACAACTCAATTAATCTGCTCGGTGCAAGCTGATGGTAGTAGCACTTAAATAGTTCTTCTTTAGATGGATTTGCCAATAAATCAAGCAGGTTGACTGGAAAATGACACCGTTCCGATCTCCTCCGAACAGCCATTAGTCTTCAAGGCCATCTTGAGGTCCCAGATCTCAGACATGTATTGTACTATTGACCAGTATAATTCGCATCTGAAATACACGAGTGGTTAATTCCGATAATTCCTTCCGCTGATTCCTCTGAACTTCCTCAATAGACTCAATTGGGCTGATCTCGCTAGAGCTACCTCTAACCTTTCTACCAACGCATTACTTTCCACGGTAGAAAAGAGGAAACGAGTATTAGTATTCTTGCATTCCTGAAAATCATCATCATGGTTTTCATGGACATGTGATGTCTACATCCATCGCTGGTATGCATTGGTCACTATCTACTTAGAGATTCTGGGGCATCCTGGTGAACTCCTCGCGAAAGGAGACCCTAACATAAGAATACTCTGACAATATTCAATGAATGGCCTCGAATTGTTGGAATCATTATTGTAAGTATTTTTGAGTTATAAGTCTCATCCTCCAGCAGGTAAACTAAATCACAGATTGATCTTAAAGATCTTAAGTATTGTACTTTGTTCATGTCTAAGTGGAAGTAAATTCGAGCTTACGTCGAGATTCTGCAAAAATAGCGAATGGGTGAGTGAATGTATCGGTTGATGAGATGATATCTCCTAATCTGTGCGAGAGCTTCTGGCTGTAAAAATTTGAGCTTGATTTTCCGATAACTATGTATGTATAGTCAGGTTTGGTGGAGCTTTCTAACCAGCACTAGCGTGGAGGATCTGCAGGATAACAAAATAACTGGCCCAGAGCTAAGTCTCGCGAGAGAAGAAGTGACTCAGTGGCTATCCTATAACATGATATTTAGTTTGCTTAGCTAGTAATACTCATTGTTAGGCATTCGCTAGTTTTGATATTCATTATTATGACAACCTTTGTTCTTCGTTCTCATGGTCGCTGTTCACTGGTCGTTCGTCGCTGATGGCATGATCTACCGTGAACGCAATAAACTACGTCTTGTTATGGCCCCTGGCAAACTGGGCCTCAAATTTTCATTAGGAAATGCATCTACCTCGAAGTTCATAATTTTCGAGGGACGTCCATTGTGACCGGGATGTTAGTGAACGCCCGCCCACTTTCGACCCAGTGTGGCGTGTAGCCTCGTCATACCGCCATATTCTTACAATCTGAATGAGTAAAGTTACGGGCCGGTCTCAAGTAAATGTTTTATATAACTGTGTTTTGGTCAACACCACCACCTAGGTACTATACAATTCTGACGGGGTTATCAATCGATTCGAGTGGTGCAGGATGTGCAGGTAGCCTTGTATCGTGGTTGGGTGGTAAGGGGAGAGGTCTACAATTTGAAAACAGTGGGACTGAATGATAGTTAGTACTCCGTAGAATGTGAAGGATTAACAGTTGAACACTTCCATGACGCTCGATCCATGGCTGGCCCAGACTCGGTGGGGAGTCGAGTCTAGACCAGCCATGGCTGAACAAGGATGCACAATGGAGGGCATTCAGAACACATAACTGATGTGGCCCATACTTTGTACTTGAACCGTGCATATGCTGAAAGTGACCGGTTTGAATTTGAATGGTCAATGCTGATTTCGGTGGTTCCCCTAAAAATGATTCCCCTGACGCGTTCTGCATATGCCATGAAGCCACGAACTCCTCTTTGGATGATGCATCTAGCTGTTGCTTAGATCAATACTGGCCACCCTTCTACGGTATACTGCGAGGAAATATAGATAATACAATAAAATAGGGGATAGTTGACTGCTAACTATCAATAGAATCTTTCGAAATCCCCGAACGTGAATTGAATTGGAACCAGAAAAGGAGCCGACAGGGCTAGCGGTGGAGCTAGTGTCAACTGAACAGTCGATCGCAGCCTGGAAGAGTAGAAAGTGGAGTCCAAAGTAATCCAAACTGCCCAAGCTATCCCTGAAGCAGTACTAGCATTGGATGAGAACTGGGAAGAACTGGGCTTGTCAGGGGGGGCGGGATTTTCCTCAAGAGGTTCACCATTGAAAGTGGAACCCTAAGAACTGTCCGCCACCTTCTGCTCCTCTCCCCCTCGCATTATCTCACTTCATTCCAACCTCTCCCCCAGCTCCGTTGCTTGTCGTTCCTTTTCTTTCAGTTTCGTTGGTCTCATACTTATATCTTCTCTTTTAATTCTTTTATCTTGTTTCTGTTTTCTCTGATCGTGTCGTTGTTTCTTTGCGTGCTTCTTTTTTTCTTTTCCATTAGCCCCAGAACCCCGGATTTGCTTTGCTGTAACACCCGAGATCCTGCGCTCCACCGGAATTTTCAACAGCTGATACAACATCGACTATCAACATAACCTCAATTGATCATAACATCAAATGAGGCTTTCTTACATCGGCTACTAAGATCCATTATCGGATCATGCATCTCTCATCATGCCTGGTCATCGCCGGTCTTTCGACATGCGTTCACGCCTTCTATCCGTGGGAGCTTAAAGTGTCAAAAAGCATCAGCATCTCCACCAGACAAGACAATGCCCGGCGATTTCTCCCTTGGAATTTAGTTCCTGAAAGATCAGAAGAGGACGAGAGCCAAGGTTTAACTCTCGATATCAAGAAGTTCCGCCGTGACGACTATTACAAAATTGTCAAGTCAGAGACCCCCACTTCGGAGCACAGTGCCGCAGTCGATCAAGATGGGAAGGACTTTTCATACTTCGCGACAGTTGAGGTCGGCTCACAGAAGAAAGAGATGTGGTTAGCGTTGGATACGGGATCCCCGAGTAGCTGGGTTTTTAGCTCCGACTGTACCACCGAAACTTGCACAAACCATCACACTTTTAATGTGTCCGAGTCGAGCAGCTATCACTCAAATGATTCGACATTCAGCCTGGGATATGGTAGCGGTCAATTGAAAGGAAACCTAGGTTATGATACAATGTCTATTGCCGGATTGGATGCGACATTCTCCTTCGGATTCACTGAATCAGCAACGAAAGCTTTCGACAGCTATCCTTTTGATGGAATTCTTGGTCTGGGCCGTTCGTACACCGGGGGTTGGAAGATTCCCTCCTTTATGGATACTATCGCCGATCAGGGTGTCCTCTCGAATAACATTATTGGGCTCAGCCTCTCCCGCTCCTCCGACGACAAGAAAAATGGCGAAATCAATTTTGGAACAGTCGACACTACTAAATTCGATGGAGAGATCAGTTACAGCCCCACGAATGCCGAAACCTGGACTATCGCACTCGACGATGCCTATGTCGATGGCCAAGCCTGCAACTTTACCGGCAAATCCGCTATCATCGACAGTGGATCTACCTATGTCTTCATTCCACCTAATGACGCTAAGATTTTCTTCGGCTTGGTTCCAGGCTCTTCCCAGTCTGGCGATAACTACATCATTCCTTGTGACTCGGCGACCACCGTTGAATTTGAATTCTCCGGCGTCAAATACTCTATCAAGCCGGAAGATTACATCGGATCAGAGGATGAAGATGATAGCTCACAGTGTATCTCGACAATTGTCAGTCACCAATCTTCCGGGGCAAACACCTGGCTCCTCGGCGATGTTTTCCTGAAGAATGTATACACCGTCTTTGATTTCGACCATGGACAGATCGGCTTTGGCACGAAGGCAAGCGCGGACTCTGGAAATGGGACTTACGTTGCTCCCACGGCGACGGTAACTGGTACTATAGCAGCAGCTACAGACAGCAGCTCGGAGGTTTCTTCTGCTGCAATCACCACTGGCACATCAACTTCGAGCACTTCAGCATCGGATTCGGATTCAACGTCAGATTCTGATTCGGCCACTATCAACTCTGCTGCTCGGATGTCCAATGGAGTAGCTCTGTCATTGGTATTGACTTTCGCTGCTCTCATTCTCTGAGCCTTATTTTCGAAAATCCTCGGTTCAACGACTCGACCTCACAACACCTTCTTTTCCCTCAATAACTGCGGCATCATTCATTGTCCAACTTTCTCCATCGGCGTTCTTGTTCATACCCTCCGATATGGCGCACATATTATCACAGCACATCTTGTCATTATTCATTTGTGTCCCAACTTTCTGCACACTCAAGTGATACCCACTTGTACATAACACTCGCTCAGTGCCGACGTGATCCATACCCTTCGTTTCTTGCATCTAGAGTACTGTCTCATTTGCACATGTCATTTTTCTTCCTTGCCACCATTTGCCATCCGCTTTTAAATATGGAATGGCTCCATCTGTACAATAGCATACGATTCTTGTGATGGGAAATTTAGCCAAAGTAATAAGTGATCCGATAAATCAGAATCCAGAGATTACCCCAGATTATGCTATTCTCAAACACAGATCCCAACTCCAGTTTTACATTAGAATAGGCTCTAACCTTGGCGGATCTACTTGCATAGTTCATTGTTTCAGAAACCCGGAGGAACTACCAGCATGCATCTTAAACTACAATAACCCTAGTCCATTCCACCCAATGACTCGAGCAATATCACCCATAACCAATGCCATCCCCAAGATAAAAGTCAAAGAATATATCTCAAGTAATTATTTATTAATAGAGTTCTCCATTGAACCCACAACCATACAAAAGCCGCAACTTTCGGTACTCACAACCCGAGAATGTCCGGGCACTAACCCGATCGGGCCGACACCTCGGGAACCAACAGCGTCATCGCTCATACTAATCCATCAATTTTCAGCTCATCTCGAACCCCAAATTTCCCCAACAAGCAATCTACAAAGATCAAACCCCCGAAAATGATCGGTCTTGCCGGTAGAAGGTCCGTCCTTGCTAGGACTAAAGCACTTACATCAAGTGCTACCCCTGCTCGCGCGACATTAGCAATCGCCGCACAATCGCCGAGCTTGAGCACCTCGCGCAAATTCCACGCGACGGCCTGCAATGGCGAGGAGAAACGTCGTGTTTGGACTGGCCGGGTCAAGACGCCATGGATCGATGCTTTGAATGAGAGTCGGGAGGTGGCTAAGGGTGCGAAGAAGGGCGTTAAGCCTCCGGCTGTTAAACCTGATGTGACGCCGAAGAAGATGTCAGACAGTTATTACAGTGCTGTATGTATTGCCCGTTATTATTGGCAGTACTTAAGCTATTTGATACGTGACTGATGGATATTTGTCTTTTCTTTTTGCAGGTTCTGCCTTTAGCTCAGGATAAGTGGTTGCTTGATACATACCTCAATGCATCGGGTCATATTCGGTGAGAACATACCCTCTTTGATCAATGCCATGTTCAACAAGCCAGGATTTTAACATTTTATAGACTTGGCTCACTACTCATGGATCTCGATGCTCTTGCTGGTGTCATTGCCTACCGTCATACCGGCGAGGGTGTCAGTACCGTCACCGCTGCGGTGGATCGTATTACCATTGAGCATCCCTTGATGGAAATCTGCGACCTTGAATTGAGCGGTCAAGTCTCATATGCTACCGGTCGATCCAGTATGGAAGTCTCGTGCCAGGTCTCGAAAATTCGTCCGGATGGACAACCTGCTCAACCTGAAGATGTGTTGATTACCTGTGCATTCACAATGGTTTCCCTCGACCCAGCAACAAAAAAGTATGTTATGTATCAATCATCAGTCAATTCATGGCATCGAATGCTAATTTTTATATGACAGGCCTGTCCCCGTTGCACCTCTTATCCTAGAAAGTCCAGAAGAGGAGAAACTCTTCAAGAAGGGCGAAGCCAACTATCAAGCAAAGAAAGCTCTGCGCACTCGCAGTCTCCTTGAGAAGGCACCCGATGACGAAGAGAGTAACTTGATTCATTCAATGTGGACCAAAGAGATGTCATATCTGAGTGAGTCCTTTTCCCCCCCCCCCTTAACTCCCACCACTCAGTATATACTAAACAACACCAAGACCCACAAGTCCCATCCACTCGCCCAGAAAACCAAGTCTTCATGAGCGACACCGTCCTCAAATCAGCAATGATCATGCAACCCCAAGATCGAAACAGACACAACTTCATGATCTTCGGTGGTTTCCTCTTAAAACAATCCTTCGAACTCGCCTTCTGCTGCGCCGCCTCCTTCGCACACGCCCGTCCAAACTTCTTAGCACTGGATCCGAGTACCTTTGAAAACCCCGTACCCGTAGGAAGTGTCCTCTACCTCCGCGCAACGGTAGCTTTCACCGAGCCTGAAGAACGGGAGGAGGGCCATTCCAAGTTCACAAAGGTGCAAGTTCGCGTTGATACTAAGGTCCGTGATGTCGAGCACGGTACGAAGAAATCTACTGGCATGTTCAATTATACTTTCCTTGTTGAGAAGGATATCAATGTTATGCCGAAGAGTTATGGGGAGTTTATGCTTTGGACGGATGCGAGACGTCGGGCTCGTAATGCTGTTGCCATTGACCCTGCGCATAAGATGAGTGCTCTGCGGAGTATCCAGGATAGTGTTACCGAATAGCTTCGCCTGTTTTGATGGCTCGTTTTGTTTATCTGTTCCTTAATTGGGGCTTTGGGGCTGGATTTTCTGATATTGTTGTATATATTGCATCTCGAACTGGTCCGACTTAAATGACCTTCCAATGTTCAATTTAAAAATTCAATGAACCTTATCACCTTGAACAGATATCCAGGTACCAGTACTTTCTTCCAAGGTAAGGTTACCGCCACTGGTTCCAGGAGCAGGATTCGTTTACTAGGACATTGCTTGTCGTCCTTCATTCAATCTAGACCATTCCTGACGTTGCAGAATAAGTCAGCTATTAGTACAACCTTGGATCTCAGTACTCTATCACTAGTACATTATAGTGGAATAGATGGAGGATTTAGGAATATATGATTCCAAGCACTGGCAGACTATCATGATACATCAGATGCTCAAAAAAGTTCAATTTCGAAAAGCGATAAACACTAGATTTCACTTTCTCAAGCGTCGAAACTCGGTCACTTCAGTATGCGAGGCTCGTTTATGCGTTGCGATGCTTCTATAGTGCCGTTGTCATATCCTCCATGGTCATGGATTCTGTTCAGCATGCATTCAAAACGAGCGTACGGCGTATCCAATTCTTTCAGACCTATCTCGCCATTTTGTGTCTGAGAAGTATCAAGTTCAAATACTTTAGCACATCTCTTTTCTGCCTCGGAGTATTCGGGTGGCCATTGAGGAAACCAGCGCAAATCTTCTCCTGTCTTTAGAGTAAACTTCTTCAAGTTCGAGGGGCCTCTATATTCAAGGAACTGCTTGCCAAATTTCTGTGCTGATTCTTCAGTCAACAAAACAAAGAATTGTTCAATGTCCGCTGATTCAAGATCATATGGATCGAATTTGTCTGATTTCTGATACTTCTCCACTTCCATTTCTGCTCGGGCTACTCCAAGCCCGAAGTGTATCGAAATCTGACGAAGATTGCGAAATCTCGTTGCGATAGCTTTTATAAGCTTGTTGTCAGGCTAAAAAATAAATTAAAAATTAAAAATTAGCTAGGTCCAACATGGAGTGATCATTCTCATTGCTTACCCATGTGTTCTTGGGGTCCAGATCCATCTCCAAGCTACTAAGCATAGGTAGATTCCGATCCAAGCTCTTTATCTCCTCCACACTGAGCGTAGTTCTCTCTTTATTTGGCTGTTCGATAGCATGCAAACACAGATGTTTGAGGTTGGAATGATGTATCACCGAACTTATTGGCGGCACGGGCCCTTTGGCAATCAAACTTTCCAGGGAATTGAAAGAGGATAAGAATTTTTCTAACCCTCTCGGGGAATTGGGTTCACTCCAACTGAAACAATACCCCGTGATTTCAAATCCTCTCAGGTCATGCACATGGCCAGTAGCTACCTCAAGGACATTGTAATTATCCTGAACCCCTAAGCTAAGTGACTTTAGCTTATCCCACGGAAATCTGGTTTTCCAAGTCGATAGCTCGTTTTTCTGGATCTTATAGCCACTCAGTGAGAGACGTTGCAAGGGTGGAATGGTCGCGTTCTCGTGCAGGGAGAGCGGCAAGATCTGTGTACATCGGGGACTCATGTCCAGCACACAGCCCCCTACCAGCCTGTTGACTGATACCGACAGACTTTCAAGGTTGGGATATGCGGCAAAAATCTCATGCAGGGCTAACCTTTGTGGCTCGAAGTCAACATCTCCGTCTGGCCGCGTGGCCTCAGCATCCACGCTGATTCGTACCTCCGGGACAAATGGAAGACTAGTTGTTGTCGGAGTATGTCCATCTTCACCTAGGAGATAGAGCTTCGGAGTCCTCTTGTGAGTGAGCATTGCATCAATCAATTCGGCCGTAATTGGTAATTCTCCTTCGAAACTGGGGTAAAAACCATCATCAATCAGCAACGAAGGCTCCCATAGCGACTCTCAAATCTTACTAGACTTCTTCCAAATTCGGCAATTTCTCAATCAGTCCGGCCAAGAGGTTCTGCGGAGCCTGTAATTTTGGCCAAACCAGCGTTTTGTCCGTGCTGCGCCAATCTTCAATGGTAATCTTTCGCACAAATGCTCGAAGAACCTCATTTCCTTCATCCAAAAGCCGATATAAGGGGTTGAATCGAAGTGGAATTGATTTGGACTCGGTTCTGACTTTAATATCATCAGGGAATTCCGCCCAGTCCAAATATTTGTCGAACATTGGCGAACGGAAGATGACCGACTGGTATAACAGTGGGGTGGCAAGCGTGTCGAAGAGTTTACACACTCTACAAACCACCACAAGATCACTTTGAGCCGGTAGCTTGATAAAATGGTGCGATAGTGGTTAGTTCGCGATTGAACGACAGCTTGAACACCCGTGAATTTTGGAATCTTAGCTTATCATTAGGCGCCAAACTTACAGCCTTAAATATAAGACACCATATCTCTGGGGGTGTGTTGGATAGTAAACCCATGGCGTCAGGTGATTCTGAGAGCAACTTTCAAGTTTGAAGATTGTTTGAACGCTTGCCTTGTCAGTGGATTACATCGACTTCTGGCACCCTGGTGCAGTGCTAGTGGACAAGATTGAAAACGTTGAGGAATTTGCGGGGCCTTTTGGCGTTGCGAGGAGACTATTTATGTTCCAACAAAGGATTCTCGAGTTGACTGCATTTGGGGGCGATTTGAAGCCGCAACATCCACTTGGGCAGCTTAGCTAACCTTTCTTTGTCCACCTCCATCACACTAGTGTTCTATTGCATAGAAGGTCTTAAATAAATAGTATACCTCGACTAGTAAATATTACATAGTAGTATTCTTGACCGACCTCGTCTAATATTTCCCTGTATTAGTGCTGCGGGGCTATACCAAGGACCGTAGCTCTGGGGCATTGGGGGATAGAAGACCTACAAAAGTCAGTCCACTTGAGATTTAAATTCTATAAATGGGAGTGCTAGCTAACCCAATCTTGATGATAACCCGGTACTACTAGTACTACCTCTATGAGTATTCCTTGAATTTCTTTTAAGCTCGGAATGATGAAATATTGGTATAATATGCACTCAATGTGGTCTAAATCTCGGCACGTATATACAAAGAGGGATATAGAATGTATGGGGAAGAACAGAACAAAATAGAACCAGATCCCCAATCCATGCACCGACTCCGACTCCGACCACCATGAATCGAAAAACAAAAAAAAAAAAAAAGACTACTCCGATATCATGGAGAATGACAAGAGATATCCACCCAGGTATTGATGCATCAGGTATACACGCAATGGTAGTATCCAAAACCCAGGAACAAACAGAAACTCCCTATCTCCTTCGAGACCTTGAAATGAAAATGTAACAACAATGTAATGTAGATGTTGGATTGATTGGGCGGGAGAAAAAAAAATGTGTGAAACTTCGTTTAACTTCGTTATATCCAGTGCCTTCATGCGCTTTTTCGAAAGTCACTTTTTGAATTTGTCTGGTCTCAAGACCGATCATGAATGATCGATTGATACTAAAATGAGGTTTGTTGATAGCCGGCTGAAATCGATGTTGAGGTTTGACAGACATGGCATAAAGCAATTTGCAAAAGCGAACCGAACAGACTTTTGTCATTCAATAACTTCATCAATAGTATTGGATGTTAAAGAGCCGGGGTTCGTTTGCGGACCGGGATTCGACACACCTCCACTCTTATCTCGAGGCTCTGGCGGCTGTTCTTCTTTCATGCATGCGTTTTCTAGTATGTTGGTCCATTTTCCACTTGTTCCAGCATGGCTATGCTTCAGGTGTTGCCGGAAATGGTCGGCGCGGAAGAATTTCTTTGCGTTGTTGCATTCACCGAATTTATGCACTGTCGTTAAATGCTCGAAGCGACGGTCCCAGTCCGGTCGAGGGTAATTGGGAAATTCTTCACCACAGTAGCCGCATGTGTCGTGTGATGGACCTGCGTTGGTCTGACAGGATGGCGATCCAGAACCATGGAACGCAGACTGGAAGGAGACCAAAGCCGCGCATGACCACGAATGACGCCGCAGATGGAGTGAATTTTGATGTCGTTCGGCCTCGTTCTTGTTTTTAAAGCGGTTGTTGCAATACTGGCATGAGTATTGTTTCTCCATTTCATGAGCACGCAAATCCTCCGGACTGTCGAACTTCTTGGGTTTCTTAGGGCAACAATCGCAGATGAAAAGCCCGCCCATTTTGGAGCTTGCCGGTTTCGGAACACTCAGAGCTATCGGCATCGACATCTTTCCGGTGGAATCAGTGGTAGGAGGTTCGAGGGTGTTGGATCCTGGCATCGGTCTTGGAACGGGAACAAGCGGCGGTCCTCCCGGGGAGTTTGCGTTGAGAATCGACTTTTCGTGGAATGTATCTAGATCAGAACTGGGAGAAAGACCTCCAGGAGAAGGTCGGTCATATGGTGAAAGACTGGTCATGCTACTGCCACCGACTGAAAGAGCAGATGAGTATGAACCAGAGGTCCGGATGCTCAGGGAAGAGGCTGCTGAAAGTGTCCTTTGGCTAGGAGCATAGTTGCTATTCACTGCCAGGTTGTTCGTGAATGGGTGACCACTCGTCCTCCGTTGCGATAAATCCCCATTGCTCGTGACGGTATGTAAAGTATGCCTATCATCGCTAATTGGCTCTCGCGGTGGAGATGATGCTCGTCGCTTCATTCCCTGTTTCGAGCCTTCAGGGTATGGAGGTGTCGGCTCGCGTAGTACAAATTGTCGAGGCACTGGCTCGTCGGTCGAAAATTCACCCTCAATATCGGAGAAAACGCCTTGATCATAGCTCCCTCGGTTCGACCGGCTAGGTAAGCTGATGCTGTCTTCGCGTGATGGAGTCGTTCCACGATATCGTCGTCGTCCGGCATATTCAAAATCGATTGCTGAAGGTGCGATGCTCTCGACGCTTGGGCTTCGACCCTCGATGTACTCTTTCCAGCTAGTCTTCGATCGCGGAGATACCCCTCCTGATTGTGGACTGCTATACCATTTGACGTCCAGCGTTGAGCCCTCTGATGGGCCTGGTGATGGCAAATTGCTCGATGATCGTGATCGCGAAGTAACAGATGGAACAGTAAGTGCGGAGATTGAATTTCGATGATCTGAACTTATAGATCCCCGAGGAGATATCGGGTTCCCGATTTTTGATAGAAGATGTTGATCGTACGCATTTGACGAGTCTTTGACGCTCCTCAAAGAAAAGTCATGCTCGCCTTTCAAGCTATTGATCAACAATTAGTACTCGAATCAGAAATGGATATAACGAATCATCTGCTCTCAAGTGCGACTGATTGATTCCCCATAAACTACTCACATTGGACCATTGGTATTGACAGACATGGAATTGGGAAAACCGTCATCTATCGGAGGTGGTGGTTCAATTTTAATTTGAGCCTCAGGACTGCGTGAGATTGGCATACCACTTTGCCTTCCTTCAAGCTCATCAAGGGCCATTGGATCACTTCTCGGTGCAGATTCGGGGCGGCTGCGGCCACCAAATAAACTTGAGTTTGGGTTAATAGGAGGAAGAAGAGAAGTAGATTTGTCGGAATTCGCATGCAGCCACCCGGTGTCATGACCACGCTCTAAATCATGAATCCGTGTTGGTGGAGGAAGCGGAGGAGGCGCAGTATGCATAATTGAACGTGATGGAATAGGTAATGGGCCGAAAGATGGGAACGGCAACTCTGGCATCCTGAATGTCTCGGGGTGATGTTGGTTGTGGTCGCGATCCTTGGAAACATAGAAATTGGGCGATGCAGCAAGTCGGTCCATTCTAGTGTGTATAGTGGAGATGATGTTGGATTTGCCAACGCACTAGCATGAGCGAGCTGAATCGGGTGGCGCTGTCCGAAAGAAATCACCAAAAAGAGTGGGTAAAAGGAAAGAAAAAACGAAAAGAAGAATTTCACGTTGATCGAAATATAATCAATGTCAACAACTCAATCCAGTTGAGTATAAACGATAGGTGAAGGAAACCAGGCTTGAGATTCCTTGAGTGGACTGCCGGCCTCAACTCCCGCCTCCGATTGCTTAAGAACGAGAAGGTCCAGCTTCTAATGGATAAGCAAGCGCAAATGAAGCGAGACCAGAACTGGAGAGTGGCGACAATGCAAGTTTCTCATGCAGCTGGAATTCTAGTTGAGAGTCAGATCGGTGGAACCGAGAAAAGATGGCAAGCTCGAGATGACCTGATATTGCAGTCGTATTCACAGACGCAGTAGCAGGTCACGCAGGGAATAGGGCTGAATGAGGCAAACCCGGAAAATCAAATGAAACCCAAAATCGAAAAATGACAAGCATAAAAACTAAATAAAGGTAAATAGCCTACCTCTCGCTTGGGACCCTTGTTCGGCGATTCGCCTCATGGGATGAAACGTTTGATAAGTGACACACAGCCCTGTCTAGAAGCCGTCTGTGTCCCATAGAACCAGTCAATCGCGAACAGCGGGACTGAACATGCTTTTTTGCCTTTTAAAGATGGATATGAGAGGGCACTGTGTTTGTACAGGGGGCCAAAGAAGGCCAGTCTTTAACGGGGTTTTAGTGGAATTGTATCCCGAAAAAGACGTATTTGGTCGCAAGTATAAGAGAGCAAGCAATGGCTTCAAGAAAATTGTTAGATCGGATACCCCACCACGAGCTGAACAATTGGATTTCCCCGAGGGGCTTGCTGAAACACAGAAATCAAAAAGGAAGAGCTGAACAGCACTAGTTCAGGTCAAGGCAAAGAAATGGAAAGGGAGAAGAGAAAGAAATGCGCCCCAGAGTGGAAAATCGGGCAGTGAGAAAGTCGGGCAAGAGGCGGTGCAGCCAGAAATGATTGGATATAAGGGCCCGAGCCAAAGTGCAAAGTGCTAAGTGAATTTTAGGACCGAGGGAGAGGAGGCAATGTCGATGATCTCATTCTCACCGAGCTGAGCCAAGAAAGGAGGAGGGGGATTTTAGGGGAAAGGGAGTGTGTATTGGGTGCAGGGGAGGGGGGAGATCAAATTCTGGAACAGGGCTTGTAGAGGGAGGCAAAAAAAAAATAAAATAAAATAAAGAAAAAATAATTGAAACAATTCAATAAACGGATGGGTCTTCGGACCTAACCTGCAGTTCGAAGTGGGTTTTTTTAAGAGGGTTGACGTGGTTAAAAGAGGCGAAAAACCCTCCCAGACGCATTTGTATGGAGATGTATGTATGTAATCTGGACTGGTGTATCTCGTATACCAGTGTAAGCTACTTACATACCAGTACGGACACTTGCGGGAAGCCAAAATCAGCCGAGTGGAGCCTGAGAGAGGAGGGGGAAGAAGAAATTGTAGGAATGGAATGGCATCTTAAAAGAGGATCATCATTAGATCTCAGATTTTTGATGCAGTCTCCGCGTGGGTGGCCACGTTGGGAATGAAGTCGAGAACAAGGCTGGGCAGAGGCATAGGAGATTAGACTTCCTCCAGGATCTTGGATTATTGTAGATAATGCTGTCCTACAGACTAATTTTGCATTGATTATCCTCTTCTTTGCCTTCTGTTTCCTTGGAACCAGAAACAATCACTCCAGATCCATATATTATCCGTGGGTTCTATTAGGGAATGCAGTCTTCCAGAATCCGTGATGATCAAGCCAAGCTGTAATACTGTTTGAAAGTGAAGATGGGATGGAGGGGTCCAATAATCAAGGCATGGGCCGCTCTAGCCTCGACAAATGAGAATCATTCTAGTTCACGGCCACCTCCTCTACTTGACCCCCATCCCCGGGCTTTGATGAGCGCGTAAAGCCAACCAAAGGCATCCTATAGAATTAAATGGGACCCCTCCTCCCCGGCAATCCTTAACGCCAGGGTGGGGAGTGGACTTTGTATGGAGTACAGTATCTCGTATGTTGGACGCCTCTCATGATCCAATTCCTCTCTTTGTTCGCCTTGTCAAGTTCTTGCTCTGTCTCTTTATTACCATTAGCAGCTGGCTTGCTATACAGTTGTTCCTCTTCATGTGGCAGGAAGTCGCATGCTTGCGACATTGCCTAATGCCCTAGAGTTGTAAGGTACCGAAAGCTGTTGGCAACGGCTCGGAACGATATTGGGCTAGACTAGGGTCCAACACGTTCCATTCCCAAGAACCATGGTTTAGAAGGGTGGCCATATCTTAGACAAGGGATAGACGACCAATACCACGGACTTGACATCCACGAGAGGGGAACTGATTGACCAAAAAAATATGCACCGGTGACAGTCTTGGGGATTCTTGGCGGTAGGCTTATATCTGCTCGGTATTTGCCAGTGGGAATGAAGTACATACGATTGTACATTTCCCGTCACACAGAACAAAGCCAGTGTGCGGTATGATTGTGTTCCACTAGGGTTGTCGCGCGATCTGATCGATACCCATCGGAGCATTCGGATGGACCGTCCAAGCGTGGACTTGGTCGAGTTTTTTCCCCCTGTGTGTTGTTGGCTTCTGTGGTTGCAAAAAGCAGAGAACATTCTTTATTGCCTCCACATGAAACGGACAATGCTGAGTCGCCAGTTAGTCCCCACTGATTGCCTAGTGTGCCCCACATCGTGCCCAGTCATGCATGCACTGCCACACTCCTGGACCGCCTGTCAATTACATAGCATCGAACAGGGAGGTTGGCGGAGGTGGGAAACATTCAGTACATGAATCCGCTTAGTAGTGGTCATCCTACTTCTTACAGTACCACTAGGACGTAAAATCAATAGGCAGCAGAGAATTCGGGCTTCATATGTTGCCTCGATGAATAGAGAGGAGGTTGCAGTAGCCTCGCCCGTCAACCGTGCGCATCTGGAGACGTTGACAAGCTGCTGAGTCATGCAAGCTGCTCCACACTAGCTTCATGAACGGATGTGTCTTGGCTTCTTCAATTAAATATTCTTTTTTCCCGGTTTTCAAGGTTCTCTGTTCGCTTGGCTTGGTACTTGTTCGGCGAGAATATACATAACATTACAGTACGATTCAAAGGGAGTCGTCACAATCATCATACCTCGCCAGGTCTAGGATATAATGTTTCTCACAATACATTAAGTATGGGGTGATCGATCGAGAAATGCAATATGGAGTGATGGTCAGAAGACAATAATCAGCCTATGAGAGAACAAGGGAGTAAGCCCTACCAGGGCTGTGGCCTGGCACTAGACCGATCTAGATACTTGGTACAGAGTACATGCAACAAACATATTTTGATATACATAGTAGCCCTTTAATCATCTCATCATCTAATGAACTACATACATAGTAGACGAAGTACGGCCAGGAAGGGTAGTACCCAGAGCATTTGCCGAAGGTCTTCTCCACTTCGTCGTCCTTATACATACTGTAGCCTGTGAAGACGAAGGGCCGAACACGCGAGTCACTCAAATCTGAGACATAGCTACCTGCTCAAATCTCCTGTTCTGTGCATACCCGGAACATGTCTTGGCATGATCATCACAGCTTAGTGATGCTAATACTGTAGGATGTTCTCTACCCGGAACTAGTCAAATAGACTTTCGCACTCATAGATCGTCAAATAGGTAGCCGGTCTCTGTGATAGCCAAGCATTTGTTGCTCCATCAAAGGGAGGCGCAGTTCTTCACCTCATTTCGGGTAACGAATTTCATTATATGGCTCCCACGTAGTTATCCAGGGTTTCATATGTGAGTGTACTATACTCCGTACAATGAAAAAAAGATTGAATGCACCAGACAAATGGAAAGTCTTTCGTCGGCATCATAGCCCCCAATGGCTTTTTCCAGGTGTCAGCCTTAAGCCTTGGAGGGCTGCAGCCTAAGGGCACCAACGCCTCCATTTTCCACCGCCAGTCATAGACAGCGAGGGCATGGCTGCGCCTCCCTTCTTCCCGATTGTCAACCCACTCTGGGTCGTTGGTAAACTCCTTTTCTCCATCGAAAACAGGAACTTTACTTGTGGTTTTCAACGTTACCCGCGGCAATTCAGAAACCCAGAACCCCTTGCAGTCAGCATGACGAATCGGCTGCTCGGACGGTGGGTGTTTGAATGTGCGTCGGAGGCAAGTTGGTATCCTCATCTTTACATACTGCGGCGGGAGCCGCTCGGCTAGCCTTGTTCGATACCGAAATCTCCTAGTTTTCCATTCTTATTGCGGAGAGGGCTGCGCGGTGGCGGGAAGAGGTGGCTCTAAAGATGGAGATAAAGAGCGAGATGGAGACGCTGATTAGCCCACTTTTGTAGACTGAATAGTTGGCACTATCCAATCCCCTCGAAATTGCAGAGGATATCACTGGTGGATACTCCGTACTGTACTGAGTATCCAGTACCATATGGCACTTCCAACATGTTGGGTCCGCCCACTCCAGGGGTTCGCGCTTTTCCTTTTCTTTGGCCAGTTGAATCTCTGGTCGATCCATTCACTGTTTAGTGATGAAGCACGGAGTAGATAAATGCAGACACCTAGGGAATGGCCTGCACCGCCCTGGAGGCTTACAGACAATGACAGCCTTGTAACGGAATGACAGCAACCATAATCGCGGCTCCATCAATCGTATTGTAGATCAGCTCTGAGTGCTTTGATCTGCCATTCGATGCTAGTAAAATTATCTTTACTTGTTCACGAAGACTTCAATGACTATGTCTGATAATATATTGTCACGTGTATCGCAAGCCCTATACCCTAAGTCTGCTTTCGGGATGGGCCGAGGCTCGCAGAACTGGGGAAACGCAGAGTCTGCGGTGATTATCGTTAGTACATCAACATTATCATTAACAATCATAGACATTCAGCCTGTTTGATCGGCCAAATATCTCTGATGCTAAGTCAATAGACACTCAACTTCTTTCAACCATGGCCATGAATCAGATTCCCGGTCAGAATATCTACATCTCTGGGTTCGTTTCCTATCAATCTGCTCTAAACTCCTTTGACTATATGCGTTACTACCTTTCGGCCGTGCAACTGGGTGGGCCTATCATCCAAAAAGAGTCTTTATTTACTCCTCCTTTCATCCCTACTGACCAATATCTACCCCACAATATAGCATCTTTTGTCTCAAGAACAAGGAAGGCCTGAAAAGGGAAAATATCACTCACGTCCTATCAGTTCTGCGTCTTAATCCTGCTGAGGTCCAAGAGACTTTCTCGTCTTATGTGCACTTTGCTATAGATGCAGATGATACCGACGATGAGAATCTCTTACAACATCTTCCGGCTGCTGTCCAGTTCATCCAGTCTGGCCTAGACGCAGGTGGAAATGTCCTTGTGCATTGGTCAGTCTACTTTCCTGAACCCTAACTCCCACTCCACTTTCCCTTTTGCTTTCCATCTCGTCTGGTTTCCTCTTGGGACCTTCATTCTATCTGCATGTCGTCGACTTTCTACGGCCCCCGACGTCATCACGTGTCCCGTCGATTGCAATCTGCGCGTGGCTGGAGTCTCCTCTGCCTCATCGCTTCGTGAGATCGGCTATTGGATGCTTTGTCCTTTCCCTTTTTGCTTTTTCCCTCTTTGGTTGCCTTCACCTTGGTTATACGGCACATCACTGCGCTTTTTGCAGGGCAATACGGGAACTGACATGTAGATCTAGTGCAATGGGCAAGTCCCGCTCCGCGGCTGTCTGTATAGCCTACCTACTCCACCAGAAGCCTAATGTGCTCACACCGCAATCTGCACTCGAGATATTGCGGCAATCTCGCCCTCTGTGCGAGCCTAATGATGGATTTATGGAGCAGCTCGCGCTTTACCACGAGATGGGCTGCCCTGATGATGTCACAGAGAATCCTGTCTACCAACGTTGGCTGTACCGTCGCGATGTTGAGGATAGCGTTGCATGTGGCCGTGCCCCGGAAATGAGGTCGGTGCGCTTTGAAGATGAGCAGCCCACCCGACCAAAAGAAAAGGCCGCCCAAGAAGTGGAAATTAAGTGCCGCAAGTGCCGGTTCGTATCCATACCCATCTCAAAAGACCTGCTTCGATGGCCATCTTCCCTAATTGAGTTTAGACCTAAATATGCTGACTGTACACTCACAGAAAGGGACTTGCAACATCTCCATATATTATTCCTCACGAGGAAGAAAAAGGAAACAGCACTAAGGTGCGGCCAAACGCGGAATGCGCGCATGTCTTTTTACATCCCATGAAATGGATGAGCCCCAGTCTTTTCCCGGCTACAGATGGCTCCAAGGCATCCAGCTCATATGATAATGCGGAAGGAGATGCCCCCCTGGCAGGCCGTCTCATTTGTCCCACGCCAAAATGCGGATCCAATGTCGGCAAATTTGCCTGGCAGGGCTTACAGTGTAGCTGTGGCAGTTGGGTAGTTCCCGCCCTCGGCCTTGCTAAAGCCCGGGTGGATATTGCTAACAAGATCAACCCTGCACGAACTCACGCAAGTGTTGGAATTCGCATGCCTCCAGGTATGCGACCTCCAGAGACTAATGATACTAGCTCTGGTCGTGGTAATCTTTAAGATGACGTTGTAATCCATTACTCATCATCTGATTTACATACCCATTTGCATAGCTGTTTATGAGCCATGATACATCTACATATATCCAATGTCAGCGAATATCAATCGAACCTTCCATTCTTTCCTAGAACCTTGGTTCGGTTTGGATCCTATCTTCAGCTGCATAGGCGTGACGATCGACAGACCCCACAGGGCCAGGGACTCCATCCCATTGATGGGCAGTCGAAGCCACGCAACAGCCTGTAAATTTCTTCTACAGCTATGTATTCACCGCGCTGCATTCAAATCTGCGACGGCCACTTGCGTCAGTGGAGGCGACACAGATCTTATGGCAAGGGATTCTCGAGGGAAAGAACTTGCTCACCGCGGCCATACATTCGTAGAGGAGAACATTGAACCTCGATCTCCGCCGTCCTCCGTACGAGGGACCGCCTGGAAGCAAGCCAGCAATGATCTAGCCCTGCTCAATAACTCGAATCGAGCCTTATTCGTCTGCCTGAGACTGTTTCAGCTCCTCAATAACTCGAGTACCTGAAAGAAAGACTCGTTTAGCTATACAATGGTTATACGAGGTATGGCTGTATTCTAATGATCCTCAATGAAGTATATGCTAGCCCTAGTATGCTTCGTAGACCAGTAAAGTTAGATGTCTAATATACCATACGAGCTACTAATAGTAGATGAATTCTAAGCGCCAGCATCTGAATCTATTACTACACCGCTAGGAAGTATTCTCCATGTAGTAATATACCCAGGTGGCTTCAGCCAGCCCACCCAGCCTTACACAAGCTCGCGCTCAACCACCTAAAAAGTGATACAACATGTGCAAGGCGTAAGACTGCCAAGCAGCACCACACAACGCAACCAATCCCATCTGATCCGCAACGATTCACCAAGTCTCTCGTTCGTATAAGTAAAAGGGGGAGGCGATGCACACACGCAACCAAGCCAGGTCAGCCCGGAGTTAGGGCTGCATCCAGCCCAGCACCGCCCAGAGATGGACTCACATCACAGAGTTCCTACTCCGTACATGGACATATGTATACAACAACCCCTCTCCTTCGTGGCTGAGGACGAATCTAAAACCTGGACCCCGGCCCCAGAGCAATTTTTAGTCGCGCGCCAAGTTACCGAACATGAGAAAATCGCCGGTGTAGATTGGGTCCGGCGCAATGTTGTTCGTCAGCCGCCACTCACAACCCCTTCCTGTACTATGTATGAGATGTTGTATGTTTACTTTGTACTTCGTACATACTCTGCCTTCCCCTGACGATACAAAGGCCTTTGCCTTGCTCCACTTTCTTCGCTGTCATGGAGATTGTTTCATCAGAGATCGGCGAAACGCCAATGACGAAGGGGTTGGAGGGTAACGGTGATTAATTGCCCCTTTCAGGACGAGAGACTTTCCAAGGTTGGGAAAACATGAAGGAGGCTGTGCAAAGCGGGTCGTCCTTCCTGATGCTCCCGATTGGTTAGGGCTGAAGTTCACCTTCATTCACGGCGGTATTGGTATTACCCCGTATTTCAGTGTTATAGTACAGATACCAAGTATGAGCATTCGATCGTGTGCCTGGATGTGCTGCGCCTTATGGGGTTGAGGTTTACTGAGTGCAGGTTTTCATTTTATTTATTGGATTTATTTTAACTTTCTTTCCGATGAAGGTTGTTCCGCTTTAATCTCGAATGATGTCTGGGTAGGGGCGAAAGAATGAGTACCTGACCGAGTAGCGAGTTCCATGATCGAAGTAAAAATGAGTGTGAGTAGGAAATATGTACTATGTATATTGGAATCTGACGTTAAATGCCATGATTGAGTGTCTATGAGTTTCATGGCTCCTATGAAAGCTATGCCACTATCTCGGTCTCGTTTTTTATGCCCAGGGTACCACATACTAGGTAGCAGGTACTGAGAAGCCCGGCAGGATCATGTCACATCTCAATCCTGCACGAAGTACATGTAATCGAAGTCGGTGGCAGCCCTATTCCTTCTCTCGGCTAATTAGAGTACCTGCCAAATGTCTGGTTGCATCATTCTACATTGTGGTATTCGAAATTAGCCCTTCACTGTGTAGTGAATACCCGAGAGCTTCAGGCTGATAATTTTTTGCACGAGTATTCTCATGAGCTAACTACATTCAAGTGATACTCTATTCATCAGATCACTGCCCAGGCAGCCATGTATGAGCAAATGTTCAAATGTACGGGGAGAAATATTGAGAGTCTCGGCACTAAGCAGTTTCTAAGTTAAGATCGATGGTAGACAGCTTTATCCAAATGAAGGCCAACACTATCATTTCCAAGGTAATAACTAGCCTCTCTGCAACACGAATCATCACGGCAGGGTTCGAATTCTTCTCACTATACTGACACTAATAATAAATGGAAACCTAGCCACGAAATCAGGTTGAAAGATAGTCTCGGCTTGACTACATTAATACCCTTCTAGGCTGCTTGAAAGAATGCATTTGTATTGAGACGAAGTTTCGAGCCTTATTTGACCACTTGATGTCGACTATCGAGCTATTTATGATCAAATACCTACTAGAAGCTGCGAGCTGATTGACTCAATGGACGACAAGTGTCTGCTTTCTCATCCTACGCCATAACCCTGTATAGTATTCTCCGTCAGCATCGGCTTTTCGTATTGGATGTGTGCTTGGATAATCTGGACGAATTGCCAGAAAAGCTATTAACAGAACCTGATAAGTAGAGTGGAAAGTTGATGAGGCAACTTCAATGGTACAAAGCCTCAGAGAGAAAATAATACATTAGAATCAGGTATCTGAAAATGGAAACACAAATTGGGCAAGACAGTACCCAATAGAGACAGAGATACATGGCGGATGCCTACTAGTAGATACCACTATTTCAATCGAGCTCGCCGGCATAGTATTGTGATTTAGTAGAGATACTCGAAATATTGTGTATTATCAACGAACAGAAGCTCATAGTAATATCGAATGATCTCTGGTAGTTATAGGGACCATATACTGGACTAGCGTACTAAATAGTGGCTTGAACATTATGAAGTTCTACGGGAATAGGGTAGATTCAATCTATCCCTATTCATTGCCTCTTTCCAAGGTTCTAATACGTATATGTTGCTGTTCAATCACAGAGCCGAGGCAACCATTATTAGTACACGTTAAAGGAGTTAGTGCCTATACCTATGGGTATCTGCCTGGCAGCTGGTTCAAGCTTGCAACATAGAGGTTACCTGACCTATGTACTAAATTCTTTCGTAGAAAGATCATCATGCGGGAATATAATCATACTATTTTCCCTGATAGACTATTCGTACTTTGAGGTAGGATTAATGGGTCGCAAACGCCGTATGTTGGGCAACGGCGGATCGGCTATCCAGGGCTGGGATCTATTGATAGAAATGACTGCAGTGCCGGGCATGCATCCTCACGAGTTTACTCTTCCATTCGGCGAGATTTGAATCGAAACCAGGTGATCAAGGACCAGGGTCCTTTTCCCTTCTAAGATTTTAGTAGATGTGAGGGTATCTTCCGTTAAAGATAATTATTATGCCATCTCCATTCAACGAAGGCCAACCCCTCAAGGCTGCATGTACACAAAAGCTACAAACAAACTAGCCCTACAGCCAGCGTTCATTGGCGGCATCTCTAGCTTAATGGGGGTGGGGCTGTGCACTGCCTTGCAGGGGGCGGAGCTTCTGAGTCTGAGTCTCTCTTAGTGGAGTCGCTGCACTGGATGTTGCCAATGGTGCGGTGATAGACAGCGCTGATATCATAGCTTCTACCTCGTCGACTCCATCTGCAGCCATCTTGGGTCCTGGACCAAAAAGCGTTACTGAATAGACTTCCGCCCTTTCAGGGCCAGCCCCCTCCCCTTCTCCATTGAGATACTGTGATCGCCTTGCATATGTGACAGTTTGGGGCTTTAGTCTGTTTCACAACTGTAGCTGCTTCAGGTTAGTCTTGGTGGGACTAGAGCGATCACCAGATTTATCAATGGACAGCTGGACTGTTGGATGCACTACATACAACAAGTGCGTACCCGCGCCAATACATACAGCTATTCAGGTCAGAAGCTCAGGTCATTCGATTCGAATGCCTGTCAGAATCATTCATATTAAACAGCGACTTTTCTTGGCAAGATGCAGCCGAATACTCCAGAAGTATTGGGTGTGTCGCGCCAAGATGAACTATGCAACTTATTTAAATCTAGTCGCAAATTTGATACATTTTCGGAAGACATGAAATCCGGTTCAATCTGGACTTGAATTTGCACTATTTCAGGCACTAAATGAACTAGTTCAGAATGTACTAAATGATAGACTCGCTTGTAGCCTGCTAGGCAACATGCCCAATTTGCTAACCGAGGCTCAAACTGAGGCTTGCGAGAATATCGTATACGAACTTCATTGGTGTTCACATCATACGCAGTAGGGTACTTCCAAGACTTTCTCGGGCCCATCATATAGAAGAGCCGCATCATCATGGATCTGTGCGCAAGGCAACCAGCTGTGATATGGAATTTTACCGGAAAATCATTAGAATGTTCAATGTCCAAACAAATTCCACAAAAGACACTAGTTATATCCCATTAAGGCCAGCAAGGGGGAATCTTTGACAAAGAGCGGGGAGGGTTCACATCTTCGCCCCGTCGAACACTACCTTAGTGCTTATTTTCCTGGTGCACCCCACCCGTGCGCACTCGGATGTTGTCCTACAGAACATGAAATGACAGATTTAGAGCTTTGACGCACAAGGTCAGCCTTGGCCATGCTGTTTGTTAGGTACGAAAGAATCCCTGCTCAACCGTTAGTCGCGCGTTATTTTCCCACCTGGGTAGGTAACTACTATTTGATGTGACGTTGTCTAATATGATCCATGTAGATCGGTTAGGGTATGGGTGACCTTGCGGATAGCAAAATGGCGTAAGACTTAAGTTGTATACTTGTCCTAGTACTTCGGGTCTAAACCTGGAGGCGTGATTGATGAAGTGTAGATGCTACATACTATGTAATATAGTATACTGAAGGCTTTTTCAGCCTTACGGTTAGGTGTCACTTGTCGTTGTGATTCTGAGGTGTCTTGATACTTCAGTACATGATCCCCTTTGATTCGTTGCGCAAAACAGAAATAGCCCCGTGGATTGGGTATCAGTAGGACGATCGTCACACAGTGTCGACTATGTAGTATTCGCAAAATCTTCAATTTGCAACCTGCACTAGTATGTGAGGGTGGAATTCCAGAATAGCAGGATGCATGGATAATTCACCAGCAAAGAGTACACCTGCGCTAAGTGCAAGGATGCTGCCACCATGTTCTTGACCATAGACAGTCGCGTGGTTCTTCTTGGTTTTCGTCGGGCAATTTCAAACGTTGACTTCATTCCAAGGTGTACATTACTCTATGAAATCCATTGACAGCAAAATAGCTGGCCAATATGAAAATTTCATGCTGAGATGTTTTGCTAGTATCACATTGAGTGTGAGTAGACTATAGCCAGGTGATGGCTTCCAAGGTTTGGAAGTCTGTTTATCTTTTGTCTTGCGAGCCTCCAGGCTCTTACAAAGGAAGGATTGGTCTTCCTAACAATAGGAAAATGAATCTGTAGTTCCATGTAGCCTTTGGAAATATTGTACGGCTTAGAATTCTTAGGAATGCGGAGTGATACCGTGAGGATCTCACGAACAGAGCTTATGTACGGAAATCGAGAGCGACTATATACATCCAGAGTGATGGATTAAAGCTCTTTGGTGGGAGCAGAAGGGAAAAGAGATGGACTCTTCATCCTTTCTTGGTTTCGTTTGGCCATCTCAATGCCGCGCAATCGATCAACACGCATTTGATAGAACGTTCTATACATTGTTAGACCTCATTTCGGACTATACATATAGCAGCAACACTCACTTATGCAAAGCAAAAATTCGTGGAGAATCATTTGTTTTCGATTCTGATCCACTTTTTTTAATAGATTCAATCTGTAGGACAAGAGCAATCAATTTACTTGAAAAACAATCCATAATCAAGGCCTTCTTGACTTACCTTTTCATCTCTTTCTTTTTCTTCATTGGCACTTGACTCCTTAGTATCTGCTTTCTTCTCGTCTTTCTCTTTATCCTGATCCTTATCACCCTCGTCGGATTTCTTTTTCTTTTCCTGGTCCTTTTTTCGCTTCTGCTTTTCCTCGTACTCCTGTTTGACCTTTTCAATTTCTTCGGCCATTCTTTTCTCCTTTGCTCTCGCTGCTTCGCCTTCGGTGTCTACTATAGCTGAGCAGAAATGCCGGTCTTGGAGATGTGCGGGGCACACGTAAAAGAAGTCCTGAGAATGGTCAGCAACTGAATGAATGAGAGTATCAATTTTCGTGGAGTCTAGAATCTTCTCGGCACGATAGGCCTTCGCTCTAGTGTCGATATGTAAATAGTACCTTGTTATCAGGTGTGATGAGCACACTGGTGGACGGTTTGTAGCAGATTAGACATGCCTTCGAGGATGTGTCCGCGACCCGGCGTAGGTGGTAAACGTTGGTCAAAGACATCTTCAAAAGGAACAATTCGCTAATATACAAGAGTTGATGAGATTTGATTTAACGCAGTCGACTTTGAAGTTATGTTTCCGTTCGAAGAGACCTGCCCGTCATGTTTGCGGTTGAGATATCGCGATGCTGTCATGTGACCGTTGGGCGCTCTACGAAATTTACTAGCATTCGAAGCATTGCATCCACACCCTAGTGGCAGTGGAATTGAAGGTGAAGTTTAGTTGTACTTCGAATATTATTCGTGATACAATAGTGGGAGTATTGAACTTGAAATAGACGGAAAGAAATGAAAGAAAAAACGCCTAACCATGCATTTGTCCACCACCAACCCCGAGAATAGAAACACGGACAATAAAGAAGACAATAGACCAGACTAACGTCCTGGATACAAATAATGAATCAAGACATGAGCTAGTTTCATGACAAACCTTCCTCCTCATCCACGCCGGCGGCTTCTTTAGCGAGCCGGAGGTCCTTGCCCTCGATACCAATATCTCGCAGGTAGGGCTTGAAAGAGTCCAAAAGGTCTCCAAGTCCGCTCTTCAGCGCAGCCATGATCAATTGGATGTTGGGGACTTTTCGTGCTTCTTCTTGAGCTTCAGGGTTACTGGCCGGCGGGAAGTAGACGTCGGTCCAGTGAGCATCCAGTCCACCTTGGTGGACAAAAATTTCTAAGGCCACAATTGTTTCGGTAAAAAGACGAATGACAGATGGCACATCAGTCTGAACCCGGCCATATTGATCCTCTGCCAGACTGGCAATCAATAACCGAGTCAAAGCATCAATGGCATCGACAATCAGAGTCAGAGAGGATTCGGGTGAGCCGAGAACAATGCTCGACGCGCGCTGAGCATAGGTTTGACGCAGAGGCTGAGCGATTGGCGATCGAAGAAACTGAGCAATGATTGGATTGACATCTTCGGGCTTATATGTGACAGAGGGGCCACCTGTAAGTAGCTTTAATTCTTCAGATGTAGCAATAAGCTTTTGTTTTCGCTCAGGGCTGAGGATAGCGGTAGAAGCCTGGTCGAAGACCTGACGAGCACGGGCACGAGCCATTGGAGTCCAATCAGGAGACTGGCCATACGATTTGACTGCTGAGCCAAACGCAGACCCAACTTTATCCCGCCGGGATGATGCCTTGGGGGCATCTGCGAAAATGTTGTCGGTTTTAGGGGCCTCCGCCAATCGTGGAAGAGTCCGGAGAGTTGGTTGGGAGGGTTGTGCCGATGGCTTAGCCGCTGGAGCAGGGGCTTTGCTCGCCTCAATTCTGTCCGGAATAGCCTTGATCACAGCCGTCAAAGAGTTCACAACTTGAGACCAACTCGAGCCACCTTCACGGTCAATCTCGTTAAAGATAGTCTTTCGTCGCTCCGGCAAGGTCTGACTGATGAGGCTGAGCTCCCAGAATGCGAACGACTTCGCGAATGCTTTCTTAGCTTTCAATCCAGTAATCAGGCTACCATTGGGATCCTTGGCTTCAGATGTAAGAGGCTGACCACGCTTCAATGGTTCCTTGGCGATGAAAACCGAGAAAAAGACATTGGTTGATTGCCAAAGCAGGACTAGAAAAGAGCCCGAGAAGAAAGTCCGAACAAGCAGAGGAAAGAAGCTTGGAGTTAGCAAGAGTGTACTAGGTTGTGCAGATGATCTGGAAAAGTTCCAGAACAACTTTGCGAAATATAGAGACCAGCTCCACGCGGTCTGGCGGAAGACCAGAGGATATACGACGGGTAGAAGACCAGCGACGATTCCGCTTCGTGTAAGCCCGGTAATAACCATGGGAGGAAGCGCGCTCTGAATATGCGCGGCAGTTTGAGGCACCGGGTGAATGCGCTTGTCGCCATTTTTCGATGATCGTTCGGCCACGGGGACGGGGACACGGTCGTAGTCATAGCAAAGGTGGAATACCGCCTGAACGCACGCGAGGAGGATGTGATATGTGTGCATGTAGATTGGGCGTTCGTTCAATGTTGGACGTTCGTGTAATCTGAACGAAGTCAATACCTGGCTTTTTTTCTCTCCCTCCGACGTCTCATAGAAATTTAAATCTTACCTTCCACGTTTTACCATTTCAAGCTCCGCGCTGGCCGGCGATGACCAGATGTAAATTTCAGTGAAGATCCATGCAGAGAAAATATACCAGCCAAATGTCTGGGCAATTTGGAGCGGGAAAAGGCATCGAAAGGTTCCGAGCGAGGAATTATTCGTTCTTGAGCCAATGTGTAGCTGACCGACGCGGAGGACAAAGATCGAGAGGGCCGAAATGAACAGCATAGCGGTGCGAATGCCGCATGATCCAATGGGAAACCATGCCCATAAGACTTGAAGATAGAAACCCGTTAGCTATGGGAGACTGCGAAGACACCTAGGTTGCCCGGAGCGACGGCTCGACACTTACAGGATGATTTGTCGCCAATTGAGATCGCAATAACGTAGCAAACCAAGAGAGAAAGCGCAGAGGCATGAACAAAGCGTCGATGTAATGCGGACGTCAATATGCGACGGTAGGGTCGGGGTTGTGCGGGGGCCATGATGAGAGCTAGAGTGGGATGGGTACTCGTCAAAGAAAGTAGTTTGCGAGGTTTACAGCATGACCCGAACGACCATCTCAGAAGCTGCGGAAGCTGTAGAAGATGGCAATAAGTCCAGCGACGGCAGTGGCTGGTCAAGGAGGCCGAACGAGGGCAGTGTGTGTTGCGCTGAGAGATTGGTGTCAAGTCGAGTCCAAGAGGGAATATTTTGAGGCACCAAAACACACCAGCCACATATATCATGTGACATATGGCACAGTTTCTTATTACGCCACATCACGCTATCCCATATTGGGTCTAGTGCGACAGATAACGTCATGTGAGGAGGTGCCTGCAGTTCCGACGGAGGCAGCAGGCACATCTTCTCTTATCTCATGCTTCATTCGTTGTTTGCTTAGATTCTCTCCTTTGCATAAGTTTTTCAAGATGTCATTCGATCGGCTTAACTCATTAGAGGCCCAGAGTGGGTTCTCTCGATCCGAAGATGCGCAGTATCGCGATGACCCTGGGTTCGACCAGCTGGCCGAGTCGCTCTCTGATCAGTTGTTCACATTGAATTCCAACACTGCTCGCCTGACTCACCAAATCAGCCTACTTGGGACGAAGCGGGATACTGAGCGTGTACGAGAGCGAGTCCATAACATGCTAGAAGAGACCCGAACAGGGTTCAAAGATGTTGGCGAGGGGTTCAAGAAGATCCAAACATGGGAAGATGTCAATGTACGTTTCAGGTTCGCACTGTAGCTTCAGAAGCGCCTTGTACTAACAAACTACAAATCAGCCATTGCAGAAATACAAGCAACAAAAGCTATCCTCTGACTTCAAAGCCGGCCTAGATGAATTCCAGACTGTTCAGCGTCGCGCTCTGGAGAAGCAGCGGGCATCTGCGGTCGCCGCTCGCACTGCTATTGAGGATGAACAATCCCATGAACATACCGATGTTCAACTACAGCAGCAGCAACAGTTGCAACACGGCCCCCAACTCGCTGACCAGAGCGAGGTCGATTTCCAGGAATCTTTGATCATCGAGCGAGAGACCGAGATTCGCAACATTGAGCAATCAGTTGGAGAATTGAACGAATTATTCAGAGATGTCGCCCACATTGTCCACGAACAGGGAGGTCAACTAGATATTATCAGCGATAATGTGGAGAACGTCACTCAAGATACGCGGGGAGCCAATGTCGAGCTGCGCGGAGCTAGTCGTCATCAAAAGAGTGCGCGCAACACTGCATGCTGCCTACTGGTGATTCTGGCCATCATTCTTACTATTATTATCCTTGCTGTTGTTCTCGGCTAGACTTTTTCTTTGGCCTATCTTTTTCCTTACTGCTGTGATGTTTGGCGTTTCATTTCTTCTCGTTATGTCTGCACACGATATCCCTGATGTATAATTCTTCTAAACCACAGACTCCTCTCTGTGGACATTGTCTCTTTTATGGGCTATTTAGGCTCGCTGCTACCAATTGAACTGAATAGGCGTAAATGGAATGGAGAATAATGATTCACTACATCCTCGATCTTCTACGGTAATATAGTACATAATTGTGATACATAAATTATACAGTTGTGAAGCCGCAGCTATGCCAAAGTCCATGCTCCGTGTTCGCCATTAAATGTTCCAAGTGGAATGAATCCGCCATGCACGTTGAAAGGGCGTGCGATATCATCAGAGTCCCACATACTGATAAAATCTCATCTTCCAACCTTCATAGCTGTTCAGCTTCGGTCGAACATCGAGATAGAAGCTCAGCTTTCCGGGTCCAGCATTTCCCGCCAATCCAGCAGGGTTACCATTGCTTCCAGTGCTCTTCCCTTGATAGAAGTCAATGACATATTCAATACGCTCTCCATCACAGCGTTCAACCACCCAGTCATGACGATCGAATGGTAATTGATACCCCAGGAATCCGTTGATTCGTGCCCGAGGGCTCAAGAATTGGGGATCAACACCAAGTCCACGGAAAGAATATAATTTAGGTCCACCGCATTTCTTACTGCCTGGGTCAGATGAAGGAGCTTTACCTTCCCAGTCGAGAATTTGTTTCCAAGCACGTTCGTTAACCGCATTATGGATAGGGATAATCGAGGCGACTGATGTGGCTAACTCGGAGGCAGACGAAGTCGATCCAGGTGTATTGCCCTTGCGCATCAATGCCTCAAAGAATTGTTTCTCTGAAGGATAGATCCAGTTACCACTAGCCTCATCATGGCCAGTTTCGGATTCACCATTGGAAGGACATCCATGCGATGCGGCATTTGCGGCTTCGTAAGGAGAGGGCGGTCTCTTATTCGCTTCGGGACAGGCTTGACCTTGAGGTTGATCACCGGCCCGCGGGATACTGCTAATTTCTCGATCTGTTGATAACGGTCGTTGGTGTTTTATCGGTTGCGATTGGTCCAACGTGGGAGATGGGGGATGAGGCGCGTTGCCGTTTTGCTGTAGCCAAACCTCCCGGGTCTTATGATCAACTGGGCACGTCGCTACCTGTGGAGGCTCTGCTGGAGCAGCAGAAGGTGTACTCGCACCGGCACCCATGAGGAAAAGTATGGATTTGAATGTAACTGATGTACTTGGAGATGGCAGATTGCTAATCCAAAACGATCGGCGCGATAAATTTGTCCTCACCGCCCTTGGGGCGGCCCCAAATAAATCCAGTCCGAAAGGAAAGTAGACCCTCTTGTTTCCCCTGCATCTTCTCTATTCCAGTGGTCTTTGATTTTACTACCTTGAGAGTTCCATCTCTTTTTGATTGTTTGGAATTGAAAATGGCTTCTGCTTCCAGTCAGCCTGTTTACCGGGCTACTACCACTGCCCCTGTTAACATTGCCGTTATCAAGTAAGTCGACTCTGTTTGCCCCTCAATCTTGCGTCTGACATGTTATACATGGAATTGGCATGATCAGGAATGCGAACGAGAAGTAAAGCTAATAATATATTCAACAGATATTGGGGAAAGCGTGATGTCACTCTGAACCTCCCAACTAACTCATCTCTTTCGGTCACCCTGTCCCAGCGCTCTCTTCGTACTTTGACTACCGCCTCCTGCTCTGCCAATTACCCCGCTGAGGATACCCTGAACTTGAACGGCAAACCACAAGAGATTCAGTCCTCGAAGCGTACTCTCGCATGTCTTTCCAACCTCCGTGCTCTGCGCAAGTCCCTCGAGGACGCTGATGCCTCTCTCCCCAAGCTCTCGGCCATGCCCCTGCGCATCGTCTCCGAGAACAACTTCCCTACTGCCGCTGGTCTTGCCAGCTCTGCTGCTGGCTTTGCTGCCTTAGTACGGGCCGTGGCTGATCTTTACTCGCTGCCTCAATCTCCTAAAGAATTGAGCCGCATCGCGCGACAGGGCTCGGGCTCTGCCTGCCGGTCCCTTATGGGTGGCTATGTCGCGTGGCGCACTGGTGAGCTCGCAGATGGCAGTGATAGCCTGGCTGAGGAGGTCGCCCCCTCTGCCCACTGGCCAGAGATGCGTGCTCTTATTCTGGTTGTTAGCGCCGAGAAGAAGGACGTTCCCAGCACCGAAGGCATGCAGACTACTGTCAACACCTCCGAGCTTTTTGCCCACCGTGCCCAGACTGTTGTTCCCGAGCGTATGACTGCCATTGAGGCTGCTATCCGTGATCGGGACTTCCCCAAGTTCGCTGAGATCACCATGCGCGATTCAAACACTTTCCACGCTACCTGCCTTGACTCTTGGCCCCCCATCTTCTACATGAATGATGTGTCTCGCGCCGCCGTTCGCCTTGTGCACGATATCAACAAGGCTGTTGGCCGCACTGTTGCTGCTTACACCTTCGATGCTGGCCCCAATGCCGTTATCTACTACGAGGAGAAGGACGAGGAACTGGTTGCCGGCACTGTCAAGGCCATTCTTGGTGCCGATACCACTGGCTGGGAGGGCCCATTCTACGAGAAGCTGGCTAACGTCTCCGCTCCCGGAGTTTCTCTGGACCAGATTGACTCCCGGGTCGTGTCTGGCCTTAAGGAGGGCGTCAACCGTGTCATCCTTACTGGCGTGGGAGAAGGCCCCATCAGTGTCCAGGATCATCTCGTGTCTGAGACTGGCGAAATGGTCAACAACTAAAAGATTTGGGATGACTCATGATGCACAGCGACCTCGCTCAACACGACTTGGACTATACCCCTACCCCCTTTTGAAAAGGGCCATCCCACATCCAGTCGTTGCACATATGATATAGATCATTTTCATTCTTTCAATTCTTGTTAGCCAAGAATCTTTCGGGAACATATTTTGCAGCATGATAGCTTTGATTAAGGCCTACATAGATTAATATCGAACCATCTGCCTTGCGGGGACCGCGGGTGTAATTTTGAAATTCTTCCAAATGAAATAATAGCCCAGTACATATCGTTTCAAACCTCTGACATCAAGTGCCCATCATCAACAGGTCTTGCAATCGTCGCATCGATCAAATCCATATCCTCGTCGATGACACCTTGTAATAAATTGACTCTGCTGTCTACCAACAACGCAGCAACCCTTATATCCACATCCATATCCAACCTTCGCTCCAATCTCGTTGCAGACACGGACGGAGTTCTGGAAATTGCCGTCACAACTGCATTTTATCACCTGAGCATGAGACGTAACGTTAATGCCCAAGAGGGAGATGATGAGCAAGCCATATGTGGGCAATTTCATATCCTGTCGGGTAAGCCACGGTCCAACAAAAGCTTATAGATATTATCGGGGTCTAACTTACGGATTGAAGCCTATTGTTGACGAGATCACAAATTCATACTAGGCTGGCCTGAGTATGCAGTATGTTTCAAGGTTGTTCTTCAAAGAATGGGACCTACAAACTGGCTAACCCTTCATAGACATATAAAATCTCGGATAGCATGAAGGATTACCCATGTGACAAAGGTGAAAGGATGATGTTTTCCACTCTGTGCAACTTAATCTTGGATCTTTTGGCTTCCAAGCCTTCTCTATAGGGAATATCTGTCCGGCGAAAAAAGTTAAAATTAACCTATCAACCCTTGACATGGTCAATCTTTGACATCCATTATCTTGGCGTGTAACCAGGCTCGCAGACAAACTTGGGAGAGTATTGACTATCAACTGAGTACTTGCAGTATGCCATGTTTCAACCGGGTTGCAACATCGGGGACTTGCCTGCGACAGAGGTTTATTCGTTATTGAATCAGTAGTTCCAACATCATGGATACCCCAAATGAGTACCACTTTTCACTGTTTGGCGCCATGAGACAACGAGTTCACGCTGAGCCTGGAGAGCTAAGTGCCAGTATGAGGGATTGAACTATACATACGTACATGTCTAGGTGATGGCTCAATTCCATCCGGAGAAAAGCGAGATATTATTGATGTTTGTAGAATTACAAGAATGAAGCAGCAATACCACACAGCCCTCCAAGCAGAGGTAATAAACCTCTAATCTGGTTAAGATTTGTCCAATATTCAATCAAATCCACCGTCTCTTCCTCAGAAACCACCTTCAAACTTTCACTTCTCTCCAAAAGCCGATTATTCGTAGTTGACATGGCAACAAAGGTGAATGGAACTATACCCAAGGTCAGGGCAGCAGCGGCTGAAAATAATCCCGATCGGCTAAGAGGCGTCTTTCGTGATAATGGACTTCCTGATCGAACAGACCAAGCAAGATATAGAAATGCCGCTGTTACACCAGCGGCAACGGGAGGGTTCTTTGACATTCCATTCTCATACACATTCCTCCATTGCTTTGCTAATAGTCCAGATGGGGGGTGATCATCCTTGTGTGACTTGATCAGAGCTGGTGTTACGATGGTGCTAAGGCCTGCGATATTTCCTGTTGATTTGTATATGTTAGATGTAATTATTCGAGCTTGTGTTATTGATCCCGGGGGGGGGGTGGGTTATACCGGCCAGCCAAGCCGCACCAGAAATACCGATAGCCTGGGCGATGCGGAAACCGAAGGGGTGGGAGCCCATGTTCTGGTGGAAGGACAAAATTCAAAGAGGTGTACTAAAATAAAAAGTGAATAAGTTTAGGTGTCGAAATAAATGTGAAAATCGAACCAATTTAAGTATTTAAAAGATAATAGAAAATATCCTACGATCGACAGAGTCGAGTCTTGACTGGTAAATTTTAAGTGGTTAAACCACTTAAATTTGAATCGGTTTTTGGGCGGGTTTTGGCGGTCTTTGCCGGATTCTGGGCTCATCTGCCCATATCATTATATTATATTATCTGGGTATAATTCTAGGATAAATAGTATTTCATGGATCATGTCACTTCAAGTATAATAGTATGATCGGATTCAATTTGCCACGAAAGAGAAGAGCACGATATGTCTGGAAGTAATAGTAGCAATGTACAGTGCTTGAATTTATTGTTGCTAGTAAAATATATCCCGCGATATTCTTGTCCACTACCAGTATTACTGCGACACAGACGTTGAAAGAAGCTATATTCAATTTTCTATTATCTTTTTACAAAACCACCGCGAGCTTGAAATCAATCTTTACTTTACTCTTAGAAGAGTGAAGTCTAAGAACAGCATACCATTATGGGCACAGTATACCAGTGGTATACTGCAGTGGAATCGGTGGTCGGAGTTATCCTCCTCCGACATTCCGACTGGATCGACTGATTCTCACGGGTTTTGGTCGGATTTTGAATAAAATTGCATCCGAAAGGAATTTAGTTCCATAAATTATGAGAGAATTATAAAAGATAAAAAGAATATCCAATCCTCATCGAAATTCAAATGTACAGACTATTTGCATTAGTCTGTCTCAAATTCTCAACTTGTACTATCTAGCCATTCCAATGTCTACATCACGACTGGCTTGGCAGTCACTAAACTCTCGACCAGCCATCATATCTGCTGTTGCTCTCGCAGGAGCTGGATCATACTATGGCTCGCGATCATTTTTCACCAAAGCTTACGCAGAGTCAATTGAAACACCACCGGTTTTCGGTGGCTTTGGACCCAAGACTTTACATCTACGAAGCACTGAACAAGTCAATCACAATACGAAGCGCTTAGTCTTCGAGTTTCCCAACGAAAGTTCTAAGTCTGGGTTGACTCTGACCTGTAAGTCTGCACTTCGCATATTCATTTGTCTGTGTTACTGACAGTTTCAAGCTGCCCTTCTCACATTTTCATGGCCCCAAGGCCAATGGCTTCCAGTCCTCCGTCCTTATACACCCATTAGCAATCTTGGTAAGCCTTTTGAGTATCAAATACAGCCACAAACTGGTAGAGAAATACTTATAGAATTCTTGAATATCTAGATCAAAAAGGCTCACTTGAATTAATGGTGAAACAATACCCGAATGGAAAAGCCAGTACCCATCTTCATTCACTCGTCCCCGGAGACACCCTAACATTCATGGCCGCATTGAAGGGATTCCCATGGAAACCAAACAAATATTCCCAGATACATCTGATAGCAGGTGGTGCAGGAATCACACCTATCTACCAACTCGTCCAAGGCATCTTAAACAACCCAGATGACAAAACTAAGATCAATCTCATATTTGGTGTGAACACGGAACAAGACCTCTTGCTCAAGGATGAACTTGATGAATACAAACGGAAATTCCCTGATCGTTTCAGATACACTTATACCATCAGCCACCCAAAAGAAGACGAACACCGATTTCGTAAGGGCTATGTTACAGAGGAGCTGCTGAAGGAAGTCATTGAAGGTTCTGGAAAAGATACTCATGTGTTTGTTTGTGGGCCGCCTGGGATGGAAAGTTCGTTGGTTGGGTCTCGTGGTTCTCCAGGGATTCTGAGTCGGTTGGGATTTGAAAAGGATCAGATTTATAAGTTCTAGAAATAGACTGCTTCTAAATCATTGTATATGATGAAGAGATCGATTTTTAAATCCACGGTGTGACATATTAGTATTATATTGCTGCCAATACTACTAGTAATAAATTGACTAGTAGTCACTTTATCCATCTTGCGGGGATAGTAACCTTGGAATTTACTTTAAGTTGTCTGGCAGGTAGCACTATATAATTACTAGGATTTCGGCAATTATAACATTGATTCAATTGTATCACTTGCTAAAACTCAGCCCATTGAAGTGATGTTCTCATGGACGAGGTGGGATACCCGGTGAAGCTGAGCGACTCCACGAATCGGATGGGCGGAAACACTTTTCATCCAAGTTGGGCTCTTCCCCCACTACCCCATCGCATCCTCCGTTGACATCAACAATTGACAGCCTGCACTCTCAAAGAAAGATCTCATAAATAATTAATTATCCACCAAAATGCCCGGACAGGATGCTGGTACTCCGCGTGTCTTCATCATGCGGCACGGTATGTTCTAAGCTCCATATCTGTCGGGATGGGTCTCCGTTAGATAGTCTAACTCGCCATAGGACAAACGGTGTGGTCTCAGAGTGGACAATACACCGGTGAAACAGAATTAGATCTCACCAAAGATGGCGAGCAACAAGTTCTCGCATCTGGAAAGATGATTATTGGATCTGGGAAATTGATTGACCCGGTTAACCTGGCTCATGTCTATATCAGCCCTCGCAACCGGGCTAAGCAAACATTTGACATTGCTTTCCCCGAAGCTGATAAGAAGGCCGTTGAAGATTCCAACAGAGTTTCTATCACCGGGAGACTGGCTGAATGGAAGTATGGTCAATATGAGGGCCTTTTGACGCGTGAGATCCGGGCTCTGCGAAAGGAGCATGGACTGGACAGTGAGCGTCCGTGGGATATTTGGCGAGATGGCTGTGAGGGTGGAGAGTAAGATTCAATTCTGATGACTTTATTGAATCGATTGCTGTCGAGCTGGGACTTTGTTAACACATCTCATAGGTCTCCTCAAGAGGTCACTGACCGAATTGATGATTTGATTCGGGAAATACGCGCATTTCAAAAGGATGGTATGCATGGTGAAAAGCCTTCTGATGTCGTTCTTGTTGCTCACGGACATCTACTTCGGGCTTTCACTAAGCGGTGGCTGGGATATCCTTTGGAGTTCCCTCTTGCTCTGATGCTGGACCCTGGCGCAGTTGGTGTCTTGAGGTAGGTCTCTCTCTTTTTTCCCTTCTCTCCTTATCTTCATACCAAACCCTAGCCTGACTGTATCACAGCTATCAACACCATAATATTGAGGAGCCTGCTATGATGATTGGATATGGATTTCCTCTCCAAGAGTGATCTGGGATACCTGACATTGTCCCCAGTGTCAAAATGAGATAGAAATAGATTACATGATCCTTTGACTGCTATCTCTGGATCTATTTATCTCTAATATACCATTTTATATCTTGTTTATTGAGAGTGTTCGTTTGCACAAGCCGGTCCCTCGGTTGCTCCTTCCCCATACATTCTACAGCACTTTCCTACTTCGGTAACCCCCTTCTCTTCTTATTTTCTGTTCTTCTTTCTTCTTCTTCATTTCTTGTTTGTTGCTTTACCTTTTCCTTCTCCAATCCTCATCTTTCATCTTTCTGTTCAACATCACGACATCTACATCCCGCTTTATTTCACATACTATTTTCGAAAACTTCAATTTACCCTCACAATGCCGATCAACTGGAACAATGAAAACAGCTCAAAGGTTGATCTCCTTACAATTCTCGGAGTCAAAACTTATCAAGTTAACTCTTCCCTTCTAGCTGCTCATAGCAATCGTCCAACAAGTGCGGGCAAATGCAATCAAGCTTGATTACAATCAGCTTGCGACCCACATGGGACCTGGTATCAAAATCGATGTGATAATTGACAGATTTACTCTAGCTGATTTACATGCACAGGTTGCTCAGTCAACGCAATCCGAGCTTACATGGGCCGGGTGGGAAAATCGGTCGAGGAAAACTCCAGCAACATGAATTCCGACGGTGCAAGCCCTACCCGCAAATCAACTCCGACTAAAAAGGCGACCCGTGCACCCCGAATCCCAAGGAAGAGAAAGCTCGATGAGGTCAATGACGAAACCCCGGTTAAAACCACTGATGGTGGTCCAACTCTACCCGTCGTCAAAACCGAGGCGGAGCTGCTCGGCATCAAAGTTGAAAAGGACGACATCAAAATCGAGACTTGCAACGACAGTGAAGTGAACCTTACGGACCTTGAGGATTTCGACTATGAGAATTATGATATTCCCTTGGCTGGTACCACCGATTTACTGGTTTCTGCAACGGAGCTTGATGTCTGAAGGAGCATCCATGTTTGGGCCTGTCCATGCTGGCATGCGGATAGAATTCCGGCACCCTTTTTGACGCTTCAATATCATGAGACACTTGATATTTGCTTGTTTTTTCCTTCATCTATGGGCTTTGGAGGTGAGCCACCGTTAACTAGGAAGCTGTCTGCGAGATCAATTTCATCGATCGTGACGTTGCTGGACCACCCTTTTGATTAGACCACTTTCTGTATCTTCTTTAGAAATGCGACTTCACTCGAGAAACACAAGACAGCAGGCAATCGGATACGCTGCTCATGACATGTGAGATCCCTTTGAAAGCTGGAAGATGGTTTCTTTTGAATATATTTAGTATACTCATGTGGCTACAGTGATATTGGAAGCTGGCTCAACTGTGTAAGAACTACCTAAAAAACCTTTTTGCTACCCTTCTTCCTGCTACATAAAAACTATGAAAATGATAATTTACACAGAAGGCGGCATTCTTACTGAAATGTTGGCACGTCCAGTATGTAATTTCAAACTTGTTACACCATTGTACTCTTACTAACTCTGGCTATTCACTTCACTACCCTCCTGCCAGTATCGAGGCAGTACTAATACGAAACGCTCCTTGGTCCTCTCTGAATGGATATAGTCTTTAGTTCTTCTATCCTCAAGGTAGAGAAAGGAAAAATTTCTTCATCTTAGGATAGTTAGGCGTGCCCAGCCCAGTCGCTGGATCCCATCTGTGTATCAAGTAAGTTATTTGTACGGCTTATGAGAAAAAAAATCGAGTATGAACCTACCCGTCAATAGCGCTGAATCCATATGTTCCACACCCAGCATTGGTTCCATTAGTGATATCATTCAGAATCTCTGGATGTGCGTAAAGTACAGGGTTGACAAAGCCAACAGGACTCTTGTTCTTGGCAAGGCGCTCCTCGTTAATCTATGATAGATTGTTAGCAACATATTCTAGACAAAGCTTGAGTTAATGGAACAGGAACATACCAAATTCAAAACGGAGGCGAATAATGGCGAAGCCAAGCTCGCTCCATAATAATGATACTCTTTTCCACCTGTATACGCAGGGAAACGAGCACCATTCGCAGAGACATCAGGATAAGCACGCCCAATCCGGTTATACAACCCTTTAGTCGTGTTGAGATCAACACCAAGCTCCGAATAATACGGATATGATAGATCGGACTTCTCAAAGTACTTCTCGATAGTAGACTTTTGATAATCTGGTTGTGGGAAGTAATTCGAGAAACCACCCGAACTGCTGAAATTCGATGCAGTACCCCCGAGATTGGCGTGCATAACACTCTCGGCATCTTTGACAGTTTGATCTGGATAGATCTGTGTTCCTCCTACTGATGTCACATATGGACAGTTAGACGGATATTGTGGGTTGAAGATCTTTTGCTCGGGTCCAAGGCAGCCGTTGGCGCTACCATCTCCTGCGAAGGATGCGACGCCGTAATCACCAGAGGCAAAGAGGATTGAGTGCCCTTGTAGACCGAGTTTCATGAATTCGTTACATTGCCGCTTGGTGTAGTTGATGGGGAGGTCTGCTTCGGCCTGTCCGTACGAAGCGCTGATGACATTTGTTGGTTTGTAGACGCCACATTGGAGTTTTCCTGCCTGGATCAGTAACGAAATCCGGTTATTTTAGTATCTAATACTTACCTTTGTACCCACCATCACGTTCATTGGGGTAAATTGGATCAATATCTGGATTGTTTCCGGTTTCTCCATACGCGCTATATGTGCAATAGGACTTATAGTGTGTTAGCCGTGTCAAGAGGGATAATATGGAGAAAAAAAATACTTACACCATCCAAAGCATCAAGGAAAGTGTTGAATAGGTTGGTTGTAGCAACTTCCTCCGGCTCATATATCTGATCGTCTACCTGGTAGAGCGTTACAGACTGTGGGTAGATCAACGAATAACTAATGGACCGTCAGCATAACCCGAAACAACACCTTGGGTTAAAAGCTTACGCCAGATCAATATCGATATTCGACTCGCCAGTATTCAGCGGACTGTAAGCTGGTACAGAGAAATTGGCCCCATCAATTAAAGCAGGAATAGGGTATGTACCCTGAGGTACCCATGGAGCATTGGCCTTGTAGAATAAGTCAAGATCGGACTTCGCAAAATAATCACCCTGCTCGTAAAGTCCCAAAGAGTTCTTTTTCGATGCCTTGGAAGCATCTGGGATCCCGTATAAAGCCTTGATACAAGTAGGGGTCATGTTGTATCCACATCCTTGGAGGTCAGCAGGAAGGGACAGTGCCTTTGCAGGAATCGAGTACTTTGAATTTGTGGATATGTGGGATTTCAAGCTGGGTTCACCATGAGCCAAATGGGAGGCACGTTTTGCCTTCTTGTGCTTCTTCAAGATGGGAGTCAACTTAACACCAGGTGTGATATAGTCAATATGAGCCTGGAGATGGTCTGGAACATGATACCTGGGAGAAATGTGTTAGCGTGCGTTCAGATTTACGCTCGAGAAACGAATTCCGCATTCATACTTGTCACAGCCAATCTTCATATTTTGACTGGCGATATGCTTGTGCTCATAAAACTCCGTCATGAATAGTTTCTCTGCTTCATGGGCATACGCATCGAATGCGATCCAGCCTTTATTGTCTGAATGCACAACTCGGGATGGATCTATACCAACAGAATGAAGCCACTCGCGTACTTCTTCTACTGTCTCGGAGGAAGGAGCAAACATATCGTGCACTTTATCGGCAGACCAATACTTGCCGTAATTCGAGGAGTCTGGATGGGACCTATTTAAATATCAGCATGTATCATCCCTTTATTATATAGTGGATGGTTCTTTGATTTCGGACGTACACTTCCATCAAAAAATCATGTCCTTTCTCAAGGTTGTTCTGTGTTAACCCAATACGAACAGGTAGAATTGCATGACTTTCAACTCTATCACCTTGTATCCAGTCATAGGATTGCTTGTCTCTCTTCTCGTGCAGAACATGCTTAATTGGGGCTGGGACAGCCCCAGACAACGCTGCGACAGCCAATATAGCACAAACCTGGCGGAACAGCATCGCGAGATAACTATACCAGAATCACTGATGGCCAAAGGGAACGCCTTGCTACGATGTGGACGGAATGGAGATCTTCATTAAATACTTCCTTAAATACTCAGAATTGCAGGGGGAAATAATATGCCTGACCATAAACAACCCAATCCATCCCCTCTCCCAATCACGGAAAAAACAACTAATAAAGCGGAAGACGGACCTGATTGGGTTGAATTGGGGTATTATCTGCATGGGGTTGTAAGACACAACAAGATTTGCCGATATTATCTAGTCAAAACTTCCGCATACGACTTCAATCTACCAAATCAACAATTATCACGCCTTAGCGTGTAGTGGCTTGAGAGCTAAGCATCGAGTGGAGAAGGTATTTCAGCAATCTCTCCACTCGATGACTGCGCATACTTATCACCCCGCTTCTACTGGCGCATTTACAATCTCGGAATTGGTGACTGATGGGTGTTTAGTGGGGATTTAATCTTTCGGGGTGGATTTGGGGAATCATGCAAGGGCGGAGGTCCGACGGATAGGAACGTGTTGATTATTGGTTTCTTGATGGATTGGCGAGTGGTTCAATTGCATCACTTTAATTTCAGACTTGAATATTATCATTAATGCCATTGTTTACTGGCACATTGACTGATTAGCAATAGGTACTGCACCCGTGTGGTGGAAATCCGATACCCGTGTAGTAGTGATGCACCATCAAATGCGATGTCTTTTAATAGTCTGTGTTACGAACTTCTAGGCCTCGATCAGGTCACTACTGAAAGTGTATTTAAATAAAGGAGGAACTTTTTTATTTTCATCATTTCTATCATAATTTTCCTGTCTGAGTTGGAACTTGCAGACATAATCGAAAGACATAGCATAGCGGAACTGTCAATTATGCATGTGACGAATTCGGCCATCACACATCACACGACATCAAATATCATAGCCAGCCTTTTTAGATCAGAAGAGATGACTTCTTCATGCTCTTAAGCACAGGTGGCTCTTTGGCACGCGCCCCGCCTTCAAGAGCCTCCAAGCTCTCCGCCAGCACCGCAGGTCCACCCCGAAGGACAAGATCAGGGTCCTCCTCTTCATCCTCGTCTGTCTTGGGCGCTTCTACCTTCTGCACCTCAAATATGTCGTCTCGGCAATCCGCACACATTTTCATGACATCCGATAACGCCTTCTCGACAGCAGCAGCACGCTCACGCATTCCACGTCGTAGAAGTGCGTCAACAAGCGACTCAGCTTCCGGAATAGTAGTGTTGACTCGCTCGATGAGACGTCTGATACTGTTGACCAAGTACTCCTCCTCGTATACGGTACCCTTTCTACCCTTAGCACGCTTACGCTCTTCGCGTCGACGATTCCGGGAGGTCTGTCGCGATGAACCCGTTTTACCAGTCTTGCTGGTATAACGAGTGAACATTGTGCGGCCTGCTAAGGTAGACGCCTCGGTTGGAGCCAGTGAGACATTGTCCGGGATATCAACGCCACCTTCACCGCCGGTTGGGTCACCACCGTAAAAAGCGAGAGGGTCCTCGGCGCGAAGCTTGCGAAGTTCGGTGACTCGGGGCACCTGGGCATTTAGTTGATTTTTGCAGTCAGCGAGCAGATCAGTCATGGAACCCATGGCTTCGGCGAGACCTGAATCGACGATTTCCTCGACCAGCTCCTTTTTGCCGTGTAGCGTGAGCAAACGAGCTGCATCGGCAAATTTCGAGCCACGACATAGAAGTCGTGCGGCGGTAATATAGTCGTGGAGATGGTCGGCGTAGACTGTTGCTGCCGAAACATAGTCACGGGCTTCATCAATCAGGGTCTCCGCGAGTTCGTTGATATGAGCAGTGAGATCGGCCTCTGGCAGAGATGCCATCATCGCGCAGTACAGAGACTCACGCCACATATGGGCAAGCTTGTAGCATGTGCGAGCTTCATCGTAAAGTGCCAGGGATTCGTAGGCTGGATTCATGTTAGCTGAAATTCTATGCCGGAATTGGAATCCGACTTACCAATCGCCGCATCCTTGGGCTTTGAGTTGTCCTCTAGATATTCAGCATAGAGGTGAGTTATTTGCTTCTGGTGATCGGGTTGATATTTGTAGATCTCCAGCGCCTCCTTATAGAGAATGTGCTTGATTATATATGCCTGAATCTCTTCATGAGCTGCAAGCGCGAACAAATGTTTCAAAGCCTTCTCGAATCGAGAAAGATGGTTGTCGATTTCAAATTTCCGTCGAGTCTCGGGCAATTGCTGCAACTTTCGAAGGAATGGAAGATATTCTCGAGGGTCCTTTATCTCAGATGTTAGACATATATACTCGTGTCGGCTTGAAACTCGAGACTTACCATTTGCGCTTGTTGGGCCACGAGAAGAGTGAGCTCCAAATCGTATATGCCCAAAGCGTGCGAGTACAGTCGATTGGCATCAGTCAAGAAACACATATGCTCAATAGCATCATCCGCTTGTTCGGGGTTTTTGACTATAGCATTCATTAGCACGAAGTGTGGTGTAACTCACGAAATTCGACTTACCTCGCAATCCAGCAACCAGCTCCAATCCGGCTTCCAGGTCAGGTGGCGACTTGCACACATGGGCAGTGACCAAGTTCTGCAAATTCGTATCCATGCGGTTCTGAAGAACAGCAAGAAAAGCGTCACAGATTGCATTGACCTTGCTGACCTTGCTTGGCTTTGGTGCAGAAAACACGGCTGGGGTATCTGGCTGAGCAACAACGGCGGACTCATTCTTGGAGATTTTCAGAGTATCTTTGTACAATGTTTGCGAAACATCCTCCTCCCTGATCAAAATATTAGTATCATTGTTCCCAACGGTCCGGAATATATGTCTTACTTTAAGCGCGAGAGGAAATCATCAATAAAATCGACCTTCTTCACTTGTTCAATGAATAATTGGATACTTTCCATAAATTGCTGAGGGGCGTAGTCATGAAGAATATTCATATCAACCATTTGGCTGCGACAAGCGAGGAATGCAGATCGGTACTTCTTCTGGTCAATGAATGTTCGAATGCCTGCCAAAACGAGGGCACGCGGATAGATTGTTTCAATATTTCCTCGGGGTGCCTGGAGGACAACTGCGAAGATAGACGGAATGACAGAGACCAGTTTCGAGCCTCGCTCAATGCTTCGGCATCTCTCGTCTGTTTCGGGAGTGTCCTCGGGAACCTCCATTTCGTCCACGCGGTTCAGATGAACGAACTTGAGTAAATGTTGAGAGGTTGTGAATAAGAGATGAGAAGGCGTTACTAAGAATGAGGTGCAGTTCTTTGCCAACACACGCTTGTTCGCGAACAGAGTTCCAGTCCGTGTCATTGAGATCAGGATCTTCTCATCCTCTGAAATCGACACAGCACGAGCCCAAGGCGTGTCGACGCTTGGGCTCTCATACCAGGGGTTGACTTCAGAGACACCATCAGGTTCAGAGGAGATACTCGTGTATGTGCACCCTTTGCTTGCCTTATGCGAGACCCAAAGAGAGTCATGGCCAATACCTGGGGAGATTGAAGAGAATCGAGTCCCAATGGCCTCATATACGACCTCAGTAGCACGAGTCTCCAACAGAGTCTTTTCTATCACGGTGGAATTTGGTGAAGACTCTCTCAGGACAAAGACTTCATTTTCATTGACGAAAGCGATCTGCCTAGGTCGACTGGTGGAGGCATTTGATAGCGGGTAGCTCGATTCTAAGATTGGAACTGGCACAGGACGAGTCTTCAATGACCACAGGAAAACTGCAAAGCTGTCTTGTGTCAGAACCGCAATCCTAGTTCCAGACTTGCTGAATGCAACATCGATAGCGTTGGAGTCTAGCTTCAATTCGTTGTGGGCCATTGGAGGCGGCACTCCTGCCAGACGGAGAGGAGTCAACTTCAGATTTTGCCCATCCATTACTGCGACAGCACCAACATCATTTGGAATAACAGTAGAGCCATGATTGATATCAAAGGCATATTCCAAGTCCAGAATCGAGGTTGCAGAGCCCGCTACTACTCGCAATGACTTCTCCTGGTGCCAATCAAAGGAGTAAGAGAATGAGAATTCCGGGTCAACGACAATTGGAATCTCCTGCTTGAGGTAATAATAGTAGTTGCCAGTAGTCCAAAGCTGAACTCTATCCTTGAAGCGAACAGCAAGTACGGTAGAGTCAACATTCCACGAGAGTCGGATCTGCGAACCCCAAGACAAACGCTCCTCCTCGGAAAGACGGAGCGTAAACTGGCCATGGCGCAATCCATTGCGTTCAAAGAAAACAACGTCAATTCGATCGTCCAGTCGCTGGATTCCGGCAATCAAGTTTCCAGAAGGACGCCAGCTGAGGGCACCTTCGAGCCCATCGACAGGCTCGCTCACGCTGTCAAGAGTACCTTCTCTCGAATAGACTCGAACTGCACGGCGGGCACCCTCTTCAATGCTATTCACGGCAACGTAGGCACCATCACCTCGCCAGCTGATTGTGGTGCTAGCATCATCATTTCCACTCAGCTTTCCCTCATCGACCTTCTCCGGCACAGTGGGATCCCGAAGAGCCTTGGCTCTCTTTCCTTGAAATTGCGTCTCTCGCTTACCCCAACCGACAGAGACATGTTGGGAAGACTGGAGATCCGCCTGTGTCAAAGTAATTTCGGCCACGTTCTCAAACTCTCTCGTCATGTACAAGAGTGTACGGGCTCGAGTAGTAATTGCCAGCAGCTCCTCGTCCGGAGACCATGCAGCAGCGCTGATACCGACATCCACGGATCCCAGAATTTCAATCTTATCCTCTCCGGGAAGTGGCTCCTCGCGGACCATGATAATATCACCACCCTCTAGCACTAGACATGCTGTCAGGTTATCAGCAAAGTAATGCAATGACAAAACCCGGTCACAGGGCAATTCCGGCAATGGACACGGGGCATCCCAAGATGCCAGACATTCGAACGCTTCACGACTCAGCGGGTGATCGGTAGGATCATCAGTCTGGGCATCAGGGCGCTTCCTCCGCAGCTCGATGATAGGGCTCTGCTCTGTTGGGCCAAATGTACACACGACTGAGTCTGACGAAGTATCCCAAGCAGTGGCAGTCAAAGGCAGGTCGCTTGAAATTTGCGTTTCCCGCAGCCAGACATTTCGTAAATTGCGCATCTTTGGCGGGTATCAACTTTTTTTTATTAGTAACCTTTTTGTCCTACCCCGCCATAGGACGAACTGCAGGGTCTTGAATGGGGTCCAGAGACAAGATCACAATAATTGCGACAAGCTCGAACTGCAAATCGGATTTATCAAACGAATGAAATAGACCGCGCAGAGTGTGCGGGGAGGAAGATGGTGGTGGGTGTGTTGGTATCAACGCCGAACCACAAATTTTTGATTTTCCACTCCGCTCAGCCAATGACTTCATTCAGATTTCAACGTCTCAGGAGCTACGCCTTACACCAGCTAAATATCTGTATACTACATAAACAGCTACAATCGCAGACTTAGGACGTGTAGATAAACACCCAATCTTATTCTCTAGGTTTGTACATGATTTCAAGCGGTTTTTAACGCCCGATTGAGAACTTCCATCCTTCCGGTCTTCCACCTTGCTGTCACGCAAGAAATGAATACTAGTGAAACAGTTTAACGGGTCTTGTAGGTTTGCCAGACTAAAATAAGGACAGACATTAGAATCACAGGAACATTTCACGGAGGAAATTGGATCAATTGCAAGCTTACCGGCAATACCGAAGGGAGCACCGAATCCGGTAACTAAATTTCGAGATGTTCGAGTCAGAGGTCTATCGCAAGGCTGCGGATCACAACGAAGACTTACTCATGAAAGCCCAGTATCTCCAGAAGAAGTGCTTGGTCAGAGGGTTGAAGGGAATGTTGGTGCGAGGACCCTCAGCGTAGTGGTAGGGGCTGCCCAGCTGGGTGCGAGTGGTGGAGAAGGCACGGCGGCCGGCGACTGCCAGACGGGCACGGATGGCGGAAGAGGCGTACATCTAGAAAATGAGCAAAGTGGGTGAGTCGGTGTTTCTGCAATTCAATTGAGTTGAAAGTTCACCCACCTTGGGAGGTACTGGAGAGGAGAGAGAGCGGACGATCGGGAATGGACGGGGCGAGGCCAAACGAACATCGCGAGGTTCGAATGGGACGATGCCAGGTCACGTGTGGTCAGCTGATTCAATATCCACCGCCTGCCATATCGGGTGATCCTGCAATCTTTTTGCGGGAGAAAAAAAAGAGAAGTCTCGACTTTCTTGTTGTCGTCCACGAATTTGTCCTCAACCAAGTTTTGAGCTCCCTTGGAGATGGACGAGCTCTTCGACGCCTTTGAGGACAAGCCTCAGGTCGTCCAGCCATTGGACGGTGCATCCAAGCGTCCGAAGAAAGATAAGAGCAAGAAACGTCAAGCCAATGGCAGCGTTAAAGCAAATGGAGATGCGCCAGTGGAAGAGAAAGCCAATGCTGGCTCTGACGACGAGCCCATGGCCGATGCTGAACCTGTCGCCGATGCACCTGTTACCGAAAACAATCAACCAGAAACAAAGCGCCAACGATTAGAGGAAGAACCTGCACCACTTGTCGCAGATACCTTTGAAACCGAGCAGGCAACGGAGATCACATCCCAGGCGTCAAAGGATCCCTCGATCACAGTATCTCACCAAGTGCGCCATCAAGTGGCCCTCCCACCAAACTTCCAAAACTATGTACCAATCTCGCAACACGTACCACCTGAAGACCCGGCGAAGAAATACCCCTTCACCCTCGATCCCTTCCAGCAAGTCGCAGTGCACTCTATTCAGCGAGAAGAGAGTGTGTTGGTTTCCGCTCACACTAGTGCTGGAAAAACGGTTATCGCAGAATATGCCATTGCGCAAAGTTTGAAGAATAACCAGCGTGTAATTTACACCAGTCCTATCAAGGCGTTGAGCAACCAAAAGTACCGTGAATTCGCGGCCGAGTTCGGCGATGTTGGATTGATGACCGGTGATGTGACTATTAACCCTACTGCGACCTGTCTGGTCATGACAACTGAGATTTTACGTTCTATGTTGTACCGTGGTTCCGAAATCATGCGCGAAGTTGGCTGGGTTATTTTTGACGAAATTCACTACATGCGCGATGCGAACCGTGGTGTCGTCTGGGAAGAGACCATCATTCTTTTGCCTGATAAGGTTCGATATGTCTTCCTGTCCGCCACTATTCCCAACGCTATGCAGTTTGCCGAATGGGTCGTCAAGATGCATCAGCAACCTTGTCACGTTGTGTATACCAATTACCGTCCGACTCCACTCCAACACTATTTCTTCCCTGGTGGCGGCGAAGGTATGCACTTGGTTGTTGATGAACATGGGAACTTCCGCGAGGAAAACTTCCAAAATGCCATGGGTGCCATTGCCGACAAGAAAGGCGCTGATTCTAATGATCCCAATGCCAAGATGAAAGGAAAGGGCAAGAATAAGAAGATCAATAAGGGTGGCAACGAGGGCCCTTCCGATATTTTCAAAATCATCAGGATGGCTATGATGAAGAAACTGAATCCCGTCATTGTGTTCAGCTTCAGCAAGCGAGAGTGCGAAAGCGGAGCCCTGCAGCTTAAAAACCTTTCGTTCAACGATGATTCTGAGAAGGAGATGGTCTCCAAAGTTTTCGACAGCGCCATCGAGATGCTCTCTCCCGAGGATCGCGAGCTGAATCAGATCACCAACATTTTGCCTCTGCTGCGAAGAGGTATCGGTGTTCACCATTCCGGTCTGCTTCCCATTCTTAAGGAGACCATTGAGATCCTTTTCCAAGAGGGACTCATCAAGGCCCTTTTCGCCACGGAAACTTTCTCTATCGGTCTCAACATGCCTGCCAAGACTGTAGTCTTCACAAGTGTTCGTAAATTCGACGGTACAAGCCAGCGATGGCTCACACCGTCCGAGTTTATTCAAATGTCCGGTCGTGCTGGGCGAAGAGGTCTTGATGACCGCGGTGTTGTGATCATGATGGTAGATGAGCACATGGACCCTGCGGTGGCCAAGGAGATCGTGCGTGGAGAGCAAGACCGTTTGAACTCTGCATTCCATCTCAGCTATAACATGATCCTCAATCTTATGCGAGTGGACGGGATCTCTCCAGAGTTTATGCTTGAAAGATGTTTCAAACAATTCCAGAACACTGGCAGCATCGCGGGCCTGGAAGCAGAGCTCCAAGAATTGACAGAAAAACGAGCGAATATGGTTATCCCCGATGAGGGTACGATCCGGGAGTATTATGACTTGAGAAAACAGCTTGATGGGTTCTCAGATGACGTGCAAGCTGTGATCAGCCATCCTAATCACTGTCTACGATATTTGCAAGGGGGTCGTCTGATTCACATCAAATACCAGGACAAAGATTTCGGTTGGGGTGTCGTTATCAAATACACTCAGCGACGACCTCCTAAGAACTCAACCGAAGAACTCCCGGATCACGAAAAATATATCGTTGATGTCTTGTTGAAACTTTCTGACGGACCCGCCGTTGCTACCAAGTCACATCAGCATCTTCCTCCTGGGATCGAGCCGGTTAAGGAGGGCGAGAAGGGCCGAGTGGAGGTAGTTCCATGCATGCTCAATTGCATTCGTGAAGTTGCCCAACTCAAGATACACATTCCTAGGGATCTTACTTCGGCCGATAACCGGAATACAGCCCGGAAGTCTTTGGATGAAGTGCAGAGACGCTTCCCCGATGGTCTCCCAATCGTTGACCCACTTGAGAACATGGAAATCAAGGATGATTCTTTCAAGACGCTTCTCAGGGTGAGTCATTCGCGAATTACCCAACACTTTCTCAAGAAATTTACTGATATATGATATATTTGCAGAAAATCGAGGTACTAGAATCTCGCTTGGTTGGCAATCCCTTACATGAATCTCCTCGATTGCCTGAATTGTACGAACAATATGCCGCCAAGGTTAATTTGGGTGCTCAAATCAAGGAGGTTAAGAGGAAGATTACGGATGCTACGGCTATTCAGCAGTTGGATGAGCTCAAGTGCCGCAAACGTGTACTTCGACGCCTTGGCTTCATCAGCGAGGACGATGTGATTCAAATGAAGGCCCGAGTTGCCTGCGAGATCAGCACTGGTGATGAATTGATGCTCAGCGAGCTGCTTTTCAACGGTTTCTTTAACGACTTCACGCCCGAAGTCACCGCCGCTGTGATGAGTGTTTTCGTCTTCGAAGAGAAGGTCAAGGAGGCCCCGCAACTCGCCAAGCCAGAACTCTCTCAGCCTCTCAAGGAAATCCAGAACCAAGCTCGGATTGTAGCCAAGGTGACCCAGGAGTCCAAGATGGCTCTTAATGAAGACGAGTATGTTCAAAGCTTCCATTGGGAGCTGATGGAGGTCATGTACGATTGGGCGAACGGCAAGTCTTTCGCCGAAATCTGGTAAGCATTTTGCCACCCCCCTTTTACCCTAACCATTCCTTCCTCATGTGAGTGGCCAGAGCTTTGTTAAACTAACCACTTTTTCTTTCCTTCTTCTAGCAAAATGACCGAAGTTTATGAGGGTAGCTTGATCCGCGTTTTCCGTCGACTGGAGGAGTGCTTACGGCAGATGGCACAAGCTTCCAAGGTCATGGGTAGTGAGGACCTGGAGAGTAAGTTCGAGACGGCGCTCACCAAGATTCGTCGTGATATTGTGGCTGCTCAGTCATTGTACCTGTAAATAAAATATCCTAGGCGCTGGGGGCAAAAAAGAATATCATACATAATTTACGTATACCAGTAGCATATACGAGTAGTGTATCTACAGTAGTTAGTAGTTGTAGTAGGTTAGTATTTATTACATAGTAGTACCAAATACTTAACTACAGCTATAAAATAATGTCTATCTTTTTCCATCATCACCTGCATTCCTATAACTAATTTTAATTTAAATCTGATATCATGAATATAATATAATATATCATTTGCAACGTTTCGACGTGACCTCGAAAAAATAAGTGCACGGCCGGTCTGCGTTGCCGCCCGCAACGCTAACCTCCACCGCCGTTTCTCTTTCCTTCTTCTCCCCACTTCACCCTATTGGGCACCCTTGGAAATTATCCCTTCTCTTTCTCTCCTTTCTTTTCTTTCTCGCTCGACTTCCTTTGGTTTTATTCCTCATCAGAGATCGTCGGTATACTTTTGCCATCCGGCTGTCATCATGAACAGTCTGGTGGCTACGCCTCCTGTTCCTCCTCATTTCTACGAGCACTCTCGATTCTCTCCCTCCCGTATAAGTAAGAGCTGATCCCTCCCTCCCTCCCTCTCTCTCATCTGCCCTCGTGCCCCTTGAGCAGAGCTACTGCAGTCCTTCCGTCGACCAAAAATACCAGAAGTTAAATTTTTTGAACTAACAATATGATATAGTGTCTACACCCTCTTCCTCTTACACCAGCCGCAAGCGGAAAGCCGATGATGAAGGCAATGATCATGATGGACGCATGTCTGCCTCACCAACCAACTCACCCGCCTTTACTCCTCGCCAACTTCCTTCCTTCCGTAATATCAAACGATCTCGACCGAATGTCTCTGGTAGACCGCTCTCTCTTCCTCGTCTCTTAGAGACTTTAGATACAGATGCCCTCCGAACCGTCGTTCGCACCATGTGCGAGCGCCACCCTCAGCTCGCCGATGAGGTAGCCCACACCTCGCCTCGCCCGAGTGTGTCTTCTACCTTGCAAGTTCTTCGAAACTATCAGGCCGTTCTTCAGTCGTCTTTCCCACTTGGTGGCAACACAGAATCAGACTACGCATATAACAGAGTGCGTCAACCACTTACGAATCTCCTCGAAGCTTTGAGCGACTTCACTCCCAATTTTCTTCCTCCCAACGAAACTCAGCCATCAGTATCGCTCAGTTATCTCGATGGAGCCACCGATATCATTCATGCTCTACCCCGCTGGAGTACACCACAGAACAATATCGAACGAGACTCGGCTTATGATGAAATCTGCAAAGCCTGGATCCTGGTGATCCGAGAGGCAGGGAAGCGCGGTGGTGGAATTCAACTTCAGTATGGAGGATGGGATCAAAAACTCGCCAAACACAACCATACATCGGGGGGGAAACTTCAGGCTGCCGTCAATGAACTCGGATCGAGCCTGGGGTGGATGAATGGACCAGATTCTCAGTCTCACAGCCCCGGAGGTAGTGAACTTGGATCTATCCGGGACCAGCTTTTCTCTGGCACATATGGCCTTGGAACCCCTGTCAAAGTTGGACCCTGGTGAAAATTGAGCCAAAAAAAATAGCAAAGAGTTCGATGACTCAAAACGAAGGCTATCACCACCTACTGAAACTCGATAATACGACAAAAAACCCCGTACTACCTCGGTCAAATCCCACTTGGAACACACGGGAACACATCCCATACATCTCACACACAGATGCACTCACGTCCCATCCTCCAATGTTCTTCGCTCTCATGCCTTGAACCCCGCCCGACGGTCCCTCCATAACAACTTCGAGACCGCTCAACTTTCCGACGTATGCCACGATCACGATAACTACCTGCATGACCTTTAGAGAATCCACCTGGTCTCAGATTGGCGTTTTATATGCGAAGGCGAATCCACCTGACAAATTCCATGTCCCCTTTTTCTTTCGCTGTTTCCTCTCTCCCTCTTTTGCCCTGAAGTTTCAATGTTTCCCCCAGTGAAGCTCTCCTCCCCCGGCTGCAACTGCGACTAACTTATTCCATTCTATCGTCGAATCTCAATGAACTTTTTCAACTTCGCCATTTCTTTCTTTTTTTCCCTTCTTGTCTTGTTCTTTGTCGTATCTTGGAATGCTTGCTTTCAAGCTCGATTCTTCACCCTCCCTTTTTTTTTCTCCTTGACTACTTTCTCATTTGTTATCTTTCATCTCGATCTCGGATGGCGTGCTTCCCTTGTGATTCTCTCGATTTCGCACTGTCGGGGTTATGTACAGTCAACTCTTCATTTACATTGTTTATCAATTCACATTTATTACCTTTGTGGTATCTGTTCCTCATTAGTCGACAATATCTAGTTCGTATTCGTAAAGCTGGTCGACTCGAGAGCCTAATCACGACTCCATGGCGAATTATGCCTATCTGTAGATAGTTCGATATTTCATACGACTCACGGGGTATTCGAACATCAAATGCTTGCACGCTGTTTCAATAATTGCATCAAGGTTTGTCCTGGAGGACAATAGTATCGCTCAGTCTGAATCTCGCCATGTTACCATTAACATAGCTGGAAATAATTAGTGAAAAAGGAAAAGAGCAGTATATACAAATTCAACAATAGCCTTTGCTACGTCATCAAAGAATGGCCTGCTTCACCACTTTAAACAACCAACTCGCATCTTCCCATCCACCCTGGGAACCAGCCTTTTCAACCCCAACGCTCGAATCACCATCAACTTGAGAAAGTGTATCAAAGTCAGAATACCCGTCTTGCTCCGCAGACCCCAATGATAGATTATCATTCCCCTCATTGTCTTGGTCAGCAGTAGGCTCTTCAAACGTCACAGTCGTAGTAGTCGGAGCAGTTCCAATCCGCGCAGTAGCAGCAGGAGAAACAGAAGCAGGCCACTCCTCCACACCAAACAACGTCCACTCAACCAATCGATCAATCCAACTTCCCAATCCAAACCCTCGCTCACGCGTTAATCGCTGTAAATCAGCTTCATCAAATTCATCCATGCTTCCATCACTAGAATCATCATATTCAGACCCATCATCCGAATAACCCTCTCTATCCCAATCAACCCCCTCATCATCATCAAAATCACCCCGTCCCCTTAACGAAGCCATTTCCGCGCGAATCCGCTCATCCACAAAATCAGGTTCGAGTCCAGATCCAGAACTCCGTCCCCGACTCCAAACCTCCGGACTCACCGTCCCAGAAACACCAGTCGACGTCCTCCCCGGCGTCATTGCCGAAGGTATACCCGTCATAGTAAGACCAGCACGACTGCCCCGTCTACTACCACCCCGAGACCTAGAACTCTGTCTCGAAAGCGCAGCGGGAGTCGAAAGGCCAGATCGGGATCGACGCGAAGTCCCGGATTTAGTACGTTTGTGGTGACGATGCGCGTCGTCGAGGGTCGGGTCAGTTGCGGAAACTAGATTCGTTGAACTCTCGCGTTTGGAGAGCCAACTTTGACCTTTTTCTTCACGGGTAGATGAAGCAAGCGCTATACCTGCACGAAGCATCCATTCTGCATCGGATTTACTTTGTCCGTGACCTTGTTCATGGTGACGGCGTGGGTGGGGCGATGTAGCTGATTTCCTAAGCTGATTGTGTCCCTGGGTCTGGGCCTGGGACTGGGACTGGTGGTGTAGTGGTAGTGAACTATCGCGACTGTATAGATTTGAGTCGCTGAATGTAGTGGCGCGACTGGAGCTTTTACTTCGGGTGTGGTGTCGGGTGCGGGATGTACTTCTTGAATGAGAGAGAATTGGCGGTGTACTGGGTACAGAGATGCTGGAGAAGTATGAGGTTCTTGGGGGTGTTTTTGTGCCACTTCCGGATGTTTCGTGAGTATCTCGTGGACTGAAGTAGTCTGTTGGTGAGGTGTCGTCGTCTATAGGGAATCGGGGGGTGAGTGGAGCTAGGGAGACATGGTGGAGGTTGGGGTATGAGCGACGTGAAGGGAAGCCTCCAGTGTTACTCGTATGAAACTGATAATGCTGATGTGAGTTATAACCCTAGACATGGAATGAGTCATGAAATGGATGGTCTACTTACGTCCATGTTGTGGTGAAGAGAAGTTGAACTGTCGAAGTGTCAAAGTGGAATGAAATGCGGAGGTGCTGCACGTGTTGACATGTGAAAATGGCCGGCTCGGCTTCAATTCTCCCTGGAGGTACAACTGCATATAATGTATTCAAAGAAATCAATTTTATGATGGAGATAATTTAATTATTGTGATGTAGAATTGTCTAGTTGGCACTCAGAGTATTAAGATGGACAACAATTCACTGATTGATGATATGATGATCATCCGATCTATATGTCATGATCCATATTTTATAGTATTTTGGGTGGGCTGACCGACCATAGCTGCATCACCCGGTCATAAAAGTAAGTTACTATGTAAGTACTTCGTAGTACGAAGTACTCCTAGTAGAGACTAGTATAAGTTGAAAATCATTTATACACCATGGCTATTTATTCAAGTATATACAGCTTCTCATCTAACTAATAACCCCCAATTTTTTGTTGGTATTTTACAGCTTAGATCCATGAAAGTCCAAGACCTCAGCGCCTTTCTCTTTCAAGTCCTCCAGGACATTGTACTCCATAATCCACTTCATGCGTTCACCAAGTGCCTCTGGATTAAATCTCTCAGTAAGTTGGTCAGGGTTATCCGAGCTCGCCAGCTTGCCAGCTTCATAACTGGTCTGAGTGACCCGGTCCGTCCGAGGCTTGCGCAGGTCTTGATAAAACTGGAAAGCCTCTGCCAAGTCATCACCCTTCCAGTGTCGCAGAATAGTCGCCAGGGCAATACCAGACTCAATTGCCATACAAGTTCCTTGGCCTAATCCGTCCAAGTTAGTTAAATGTGTCATAAACCAGCGGGTCAAAATTATGGGAGTTGCCTACCTTGGTGAGGAAGAGTAGAGTGAGCAGAGTCACCTAGGAGAATGATACCCGCATCCTTCTGTCCATCCTTCATCTCAAACCACTTATCCAACGGATCCCGCACATAAAGCGCCTGTTTCAGCATTTTCCCATCAGGCGAGCCCTTCCGCAAACCAGCAATAATATCCTGAACCTGAGGACACCAGTCCCGAACATGTTCCTGCAAACTATCAATATCGGAACGAGACATCCAACTCTCCGAGTCCCACGCTTCCAGTGGCTCAGACATAAATCCAATAATAGCCGCGCGATCCGTCTGCGTTTCTTTATTCCCAATAGGCAGAATCAGAACGTGCCGCTTGGGACCGCGGAAATTCACCGTTTTCCGAAGTAATTGCGCCGTGTCTTCGGGGAGATCTTTATATTCGACGAATCCACGGTAAACAACCTGACCAGAATAATTGGGTGAATCGGCCAAGCCCATATCCTTGCGTACATTGGATTTAATACCGTCACATCCAATGACGATATCCGTCTCGGTCGTACTGCCATCTTCAAAATGTAGGGTATAGGGTGCGGTACCAGCAGCCGTGTTTCGATCAATTGATACTAGTCGCTTTCCCTGGTTCAGAGAAGATTGAGGGACTCGCTCCTTGAGAGAATCGAGTAGATGTGCTCGGTGCAGTAGACGGGCGGGTGGATGCGAGAACTCTTCAATATGTCCCAGATAATCACCGGTCTTGTAGTTATGGTATTCCATATAGCAAGGCAGTTGATGACTGGATTTTTCGGTCATACTCTTCTTCAGACCAAATGCGTCTAGGACACGATTGGCATTGGAGGTGATATTCACGCCGGCACCGACTTCGCCGAATTGCGGCGCTTGCTCGTAGAGTTGTACATTCTTCAAGCCAGCATATAGTGCAGCATTTAAAAAGGACATGCCGCCCAGGCCGCCACCAATGATGGCGACACGCTTGTTTTCGAAACCCATGCTGTTTAAGGTGGGGTTTTTGTATATGCGGTTTTCGCTGGTGTAGTTGCGATATGTTATGAGTCTTCTTCTAGGTGTTGTGTTTCGGGAATTATGTGCAGGAATGGATGATAGCCTCGAGCTATATGTAGTGAAATGATTAGTGAGACAATCGGGAATTCCCCATCTGGAGAGTGACTGATCCGATGGTCAGAAAGTTGGAGGTAGCCTTTCGGACGTGGAGAGAGTGTGGGGGTTTCCAAAGGTTGGCAAGTCGCGACTCTTCCGAGGGGTAGACTCAGGCTAATGGCACGGAAATCCCGGTCGATCGTAGAATACATAGTTGGACCCGGGACATAGTGCGCAATAGTATGTTTTAAGTTACTAGGAATGACTATGCTCATACTGTGAGATGTAGTATACTAAGATGGTCGTGATGTTTGGGACACATATTACTTCTGCCGAACCGAGATCGGCTTTATCATTCGCATCTCTACTCAACATATTTCATACTACTACATGTAGTACATGTAGTAGTTTTTGATTCTTGACATGGACTGATTATTGCTAGTACTTCAGCAACTATGATTCAATGTCCCATATTGATACCATTTAATAAAGCTTGGTTCACCCAGTCTACCCCTCAACCGTGCCCCTCTATCTCCGTGAATTCCATCGGAAGACCCGGACTGGTGGCATCCGATGACTCCACTGGCTTCGGATGCGGCAATCTTATCAGTCGCACAGCCGAATTACCAGTCTATTGTACCATCTTCAAGTTGCCTCGCTGCTTTACTCATTGAGTACATCCGAAGGTAAAACATGTGAGATCTCTGAGCAAATCTATTTCGAGGAAAGAAAGTGATGCCCTATCCGTTGAAATTGTACAATCCCGACTCTACGCAGAAGTTACTAAGTCTATTCGTGCACTTAGTAATGTATAGAGTAACACTTATCAAGTGGTTGTATACTAGTTACTCATTGATTCAATCGAATTGAAGCATATATACCGGTATTGTCGGTATAAATAGTGGCATTGGGCGAATTGTGTCTATGAGATGGTTCATATAATTTATAGACGAGGACAACAGCTAAGGATACGCTAGATATTGTCAGCCTTGTACCTTTTGCGGTTTCACAAATCTATGATGATCATATGCACCCTACTATGATAAGGCCAGATTCAGTGAGCTGGGTACTACCTAAGCCCCGAACACTCTGTTCAATCTACGCCCTCAATCTATATACTACCTGGACGAATATTGGAAGTACTACTTTAGCAGCGTACTGAACAAATAACAACCTCAAATTGAATGTCAGTGATGCACCAAGGTATGCTCTTACTAGAAGAAGTATTGTGGATTAAAAGAGTAGCAGCAGCAGCAGCAGTAGTAGTAGTACTAGTAGTACAAAAAGTTTATCATTTTCAGCAATTGAATTGAACTAGTGTCTGGAAGGATAAGAATCTCCAAGTAATCCTCCAAGCTAATAATAGTAGTAGATGACCAGAGATGAAGGGCATATGATCTTAAAACAGAATACATAGTGCAGTTTCCTTGCCAAAATGATCAAATCATCATCACCTTGTAGTTGTACTATACTATGTACTATACTTTGTACATATGTACTAAACTCCCATACTAACATCAAGCCAAGAGCCCCACACCAAGACACCAAGTGGTGCTCCCATTAATTTTTACGGCATTGAAACCCTGAAATGCCGAGTCACCCGAACTTAAAGCACTTCAAGTTTAATTAAGCGAGTAATCATATACTACGTCATTGGTTCATTCTGAGATAGACTGGGGTTTAGAAAGACTTGGCGCATTTTGTGATTTTGTCAATAATTACATCTGAATGAAAGCTCTATGTATACCCCCCCGAAAACATCAACTCCTAAAATCGCTCAGAAGGAGTGAATCAGAATTCCCAGAGGGCTCCACTCCTAAAAATTTTGGTTGCAAGATTCCCAACTTTTGTCCGGGTGCAACGGATTTACTCCACAATCTTGCCCTTGTTGACGACGAAGCCCTCCAGAGCCGAGATAGCCGCCCAAAGACGGTTCTCAGCCTCGGGGAACACCAAGGAGCGGGGGCTGTAGAAAACCTCATCACTGACTTCCTCAGGGTGTCGGGGAAGGCAGTGCATGAACTTCCAGTGCTCCTTGGCACCACCACGCTGGGCCAAATCGGCGGTAATTTGGAAGCCCTCGAAGGCCTTCATACGCTTCTTGGATTCCTCCTCCTGACCCATGGAGACCCAGGTATCGGTGACCAGGATATCAGCATCCTTGACAGCCTCTTCGGGGATGTTGGTCTGGGTGAGCTTTCCGGGTGTGGGCACACCCTCACCAGAGCGCTGGATGAGGTCAACCATGTCGGCGGGGATCTCGTAGCCCTTGGGAGTAGCAACGTGCATGTCAACACCCATCTTGGTAGCACCAATGGCCAAATCGAAGAGAACATTGTTAGCATCACCAACCCAAGCAATCTTCAGGCCCTCCAGACCTAAGCTGGAAAGAGAGTGTGCTTTGGGAGTGAAAGATTCGTAGATAGTCACAAAGTCGGCAATGATCTGCAATGGGTGGAAGGAATCGCACAGAGCATTGATGACGGGGACAGTCGAGTGCTTAGCTAGATCAGCCACGTCGGAGTGCTTCGCAACACGCGCAACAATACAAGAGACCATCGAGGAGATCACAACGGAGGTATCGTAGAGAGATTCGTTGACGCCAAGCTGAATATCCTCCTTTCCGAGGAACATGGGGTGACCACCCATTTGAACGGCGGCAGCTTCGGTCGAGACACGAGTACGGGTACTGCGCTTGTTGAACATCATGGCGACGGTCTTTCCGGAGAGGGATCCAATGAGACTTTGCGGGATAGCTCCGGACTTGATAGTTCGCTTGTGCGAGGCGGCATTGCGCACCAGAGTTGCGAACTCGGCGGGAGTCAGGTCTGCAATGGAGAGCAAGTGGCGGGGAGCGAAAGGAGAGGTAGCGGGAGTGGTTTGTGTCTGGTGGGCAAATCGTCGAAGACCATTAGCCTGGAGTGTTCGACTCAGAGAAGAAGAGGTGGAGCCGGCCAATTGAGTTACACTTTGGGCGCCATAACGGGCGGCAGCTTGAAGACCGCTAGCCATTGTAGACTGAGGGTAAGGAAGCAACAGGAGAGGGTGTGTGATAGTACAGGGTGTGAGGTGTATGTGTGTGGAGAGAGAGTGTGTGTAGGAGAGAGTGGGCAATGGATGGGGGGTGTGGGAAATGGGCAAGTGAACTATTTGGGAGGGGACCGCAATGAGTCAAATCAAATCCGGAGGAGAAATTCACTTTTTGGTTTGCCGCTCCACTCTTTTTCCCTTTGGATCGCTCCTTCCCTTCGATACTGCCGGCCTTGGCGCCAAGACTATATTTGCCTGAATGACTAGGCACTAAAGTATCTCCACATCGGGGCTTATCATCGCCGAGCTTATCGTCATCACTGGGTCTCCCTCGTCATATCCCTCTTTCTACTCTCTACTCTCTTCCTTGAATTAGTTCTGAATGACACGACAAGAGAGAAAGAGGAGAGAGAATTATTATTACTATTAACGTCACATTTGGCATACTTCTCCCCCACATGGCCGACGAGGCGAGCAGGCCCTTGCTGGATGGGCAGGCCCGGTCCTCATCTCCTACCCCATCCCACCAGAGTGCCACTAGACCAGACCAGCCTCGCCGATCATTTGAACTCTCATCCGAGTCTACACCGTTACTGCATCGTCGCGACGATGATATTGTAGACTATGGGACGGAGCGACCCGCATCATCTGCTTCTCGACGATCTGCCTCGATTGAGGACAACGCTCGGAAACCCAGCCGAGTTCGATGGCCGACGATCATTTCTCTCGCTATTTTGACCACTGGAGTCCTGGTGATTCTGGTCTTTGCCTTTGCTACACCGGCGGTGGTGAAGGAATATGCTCAGGAAGCTGCTGTTTTTAAGCCCGGGGCGTTATCTATAGATTCGACAACACCCGATGGCGTTCGAGCTCGAGTACAGGGTGACTTTGTGATGGACGCGAGTCGCGTGAAGAGCAAATCGATTCGAGGATTTGGTCGGTTCGCTACATGGATCGCCCGTGAGGTCGAAACCGGTGAGTCTGAAGTTGATGTGTATTTGCCGGAGTATGGCGATATTCTCGTTGGTACCGCGACAATGCCCTCCATCAAGGTGAACATTCGCAATGGGAATGAGAACCATATCGATTTCTTGACAGATTTGGTGGCTGGGGATGTTAAGGGTATACACTCGATTGCTATGGATTGGATAGAAGGTAGACTGGCTCGCCTGAGCGTCCGTGGCATAGCAACTCTGCATCTCACAACTGGTCTAATCTCCCTGGGAAAGCAAGTAATCACAGACACAGTTGTATTTGAAGGTAATTATAGCTCATTTAACAATATATCATTACCGTCAAACTAACGATTGGCAGAAAATGACTTCCCTGCGTTACCTGTTATAAGTCTTGAAAAGCTTAACGTGCATGACGCTGAAAAGGGTGCCATGGCTGTCGATGTCTCTTTGACCGCAAAAGTTGACTCACCAATTGCCATTACTATTCCACCTCTTGCATTCGAGGTGCTTGTTCCTAATTGCTCACCTGGTGACCCTCTCATCATGGTCGCCAATGCATCTACAGCGGAGGTGTTGGTCCGTACCAATGCACCAACGGACGTTAATGCCTTGGGACTAATCAAGAAGATCCCTGATGAATTGACCTCAAGTTGTCCCGGTGAAAGAGATTCGCCTTTAGACTTACTGGTTTCGAACTTCATCCAAGGTCAGGAGACAACCATCTTTGTTCGCGGTGCGGACCCTCCATTACCTGAAACGCCAGACTGGATCGCAGATATTTTGCGTAGTGTCACTGTGCCACTACCTTTCACAGGACATGCTCTTGATGATCTAGTGAAGAATTTCACCATGACGGACGCGCACTTCTCTCTTCCTGATCCGTTTGCGGATCCCAAGACCCCGGCAGGACAACCATCGGTATCAGCCATCATGAAGGTTGTGATTGGATTGCCAAAGGAGATGAACTTCAATGTGGAAGTACCGCGCGTTCGAGCCATAGCCAATGTGTACTACCAGGGTGATCAACTTGGGGTCTTGGATATCAACGAATGGCAAAATTCCAACTCTACCATGACAGAAGACGAGGATGGCTCGGCCGCGCTTCTGGTAGAGTTTGCTATCAAAGATGCTCCATTGGAGGTCACAGATAGCGGCGTTCTGTCCGAGGTTGTCCAGCAGCTGATATTTGGCGGCAATACAGTGATACTGCACGTTGCTGCCACCGTAGATACAAAGGTCTCGACTGGGTTGGGTCGCTTGACAGTGCGCGGCATCCCAGCCTCTGGGGATGTTCCTGTGAACAGTATGTTCTCGATGATTTCATAAACTTAGATACATTAGTATACTATAAATTCAAATATGATCGATTTCTGTGGTTAACCCGATCTTAGCTCCCACCAGCGACCTTTTTGATCTCTTGAATCCTCATGTGGTCTCTTTGTCCTTAGCTGACACAGCTGAATCGTCCCTTTCGGCAAAAATTCAAATGAACTTTACAAATCCCACAGCGTACTCGGCAAGTATCCCCTTTGTCGACATTTTGATGCTATTCAATGGGACTGCCATTGCGCATATCACAGCCCGGAACATCGACTTCAAACCAGGAAATAATACGAACATTCCAATTGAACTCCATTGGACCCCATTTGAATTGAATGGCATTGATGGAGTAGAAGCTGGCCGAACCCTCGTATCTTCCTATATCTCAGGTGAGTATTGAAGAGAAATCACTTCGAAGCTCACACTAGAACAGCATACTGACTTGACTTTCAGGATACAACACAACAGTCACCATTCAAACTCATAAAGGGACTGTTCCTGCTCTTCCTAGTCTAGGCGATGCATTGTCAGCTGCCCCGATAAATATCTCGATTCCCCAACTATCAACGCCAGGATCACCTGAAGATGGCAAAGGAGGAACACACTTCATTCAAGATGCAACTGTAAGGAAATTTCCCTTCCTTCTACTATAAATTACACCTCCAGATCCCTATACAAACAAAGATTTCCCGTTAATATCAATTATTTACAGCTTCATCTTTGGTCATCAACGGCTGACTTCACTCTCTTCTCGCCATTAAACCAAACAAGCCTCACAATTACCTCAATCGAGGCTACGGCATTTTACGAGAAAGACGAACCCCTCGGCAGGATAAGACATTATAAGCATTTTGACGTCCCACCCGGTATTTCTCAGACACCTCGTATACCAGTTGATCTGGTACTTGGTGGTGTTGGATACGACGCTCTACGCAAGGCACTTGGGCAATCACTTGAAATGGACACAGTGGCTAAGATTGGGATACAAGTTCTGCATTACACTGACGTCGTACTTTATCGGGGCAAGGGGATTACGGCGAATATTAGGATATGAGGATATTAAAGTAATGTGCAAGTAAACTAAAGCTGTTTCTTTTTCCAAGCAATGACATTTCGATAATTAATTACTATAGCTACGAGACTACTGCTACTGCTACTGCTACTAGGAAAAGTACGAGTAAAATGCCAAGATATTGTTTTACATGCAATGGGCGAATCCCAAATATTAAAGCATAGAACCAAAACCCAAAACTGGAAGCAGTGCGCGGCAAATAAACCAAATCATATTGGGTATGTATATTTTTCAATGAAAAGCTCGGGGCTGGCTTTTTAACCAGGGGGCAGGGTGCTGGCGTCCACAACGTCGGCAGCCTCCTTCTCAAGCTCCTCGGTCTGCTCGGACAGAGGAGAACGGGGCAGAGCCATGAGACCGGTACGAGTGGACTCAAGAATACCGAAGGGACCGATGAGTTTGAGGAAGGAGTCGATACGGTTAGGCTTAGCGGAGCTAGTAGGAGATATGTCAGTAAGGAATGTATGGTGGGCACGCTGGGAACGTATGAGGACTTACAGCTCAACAATGCAGTTGTTGGTGCTAATATCCAGGACCTTACCACCGAATTGGTGAGTCAGGCGGGTGATAGCATCCAAGTGCTCGTGTTTGTGACGCAGAGCCTGGCTGTGAGGCAGGTTGCGGGGGTGGTACTCGATCTGCTCAATGGACTGGCCACTGTGCTTCTTGTCCAAAGTCTCGGTGGGAGTGGTGATCTCACGGTGATGCTGGAGAAGCTCCTCGAAGAACTCAGGACCCAGGATGGAGACCTTGGCGAGCAGCAGCTCGCGCTGGACCAGGGCGGAGTCGGTGTAATCCAGAACAGCCCAGACGGGAACAAGATCATCCAGTTGGCGGCGAGCCTGCTCAACCACACCGTCCTGGCCCTTCAGCACGATTGTCATGCGGGAGAGATCCTCAACCTCAGTGTTGCACACAACCAAGCTGTCAATGTTGAAGCCACGGGCGGCCAGAATGCCGGACACTCGGGACAACACACCGGGCTCGTTCTGAACCAGACAGTTCAGGATGTGACGCTTCGGGGGGTTGGTGGGAGGCACGGGAGTCTCGTACAGAATGCTCGAGACAGCAGTAGGAGCATCCCATTGAGGCGCGGCATCGGAAACCGGCAGAGGCAGGGGAGAACGGCGGTGCAATGCCTTGTAGGCCAACGCTGAGGTCGAGCTAGAGGAAGACCGGATGGAATTGAATCGGGGTAGAGCCGCAGCGGTACGAGACCGACCAGCAGCAGCAACTGCCGACGACAGCAGCGACGCTGACGCCGCCAGCGTCGAAGGGCGCCTGAATGCCATAGCTAATTGACGAGTGAAAGAAGATGTGCGATGAATCACTCCAGACTTTCTCCGGACTCTTTTTGCTCTTCCGACCTCGGCGAGGCTGACTCACCAACACGCTAGTCCAGAGATTGACTAGCGTTATGCAAGTGCACGTGACCTGGGGAATTTTGGCGCGATTCTCGAATATCAAATGTTCTTTTTGGGGAAGCCAACGCCTTCGTTCTTTGTTGCTCGCACATACCCTGTTGCATTTGTCTGGTGGTCGAGGGAAATTTTCAGACCTTACACCGACTTGTTGCGACATTGACGATCTTTCTTTTTTCGAAGATCGACCCCCTTTCGCAAATCATCTAGACCTTCCTTTCAAAAAGATTCTCTTGTCTCCGATCTCTCTCTACGATCTCACTTCACGATCAATTCACCATGGCCGACGAAGAGCGCCGAACAAAGCGATCTCGCTTCGACCAAACTGAACCCGAGCCCCGTCGTTCCCGATTCGATCGTCGTTCGCGATCTCCATCTGCTAGACAATCGGAGTCTACCCGCACTCGTAGCCCGCTGAGTCGCGAACCTAATAGTCCTGCAGCGAAGACACCTACCGATCCTGCTGCGGCAGCAGGTACGTCTGGCATGTATCCGATATGGTCTAACTAGATTTACTAACCAAAATTGTTTTACTAGCTGCGGCCGCGGCCAAGATCAATGCCCAGCTTCAAGCCAAGAAGGGCATCCAACATGTCGATGTTCCCCCAATTCGCTCGGTAAGTAAAAATTGGTTATCAGGCTCTAAGCTGCTGTACTGACAGACATTCCACAGACTGATAGCCCCGGTGGAGGGTCAGAGGACCCAAATAATGCGGAAGGGAAGCCACGCGAAGCCTACGTTACGGATGGAGACTTTATCAAGGATCTCGAGATCAACGATCTGCGCAACCGCTATACCTTGACGAAAGGTTCCACCCAAAAATTGGTAATTAATCCTGTCGTTGTTTGCTGACTTACACATCCTTTTTGTGGTCTCATTCATTATTCCCCATTCTTTCTGCTCTCATATTTGTGTCTGGCTGGATGAAGCTTACCCAATCCACTAAATGCATAGCATCTCTTAAACCCTCTGTTGCATCTGCTGACCTACGCTGCGTGACTTATAGATCAAAGATGAAACTGGCGCCGGTACGCCCTCTTTCTGTTTATTTGACGAAAAGGATAATGACTTACTTTTTTATAAGATGTCACGACTCGCGGAAGCTATTTCCCAGACAAGAGCATGGCAACAGCTGCCGTAAGTATTCGTCAACATCTCCTGCTAGTATATTGCTAACCGCAGTTGCAGAACCCTCCTCTCTACCTTCACATAACGAGCACTACTAAAGAGGGCCTCGATAAGGCCGTCGAACTGATTGATGATCTAATGAAGAAGGAACTCCCAAATCTGGTTGATGAGCGCCGGTTCCGTCGGCGTGAACCCGAACAGGTTGAACGCGATGAGTATGGCCGTGTATGAAACTCCAATTCCGATCATTAGAGGAAACCCAACTGACCCGTTCTACAGCGCAAATGGCCCGACGAGCGCATCCCAATTGATTTGGAGCCCATTCCTGGATTCAACCTGCGTGCTCAGGTTGTTGGCCAAGGCGGTGCGTATGTCAAGCATATCCAACAAAAGACCAGCTGCCGTGTTCAGATAAAGGGCCGTGGCTCTGGATTCATTGAATCTAGCACTGGGCAAGAAAGTGACGAGCCCATGTTCTTGCATGTTGCGTGAGTTTCAAAGATTCATTCCATCTCGAGCTTTCTCGAAACGATGAGACCATTGACTAACTTCCATCAAAGCGGCCCCAATCCCAATGACGTCCAAGAAGCAAAATCTCTGTGTGAGGATCTCCTTGCCAATGTGCGCGAGGAATACCAACGCCACAAGGATAATCCCCCTCCTCCTCGGCATAACTACGGTGAACGCGGTTACGGCCGAGGAGGTGGTGATCGATACCACGGCGATCGCTATCAAGGTGACCGTTACCAAGGTGGCGGCGGCGGTGGTGGTGGTGGTGGTGGCCGATATGGCGGTTATGATAACCGTCACCAGCACTCCAACTCTCCTGCCGCCTCTGGAGCCGCTGATAGCCCGGCTGGACAAAACGCTGCTGGATCTAGTGCTGCTTCGAACGGCATGGCCGACTACAACGCACAGTATGCACAATATGCGCAGTACTATGGAGCTGACCCTTATGCCGCCTACGGTGGTTACCAAAACTATGTTGCCTACTACCAATATTACCAAGCAGCTGCCGCTCAACAGCAGCAACAGCAACAGCAGGCTTCGGAGAGTGCTGCACCTCCACCTCCTCCAGCCAGCGAGGCACCTCCTCCACCTCCACCCGGTTCTGGATCCCCACCTCCACCCCCTGGTGGTGGGAGTAGCTACAGCGCGGTATGTCTTTGAATGAGTTCATTCTTCTATGTGACACAATGCTAATTCAAATTGCAGATCCCTCCTCCACCCGGTCTTTAATCTGCTGACGCAGGCTCCAATGGACTCGGTTTGAAACTGACCAACATATAAAGCCAAAAAGAGTTTGTGATTTCTGACAAAAGTGAGGAAAGGCTAAGCGATTTTGATTTTTCCGTGCAATTTTTGTGGGATGTGATATTCTGCTAAATAGGAGTTATAATACGCCCGCGTAAATCTTTCCAATGCTTCCCTGCTTCTAGCAGCCTAATCACAGTTCTTACAATTCCATGTTGATACGAATGCTTATCTGTCGACCAGAGCCCCGTTTTAAAAGAGATGCCTCTGCTGCTTCCTAGTCTTTCGGGTTTGACTACATCTAATAACTTGATCATTACGAACAGTGCAATAATCACATCTGACAGGTACCTTTCATTACCTATAGTAACCCCTGGAACAATAACAACCAGAAAAAAAATCGTTGATTCAATGTGATAAAGACATGAAATTGCCGTCATCATGCTACTGCTATACCCAGAGAAGTCTAAATGACATTCATGGCTCCTTTGAGATCATTCGTAACCTTCGTACATCACTTCCATCCTGTAATCAGGCGCCATTTTCCTCTTTCTTTTGGCCAATCCACCACGGCCTTCCTTGCAAAAATCACAAGCAAAATCACAAGGCGATGAGCCAATTCCCCCACGCGACTCCATCATCGCCTGTGAAGAGGGCGGTTGCTGTGACCCCATTTCCTCCAATTCAAAATCACCAAATAAATCCTTGATCATATCATGCCGGCACTTGGAGATGCTATCACAATAGCGAATGACTTTCTGGAAACTCTCCAACCGAGCAGTCTGATTCCTCAATAAGCTATCGACATATTGTCGCGGACCCCCGCGATTCTTCACGTTCTCAGCGTCTCGACTAAGACGATCATGAATTCGATCTCGTTCCTGCGTATTGTAGTATACAAGTGAAGCGGCAGCTCGACCATCTCGTCCTGCACGGCCGGATTCCTGGACAAATCCCTCGAAGCTACGAGGGGGGGTCCAGTGTACCACAAAGCGGACGTGCGGGTTATCAATACCCATTCCAAATGCGTTTGTGGCGACAATTATCGAAAATACCGGTGAAGGTCCTCCATCCCTAGACTGCTCACATGGCTGGGATGAGGTCCACATTGCTTGAATTCTAGTTCGTTCTTGGGGGGCTAGTCCTGCATGGTAAGCAACAGCAGATATGCTACTTTCTCTGGAAAGCTCATTGGCCAATTGCTCTGCCATAGCACGAAGTCCCACGTAGATAATGCCCGATATTGGCGGCAATCTGGCCGCAGCTTCGGCGCCAACCCGTGTGGCACGACGTGTTTGAATGGCCTTGAGCCACATGAGAAGATTGTGGAGTTGTGAAAGCCCATCATCCTCCGAAGCATCCTCAAGATACCGGACTTCATAGTGGATATTTGGACGGGCAGACGGCGTATTGAAAAGCCGAAGCGTTGTAGTGTCAAGGCCTAGAATGTTGATTATGTCCGAACGAACGCGGGGTGTGGCCGTGGCAGTGAGGGCTGTAATCGGTACAGCCGGATTTGTTAGATTTTTTCTAAGCCATCCCAGTTCCTGGTAAGCAGGGCGAAAATCATGACCCCATTCACTGATACAATGGGCCTCGTCAATGGCAATTCGATTTAGTTGCTCTTGCTGGTGGACAATCTGAAGATTCCGACGGAAGCTATCAGTTTGGCAAAGCTCGGGTGTCACATAAAGCAGGCGAGTACGAGGATGACCGGAGAGCATGTCATCCAATATCAGACGTCTTTCAGCTAGCGGCGTGTTGGAGTTTATTGTTGAGACAGCCACGCCAATTGCTTGCAGAGAATTGACTTGATCCATCTGTCCCTCGTTAACAAGTTGATCTAACCTAACTCAAGGCACTCGACTTACCATCAGAGCAAGAAGGGGGCAAATGACGATAGTCACTATCCAACTAGCGTAAGCACAGGACCAAAATTAACGCATATAAATTGCTGGTTCGACATACATCCAGTGTCCATGACAGCAGGAAGTTGAAAACACAAGCTCTTCCCAAAAGACGTTGAAGCCTGAAGAAAAACATCATGACCTTCAACAGCAGCAGAAACTACTTCCCTTTGAAGAGGTCTATAATATAATTAGTAGCTAGTCAACCTGACTCGCGTCAAAAGATCTTTTTCCACTGACCGAAATGATTTTTTACGAAAGAAACGGTGCAAGTAAAATTCAAGATCCAGTTTTCTCTTCGGGAGTCCCCTCCTTTGATCCATTTGGCAGCATTTCAGATGGAATTGACCAGCAACATTGGTGTTGAAGAGTTCGGTTACTTGCGTTTGACAATCGCGTCCGCCCGCGTAGACACGTCGTCACGTGGGATCACTCATATTTCCCTTTTGGGACAGTCTTATACATCAGCAGTGACATGTATAAAAAGCAATAAGTGAGCTCTTCGTATGTAAAACACTACGAGTCGATATGCACTTTCTTATTTGCTGAGGCTTAGGTCGAGACTTGATGGCATAATCGATCCAGTCAGGACATCAGAGACGAGGCATGGATATTCACATAGAGTACATAAGGATAATCGGCAAAAGTCCGGGCCCTTTACAATCAAAAATTTATTATCGTTTGGACAATGAAAGTTCTCTTTGATATTTACTTGGCTGAATTATCCGAGACACTTCCAATCATAGCCATCAATGTTAATTCTCTCACCTGTTCAAAAATAGGACAAAGGGCTCGGGGTTCGTCGCATGTTTCAGGTCACAACTTTATCCAAATAAACAGGCTCGCAAGACATCTTTTTCTAGCAACTAGTAGGTTGACCAGTAGCTGAGCCTTAAAATACTCCGCGTGAGAACAATGCGCATATTAAGGAGTAATTTGAAGTACGTTAGCGTCTTAGGGTATGAGGCTTTGTTAAGCTATGATTTGAAGATATTTACTTGCCATGCCCCATCAGTGTCCTCCCATCGGGACTCTAAAAGCACCGCACGCCTTCACCAAGCAGCACAGAGCATTGCAAACTTATATCATCAACATGCTTCAAGCTGATATGTCCAAATACGACATATATGTCGCATTTCTAAAACCAAAGCCCATCCTTTTCGGTGAAAATGGCATCCACTGGGCCATCATGATTGCCCATCCAGGATTAGAATACGGCACAATGTACCATATTACTCGAGGACGAAGACGAGGAGAACTTTCTCAATATGAGCGCCATGTTCGATCATTCAGACCACTTGAAAGTGAGGAAATACTGGAGAAGAGACATATAGCCATTATGGCTTCAACAAATATTGACAGGTTCAATACTATATTGGCTGCGGTGCCTTTGCGGGATGTACAAAGTTGGAGTCTCAAGAGTCGCGATTCGATGACTTCAAGTTACGGTTATCATTCTGAGCAATGGACGATTGAGGCTGTGATGGCTCTAGAAGAATGGAATATGGTGCCTCATGGGAATTGTATATTTGTTGAGCCGAATTCACCGTTCCTCGACAATTAGAGTGATAAATTAATGCTTACAATGGTGCATCATTGCTCTCTTTAGAAACTTTCAAAATTCACGAGAATCATCGTGGATCCGAGTCCAAGCATTTCCAATTACCACTTATAGTCCAGATAGGAAATTAGAATACTGTATGAGTAATCACAGCTTCATTGTTTATGGAGCTTGAAGTACTACTTGAATAGTAATCAAGTCGGGTAGTTATCAATACATCGTTTCTGTTATTGCAGCTCAAACCTCTCGAAATTCATTCTAACACGACATGGGACTAGTAGTCATCCCACGATATCCTAGCTACTATAGGCCAATCCACTGATGCAACTGGATGTTCAAGTTCAAGGATTGTTGCTTATTACTTTCTAGCACTACTAAAAATATGATAATATGCACCTCCTGGATCTTGAAAGTGTGTTTTTCCTGGGATTGTGATATTGAGATAGCTTCAAGGTCTGAACTACGGTACTACCGGTTATACGAAGCTTGAATATATTCACAGTGCAATGTCAAGGTCAAAATATGTGCTATTGTAGAATATTCATCTCCTTTAAGGGTATTTCACTTGAACCCGATGATTCCTGTATTTGTTTAGCACGAGCGATATGTTCATCATGAGATGCACCCAGACTTTCAAGATGTCGAACATGGCCCTCGCTAGGTTCGCGATCAGATGATCTAGAATTCGAAGGTGGAGTTTGCTGGGTTGACAAAGAGGTAGTACCAGTACTAGCATTCAAACTGGCACTTTCAACATCTTGTTGACTGCTGCTCACGAACTTGACCAGGCGACCGAGAATGGCGAATTCTAGTTTCAGCTTTACTGAATAGAATACGCCCTTGAGTGTAGTCTCGAGGATTAGCAGAGAGGCGTATTCTATTGACAGTAATGCTATATCCATTATGATGATAGCAATATTGATGAAGACGAGCAAGTACATGAGTTGACGTTTCTTTTTCCGGAAAGACCCTTGAAGAAGTTTCATCGTCGCAATGATATAGATCAGTGATAAGATGGTCTCTTGAACGCTAAAGTCAATTTAGTATCCGATTCAGAGCCCTAGAGCAAGAAGAATATCACAAAAGAGCAGAGACTTACAAAAAGCCCGTCATTTGAAACTTCTCCACCACATTGTACGCCCTAACAAAATTGTGCGTGTCAAGATCACCGAATGAGCCGAAAGTCACAACGGTAGTAGGTATATGAAGGATAATAGCATCGATAATGATCATCCACTTGGTATAGAAAAGAATCTTTCCTCCATTTTCACCGGTAACGACTAAGTGAAGCCTAGACCACAGGACAACACTTTGTCCCGTAACCATCACATACCATCCGATAGTCAACAACGACAAAGATACCCACTTTGCCTTCCCGGTCAAAGTTCCGAAGAATTTAAAGGCATAGCCCAGTGAATAGGGAAATAGACTGAGACTTGATGCTAGAAGACTCCAGAAATAAACGGTTGCATAGCGCGAAAATGTCGAAGAGATCAATATCAATAACTCAAGGGCATTGTACATGGATAACCCAGCACAGAGAATGACGGTCGCTTTTAAAGCTAGACTATTGCCGGTATAGCTTCCTGTGACACCAGGTGCAGCAGTGGGAACTGAATCCGAAGAAGCCAGTGAGGCCATCGAATCGTAGATGCATGGCTAATGCGACATATATACTCTATGCGGAAGAGTAGTTCGAGATTTGTGAACTTCAAAGCTTCAAGAGTCGTCGCATATGTCGATGGTAGCTTATAACCCTTGAGACGGGGTGGCGATTCCAAGGAATACGCAATGGCTACTCATCATGCAGCACGGTCTAATAAATGAGGAAATGTAAATAATTTCCGTCTTGAAAGTTCCGCCACAAAAAGCCTTTTTCGTCAGGTGATTCACTTGCGAAGGATGGTTCGGATTTCCAAATCCGGAAACTTCTTACTTTGATTGGAAGCGCCTCAATTTAAGTTGGACCCTTTGAAGGTTAACGGGAAAGCCATTTGCCGAGATATTCGGAGGGTTATTATCTACTACTAGTTAATTAGTCCACAAGTGCTGTGTTTGTCTAGCATTCTTTACTGATATAATGGTAATGCTAAAGACTGTATGGGTATATATTCCGAAAGTTTCAAATTACCAACCCATAGATAATAAAAATATTCAATCATTCCACTAAGTCAAAAGATTCAAACGTATCTATGAACTTCTTGGTCCAAGAAGACAAACTTATCTATGGTATCAAGGGCGAATGTGTCAATTCATGATCATGAGAGATTTGCCATATTGCGACGTGGCGAGCCCACAGGATATGTAGTAGGACCAAGCACGCTAGATAAAAGGAATGCTCGATGTGTTTGGGTATTTCAACGTCGCGTGAAAAATGGCGTTTGGGTAGGCATGGACAAAAGCGAATCTGCGCGCTGGAAAACATCTCCCTCGAAGAATTTGTCACTGTACGCACTTGCCGGCGTGGATGGCACAGTGGCTTGAGCCGCTGGGCCCAAAGCCGCACTGAGTGGGGTGGCAGGGACGGTAATTGATTGAGGAGACATGCCAGCGTTGATTTGGTAGATGTTAGGGTGCGGAGCAAGGGCAGACGTTGAGACGGATGTCTGGTGTTGGGATTGTGGTGTTTGCAGTGGAGGGCCGTATAGACTGCCTACACCATTTATTGGAGCCATATCAGCGAGATAGGACCAGGGCGATGCTTCGATGAGACGGCCAGCCTCGCGACTGGCTTTTTGTACTGGCCGCAGGATGATGATAATATCTCCTGGGAGGAGCTGCATGCTGCGCACCTCACGCATATCCGTGACAAGATCTACAAATGATTGCATGAAGGTCTTGCACAACTGCCAGAATTCCCGCTGGTTTCGGAGACCACCACCTGGTTCCTTCACTTTCATGCTAGAGAGACGGCCTCCCAATGCTTCGGATACTTCCAAACAGAAACGACATCGACGGATGAGATTGTTCCAGAGTATCTGGATTCCTTCCGACTCGCGTGACTGCTTCGCCACTTCCAGGCACCTGGAAAATTGGCGGCTTGCTAATGGAAGCGCTTGGAGGGCATTTGTGTAAGCAGAAGTAAGTTGATGGAAGATCCTCTCAAAAATACGCTCTTCTTCAAATTCATCCAATCCAGTGAGGGGATTAATTCGGGGTGCAACTGAGACAGGTATAGGCGGGAAAGCCTCACCGGAGCGAGGCGTTGCTAATGAGGTCGGAACGGAAGTGTTGATCATATTGGACCGGCTACTAGACCGACTGCGAGGGAAGGCTGTAGATAAAGGAGGGGTAGCAAAGCCAGGCGATCCAGTCGCTGTTTGGCTAGATGCTGTCAATGGCAGAGGAGGACCGAGAGGAAGCTGGGGGTGGCGTATCGTTGTATCGCTTCGCAACCGACGAGTTGGGGCAGACGAGTCCCTCGTAGGCGTGACAAGCGGTCGTTGAAATCGATCAGCAGGAGCTGGGCCTTTCAATGGCTCAAAGATGGCTGGCTTAGGTACAGAAGGCTGTTTCCGAACTGACTGGAGTGGAACACTGAGACTAGCACACGCATTCCGCAGCTCTACTAAGCTGCCGTACACCATCAACATCAATGATCGCACATAGCGAGAGTCGCCATTGGAAACGATCTTTGCAGCGCTGTTGCGCAGCTGCGTGCCAACGTGCGTATAGGCTGCAATGCAGGTCTCACACTCCCGTTTGACAGCTTCGTTGACAAGTCGACTAGAGTCGGGGTCATCACGTAACGTTGTTTCTGCGTTTTCGAGGGCTTCGTTGAGGCGATCCACATGCGTGGAAGCATTATAAAAGACAAGCTCCAGACTATGACGTCGGGTATCGTCTTGTCGAATGACATTGATGAGTGTAGAAACGTGCGAATGAATCTGAACAAATGCGAATAGAATGCCCTTAGCACTCTCAACGATCGGTTCATCTGATCCTCGTTCGCCTTTGTGTTCAGGGAGACTCGACATGCGATTGACCCAACCGTCCCGCGCTCGGCGGCGCTCCCTTGGGCTGCTCGGGCTCGAAGAGCTACTGCCGCTGACAGGGACTTGCGCCGTTGGACGCGCTCGAAGCACCGACCCGTGACTGAGACCTCGCAAATGACTGTTTCGGTAGGGCCTTGTTTCATCCAGGGTACCCAAGTCAGTGTTTTTGCGAGTGATGACGCCCATGCGTTTACTGCGAGCGGCAAAAGATGCCTGGATTATGCCCTCACTGTTGCTGCGATTACGTTCGTTGACTGCATGAGGATTTATTCCGGGGCGATTGTAGCCAGTCATATGATAATTGCCGGCTTGATCAATGTATGGCTGGCCGGATGCCATCCGATAGTGGGATTTAATTGGGATGGGTGGAGGGCGTGATATTGATGGGGATCGTGAGGATGGTGCCGACGATCCATCACCAGTGCTAGGAATGACAGGGAACCGACTACTCAATTTGCGTTTTGGAGGAATAGGTTTAGGTGTCTCAAATGCTCCCTCGCTGCGAAAAAGTCATTTAGTACCATATATTCACCGGCAAAGAAAGTACATACCTTGAATCAGCCCCCAGATCTGGCTCAGGTGTAGTCGCTGCCTGGCGACTCTTAAGGAATCTTTTGAGCTCAGCAGTAACCGCAACTTCTTTTTCATTGTCTGTCATCCCAGAGGGTGCCATTTCGGTCTCTGATCCTTCGAGTACTCGTCGTAGTGGATAGCGCAGGGGATTCCCTGCTATCTTGAGGATTTGAAGTTTGTTCATATCGGAGAGTCCAACGGGCAGGTCATCCAAGCGATTTTGCATGACCGAGAGGACGCGCAGAGACTTTAGCTTATTGATCTCATCAGGCAAAGCATTGATTTTGTTTCGGCTCAAATCGAGAATTTCTAACAACGGCAACTTGTAAACCTGGGGTGTGTTAGTAGAAAGCTCAATAAAGTAGAAATATTCCCGGTACCTACGCCTTTTGGAAATTCACGAAAATTATTGGCTCTGATATTGAGGTACCGCAGATGAGAACACTCGGCAAAGCGATATGGGATGTGGAATAGGTGATTATTTGAAAGCGACAGTCTTTTGGGTATGATCATTAGCTTCGGCATTGGATGGTAAGGCAGTGTATAGCTAGCTGCAAGTCAATGACATACCTTTCCACCTCATCTTTGATGATATCCACGACAGGCTCTGGTATTCTGATAATACGCGAATGTCCCAGGTCGATAGTCAGCTTCGGTTTGACCACGTCTGTAACGGCCTCACTTCCTGCCAAAGAGCGTTTGGTATCTTGAATTCCGCTTTCCACTGCACGTTTGGCGAGTTCAATTGTCTCCTCCGGAGTGAGCAGCTTCGATCCAGAGCCTTGCCTGCCACTACCACTCGAGTTATCACCCATTGCTGTGCCTGGCCGGGACTCTTCACCTTCGGAGCGTGAGCCATCATTATAAGATAACGGAGGCGGTACAAGAGAGTCCATAGATGTCTTCCTTTCACCTTCTCCGTCGTCCGCCTCGCCGCGGTAAGGGCGTAGACCTCGAACAGTATCTTCTGGTCGAGTCATTGTCGAAAGCATGACCAGCCTCAGGTTGGGTACAGCAGATCAAGCTAGAGCCGAGCCGATTCTTCCCGGTGGATAATATGGTGCTGTCAAAAGTTTGAATAGTCTTCACCGGCAATCTCGGACTTTACTCAGTACAGAGAAAAAGCACAGTGAAGCCTACCATCCTTTACAGGCTCTCCAAACCCCAACGGCCGTCACGGATACTTTTGAGGCTCAACTGTCAGACAGGGATCCACGTCAAGTCGTATGCGAAATTGAAAGAGTCTTCGAGGGCTGGGAACAGGGATCTAGAGATGTTTGTCCGGAAGATTGTAGGAGTTCGTATTCGGGACAAAATCGTTCAGGTGAAACTGGGGTGGAAACGGCGTAACAAAAGTTCGGGCTAGTGTAAATGCGCCGGTGGCAATAATTCCTGAGGCCAGCCCCAGGACTGCGACCGAGTAAAGGCAAATTGTCAGGAAGTAGAGAGCAGATGATTTATTGCGTGTACAGGTTGGAAGTTGAAGATGTCAGCATTTGAAGGAGGAAAGAAGCCAAAAGGGACGACGTTGGAGAGGCTGGAAGTGTTGTGATTGGACGGAGCTTTCATCAACCGTTTCTCCGCGTGTTTCGTGTTTCACAGGGATGACTCCAGCATTTGCAAATTGTATGATTTCATGACCATGCTAAATATTTGTCTATTTTATTTATGACTATCTTTTACTTATATTAGGATATATAAAGATCTTTTAAATTAAATTGATAGTGGTGAATCCATAGAGAATGAAGCATTGTCTCATTTGTTGTGAGATTATGGCTATGGGAATACATCGAACAGAATAAATCAAATAATATACATGTCCATCAAATTGTGCGCCCTTTGAAAAAAGAAATTACAACGACGCCTCTGTTTTTTTCAAAATTTAATGCGAGGGAGAGAGACCTCTAATCCCCGAGTCTCGTTCACTGGGCTGCCTCTTCCGTCTCCATACCAATCTCTGCCTCACGCTCTGCCTCGCCTTCCATTGCGAGTTCAGGAGCACCAGACATCGAGACTGCTCGCTGATCCAGCACTTGGGCCTCCAGACGAGCCCACGCCTTCCACTTCTCATGTTGCTCGTTCTCCAGCTCCATACCGATTTCCAGATACGAGGGGCCAAAATTGGCACCAGTTGCCTGGGCCTCCTCGGCGGCAACCCGTCGTTGAATATCCTCTTTCAATCGCAGTTGATAGAATTCGCGGCGGGCGATATCATAGGCGTTACTCTTGGTCATATCAGGGACGTTGTTCAGAAGCCAAAGCTGTCGTTGAACAACACTATCAAAAAGATTGTACGTTAGAATGGAAGTCTTCAAAAATTTAGCTAGCAGAGATTAGAGACATACCTTTCTCCGTCCAGTTTCTTCCCAGGCTGTTGGATGCGGCTCCAATCGTGGTTCTCAAAGTCTTTACCAGTGCTTTCCAGGACCACGCGAGGTCGCGCCAATTCCCAAGGATGATCACGGAAGAATTCCTTTCGCAGTTGATCCTCCTCATAGCGAAGTTCAACAGGCTTGAATAGACGACTGGGCTTCTTCGGCTTCCGACGCTTCTCTTGAACCTCAAAGACGACCTGCGGCTTAGAGGTGTCAGGGTTGGTCTGGAGACGTTGACGGATCAGCTGGTGCTGAGGAGTGCGGTTTCGAATCAGGGCCTCTGCAGGAGGAATTTCTCCAATGACATCAACCCATTGAGGTAGTTTCTTAATCTTTCCAGCAGCGAATTGGTTTAGCGCGGTTTGTCGCACCCGGAGGGCTGTGAGGTTGATTTTGCCCATGACGGCGGCGGGAGGGGAGGGGAAAAGGCCGGTGAGAAAGCCGTCCGTGGATGATCGATAGACTCAAGAATTGGTCCAAGTCTCTTCTAGAGCCAATCCTCAAAATCGCCGAGCTCGAATAGACAACTTGAGAAGAGATGAATGAACGAAGGTGGTCAACCCGCGGAGAGAAAAAGACATTGGGGAAATACGCGGGCCCGATTGGTCAGCGCGGCTCCGCTGCAAAGTCCGCTTCGAAAAACACCTTCGACTTTCAACATCTTCGACCTTCTCTACTTCTTCTGAACGTCAACTTAATCACTCTTTCTTGTCACATCCCCCTTTTCACACTCTCTTCTCCGGTTGTTGAGGACGGGCTTACTTGGACATGCATGGTTAACCGGGGCCCACAATGTCTGTCCTCTCATGCCTCCTCTCAATAGGTTCCCCAGCTCCTCGAGCCCGCGAGGTTCCTCCAAGCAGGTCGCGAGCGAGCTCATCTTGGCTTCTCCGATGCCACGCCCAGAATTCCTCTTATCCCGAGTCTCCGTTCGCCGATTCTCTTCCCGTCGCATTCGCCCGTCCATCGCGTCGGTAGCGGACCTTTTCGTCGGTTCGCTCGTTCTGGCCGGTTACTGCCATGAGCATTCGCCCCGGTGTCGCAGCTTGCCTGCGATACCATCTAAGCAACCAGGACATCAATTGCGAGCCTACAGCCGTGATGGATTTACCGATGGTGACCATCACTCCTCTCCCAAACCGTGGCCGGACTCGGGACAATGGCCGCGACCCCAACTGTCGCAGCATCGATCACAGCTCGATACAGTCACAGCACAGACTGGGACAGGCCAAAAAATAGAAATGGATTTTAGGAGACGATTGAAGAAGACTGATGGAAATGACGCTGAAACCATCGCCGAGAGAAAATCGCTAATAACAACTTGGCATCAATACTTCGACCCAAAAACACATAATCACACATCACACCGCGATAATCAACTGTCCGCCCTTCCCGATGAACCGCAAAATGAGCTGGAAGAGGCGCTCTCATACGATGAGAAAAGATATCTGTCGACGGCGAGCTTGTACAGAAAGATCTTAGGTGATGAATATGACTGGAAAGAAGCTCTGAAGCTGGTGCTCCCACATCCGCATCCACGAAGGAATAGGATAACTGGTCATCTGTACGAAACCGACAGTCCTTCCGTGGCAGAGCTCATTAGAGCCGTGCATTCCAAACCACCCTTACCTTCACAATACCTTTTCTCGCTCTACCGAAGAATACCTACGCCAGGAGTTGAGAAACTACCCTCCACCACCCGTGGAGCCCTCCTTCGCCAAATGGCCAACCCTCCAAACCGACGACCCGTCGACATTCGTCGGTATCTGGCTTTATTCGATGATATGCTTGCTTCCAATATCCCAATGTCACGATCATTGTGGACAACTGCAATCTCTTTTGCCAGCCGGCACTCGGGTCAGGGAAGAACCAGGAAGAGGAATGTTGTGAGAGCTATTGGCATTTGGCAACAAATGGAGCACTATGCTCAGATTGAATCCGACGAGGTTATTTTCAACATTCTATTTGATGCTGCCATCAAAGCGGGTCAATTCAGCATTGCTGAACGTCTTGAGGCGGAAATGATCAAGCGAGAGATCACAAGCACGCGATTTTTCCTTATCCCCAAGCTCAATTACTATGCGGAACGCGGAGATGTAGAAGGAATCACACAGACGTTTGATAATTTCACCCAATCTGGAAACATTGTCGACACCGTCATCCTGAATGGATTACTGTCTGCATTCCTCAAAGCCGGTGATTTTGAGACTGCAGAGGGCATCTACGAGCGCATGCTCCTCGCTCGGAATACTGCAGAGAATGCCGCGCCCAAAATGGACGTCACCGGTGACTCTCTCACCACGCGATTTGAAATTTATCGGTCAACAACTAAGCGGCTGGGCCGCCTGTTGAAATTATCCGATGCTCTCAAAGAGCCTCTGCCTGGTCCTTACCGCGCTTTCCAAGACTCAATGCCCCTGACTCCCGATACCCGGACGTTTCATATCCTGCTCCGACACTACGCAATCAAAACTGGCCGATTCGACAAAGCCCTTCATATTATTCGCGACATGGAGAACTTTTTTGAAGTACCACCTCGCCACATGATCTACAGCACCCTCTTTGAAGGCTTCAGTATTCACGGCAAGACCAAAAAAGAAATATGGACTCCGAAGCGGCTCTGGGCACTTTGGCATTCATACGTATGGGCGCTGATCGACTCGAGAAACGCAACTACCAGATTTCCTGGGAGATTTCTCGGCTTCAAAGGAGCCGAAAAAGCCTATCGCCCTATATGGGTTAACCCCTTCGCGGAAGAGTTAGATGTCATCGATGCCGAAGGCAAGGATGCAGATGAGCTATCGAAAATGTCTCAGTCGATTCCAAAGCCGACAATCAAACTCCACGGAGCTGATAAACATGATGAGCTATACATGTCTTTACCATCTCTGGGACCGAAACCCGATGCAAGCATGGATGAGACGCCCCCACCCGAAACAGCTCTCATTGAAAACCATTCAAGCTCAGATCATTATCAAGACCCCACCAGTGAAGATCAGGGAGTCATAATCAGACAGGAACTCACCGCCGAGGAGTCCGAACGATCCGAATATCTTCTCAATTCCAAGTATACGGAGATGGATCTGCTAGACCCAGAACTTGAGTACACCTCGCAGATGGGAAATCGTCTTGAAAACGGAGTTTTTGTCGGCCGTACGACCATTCTTCATGTACTGCGCGCCTTCGGTACTTGCACTAATTCCGAGGACGTGATCGAGGCCTGGGAACAGATGCAGCAGCTTTGGGACCCTCTTAATCGAAAAGCGACTGATGTTGCTATTATCCGGGATGAGCTTGAACGACAGCTCCAAAAACTACACCTTTAGATTGGAGGTCTTGCGTTGATGTGGCGCGGATCCCAATCCTTGTACATTACTCATAGATTTACCATATACCGATTCATTTCCAGCGGATCATTGTTTGAATAGGAACATTTCTTGATATCGTCTAATATTGCTCACTGTCATACTATGATAGTGTTATTATCACTTTAACGGTCGAAGTTCGACTGTTGGGCCTTGCTGGGCAGCATTCGAGATAGGTATCTATGATCTGAGATAGTGTACCATATACTAGATAGTATCTAAGGTAGATATATCTTTCAGATATGGGTCATGATCAACTACTGATATTAGCAAATTTATTGAACTCTAATTCAACGATGACCCGATATATGTCATCCACCCACCCATTTTGCGCTCCAAAATATGTTTCAATCCATAAAATCCTCGAGCAAGACAAATCTGATCTCTAAAATACTCACTTGGTGATGGAATACGCTACTGGTGACGGCGAATTACTAATCCGGTTAGCGTATCCATGGGTCCAAGTATCACCGCGTCAACAATATCGCATCTTTACAATTTATGATTTTATTCTCCATTTTCAGCTTGAAAGCGATCTGAGATCTGTGAAGAGCAAGAAAGATTTTATTCTTGTGAGTTGCTGCAACTAATTTTACCAATGACATTAGATAAACTGCCAACGGAGCTCATGCTTCTTATATCTCGCTATCCATCGCCAGTAGACCTTTCTTGCTTGGCTTTATGCAATCATCGTTTTATGACTTTCTCCTCTGCTGGCAGTTTCAAAGATCTTCTAGGTCAAGCTGGGACAAAAGGACCGAGTAAAAAACTATGTCTCGATCTTTTATCCAGGCTTGCTCGCAGTTTACCCCAATATTACCTTTGCTTTGCTTGCTTGCGACTACACCTTTGGAAATATGTGGAATTACCATCTCCACACTTCAAAAATCGGGGTTGCTATTACAGACTGGACACTCTTTCATCTCCATTGGGATTTCGCATGTTCCCTACCTACTCCGTTTACAAGTTCCATTTCGTCCATCTCTATCTTGCTATGCGGAGACATTATTTCGGCCCATCTTTTGGAATTTCCGCCGATTCCTTACTGTATATCGAGGTTTCGAGAGCACTGCTTGACTCAAGAAATCCGAATTCCCATCGTCGAACGGGTTTGATGTCTATCGATGCGCGTGTCTGTCTCAATCCATCTAGCCTTTGCCCACGGATACAAAACATTACAGTCACGAAACGACAAGATTTGCAGCCTCTTTTTCGGTCAACAAGTGATAAATTCGATTATCGATATAGAGACAACATTGCGGTTTGTGAGCATATTGATCCAACCGATACCGTCAAATCATTGATCGGCAATTACTCTCGACAAGGTGAACGTGGTGATAGGCAATTTTCCAACCAAGGCAAATGCAATCAATGCAACACATCCTGGAATATGGAGCTACGAGAGCTTGAGGAACAGGATATATGCTTCGTCTTTACACAGTATAAGGATCTAGGACCAGGATTGGATCCAGAAGATGATCGATGGAAAACCCATCTGTTCCAGAATCATCCGAAGACAGTAAGAAAACGTGAATTGTTGGATGATCCACGTACTAGATTCGAGATGCTATCAGAACGGTGTAGTTCACCCCAAGCGATGTCAATGGAGGATATGTTTCGCCGCAATATGGCTCTATTAAAAGGACGGCGTTATCGAGCTGTTATGCGGTATTGGGGTGGGTGGTGGTATCTTCAAGGGGAGGAGGGTAAGACCAGATATCCCCAGTGTAATATTGTTTGAAATAGAAGATATTGCTGATACCTTTTACTACATTATTGCTATGTAAAGACTTCGTGAGAGGACTGGACAGTACTATACAAACCTATGATGGTAGCTTATCTAATGCTCTGGTTATGGACTGGACGACTCCGATGCCGGTGGTGTCTGTGTTCGTGCCTTCCTTCTTCGATAGCCTTCGTGATACGAGGTGAGGAAAGAGCGCGTGAATACACGAATGCGCGTGTTGCTCTTCTAAAAAGCTCTTTTTCTCCTCCTGTTTGTTTTCTTCCTGTTTCTTCCTCGTCGCCTTCATTCATTCTGCTTGTGCTGTATCTCTCTACGTTAAAGTTCAAGTTATTATGTCGGGGACAAGAAGCTTTCGACTGGATCAAGTTGAGGTTGCCACCGCCATCATGACAGTCCTCGGACCGATTGTTGGTGGGATCATTGGCGTACTTCTAGACCACTGGTGGAAAAATCGTCGCTGTCGCAATTCTCAACAACATGATCTGGAAGGCCAGCTATCTCTGCCCCCGAAAGGGGAACGGACAATTGATAGTAGGCTTCAGAGTCTGGAGACGTCTTTCGAGATTATCTTGACTTTGCTGTCTAGGCAAGCGGATCAAAAGATCAAACCTGTATTGGTTGACGATGGTGCTCATGAACCTTCGGGCTCGTGAGTTTACCTGAAACCATTCCAATCCCTGGGCATTCTCACCTTGTCAGAAACGGGATGGCTGCAGTCATTCTTCCAGACGAACGTGAGGTGCACGGGGAACAGCTTTTTTTTTTGGATATTGTTCACTGTAGGATAGTGATTCCTCCATAGAACTTTAGACGTCAATCCATAGCTGAACTTCTCCTCTTAGCTCTCAGTGGTCATTATATCTGCCATTTTCCCAATGGTTGCTATCCAATACGGTTTATATAGCCTGTCACTCGTCTTTATCTTTTACTTATCTTGTCATGTGTGATCGATTCGTTTTCCTCAATGACGAATGGTAATCGAATTGGACTTCGAAGCTCCTCTTGATGCTCAAAGGAATCCCATTGGGAATACCAGTTGACTGACTTCATACACCGTGTTCCCACGCTAATGAACGTCAGCATAACTTATGTCACCGAGCCAACTGAGGGAATTGCAGTCTAATTTGTCCAGTAGAAGCAACAATGATGGCGAAGTACTTCTCGGCAAATGTGAAAGATCACTTCGGAACGGCGAGCTCTGTTGATAAGCCCGTTCACTAATAGACTCAAGCAGTAGCTGATTGTGCGGGTGGCTCAGGTGAAATTACAATGTCAGTATCGATGAGGGTCTTTGTTGTTCAATTTGCACGCCATATCCTAGACGAGTTAATGCTTGTTTAGAAAAGTAGTTAGGACCTTTGGACATGAAAGAGAATGCCAATAGCGGTAGTGGTAATATTGAGTAATAGTTACTAGCATGAGTATTATTCGATCGACATCGATCAATCATGACTCATAGTGAGTGTTCATGAGGTCTGTTGAATAGCTTCTTACGAGAAAGGTTGTAAGAATGAGCTGAAATTACAGAATATGAGTAGAGAAGCAATTTGAAAATGCATTACAATAATAAAAGAACTGATGTAGTTCTTTCAATAGCAGACCATTGGGTATCGTAGTATTAGCAGTGTTGACTAGATCGTCTCATTCATGCCCAGGTGGACGCTTCGGCCCGTTGCCAAGCATCCCCGGTCTTATTGTTTATTGCATAAGCTGATGTATACCGTAGGATAGGTTAGAGTACGCTGAATAGAAAAGCTCATATAAAGTAAATTCTGAAAGACAAGTTGGATGAAATAAGGATGATGTTTGTTATTCATATGATTCACGAAAATTCCGAGATCCAGCTTTGGAAGAAAAAAAAACTTGAAGATACAACTTGAGCAAGACCAGTAAGTCATCACATAAGGAGTATGGAAATGCTCCCTGCATTGCATGTTCACTACCAGTCCTCAAAATATCTGTAATATCTTTCAAATCCAAGTAGATGACGAAGAATGATTTCTGAATCTGGGAAGATTATTCTGCCTTCCTTTTTACACAATTTTCTTGATGATCGTTTTAGTCGACATCGTCCGATGCTTTATCACATCCCATTACTTATTGCAAAACAAACATGGAAAAGATATGGCTAGCTGACATTTTTCGCCCTTCTCGACTGGCAAAACTAGACTAAAAAGAAATACTTTCATATTGTACATGGGACGTGCATAAAGATACGATTTCTCCCATATCCGACCTAACCCGAAAAGAATCGCCCAAACACCCCTACTAAGTCTCCCAGTCTAAATTGTCCGACCTCCCACCACGACATCTCTCACAAAAGAAAACATTTCCTTCGGCTTATTAACAAAAACACTATGACCCGCCCCATCGAAAAGATGATACGAGACCCCCCGTTCAGCCGCCCATATTCCCGCATTCACACCACGCGAACTATCATTCTTCGGCGCAGCATCATCAGGGAAGAACGAGCGGTGCGGCTTGACAGAGAAACCTTGGTCTCCTCTCCAGGTCATATTCTGGATTGAGAATTCCGTACCGATATGATTGAGGAGCATGTCCCATTGCCCATTGTAGATATGCAAAGAGATATTGTGCTCTGTCACAAGGGATGGGAGGATATGGTACGCTGGTGGAACAGGGGGTGAGGCACCGAGGAGTGTTCCTAGTATAGTCGAATTGCATGGGCTGAAGTCACCGCTGTCTGTAACGTGAAGGGCCTTTTGTACATCCTTTCGACTGAAGTACTCCCCTACTAATGGGAGAGGGTCAATCGTGTTGCAATCATGAGAAATATCGTAGACGTCGTAGCAGGCTGGTCCGGTTCCTGCAGCGGATGTAGTAGTTAGATAGTCCATTGCGGTAGAAAATGTTGCGCAGGGTCCATAGCAGGTGGAATTGAGAACCGAGTGAGAGATCGCTGATGCGTTGCTTGGACTAGTATCACACGAGCCATCTCCTGCGGTGAGTAGGTCGCGACGGTGTATATCACGACGATAGTTCATGTATTCTGGATTCCCTGGGACTTGGATCTTGGACTTTGGCGGATATACATCAGCCTCTTTGAGAGCTTGTGTGAAACCACAGGTGTGATCTGCCGAGTCGAAGGCAGAGAGGATGTCTTTGGGAATTTTGAGCATTGTTGCCTGGGTATGAAGATAAGTTCCCATTGCCACGTCAGCCATTGCGGCTGCGTTACCCCAAGATCCGTCGCCGAGTGAGATAGATTGGAGGTTCAATGGGAAGGAGCGATTGTTTTTCAGTATGGCGGAGGCGATATAGGGCAGATAAATTCCAGCGTATGACTCGCCCATGAGATGAATCTTCTTTGATTTGAGATGTGGGAAAAGTGACAGAAAAGATTCAAGCCATTTGATAAAGTGGATGGTAACATCGGCGTTGTCTTTTGCTGGGTATGGGATGCTAGCTGTTGAGAAGCCAGTGCCAACAGGCTGATCCACATAAAGAACATGGCCGAGTTTTGTCCATGAGTATGGATTGCGGGTCAACTCAGTTGTATTGCCGATGAAAGAGAGTGGTCCATTTCCTGTAGTCATTCCGATCAACGACGAGCAACCTGGTCCGCCGTTGAGCCAGACTATAAAAAAAAACACATTAGCAAGGAGGACTGTCTATTCACATTCTCTTGCAGAACTTACGAATGAGGTTATCATCGTAGTGGGCGTCTTCGGTTTGGAAAAGCCAGAAGAAAAGGCTATTCCCCGTCTCCAGTCCTGGTACTGGTAGTCTTCCAGCCCAATTCGTGGGTAGCATAGGGCTACCCGGCAGCGAGTGTACTGCAAATTGAGTCGTATTTGACCCTTGCGTAGTCTTGGAGAACAGAATAACGGGCGCAGTCCATAAGAGCTGAATGAAGTAGGCTATTCCCAGCAAGTTCATGGCGAAAGATGGTTGTAATATCAAATCCTGTATGGGGCTGGCGATGCTCGTCTGTAGATAAAATTCCAGATAGAAAGTAGACCAGCATGGATGTTGGAGGCATAAGAAAACTTCCCGCTGCTTAGAGATGGAGTAACATCTTCATCTTTTGTATCTTTGTTATAATTGAAGTGAACAAGTCTATAACGGGTGAAAGTGTTATTGAGGGCCTATTTGGGCGATATACCCGCTGCCCGCAATTGGGGGTCAATAGTAGACCATGCGGACTCAATACCGGGTCTCGGCGAGATGAATACATAATTTCCGAGAAGCTTTTCTGACGATTCACCACCTCTGCCATGTTTCTTCTCCTAAAGATACTACATGTGATGATGCTTTGCCATTCTATTCTGATATATATGTTATGCCCGATTCCTAAGGCCTGCCAGCCCTAAGCCGTTCTGATCTCCACGAATTCTCCACTTTCTTCCTTCTTTTCCTCTCCCCCCCCCCCAAAAGTAGCCTCCACTCTATTTCAAACTACTACAACGACAATTCCACCCCACGATGCATCCACTTCACGCATTCGACCTGTCCAACCCAAACTGTGACGGGTATTCCGTCCCATCGTCAAATTGACTGAAAAGTTCGTCACCGCTGCTGGCCCAGTGGCTCCCCTATAAATTCGGGGCGAGTCCTCACGTGGTGGCCAGTGCGTGAAGAACAAAACAAAACAAAACAAGAAAAATAAAAAATACAAAAAGTGAGGCGGTCGATGGATCGATTGAAATTGATTTGGCTTTTTTCAGTTTCTCTCCCCCTTTCAACCCTGTTCGATGCCAATTCACCGCTTAGGGGCATCAGGGGTCGATCTCCCGGGTCTCTTCTTCCTTAACAGTCGAGGGTCCTGGAAGCGGGTAGCAGCATTGGAATGTGAGGTCGATCCCCTCTGCTTGCGTCCACCCGAATCCGTCAGTCCTGAAAACGTTGCAGACCTATATCAGTCCAACCCGGTCGCTTTCTGAATCTCTCGACTTTTTGGGTTTTTCTTTATATCGTTCCTTTTTTTCCCAATTGTTTTCCCTTTGAAAGAAGCCCATTCGCTCGCAGAGTCATCATATACATATCACCTTGTTCGATTGAAAGCTGCAATCATTTGTATACCGACGAACCCGCGCAATCTGCGACCTGTGACCTGCAATCTGCAGCCTGCGTTTCCATGTGGATCTTCCGATCTTCATGGCTGAGATCTGATATTTGCTATACGTCGTGTTTGACGAGATTGTCTCGAACCATACCCCGCCGCCCACTGCACAAAGAAAACAAAACAAAAAACAAAACAAAACAAAATAGCTTTTGCCTTCTGATCGCACCACGAGGCCGATCGCCCGCAGATCCCAGCATCGTCGGTGTGGCTCCACACCAATTGACAGCTCACTTGCATCACTTCATCGGCAACGCGGATTGGCCGCCTGCCTGAGGCAAACAGGGGGCGAATTCGAAATCAATTGTAAGTCAACGATCTCCTGTACTGCTTCTCCGTCTTTTTTTTTCTTTTTCTTTTGGCCATTATCTTTGTGGCAGGGGGTTGGAAACGATGTGGGGAGTTTAGGCCCGTCATACCATGTCTCTCATCCTCTTTCTGCATCCCTCCTTTGTCAATCAAAGTTGTCTTATCTAACTTTACGTTCGCAGGAGTTCGAGGAATAGTGTGAAAGGGGAAAAAAAGAAAAAAAAAGGAAAGAAAAAGGTCAGTAAAGGAGTATCTCGGGGAATTCAAATACGATGGATCTTCAGGGCACAAAAGAGGCGCGGACCCAGGAGGAGGGTGCGGACGGTCCTCTGGATGCCTACGGGGCTGGTAGCGGCCGTTCCAAAGAGTACCACAAGAGCGAGGGGCGCGATTCTCGTCATGAAACTCCCGCCAATGTTCACCCTCTTCGTCGTCGTCAGCCTGGTTTCTCTTACCCACATGGCGCTCGCTCATCTGCGCCATCTACCAACACATCGAGGCCTCGCGATCCGTCACCATCTCCAGAGGCCATCAACATTCCACAAAATCTGGGACTGAGCTCTCGCGACCAACGCCAACTACGCAAGGCCAATCGTCATCCACCCGTCACCAAGAAGACTCTCAGTGAACTTGATTTGCCGTGTATCATGAGTAATATCAATCTCCGCATGGACGCTAATTTCGATCGTGATCTACACTTCAAGCCCGACCTCGAGGGTGAAAAGGGACGACGCAAGCGGAAGGAAGCTGCTGACTATTGGGACTCAATGGTATCGGAGATTGCTATCTATGCATTCCAAGCTGCACAAGCTGCACAAGCTGCACAATCTGGCGAGACTGGCGACGCCTCTAGTACTTCTAGAGAAAGTGGAAAGCGTACTTTTGAGCCTCGTCTGCCTGGCATGTTCGAAACCCTACAAGAAGTCATCAAGACCCTTGTTCCGGAACGAGATCACCCAAGCGTCATGCAGAACCTGGAAGTCTCTCTGTTGATGCAGCAGGTTCGCAAAGGTGTTTTGGATATGGTTGCGCTGGCAGAGTGGTTGGCGGCTCTTTTGAAGACCCACTGCGCTCCGATGCGAGACGAGTGGGCGGATAGAATGGTCGAACAGATCACCGAAGGCTCCCAGTCGCAGGATCCAAAGGAGATAGTGAATGGGTTACAGACCCTCTTTGCTATTCTGGAGGCCATGAAACTCGTAGGTGGTGATCTTATGAAATTGAAAAAGATGTATCTTGACTAACATGACTTGCTTAGGACGTGGCAAACCACCAAATACGAACTTTCCGAGTCCTTTTGATCGAGGACACAGTGCCATTCTTGACTGAATATTTCGAAAGCAAGATCAGTCGTGGTGGCATCCGGATTGAATCTGCTCGCCAATGGTACCTGTCCGCACGGGATCGCGCTCAGCAAGAGGACGAGGAAAAGAGCCCTACATCCTCACAACCTGATGACATGAAGCCTCTCGATGCTCTTTTGCGTGGGATTTGTGACCAGCTCCTCCAGTTCACTCCACCGACAGGGTTTCCCGAGACATTCCTCTTCGATTCGGAAAGGCTTTGGCAGCTACGGGGTACCATACAAAACCTAATCAACCTCGAGATTGCTTGGTATATTTTCGAATCCTACGTTCACACCCAAAAGCGTTACCTTTCCGCCCGGGACGAGACATACGCCACCTTCCGCACTCGCATCTGGTCTCTAATGGAAGATGGGATGGACCTCACGAGCCGAGCTGGCAGCAACGCTGCTGACGACGATGACCCTGATCTCCGAGGCGGGACTCGCTGGACCCAGAACATGCGCTGTATCTCACTGGAGATTGCTCGATTTGCCTGTGCTGCATGCTGCCTTGATAACGTTGTGGCAGATGAAGTCATGACGCCTATCGAGTCGGCCCTCGAATGGCACTTGTCCAACGAGTCCGACCTCTTCCGGTATTTCCAAAATACCATGCGTAGCAAGGTTATGGATGCCACTCTCGCTTCAGCACACAAATATCTCCCACTTTCTCCTCTGGCTATCTGTGAATCGCAGCGCATCGGACCGCAGCAACCTTCGACCGGCCCGGCAGCGCCAGGTGCTTCATCCTCAACAGCTACTCCCCCCTCAGCTTCTGCACAATCTCTCGCATCCCAACAGTACGATATCGATCGTGTCGGTATGCGCCTTGCTCACATCGGTGTTTTGCATTGGCGTGTTTGGGCACCTATTCTCTACTTGAAAGAGGAGATTGCGGATCTTGACCCTCCAGCGTTCCTCTAGTCGTGCATCAGATCACATCACCTCACCTCATTGTGATTCTATTATTGCTGCATTTGGTGTTTTGTCTTTTAACCTGGGCTATTTTTTTTTTTTTTTTTTTTTTTTTTTTTTTTTTTTTTTTTTTTTTTTTTTTTTTTTTTTTTTTGTTGTTTCTATTCAGCGCCATTTGCATTGGGGTTGGTTCTACTGGAGTTTTCGGGCACTACGGGGCGTTCAAGGTGGCGGCCCATATAGACCAGCGTTGCTTTGCTGAGATGGAATCCGGAAAAATGTACACAATATTCGGCTCTATCGAATCTGATAAATCTAATACTTATTCAATCCTGCAATTTCTATTCTTCTCTAAGATGAAAAATTTGACTATAATAAAATATGGAAATATCCCCAATACACCCGCAACCAGCCGATCTGCAACGATCGACAACGACCGCCTTCCCATCCGGCCATCCCATCGCATCCCTTGCAAAATAATCCCACCTTCACCAGCCATCTCCGGGTATTCAACGCCCACAATTCACATTCACTCAATTCCAAGAATACACACCATGACCCGATCGGAATCTTCAATCTCCCCCACATCCAACACAACCACCCCACAACCCAACACCCCTTGAACCCGAACAACACCCACCCTAACAAGGAAATACGAAAACAATGCGTCTAACACCAACCCTCCTCTCCCTCTCCACACAATCCCAATGGCAAACACCCTGGCTCTCAAATCTCCGTCTATCAGTCCTACAAAAACTCGCCCGCGCAACAGGAATACCAAGTACAGGCCCACGCAAAGAAATCGCCACACGAATAAATGAAGTTCTGGAAATCCAACGCGCCGGTCGTAATACACGGACTGATTTTTTGACGCAGACTGGTCCATTGAGTATATTGAGCATTGATATGGGGATTCAAAATCTTGCATTTGCGCATTTAAAGCTCGACAATCCATACCAGGATCTTGGCGGTCATAGCGGCGGCAATGAAATTGACATACCTAGACCGGAAATTACGGCTTGGAGACGATTACCTTTATCGGATATTGCGAGTTTAAAGGGTGATTGCGCAGGTGTGATACTTAAGGCCTCTGAAAACGAACACATCGTGGGTGAATTGTCGGGGTCAGATCATGAGGAATCAGATACACCGGCTCCTAAATCATTTTCTTTACCTTATTATGCGGAGACGGCGCATACACTTCTACATACCCTCGTATCAAAATATAAACCCACTCACATTCTAATTGAACGTCAGCGATTCCGAACCGGGAGTTCGAGTCATGTTCAAGAATGGACGATAAGGGTGGGTCTTTTCGAGGCAATGTTATATGCTGCATTGGAAGTTATGAAAAAAGAACGTGGAGGAAATCTAGCAGATCTAGGCGTCCACGGTATTGATCCGAAACGAGTTGTTCAATATTGGGGTGAGAAGGAGGTTGGATTTACGAGTGTTGAAGGAGAAGATAAAGATAAGAAACGCAGACCGACGAGTCGGGAGGTAAAGAAAGCTAAAATCGAACTTGTGGCTAAATGGCTTGAGGCCGAATTTGAATTATCCGAGTCTTCTGCTTCGAATATTGATTCTGGCGCTCGGCGCAGAGTTGATATTTCTGGATCGGAATCTGTGAGGAGTCTTGCTGAGGCTTATCTGGCTCGGTTGAGAAATCCTGCAAAGCGGGGATTAAGTATGCGGGGACGGCCTAGGGGGGAGACTGTTGCGAATGATGTGATTAAATTGGATGATTTGGCGGATTGTTTGTTGCAGGGTGTTACTTGGATGGAGTGGATTCGTATGCGTGAGATCGTGGTTCGTAAGGGTATGGCTGTTTTGGAGGAGATTTGAGGTAATTATGCACATATCTAATGTATAGTACTAGTGACCTGTATATACTGGGCTACCACTGAATGAGTATTTATTTACGTACGGACTCGGTGTCCATCCACTAATTAAATATCTTCAGCAAGATTTAGGTTGAATGGGGGACGAGTTAGGGTTAAATGCCGCTGAAGATCGGCGGGGATCGACAGATCAACGGCTCAGCTAAAAGACGCACTATAAACTAACCATAACCCGATCAACGTCGAGGCCTACTGTTATGTCCTGATGAGATCCTCTTGTAACAGAAACAATCTACGCAAGTAGTTCAAATAATAACCAAAATAGTTTTTGTACAAGTCGTTACGGGTGTTAGCATAGTTTGTTCCCTTGCATCCTGCAAAAGAAACTAGACACAAACAAAACGCTTGGAAAACAAAATGTCCTCATCCATTCGCCACCCACCAGTCAAGATACGAAAAGTATTTTCGAGTCATAGTTATGACAGAAATAAAAAGTAAGAATAAAAAAAAAGTCATTCTCATTGGGAGAATTCAAAAGAGCCACCTGGAAATCAACGGAACCAGCAACACAATAAAGTGATGATGAATCCATCGATCATGACCCAGTGTGGAAAGAAGAAGAAGAAGAAGAAGAAGAAGGAAAAGATATGGCATCCAAATAATTGGTCCATAGATCAGAAGAGAAATGTTAAAAAATGGTGAAAAGATCAGAAGCGCTTGTACCTTAGCCCAATGCTTTGTCTTGTCGAATAGGTACAACACCAGCGTGCAGACGCACGAAGAAGAAAATTTGAAAATGGAACGCTCTCAAATCATTTGCTGGGATGTGTAACGCTTCTACTGGATGAGGCTTCTATCAGACGCGCATGGCTTAGAAAAGGCGGGCCAGACGAGCGAAGAAGCCGGTGGGCTCGGGCTTAGCGGGCTCGTTGGCGGCAGAGGAAGCCTGACCGCTAGGGATGGGCAGGATGGAGGCAGCGCCAGATGGCAGAGCCGAAGCCGAGGAGATGGGACGGCGGGTGAACGAGGGCCATGGGCGAGTGCCATTGCCGCTGAAGTGAGGACGACCGGTGGGAGTGTAGGTCACAACAGGGGTCTCGGTCGAAGTCTCAGTAGCGGTAGCGGTGGCAGGAATGGTAGTCTCATCGTCAGAACCCTCGCCGTTGTCAGCACCGCTGCCCTGTTGGTGGTTGTTGCTAGCAGGAGCAGAGGTGGAGGCACCGTTCTGTCATATAGAGTTAGTCTGGATGTTCATTCATAGTAGCTCCTCCGGGTACATACAGCAGTGACGGTCTCGGTAGCAGTCACGGTGACGGTGACAGGCTTGCAGTCACCAGAGTCGGAGCCACTTCCAGAGCCACCGGCAGCAGCGGAAGAGGTAGGGACCTCGGTCAGGGTGACAGTCTCGGTGGCAGTCGAGTGGAGGGTGGAGGTGACGGTGGAAGTCTGATCATCAGATCCAGATTCGGAGCCAGAGCCCTCCTGGTTGTGGGCCTGGTCACCGGGAGTCTCCAGAGCACCGCTGCTCTCGGTCTGTTCGAAATTAGTTCTCTATATCTGACGTCGGTATTGAAGATTGATACTTACGGCAGTTACGGTGTGCTGCTCAGTGGCAGTGCGCCAAATGGTAGTAGTTACAACGCTAGCAGTGGAACCACTGCCAGTGGTGTAAGTGACGACAACAGGGGTCGAGCTGGGAGTCGCAATGGGAGAAATAGAGGCGCTTGAGCTGGGACGGCCAGTGACGATAGGGCGGGAGGTGTGAATCACCCAGGGAGCAGAAGAGCTGGGCTTGCCAGAGGGAGTTCCAGAGGGAGTTCCAGAAGGAATGATGCTGCTGACAGGAGCAGTGCCAGAGGGAATGACGGAGGGAGCTCCAGATGGAGTGCCGGAGGGCACGACGGGAGGCACACCAGAGGGAGTTCCGGAAGGAACAGCAGAGGGAGTACCAGCGGGGAGAGTTCCAGCAGGAGTGCTAGCAGGAGGAGTACCTGCGGGGGTAGTGCTGTCGGTGGGGGCAACTCCAGAAGGCTCCGGAGTAGAAGCGGCCGGCTCAGAGGGAGTCTCGGAGGGAGTCTCAGAAGGAGTTGGAACAGGCTCGGGAACAACGGTCTGAGTGAGAGTCTGGGGCAGACCAGAGGGATGGGGGTGACGAGCATGCATATCGTGAAGGTTGGCTTCACCGACAGCAGCCACAGCGGCAACCAGTGCCAGAGCGAGCTTGTTCATTCCATGCATATTGAGCGAAAGTTGATATGAATCTCAAGGACAATCAATGTCGGGAGAAAGAGTGTAGATAGTCCACGTAGGAACAGCTAGAGAGTGAGAGTGAGAATGAATGTGAGCGAAATCGATTCGCGTAGAAAAGAATGACTGGATAGAATTGTCCAGAGAAAGAAAAAAAAAAGAAACAGAACGTAAAGAAGGTGGGCAGCACAGCTTGAAGAAGGAAGAAGAAGAAGAGAAAGAGAAGAAGAGAAGAGGAGGAGAAGGCGTGGACGAGTTAATTAAGGCCCACCTCAATCTACTCATTCTCAGATTGGGAAGGAACTAGACTCGTGCCTGCCATTTCCCTCAATTGTGTATGGTAAGATTACATACTCATTACTCTACACTATGAGATTATGTATTAGACTGTACGGTTGATGAACACTCGACCCTCCTCCTTTCAACATCCTCCTCCTCCTCCTTCATCACCACCACGACCTCCAGAGTATTCAGTATGGACCAGGCACAATGTATTACATCAAAAGTGGGTCGCCCCACCGTCTCAGGCACCCCCGTGTCAATCCAATCAGCCCCCCCAGCCGCCATATCAATTGGACCTTTAATCTCACCTCGCTAGTCTGGGAAATCCCACAGCGAATAAGGCACATCCCGTCCTCTATGACAGCGAAGGGTGGCGCAATCACAACCGCAAAGATTTTCCCGTCTTGCACGTTCTCGTCGGACAACATAATGTTGGGTGACACCATAGTCAAACGATTGTACCGAGGAGTAAAATTGCAAAACTGACTACCGAGATCGATGGCCCTAGCTTACTCCGTATACTGCTTCAAAAACAGAGCTACTATCTTCAAATGAACCCAAATCTTTACGCGGTCGCTTCAGAATGAGTCCACCTCGATTCTGAGCTTACCTCCTTATTGTCCTTTGCCCCCGTTCAGTTCGTCCACATCCAAGGGCTGGGGCGTCTTAGCCACCGTTTCAGTGTTTCACCAAACGGCAATCGGGGCGTCCGGCCAAGCGACCGTTTCATATTGAATGTTTAGCCTCCGCCACCTATCCCAGCGCAGGGTCCTTACAGTATGGCCCTTCCTCTGGAGATGATGATAGACACAGCGGCTCGCGGCTCAGAATTGGACACGTTCTGGACTTTTCATTTACAGAATGGGACCACCATGGAAGCCTGGGGTAGATGAAGTTCCAAAGATTCTTGCTAAAATGCCGTCTTTTTTATCCATGCGGCCCGGTGGGACGGCCTGGGATCCCGGTACTTTGACTGGGTCCCACGGCACGAAATTGGATCTGGACTCTTCGACTCTGTATAGAGCACAGAATACATATTAATCGACAGGAAGTTATTGAGACGGGTCACAAAAGGCAGGGCTGATCTGCGCCCACGATCCCCTCGTCTACGGAGGGTAATTTGTGTGCATCCTTTCACAACGCTCTGGCCCAGGCCACTCCGGTCCTGCCAGTTGGCACGGACATATAATCTGTACGGAGTAATGTGGCACATCTCGAAATTGCAATTCCAATCACCACCCCAATTCCTTACCGGACAAGGAAAGCCACGGGCAGAATCGCGCAATCCAATTTGAATTTCGTCATCGACTAGAGTCAAGAGCTGATTTTGTCAACTAACCTTCCACCTCCTTTTCTCATAATTGTCTTGCATGTTTTGGCAGGGTCCAACCGAACACACGGAGAAGCTTTCCAATGTGAAACACCAGCGCGATTCAATTTTTACTCAGTTCTTTTTTTTTCTCTTGAAATCGATCGGGGATCAACTGCAGCACCCCGCTAGTTTGAGGCGACATTTTACCGGAATGTCTTGAACTCGAACAGTACTCTAAATCGATTCCAGCAACTTTTCATGCCTATCGTGACAGGGATTCCTTAGCGGGGCTGGGCTACGACGGGCGCTCGCGGCCGCGATAACAGCGATAGCAGGATTGATCGACATTGGACTTGTTCTGCAATCCAAATGCGAAAGAGACTTTAATTAATCATGTCTTCGAAACCTGTTGCTGGAATCAAGCAGATTGAAACTTCCTTTTTCATCTAAGGACTCGCCAGTTCCCATCGTTCGTCGCCGGGGTCCGATAAACACCAAGGGAAACTCGACTGGCATTTCACTAACTCTTAGAGCTGGTGTAAGGAATGGGGAGGGTTGGGGCTAGTTGGAGACCAAGCAAGTATTGTAATACCTCCTCTGGAAAACGTATTAATACTGCTGTCCTATTTGTTTTTCTTGTACGAACGGGCATTTATTATGAAGGGATAATATAGATGCGAGGCGACGGAAATAATCTGAACGTCACACACCCGCCAACTTGACTAAATAGCACTTGAGTAGCTAGGTAACATGAATTACTAGTCGTCTATAGTATGCAACCACGTCTCCATTCAAAATTAAATGGCTTGTCTGTTAATTTTTATCTCTTGGCAATTTCCCAGGGTCCTCTCACGCATTCACATCTGCCACCTTCCAACTTAAAAATGAACGCAGTACGCTAGCAGTGCGAACTCAGGGGCTGATCATGAATCAAGGATCTGGATCCGAGCTATTAAGGCCGGAGTTTCTTTTCAAATCAATCATATTCCCATCAATTTATACCCCAGTCCACTCCGGCGGGTCCGGATAGTGCTAGGCTTATGGATGGTAGAAATGCTAGTGATCAATACTAACTGACTAGCCAATTTGGGCACACAGAACCGTCACTAAATGCGCCACCGGGATGAATGAAATGAATCTCATGCGATGATGTATTTTTTGCAATATAAAGGGATAAAACCGACCCCTTTAATCAAGCTTATCAAGTTGAGGATGGGTAAATGGCGAATTGTGATAATTCAGAGGTGGACATAGTAGCTCAGCTACTAGCTGGGCTATCGAAGGAACATTGTTGTTTACTTTTATGATCTCTGCATCGTGATGGATCAGCCTTGATAACCCTAATGTCTTTATCTCGAATGAGAATTATAGATTAGTGCAAGCGCAAAGATTCGCAGATTGATCTTGTAATCGATGTCTATAGGTCCATACGTGCAATAGTAATACCATTAGTAGTAACTTGACACCCATAATGAGACTATCTGACTACTCATACATAATACCAGTCGGGATTGAAATCCGGACCATGGAATGGGACATGAGGAGTAGTATCATTGGTATACCTTAATTAAGTCGTGAGGTCATGCTGAACAAAATCGCGAATACCACAACAAACTACCAACCTTGTGCTATTCCCCTCTCCAGCACTGCTTTCCAGCCTGAGACCGACTATCTTTTAACCTCAATCTCAAAGCATCATCGAAATGGACCTAAAAGAGGAAGTTGACACGGCTAATCGTCAGGATGAGTGGATGATCGAGCAAGGAATGGCAGGTCACAAACTGCCTATTCTAGATCAAAGTGGCAGAGACACCATCCATCTTTATCCCCCGAAAGCAGACAAAATCTTCAAAGATGAAGAAACCATCGCTTCGATCGGAGAAGGAAAGAAGTTATTCAAACGGGAGCGACCTGGTTGGAAGGGGTATATCTACATCTGTCCTCTATTTCCAACCACGTCTTGTACTGACAATCACTTCACATAGGTACGTCGAATGGGAAAATTATCCCGAGAAAAAAGCAAAAGCACGGAAACTACTTTCCTCTCAGAGTTTCCCAAGTAGCCCAGATTTCATGTTCGGTCCAATTCCCGAGACAAATCCTGTAATTGCCGGTGACGATTTCGTGGCCTGGCATGAAGCTCTTGGTGGAGAGCTAGCTACTGTTGCTGAGGACTCGTGGAGAATCGTCCAACAGGAGAAACATCCAGATATGCTACATCTTCTCAAATTCCCTTACAACGGAGAACCTCCTAAACGACTCGTCACCTCCAAAAGCATCACACCCAGCCCGCTACATTTCGTTCGAAATCATGGTGGAATCCCTATCATTGATAAAGACAAGTGGGACCTTTCGTTTGACGGCCTTGTTCAAACCCCGAAACGATATTCTTTGGAAGACTTGATGGATGCGACTCGCTTCCCTCGGATAGAAAAGAATGTAACAATGCAGTGCTCGGGAACGCGACGTATCGAACAGATCGGGCTCTACGCTGGCCAGGGCGATGAGGTACCACAAGCACCCTGGGCCGAAGGTGCTATTGGAACGGCTCGGTATGTGGGAATCAGTTTGAAAAAAGTGATCAAAGACTGCGGGGGACTTGTTAAGCCCGCAAAGCATCTCGAGCTCTATGGAGCAGAGACATATGTCAAGGATCTTGAAGCTGGGAATTATGTTGTTAGTGTACCTTGGTCCAAAGTCAAGGCAAATGAGGTTCTGCTCGCGTGGGAAATGAATGGAGAACCACTACCCAAAATCCACGGCTACCCTCTACGCGTCGTTGTTCTGGGGTATATTGGTGCTCGAAGTGTGAAATGGCTGTACCGCATCAAGGCGATTGAAAACCCATCTCGTGCCCCGGTTCAAAGTAGAGAATATCTTTATTTCAGCCAACAAGTTGGGAAATATAATCTTCGCCCGACGGACGGAATTCAGATCCAGGAGATGCCAGTCAGTTCAGCAATCATGTCGCCCTGGAACAACCAGGCCGTTATCCATGTTGGAAAAATCAGATGCAAAGGCTGGGCATATTCTGGCGGAGGCCGATGGCCAGAGAGAGTTGAACTATCAGCAGATGGCGGATTTACATGGTATGAAGTTCCAGCCGAAAGAATGTCCACAAAAGGTCGGTGGGTGTGGCGAACGTGGGAAATTGATCTTCCCTGCGAGGTGGAGGGTTGGATTGAGATAGTTTGTCGGTGTTGGGATAACTCATTGAATACTCAACCACTTAATATCCGTGCTGCTTGGAACTGGGGGCTACATGTTACCTCCTCGGCTCATCGGATTAAGGTTTACAGTATCAATAAAGGTCGTGAGGTGACGAGGAAGCGATTGGAGAAGTATGAGCAGAAGGGAGTTCCGTTGGCACCTCTGACTCGATATGAAATTATTCCTGTTCAAACACCGGCCGAGTATGAGCATTTTTGGAAGACTCATGATCCGCGCGATGTGGATGACTAGTTGATTCGAAAGTGGAGGATTTCCTTGATTCATATTAATCTATTATCTGAGTATTCGTCGTAATAGTCTCTGTTATCCAAATATTATGTATCACTCTTCTAGAGCATCGGTAATAGCTGACGTTGTTGTCTGACTTCAAATTAAGATAGACGGGATACGTTTACTACCCAAGTCTTTAAAGCATCGACTCCCTGTTTTACCTGTATGAAGACTAATTGATGACTATTTTTCATTGAGATTGACTGGTAGGCTATAAATTGAATGAATTATCTCCAATAAGGTACCGAAGCTGTTAGTACACACGGTATTTCAAACTCTCCTCAGTTAACAGTCTCAGTCACATCCCCCAACATAGCTATTCCAAGCTTCGACCGATCAAGAAACTTCTCCTCGTCCGCGGTAATCCGCGCCGCAATTTCAGGCGACTGAACCTTCGCCGCAAAAGCACCGAATGAAGCCTGGTCCGCGAATGTCAACTCAGCATATGCGTCGAAATCAAAATCCGTTTGCTGTCCAGCAATCAGGACTGCAGGTGTCTTCTGATTGCGAGATGATGCACCATCGGGCGCGATGTCAACAGTGTTACGCGCAACGTAGGTTCGCTTGTGTGAGAGGGGGAAGTCTGATTCCGTCAGACTCTTGATGAGTTCAGCGTGTGCTTCGTAGTGTTTTTTGAAGTCATCGAGCGAGAGACCGGGTTTGCGGTAAGCGTAGATCAGGGCCTTGACGGTCATTTTTTTGGTATCTGTCCGTGCTTTGGAGGAAGGTCGTGTTGAAATTAATAGATTGGTAAGGACTGGGGGCTGCGGCATTCTAGAGCTTTAAATAATTCCAATCTCACCCCAAAATAAGTTCGTAGTCGTGGGGGCCGGAAAATTGGCGGCTTTCAATTGGTGTGCTATTCCGTATTTGGCGATCTTTGAGGCTCAGCATTAGGATGAGTACTATTTAGTAGCGAAAAGGATGATATGCCGTGAATGTTGAATTCGTGTACGAAATAGTGAACTTTCTAAATAAATGAGTAGTATAGCTTTGGTATATTACTCTTCCATACCGACAGAAAAACGAAGGTATCTGAGGCAAGAAAATGCTGAAGCTACTATCAAGAGACGAACACAAATGAAACAATGGCATATACCCTAAATGCATTCACGAGGGGTCTCAAAATTATTCTCAAGAGGCTTTATGTGCTCGCTCGGTCACCTGGATCCACATATCTGATATTGCAAACAAGCCGAGATAGTTCTTCACTTCCCAGGGACGTGTCGGGTTGATCAACGCCATGTCGAAATTGCGCAATATCTGTGCTCAATCGAATATATTAGTCCAAGTTTTTCAAAGTGGGAATGTACCGACTGCAGAGTCCTACCTCGAATATTAACTTCCCAATCTCAATTTCTGCCACCGGTTTACCCAAACAACGATACTTTCCATGCCCGAAGGTCAAGTCATTTGCTTTGAGCATGGTGGCCAGCCTATCCGGATCCGATTCAAACCATCTTTCAGGCCGGAAAATCTTCGCATCCTTGCCATAAATCTTCTCGCTATGATGCATCCCATAGGCCGAATATCCGATACAAACACCGCCTGGAATAACGACTTCTTCGCCATCGACATTAATAATATCACCATCAGGTGGGACGTCTCGAGAGAAAATATTCGCAACGGGTGGCCAAACTCGAAGACTCTCGCGAATGACAGCTTGAAGATAGGGAAGCTGTTTCGTTTGTGTGACAGATATCAGGCCCTCGCCAGTCTTTGGAGCTGCGCCATCCCTAATAGCGTCATCTATCTCCCGTTGCAGCTTGATATATACTCGTGGGTTAGACATGATTAGGAGGAAAGCGCCCCGAATGCCACTCGCAGTTGTATCTGACCCGGCAAGTATTTGTTCCAATGCCTCACTGCGGAGCTCATCACCAGATAGGCCATGACGCATAAAAGAAGCTAGCATGTCGGATCGTTTGTCAGCAGAATTCGCGGCACGCTCATCAACAATCTGAAAACATGTGGCCATCATTTTGCCGAAACCAGTATTATGTTTTGGCGAGACCGCGAATAACTTCCCAATTAACGGGGCCTGCGTAATCCAGCTGAAGCCCATAGCGAGTGCTGTGTTCGCAATTGCGAGTCCATCTTCCATCGATGAGAGGCAGTGATTAATATCGCGATCACTCCGAAGCATGCCAAATGTTGATCCCAGGCCAACGCTACTGATTACATCCAGAGTAAAATACTGAACTTTTTTAGACATGTCCATGGGAATGACCTGGCCTTCCGAAGAGACATATTTGGCCCGGATGAGGTTGATAAAGTCTTGGACTCGGTCGTCTATAGCTCCCTCAAGCTGAAAGTTCTCCCGGCCCGAATACTGTGACCTCAATTGTTGATCAGTTTTCAAGATTCATTTCAATCAAGAGATGATACCGCGAGCTCGGATATTTGAAAGACATTTCACATACCCCTGGGGCCATTTGCTTCCTCCGTTGGTCATGCTTAGCATTATCCGTCTGACTGAAAACATTATCCTTGCGATATTCTATGCGTGTAGCACTATAATACCACTCAGAACGTTTGTATCCAGGTTTGTTGTTCACGCGCATCCAAATATCAGGGTCAGATGTAATCAGTACTCGAGGCGCGACACGGGCGAGTGGACCTATCTCATGCTCATCTCGTTAACATTCCGGGTACAACCACATTGAATGTGATATCGTTGAGAGAGACAGCGCACCATATTTATTGCTCACTTCTGCGTACCATTCGTGGCAATTGTTATGAAAAATTGCAAGGCTATGTGGCCAGTTCGACACGCCGGTCCATCTGGGACCCTTGAACTTTTTCAGCCTAGCATAATCAGTAATAGTTTTGTAGATCCAGACGGCGATGAGACCACCGGTCAGTATATATGCCGGCGCAAAGGACGTGATGAGTCCCATATCAGATAGCTTGAAATATTAGAGAAGAGGATGTGGACTGAGTGAGCAAGCTCCTATTCCTCGGTGCAGAGGCTTGGAAATGGCTGCTACGGTCGGAGAGAGGGTCCAGTTTGAAATTGAACCTGCTTTATTGGGCATAGTAACAAAGATGTCAGGCGCTTTAGGGTATAGCGCGAGAAGTGGACTTACCCATAGCGGGGTCAATGCCATTGTGCTGCTGCAGAGCCATGACGTGGCCTAAAGTTAGATCAAAAGTTCTTCACATGATGTAGTACAAAACTATTGTATTCAGTTCTATACGAAAGAATATTCTACGGCTTGCTTGTTATATCAAGAGGATCGGATAGTGCCAGGTACTTCAGGTATGACAAATCAAAAATTTCCTCGGAAAATTAATCCGAGAAAGATTTATACCCCTATTATGAGCTATCGAAGATCATAATTAATGTTATTCGCTGGCAGTATGCATGGATTGATTCGAGAAGCAAACCCTGTAACATAATGCATTGAAGATGAAACCGCTAAAATTGCGGAGTACTGGAGCACCCAGTGTGAGATACCCACCTGGATACTATGTACTTTATCAATCCCAATGGTAATTGGTTATCAAAATGATACAAGAACTACTTGTACAACTTGGATCCGCAGATCATTTGTTGGAAGTTGGAATTAAAGACATCACATTACAGGCTTTGAGCTTACACTAACTAATTTATAGCCGTTGGAAATCTACTGAAAATTCTCGCTAAGTTTCATTGGCGCTGGAATTTCAATATTTCACTAGCTAAAGAGTATTCTGATCATTGTTTTGTTGTGAGTCTCAGGCTGCAGAAATGATCAAACAGCATTACTGCTCAGTGATTGTCTTGGTATTTCGCGGGTACCTTATGTACTTGCTGGGCACTGTTCCAGACACTTTTTCGATCTTATAAGCACTTGTCCATTGATCTATAAAATGGACTAAAAGTTTATTGCAGGAGAAAGAGAGAGAGGAGGGGTGGAAAGACGCAGAAAAAATGATATCGTTGATCTTTACAATGTGGAAAAAAAAGCAAAGATAGAATGGGGACATGCTAATGCAATCACGAGCCAACTTGAAGCAGCCAAGAGAACTTAAAAGCCCTTGCGTTACACAAATGACGAAGTCTGAGATAAGCCGATTTCTACAATCACTGAAGTTCAACACTTCTTTCTGTGCAAGAAGCCAAGCTTAATGACGATGCTAGTATTGAAGATGATATAATCGATTTTCGATCACGAGGCCGTCAAGCCCTAAGCCCAGACTCTTCTCAACAAGACTCGACTCCGCTGCGCTGCGCTGCGGTTAAACGCGGAGAAGGTGGAAAATGCGGGGCGGAGGGGACCGTCGGGGATGCAACAGTCGAGATGGAATTGAGTAATATGACCTCAAATTCAATGTAGGCAAGTGGGGGTTCTCACCCTTTGGATATCCTCGTGATCGTCAGCCAGGATTGAAAGAAAAAAAAAGTCTTGGAGACTCTGGAAAAAAAAGTGATTTTCAACATCTCTGAACTTCCCACCCTCGCCCAGACCACCAAGTGGCTTCAATGGCAGCGCATAGACGAGTCTCAAGGTAAGTCTGCCTCTATTTACTTCCTTGGTCTATTTTACACATCATTGACTTGTGAATGGTCGACAAGTTCTTCCCCCACTCCTGACAAGGTCTTCCTCGAAGCGTGCGACGTGTACTTTCGACACTGCCACAACAAACCATATGGCTTTTTCAACGCCAAGCTCTTCAAGATCAAGGCCGCACAAAATCAAATCCCTTTACATCTTCGCCTGGCATTGATAGCTTGTGCCACTCGCTATTCATCTCGATCACAATGGAAAGAAAGAAAACAAAGTACAATTGATGGGTACGCGCGGGGTGCCTGGGAGTTGATCATGTCGTCGCCGGATGGTCTAGATGCCGGAGAGGATGTATCATTGATTCAAACTCTGGCCATTCTAGGTGTTATTGATGCAACTGGTTAGTATATATTTTGTCTTTACGAAGCTATAATTCATGCTAAGAGAATTTATTAGCTGGTCGACGAAGAGGGGCCTGGGTCAAGATTGGAATGGCGGTACGAATCAGCCAGGATTTGAATATGATGGCAGAACCTTCCTCAAATCTATCCAGTTTAGAGCAAGATGAGCGGAGAAATCTTTTTTGGTCACTTTATCTTCTCGATCGCTTCGTGTGCTGCTCATTCGACCGGCCTCCCGCGATCAAGGACTCTGACTGTCACCTCAATCTTCCATTAAACCACAGTTCAACCCAACCAAAAACACCCCAGACAATGCATGACCTGCTTTCTCGGAAATCCTTCAGTGCATCCCAAGGATCAGGTCTATTTGCAATTAGCGTTGGCCTCGCATCCGTTCTAGGACGTGCAGTAAAGTGCATGATGACGACAAGGCCTGACCCTCAGACACCATGGCACGAAGATTCCGACTTTTCGACTATCCACGCAGACCTCGAACACCTGAAGGAGCTTGCCATCAAGAATGCTCCTGTATTGGCTGAGCCAGGACAACCTCGATCGCAAAATGACATGGAGGACACCGACCGCGAACAAACCGCTCACATGGTACTTTCACATACGATATACCACCTCACACATTGTATCCTCAGTCATCCATTTCTGCTTGCCCTTAAGACCCAGAACTATCAATGTTCTGATATACCCTCTTCATGGCTGGAAGAAACACGCGCGACCTGCCTTGTACATGCCGGGTCCTTAGTCACGGTTCTCGTTGAGGCGAAGGCAGCGGGCTATATGCCAGTCCCATCTGTATACAGCTACTGCATTCTATTTGCAAGCACGATACATGCCCTTTATCTTTACAGTGAGAGCCCTGCAATTAGCACAGGATCTGCAGAGTATCTGAGGACTGCCCTGGACTACTTGAGCGAAATTTCAGAGCTCTGGTGTAATGCGCAGATGATGGTAAGGACCTCACTTGGCTTTGCTTGAAACCACCCAATACTGACTATTCACTTTCAAGGCAAATGCATTGAAGTCCTTCGTAATCCAATGCTCACGATATAGCGATATTCTTCTATGCCATAAGCCACGTCTACACGAGCTTACTCAGACCGAAACAACCATATTAACAGCTGTGGTGGACTACTGGACAATGATGGATCCGCGCAACCCAGTGTTTGATTTGGCTCCATTCAATGCAGATAACTTTCCTGATTTCTCGGACAAGGAATTTGGATATCTGACACCACCAACCACGTCTGGACTTGGGAATATTATCGTAACCGAGGATTGTCTGGACTATAGTACGCCTAGACATAAGGAAGCGTCGTCCATTGACCCGGACATTATACTTCATTATCCTGCGCCAATGATGTCGCCCATTTTATCGGAAGCCGGGGGCTCTCCTCATTGGGATTGGGATAATGAACTTGATAGCTTAACCGAAAATAAATAGATGGACTTTTCTGGCGCGCTTTATTAGGAACACCTTGTTCACTATTCTGCCTCCTTGTGGATTCTATGGTCTTATTAGCATTGCAAACTAGTGACCTGTGACAATTATTCTGAGCGCAAGTTGTAAAGATGTTAAACGGAAGGATTGCGCTTAATATAACAGGAACCATTGCTAAAGTGTTTTGTCTCAAGTTTTCTTCACTATATACCATATCTAGCCGGCTGCATAATTTCCATTGAATCCTATCGTAAGATCGATCTTGAATTCGCCTTCGCCTCTGGATCCCTGGTTTGTCCGTTACCGTCGTTCTGTGTCCAGATTCCGAGTATCATAGGTTCAGACCGTGAAAGGTAGGACGGAACTTCCGCTTTGGGCCTCCCAACCTTCCTTCATAGGAGATTTGCGAAGCCGCCCAGCGTTGATCTTTGGGCAATGATGGGAGCATCTAGACCCAAATGAAACGTAGGTCGAGGCGATTTTGACGCATAACAGAAGACAGGGTGTAAAGGATAGAGGCCACCTCTTTTGAAAAGTCCATGTTTGCCCGGACATTGAGTCTTGAGTTTGACGAGAGCCACCAAAAGGACGCATTCCTAGCAAGGGTCAAGACGAATTCAGGGATACCCCTACGTCGGTCACCAAATTCTGCTTGATGTCTTAGCTTTGGAATCGCTGAAAATAGAGGCCAGTAGATATAGTCCAGCTTTCGGCGATGTTTCGTCAGATCAATTTCTGCCATAGTTTGCAGCCTCAAGCCCGCATCTATGCATCGGACCTGAGGAGACTGTACGTTGAGGGTTGTCTGCTGGGACACAGACACACTCCATTTGGATAAGACAGCCGTAAAGGCGATTTGAATGAAGAACTAGAATTGTCAGAGCGCTGTACAAATTGTAAGTTGAGCCTTTCTAGATGACTTACTCTCCAATAGCGCCAGGAGATTCTCGAGGAGAGGTGATGTAAGTGAGAAAACAAGGACAGTCTAAATTGGAAAATGCAAGCATTCACTGGGGCAGGTGCATCCAGCCTGCTTCAATGCAATTCCAAATTGGCAGGTGCTGGTTGATGCCTGATCGAGAGTCTCCTGGTCGTAGTTGCGTCTTTGGATGCACCGTTGTCGTTGCCTGTACGTTTGAAACAGCAATTACTAAGAATGAATTCGACCAGCTTAGGTATCTTACAAGACTTGAGAGCATTACAATACCACAAAATTTCAAAGCAGATGGCCAGTGGCTACTAGAAGTTGACTAACAAATCGAAAGGCCTCGAATGCTGAGCTAGATGTCACTATATTCTTTTTCTGTCTACGGAGATGGTGTGAATTATTGGCCTATTGATAGTGTCCGCTGGTTGAAAGGTTACTAGTAATTTTGGGTATCGAATTCCGTGCGACTACTCCTAGGCTTATTCAGAGGAATACTTATACCCGATGGTAGTCATTAATCTGATTCTCTTTGAGCAATGACTGCTTCAGGCACATCGATACTCTCCAAGACCTGTGGATCCTTATCAAATATTCCAGTTTCCACATATTCTTTCATGACTCCCAAGACACTCCTCTCTATGACAACAGCAGATGGATCGTGATCATCGACCCCACTCACAATGCGCGAGAGAAAATTAAGAGCACAAGTCAATGCCTTCTCAGCATGGATTCGAGACAGGAATGCTGGCATGTAGGTCGGTTGTATAGCTGGTTGACCACTGCTGCCGTCGATATTCAAGTCACGAATGAGGCCTTCTCGGGTTGTATCCTCTAGACCATTCCAAGTGTCTTCGAACATTTTTGCTTTCTCCAGATCCGTTACTCTTGCCATACAAAACAATCTGATCAATGCTCGGTCATTAGGACTGTTCTTCACATCGAGAAGCCGGTATCCTTCTTTTTGAAGGAATTCTGCCCGTCGAATAAGAATGAGATCATATCCACCGCGCGTATCCAGCTCTCCGGAAATGATAGCTCGACACGCATAGTATACACTTTCATGGGATTGAAAAAGTGGTTCAATGAGTGTTTTGGCCGAAGTCCAGTCCATGTGCCCTGCTGCCCCGGCAATGTCTAATAGTTGTTCCATAAAGCGAATTTCGAAACTTCGCGGTCTACTTCTCAGCTTGAGCAGACCTGCAAGGCAGACTGGTACATTCTCTCCTTGGCCTAGTTGGCCGAAATTCAAAGTTGCACCTAGCTCAATTGAGCATTCAACATCTTCTCTATCTGATGGAGACAACTTTTCCAGAGACTTGACCAGACCAACTTCGCACGCCTTCGAGATAATGCTGTCATGGTTGACCTGGGAAATGTCCTCGCCGGTCAATTCTTTATAGTCGATTGCCAATTGCGGGTCTTTGCCGAGGTCATTGATGACGATTGACAGGATCACCACATAAAGTGTGTCTGCATCAGCCGCATTTTGGCGATAAAATTTTCGAAGCCAGTCGAAAGACTGTCGGGTCATTCGGAGAGTAGGTGGCTGCGAGGCTACAAAGGTCTCATATTCTCCCAGATAAATCCATCGCAATGCGAGCAAGCCCACTAGAGTTCGGTTGACCTCATCATAGTTCTCTTTGTATAGAATGAACGAAGGGGAAGGACAATCGGGAGGGTTCCAGTCTTCGCGAATGGAGTAAGCCCGGGTAAGACGATCAATATCTTCCGAAAATTCCTTGTATACCAGACGTAATAAATCCTCCTGTGGGACTGCAAAAAGGGCGTCTGGGTCAGAACATGCTTCTCGAAGCGACCATTCTTTGTTGTCCATTTCCCTATGTCGAATCAAACGCTTAAATGTCACATGGAAGTTGCGGTTTGCGACTTTCAGGTCGGGAGATGACTTGTCTCGGGAACTGGGATAATATATACACTAAAATGATCTAAGCGAGCTGATCTACGTACGCAGGCAGTCACAGCAAACTCAAAGAGGTTCAGCTGTAGACCCAGCAGAGATCTCAGCGGACAAATTGACGAATCCGTAGAGTTTTCAGCTTTCATCGGGAGGACACCAGTGGAGAATTGTGCCATGGGATCCATTGAATCGAAGAACAAGAGGGGCGGCTGGGGCAGCTGGCGGGGCTTTTATCTTATCGCATGTGCCAGTGAAAAGCCACTAACGAGTACATTTCCATCGAGCGATTATATTGGATGAATCAAATTAATCTGAGCAATACAAGATTCTCCCCTTCTTTCTACGCCATTCCCATGTCAAAGAGATAATTATTTCATTTCGAAGGGTCAACCGATCAGGGAATCGAACCCTCAATCCTCGTCGCTCCACCCGGGGATAACTTCACTCAATTCCCAATCGGGACGAGCTCCTCAAGATTGGATCAACACTTCAACTTCAAAAAAACTTATATAAAAACATTGTATGTATAAAATTTGAAAAAAATTAAAAAAAAGATCATTATGCCCGAGCAGCCCGAAGGAATGCTCATCTCCCACCCACCTGTAGCCTCACCCACAAGCCGGCTCCAGGTTGCAAAGCCGGCAGTGTCTCCCCGCCAGGCATTACTGGACAAGGAGTTTCCAATAGTCCGCGGTCGCTAGACTATCAGAGGTGAGGTTTGTTAACAGGCACGCCCTTTTTGCTCTCATATACGAGAAATCTGACGTCATTTTGGAATTAGTAGTCACTTTTGATGGGGTCGCTCTTTCGTGTTCTTATATTTATCTCTTGTGTGGTGATACGTTAAAGATGGCAACCTCCTTCCATGCCCTACGCGGGCACTACGCATCCCTTTTGAAGCAGTTCGCTTCTTCTTCAAAGGATTTCGCGGTGCTCGCCAGTATACCCGAGCACACACCACCAGCAAAGACGCTCTTCGTGCTGGACTCGTCTTTCAACCCTCCGACTCGCGCCCATTTGCGCATAGCTACCTCGGCATTGAGAGAAACTCTGGATCCCGGGTCGCGTTTACTGCTGCTACTTGCGACGCAGAATGCAGACAAACCCTCGAAGCCCGCCTCCTTTGAGGATCGACTCGCCATGATGGAGCTATTCGCGCACGACTTGCGCTCTCACTTGGCTGTTTCTTCACCTGAAGGGTCTCGTCCGACGGATGACCTTCCTGCGGTGGATATCTGCGTCACCAAGAAGCCATACTTTGTTGACAAAGCGACGGCGATCGAGACCTCTGGGGTTTATTCGAGCATGTTAGAACAAGTCCATCTGACCGGCTACGATACTCTCATTCGCATCTTCAATACGAAATATTATCCGCCTGAACATACGTTGCAACCCCTGGCTTCGTTATTCTCCAAGCACCGCTTACGTGTGACTATGCGACCAGGCGATGAATGGGGGGTAAAAGAGGACCAGGAGGAATTCTTACGCGCAATTGCTCGTGGAGATCGAGAAGCTGAGGGTGGACCGAGAGAATGGGCGCACAAGATCCAACTGGTTGAAGGTAGAAAGCCTACTGAGCCACCCGTCAGCTCTACTCGCGCGCGTGAGGCCATTGAATCCGCGGTTGGGGATTTAGAGTGGCTAGTCCCGGAAAGAGTGCGCCAGTATTTGCTGGCTGAGACGCCTTTCACTCCTACTGAGGTTCCAAGTACCACTGGCAAGATCTAGCCAGAATCTTGAACCTACCCAGGCGGTTCTTAGATTGGAGAGCCACTTGATATTACACTTCTGACCGAAACAAACCTCTAGATTTTGCAAACAGCATGGTCGATCTCACCCTATAGATTATGCCAGGTGACAAGTACCATATGACGATATACAGTGCTGGGACGTCAGTTTGAAACTACACTTCTTTCTGCCGTTCTTTAACCACATCAAAACACTGGGAATGGCAGTAGAAGCGGAAAACGGCATGTCTGGTGAGATGGGCGATAGGTCAAAGCAGTTAGCAGGCAGTTTTCATGTTACACCACTGTAAACTGGGTTGAATAGCCCTGAAATACTAGTATGACTCGTTCTCTCATGAATATTGATTGTAGTACATCGCCAGTGCACTATTAATATGGTACAATATCTTGATCCCACTGGGCATCTTAAGATCCAATCTCGTCCTAGCCAACGTAACTACGCCATTTATGCCATCTCCCGAGCTCTTCTTATCACATATCGTACAGTGGTGAAGCACAGCACCGCCGAAGAACCATTTGAAATGTGCCAGTGCCCACCTTCAATCCCCATCATCCCTCGTACTCGCTTTTATGACTCCTCCTCATCCTCTTTCTTTCCAAGGGTATACGCAAGACCACCTCCAATCATATTAACCAAGCAAAGACCCATGGTCGCTCCACGCACGACACCGCGAGTTCCGAACTTCTTCGTAAAGGCTTGTCGTCTCCGGCCAGCTAGGAGCAGGTAAAGACCAGACCATGCGGCGCTAACGCCAGCACTCTCTGTCTTATATCCTGAAAGGTTCGCGTAGCTTGAGAAGAGTAGGACGGGCGGGAAAAGCATAGGGAAGAACTGGAAAGGGCGCGCATGTTGCGCAAAGATAAGGGAAGCGAGAACCGTAGGTGGGAATGAGTTTTCTAGAGGGACGTTAGCAACTTGAATATATCGGCCAAATGATTGTCATGAAATTGCGAGATACTAAATTACGTACCGCCCCAGGCACGGAAACGCTGGATCAGCGTCTGCTTGGTCTCTTCAATTGGGGAATTGGTGGAATCCGTAGACATGATGCTGGAGTGCTGGAGTGTCGTGCAAAGCCTCTGCAAATTCTGATGTGCCTCTTAAAATCCTATTAAAACCAAGTCCGAAGCGAAGCTCAGGACAAAGGCACACTGCTTTGCGAATCTAAGCTGGCGAGTCGAGTGAGAGGAGGTTGTCAAATTGCAAGATGGAAAGAGTATACCGGCCGCGGCGCATTGGACGTTCCGATGCTTGGCAAAGACACCTACGCTTTTCCCTCCGCCACTCTCCACGCCCGCATAACATTTCATCGCAACTCCATTTTATTAATTTGCCCTTTGATTCGCTGTGGTACCTGACAAGCACTGTCGGTATTACTCTTCCAGGCGGATTGAAAACGGCTCTAGCAACCTTCCATTTCACGCCCATCCACTTCCACTTCTGCGCCGTTCAACTCCCCTCGTTCTTTCTCCCGCAAAGGTCTCACTTCGCGACTCTCTTTAACACCCTCAATCGCCATGTCATCTGCCAAGGCGTCAGGATCTGACGCAAATGGCGGAGGAGCGCGATCACGCGACCATAATCAGGGCAACCAGGACCGAAAATACACAGTCGAACAGAAGGCAGCCGTACTCCGGATCCGAAAATGCGGCGCTACGGATTTCTACGAGATCTTGGCCGTTGAACGGTCCGCAACAGATAGTCAGATCAAGAAGGCTTACAGGAAACAGTCTTTATTGACCCATCCCGACAAAAATGGATACGATGGTGCCGACGAGGCTTTCAAGAGTGAGTGATCATCCTGAAGTCCCAATTTACCTTGTTTAGATCTCTCTAACACTTCCATTTGTCAGTGGTTTCGCGCGCTTTCCAGATCCTCTCGGACGAAGATAAGAAGTCTCGCTATGATAAGTTTGGAGGAGATCCCGATAGCAGATTCAATCCCGGCCCCAGTGCTTCGAGTGGTGCCTCGCCGTTCAGTGGCTTTAGTAGTGGTGGATTCCCTCGTGGAGGAGGACGTGGGCCAGCATTCGAAGAGGAGATCTCCCCAGAGGAATTATTTAATCGATTCTTCAGTGGTGGATTTGGTGGAATGGGTGGTGGTGGTTTCGGTATGAGTCCCTACGCATTGAACAATTTGGCCCCCTCCTACTATTTTTTGGACTTTGTTTGCTCTTCTCGCATGGCCATGATGCATATCAACCGCCCGAAAGAACATTACATCCAGGTTGAACTTGTGTAAATGGCTAACATGGTTTTCTCTAGGTGGCCCTGGATTTGTTTTCAATATGAACGGAGGTCCTGGATTCCGTGTTCACCAATTTGGAGGTGGTATTCCCCGCCGCAGACCTACTGCCAACGCCACTGGGCAATCAGCAGCCAATATGGATGGCTGGACCTTGCTACGCCAACTCGCTCCCCTCATACTTCTTTTCGTCCTCCCTCTCCTCTCCTCTCTCTTCAGCGGCTCCTCAACGCCGTCTGGACCGTCATACCGATTCGACACCCCGCAACCACCACATGTCATGGGCCGCACAACACCCAAACTCAACCTTAATTATTTTGTTAACCCTAACGACGTGGAGGACTTCAGCGCACGGAAATTTAAACAACTTGACAACCAAGTCGAGCTCGACCATGTGAGATCTCTCCGATTCAATTGTGAGAATGAAGTAAACCTCCGGGAGCGCAAGATCCAAGAAGCGCAAGGCTGGTTCTTCCCGGATATTGAAAAGATGAAGGAAGCTCGGGCGATGGAGTTGAAGAGCTGTCGACGTTTAGAAAAGCTTAGAGGGAAGTATTGAGCTAGGCCTGCCGGGGGGCAAGATGATTTGCATCCGTGATTCTATTCTCTCGCCAGGAGATGTCAATACCAACACGTGCGATGGGCGGCGTCTCGGGTTCTCTTTAATTCATCAACTTCAACTTGTGTACATTGTGTCCTCTTCAAATGCATGGAGGCTCTCTGATTTTGCAGAGAGACCATTTTACTGAACTTGCTACAGTATATGCTTTCTGATCCACTGCCAACGAGTGATTGGAGTCATCTGCATATTCCGAGTAAGTGCATTCACCAGAGTAGTTTAATATCAAATGAATATATCTATAATATAGTCTTATCCCACCTAAAACACCTCCGTTGAAGGACTCTCAGGTAAAAAAGTACAAAATTCCCAGGGAATCTCCCCGGCCGCCCCTGCTTAGTCAAAGCGAATCTCGGCGATCACCACCGAATCTCCAGGCGTCCCTCGCATCTTCCCCTCAAACTTCCACTCTCGGCGCGTGTTGGAATTACAGATCGGGGATCCCTCGTTGTTGCTATTCCCCTTGCTCGTTCTGGCGTTGCTCATTCTTTTCAGCAGCTTGTTGGCGACATTCAGTGTGGCGGGCCCAGCACGATTCTCACTAGCCCACCTTGAGAAGTCGCTTCCACACCCATCCCCGCACCATACAATCGCAACAGCTTGATATTTGCCTTATCTGCTGCCCACGACGGTGGCCTTGCTTGAAATTCACCATGTCAGACTCACTTTCTGACGCGGACAAGGTTAGTCTCCCCCCATCCGATCTTGTTTCGTTTCTCCGCAGTCGCTGACCAGAGCTATCCTCCCCCAGATCCGCAACAAGCGCCTTGCAAAGCTATCAAACCCGAATCCATCACCTGCTGCTAGTGATGGAGCATCAGAATCGCCACCGACTTCCTCCCATGCATCGCCCACTCACTCCCCGTTGCGGACAACTCAACCACAACCTGAGTTCCCAAGTGCGTCAGCTTCCGCATCACAGACACCCCAGAATCCGGAGGGGAAACGCATAAAAATCACACCATCCGCTACTTCGACTGCGACGCCAGAACGACCACGTTCAAACGCACCATCGAACGCAGGAACTCCCCCGCCGGCCAAGATAGAGACCATCGAGACATTCGAGGATCGCACCTTGAGCGCAGTGTTTAGGCTCACATTGAAGGAAGAGGGCCAGGCCGGGCAACGAGTCTATCTCCCTGATCTACGTAATGAGTTGCAGGACGAGGGCAAGGAATTGCGCATTGAAACGGCCCTCTTGGACCAGGCACTACTAGAGGGTGCTTCGAAGGCGGAACCTCAGCGCCCACTGAATTATCTTCTGCCATGTTGGAAGCGTATTACCAAGCTTCAAAAGCAATTCCGACGAACACGAGACGATGATCCCAAGTTCCAAGTTCTATGCGAAGCTAGGCGGCTATGCATGAGCTACTGCATCTTTGCAATGACCATGCCAGAGATGTTCGGGTATGTTTGGATGTTTTGACTATTTCTGATCACGCGCAAGAACGATAGTTAATCAGGACTATTCTAGTGTGAACTCGCCCCAGCGATCCCCCTTAGCTTCGCACTTGTTGTTAGACCCCGAGGACGACAAGGGTGTGGATTTCGAGTTCATTGGCGAGGCCGTCAAGAGATTCGAAGAAGATGATAGCATCAAACCTGCATTCATCGCTGCCGTTGAGGAATTGAGCGCGGAGCTTTCCAATAAGGACGTCAATGACGATTACAAGCCCTACGCTATTGTTCGTTGAATTGGCTGATCAAATATGGAATGATTTACTGACGCCTTCTATAGGCACTTCGCAATCTTGTTCGCCATCCCATTATAGCAGCCGCCATTACTGAGTCATCTATATTCAATGCCTCCAAAGATCCGGCTCAATTTGAGAAAGTCACCCTTCTGGGGCCCTGGTTCCGCCTATCGCCTCTCCAGGGTAAAGTGACGATGTCGTATTTCTCTAGCCCCAAAAGCCGAGACCAAGCATATATTATGAACGCACAACGGTCTCTTCGGATGACACAGCAATTACTTAGCTCCGATTTACTTGATGTAGTCAACCACTTGATCCGTGCTTCGAAGGAAGCTCGCGATCGCGTCCTTGACTGGTTTGCGACTGCATTGAACATTAACCATAAGCGCCGGGCCATGCAAGTCGACCCGGAGACAGTTTCATCAGATGGATTTATGTTCAACATAACCACTTGTTTGGACCAACTCTGTGAGCCATTCATGGATGCAAGCTTCACAAAAATTGATAGGATCGATGCTCAATATCTTCATCGGGATTCCAGGGTAGATATGCGAGAAGAAACCAAAATTAACGCAGACCAGCATGCTTCCGACGCATTCTACTCCAAGAAGGTGGACGGCTCATCCAACTTCATCACCGAAGTTTTCTTCTTAACAGTCGCAGCCCATCACTATGGTAGTGAATCGTTGACTGAGAAGTTGGAACAATTGGAAAAGGATCTCAGGCAGATGGAGTCCCAAATTACCAAATTTGAACTTGAACGTCACCGATGGACTAACAACCCCAGTCAGCTGCGCATGTTTGAGCAAGCTTTGAAGAGATTCAAGGATAAGTTCGATCTTGGATTGGCCTTGAAGTACAGCTTACAGGGTGTCCTAATTGATGACCAGTGGCAGGCCCGCTCGATGCTGTTCATGCGATACGTCACCGTCTGGTTGTTGAGACTTGTGTCTGGAGTTAACTTCCCTCAGCAGTCCATCAAGCTGCCTCTACCCGAGCAGCAGCCCGAAATTTTCAAGTGCCTGCCAGAGTACTTCTTAAATGACATTGTGAGCAACTTCAAATTCATCACGTGGTGCATGCCGCAGATCATCACTGCTACCCAGGGAGACGAACTGGTCATGCTCTGCATTACCCTTCTGGAGAGCTCGGCGTATATCAAGAACCCCTATCTCAAGGCCGGACTCGTCTCGATTATGCATCGTGGTACAATCAGGATGCGGCCGGGTGGTAGAGGTGTACTGGAGGACCTCCTCAACTCGCTTGAATTCGCCAACGAATATCTCTTGCATGCTGTTATGAAATTCTACATCGAGGCCGAGCACACCGGCACAAACACACAATTCTTTGACAAGTTCAACATCCGGTACGAGATATTCCAGATTATTAAGTGCATCTGGCCCAATACTCTCTACCGGGAGAAGCTATCCAACCAGGCCAACCAGAACCTTGACTTTTTTGTTCAGTTCGTCAATATGCTTCTGAATGACGTGACGTACGTGTTAGACGAGTCATTTGGTGCTTTCAAGACCATATACAGCACCCAGACAGAGCTCAACCGGGAGGGTAGCTCAATGGATCAAGCCACTCGCCAACAACGAGAAGAACATCTGGCCACCGCGCAGCGGAGCGCCAAGTCCTATATGCAGTTGACCAACGAGACGGTAGCCATGTTGAAGCTGTTCACGGACGCATTAGCAGACTCATTCACCATGCCAGAAATCGTCCAGCGTCTGGCTGACATGTTGGACTATAACCTTGATACCATGGTCGGTCCCAAGAGCTCAACCTTGCGTGTGGACAACCTTTCAGAATATGGGTTCAACCCTCGCGCCCTCCTCAGTGAAATCACGGACGTGTATCTCAACTTGATGTCCAAGCAGAACTTCATTGTCGCGGTTGCCCGTGATGGCCGATCGTACAAGCCAGCCAACTTTGAGAAAGCCGCCGAAATCATGCGCAAATGGTCGCTGAAAGGCGAGGAGGAGTTGCACCGTTGGGGTCAGCTGCAGAAGAGAGTCCAAAATGCCAAAGCAGAGGATGAACAGGCGGAGGAAGACTTGGGCGAGATCCCGGACGACTTCTTGGGTAAATCAACCCCTCACCCGTAGTGAATGGAACTCTACTGACTTTTTATAGATCCCCTTATGTATACCCTCATGGAAGACCCAGTCATCCTTCCCAACTCACGAATGTCTATCGACCGATCTACCATTCGCTCGCACTTACTAAGTGACCCTCACGATCCATTCAACCGTGTCCCATTGACCATGGAAGACGTGATACCTGGTAAGACTCCACGTCCTTTTTGTACAACGCATGCAGAGCTGACACCCCCCAGACACCCAGCTAAAGGCCCGAATTGAGGCATTTAAGAACGAGCGGAGGGGTAAAGGTGGTACTACAGGAGAACAGATGGACACTACAGTGGGGTGAACAGATATAATGGACATCAGACATCATCTTGGGAACCCCTTCTCATATAGTAGAAATGCAGCCATTGCAATGCAGCTAGTAACTACTGAAGCTTACTCATGACCGCTTACCAAATCGGGCATATTTGGTTACATCACCAGACTTTCTTCAGGCGATTCCACTTTAAACAAGCTTCTCCTTCTCCCGCCGTAATTTCCTCCTTTAACATATTTCATTCTTGGGATTCATCATGGGCGCAGCTCTATCCACCATCCAGGCGTCTACGCCCGCGATGGCAGAGTTTTATCCCGTATCTCCATCCGCCTACAACTTTGTCCTGACAGCCTTTCAATACTTCCCATTGGTAAGTAAACAAGGGCAAGATCAGAAGAATTGGAATTGAACTCCGACCTAACATTCCCTTACAGGTCTCGATAATTCAATGGCTGATCTCTTGGCACCCAGCCGGCAAAACATCCATGCAAAATTCAATCTTCAATATGCCCGGCCGCATAGGATGGTTCTTAATGGAAATTGCCGGCCCACTAAATTTGATCTACAACCTCGGCATCTCATCGCCTTCATTCTCGGAACTCCCAATAGCTAATCAGCTTATTGCGGCATTGTATTGTATACATTATACAAACCGCGCTATCATCTCACCTTTTTTCTCGGCACCAAGCATGTCTCCCATGCACTTGTTTGTTGTGTCAAGTGCGGTTTTATTCAACTGGTTCAATTCTTCTTGTCTGGTTGGTTGGATTCGTGGATTCGAGATTCCTATTCCTGGCTTCGCGACTAATGGTGCGGAAACAATTCGATCTTCTCCTCCGTTGATATCGGCACTGCCTATTCTTGGAACTGCAGTGTTTACCCTCGGAATGGTTGGCAATATTTATTCTGAGACTTCTCTTTTCCGGATGAGGAGGTATGAAGCTGAACAGCGCTCCTCGAAAAAATCGGATTCCAGCACATCTGGTTCTAGAAATGGTGGTAATAAATATAATAAGGTCTATGTGATTCCCCCTACGAAGGGTGTCTTCCGTTCTATTTTGTACCCGCACTATGTCTGTGAGTGGTTAGAGTGGACGGGCTTCGCGATTGCTGGTCTTGCAGTTTATCCTCTTTCTGTGTCCGTCAAGACGAGTACTGTTGCCACTTCCGTTGCACCTCCGTTGAGACCTGCACTTTGGTTGATGCCATTTGCTTCCGTGGCAGATCGATTTGGGTTACCGCTACCTTTGCCAGCGATTATATTTGTGGTTAACGCAGTTGCGAATATGCTCCCTCATGCAAGATGGGGACGGAAGTGGTATGTTGAGAAATTTGGAGAGAAAGGTGTTGCTGGTAGGGGGGCGGTTGTCCCGTGGTGCCCTTGGATGTAGTCGGTCTATTGATGATATTGGAGGGGGACGAATGTATCATTATTGTGTCTCAATTGAGACATACTGTATCAAGACATGAAAGATCAAAGCATAAATATGTTTATCATTAATAGGTACTTTTGTTCAAGTCGTATAGCCAGTATAATGGCTTTTCACAACACACATTAGTGCATTAAAGAGTAAGATTCACCATCGCGACAGCGACCAACATCACACACGCTGTCAGTCCACTGCCAACTCCTGAGCTGGCCGAGCTTTTCTTCGCACCAGGAACACCGTTCTTCCCAGATTTAATCTCGACAATATCATCTGGAACAATAAAACTGTTTCTCTTCGCCAGAGAGACCTCGCCATTCTCCAAGTCAAAGACCGAATAAATGAGACTCATGAAATTCGTTCCAAGAACAATGCTCCCTTGCTTCTGGAGATCCTTGTCCACATTTTCGGCGATCGTGAAAAAGCAAGTATCATCCTCAGTACTATACCCACCTGCATCAAGCATATCACTTTGATGACCGATAAACTCATCTAGATAGAACTGAAGTTCCAAATCTCCAAACTTGAACTCGATCGTTGCATTCTCGCTGACAGAACTGCAAGAGAAGTTCACTTGGCCCAGTTCATCTGGAACAGAAACATTGCTGAAGTGTGAAGTCAGGGCTTCCACGACGGCTTTAGGCGCGTAGGTCATTGCGATTCTGTTGTCGAAGACAGCGTCACTTGGGAATTCACTTGAGGCTGCTGCTGTGCCATTGATTGAAATCCCATCCATGTTAATACGGAGAGATTTTGATAGATCGGACCCGTTGACTATGGGGAATGTGTATAGTGAGCCGTTGTATTTGGCCTTGTTGACGCCGCCGAATAGCACGCTTTCGGACCAGAGGCTGAAAGCCGGGGAATTGATGGCGCCTGCATCGACTAGGGCTTGGGTCAAAGAGGTGGAAGATGCATTTCCATATCCGAGGCTCAACGTATCTAGGGAATCATGTTAGTGAGATCATTCAAAAAAGAGATATTTTCAACTCACTAGAAGTAACAGCATCACCTCCAACAATGCCCATCTTCATATTATCCACTTTGACACCACCGATCGTCAAAACGTCGGTGACAAAGTCGCCGTTCGTGATCACACCGTTATCATCGTAGGAGAATTTCTCATCGAGCTTTTTGGCGGTTGTCGAGGTAGACCGATTGTAACCTCCATATCCATCGCAAGAGGAAGGATCCTTGTAAAGCTGGCATTCCCAGTTATCCGCACTCATCAGCCAACATCCATTACCGTATGTCTGTAAATACGCCTTGAAGGTCTGAGGCGGACTGCCGAATGTGAAATTGGCATAATAGGCATAGAACTGAGAAGAAGGGTAAGCTTAAGTCTGATACCAGGATGACAGTCCAATTCTAGACTTACATCAGAAACTTTGTCGGTGAAGTTGATATTAAGGAAATCCGATCTTTTGGTTATTTGATGTGAGATATCTTCTTTGATCAACGGTACTTCAAAAACAGCCGGGCTGTTTCTCTTTTCTAAGACCAATGCATTGGACAAGGTGCCACCAGCCAAGCCAAGCAGCCAAGCCGACCCACAGCGCATGGTGATCGATTTGTATCTGATAGAGGATCAAAGAGAAGGCTAGAGAGCTGAAAATGTGTATGAAAAAAAAAAAACCACGACCTTGACCTCGGGAATCTGTGCAATTTTAAACCTGAACAAAGTAGCACGAAGGGGCAAAAAGAGAGAAAAAAAAGGTCGGCGAGCCGAAGAGAGCCTCATTCCCATCCAGGAATAGAACGGAGCGTGGCAATTCCCTAGCGCTGAAAATATTACACATGTACATTGAACACTACATTAGTTTATCAACTAGCTAGATCTGGCTAAATAAATTTCACTAGGAATGGTTCATATTTTCAAGCTTCGAATATGGAGTACTTCCTTGTGTTTTAACTGGTCCACGCATCGCCCTAAAACCCTGCCAAGATTTACTAATAGCTAAATCTCGCACTTGAGGACCATTCTTAGCCGAGCATCATATGTACCGGAGATAATGTCTGGCAATTTTTGGCTTTCCCTTTTCGTTTTAGTGCTCATCCTCTCGCCGCTTTTACTCTCTGAGTAGGATTGAGTACGCCCCTGACCGGCCTGAGCTGATCAGTGATTATTATATAACCGAACCGGTCACTCACTGAGCCTGATCGAAGCACTCTGATTTATTTTGAGCCTGCCCTGAGCACCATGATTAGATCACTGACCCCTGACCTGATCGATCACAGATTGCTAATTAAGCTCCTGCGGCTCGGGTAGTCTGAGTAAGCGGGCTCAATCAAACGCAATATACTAGCTCGACCGCTATATAAGAATTAGTGTTATAGAGTTGCCATTGACTGGCGACCTTTCCCTTTACAAACGGATTGTACCTAATTAATATGGTAAAATATTCCCGTTTCAGTTTGTAGGTCTTGGGGGCGAAGTGGATGATGGCGGTTTTCTCCGCCTCAAAATAAAGACGTGGTGGATCAGCAGGTGAATTTGCCATTATCTTAAACATACTAATAGTTCATAATGAACTATTAGTATGTTTGAAATTATCAACAATGTCTACAGATTGATCTAACCAATTGATATTTGAATGATTGATATTTGAATAATTGATATTTGGATAATTTATAGCAAGAGGAAACTATCACAATTCATTCGTGTATGATCCATGCACTGCAATCTACTGGAATCTGGCTATACTCGAAGATGGGGATAGGCTACGTCTGGATTTGAACAGACGCCGTGTGGATATCTTGGTGTCTCGGGAAGAGATAGTTGAACGAAAAGATGCACTCGCCAAAAGAGGAGGCTTTAGATCTCCCGAAAGTCAAACTCCTTGACAAGACATATTCCGAAAAGAAGTGTCTCAGTTAAGTGACGGTATGGTGATGCGTCACGCTGTGAAATATCAACGGATCGCTCAGCGACACGATCAGTTGAGACACGGCCACTAGCCCTGTATCTTTGGCAAATGGGCATCTACCATCCACCATGTACAAATTTGCCATGAATTTACCCTAAAACTCGTAGTTTTTCGTGAGCCAAAATAATTCCACGCCGAATTGCCAGTCTAGATCGTACATTCGTTGTCATATTTGGGAAGTTAGGCGCACCTTGGGCCATACAGGGTATTTTTGTGAGCAGAAATTGCATTTTTACATTGCCATCACCCCCCTGGCCTAAGACCTATCAGATCTCAAAAACTTTCTCCCAGATCCCAGAAGTTCTCAATTCGGCTAAATCTGCTATATAGATCGGTCGGGTGTCACGTGAATTATTGTCGGGCATCGTCGGAGGTCGGATGCCGCTTGTCCGCTTTGTCCGCTTTGGCTGAGCGGGCTTCACTCCATCCGTTGTAAACTCCCCGACGCCAATGGTCGCGTCGGCATTTGCAAAGCTGCAATTTTCTGAATATGGAATCCGGCGCCAGAAGTCCGGTCCATCTCTCACGCTATTCCTGCATCAGCTGCAAACGCCTCAAGAAAAAATGCGATAGGAGGGAGCCGGAATGTTCTCTCTGCCAACGGTACTAGCTACCCGGAGCAGCTGCGATACAGCAACTAATTCATTTCTAGACACGGACGATCATGCTCGTATCGCATTGGAACTGTTCCCGCTCGCCAAAATCTCATGTCTGGAGAATCAATAGACGCACTTCCAGGTACGCCGCACGGATCACAACAATTTGATGGTTTTCCTGCCGTGTATTTTGCGGATTCTACATTGTTCCAGCAATCTCTTGGTCAATTGCCTGGGCGAAGCTCAGATGTGGTTGCTGGCATCCAGGCTTCTGCAGAAAGTCTCTCCGATATCAAGCAGTATATTGAGGTATACTTTCGTGATATCCACCCGTGGACGCCGTTTCTTTCTAAAAGAGCCATCCTGAGTCAAGTTCTTAGCCCTCTTAGTGGTAATCGCGTGGACCACAGTATACTTTTGACTGCTGTTAAACTCATAGTAACAACACCTGGTGATAACGCACGCTCAGCTGCCTACTGCAAAATCAAAACTGCTTTTCTCGACGCAGAGCTGAGGGGTATTTTTACCTTGAGGCTATTGCAAGCGCAAGTACTTGTAGCACTGTATGAGATGGGACACGCTATATATCCTTCGGCCTATCTTACAGTGGGCTGTTGTGCCAAATTTGGTATCGCCCTTGGTGTCAATCGGGCAATTAATCCGAATTCTAGTGCAGGGTCTAACTCAATTGATTCCGAGGAGGAGAGGAGAACATGGTGGGCCATCATACTTTTAGATCGGTGCGTCCCATGCTTCCATAAACGTTCAACAGTGGAACTATTCAATCCTCCGGTTGTCTGATGATCGTGCTATGGCTATACAAGCACATTCTTCCACGAAATCCGGCATGTATACCATCAAATAGTGTCTAATAATACTGCAGTTTGATGAACGTCGGTTGTCCAGAGAGAGCTCCCGTTACTGAGGAGCCCGAGAGTACCAGCGCTCTTCCAATAGATGACAAATTATGGGATGCAGGGCTGACTACGATGGCAAGTCTATCCGATTCTAATGTAGGATCAATGCAATCTGGAATGACTGACGATTCATGTAGGGAACCGAGTCTAACGGGTCTCCAACATTGTCATCGCTTCCAACGGGGGCCATGGGTCGTTTTGCCTTGACTGTCCAAGCAGCATTCTTGCTTGGGAAAGTTCTGCGGAACTTCCGTGCCCCAACAGGCGCAACGGACGGAAACTCCTTTCATGAGGAGGAAGCAAATATACTCGACAAAGCCATCCTAGCACTGACTCAAGTCTCATTACAAGAGAGTCAGCAACGTGATATGGGGCTTTGCAGTCCTGCAACTATCTGTCATAGGTACTGAGGCCTTTCATTCCACAAAGCCTTTGTATTTGCTCGCTGACGACCATAGCGCTCGACTCATTCTCAACACTCAGATGCTTTCCTGGCTGCAGAACTCGCCAGACCATGAAGTGAGGACGGAGAGTATCTTGAACACACGACTGGCCGTAGCATCGGAAATTCTCGGGCTAGCGCGGACTATCAACAGAACAGGCTTGTGTGGGCGCGAGGAAAGCTCGCCATTTTGTCTTGACGCCATGTACCGATCTGCTCTGATTTATGGCCAGCTTTCGCAAAATCCAGTCATTTCGGATGCTCGTGGAGCACTATCCGAAATTAAAAGGGGATTAGAAGCCAATAATCGGCGTTGGAAGGCTGCAGGTACGGCCAAAAACTTGAAGAAGAGAATACAAACCAAGGTGTGTGCTAACAAAAGACGTTCCAGGGGTCTATGCGCAGCTTATCCAGGCAAGGGACATCGCAAGTTTGTTTTAAAATGTCTGCACTCTTCGGTGGTGTATCTTCGACTACCATTGTCAGTTGCCAAGATGAAATGCATTTCGTGAAAGAAGACAGCTATTTCTTTTTCATTTTTTTTATTAATACTAGACCGCAAAAAGAGAAACAGGAAAATGTGTCCCGCCTGTCATAACAGATCCACCACTACCTAAATCGGGACCCATGAACAATATGAATTCATGATTTCACAAAAAAACCACGTCTGGCCTCATTTGACATCCAAAGCGTTTGACATTGGATAATCGATGTATCAGACAGGTCCTACCAGGGATGGCTCGCAGCGTCGTACCCAATGAACCGTCCAGAGGTTGCCTCTCGGGTGGATGCTTCGATCTAAAATATGGTTAATTTTGAATATCTTTAAAGCACTTTTCAAGGATTACTTACCTGATTGAACACACCAGCGGCACTTTCCGGTAGAGTGATAGAGGCTTCTTTGCTACCGATGGCGACGGCAATGGAGTTTCCTAACTCGGTTTTAACCCATCTAGTATGAACAGAAAATTAGTCATATCTCAACTCTCTGAGCTTTGAAGGCTCTACATACCCAGGGTGGATGGGGAATGCAATCAATTGCGGATTCTCATGGTGAATCTTCGCCGTGAAGAAGTTGACAGCTGCCTTTGACATTCCATACGCGACGTTAGGAATCTTCAAACTGTTCTGGAGCTCGACGCTGCCGAGCACAGTTGAGATCACCACGAATCTGGGAGTTGAGGCTTTGAACAGAAGGGCCTGGGTAGCTTGAAACAGGCGGAAGGGACCAAGTGAGTTCACTTCGAAATGTTCTTCCACTTCTTTGACTGGCGTGTCGACGACGAGGCCCCAATATTTTCCGATGCCCGCATTTGCGATCACCGTGTCGAGTTTCGTGATGTCGAAATCCGATTGGAGCCGTGAGACTGCAGTTTCAGCATCGGTTGGAGAGGTACTGTCAAGCTGAATCACAATGAGGCGCGAGCCTTGGCCTACAGGAAGCGTCTTCAATTTGACTGCTGAGTGATGATTGACATCACGCACTCCGGCGATGACGGTTGTCGATGGCTGGGCAAGGTAAATTTTCAGCAGCTCAAATCCAATGCCTGGAACCTGTATCAGTATTAAAACTTCAACATTTCTCTTTCCAATCTCATGACAGACCTCTGTTTGAGCCAGTGATTAGTACCGAGGTGGCCATATTCAGCGAAGATAGAAGTCAAGACAAAGTCTTCCGGATTTGAATTTGAAATAGATGTAGATAGTCTTTTGAACAAACATAATGCAAGCTTTAGCCTTCCTTTTTATATTAAACTGCTCCCCGTTCCTGGATTGCAAAAGTGGACTCGGCAGAATACGCCTCTTCTGTTTGTAATCACCTCGCGAAATTTATGGCGGAGTGTCGGACAATTTATCGGGAGCGGACTTGTCGGGATTCATACGGGACTTTCGGGCATATCTGCCGCCACCCGCTCGGGCTATTTCATTCTTGGATGTATGGTCATCTCAATGACTTGTACCGAGCTCAGAAACCAACATACAAGGAGCTGCGGTGACCAATTACGCTCAGCGGAGTGGACATTCTTCTAATGATCCAGATCGCTATGCTCACATTATGTTCCCCCGGGGGAATCGGCAGCTCCATGTTCCTTTTCCGGACGCCTCTGGATCTTTCTTTCCAATGCAATTGACAATTAGAAATCAAACAGTTAGACTATGGAAAAATATGACTAGCTACTATCGACTTCCAGAAGCTACTACTTTATTGGCTTGGACAGATGATCTGACCAACTCTCAAGACTACGTCAACTGCCCTGGAGTCCTGTCCATGTTTACTTTAGATACTGAAAGCACTGCATCTCATTTTTCTAATCTAATTTTTAAACTCCCTGTTCTCTTTTCCTCGAATCGCTGATTCCAAAATAACACAATAAAATTCACTTTTGAGATCTTCCGTGGCATTGAGGAGAAAAAGATATGGGTTGACAAGTCCACGCGCACCTTACAGCCTACTGGGATGTACATTGTAACCACCCATTCTGGTCCCTGTGGGACATACAATCATTTCTCCAACAGAGTCAGGTCCTGGGTCATGATACTGTGGGTATTGCACCTCATGGCCAGTACTAAATAAACAAGATTTTGGTGCTATCTTTCCCTTGCTCTTAAATTGGTATTTCTTCCTTCTCTTTTTCTTCCTCCCCCTCCTCATCATGATATTCAGCAAGACTGAATATATTTAATATAGAGTAAGGAACTACATAATCTCTGGCGAGCGTAATCGAGATCTGATGCTCAGCTAGCTTTAGCTTTGACATCAGGAAATCACATTCGGCAGATCAAAACCTCGTTTCCAGCTTCACATTTACTTTTTTTTGTCTACAGAAACACTTCGCTCTGACTGCGAGAGCGGGGTCTGACTTCAAATGACAGAGGCTGCCAACAATCTTGGGAGCATCAAAGGTATCAAGGTAACACGATATCCCCAAATATGAATAAACGTAAATACTCAATGTTCAAAGTCCGCTATCTATTGACTACATTGCCTTTGTCAAGCCTGAAAGGACTGCTATATTCCAGGGATGAAGGTCGACAAATGGATGCATTAGGCAGAGCTACCTAGCTCTGCCTGAGCTAGGTAGTTCCTCAGAAAGATCCAAAGCAATGCATCTCTGACCCACGGACTTTCAAGTTCCTCATATCCCATCTCAACAGCGCCAAGCCATATTAAGTCAAATGGCCCACCACCTCTTCTTGGCAAGCACCTGTACCAATCACCTCTCTCAGCAATCTTCCAACGTCTCATTGATCCCCAGTGGCAGCCTGATAGTTGCCTCGACGCTAGCGCAAGACAATTTAGGATAAAAGCCACCGCAGCCGCAATTTTTGAAGTTTTAGCAAGATACCAGCATCCAAGCTTCAATATTTCGCAATGGATCCTACACACGAATGGTTCCAAACCCAAATGCCTGGGTTTAATGTGCCCTTGAATTCTGCACCGGCTGTGAGCTTTATAATGTTCCACGGCTGTATTTATTGGCGAATGCTGACTAGCCCAGCCAAATATCAACGAGCTGCGTCGGTGGTGGTACCCGATTGATTTCGAAAGCAGTATTGAGTGGGTCCCGATCATCAATAGGTGTCCACATATAAACGATGATGCTGATATACTATCTTGTCTAGCGACATGTTGAAGAGGGGAACCACCTTGACTCACATCTCCAAGGGCTTCGATAACGCACTGGATCCGAATCATCTGCAAGATGAAAGACTTGAGTGCGTTGACCACTAATATTCAATTTGCATGCGATCATTCATTTTGACATTTTATTCCTTCTTTTCTCTAGCAAGCTTCTTGTCAAGAGAGAAATCATTATGATGCAGGTAATGAACGCCATCACTGACAAGCCCGGGTGGGAACGAAAGGTCTTTGACGAGACCATCACCAACAAATGGCGCGAAGAAATCGCCCAGAGTGGACAGGATGTTACGCCCAAAATGATGGACTGGATCATCAAAGAACTGCGGTGGAAGACATCTTGTCTCGAGAAACATGGATACTTCGAGGTCTTCGAGAACGTAATCAAGTCGGATACCGCCGTCTCAAAAGAGCTTCAGGATGCGCTGAAAGAAGCAGTGAAGCCTCTCGAGGATGTTCCCGAGGACAAGAAAGACTACCACCCTGGCTCTGATGACAAGGTACTGGACCTCGTGCACCCATCCCTCTTCCCGGTTCTCTATGGCAAAACGCGAGTCCTCCCTGATAAGGTTCTCGGTCTCCAAGACTGCCTTGAGTATATAGGGAAAGGCGAAATCCTTCACACTCCCTCAGACAGCGAGTCTGCGGCCAACTCTAGTGATAAGCACCACAGGGGAGGATTATCGGACCTACCAGTGCTGAGCAATAAATTTCAATGGATGCCATGTGACATAGATATCTCAAAGGATGGAGAGTGTCGCATATTGTCTTATATAAACAACGCTCATCCAGTCAAGCACCGCGCGCTATACCAAGCTATTGAAAGTATCATTTCACGAACTATACCCCTGTGGGAGGCATCTCTTACTGAAATGGATCACCCCAAGAGAATCTCGTACAACAACGTCGAATGGGAAGAAGGCTATGGTGATGATGAGTTTCCGGAATGGGACGAAGAAGAGGAAGAGTATGACGGAAATGGTGACTTTCAGGAATATCTGAAGCGCAATAGAGACCACTATCAGCGCCAAAAGGAATATCAGGCTACTCGCAAAGTCAAAATTCCGGATCCAGGGGAGTTCGAAATCCCTGAGCCAGACAAATACCGGGTGCAGCCTATCAATTTTCGAACAGACTTCTGTCATCGTAAATTACAGGTTATTGTCAAATTGGCGAATATTGAGCTGACACCCGCGAAACCCGAATACGAGGGTGGAAGCTGGCATATTGAGGGCCAACTCGTGAGTATAATCTATCTCCCAATCCTCATTCCCTCGATACCTCGAATCATACCTTACCTTGTATCTCATAGAACGAACGCATCGTGGCATCGGCAATCTACTACTACGATAGTGATAACATCACTAACAGCTCGCTCGCTTTCCGCCATCGCGGAATGGATAATTACATGGACGACCTTGACTACGACCAAGATCAACACCAATTCATGCAACAGGTATACGGCTTTCCCATCGAATTGGAAAACAACAGCCCCTGCCTGACGACGCAAGAACTCGGCAGCGTGGTCTCCAAGGAGGGTAGACTCATTACCTTCCCCAATACGCTTCAGCACTGCGTAAGTCCGTTTTCGTTGGAGGATCGATCCAGGCCTGGTCATCGCAAGATCCTCGCATTGTTCTTGGTCGATCCGCACCGACGAATTATTTCTTCGGCTAATGTTCCGCCGCAACAAAAGGATTGGAAAGAGAATAAGGAGGCTTCTACTGAGAATGAGACACCTGTCGAGAGTCAGACCTCTGATCGGTCTGCGAAAAGGCAGAAGGTCGATAAGGCCGGACTGGAAACGATAGAATGTCCAGTTATGTCTTTAGAAGAAGCTAAAGCGTACCGACTTGAGCTTATGCAAGAACGTGGCCTCACATCTGCGAACCAGAACAAGGAATTTCAAGAGGGTTATTTCAGTCTCTGTGAACATTAGACATTAAAAATGGAGTCAAAGGGCCATATTTTAGTATGTGGTGCTACATGGAAAGGCTCGGAAACAATTTGAAATAGGAAAAAAGAAGAAATTGCATATCAAGACAGAGTTCACAAATGAATAGAAAATGCTATGCAGGTCTTCCGAAGTGGAAAGATGAGATATCGCGGTGTCTTGGTTCGTCTGTGAATCTTAGGGGCCATTAAACCTTCGAAGAGGATGTATAGATTGACCAGTAGAATGATAGTATATCTTAGAAGTGGAAACACAGGTTATTAAATTGATCTGAATGATTCGAGGATGGTCATTCCATTCTCTTTATTCTACTTATCATAGAAACATTCAGTCAGACTCCAGCTCTTTCATGAGCTCAATAAAATCTTCGTCTCCCCCTTCAGCAAGTTCTTTAAAATGGGCCTTATTGGCCTCCAGCCAGTCATCTTCTTCTCCGGTCTATTATTGACAACAGTTTATTAGCTGACTGGAATATTCTTCATCCATATATTTTGCCTATTTCTCCCAGGTAGACCCAATACAACATACCTTAGGTCGTGCAAGATCTGCTTCAAGAGCAGTTGTCAAAGCACCCATCACCCATACAGTCCGCAAGCTCTCGCCGCCCTCATTTCCCACGATTTGTTCCCATTCAATGACTATAGCGCGACAGTGCCCAATGTAACTTTCATTGGTTCGATTGCTTACAGCTCGGGTGCGCAAGATGATACGGATGTGAGCAACCAGGTAGTGTTCCGTGGTGGAAACAGGCGTATCGAAATTCCAATATGTATGCTAACTAGAAGACAAGAAAAGGGCTAACGAGAACATCCCTTTTAAAATTTGACAGATATATATCAAGTATTTGACAATCCATATTGTTTAAATACCGTCTTGACTACAGTCATCCAGATCCATGGTTTTGTCTGACTCTGAGATCTGAATGCTCTCATCCTGAGTACTCATTTCAAGCAAGAGAAGCGCTTCAACATCGTGTGAAGAAAGATAGTGACAGGAATCATTATTGGGGCCGACCTATTCGAATAACAGTATTAGTTTCAAGTCTTGCCTTTTGATCTGAATTTGACTAGGCTTTACTGACCTCCTCTGTCGTCGCTTTGCTGTTAATGTCAATGACAAGGCTCTGGTCCAAGCGCTCTGTCATTTTCCTTGCCCTATATTCCAATACTTTCCATTGGCTTTATCCTGGAGGCACCTCTTTTGCCCTGGGGTTGTCTCCGCCCTGAATCCCGCGCTGAATCCTTTTCTGGCTTTCCATGGATGTACCTTTCGTGCTGGTGTATCCCCTCCTCTTTGCTCCTTAGGCAGCCTCCTCGATTGATTGACCATTTCGTAACGTCTTCTTCTCTTCTCCGGGCACACTGTTCTGTGGAACTTGTCGTAGACCTTTTGATTTCGCATAAAGACATTTGCCTCCCACCCTTCTTCGGTAGACTTCGCGCGACGCATGCATGTCATACGGCTTCTTGTTAGTCGCCACACAATGGGCCCGCCGCGCTGGTATCTCGTTGTCCTGCTTCACTTCCTCACTCTCATTTCGTTTCTCTCTGTGTCCCATCAGACATGCTCTGGAATAAACATCATTCTATTATTAGCCATCTTATTCAAAATCGAGGATGCAGAGGACTCATCTTACAAGAACAGTTAATGACTTCTGTCGGCATTCGCTTCGCGGTAATTGTGCCTGGGGGACAGACTCACCTGTTTCTCAGTACATGAATCCTCGATAGACTTGCTCCATGAAAAGCTGCTTCGATCCAGGGATACCATCGTGGATGAATGCAGAGTTTACCCATTCGTCAGCTGGTATAGGATGAACTGCCAAAAAGGTGTTAGCTCCATCTTCAAAATTTCCCGATGGTGAAAATTACTTGCTGATAGAATGCCGGCTACCTCCAGCTGTCACTCACAAAACAAGCCGACATATGAACTCCTGGATCTACTCCCGCTGATCTTTCTGAAGACAGAGTTCGTTAGCTGAGGTACGGTCTTCCATCTTGCCCAGGGAACCTAAAATTTGAGGAGAATCGATGCTGTCTTGACTTCTGACAGATAGATGTAGAATATGTGAAAGAGTGGAAGAAGAAGAGGAGGATACATTTGAGGTAATAATGTATAGAATTTTGGAGCGACTCTGTCCATTCACTGACATGGTTACCTGAAAAAATATGGCTTCCAAGGTACTGTAGAGCAACAGTACTGTAGGACAGTTAGGGTTGATCTATCAAAACGTTCCAGCTATCTCTGTCACCGTGTTTCTGCTGTTCTGCTACAAGAACTCGGATGCTTATGTGTATATACAGGGGAAAGTTTAGTGTAGCATAAAGCTAGAAGTAATATTCACAGCTAACTCTACAGTAGAACAAAGTTCTTGTTTCGTTCTCCAGATCCAAGTGATAGCAACTGCTTCACAAGGATGGAAGAACCAAATTGTTGAAAGATTCGGCACCTAATAGGCGGCACCCATGTTGAAATCGTCAGTCATGTTGAAACTCCGTAAACCCGCTTTTGGTGCCCTCTAATCCGCAAAACCTTGAAACCCTATGTTGAACTTTTGGTATCATCTTCGTAATCGTCATAAAACAAAACTCCCCGTGCCAGAGGCGGCAGGTTGAGAATACCGCCCCTTGAATTAACACATTATAGGAAGTGGAACAAAGGAAAAATGAGAAATGTTAATGCGCACAGAATTACTGAGCGTACTTCTGGCGGTAGAACTTAGCAGCCTCGACCAGAGAGGTCAGCTGGCCGATAGTCTGCTCAGTAGTACGGGTCTTCAGACCGCAGTCAGGGTTGATCCAGAGCTGCTCAGGCTTGAGGTACTGGAGCATCTGCTCGATACGCTCCTTGATCTCATCCACGGAGGGAACACGAGGAGAGTGGATATCGTAGACACCAGGTCCAATGTGGGCGGGGAAACTCTGATCAACGAAGACCTGGAGAAGCTTGGCATCGGACTTGCTGTTCTCGATGGACAAAACATCGGTATCAAGGGCAGCGATAGCGTGGAAGAAGTCCTGGAATTCACTGTAGCAGAAGTGGGAGTGGACCTGGGTGCTGTCGGTGACACCAGCAGTAGACAGCTTGAAAGCATTGACAGCCCACTTAACATAAGCATCACGGGCAGCGCCAGTACGCAGAGGAAGACCCTCACGCAGAGCAGGCTCGTCGACTTGGATGACCTTGACTCCGGCCTTTTCCAGATCAAGCACTTCGTCTCTGAGAGCCAGAGCAAGCTGCTGAGCCTGAACACTCTGGTGGACATCGTCACGAGGGAATGACCATCGGAGACAGGTAATAGGACCAGTAAGCATTCCCTTCATGGGCTTCTTGGTGATGGAGACAGCGTAGGCACTCTCCTTCACGGTCATAGGAGCTGGGCGGCTGATATCACCGACAATGATAGGCGGGCGCACAGCACGACTTCCATAGCTCTGGACCCATGCATGGGTAGTGAAGACATATCCGCTAAAAACAAATACACATTAGTACTCCGAAAATCTGGGGAAAAAAATTGTCACTCAAAAACTCACGAAAGGCGCTCTCCGAAGTACTGCACCATATCTGTCCATTTGAAGAAGCGAGTTAGTAAAGTATCCAGCAAGGAAGGGGGGGAAGATAATGAGAGGGCGGCGGTGAGGGCGGGTGAGAGGGGTGGAAACATTACCATTTCTTTCGGGTTCGCCATGGACGAGGACGTCAAGGTCCAGATCCTCCTGGAGCTTGACAACAGCCTGGATCTCCTTCTCGATGAACTTCTCGTACTCCTCGGGAGTAATTTCACCCTTGGTGAACTTGTTGCGTTGAATACGGATCTCCTGAGTCTGGGGGAAAGAACCGATAGTAGTGGTGGGGAATAGAGGCAGCTTGATGTCCTTGGTCTGCAGGGCGATTCTGGTAGGGAAGTCAGACTTGCGGTTGTGGTCAGCCTCAGTGACGGCGGCCTGGCGAGCCTTGACGGCGGGGTCGTTGGTACGCTTAGAAGTAGCGCGGGAGTGCATGGACTTGGCGTTGGCCTCAAGCTCAGCAGCAACAGAGGCGGGACCATCGTTGACAGCCTTGCTGATGACAACAACTTCCTTGAGCTTCTCGACAGCGAAGCTGAACCAGTCACGGACCTCGGCATCGAGCTTCTTCTCGCTCTCGAGGGTGTGGGGGACGTGAAGCAGGGAGCTGGAGGTGGCGACAACAACACGGTCCTTTCCAAGCTTCTGAACAGCGGCCTCGACCTTCTCGATGGCAGCCTTGAAGTCGGTCTTCCAGATGTTACGACCATCGACAACACCAGCAGACAGAGTCTGGTTGGGGCCAAGGGCAGCAAGAACGGTATCGAGCTGCTCAGGGTTACGGACCAGGTCGACGTGGACAGCATCCACATTTTGGATGGCGGAGAGAACATCAATGTTGTGCACAATATCACCGAAGTAGGTGGCGACGGTGATCTTAGGGGCGGCAGCACCGAGGTTGCCGATCTTCTCATAGGCGGGCTTGAAAGCAGCCTTGACCTTGGGGGAGATATCCAGGACGAGGACAGGCTCGTCAATCTGGACCTTCTCGGCACCAGCAGCCTTGAGCTGCTTCAGAAGGTCGGCGTAGACAGGCAGAAGACCCTCGAGCAGATCAATGGGGTCAACATTCTGGCCACGGTCGGCCTTGGCGAGAGCCAGGAAGGTGACAGGTCCGACAAGGACAGGGACAGTCTTGATACCAAGCTCAAGGGCCTCCTTGAATTCGGCAACGGGCTTGGGGTTGGCGTTCAGCTTGAATTGCTGGTTCTCTTGCAGAGCGGGCTTGACAATGTGGTAGTTGGAGTCAAACCACTTAACCATCTCCAGGGCGGGAACATCGACACCATCCTTCTGGTGACCACGGCCCATAGCGAAGTACTCATCAAGGGGGTGCAGGTTGTACTTGCTGTAGCGCTCGGGGATAGTACCGAAGAGCTGGTGGTGGTCCAGGAACTGATCGTAGAAAGCAAAGTCGTTGGAGGGGATGTTCTCAAGTCCACTGGCTTGCTGCAGCTTCCAGTGCTCAGCACGCAGACGCTTACCCTCAGCAAGGAGGTCATCGCGGGAGATCTTGCCACCCCAGTAAGCCTCAGTGGCCTTCTTCAGGTCACGGAGCTTACCCAGACGGGGGAAACCCAGAACGGAGCTAGAAGACAGTCAGACAAATAGGCAGAAAGAGGGACATGGAGATGTAAACATACGATTGAACCATTCTGACGGATATATGTGAGAGAGGAGGAAAGGGGGAAAGAGAGAAATAAGGCGGGATCTTAAGCAAAAGATTAAGATGAGAAAGAACCCGGTGCCTTTTAGAGAATAGAAAAGAGAAGAGAAAAGGAAGAGGGGAAGTCGAGGAAGAAGAAGGAAGAAAAATGGAGGGGGAGCAATTGAGACTAACCCAAATGGGATAGAGGGGCAGGAGTAATCTGACTGTATGGATGTATTGAGACCGGGGATGAGTTGCGAAATGTTGGGGGCTGCGGGAGGGGGGAAAGTGGACGAGTCCGCAGAAAACCGTAGAGCAGGGCGGGAAATAGCGGTATGGCCGATGCAATACTTACGGCGGCGGTACGAATAATACACCCCCACTGCGACAGACGCCGATCACGGAGTCAAATCACGCCATTTCGATAAACACTTCAGTATACATTATACAGCACAGGATACCCTAGGTAGTGTAGATATTGAGCAGAAATTGATGATCTCGGGGTGTATATGCAGTAAAACCAATAAATAGGGTCAGCAATGGGAAGAATTATTTGTACTACATGCTTATGGACTCTGGCCATCACTAACTCTCTGTCTGCAGATAAGCCTGTATGTACGACGATCCCACCAATTGATCGCAGCCCTGAAGAGGGGTGAGATACAACAGACTGTACCTAGGAAAAAGACCAATCTGTCATTCGGATTTAAGCAGGACTACACCAATGTAAATATAGCTTCTCGCTATGGCGATTATAATACTAGACAATAAATACTCACAACTACATAGAGCCGTTGTTGCACCGCTGTTCTATTCTAACTTTTTCTCGCCCGGTCCATCTACATATAGGGCGCAAGATTATTGGGCCAATCCCGCCCCGCAAATCAGACCCTCGGGAACTCCAACTTCTACTGTACATATGTAGAAGTTAATACAGGAATCGCGATAGCAAATATTAATCATCAGAGAGTAGTTCAGATATTGAGTATATCTAAATATTACATAGACTGAATATTAACTTCCTCAAGACGTTGGTCGTACAATATCGTCAACATAATTATTAAACATTTTATTCAGCAACACCGCGGCGCTTCAGGTCTTGCAGATTAGGGACCTCCTGGTCTCCAGGTCGCTGCTCCGACTCGATCTTGACGTTATCCTCGGGGCCACCCTTGCCCTTAAATTGATCGGCGTTGGGGAGACTATGGAGACAAAAGTTAGTTTGGGTTCCAATCCACTGCCAATGAAAAACCGATACTAGTTCTAGTATCAAATATCAAGGGAAAGGATAAACTCACCGGCCACGGTCATCGCGAGTACCGCCCTCATCCTCAGGAATAACGCGGTGGTCACTACCAGATGCAGTAGCGCCAGGGCCGTACTTGACCTCGCCGGCCTCAGGGAATTGCTTCTCGACTAGCTCGTTGACACCTGACTCCTGGGCTATGTAATTGTTAGCTTCTGATATCACTTCAATCAGAAAGGACTGATATTCCTATCACATACCAGAGTCACTCTTGGCACCGAGACCCTGCTTGGCCTGGTAGGAGTTGAGGTTCTTCTCGGCCTCATAGGCGACGCGGCGGTTGTCTTCGAAGAAGGTAGGCATAGTGGTATCAGGGCTGGAAAATATATAAAGAAATAAGAACGTGTATGAAAGCCGGAGGGAAAATGGCTCGGAGGTTGTATAGGATTGGAAGTTGAATAAGATGCAATGAAAAATCTCAGAGCATGGCACGTTCATTCATCTTTATATATCCTAGTACTTACTAGGTAGTCACTAGGTATTAAGGTGAAGTTGCAAGTTAAATCGCGAGTATACATCATAGGCATGTCATGCTCCTCTTTAGTAGGATATCCACCAATAGAACAAGCCTGATCCATGGATTATGACCTTCAAGATTTTGTTCAATAAAGTTGGCAGTTATGATGTATTCATATTCTGTATGACATCTGAAGCATCAATTAAGAGATCGAATCTTCGATCTCATACAATGAAGCTGGAATGGAAGCCTGCCTAATCACTCATTCTAGCTCCTGGCGTCAACTTTAGCACGGAAGCGTTAGCAGAGCCTCTAGTACAGTGGAGTAAGACCTTCTCAGTCGAACAGAAGGTAACTGAACAGGGAACTACTGAAGAATGAGAGTGACCTCATTGGCTCCACTTCGAGCCCTAAGTAGATTTTTCCCGATCCGGTCAGCTTTCAGGGTCCAGCCCTAGGGCTCCTGGGCGGAGCGGAACAACAAACCCCCGCAATGAGGGGAGCGGCGGGATGCAGGAGAGCCTTCTGTTGACAGTTGCGACGCGTCTCGTTGCTGCTCTCTACTGCGTTCACAGAGGTGCTGTGATTGAGAGATCCATATCTTTCATCGAACTTCACTCCCTGGTGCAGGGATAGCTTCGCTATGGTCGCAATCGAGGTTTCGGGGGAGACGAACCCTTTGAGTCTACAAAATGTTGTGAACTCCTTAGTTCTGGCAGCAAGTTCAAACCCGCAGCAAGTTCAGACAGGGACAAAGCAGCTTCAAAACTGGGAACGGATGCCCACATACCATGCATTTCTTCAGGTTTGTTTGGTGGAATCTGAAATGATCTTGCGCACCAAGCTAAACTTCGATCCCGCAGGATGTCTTCTTAGATCAATCCGCGCCTAACGAGGTCCGTTACCTCTCTATCATCCAACTTAAGAACGGCATCGACAAATACTGGCGCAGAACAGCAGCAAAGTATGTTTCTGGATAGCAGGAGTACGTGAAAAGCACTAATCTGGCGAACAGTGCAATCGTGCCGGAGGAAAAGCAAAAGATCAAGACTAGGGCTCTTGATGCCGGAATTATCGAGCCATCTCGTCCTTTAGCTCTCCAGAATGCGTTGATGATTGCTAAGATCATGCGCTATGAATTTCCGCAGGATTGGTAAGATTCCATAGCCATGTCTATCTCAATCTCCTTACCCTAAACTCATTTGGTATTCCGTTCCTGACAGGCCTGATGCAATGACTGCGATTCTCAATTCTCTCCGTAACGGATTCCAAGCAGGAGCCAATCCCTTCCAGCTCCCAAGAACGCTCCTCATTCTCCTACAAGTTATCAAAGAGCTATCAACTGCCCGAATTCAAAGAACTCGAACACAGCTTGCGTCAATTACGCCGGAGATATTTCAGGTTGTTGGAAAAGTATATATGGACCAGGTTACTCAATGGATAGCCAGCCTTCAGCACGGTGGATTGGACGAACCGGCGCTATTAGCAATCACCGAACAGAGTCTTATTTCCCTCAAAATTCTTCGTCGTCTTATGATCTCTGGATTTGAACACCCCGGCCGGGACCAAGAAGTCCAACAGTTCTGGGAATTGACAAATGAGCATCTCTTCAAATTCTTGGCTTTTGTTGACCAGCCGGGTCAGTTGCCGGAGTCGGTTCATACAATGGTCGAGAAGCACGTCCTGCAATTATCGAAGTTGCATGTTGAGATGGCAAAGAACAAGCCTGCATCTTTTGCCTTATTCTCAAACTCAATATCTCTCGTCAATGCCTACTGGGCGTTTGTTGTCAAGCTGAGCCCCAACTACGTCAACCTTGGGTCCGATCCTGAAGCTGACGGGCAATCATTGCCTGAGAAAATTGCCCTTCGCGCTCTGCTTCTGATTCGCGCGTGTTCTAAAATGGCCTTCAACCCGGCTCAGACTTTTAAGTACCAGACGGCCGAGGACAAGGCGGAGCGTAAAGAGTCTGTAGACAAGATCAAGTCTCAGCTCTTCACGCAGGAATTTGTGGTTAATGTCATGGAGCTTATCGTGACTAACTTGTTCAGACTCAGAAACATTGATTTCCAGGAATGGGAAGAAGATCCCGAGTCATGGGAGAAACGGGAAGTTGATGCTGATGCTTGGGAATATTCGATCCACTCGTGCTCAGAAAAGCTCTTCCTCGACCTTGTCACTCATTTCAAAGACTGGCTTATCGGGCCTCTCTTAAATGTGTTCCAGTCATTTGCCAGTGAGTTTTTAATGAAAGAAATCAATGATGAAAGACATACTTAGCTCTATTGGCAGCCACCGAAAACAAGAATGTTATGCTGAAAGAATCTCTGTATTCCGCCATTGGCTTGGCAGCTGCCAGCCTAGAGCAGCATCTCGACATCAACGCTTTTCTTCAAAACACTATGATCCCTGAAGTACAGATTCAGGAGCAGGAGTACAGGCTTCTGAGACGACGGATAGCTCTTGTTCTTGGCCAATGGGTCCCTATCAAGTTTGCTCACATGAACATGGACTCTGTTTATCAGATCTTCCAACATCTACTCAACAAAGATGACCCATTGAATGACTTGGTGGTCCGTATTACCGCCGGACGTCAGCTCTGCAACGTCCTCGATACTTTCGATTTCAATGTCGAAACATTCCTGCCATTTTCACAGCCCATTCTTGCAAGTCTTATGGCGTTGCTGCAGGAGGTCGAATCTGCCGAGACAAAGATGGCATTGCTAGAGTCCGTACGGGTCATTGTGGTAAAATTGGAACAACATGTAAGTTGGCTGGGACTCTATAATTGCTCACTTGGATCGCTAATCAACATATCTTTAGGTTTCAATGCTTTCTGATAATATTCTCTCTCCCCTGCCACAGGAATGGGAAAAATCTGGTGAAGAACATCTTCTGAAGCAGGCAATTCTAACTCTCCTGACATCTCTTATCCACTCGATGAATCAAGATTCCGTCCGCTACCATCCGCTGATTCTCCCTCTCATTCAAAGCTCAATTGATACAGGCTCTGTAAGTTGATTCCAGCACGTTAAATCTGGCATTTCTGCGATTTTCTAATATTTTGGTTGAAGGAAACCTACTTGTACCTCATGGACGAAGCTTTAGAGCTATGGGCAGCCGTCATGATGCAAGCTCCGTCGCCAGCTTCCCCAGAAGTTCTATCTCTTTTCCCTTCACTATTCCCGATCCTGGCAGATGGAACGGAGAGTGTGCCAAAAGCTCTCGAGATTCTCGAATCTTATATCCTGCTTTCGCCGCAGACTATTCTTGGCGATGAAGTTCGCTCAAAACTCCTGTATTGCTTACAGGATCTACTTGAACCTTTGACTAAGCAGCGATCCGGTGTTATACCCCGTCTTGTCGAAAGACTGATTCGTGGTGTTGAAGCAGTCGACGGTGGAAGCGAAGCCGCTTACAATGCCATTGCTCAGTCCCTAGTCGAAACGAATATGCTTCAATCGCTTCTCAAGGGTCTTTACAGTGCCCATGAAGCAAGTCAGACCACCGGTCCCAACAGGAAGCGCTCGGATGTTGATGGCAAGGTTGAGACAGAATACTTTTCTTCCATTGCACGCCTTGCCCTCGCCAACCCTACTACATTCGCGTCTGCCGCAACGGCTGCGACATATCAGTCCGAAGAGGAGCTGTTCACCTGGCTCCTTACGGAATGGTTCTTCCACTACGACAACATCGCCTCCGCCAGCCAAAAGAAACTACATGTCCTCGCCTTGACCCAGCTCCTTGCCCTCAAGGGCCCAGGCTCACCCCCACCCCCTTTTATCCTAAAGTTTCTTCAAGACTACCTTACCGTCTGGAATGCTCTCATTGTTGAATTAGCAGAAGGTGGAACCGACGAGAACGCCGACTATCTTGTCTTCTGGAATGCGACCGCTGGCTCCGAAACTGCCCAGCCTGAGCACTCGAGTGTTGAAAACGCCGAAGATCGTCGGGGTCGTGAGTGGAATGATTCAGATGCCACTCATCGCATTCCGATCCGTGACTTCGTGCGCCATCGCATGCACGAAGTTATTGCTTCATGTGGTGGTGCCGATCGGTTCCAGGAAGAGTGGTTGGTCAATGTGGATTCGCATGTTGTGTCGGCTTTTGGTGGCTTGGGGCTTATTTAAAGGAGTCGTCAGTTCGTAATATTCTGCATTATGGGAGTTTCTTCTCTTCATTATCTTAGAGGTCATCGCTACATACCCAATCCAATGCAATTTAGATTACAATTATGTCTCAGGCGCTCTCTTCCAAGTATTTTTCTTGTTATGGATATTCATAGTGAATCCAGTTGTATCACGTCCACGGATAGAACTCGGAACTACTTGTAGTCAAATTCAGCTTCATGCCCCCTAGCAGGCGAGCAATTTTGACTCGTCACAGCCAATGATTGGTATTGTTAACGAGACTGGTCGTGGCAGTCACTCAATGTGTTAAATCAGAGGTAAAGTCAGAAAAGAACAGCTGGCCATTGTCCCTAATCGCGTCGCGCAAGTCAGTATCATAGTACATATTATAGGTATCCATATAATGAATCTAGAAAACTCACCATAATTGCTCCTCCATTGAGTACATCCCCGGCGCCTCAAACCAGCTCCCTGCACCAGAAAACATCTCTGCAAAAGGAGCTTGGGAAATTGGATCCGAGAAAGACGGTAAATCCGGCATCGTAGACCCCAATTCCGCTAACAATGGACTGGAAATACCATCTCGCAATCTCTCCAGTGTCTCAACACAGCGACCAGCGAACGGGCTCAATTCAACCATACCCCTGATAATCCAGATCGCCTTGTCGATATCTTCTTGCCAACTTTCCGAGTGTGGAGATTGAGATTCGTTATGTAGGAGTATTACCGGGACAAGAGTAGCTGAGAATAAAAAGTACAATGCATACCAGCATTCCATACGCGTGTGCCTGGCGGTTTTCCAGAAGTTATCGATACTGGATATTGTTTCGTGGGATTCCTTGATGCATCGCTCGTAGGCTAGGTCGATGTTTGTTTGGTCCGGGGGTATTCGAGTACCTGGTACCGTGAATGAAGTGAGTGAGGCTGTATGTTGCTGATTGATTTGTAATGCTTTTTGAATGAAAAATGGTCGGTAGATTATGAGGCGGAAATGTTTGTATCGCCAGGTCATGATGGCGTGTGGGAATCTGTGTTTTTCAGGGACAGTGGCTGTTTCTTTATAGTAGTCTGGTACTAGGTTTAACCATTTGGTTATGTAGAAATCGTCCCATTCAATGATTTCTTTCGCGGTTGGGGAGGGTTTAGAGATGACGCGGTTGTAGATGTGGTTGGTCAGAAGGTGGAATTGCGACTGGACGCGAACATTGGTGTAGATCGTAGGGGCGTCAACGTTTGCAGGGGCTTCCGATGTAGAAGCTGTCAAATCAGTCTCTAATATGTTGAGAGGAAGTTTTGTGTCGATCCCAGCGAATGGAATGGCTAGAGGACGACTGAACGTTATTGTCGAGCCTATGTCGAAGATGAAAAGACACCACCAGGTTCGACGGCGAATCTCACGGTATAGCAGGTTTCCTTCGACTCCGGGATAGTCTTTATGAAGTCCTAATCCATAGGCCATACGAACTGCTAGACCGAGGTAGTTATGGCTTGAATTAGGCCGATCGCGTTTCTGGAGGTAGTTCGAAATTAAACAGAGACTTTGTACTAGGGTTAGACTGCCAACTTCCAGGATCTCAACGGATAAATGTGAGCGCGCGTTCTGATATAAAATGAGGTCATCGTCGTTGGCCGTCGTTGCTGACATGAAGGCGCCGATTGCAGCGACGATATAGATCAAGACCTTGCCGTGTTTGGGCCGAGGCACGATTTCATGGAACTGGGCCATGAACAGGCTTTGGTGAACCAATGGGTAATTGGTATGATATTCTTTGAAATAACTTGTAATGTATGCCTCAATTTGATGAGAGGGAATGTCGCGGTGTGGATTGGCACCCAATCTTGGGGATTCACTGTTTGGAGCCGATATGTTGAACGGTGCTGGGACCGACGAGAAAGGAAACGAAAAGTGGCTTTGGATGAGACGAAGGAGTGATGCTCCAGATGCTAGACCGAGATACCCCGGTCGTTCTTCTTCAATAGAAAGAGCTGCCATGCCATCGATACAGCTCTGGGCCTCTGTATCCCGTTCGTCCCAGTCATAGTCGGCATTGTTCAATACTTGATTATCTGCGCTGGCTGCTGGGAGAATGTCGGTGGGAATGGCTTCTTCGATGATACCATCAGATAAAATTGTTTCAAGGCCCGGCTCGAATAAAACGGGCTCAACTCTCGTACCATCGGGCACGTTGCTGCGAATCAGGGAGGGCTCATCTGATGCGATCCGGGGCCTTTTCAATCCCCCCGATGATGCTTCCTTTTCCTTTTTCGCATGAGAAGATGCATATGACGGATTCGTTCCATTTCTTGCACTGGCAAGCTCGGCGTCGAGATCAACATCAAGGCCATGATCGCGAATGATCTGGGTGGCGATACGAAGGGACTCTTCGACTTCGGTCAAGTATCTGTACCTTGTAAGTCTATCGATCGGTACATCTTTTCCTAGGCGAGTACAAACTTGCGAGTGAGTGGGCTGCGTATCGGTTTCTCATATAAACAATGTCTGTGCCATTGAAGACATTGCGCGCACACTGGTAGTTCGCGCGAACACTAGAAGCTGTTTAGCCAATCTGCAATCTACCCACTCAAAAGAGTCCACATACTCTGGCCTTGCGTCTTCGACACTCATTACAAGCATGCGAATTGTTTGTTTCGCTCATGTTCACAGCCCGACTAATTCAGTACTGTGAAGCATGAATTCTTTCCCCTCGTGGAGTGCGGGGGACCCATCGCAGTTGGTCCGATATCATCCCGGACATGGCCACCAATACCAAAGAGGAAGATCAGGCGAAGTGGAGAATGTTTACAAGCGGTAAATTTGCCGGGTGCGAGTCTAGATTTCTATATTCGTTCCGTATCTGGTATAAATATCCCGCTGTAGCAGAATACCTACTCTAATGTTGGGCGAATATGAAAATTAGGGCCACGAAGAGCTTTTACCGATGGCAAAGAATCGTTTCAAGGTAATCAATCAGTGCTGGAGAGCTGACTTTCTTTTTGAGAGGTCAAGCATCCCAATATACTTTTACCCTATACAATACAATGAGAAGTATTCATAGCATGCAATGCAATCTAGCACTGCTTAGGAACCAATACGAAGAAGCAATCAACTTGCTTATTTCAGTCATGTTATTTATTTCATGACACTCAAACAATATATGGTGCCTTTTATTCCTCGAGCAATTTCTTTGTGTTTGACTACCTTGCAAAGACTTGATTCATAAATGTCATTGAATACCTGTTCAACTTCACATTTCTTTCCGGAACTCTTTCGGCGACGAGAAAGACCACCAAAATTTATACCCATCTGGCTAAGGATTGAAGAAACATAATATTTATTGGGAAGTCCAAACTGACAGTTCATCCCATGCGGGTTCTTTCCGCTCTGCCCCATTCTTCAGTCAAAATCAACAACCCCATGGGGAGGCGGGGTCGGAGTGCTGTGAGCCCGAGGGTATCTCTTTAGTGCATTCGGAGCACAGCTAATGCTACTAACTCACCTCAACCCGTGGCTTGATCGGACTTCTGTCGCCCGATGATGCGGGTGGTCTGATACTCGGCAACCCCAGAAACTTTGTTTTCATGCTGATCTTGCGATTGAACTTGAGTTCAAAGAGTAGAGACGGGCATCAAGTATAAATGGTTCTATATCAATTGATGACTTTCAGAGTGTGCATATTGCGCAATATTATAGCTATATCACCTTGAGTAGACTTCTTAGAGTCTATATATATTAAATTGCCATTTCTGCGGGTGTTCAATGTTATGAAAACGCGATGAAGTGTATCGGGAGACCGAAGCCCGGCATGGAAATGGAGTCATAGCATACAGTCTTTCCCCTCGGAGGTATTTAAGCGATACCTTAGCCAGGTCTTGTCATGATCTACATCAATGAGAGCGAAGCCCCGGATTTTGGCAGCTTCTTCATAGCCCACATCAAGCCAGCTGAAAGATATTCATAATATCAAATCAATTCTTCTTTCCAACAGCCATGCCGGGACAGGTTAGCGGCACAACAATAGCGGGTGAAAATCCCATCGAATATGGACCGGCCGGGTACAAAGGTCTTTTGAAAGAGATCCGAATATTTGGACTGGCATGCTTTGCTACAATCGGTGGTTTTCTATTCGGCTACGACCAAGGCATTATTTCAGGGGTATTGGTCATGCATAGCTTTGTAAGGAAGGATCTTGGTAATGAGCTGGATTTATCCTAACTCTTCGAGTTGATAGAAAACACATTTTCCCGCCCTTTCTTCTGACGCAGGTCTCGAAGGATGGGTTGTTTCCATCATGACGCTCGGCGCAATGGTTGGTGCTTTTATAAACGGACCTATATCAGACCGTATCTCACGGCGTTGGTCAATTCTGATGGCGAATATTATCTTTTTGATCGGATCTATTCTACAAGCTGCAGCAGAAAACATCGCCATGTTCTTTGTTGGTCGGTTTGTCTTCGGTGTAGGTGTTGGTATGCTGGCCATGGTTTGCCCGCTCTACCTTTCAGAGCTTGCACCTCCGAACATTCGAGGATCTCTTGTGGCATTACAGCAGCTATCGATCACATTCGGAATTATGTGTAGCTTTTGGATCAACTACGGAACACAATATATTGGAGGCACTGGTGTTGGTCAAAGTCAAGCTGCTTGGAGGCTTCCTCTGGCGTTGCAATGCCTCCCATCCCTAATTCTCGCTTCCGGCACTTTCTTCTTACCATATAGCCCACGGTGGTTGATAAATCAGGGTATACTATCTTACTACGGAGGCTTCTTTGCCAATTTCCGCTAATTCCCTCTCAGATCGTGAAGATGAAGCCCTAACTACGTTAGTAAAGTTACGACGCGTTCCACAGGCAGATCATCGCCTCCAAGCCGAGTTCCTTGAGATCAAAGCTGCTCGTATGTTCGATCAGCAAACCAAGATCGAAAAATATGGCGAGAACGTATCCCGGTTTCAGGTTGCGCTGCGAGAGTATAAACAACTTTTCGTCGTGAGCCATCTGAGAAGGCGAACAATGGTCGCATGTCTTCTACAAATTCTTCAACAATTCACAGGCATTAGTGAGTTATATTTGGATCTTATATGATTTCGTCTGAGATTTTGCCCTCTGATTCTCTTCACAGATGCTATAATCTACTACGCTCCTCAGTTTTTCGAAGCCATCGGTCTCAGTGGTAACTCGGTCAATCTCCTAGCGACAGGAGTTGTGGGAATAGTCATGTTTCTTTGTACGATTCCAGCAGTGATGTACTTGGATAGATGGGGTCGACGAAAAACACTGATGTATGGTGCTACCGGGATGTCCATCGCACAGTTGATAGTAGCAACCCTCTACGCTGTATACCAAGACAGCTTCAGTCAGCACCCTTCCGCAGGATGGACTGCCTGCGTATTCGTGTGGGTTTATATCGCCACTTTTGCTTTCTCTATTGCTTGTGTCAACTGGTGCATGCCTTCGGAAATGTTCCCACCTGCAATCAGAGGTAAAGCTGTCGGAGTAGCGATTGCATTCAACTATCTTTCGAATTTCATTGTGGCATTGATTACTCCGCGTATGCTTGAGTCTATTACTTTCGGCACCTTTTATTTCTTCTTGGTATTCTGCCTGATTCTTGGAGTTTGGACCTACTTTTGTGTCCCCGAGACAAAAGGTGAGCTATCATTGCATCTAGGTGGACACTATAGTATACCTAACAGTTTTCAGGTGTACCAATTGAAGAAATGGATAAGCTATTCGGTGGCAATGAAGGTGAGGGGGACTTACAGCGAATTGCCGATATTCGTGCACAGCTTGGGATGGATAGTGCAAGTCTCAAGCATGATCTACTTCAGAAGGAGCAGAGCAGTGAGCATGTTGAGATTTCTGTTTGACGTGAATTAGGTCAAGAAAATCACAACTGTACTTGAGGCCCAGTGCTACTTGCTACTAGGTTCTAGAGTCTAGACTTTCTGTTTTTGAAAGAAGGAAGCAATTATAAGAGAACCTGTCAATCAGGTTGGATTGATTCCTACAGAATGACTAAAACAATATGCCTGGATTTCAAAGGCCCAGCTTCGTGACGAATTGACTCAAAGCAAAACTCCAAAATAACTCCTCACCCAACAGAAAAGATAACTAAAGTAGAAAAGGCAACGACGACTTGATTCAAGCTCGTTGATCAACATTGGCCAGGGAACTGGCGGTCGACGACGGGGTTGGGGAAAACACCGGCAGCAAGTTGCTGCTTCATATCCCACTCAGGTGCACCCTCAGTCGTCCAGGTCCAGTAAAGCCAGCCGCTTCCCTTCTCGTAGGCGTCCAATTGACCTTCGATGAAGCGACGAATGTTGTCACGCTCCTCTCCGGAGAGAGCGTCAACAGAGCCGACAGACTTGCCGTCACAGCTACCAATGGGGCTGCTGTTAGGGTAGGATCCATCATAGCGGGCACCGATGCCTTTGCCGTTGAGGTACTTGGCACAGTCAGTCATAGCGCCGGTCCATTCTCCGACAATGGTCCACTTGTCGCAGGTCTCAATGTGGTCGCTGGCGAAGTTACAAGCGGTGCGGACGTGGGAGCTGGCATCCAGGGCAAGCAGTCCGCTGTCGAAGACCTCGTAGTGGTGAGTGTCCATCATGACATAGTTAGCGCCAGTTCCGACGTTCAAGAACCCATTCCATGACTCGGTGGGCATGAAACCGTCATGAAGAACAAGGGTAGTGTCTTGGCTAGCCTCACGAGCCACACCGAAGGAGTCGTAGTAGTACTGCTTGAGGCCATCCTGGTTGATACCTCCCGGAACATTGGGCTCATTCAGGGCTTCGATGGCAGTGACAACGTCAGCATCACCACCATAGCGCTTAGCCAGCTCGCGAAGAGCATCCTTGGCCTGCTCGGTGGTATCGCCCTTCTGCCACTCGATCGCACCACGCTTTCCGCTGTTGTCGAACCCATTCTGCGATCCAGGAGCTAAACTCATTATGTCAGTGACTGGGCATGGGCAGGTAATCGAGTTCAGTATTTACTTACCGCCGTGCAGATCGACAAGGACTTTAAGGCCGGCGGCACGAGCCCAATTTACTGCAGAATCAAGATACTCCAGCTGCCCATCAACGTATGGGTCGCCCTCAAGGGGAGTCAATGCCCAGTATCCGATGGGGATACGGACGTGGTTCATGCCCGCAGCAGCAATTTGGTTGAAGTCATCTGCAGTCACGAAGGAAGCCCAGTGCTGAGAGAGCACGGCACGACATTGGTCTGCGCCGAGGGTCTCGCAGAGAGACCATTCATCAACAGCGGCGTCTCCAGCATTGTCGAAGATCGAAGGGGTGATCCAGGGCTCTAGCACCAACCAGCCTCCAAGGTTGACACCGCGGACCTTATCGTTTCCGTAGGCAAACCCAGGATCAGCACTACTTCAAGTCAGTCACCAAGCCATCTTTGATTTAAAATTCTTGTCCTTCTATGATCTTTCAATGACCAAAGGCTAAGACTATTTTCACTCACACTGTAGGAACTGCTAGGCCAAGAGCTGCCAGGGACAGCCCAAGAAGGCTCTTGTGCGACAATTTTGACGACATACTGAAATCTCTACCAATGACAGTCAACCCCAAAATTCAGGAGGCTGGGATTCTGGAATGGAGTGATAGAGTGATTCTGTCAAATGGCATGGAGATCGACAGGTATAAGTAAACTCTATGTCGATGCTGAAGCTCTGATATAACCGGAAGCGGAAAAGTTGACAGCTGGATGCTTGAGAACGGAAGCTATCGAGATGCTCAGGAATGAGAGATCGCACACCTTAGGTGACCTTGGTGTAGATCTTATCTTCACCTAGAGAGGACAATAACATGACAGCTCCCGGGAAAGGAAACCCGTGTAGCCGCAAACAGTGGTGAGTGGGTCTAAGTACTCCGGGGTTCTGGGGCAGACAATAGAACAAAGCCTTTCAAAGCGATGCAAGAGTAGTAGCGAAATCGATTTCTTCAGTCAGCGGGGCTTCAGCGGTCTATGGTTGCTTGAAGGATGCAGCGAGTATGGAGCAGGAAGGGTCGCAATTAGTGAAAGCAGAGTTAATGAAGAGCAAAGATACAGAGATACACAAAAGCCCTGGATTCTGATGACCAGAAGGCAAGTGCAAACTTGGAACAGCAGGGAAATGAAATATTCTGTTCGTAGTAGCTGCTAATTCCTTATTTTCTTGGTGTTTTGTTGCCACTTGCGATCCGGGGAAGCCATCATTTGCACGAAGTTAGGGTTGGGCATTATTCAGCCTCCTAAACATAATGAACTCAACCTTTACTACAACTAGTAGATCTAGTGAGAATGGCGTACTCATTGACTTTCAAACTATCTCAATCTTTGCAAGCTACAAAAAAAAGAGACGCAATTTGGTTATCTTTCCAGCGAGCAACAACTTGAGGAGATCAAAAATACAAAGTTGCCGTTTGCGGCTGAGCGAGTCGTGGTTCATGGAGATCGGCCCACACGTGGTGTTTCTCCGAGGAATGCTAGAAGAAAACATTCATCTAGATCTCAATGGAAGGGACAAGGACAAGTGGAGATCTGGAGATCTCCACCTCTCTTCAAGAATTTGTATACCAACGAAAGGATGATACGTTCCATATCACCACGAAACTCTGGATAGACCTAATTTCCCCGTAAGACAATATTGAGAACACAATTTACATGCATTTGCAATGTAAACAAGATCTCGCTAACTTTCATTCTCTTTTCGTCATCTGACTCGATTGCCTTTCTATAAGACCCATGGTTTTCTTCGGGTGCTCCCGACGTGGGCATGGAAGTGACGAATAATTCCGTTTTCGGCAGCGAATAGTGCAGCTCTCCTACTTAGATTCTAAACAATCCGGGGTCACAACAATTTACCTACTGTTGGGAATCATACGTCATGGACGTTTTCCCCCACAATTGCTCGGTTCTCAAATCCAAAAATCCGAGGCAGGTGAGTCGGGCGTAGCTTAAGGTAGGAGCAATAAAGACTATAAAACTGTAACGTGTCATCATCTCAGGAATGTTGGTTGGAATGTGAGCTCTCTCTTTAGGTCATGATCTTCAGGGCCTTCAGACCCTGAGCCGAAAAGCCCCCTTTGCTGAGAAGATTGAAAATAGAGGAGGCAATCGAGAACTACTGGCAGAAGGTGGTAACGAGTATCTAGCATCGGCCGCGTTGACTCGGACGGGCTCGGAATGTGAATTTCTTCCAAGGTTCGATCTTGTATAGGACTAGATTCGTAGTTTCTTTCACGTTGACTCAGCTTTCAAGTTAGGCTAAAGATTGAAGTTAAATTTATACCAAGTTCTACCAATAGTCAAAACCGAGTCAAGCTCACGAAATCCTAGCAAGAAAATACCAAGTTGATTCAATTTTCATGCAAAAATTAGTCCAAATATCTAGAGCCTTTTTTATGTACATAATTCAAAATTTGCCGAGAGTTATTATTGTCTAGCAATAAATTACTTGGTCCGACACCTAGGCCCTACTTCTTATACTATAACTATATCTTGAATTCAGCCGACCGCTCGGGGTTAGAATAATGCTTCATAATCGCGCCGGGAGAGTGCTCGGCCGAGCGTTCGGTTGAAACAATTATAAAATCTCGCCATGACCAGCATTTTGAAAATTACTGAGTCTGGAATCTATTACTATACTATTACTACATAGAAGCTCTAGAATTTTACTCCCAATATCAGAGTTTTTCGAATCGAAATCAAAATGGTCAAGATTGCCATCGCCGGAGGTTTTAGCAGTGCGCTTGATCGCATCAATAGAATTGTTCAATGTTGAACTAATATGGGAACAGATGTTGCGAACGAAATTATCGATGCTATTGTCGCCTCCAATAAGCATGAGCTTGTCATTCTATCTAGAAGGGTTGATGGCACATCCCCATGTACTCAAACAATTGAATCAATATTGAACTCTAATGCAGGAAATACCGGCTTCGAGCATGATTCCGGGAGTCTCATATATAAGCACGAGATATGAGGACTTCAATCAGCTGGCTAAGGCTCTTCATGGAGTACACACGGTCCTTTCGTTCCTTGTCACTCAGGATGACCCTGCAAGCATGGCTCAGAAGAACCTCATCGACGCTGCCGTCCAAGCTGGTGTTAAGCGATTCGCTCCAAGCGAGTGGGCATAGTAAGCTTCCCACATCGTTGTAGTCAACTTTTGTGATTTTAATAACGATTGTAGCTCGGATTTGAAGCGTATAAGTTGGTACGCGTACAAGGGAGAAATTCGACGATACCTCGAAGAGCTGAATAAGGACCAAAAGGCAAGAGATGGATGAGTCCTGCGATCAGCCTCATGCTGACTTGATTATCATCACCAGGTTCTAGAGTACACACTGTTTCATCCGGGGACATTTGTGAATTATTTTACTCATCCTTACCAATCCGCCAAGCACCTCCACTCTATGGAGCTCTTCTTCAACTTTGAGAACAGAAAAGCCATTCTTGTAGATGGCGGCAACAACGATCATATATCGCTCATTGCTATCCAGGATCTAGCCAATATGGTCGTCCAAGCCATTGAGTTTGAGGGTGAATGGCCTGTTGTCTGAGGTATTCGGGGCACTGATATTTCCGTCAAAGAGTTCATCGCTTTAGGCGAAAAGATTCGCGTTTTGTTTTCTCCTCCAGAAATCTAACGGCGAGGCTAAACAAGCTCATCATTTCAGGCGGAGCGGAATTCAACATTGAACAGGTGAAAGTGGGAGACTTGGAAAATGGAACATGGGAGACTTCGTGGGTTCCAAAAGCTCGATCACCCGTCAATTCCACCAGAACAGGTGGATTTTCTCTCGAACATGATGTGCTCTAGTTTATTGCTGGCAATTCATGATGGAGCCTTGTCAGTTTCTGACAAATGGAATCGCCTTTTGCCCGAGTATCAGTTTACTCCCATGGAGGAGTTTCTCGCAGAAGCGTGGCAGGGCAAGGCTTAGACATACCGAGAGAATTTCAATGATACTATATAGTTCCTTTTACATCGATCAAATTGAAATCAGCCTAGATTGTTGAAAAAAATGTATCGATAACCATCGTAGTGGTCAACTGGATGAAATTATTTAGAAATACTGACTTCCTACTTGATTGGACAGCCTTACTCGTCCGCTGAGCCTCGGGCGAAATGGCTGACAATTCCACCGAGATGGCGCGATCCTTGCAGCCTTGCCTTAACGATTTGTCAGTTCAATCTGACACCTATTACTAAGTACACCAGCAGGTTTATTCCAGCAGAATTAGATCGAGCCTATAATCACCATTTTTCCTTTCATCTCAGAAAGTCACATCCCGAGTACAGACAACCAGAATGTCCGATGAAGAAGACTCCCGCCCTATTAAACGAAGGAAGGTTCGCAAAGGCACGCAAAGCTGTTGGGAATGCAAGCGAAGGAAATTCCACTGCTTAATCTCGCAAGGAAATGTCATTTGTGATAATTGCCGACGACGAAATGCAACATGCATCAGCCAAGATCTCCCCTGATCGCCCTGCGCCCTCAGCTTGCAACGTGCATGTAGACGACCGACTCAGCCGAATGGAATTTTTGATTGAGCAGCTCATTGATAAAGCAGAAACAAACAGTACTCAGACTGCCTATCAAGTAGAGAAGCCTCAATATCAAATATCTTCATCACTCAGTCAACAGCCTCCACTGGCAGTGAGCTTCATTCTCTTCTGCCATCCATTTACCTTTTTTCTTCTAACGTTCCAAATCTAGCCAGAGATTCTGTCACATACACACCAAGTATCTTCCAAACAACAGTTGCCCGCAAAGTACATCGAGTTGAACGAGGATCACATGTCTGTATGGCCTAGTAAAGATGACCTCGAAGCTATATGCGCTTTACCTGTTGGACTTTCAATGCACCTGCAATGTTGTATTTTGGCATCTTGCACAATGGAAAACGGAAGTCTACCTTCGTCGCAAGATTTGCTTCAACTACCTCCATCAGGTTCTCATCCCGTGCTTCTGGCAAGAAGGCTTCTTATGCTGGGCGCCTTCTTATTGGCGATCGTGCCCTCCTCTGTTCAACAATTGGACGCCCGAGGGATATCTCATGGCCAGCTTTCGTCCCGTATTATTGAGAAGGCCATTAGACTAGTGACAAGTAATGACGAAATGATATGTACCGTTGAAGGTCTTGAGTGTGTCATCATTGAAGCGCAAATTCACAACTACTCTGGAAATCTTCATCGAGCTTGGCTTGCAGTGCATCGAGCAGTTTCTGTTGCGCAGGCCATGGGACTACATCGAGGTTTCGCCTCGCCATTTCTAAAGTCCCTTGAACCCGAGACTCGAAAGAATTTTAATTCGAGAGACATCTTGCTTCGTACTGTGGATATTGATCAGTATCTTTCTCTGATGTTGGGCTTGCCAAATAGCTCACTTCCTAACTTTTTGGCCCCTACCGAGTCGTTAGACCTTCCGCATCTCGAAAGAATGCATCGCATTCATTGTTTTGTCTCGGGAAAAGTAATTCAAAGGAGCAGTACCGAAATTAATATCAAAGAGATTTACGACGACGATCGGCTCTTGCAAGATGCAGCTGCGATGATGCCGCCCCAGTGGTGGTTAATACCGAACTTTGAGCTAGGAAGTTCTGGCCATCACGAACTCCTCAATGATACGATTCGTCTCATGGTACAATTCACACATTATCATTTGGTGATAAGACTGCATCTACCATATTTGTTACGTCCTCTGTCGGATCATAACTATGATCAAAACGTGCTTACAGCCGTCTACGCCGCCCGGGAGATCTTATCCCAGTATATAGCATTTCGCTCTTCAAACCCTGTCAACTTCTACTGCCGAGGAAGTGACTTTCTTGCTTTCGTCTCTATTGTTGTGATATGCTTTGCTCATATCAGTTCTCGCGGCCAATACCGTTCATCCTCACAGCCCAATGGGCCACGATTCAGTCTTGCGCACAGCCATCTCGGTGATCGTGGCATGATGGAACGTACTCTGGACATTCTTCTATCGATGACTACAGATGATACGGACTCTATTTCCTCCAAGCTCAGTCACTTAATTAATCATTTGCTTGGAATCGAGTCAGACGTGACCAATGGCGAGTCATATAGCATGAGTATATCTGCGGAAGATGAAAATGAAACAGGCTGTACTTTGAGCTCAGACGGCGCTGGACGAGTTCTACGAATTGATATTCCACATTTCGGAACAATAGTACTCGAACCAGGGGCGCTTCCATACTCTGTATCGAGAATGTCTGTACAATGCAAAACCCAAACCTCTACCGGGGAGCAAAATTCCAGGTGTGATGAGGTACAAGAGCCTGATTTGGACAATTATGGCTTCTCTCAAGAGCAATTCAGGACGCCTTCCATGGGTACATATAATGGCTGGGATGTCCAAGGTATTGATCAAGCTCTCTTCGATACCACGCTCGTCGGAATGGATATCCCCGATGTTTCGGGTTGGCAGATGTCGAATCTCGCAGACGATGAGTAGTGCATACTGGTGCCCGATGAATAGGCATAATAATGGCAATAACAACTCGGAAGCTTTCATACTCGACATTTTTGAAATATTATATTAGAAATACCTCCAGGTCTAAGGCTACTTTGACTCGTGACTCTCATCCGGGAATTGAAATATGGTACTCTATGCTCGAGCCCAATTCGATTACCACTACAAGTCTTCTTCATTTTAAATGCTCTGCTTCCGATGTACACTCCATTCGATGAGATTTTATGCGATATATGTCAACATACTTCTAGATGACCGCATTGAAAGTAGCGCGGGAGCTAGTCTGTTCGCTTACAGAATGCGCTGTCGCTGAATGGCCCGGCTCATTCCTCACGCCCCGCTAGGCGTCATGTTGAGACTAAACCAACGCACGTGTTGATATCTAGAGTAATGATTGCAAGTACATTCTTCATCATTTCTTCGGTACCTCGCATATCCGTTTTCCGGGGTCTTAGCCGAGATTTGTTTATCCATAAGCGATGCAGAGATGTCTGTTGCAAGGAACATTTCATATTGTTAGAACAATAGAAGAAAAGAATTGCACGTGTATAAAAGCCGGACATATCCAGGTCAGGAATAACAAACCTGAAGTATCCCTGTATTATCTCCGCTGGTAATTCACCATGGCTCCAAATAAGTTCCAATTCCTTATACTTCCATTTGCCCTCTCGATGGGAGCGGATGCGAAAACGGACAAACCGACTACAACACAGCCAAACTGGTTCCAAACAGTACCAAATGACTACGCAGGTCCGATCTTCAAGGCAAAACTGAAGTTCAATGGAGCATAGGACTAACATCAAACAGGTGTTACGGCAACTGGAGCTGCCCCATTTCTAGCTGAGAGTAATCCTGCGCCATTCGGACAATCAACTTTCACGCCAAATGCTCCATTGGAAACTTCAGAGTCAATTAAAGGCTCCCATGGGCGAAACATCTTTCATCTAATGGGAGATCTAAGGTGGGATAATTCTTCAGCATTCTCTCCCTCAGAACGTTAATTCATCTTTTACAGTCCATACTTTTCTCCCGCCGATGGATTTGGAGTTGACGAGTATCCACTGCCCAAGGGAGCTGATATCACTCAGATGCACATGCTTCAACGCCATGGTGCACGATATCCTTCATCTTCTGAAGGCCTTGACACTTGGGCAAGTGGCATTGTCAATGCAACTAAGCAAGGGACCAGCTTCACCGGCAAACTCGGTTTCTTGAACAATTGGTCCTACAAGATGGGCAAAGAAATACTTGTCCCCAAAGGACGCCAGGAACTTTTTGACAGTGGAATCTTGAACTGGTACAACTATGGTCATCTCTATAATAAATCCTCGAAGCTCGTCGTTCGTACAACCTTGCAGTCTCGCATGCTTGAAAGTGCAGAGAACTTCCTCGCCGGTTTTTTTGGACTGGACTGGAGAAAAAACGCTAATATTCTTGCTACTGTCGACCCCGCAACTACGGAGGAGTTCGCTTGTACCAAGGCGGGAGAAACCATGATGGCTTCGGTCGAAGAGCCTGTTGCTAACTGGATGGCTACGTATCTTAAAGACCGAACAGCTGAATTGAAAAGGTTGTCTGGAAACTACAATTGGACAATCACCGACACCTACCATGCCCAAAGCTTGTGTCCATACGAGACTATCAGTCTTGGGTATAGTGATTTCTGTGACATTTTTACTTATGAAGACTGGGAAGGCTATGAATATCTGATGGATATTGAGTTTGCCGCCATCAGTGGATTTTTGAGCCCTACTGGTCGAGCACAAGGGATAGCTTGGGTTGAGGAGTTTCTTGCTCGAGTTGAAGGCCACTTCCTGGATGTACCTGCAAATATCACAGGTGCTAATGTGACTCTTGACACCAATCCTGTCACGTTTCCCTTGAACCAGTCTCTGTACTTTGAGTTCACACATGATGCAAATATCATCTCTGTGCTGGCTGCTCTTGGTATGACTCAATTCGCTGGTTTTCTGCCTCTCACTGGTCCTCCGAAGAAGCAGCAATTTGTCGCGAGTAAGCTGGTCCCTTTTGGCGGTCGCTTCAATATTGAAATTATCAAAACACCCCACAAAGTCTCCTCGCGACGTTCTTCCAAGGGTTCGACAGCCCATGACTACGTTTCTGGTACCGGGGAAACACAATACGTCCATTTCATTCAAAACCAAAGGACCGTGCCACTCCATGCTAGTTTTGATGCTTGCGAAAAACGGGATGACGGCTGGTGCGAGCTATCGACTTTTCTGAAAGTCCAGAAGGAGAGTCTGTCCAAGGCAGAGTATCAACATGCATGCTTCGGTGACTGGACCATGAAGGACTACGGTGCCGTTAGAAACGGTGTGCCTGCATGAGCTTGTGCATCTTCGATCGCTACTAGCAGAAAGCGAGTGACACTAGTAGTGCCAGAAGTAGTACCACTGGTCGAGCTCTGGGTACTATAAAATCTTGAAATTGTTTCAAATTCATTCTGATTATTTACCAAGAATACTCCAAGTCACTCCAAGTCACTTTAGAGATTACATTAATATGCCAAATTCTAGCCGCCCATGCATTTTTTTATGGTAAATCGTACTGTTAGAATACCAAAGACATAAATATTAACTGCTGAAAATACAAGACTAACCAAATTTAGACCTCATACTTCGTAATGTACTTACGAAATCGTCCAGAATTGGTTTAGTGGTTGGTTCCAAAGTATACTTCCGCGGGCATAAACCTCATGGAATCGATTGCCTCCCCGGTCTTATTCCATCCACGAAGCAACATGCCGACGTGGCTATTCACTGCGGAGATCTCACCACCCAATCCCAGCTCCATGAATATAAAGCATCGATCCGTTTGCTTCAGTCCATTAACGCACCTTTAAAGCTCGTCATAGCTGGAAACCATGATTTCACAATGGACATTCAAGTGTTCCATAAAAAGGTCGCAGAGGCCCAGCCGATAGAGCGTGAGCTTATTGAGCAAGGATATGGTCATGACGGGGAGGCTAAGAGATTATCTGAAGACTCTTGGATTACATTTTTCGACGAAGGCGTATACTCATTTCACTTGCAGAACGGCGCTTTACTGACCATTTACGCCAGTCCATACACCCCTTCACTTGGAGATTGGGGTTTTCAGTATCACCCTGACAATGGCCATGATTTTTATGATCGATAATAGCAGCGGTAATAGGCCTGTCGATGTTGTAATAACACATGGGCCACCGAAGGGAATCGTGGACTACACTAACTCTGGTGAACGTGGAGGTTCGGTAAACCTCTTTCAAGCCCTCGCTCGCTCCCGACCAAGACCATGAATGCATTGCTTTGGCCACATTCATGAAGGCTGGGGTGCAAAACTTGTTACATGGCGTGACAAAACCACCAACACGCCCTCTCACCTAACGGATATTGACAATGGCCAGTCTTTTACTATAGCGAAGTTTTCAAACATGAAAGATGGACCCAGGCAAAGCTTGAGCGGGGACGATGTGCCGATGGAATGCTTTTCCACCAGCCATTGCTCTGGGGATGACCATCCACTAAAATGGGGCTATCAGACTTTGTTTTTGAATGCTGCAATTGAGCCATCGCCCCATGGCAAAGATGACCTAAGAGATTACCTACCCATGCAGCTACCCTGGATCGTTGACCTTGAGCTCCAGTCTTCCAAGTCTACTGTACGGGAGAGATAGGCCAGTTTGGAAATTGAGCTGCTATTTATGTAGCCACCTCGCTTCGTTTTCCATTCTTTCGCCAAGAGCATTAATGGTGCTGAAAGGAATTCCAGGCAGATTTGGTCCAAGCATTCTAACGAGATACCGTTCACAATTATCATTCAACCTCGAGAAGACGGTTCTTTTTAGAAGACCGAAGGAATGAGCCCCCGTAATATAGTCTAGGGGCACTCGCAGTCTTTTTTTTTTCCAACTGAGTCGTTGTTGTTTGACTCTCTCGACTATCCTCAGCTGCGGATAAGAAAGTTGAAACAACGGACCAAACTATCGTCCTTCCTTTTTAGCCAACAGCGGGGTTGGATACTATCTTACCAGTGTTTGCGAAGCGATATGTCTTCGTTAATGAGTATCAATCAAATCGTCTTCATCTTCATAACTCATCCCATACTAGTAATGGACAGCACAAAGAGCTCCAGCACTTGAAATTCTCGCATATGATCCGTCAGATTCTCAAAAATTGGATAATATATTTGATGCGAGGCTTTGAGACTTTGCTACATGACTGATATACTAATACCTCGGTACAATTCAGAAACATTGTTCAGCTCCATTGAAATGGAGCTGAACAACGTGTTACTTTGACGTCGTCCACAGACTCGTCTTCACACAAGCTAAGACTTGGCGCTGAGTAAAAACAGAGATATAATCTTTCATTTGACCGCATGCTTGTACTGATCACAACGCCGGACATTGAGGATGTTTGATTTATATTATTCTGAATGCGCAATGGGCTTATCACATTCCAAGGATATCTTTTCAGATAGCTCACAATCCCCGCTCAGGACTTAGACCCAGATGCAAACCAAGGAAAATATATGAATGGACACTCGCAGCTGTCACTTTCTTCACAAAAACCTTAATATATTAATTTGACGAAAGAGTTCCATGGATCGCAGTGCCCCGGTAAGAAAGAACCCGGGGCAAACGCGACAGTTGAGCGACCAAAGCACCATCTAGACCATCATTCTTGGACTGATCAACACAAGCATTGCTGCACGAGCGCGGCTGTTTGGATAACGGCCTACTAGCGCGTCTCAGATTGCAAATTAGCACTCCTGGAATGAAGTCATTGATAAAGACGGTAGGCGATGTTTGATCGTCCAATCCTTCGTCAACCAGATCTCGCCAAATATCAATTCAGCGAAAATGGAAAACGGAACGAAATCCTGATCGATGTTTTCTGCTGCATATGAGGGACCCCCCTTTTAATGACTTATGCGATAATTGTGCCATTGTCTCCTTATAGCCCTGTGGGTCAGACCATGAACCCGAATTTACCCCGTCTGTTTACAATCATGCCATACTGTACGCTATTTACATACTATCATCACACGACACCAAGTGAAGAAACTTTTTCCTTTCGAGGCCACAATCAATGTTTAATATACAAACGAGTATCCGACTGGATGGTCTGTTCACTAGTGGTTTCTTTCATGCATGCGTTTTTCTGGATTTTTCTTTTTTTTTCCCTTTTCGGGACCCACTCGCACTCGGGGCCGTTAATAGCGTCCGAGCCGTTAGAACGAATCCTTTTCTTCTCAAATGATACCCTCTAACCCCCAAGAAAAGCTCTGGTTTGTATGATCATATGCTTCTTGATGGATGCCGAGTTGATCCGAGAGCTTCCCACAATGCGGTGAGTCTCACTGATCCCTGCTAGTTTCTTCCTGCTCTAGATATATCAGATGAATTAGAGTACAGAAAAGGATCATCCAAAATAAAGCCCGTATTCTCCGTGCGATGCCGTCCTGCCGTCGGCCGAGTGGGCCTAAATTCGGAAGTGCAAAGACGTTGGACCACAGCGGAGTTCGTTATGTGTCAGCTTTTAACGGTGGATCGTGGAAGCCTAGGTGTGTTGGCAGATTTGCTACGGAGTACAGATTCGATGGATCGACTCTTGGTTTTCCAAGGTTGATAAACATCTTCATCTCCTCTGCTGCCCGCGAGACCAAAGCGTATCATGGCGCACCATATATATTATATATTGAGTCTAATACGAGCGGTTAGATCCCCCTCGTGTCATCCACGTGGTCGCTTGTTTCATGATTTCATGTGACAGGTTGGCACTTCTACGGTTGAGGCCCATCGGCCCCCGGTGGAGGTTAGGTGGAGGAGATTGCAAGGATCAGCCCACATCTGCCGATTCCCTGCTTGAACTAGTCCGTAATTATACAATACTGTCATTATTGATGGTCTGATTCGACGGGATCTCTATTCTACTTCTCGAAGTACTTGTTCGCTCCATCGCTTCTAGTTTGACTAATCGTCAAGAACCGGAATGGCACTTCACTTCTGGAAGGTGACCCGCTTCCAAGGTGAGATTTCCTCTTCTAGACCACCAAATCGAGTTAAAGGGGCATCGGGTTGAGAAACGATCGTATCGTACTGGAATGGGGTTCGATTCGGATCTCACAGATGGTCACACCGGAAGTGATGTATATAAACGAACTCTGCCACGAGGTGCCCCGGTTTTACTTAGTACTTCCTTTCAAATCTTCGAACCTCTACTATCTCGGCAGTTCTGTCTTTCGGGGCTCTCTCTCCAGTCGTTCATACTTCAAGTTTTTAGAACTAGCCACTGCCTCTCACCCACAAAATGCCACATGACTACGGCCTTGGTGTCGGCTTTGAGCCGAAGCATATCGATCGAAAGGCTATCCACACCAACCTAGAGGAAAGAATCAAATATCTTCATGACTTTCTTGAATTTGGTCCAGGTAGGTCCCTTCTGTGCCCCCAACCCTCAATACATCGCTTGATCTTCGAAGACTAATAATATAATCTGATTAGCCGATATCGAAGCCCTTGCTAGCGGGTCCAAATACATCAAACAACTCATCCCTGCTGTTGTGAACCTTGTCTACAAGAAACTCCTTCAATATGATATCACTTCCCGTGCCTTCAATACTCGATCCACGGCATACTCGAAGGAGGAGGAAGAGGATTTCCTCAGTGAAGAGACACCACAAATCCAGCGACGCAAAATGTTCCTTCGCTGGTACCTCATTCGGTTATGTCAAGACCCTACCAGCATGGATTTCTGGAGATATTTAAATAAAGTGGGGTATGTCATTGAATCTAATCCCTAAGTGAAAGACCTCCGAGCTAACCCCAATCAAGAATGATGCACAGTGGCCAAGAGCGCATTCACCCTCTAAACATCGAATATGTCCACATTAGCGCCTGCATGGGTTACATCCAAGATATCTTTATGGAGGCTCTATTATCCCACCCACACCTCTCACTCCGTCGCAAACTTGCACTTGTCCGCGCTGTGAACAAAATCCTTTGGATCCAGAACGATCTCTTCGCCAAGTGGCGTGTTCGTGACGGTGAAGAATGGGCCGACGAGATGTCTATCTATAGCTTTGCATCATCCCGTGAAGGCTACATCGGCGATAAGAAGATCATTGGAGATAGCTCTGGTAGTTCTGAGGATGACCGATCCAGCATCACTAGTGTTACCCCATCCACGGCGCAAAGTGTAGCTCCGTCAACACATACTACTGATTCATCGCGGACAGCGCAAAGCGGGAATGTCAAGGCTTCGGCCTGTCCCTTCGCCGAATTTGCAAAGGGGCAATCGATGGAAACGAAAATTTGGGCAGAGGGCAAATAAAGATATTGGTTTGGTTTGGTAAACTTTTAGCGAGTGGTGGGTTTTCTTTTTGGCGTTAGATTTGCATGGGTGGAGTACTCAGTTATATTCAAATTTGAATTGAATCTCTTCTTTTCGGTTCACTGAACACATGGTGATGCATATTGTAGTTTCATTTCCTTTTTTCCAGCAAGTTCAAAAGTTATGGCAAGCTCTGATAATAATCGGAGTGGTTGAATCGGTCACTCAAATTCCGCCCAATTAGGGTTTCTTTTGTACCACAGACTCTTTCAAAGAAGTAAGTCATCCTCTCGTCCTCAATCTAAATCACAATTTCTCTAAGACTTAACGAAGGCAAAAAAGATTTCCTTACAACCTCCACTCTATCCATACTTATATACCTCTTTATATCCGAATATCCGTTACCTGGATACTCCAATCATGCGGAAATACTTCCGATGGCCCCACATTGTCCTCTCTCAATTGATCCTCCATGAACCACCTGGGTACATCGGAATATCAAAATCCAACAAAACTCGGATCAAGTCCCCCACTCTCGGCCCGCATTCAAGGCAGTTGATGATTGAACTCGTCTTTATTCTTAATTCCAAACCTTAACTCCATATTCGTCGGGGATAATCCTCTCTTATCCCGTCGCTCTCAGCTACTCTCAGCTGCTTTGCCCAAATTCCCCGCCACCCCACCCACATCTCCGTCCAATTCGGCAAGATCAGCTTAATTATTGACTCGTTAAATCCAGCCCCTCCTTACCAGCTCGACTTTCTTGCAGCACAAGTCTACAGCTCGCCATCTTCTTTTCTTACCCCCTCACCTCCATCACCAATTCCTTTCAAAATGGCAACAGATCAATCCGCGGTGACTCCGCTCATTATCAACAATGAATCTGTCGTAACTGACATCAAATTCCCCATTAACGCCCCCGCAACCGGAGAGCTCTCAAGTTATTGTGCCGGTGCCTCGGTCGACGATGCTACTCGCGCTGTTGAGGCTGCTCAGGCTGCATTCCCGGCTTGGAGCAAGACTAAGCCCTATGAGCGTCGCGATCTCTTGCTGAAGGCCGCTGACATCATGGCCTCTCGTAAGGAGGAATTCATCGCTTATCAGCGCGAGGAGACCGGTGCTGGTCGACCTTTCTCTGAACACACTTTCAATCTGGGCGTCAACTTTATCAAGGACTTCGCTGCTCGTATCTCGACTATCGAAGGTGTTGTCCCTAATGTTACCCGCGATGGTGAGGGTGCTATCGTATACAAGGAGCCCTATGGTGTGATTCTGAGCATTGCGCCTTGGTAAGATTCTTCCCACATAAATATCTGTGTCTTCCTCCAACTAGATCGTAACTTACGTGATATTTTAAATAGGAATGCCCCATTCATCCTTGGCAGTCGTGCAGTTGCTCTCCCCATCGCGGCGGGTAATACCGTCGTGCTGAAGGGCTCCGAATTCTCACCCAAGTGCTTCTGGGCTCTCGGCGATGTCTTCCGTCAGGCTGGTCTTCCTGCCGGCGTCCTGAATGTCATTCACCACCAGAGCTCCGATGCGCCTGCCGTCACCAATGCCCTTATTGCCCACCCTTATGTGCGCAAGATCAACTTCACTGGTAGCACCCTGGTTGGTTCTATCATTGCTTCTACTGCTGGCAAGTACATTAAGCCTGTTCTGCTCGAGCTGGGTGGCAAGGCATCGGCTGTTGTTCTCGACGATGCGGATCTTGACAAGGCGGCCATGAACTGCGCTCTTGGCTCATTCATGCATGTAAGTGTCACCCGGGGATTATCAAAAATGCACCCGCCACCGCATATGTGGATACATGTCGAAGATTCAAAATACTGACCCCAATTGTTCAGTCCGGTCAAATCTGCATGTCGACCGAGCGCATCGTTGTGCAGCGCAATGTTGCCGACCAATTCAAGCAAAAGTTGGCTGAGGCTGCTGAGAAGATCTTCGGCAAGGACGCTCCCGCGCCTTTCCTGGTCAACTCGGCCGCTGTCACAAAGAACAAGAAACTTGTCTCCGATGCCGTTTCCAAGGGCGCCAATCTGCTTTTCGGCGATGCTAGCGCCAACGAATCCATCGACACCAGCATGCGACCTATCGTCGTGGACGGCGTCACTAAGGACATGGACATGTACAAGACCGAGTCCTTTGGTCCGACTGTCTCTTTGTTCGTTGTTGACACAGAGGAAGATGCCATTGCTCTGGCTAACGACACTGAGTACGGTTTGACCAGCGCTTTGTTCACCACTAACCTTTTCCGCGGTCTGCGAGTAGCCAAGCAGATCGAAGCCGGGTATGTTTGACCATTAATCCTGTCCACTCTGATATTCAAACTGATTGTATTTTCTGATAGTGCTGTCCACATCAACGCCTTGACCGTGCACGATGAGCCTGTCCTACCTCACGGTGGATGGAAGAGCAGTGGCTTCGGTCGCTTTGGTGGAATCCGTGGCTATGACGAGTTCTTGCAGACTAAGACCGTCACATGGATGGAGTAAATGTAGGTGATAGACGTCAAATGATTTTGGGAGGCAGCCTGTCTTTATTGGATCTGCTGAATTTTCACTCGGATTGATCCGTCTTGGTATGGGTTTTTGGAGCGGCCCTTTGTTAGAAGACCAGTTAGGTCATGTGTTCCTTGAAGCCTTGGGCGGGACAATATATGAGATATACCCCTATTTAAATAAAAGTGTGAGCTATTGGCCCTGCCTGCCAACTAATTATGTACATAAAGTATTATCCATGCCGATGCGTCCCACTGCCACGATACAGCAATACCAAAGCAAAGCCAATACATACTGTATATACCTATATACAGTAGAAGAATTTTGATATTTTCTCTTTCATTGTATACATTCTCCGACTACAAATTGGTTTCTAGAATGATATAGTGGGAATACTTGTAGGCACAAGTATTCCTATCTGAGAACTGATCCGATGAGTTGATCTGTATCATATATCAGTTTCTGAGTTTCGTCAGTAGGAATATATCGTTCTAGAAATCAGTTTGTAGTCGGAAAACAATCAACATACATACATATGACATGTCTATATATGTATATATGTATGCATAGTAGTGAACCTTAGGACATTGTCATCCAAGTGAGGAGAGAATTACGTTCACCGTCTTTTCGGGGGATGGCGTTGAGAGTCTCGGGCTATCAGCGTCGATGTTCTCAGGTGGATCCAACTTTTACTTCTCTATACGTCGTTACCCCAAATTCTATTAGGCGCTGTGATTGCTTCGCTCGGAACTTCAATCAGTAGCACAATATGCCAGATGTATCGTTGTCAGGGCGCAATGATGATCAATAACTTTTCAATGACGATCAAGACTTTGATTCTCCTCATTCCAGTGCGGATGAAGAATATGAGTCTGACGAACCACCCGCGTTGAAATCAGATGTCCAGAAACTGAAAGACTGCGCTTCAAAAGTTGCATCTGCCCGCTGTGTCAATGTTCGAAAGTTCGCCCGCGGGATATACCATGATATTTTTCTTCTCGATTTCGAACCCAGCCCAGATACAATCGTGGAAATTGCTACAGCGCGGAATTTATGTATCGCAAGGCTAACCCGTCGCGAAGAACCTGTTGCAAAAGCAACTAGTGAACTCGCTACCATGAAGTATGTCAAAGACCACTCGTCGATTCCAGTGGCCAAAATTTTCTATCAGGACTTGTCCCCCGATAACCAGGTCGGCGCTCCCTTTGTTCTATAACCTCTGGGGGAATCTACTGTTGGAGCACAAGAAGGATGTCCTTACCCAGATAGCTCATGTTTTGACTAAATTGGCAACCTTTCGTTTCGATGAGATTGGCAGTTTACAGGAATACGGAGTAGGTCCACTCGTGAGGCCTTCTCTCTCTGGAAAGGATAAGCCATTCTCGTCGACTATGGAGTACTTAAGCGCTTTTTTTTCAGGAGGACACCGTGGAAAATCCCGAGCTCAAAGGTCTTTACCACCAGGTCAAGCAAGAATTGGAAAAATATTTTTCTACAAAGTCTGACGCATCGTGTCTGAATGCGAATACTCGGCGAAGAGCGGATTCGGGTTTCTCGGTGTGATATATGGGGTGTCGTCGAAGTCCTGGAGAGAGTACTCACAGAAGACATGATCACACGGGAGCCGGTCCTGGCCGCCCCGAAGAAGCAAGCATAGCAGACATTTGTTTGTCTGATATCTTGCATAACAAGGCCGTTAATTATACGCGGGAAGCTATTCAGCAACCGAAGCTCTTCCAAGTTTTCCCGATGGGTCTCAGCTGCATATTGGTGCCATTGGCGTCGACTGAGCGGTGCCTTAGAGTTGAAATCTCGCATCACTTGATGAACCGCGGCCTCGACCATAACAAGGTAGCTCTTCGAATCAAAACCGGGATTCAAGAATAATGCTTCTTTGAGTAATCCGCCAGATTTGCTTTGATGGCCCTGGGCATGACCATTTTGAGTGAAATCCCGACCACAATCATGATACTGGATCCATTCGCAGAGAGAAAGATGATGCAGTCTTCTGAAAAAGAGGTCGAGAGTATACAAAATCGAGACCAAAAACTTGGCCATTTTGACGGTTTTTTTCTTTTGAGATAATACTGACATATCCCAGCATTACTTTCAGATACTTTCAGATATCCAAAATCTAGAAAAGGAACCATCTGTAGCAGACAAATAATCTAATTTACAGAATAACCCTAACACGGTTGCGTTAGTAGAAGTAGACCATAGCCTCTGAAGGTTGGCAGAACCTTGTAGCAAGGAACTTCGAGAAAGAAGGTCAAGATAGAAGTGCAATTCGGAATCAGAAACAATTTTTCCTTTTGAAAGGTTCCCATTTCAGTCGCACGTTCATTTCAGCAGATACATTCTCGAGCGAGAGCAAAGAGGCCATATTTTACTACTCGTTTTTAAGTGGCAAAGTTCGATTCAACCAGAGGACGAGATTTTGAAGCCTGAATATTGATGCAGAATATTCATTGATGGCTGCGCTTGTTGATTTCTTCCAGCATTCGTCGATTGTTCATTCTATCAATGAGTGATCAACTAGCAGTTAGTAGAAATAGTGCAATGAGGGCAATTCGAGCTAGGGCACAGCGGGTCTGCGATACTACTCGCATACTAGGCCCTAGCAAGATACAGTTCAGGTAGCGAAATACCGCTCATTTCATTCCACGAAATCCCATCGACTGGATTTTCTTTCAGCGGCAGTAGGGTCAATATCAAGTCGAATTATACGTGCGTCGGAGACTAAACATCGCGAATCCTTTTCCGAACAGTAATCCCTTTGAGATTGGAGAATGGTCGAGACCTGGAAGAAACAGGTATCTAATTTTAGCCTAACTTTTAGAGAGATTTTTCCTTCTCTAAACTCAAGGCAGCGTGGTGGAATTATCAGTAGGCTCTCAAGCAAAACTCCCACCAGAGGATGCATCCCTGTAATTCCCTGAGAGTTGTTCTATAGGTCATAATGAGCCTCTGATAATTAAATTAAATTCCTGATCCACTTGTCTCATCCATTGCAATGATTCTAGAATGCAGGATCAGTTCAACCCCCCGAACATTAACTAGATAAGACCAATTATTGAGCATCGAACCGGTGAGGCTCTAACGAAGGGTTGGCTTTGGGTAGCCAGAATCGGCCGCAAACACCCCGACGTCCTACCGACGACGAAATCTAATTGGGAGAAAGTCCCACTCTTCTTTGGGGCCGATGTGATAACTCAGTCCTTTAGGCCCGCAATAGCGCCCCGAAGTAACCCCATTGACAAGGGTGGCAGACCCGACCTCGCCAGAGGTTACCTCACGACGGGTCTAGATGGAGAATGACCCTATGTATCCATCGGTGGCGCATCGGAGGGAATACTGTACGGAGTACATTGTGTGAATACAAAAGCTAGTACGACGCCGTCGCATGGTGCAATTGGCGGTATGGTAGATTCGGCGGAAGAACCAATAGCCTGTCATGCATATGTGGTAGACCTAACGTGATGAAATATTAGAGCAAATGACGAGTCTTGGGCGAACACTTGGACGAGTGCGAAAAGCCTTCAGCCATGCTGACAATGTCTTAGTTGAGGCGCTCGTATTCAACATACATAAGCACAATTTCTGCACTGTATGTACAGTGGCGGGAGTCTGGCTCGGAGTTAGCAGTAAAAGGAGCCATTTGCCTTTGCCTTTGCCTCCGTGCCTGGTACCTGCATTGAAGCCAAGAAAGGCCAATTTCCTTGACCAGCGAAGCACCGAGCTCGCCAACACTGGTTGCTGGAATCTCCCGCACTCGGACCGCCGACCCACGTAGAACCCCCAAAGGAACCAGAAACCTGTTTACGGGGGGTCTAGCGGTGAATTGTCCCTGCAGGAGCAAAGACAACTGCAGGTAAAAGTGCGAGAGCAGTTTTTTATTTCGTTCATACATAAACCGGGCTCCACGAGAAGATCGAGATTCAACGCTAGTCAGGGAAGGAAGATATCCGATGCAAAGAGGCTGAATGGAGTTTGCCCCATTAACGAGGTCATAGTAGTTAGTACACGGAGTGGGGGACAAAAGTAGCAAAAGTGTACGAAATGGAGTCGACTGCGTCTATTTTGAGCGTGGGATTCACCGAATCCCATGGATGAGTTGCCAATAGCGCGGAGGATGCTCCGTCGGGAAATCTCTCCAGGACAGTACGGAGAATGCCGTACAGTGCACAAAGAGAGTGTGTTGGACATGCTCGGACTCTATTGGAAGAGACTAAAAGAGAGACTAAAATGCTCCGTCCATTGGTGAAGTGTGACTGGATGTGAAAGAGGAAAAAGCCCCTCCCCACCACCACGCGAAAAGGTCAGGAACAGGAAGTCCGTAAAGCACCGGCAAATCACCGTGCGCGGCGTGAGACAATCCAAATTTCCAGGGCGGAACACGATCGATACGGAACAGCCACACTTTGGATGAGCAGCACGCAACAACAGTCCCCTGATCAACGGCTGATCCTTTCCGATGACATCGTCAATCCGACGAACCGGTGGGATCGGCAGCGGGACAGAGGCGGATTCAGAATGGTGATGGGTTAGGTTTGGGGAGGCCCGCTTGGATGATATTCAGGAGAGTACACCGTCTAATTCAACATTGATGTCTTCCGTACATAGTACACTGTGTGTATGCCTGTATCAAAGTTATTTTGAGACCGAAGACGGAGTAGGCAGGTCAGGCATTCGAAGGTGGAAATGAGATTGTTCCTTGAAGGATTTGATTGGAAGAAAAGAAATGAGCAAAAGAAAAGCGAACAGCTGCAGGGACAATACGACAATACAGTATTGATATTACAATACGGAGAATATCAACATAGCACAGTAAAGTATACATACATACTACATAGTACAGCAGATATGTAGAATGGATTGATGAGACAATGAATTCCATTTATAATTGCAAGATTGTAGAATGATGAATTGATTTCAAAATCACACTGAATTATGAAGAGATGCCTAATATCTTTAATTAAGGAGAGAGTGCCCCATTCTTGGGAAATTTCCTTCATACTTTGGGTTTAGCTTCGGAATGGATTGTTTACAGAACAACTTCAAGGGATATTGTTATGACAGTAAACTACATTCTCATTTCTTCTATTCTATATAGTGCGTAGAATTCTACATATCTACAACTGTATACTTTTAAATAAATACAGTTGTATTCATCTGATCAGTATCGCTGAATTATCAACGGTAAGGCTCCGCCATGCAGCCTACACTAAAATACACGCTAAGGTACAACCGGCATAAACTAAATCATCCACGAGCCACAGCCCCACGAGGGTACCATTGTACTCCGTATCGAGTCAAGATAATACAGATTGTAGGAGTATTGATGTACGGAGTATACAGAATTAGATTCAATTCCAATCCCCAAGGTTGAGGATAGTCATACATCGTGAATATAGTGGCAAGTGGATCAAGATCTATACTTATCTATCCCGTGTATACTGTATCCTATTCTTATACATCTCAACTCATGTCTCGCTGCGCCTCTTAATTTCCTCAATCTCATCCTCGCTTGTAAAAGTAGGCTTTCGATGCCGACCCACTCCTAAAGTCATCCCTGCAAGCCTTCCACGATGACTGGTGGTGTGCCTGGTTCCTGCGGGGGTCCCCCCTCCACTCCGAGAGAAAGTAGAAATGTACTTCCCTCCCCTTCTTCTCCTCTTCTCTTCTCTTTCTCTCTTCTCTCCTTCAACCCGTCGTTCTTTCAACCCAAGTCATTCGTTGCTCCTAAAGCGTTTTATCGCTTTTCCAATTCTTTTCCCAACTCAAGTCATTCTTTGCTTCTACAGCTTCTAAAATCTTCCAAGTCACCATGCGTTTCTCCACTGGTACTATCATCTCCTCCCTCGTCGCCCTCGCTGCGGCCCTCACCGAGCCCGACTACACCAAGGGCCCCCAGGGCAATGCTGTTCGCGCTCCCGGTCTGAACGACCAGGTCCCTGAGGGTGCTCCCTACGAGATCAAGTGGGACCCTACTCTCGGTGACAAGGTCTCCCTGGTCCTTCTGCGCGGCCCTTCCTCCAACGTTAAGCCCCTCGAGACTATCGTTGAGAACATCGACAACACTGGTCACTACACCTGGACCCCCGGCTACAACCTGACCCCCGACACCACCCACTATGGTCTCCTGATCGTCGTCGAGGGCACCGGTGCTTACCAATGGTCCTCCCAGTTCGGTATCTCCAAGGGTTCTGGCTCCGGCTCTGGTGCTTCCACCACCACCGCCGCTGGCTCTGGCTCTGGCGCTCAGTCCACTGTCACCGTCATCGAGGACGTGACCACCACTTACTGCCCTGAGAGCGAGACTGCTACCCCTACCGCCACCCCTACTTCCTCCAAGCACACCATCGTGACTGTCATTGACAACGTTACCACCACTTACTGCCCTGAGGATGAGGCCTCCTCCACTCCCGTTGCTCCCGTCACCTCCGCCAGCCCCGTTGCTCCCTCTTACTCTACCCAGGTTGAGAGCATCGTCGTCACCACCACCGAGTGCCCCGAGGAGTCCTCCACCGCCCCCGTTGTCCCCGTCACCACTGCTCCCGTTGCCAGCAGCAGCCGTGTTCCCCACGTCCCCTCCGCCAGCAGCACCCTGAAGAGCACCCCTCTGGCTGTTGCCCCTACCGGTACTGCCTCCGCCACTCCCTCCGCCACCCCCGCCTTCAACGGTGCTGGCCGTACCTCCATCAGCCTCGGCGCTGTTATGGCTGGTCTCTTCGCCGTTCTGGCCTTCTAAACGGGTCATCTACCCCCTTTTTTGACTGATGGGATTATGTGACCTGGGTGTCCTATTTTCCTTTTTGTCTTATCTTTCTGTATGAGTTTTTCCCATGATTCTCCAGTTGTTAAACTCTTTTAATCTCCTTTTGCATTCTGTGAAATGCAAAGGTGGTAATCTGGACGGACTTAAGAGGATTGACAAATTTACTTTATGGACCTTTTTTTTACCTTTTATTTTTATTCCCCCTTTGACCTTGACCTTTGTCGACTTTGTCGGCCTGGACTGAGCTTTGCGTTTTGTACAATGTGTTGTTTTATTCTCCAATGTATCTTCAAGGGAATCAAGTCAGCTTATGCTTGTAATGACATGCTTTACGCTTTATCTGATTTGTCTTTCTCATGTAGTTATCGTGTAGCACAGGATGATAAGATCCCCTCTGTGGCCAAGTAAGCACGCGTATTTGAGACTGGCATTGAAGATATTCATCGTGAGTACCCTCAATCATTTACAAAGTTTCGGGCTCGATGTCTTACTGGCGTGTTGGAAGTCAACGGTTCTCCGATAAATCTCAGCCATGTAGTCGAATTTAAAACGTCTACCTGATCGATCGGTATATCTGACACCCCCGAAGCCAAGCGGGTACTGAGCCGCACCGCGAAGCATAATTTAAGTTGTTCCGCGTAAACCGCGGACAAAAACGGTCGTTTCAGATAGATCATCGGCGGATGAGTCGCCGGCGATCGTAGCATGACTTGAACGTAACACATATCGTACAAACAGTTAATACTAATCAGCATAACGCGCCCGGGAAAATTAATATTTCCAAAGAAATCGAGTAAATAAAATCAAGAAATATTGATCATTACCAAACTCTTCGAAAATCCAATCATCGCGCCAGCAACAAGAAAATATACTTCCTAATCGGGACTCTCACCCTTGGTTTGGTTTAGTACATATTCACGTGACCCGCGATAACAACTTAGTCGATAAGGATTTTTCGGCGACCGCCACGCAGCAAGTGGAACAGCCGATTCTCGAAAACACGTTCAACGCTCGAATCCAGTGCTGCAGGCAGTACGCGAAACATCACGGGATACTTTCACATTTTCGATATGGCTCAGGGACTTTTGAAGAAGAGTAAGCCTAGTACGGCGGCGACGAAACGGTACGTTTGGGCGGGTTCTGGGTATCCTTGGTGCGATTTTGGGGGGTTACTTGTTTGGAGAGTTGAGCTTGGAATGGAGAGGAAGAAGGAGAGAAGTGGAAGAAGGAAAATAGGAACGAGGATGAAAGAATGAAAAGCTAATGTCTTTCAGTGGTGCAAATGCCAGAACAAAGCCCGGTCCTCGCCAGGTTGCTCCCAAGAAACAAGGTCTAATCAAACAAGCAAAGTTGAACAAGGTATGTCCTAGGCCGACCTCATTGCTTGCACTTGCAGTGCATATCAGACCACGACTAACCAGCTGGTAGAAACTTACATCCGGTCTCGTCGCGAAGACGGAACGAAGCCTTGCTTCTAAGGCGGGACATTTGGAGATGTTGACTGGTGGAAAGAAGGAGCGGTTGGAGAAGGAGAAGAAGAAGCATGCTGGGAGTAAATGAGTGGATGCATATATACTGCTTTAGTTCTCGTGCATGGTAGACTGGGTATGACATGTCTGGGTTTTGGTTTGGGGGAAATTCCTGCCAGAAGCGGATTGCCGTCTTGTCGATTGTGCTACGATATATTAATTCGATACCCCGTTCAAGTTCTCATTTTGCTTGAGTAGTGCTATTGAAGACAGTGTTACTACCTAAGTAACCTTCAGGTTACATGGAGAAGTTGTACTATGCTCCATAACTGGTACTTTTATTACCGGAGTTACTTCTAGGTTGTATAAATCTTGGCTCTATTGAATGTATATGATATGAAATGTATACAAGAACCAGTCCGCCAAAACATGAAGTGATAATCGACATTGCTGGCGAAATTCGTGAATCATAAACAAGTAGTGTATCAGTCGTGATGCGTAGAAGACAAACAGAAATATGAACAAGCCCGCGAATATAAACAAAGATATAACGAGATCAGACAGAAAATGAAAAATGTAACAGAAAAAAAAAAGGGTATCTATAAGTCCAACTCCAATAACCAGTGCCGATCCGTTCCATAAATTATACTGCCGCTTGAAAGAGTATCTCAGAATTTGGACACTTGACTAGGAACACGAACACCAGCTTGTTCGATCAATTCCTGTCCGTGTTCCATCCAATTCTGGAAACCACCATCAGATGGATCAGATGGGAAATCATCCCATACTGCGTTCTCCGAGTCCGCGTACGAAGACCAGGTACCCTTGGGAACATCGGAGGAAGACCACGATGGGAGCTTAGCTAAAACGCAGGTATAATATACGTAGAGGATGCGGCAAAGCAGCTCGACTCGGTCAACGTAGTGTTGCTGGGAGGGATCGGGGTTTTGTCCACCGTCACCTAGGCGTTTCCACCATGAGCAACGCCACCGCAATGATAACAGGATATGGCCGAGTTCGTTGAGGAAGCGGATGTGCGTTTCGTGCGAGATTTGCTTCCATTTGATATTGTAGAAGTCTCGCTCTAATTTGCGGAATCCCTCGACTTCCATCATGCGACAAACGATGCGGGAAAGTTGGGCCGCAAGCAGGATATCGCGTCGGTCTTCGGGGTTGTTTATGTCCATTGAGCGTTCTTGGCCGTTGGAGTCTAATGGTACAAAAGTGTATCGCGCACGGCTGGGCATGTTGTTCCATTGGGAGAGGAGTGTCTAGAAAACTTGTTAGTTTATGATATCACGTTTTGCACTGAACGAGTGAACTCACGTATGCTTGGTTCATCGGATCGCAGTCTTTAACACAGCTCAGCCAATTCTTCGACTTGTCCTTGGAATCGACAATCCGTCGATCAATGAACTCGAGGAAGGTTGACTTCGAGTTGCCATTGTACTCGCTGAGACTCTTCAGGAATTTGTATGTTTCCCCAAGATCGAGGACATAGAGAGAGCCCCAGGCTTGGCTGGCACGGATATTGAATCGGCCCTGGCGCTCCGAGAGGAATGACAAGAGTTGAGTCATGTCAAATTCTGTCGGAATTTCCATTCGAACTCTGCCACTACCGTCCAGCGTGGGATGGTTGACAGCTCGTTGAGCTGGAAAATGTTAGTTTCGCAGCTAACTCTCACGAGCAAGGAAGATACTCACAGATATAATTACATGTTCCAAATTCCACAATGCTAGAGAAGCATGCTCGAGCACAAGGTTGCTCGTGAAGAGTTGGGCGACAGGCGTCGCAAGGTGAGCTTCCATCACACTGTTGACCTGAATTAGCCTCGTTCAGAGAAGATACTTTGCTCATAATACTAACCTTGCGCTTGTTCAATCTGCATTGGACACAAGTGTCCTTGTTCTTTCGACGCAGTCCCGCATTAGCACGTCCAACCATGCTCAGCGGACCCTTACGCCGTGCTCCACGTGGAGGAGAAACAAAGTCTGCTGACGCAATTGAGCCACCTTGGCCATCTTCCTGGACAATCTGCAAGGGCTTAGCCTGGCCTTGATCAATCGACTGAGAGTTTCTGTTCTTGCGCTTGCGCACAGTAGCAACGGACTGCATTGCAAGAGGCATGGGTCGGCCCGAGGCACGTTGGCCTGCGGACGAAGAGGCGCGAGATCGAGACGGAATATTACCGAGGATTGACTCAGAAGGGTTTTCGCTGACCATGAAGGCCGTGGTACCGGGTACAGACGTCTCTGGAGAGCTGTGATCGGGAGTCGCGATTTTCCAATGGTCATCTTGTCGATCAACAAAAGCCGGGGGGTCCTCACTTGTCGCAGAGTAAGAACACTCGTAGAGACCGGAAACATCACCTGATACGGAAGAGTTCTCCGACTTGAAATGGAACGCCTCTGGCGCAGGTTTGGCGTGCGGCTGCGGTACTGGCGATGTTTGGAGCGAAGTGGGGGTCATCTGAGTCACGGGTAACTGCGATTCCAGGTTGTTGATCCAGCGCGATTCGAGGGCTCTCATGGAAGGCGGATAATGCCCTTTGGGGTTATTCTGCGTATTGATTGCCAGCGGCACCGTTCCCTGGCCTGCCATGTTTTCGATCGGAATCCCGGAAGACATCTCTGGCCACTGCTCCATCATCGGAAACGACGGGGGTACCTGCTGAAACATCATTGCCTCTGCCGAAGCATCCGGAAAACCCTGTCCCTGGGGAATCTCGCCCACATCGTCGACAATCACTGCACCAGTGGGATTGTTGGGAGCTTTGCTGTATGGGTACATAACTGGCGCTTCGAGGGACATGCTGGCAGCTACAGAGTTGAACAGCTGGAAATGCGGCCACGTTTCATCGGCGTGAAAATTATCTTCAGTGGATGATGGGATGGTACGAGGACTGATAGTCCCACTGCCGGTGCCCTCGACATAGTGAAAATTCTCGTTGGTCACATCGCGTTTTCTGTAATGCCATATAACGAGTCAGTCTGTCGTCCCTGGTTTTGTCTCTCTTCTCGGTCTCTCCTGAACAGCAGCCACCGGGCGAAAGACAGAGGAAAATAAGAGAAAATGCGCACCTGTTTTGCAGATCTCGCGATCGGTCCAGTAGAGGGTTAGTTAGAGGATCATGGAAGGCGCCTAAATCGGCAACATCGGCGCACTGGCTGGATTCCTGGCTGGTATCCCACTCAGGAGGCTGGTCGTAGCCTAAATGTTCCCACGAAGTGACAGAGAAGGCGCCGTCAGTTTGCCAATTATCCAGAATCTTGGGGTCAATCCCCGCAGCAGTTGCAGCGCTTCCAGCGTCCATACAGGGTATACGCGGAGGCAGCGGGTTGGCGTTGAGGAGGCCGGACAAAGATCGCAGAAAAAAAAAAGTGAGACCCTTTTTTTTCAGCGACTTTGTAGATGAGATAGATTCGAGAGGCAGCAGCGATAGACGAGACGAGACGAGACGAGACGAGACGAGGGAGTGGTAGATGGGAAGATGGAAGAGAAGAAGGCAGAGGGGAAGAAGATGACGATTCCCCACCACAAAGTTTTGCGCGGATCGCTCAGACCGTGCAGCAGCAGTCTTGTACCAGGTACAGTTTGGTATACACTGGCCAGCTTATAAATTGATTTTTTTTTCAGTCAGTATTCTATTTATGACTATTGCTTTACGTTTATATTCTCTATATAATATATTATTATAATATTCAAGTATTATCATCATATATTTATTATACCACTGTATGTACTGCTATAGGAGTATACACGGACTGATGATCGCCGAGCCAACAAGGTGGACTGATCTTACGCGAGCCGATCACAAATTGATAACAGGCAGTCCCAACAGTATCCACTCATACAGTAGGTTACTCTCCTATGGTAAACTGCAGCCAGGAACGTGCAAGTCTACTTTCTGCAGTCCCCGAGTAGTTTCGAGTATGATTAGTCATGGTTTGTTAGTCATACTTTGTATCCCAGTTCGGAATAGTGTGCTTTTTATATAGTGCCGTTAGTTACCTACACTTGACTACAATGAACTACAGACTGCTGCTATACTATATGTAGATACATTACTGTAATAAGTTGGCTATTCTATAGATCAGAGTATTTATCTGACTCTATATACTTTGCTATCTATCGTTGCCATCGTCTACTATTCTCGTACTATACTATACTATAACTAATGACTGCACATAACTATGTGCAACTGACTATAAAACTCTGCTCACCGAGACTCCATCCGGCCCAACTGCCGCCCCCCCGCAACCCGAACAGCTTCACCGTGTCATCCCCATTCGGCCTACCGGTGCGGTGCTCTATGCCAATGGCAATTTTCTAATCCAACTGAGCCTAATGGCTCAATCCTTAGCCAGTTCTCCATAAGTACTCCTGGTGGTCCTTGCTTTTCTCCGTGATCCCCAACTTCATGAAATATTTGGAGTACTCCAGAATTACTACATACTACTACTAGTATTACCTCAGTGGCTAGTTACTGCGGACTACTACAACTACAACTATATTCGATAGCCGAGGACTGCGCCGATATCCCACTTCCCGTCATGCATATACTAGTAAGTATCACGAGACCTTTCTTTTCTTTTCTGCGCCAAAACAACCAGAAAAAAAAAAAGAAAGAAAAAGAAAAAGAACGATCGATTTGTATCATCTTATCTCTAACACTGGCACCACACTACAGGTCGTCAATGACGATGGCCCGCCAAACGTGCGCCTCTCACCCTACGTCCGTCCACTCGTCGATGAACTCCAATCCGCTGGCCACTATGTCTCCGTCGCAATCCCCGCCGCCTCACGCTCTTGGATCGGCAAAGCCCACCTCATCGAAGCTGAACTAACAGCACACTCCGTCCACCCAGATTCCTTCAACCCTGACGGAACCTGGGACTCATCCTACAAGCCGGACAACACCAACACCACCACCACCCAGTCCGACTGGATCGTCATTGAAAATGGTACTCCAGCCAGTTGCGCCCAACTAGGCCTCTACAACCTCTTCACAGACAAACCACCCATCGACCTAGTAATCTCCGGTCCAAACCACGGCCGCAACGCCTCAACAATCTACAATTTATCCTCCGGTACCGTCGGCGGAGCCCTGGAAGCTGTATTCTGCGGAAAACGCGGAATAGCAATCTCCTTCGGAAGCAAAGATCCGCAACCATCCAACATTATCTTTGCAGCGGCGAGACTGGCCGTGCGAGTTGTGGGTCATTTATGGCGGAATTGGGATGAGCGCGTGGAATTGTATAATATCAATATTCCCATGCGCGAGGATGTCGAGTCTCAGCCTGTTCTTTATACGCAAACTTTACCTTATTATTGGTCTCGAGGCTGTCTTTATGCTGAGGTTGGGGGGAAGAAGGAGGTTGAGAAAGAGAAGATGAATGGGTTTTTGAATGGAGTGTCGAATGGTGATGGTCATGATCATGGTCATGTTAATGGTTTGCATGAAGCTAATGGTGTTAATGGGGTTCATGAGAACAATGTGTCTAAACAGCGTCTATTCAAATGGTCTGCTGATTTGTCTGATATGAAGAAGAGGTTGCAAGAAAGTGAGGAGGGAACTGATGCGCATACCGTTTTGAATGGTTCTACTAGGTTTGTTCTTCCCATTTATCTGTGTGGTGTTTCGGTACTAATCATGGTGTATAGTGTTACTGCATTGCGGGCCAATTTCTGGCACGTCCCTGGTTTGGATGGACCGTTGGATCTTGAGCAGTGAACAGTGAACAGGTTGGAGTTGAGATATGGTATCCCAGTTACGGGCTGCCAATACGTTAATATTCTCTATCATTCCTGGCGCAAAGCATTGATATTCAAATCGGAATGCTAAGTATAGAGGGTTTATACTTGTACATAGAACTATACGTGAAGCATTTCATTTACCATTGAACTATCACCAAACCGCCTGGTTCAAACTATCAAAGTGACAAACGTCATAGCAGAGATACGAGGAGAGACATAGGTATAGACAAACAATGCTGTACCTACAAAGCGCGTGCAGCCTCGCCTGCGCCACTTTCAACGGTCGTCGCCTGCTCAGCTCTCATCTTTCCCTTGCCCACGCCTCCCTCACCAACTCCCATACGGCGAGCGACATATCGCTGCGCAACAACACCAGTCGCAAGCGAGAGCGTTTCCTCGATCCATTCAGCAGCCCACTCCCGCGGATCCACGCCTCCACTCTCGACGATCTCGGCGATGGCCTCGGGGACAACGGCGCGTGGGATCTCTGCATCTTCGGCATCCGGATTCTCGACCACCGGGGCCGACGCATCCAGCCATTCAATCCACTTCTGAGGCACGGCCTGGGAAATGGTGTGGAATGCAATGCCATGGACTGGGTCGTGAAGATATAATGCGAAAGATATTTCTTCTTCGGATTCGGGGGTCTCAACTGCTCCAGGTGTGTTGGACTTCTCTTTCTCGCCCGATGCACCGGCTTGGAAGAGATCCTTCGAGACAGTCTGAGTGATGGCCTGGATGGCCAGGAAGATATCACTACTGCGAACGGGGTTTGATTCGCTCAGGACCTCAGTAGCCTGTTTCGCCGCTTCCTCGATGCCACCCCGTGAAGAGAAGTATTCTGTAGCATATGACTCGGCGCTAGCGCGAGCTAATTTGGACGCTTCAACTGTACCGGGTACAGCGTTAATCGTTCGCGGAGTTCCTGGAGTTACTGTCCGCCACCAGGGTCCATCGCCCCATCCTGCACTAGAAATGTAACCGCCAACGTCGAGGCCGCGCTTGGGGGATGATTCCTGGCCCCGCTGAATAACTAAGAGGTCACCGCCCTCGACCTGCGCCATCACGCGCGAAAAGACGGCGTACACCAGTGGGTCCACACCAGGATAACCAGAGAGGTCGTGAGTAACATGGATTTGAAGACGTTCGTGAGAGGAAATAGGAGGTGCAAGAGTGTGAATAAGATTGGTGAAGGTTGGGATTGCCATGCTGCGAAGTTCGCCGCCTACAATTTGAATATTAGTGAACTGTGTAAAATAGGTTGGATTAATTGCAGGAAATAAGTACCGAAATCTCTCAAAGCTCCAACATTGCCCTTCATTTGCTGCGCCCAGCGCTGGGCTTCCTCGTTGTTTTGGATCTCCTTTACAGCAGCTTCGGCCTGCTTCATGGCTGCGGTTGCGGTTGCGCTAGCAGTTGCGAAGATACCTCCCCACCAACCACCACCTTCAGACTGCTGCTGTTGCGAAGCATCTTCGGTTTCTTGTTTGGGCGGTTCAGCTTTAGCACCTGTACGAGAAGACCGGCCTGTGTCCTCTGACTGACGCGCCTTGTCCTCACTGGTTCGCTCGATTGTCGCACTGGGACGCGGAGACCGTGTCGAGGATCGAGGCTTGTCTATCGATAACCGAGGAGTACCTGGCCCACTGCTAGGTCGCTGTGTAGCTAGGTTATCCAGTTCGGTGAGGATATCCTCCTGTGCGGCTTTGGCATTGTCGGGCGTTGGAGCAGCGGGTGCTGGGGTGGGCTTGGAAGCAGACTCGGACTGGTCGACGCCGAGATTGTCGAACTGAGCTAGAAGCTCGTCGCTTGTGGGTTTGGCTCCCTTTGGAGGCATGGTGTTTGGAGAACGAGGGGATGTTCAGGAGAGGTGACGACACCGTTTGTTTGGAGCTCCCAAAGCGGCAGTGGAGACTAGCGCCAAGACTAACTGCATTGCGTATGGCAGATGGCTATGCATGATCAGCAAGTGAACATCGCTATAGATATCACCAGAATAACAGGTTGCAGGCATTCATATGATTTGATTTGAAGTTCAGCAGATTGTTGCACGCCTGAGCTGAAATTTTCAAAATCCCATGAGCATCTCAGCTTATCCAGTAGTACTAGATTGATCTAGATGTAGCGTCTTCGAAGGTGCAATCTAAATATATATAAATAGGCAGAATTTCAGATCCGTCATATCTGGACACGGGAGCTTGATGATTGTAACTACTCTTACTAGTAGTAGTTGAACACATTACACGAGTTTGATCTTCGACTCACTTCTACTAACTGCCCAATTAGTAGGTGTACTGCAGCGTACCCTAAGGCGACAGTTGAATTTGGATATCCAGATACTAATCCAAGTTAAGATAGACACCCCCCGAGATTAATAGTCCAACCTTATAGTATTAAAGCTAAACAATGCTGAAACATCCGAATCCACTACTAATAAAACCACCGAGACTATTGTTAGTTGTAGCCTGAAACCCGAGTCCCAATCATCGAACCCGACTGGAAAGACCAACGGAACCCTGAAGCCGACACCCTCGGCATCGCAGTATCGGACCGCATCCCGGAGCCGCTGCGGGACGCGGGGTTATAAAACAACTTGCAATAGTCTCCCCAAATCTAAATTCCTTTAACCTCCCCGCATATCGGCATTCCAATAAAGTCTCACTGACCATTACAGCCACAATAATCTACCAATCGAGTCCGTCAATCTCAGAAATATACCTCAATAGCACTAACTTCTTAACACCTTCCCCAGATCCCCACCATGCGTCTTCCATACGTCCCAGATCCCCCACCAACAAATACCCCCGATGAAGCCAGAATTCTTTCAAACGTTCAAGCCCGCCGAGCACCTAACCCACTTCTTCCCCTCGACCTAGCTCTCCTCCATTCATTCCCCGTAGCCGACGGCTGGAACTCTTTTATCGGAGCGATTCGCACTCGAACGAGTCTCTCAACAATTACGCGGGAGCTAGCGATTTGTCGCGTTGCAGTTGTCAATGGCGCATTATTTGAATGGGAACAACATGCACCTTTACTCAGTGAAGGGGGTTTGAGCGAGGAGGCGTTGAAGATTGTTGGAGATGCTGGGGCGGATTTCTCGGAGGGTTCTTGTGGGGGGGTTTTGAATGCGGAGCAGAGGGCTGTGTTGAGGTATACAGATGCGATGACGAAGAATGTTTCTGTTCCTGATGGGGTTTTTGAGGAGTTGAGGGGTTGTTTTGGGGAGAAGGAAGTTGTGGAAATTACGGCGACTGTTGCGGCGTATAATTGTGTGAGTCGATTTTTGGTGGCGCTTGATGTTGGAGAGAAGAATGGGAGTCATTGAAGTGGTTTAGCATTGGTAGAAAGGAAGGTTGCGAGTATATACTTTGAAGTTATCGTGATTGTAGGTTGGTTGTAGAGCGATGTTACCAGCATAGATACTCAAGAATTGATTCGACTTTGTTGTACTTGGATAATAGGAGAGTAGTCAGTAAGGTGCTAATATCTGACTAGAGGATCACTATTAATAATGACTAGAGGAAAGATTGGTAGTGTAATCATACTACTAGTAGTCGAGAATGAAAGCATACACTCTATTCATTAACTGGAGCTTGGACTTATCTTTGGCTAACATTGACATCGGGCCATGATTCTACTCGGAATCGGCGATATTGATCACACGAGTTGACCGCTGACACCTAGTGGTATAGTCATCGCGTCAATATGCTTAACAGTAATAGAGCAGCAGGTAAGAAAACCCTGGAGTACTACTGGTAGTACTAGTAACCCATTGGTAGAATTAAGTTACCAAGTACTGCAAGTTGAATATCCAAGCTGGATTTCGCCCCAGAGTAGCAGCATCCCCGGGTGTTGACGTCAGGGTGCAGGGATATAAATGAGTCTCCAGAACTAGCTTAATATTGATACTTGTGTAGTGACACTATAATTAGTTAGTACTAGTATTGGTATCGAGATAATCACTAGTTGACTATTACTAGTACTATGTATTCCGACGGGTATGACTGGATAGACCGGACTACTAGAAATGGTAGTAAATATTCTCCGGTCTCTATAACCCTAGTTCTACATTCGACTACGAGCAGGCTGTATAAGTATGGTATATTATACATGGTATTAACTAGCACTGTAATAGTAGTAAGCACTTAAGGAGTACTTAGATGCTGCTGGAAACGGAGAATACGATGGAAGGTCTGGAGGTCCGTGCTGGATCGGATCAAGGGGGCAACAAAGAATGGGACACACCGTAAGGACAGTTGTCTGCGATCTTATCTGGTAATGAAAACATAAGTAGTGCGCTATTATTCTGCTCTATGAGAACTGGTTACTATATTTTGTTGCTATTATGCTATACGCTACTACTGATAGATGTTTATTGCGGTCAAGTTGAAGCCCTGGAGAATTAGTGATCTTGTGGCAGATGACCCTTGCGCGACAACAATTCCCTACTATTATTTCTACTTACTAATATTGACATTGCAATAGTTAACTATACTATTTATACAGAGTGGTGGTATTAGTAGTAGTAGTAGTGAATATAGTAATAGTCGTAATAATAGTCAGTCAGGTATAAAGTCATAGATCTGATTAACTATAGACTAAAGCGAGTGCTTGGTATTGACAGCTTATTATAATGGCTAGTAGTATAATATATACTATAAATAGACTCTACTCTATATTTTATCAAAGAATTAATATAATAAATACAAATGATAATAGAATGCAAATACTGTATGAATCTACAGATGTATAGTTGTCAACTCATTCTCTGATTGGCTGACTGAGTGGAGCTGAGATGTCCAAACTAAACTGGAACTACTCCCTCTCTCTCAATCTCTTTTCGTCCTCAGCGTCAACGCCTTCATCCTTATCCCCTCGTCCTTTGTAATTTGCCTTCTGTTTCTTTCCCCTCGATTCTGCATCAGGTCTGGATATTATTGCCCTTGTTCTTACATGGCTCTTTTCTCCGGCTTCGTGTAAGATCTGATTCGTGGTTCTTTTTTTTTTCCCACTTCACCCCATACTACTCCCTCAGGCGCGCGGCCGGGATCTTCTACCTACCTTACTTCATCATTCTAAGTCGGAAAGGATTGACTGATTTGGTCAATCTTCTTCTCATCTATCACTTTACCTTTTGCTGTGTTTTTTATTCCCTATTCTTTTGTGTGGTGTTGGTGGTCGCACCTTTGAACTCCCGCAAAAGAAGCAGAAGAAGAAAAGCCTCCAGCCTTCCAAGAGTACATCCCTGGCAGCCCGGCGCGACCAAAAACCAGCGCTTCACCTCCGAGTCCCTATTATTATTGACTTTGAGCCCCGACTCGATCCTTTTTTTTTTTTTTTTTTTTTTTTTTCTTTTTTTTTTTTTTTTTTTTTTTTTTTTTT
>Ga0102593_1000090_pt1 | contig 245526 bp, 233 predicted proteins | sample AraplaCol_mMS_r2_2_FD_76862 | JGI IMG/M metagenome (GOLD analysis project Ga0102593, IMG submission 76862) | Arabidopsis root microbial communities from North Carolina, USA - plate scrape MF_Col_mMS_r2 (SPADES assembly) (version 2) | ecosystem: Host-associated > Plants > Roots > Endosphere...
TGAACCCATCCTTTTAATAGAACTGTTTCGCCAGTTGCTTGTTCTGTTACATCTCCACAGTAGTATGAACGTTTTGTCATCATGGTTCCCCCTTATACTTGTTGTTGCAAATAGCTGACCAATTGATCAATTGATACTTCTTGCTGTTCGCCAGATTCCATATTCTTTACGTTTACAACTTGTTTTGCTAGCTCATCGTCACCTAGAACAACAACAAATTTTGCTTGTACACGATCAGCTGCTTTGAACTGAGCTTTCATTTTTTTATCTTGATAATCTTTATCGGCTACAAAGCCTGCGCGTCGAAGCGTATTTACAATTGAAACGGATTTTTCTTTTGCTTCATCGCCCATGGTTACTACATAGCAATCTACGCCTGTTTCTACCGGAAGCTCAATTCCTTCTGCTTCCAATGCAGATAATAAGCGTTCGATACTTAAAGCGAATCCGATACCCGGTGTTTCAGGTCCGCCGATTTCTTGAATCAGCCCATTATAACGGCCTCCGCCACAAAGAGTTGTAATGGCGCCAAATCCTTCTGCTTCACTCATTAGTTCAAATGCTGTGTGATTATAATAATCTAACCCGCGTACTAGCGTCGGATCTACAACATAGTCAATGTCTAAATCGGTTAAGTACTGCTGTACTTTTTCAAAATATTCTTTTGAATAGTCGTTTAAATAATCAAGAATAGACGGCGCTGTAGCCATCAGCTCATGGTCACGATCTTTTTTACAGTCTAAAATACGAAGAGGATTTTTCTCCAATCTGCTTTGGCAGTCGCTGCAAAACTCTCCAATGCGAGGTGCAAAGTGGTCAATAAGCGCTTGACGGTGAGCTTGACGACTTTCTGTATCTCCTAAACTGTTAACAACCAACTTTAATTTTTTCAATCCAAGCGATTGGTAAAAGCTCATTAACAGGGCAAGAACTTCAGCATCAATAGCTGGATCATTTACTCCTAATGCTTCTACGCCAAACTGAACGAATTGACGGAAACGTCCCGCTTGAGGTCGTTCATAGCGAAACATAGGACCAATATAAAACAGCTTTGTTGGCTGCGTTGGATTTCCAAACATCTTATTTGAAACAAATGATCGTCCAACTGCAGCTGTTCCTTCTGGACGAAGCGTTAAGCTGCGGTCACCTCGATCTTTAAATGTGTACATTTCTTTTTGCACGATATCTGTTGTTTCTCCCACTCCGCGCAAAAATAATTCAGTGTGTTCAAACATTGGTGTACGAATTTCTTGGTAGTTGAACGCACGGCAGATTTCTCTTGCTCGCTGTTCAACAAACTGCCAATATTCTACTTTGCCCGGTAAAATATCTTGTGTGCCTCTAGGTATTTGAACTGACATAACGTGATATGCCTCCTATTTTTAAAATTTACAATACAAAAAAACTCTCGCCTCTACTATTTTTCCATAGTAGGGACGAGAGTTAATCTCACGTGGTACCACCCTAATTGAAACATATGACATGTTTCCACTCATTTCGTTAACGCACGAACACGTTCATCTCCTACTAAGTTTCCCTTTTCAGAGTGAAGCCTCCTGAGTGTTCTTTCATAAAGTCATCATGTAGAAATGCTTTCAGCCTAAGACATTTCCTCTCTAGCCATGTGTCATCTTTACTACTTTTCTCGATCTTTGGCTTATCAATATAAAAATGTTATACATTCATTTTAATTTAGCAATTGCTTTCTATATTACGAATGAAATGAGCAGTTGTCAAGCACCTTTCATGTTAAGAGCGGTCTAATTGTTTTCTTAGTTTCTGAATATCTCGAAGCGTTAAACCAAATTCAGAAGCCAATTCAAGGGATGAAGCTTCACTTTCTCTGTCAATAAAATCATGAAAATGAATGCCAAATACCGGATTTACCTGCTGAAATGATTGTTCACCTTTTTCACTAAACTTCATCGTTTCTTCCTCCCTGCCTACACTTACTTATCCTTTTATTAGCATTGCCCAAAAAAGATGTTTTTACATAAGAGAAAGGATTTTTTTTATTTTCATCGAATACTCTATTTTGTTATAAAAAGGAGGTCTATCTATTCGCCATCTAAACATGAAGTCTGTATCTGTTTTGGCTGCAAGTATCCTTTTATTACTGTGCTCTTCCTCATTTGAGCGCCCAAATGTACCGGTCCATCAACCCATTATTGTAACAGCTGACTCTCTTCATGTACGGAGCGGTCCAGGACGTTCATTTTCAATTACAAATAAATTGACGAAGAATACAAGACTATCCGTTTCAGACCGTCAAGGAGATTGGTATTATGTAGAAAGCTCGGATATTCAAGGATGGGTGTTTAAAAAATTCACGAAAACCGTAGCGCTTCACAGCGTTCAGCCTAGCATGCAGGTAGCGCAGCGTGAGCCTGTTTATACGCTGAGTAAAAGCTTGCGGCACCTAAAGGGCAAAACAATTATTATTGATGCAGGCCATGGAGGAAAAGACAAAGGAGCCATCGGCACACAGGGCACATATGAAAAAGACCTCACTCTCCGAACAGCACTTATTTTACAAAACAAACTTCAAAAAGAAGGCGCACACGTCATTTTAACCCGCACCCATGATGAGTACCTTCTACTTTCACAGCGCACGCTGCAATCGACTAAAGCAGATGCTTTTATAAGCATTCACTACAACAGTACGAACAGCTCACAGCTAACTGGCCTTATGACGTATTATTACCATCAGCATCAGGACAGTCCACTCACACATTCTATTCATCAGTCCCTTATTAATCATGCAAAATTGAAAGACAAAGGAGAACGTTTTGGAAACTATTATGTTCTTCGCGAAAATACACGTCCGAGTACATTAATTGAACTGGGCTTTTTAAGCAACGAACGGGAAGAAACGTATATTAATTCCATCAGTTATCAGCAAATGATTACGTCCGCTATCGCTGAAGGATTAAATCACTACTTTCAAAGCAAAGAAAAAACGCAGACTCATCTGTGAGCCTGCGTTTTTTCTTTGCTTTCTACAATAAGCGTGACCGGTCCGTCATTTGTAAATGATACGTCCATCATTTCACCAAATGCGCCGGTTTCTACTCGAACATTTTTTTCTGATAATACTTTATTAAAATAGTTGTAAAGCGTTACAGCATGATCTGGCCTAGCAGCTCCCATAAAGTTTGGTCTTCTGCCTTTTCGGCAATCTCCGTACAGCGTAAATTGAGATACCGATAAAATTTCTCCTTCTACATCTAGAAGCGACAAATTCATTTTGCCAGACTCATCATCAAACACTCGCAAATTCACAATTTTATCCGCTACATACTCTGCATCAGCTTCAGTATCGTCATGGGTAATGCCCACTAAAAGCATATATCCGTGCTTAATCTCACCGACCGTCTCACCTGCAACAGTTACTTTTGCATTCTTTGCTCTTTGTACGACTACTCTCATCTATAACGACCTTTCTTAATGCATAATTCGGCGAACTGAATAAATGTCTCGAAGCTGCTTAATGCGCTCAACCACTTTATGAAGGTGACTGATGTTATGAATAGAAATTGACATATGAATCGTAGCCATTTTGTTTCGGTCCGATTTTCCTGAAACGGCTGAAATATTCGTTTTAGTCTCGTTTACAACCTGCAGAACTTCATTTAGTAAGCCTCTGCGGTCGTATCCGGAAATTTCAATTTCCACGTTAAACTCTTTGCCTTCTTTAATATGTGTTTCCCACTCTACAGGAATAAGGCGGCTTTCAGCATCATCTGTGTGAACGTTTAAACAATCTGCTCTATGAACAGATACTCCTCGCCCCTTTGTAATAAAACCAACAATCTCATCTCCAGGAACTGGATTACAGCATTTAGACAAGCGAATCAGCATGTTCTCTACACCCGGTACGATAACCCCGGAATCTTTTCGTTTATGCTGGCGAACACGCTTAGCCGCAGTATCGCGTGCAATATCATCAATTTGGATCTCTTGTTCTTGATCGCGCTGCTTTCTCCACTTCTCGGTTAAACGATTAGCTACTTGAGCCGCAGTTAATCCGTTATACCCAATAGCTGCATACATATCATCTTCGTTTGAGAAATTAAACTTCTCCGCTACTCGTTTGATATTATCAGCTGTTAATACTTCTTTTAAGTCAAACTCCATTTGACGAATTTCTTTTTCAACCAGCTCTTTGCCTTTTTCAATATTTTCATCGCGGCTTTGCTTTTTAAAGAATTGGCGAATTTTATTTTTGGCTTGAGACGTTTGAGCAAGCTTTAACCAGTCCTTGCTTGGACCATACGAATGCTTAGACGTCAAAATTTCGATAATGTCCCCCGTTTTCAAACGGTAATCAAGCGTAACCATCTTGCCGTTGACTTTTGCTCCAATGGTTTTATTTCCGATTTCAGAATGAATACGATAGGAAAAATCAATTGGAACAGAACCCGAAGGAAGCTCAATGACGTCGCCTTTTGGCGTAAAAATGTAAACCATGTCAGAAAACAAATCAACTTTTAGAGATTCCATAAACTCTTCTGCATCGTTTGCGTCATTTTGAAATTCTAAAATTTCTCTAAACCACGTCAACTTTTCTTCAAATGAAGCATGCTCAGCTGTTTTTCCCTCTTTGTAAGCCCAGTGAGCAGCAATTCCATACTCAGCAATTTGGTGCATGTCAAACGTTCGAATTTGAACTTCTAACGGATCACCTTTTGGTCCGATAACCGTCGTATGAAGAGACTGGTACATATTTTGTTTTGGCATTGCAATATAATCTTTGAAACGTCCTGGCATTGGCTTCCAGCACGTGTGAATAATTCCTAACACCGCATAGCAGTCTTTAATGCTATTTACAATAATGCGCACAGCTAGTAAATCGTAAATTTCATTAAACTGCTTGTTTTGCAGTGCCATTTTACGATAGATGGAATAAATATGTTTTGGACGTCCTGAAATTTCAACTTTAATCGACACTTCATCTACTTGCTCTCGAACTTCATCAATAACTTCAGCCAAATACTGCTCGCGTTCCGCACGCTTTTTCTTCATCAAATTTACAATGCGATAATATTGCTGAGGATTTAAGTAACGTAAAGCTGTATCTTCAAGCTCCCACTTAATTTTTGAAATACCAAGACGATGAGCAAGAGGAGCAAAAATTTCAAGCGTTTCATTTGAAATGCGTCGCTGTTTTTCCTGCGGTAAATGCTTTAGCGTACGCATGTTATGAAGACGATCCGCAAGTTTGATCAGTATGACTCGAATATCTTGAGCCATTGCTACAAACATCTTGCGGTGATTTTCAGCCTGCTGCTCTTCTTTAGACTTATATTTAATTTTTCCCAGTTTCGTTACGCCGTCTACTAACATTGCTACTTCTTCATTAAAAGCTTTTTCTAAATCTTTTAGTGTTATCTCTGTATCTTCAACCACATCATGTAGAAATCCAGCTGCAATTGTTGCTGGATCCATATCTAGATCAACTAAAATTCCTGCGACTTGAATCGGGTGGATAATATATGGTTCACCCGACTTGCGATATTGTTCTTTGTGAGCTTCTTTTGCAAAATCATATGCTTTTTGTACAAAAGCCACGTCTTCTTCATTTAAATATCGCTTCGTATTGTCAATGACCTGTTCCGCTGTTAGGACTTGCTCATTTGCCATGAAATCACCTTTTATCAACTAGCATTTTTAATTCATATTGTAACTATTATCTTGAAAAAATCCAAGGATGTAAAGCCTTTGCGTTTAATTTATCAAATTTACATCATTTCCATTTTACGTATTAACGTTTTTTAACGAAAAAAGAGCACCTGTATCAGGTACTCTTTTTTATGTGATCGTTCTTCTTAATACGTCATTAATGTGAATACATCGTAACCGTCTAGTTTGTCACGGCCGTCAAGGTAAGAAAGTTCAATTAAGAACGCAGCTCCAACAACAATTCCACCTAATTCTTCGACAAGCTTAATTGTCGCTTCAATTGTACCGCCTGTTGCTAATAAATCATCTGTAATCAACACGCGCTGACCTGGCTTAATTGCATCTTTGTGAATCGTTAATACGTCTTTACCGTATTCTAAACCGTAATCTACTTTGATTACTTCACGCGGTAATTTTCCTTCTTTACGAACAGGTGCAAAACCGATACCTAACGCATATGCTACTGGACAACCAACAATAAATCCGCGAGCTTCTGGCCCTACAATAATATCAACTTGTTTATCATTCGCATATTTTACAATCTCATCCGTTGCGGCACGGTATGCATCACCATTGTCCATTAATGTTGAGATATCTTTAAATGTAATACCTGGTTTTGGCCAGTCAGGTACAATTGTAATATAATCTTTAAAATTCATTCTAATGTTGCCTCCTCATTCAATCGAACGCTTAAAAATATCTTGAAATTGATTTTTAAGCTGTACATATGACGTATAAATAAAGTTTTTTTCTATTTCAATCTGCTGCTGCTTTTGGCGATAAGTCGCAGATTCTATTAAATCACGTTTCGCAGAATTTTTCACTAACGAAATTAAGCCATTGTTTATTGTAACAAATTCTAACTCAAAAAACACCTTTGCCATAAAATCAATCGTTTCTTTTGACCAGCCCTTATGAATCGCTAAATCTTCTTTGTAGCGTTTTAAATCAAATGGACCCTTTTTCGCTAAAAAGCCGTAAAACCATTTAAAATGATCGCGAGTTGGGATTGTATCAAAATAATGGTCTTCTTCCGTTAAGAAAATAGCGTATATTCTAGAAGGGATACCTTGGACAAACAAACATTCAAGCCATTTCCGTGAAGGAGGCAAATCTAATAAAACGATCTGTTCCCCTGCAAACATACATGCTTTTGCCTGTTCTTCATCTTGAATAAGAACAACATGCTCCATCGGCAGCAGCGACTTGTATTTATCAATTGTTGAAGCGTGAAAAGCAACAACTTTCATTTGATCCGTAAATACCTGCTGAAAGAAACGTTTGACATCAACTGCACTGCGATAATCAAACATCTGCCATTCATCTACAGAAATATCTTCCACCATCAGCTGCGGCTTGCGCATATTATTCCACTCATTAATAGATAGTTCACCTACTAATGATACTTTAGCTATAGGAGATACTTCATCTAATATATAGCCTAACCCAAATCCTACTGCATCAACCGATACACCGCTGTCTTCAAATACGAGTTTTAAATGATTTTTATTAGCACCAATTTTCCGCATAGATGTTGTATGAACATCTTTAATGAGAACTTTTGGCTTCGGGTTATGCATACCAAATGGAGCAAGCGCACTCATTTGTTCAATGTTTTCCAGCGTAATTTCCTCTGTTGTGCATACTGTATCAACTGATGTAATTGGAATAAAATCCTGTTCGGTTAACACGTTGCTTGCTTGTTCATTAAGACGTCTGCGCAGCTCTTCTACATCATCGCTGTTTAATGTCATGCCGGCTGCCATTGGATGCCCTCCAAAATGCGGCAAAATGTCACGGCACTTAGATAAGTTCGCGAATAAGTCAAAACCTTCGATACTTCTTGCTGAACCTTTGGCAATACGGTTTTCAGAGTCAATACTTAGTACAATTGTTGGTCTATAGAATTTTTCTACGAGCCTAGAAGCGACAATTCCAACAACGCCTGCATTCCATCCTTCTCCCTCTACAATAAGAACGCTGTTTTCATCCGGAGGATACATACTCTCAACAAATTCAACGGCTTCCTCTGTAATATCGTTTACGATTTGCTGCCTTTCCTTGTTTAACGCATCAATTTCTTTAGCTAAGCCTTTTGCCTCTTCAGCATTTGTCGTCATAAGCAAATGAACAGCTGGATCGGCATCTTGAAGACGTCCTACTGCATTAATGCGAGGAGCCATCGCAAATCCAATTGTATCCTCATTAATTTCTTCACGTTTTACTCCACATACGCTCAGCAGCGCTTCAATTCCGGTGCGCTTAGTGAGCTTGAGATAGTCAAGACCTTTGCGAGCAATTAAGCGGTTTTCGTCGACTAAAGGAACTAAGTCAGCAATCGTCCCAATTACTGCTAGTTCTAACAAATGTTCCGGAAGCTCCCCTAACAGCGCATGAGCGAGTTTAAAAGCGACTCCTACACCTGCCAGTTCTTTAAATGGATATGTACTTCCCGGCAGCTTTGGATGAATAATTGCATAAGCATCCGGTAAAACCGGCCCCGGCTCGTGGTGATCAGTAATAATTAAATCAAAGTTTAATTCACGTGCATACGCAGTTTCTTCGACTGCCGAAATACCTGTGTCTACCGTAATCACCAGCTGATAGCCGCCTGCGCTTATTTTATCAAATGCCGCCTTATTCGGCCCATAACCTTCTGTAAAGCGATTAGGAATATAAAAATCAACATCAGCGCCAAGCTGCTGTAAAGCAGATAACATAACAGAAGTGCTGCTGACGCCGTCAGCATCGTAATCTCCATAAATCATAATTTTTTCATTATGATCAATTGCTTGCTGAATACGAGCCACTGCTTTGTCCATATCATGCAATAAAAACGGATCGTGGAACGTTTGTGCATCAACGTGTAAAAACTCACGTGCCGCTTCTACTGTTGTCATGCCTCTATTAAGTAATAACGAAGCTACTAGAGGTGTAATATTGAGGTTTTCTACAAATTCATTAACAAGTTGTTCATCACATTCTTGAACATTCCAACGTTTTTTTGACTGTAACATGTCTCTTCACCCCTTAACCCACATTATTATACTAGAGTGGATGAAATGGAGCAACGAAAGAAAATAAGCACATTTTTCTGACAGTACGGGTTGAATTTTCACGCACAAAAAAACGTGCGAACACTTCGCACGTTTTTGAATTACTTGCTTTCTACTTCTTTTTGTTCCTCACGCTTCAACTGTTTTCCTTTCCACACAAGCCATAGCTGAGCAGCAATAAACACAGATGAATATGCACCAAGGATTAAGCCTACTAACAGGGCAATTGAGAAGTTTTGAATCGATTCACTTCCGAATAGAAGAAGTGCTACAACTGCAATTACAACTGTTAACACGGTGTTCATTGAACGAGTAAATGTTTCACGCAAACTTAGATTTACGATAAACGCCAAATCGTCAAACGTTTTGGATTTAAATTTCTGCATATTTTCACGAATGCGGTCAAACGTAACGATCGTATCGTTAATTGAGTAACCAACAATCGTCAAGACAGCAGCAATAAACGTTAAATCAACCTCTAACTTCGTTAAACTAAAGACCGTAACGATAAAGAACGCATCATGCAACAGGGCAAGCACGGCTGCAAGCGCCATGTAAAATTCAAATCGAATCGTTACATAAATGATAATTCCGATTGAAGCAATTACAATCGCCATCATTGCATTTTTCGCCAGTTCTTTTCCTACTGTCGGTGAAACGGTGCTTACATTTGGTTCAGAACCGTATTTATCTTTAAAGTGATCTTTTAAATTGGCAATTTCTTTTTTATTCAAGACCCCAACTACACGTACGACACCCGTATCATTACTTTTCCCTGTAATAACTACGTCATCCGTTTTGATATCGAGAGACTTCATTTCGCGCTGTATCTCAGCCTGCGTAACGGTATGATTTGCCGGAATCTCTATGCGAGTTCCGCTCGTAAAGTCAATACCGAGGTTCAGCCTGAACACAGCAACCGAGATAATACCGATAATCACAAGCACGCTTGAAAACGTGAAAAATGCTTTACGGTATTTAACAAAGTCAATTTTATCCCACGCTGTAGGTAAAACGGTTGTGCCGTCATCTTTGCTTAAATCGTGAATTTGCTCTTTCTTCACGCCAAAGTAGCCTGGTTTTTTATCAAACCAGCGGCTGTTTACTAAAAGACTCATTAGTAAACGAGTACCATAAACAGCAGTTACAAAGCTTAGCACAATCCCGATCATTAACGTTGTGGCAAATCCTTTTACTGAACTTTGACCATAAAAGAATAATACAAGAGCCGCTAACATCGTTGTAATATTGGCATCAAAAATGGTCGCAAGTGAACGACGATTCCCTGCCCGGTAAGCCGATATAACAGACCTTCCTGTTTTCAGTTCATCTTTAATCCGCTCGTAGGTAATGATATTCGCATCTACTGCCATACCTACACCGAGAATAAGAGCCGCAATACCTGGAAGCGTCATAACCACGTGCATCCAGTCAAATACCACTAAGTTTAAGTAGATATAAAAACTGAGTGTAATAACGGCAATAAGCCCCGGTAAACGATAGAAAAACAGCATGTAAAGGAAGATAATTCCGATGCCGATAATACCCGCTAATATAGTCGTATGAAGAGCTTCTTCTCCAAACTGTGCTCCAACGGATGTAGAGTATAACTCATCTAATTTAACCGGCAGCGACCCGGCATTTAGCAATTCCGCCAGCTGCGTTGCACTTTTCACTGTGAAGTTGCCACCTGAAATCTCAACATCTGGCTGTGTTAACACGCTGCTAACAGAGGCTGCAGATAGATACTTCGGATTTTGTTTTGTCGCTTCTTTTTGGTACGAGTCTTTTCCTTCTTCATAATCCAGCCAAATGACAATTAAATTGTTAGGTGCTGGTTTTTGAGAAAGCTCTCGCGTGATCTTTTCAAATTTTTTCGCATTTTTTAACTTTAGTGAGACGCTAGGCTGATTGCTTTGGTCAAACGATTGCTTTGCTCCGCCTTGCGCTAAGTCTGTACCATCCATCAGCACCTTATCGTTCACGTCACGGAACGTTAAGTTTGCTTGAGTTGATAACAGATCCCTGGCTTGCTTTTGATTCGTGACACCAGCTAGCTGAACGCGGATGCGGTCGTTTCCTTCAATTTGAATGCTGGGCTCACTAACTCCCAGTACATCGACACGTTGACGGAGCGCTTCAACCGTGCTGTTAAGTGCCTTTTTGTCAATGACATCGCCTTTTTTAGCTGGACTGACTTTATATAAAATTTCAAATCCACCTTGAAGGTCGAGGCCAAGTTTAATATCTTTTGTAATTCCAGTCATCGTTGTTCCGATTGTACTAAACACAAGCAGTACTAAGAGGAAAAAGGCAACGATACGTCCTCTTTTAACCATCGACAGAAAATCCTCCTTCTTATGTAAAAAACATGAAATGATAACAATAGATAAATGACCAATCTAATTATCATTCATAACCTAATGTCTGTCAAATAAAGACCTTATCAAATTTTAATACATGTATTTTACAAGCTCTACTTTAATAATTCTTTCCAGTCTTCTCCATTATTAACACTTGAGAACATATCAGATTTATAAGATTCAATTGTTACATAACTCATCACCTGCGTGATCTTAACAGATAAAATATCATTTACAACTTGATGGAGAGATAGCTCCCTTTCTTTTTTCCATTTTTTCATTTCTAAATAACTCAATAAATCGTTCTCCGTTACTTCTTCATATCCAAGCATATGAAATTCTTCCATTTTGCTGGATAAGACAGGCTGTATAAGTTCTTTCGAAGCTGAAATAAATGGATGTGTCATATCGATCCTCCTTTCCGTTTGACATTTTGCGTAAAATTTCTTTCTCGTATGAGGAATACTTGTCATGCTTGGACACCGGGGGCGCATATATTCACTGTATAAACCTCAAGAAAGAGTGAGTATATGTCTAAATTTTTACAGGGAACTATTATTTTAATAATTGCTGGCTTAATTACACGTGTACTCGGGTTTGTCAATCGAATTGTGGTGGCTCGAATGATTGGAGACGAAGGTGTGGGACTTTATATGATGGCGGTCCCCACGCTGGTATTAGTAATCACCTTAACACAGCTTGGGCTACCGGTTGCCATATCCAAGTTAGTGGCAGAAGCAGAAGCTTTAGGTGACAGGCATAAAATAAAAAAAATACTTGTCGTCTCTTTAAGTATTACGTGTACGCTGAGCATTTTATTTACGCTCGGACTAATATTATTCGCTCCCGTTGTAGCAAAAACCTTCTTTACAGATTCACGTACGATCTATCCGCTGCTTGCGATTATTCCAGTTATTCCAATCATCGCCGTCTCGTCTGTCATCCGCGGATATTTTCAAGGAAAGCAGCAAATGAAGCCTGCCGCTTATTCTCAAATTATCGAACAAGTGGTGCGCATTACGTTAATTGCCGTATGTACAAAAGCATTTTTGCCTTATGGAATTGAGTACGCTGCGGCTGGCGCTATGCTATCTTCTGTATTTGGAGAACTAGCTTCACTGTTTTATATGGTGTTTATGTTCAAGCGAAAGAAGAAAATAACGGTAAGACGAAAATTTTTTGCTTCTTTACATGCAGGCAAAGATACGTTCTTTGACTTAATGCGAATCGCTCTTCCCACGACAGGAAGCCGCATGATTGGGTCAATTTCTTGGTTTTTAGAACCGATTGTAGTAGCTCAAAGTTTAGCAATTGCAGGAGTAGCGACAGCTGTAGCAACGAAGCAGTACGGGGAATTAACAGGCTTTGCACTCCCTCTCCTGATGTTGCCTTCTTTTGTAACGGTGTCTCTATCCACTTCTTTGGTTCCCGCAATCAGTGAATCTCTTGCACAGAATCAAATGAAACAAATCGAATATCGGCTTCATCAAGCTCTCCGCTTGTCGTTTGTAACAGGCGGACTGGCCGTTGTTGTTCTTTATGTATTTGCTAATCCGGTAATGGAATTGATGTATGGTTCTGACAAAGCTGCTATTTTTGTCAAAGTAATGGCGCCTTTTTTTATCTTTTATTACTTTCAAGGGCCGCTTCAAGCTGTTCTGCAAGCGCTAGACCTTGCAAAAGCCGCCATGATTAACAGTTTTATAGGAGCAGCGGTCAAAACATCTCTTATCTTCTTACTCGCAACTCAGCCCAATCTAGGCATTATGGGAGCTGGTCTTGCAATTGTTGTTGGAATGATGCTTGTCACTCTTTTACATCTGTCTACGGTTATGAAAAAAATTACGTATAAGCTTCATGTGTTTGAGTACCTTCGCAGCTTTGCTGTAATGGGCATATCAGGTTTTACCGGACACTTCGCTTATATGAATCTTTTCACTTCCATCCCTTTGAGCTTACGAACCGTTTTATCAATTGCACTTACAAGCGTTGTATACGTACTGTTTTTGCTGCTTTTTAGACTGATAACAAAAGAAGAATTAAACCGTTTTTCTGTTTTACGCTATTTTAAACGAAAATAAAACGCGGAGCAATCCGCGTTTTATTGTTTCACATCTACCAAATCTATAAAAAATTTTCCGTTGTCGTAGCTGCAATATGAAATCTTATCTAAGTTTGAATACCCTAGCTTTGCCAGCTCTGTCTTTAACCATTCCGTCGTTTGATGTTCATGCAGCAGATGCTCTTCTTGAATAATGCCGTCAATGATAAAAGGCAAATTCAAATTGCCTTTTTCACCTGATTGCTGATCTTTTTCAAACACGGATAGCCTTCCTGAAGATTCTAAAATAGCAAATTCAACATCAGCTACATTTTTTATATTTTTATCTCGCAGCTGCACGAGCAAGTCATTGAAGTTATATCGCTGCCTTTTCATTTCATGTTCGTTTATTTTTCCATTTTCAATGATAATACTAGGTTTGCCATCAATAAAATTTCGCATTCGATTGCTTTTAAGAGACCATATAGCTAAGCCGATTTGAATAATAAGAAGCGTTAACATCGGAAGAATTGAATACAGCAAAGGATCTTTCGGGTTTTCAATAGCCATTACTGCCATTTCAGCAATCATAATAAAGACAACTAAATCCAAAATGCTCAGCTCTCCTATTTCCCTTTTACCCATGACGCGAAAAATAATTAAAACTACTACGTATAAAAGCACGGTTCGCGCAACCATGATCAATAGTTCCACTGCAAAGACCTCCTTTATGTATTCCCTTGTAGTTTGTACCATTTATTTTAAAATAGCCTTACTTTTATGCGTCTATTTTGAAGTCATCCCGAATATGCTCGTACTAAGGGTTCACCTATCTTTTTATTTCATGAGGGGGAAACAAGTTGGGTGCAAAACGAATGAGCAACGCTGTATTTGCAGGAGTAGCAACAATCTTAGTGATGGCTTTAGCGATTAGCATTATCTTTTCGCTTATTTTAAAATTCACATCGCTTGAAGAGCAATCCGTACGTTTATTTTTACTTATTCTCTCATTTATTACACTGTTTATCGGAGGATTTATCGCGGGAGGCCGAAACGGTTCAAAGGGACTTCTCGTTGGAGGAGCCACTGGTGTTTCTTATTCTTTTTTAATGTTTTTACTACAATTCCTCGGCTATAGTCACCTGTTTTCTGCACAGCAGCTGTTATTTCACGCCGGATTTATTGGAGTCGCTATTCTCGGGGGAATTGTTGGCGTAAACATTGCCGGTTCACGAGAAGCATAAAAAAACGTCACGTACATGTACGTGACGTTTTTTTTATTAATCTACGCTTCTTACTTCACGAATAGCATTGCGATCAAACGTTAATTTTGAACCGTCAGTGCTGCGAACCACAACTTGTGACTCATCAATTGCGTCTACCAAACCGTGCATACCGCCAATTGTAACAACCTTATCACCTTTTTTAAGTGCTGATTGCATTTGCTGTACGTTTTTTTGACGTTTTTGCTGTGGACGGATTAACAAGAAATAGAAAATGACAAACATTAAAAGTAATGGCCAAATATTTTGTAAAACACCCATGAAAACTCCTCCTTTTATTTATATTATCAACAGGTACTCATTCATAAATTTGATGAAAATTCCTGTAGTGACCTAGAAATTCTTTGCGTCCGGGCCGTTAAACCCATATTTTTCAAAGAACTCATCGCGGAAATCGCCAAGTCGGTCTTCGCGAATGGCTTCACGGACTTGCTCCATTAAGTTTAGCAGAAAATATAAGTTATGGTAAGATGTTAAACGAATTCCAAACGTTTCATTACAACGAATTAAGTGGCGAATATACGCTCTTGAATAATTTTGACATGTATAGCAGTCACAGTTTGGATCAATCGGACCGAAGTCTTCTGCATATTTTGCATTTTTAACAACAAGACGACCTTCGCTTGTCATAAGCGTTCCGTTACGTGCAATACGCGTTGGTAATACGCAATCAAACATATCGATCCCGCGAATCGCTCCATCAATTAACGAGTCAGGTGATCCTACTCCCATTAAATAACGTGGTTTGTCGGTTGGTAAGTATGGCGTCGTAAACTCAAGCACACGATTCATTACATCTTTTGGTTCTCCAACTGACAGGCCTCCCACAGCATAACCTGGGAAGTCCATTGAAACTAAATCAGCTGCACTTTGACGGCGTAAATCTTCAAACTCTCCGCCTTGAACAATCCCAAAAAGACCTTGGTCTTGAGGGCGGCTGTGAGCCTCAAGGCATCGCTCTGCCCAGCGGCTTGTGCGTTCAACTGAACGTTTTAAGTAGTCATATTCTGCTGGATAAGGTGGACATTCATCAAATGCCATCATAATATCAGACCCAAGCGCATTTTGAATGTCCATCGCTTTTTCTGGAGATAAGAAAAGCTTGTCTCCATTCAAATGGTTGCGGAAATGAACTCCTTCTTCTTCAATACGGCGCAAATCACTTAAGCTAAAAACTTGGAAGCCGCCTGAATCCGTTAAGATGGGACGATCCCAGTTCATAAATTTATGAAGGCCTCCCGCTTTTTTAACAATTTCATGACCCGGACGAAGCCATAAATGATACGTATTACTTAAAATAATGCCTGCTCCCATTGCTTTTAAATCTTCCGGAGACATTGTTTTTACTGTAGCTAATGTGCCTACTGGCATAAAAATAGGCGTTTCAAATGAGCCGTGAGGCGTATGGACAATCCCTAAACGCGCTCCTGTTTGTTTACAAGTTTTTATATGTTCGTAACGAATTGCTGTCATTGATGTATTCCTTTCATGTTAAATTACAAAATTAGCATCGCGTCGCCGAAGCTGAAAAAGCGATACTTCTCTGCTACAGCTTGTTCATAGGCAGAAATGACGTTTTCCCTTCCTGCTAAGGCACTTACAAGCATAATGAGCGTAGATTTTGGAAGGTGGAAATTTGTAATCATTCCATCAATTGCTTTAAATTCATACCCTGGGAAGATAAAAATATTGGTCCAGCCTGAAGAAGCAACAAATTTGCCGTTATGCTCAGTTGCAATCGTTTCAAGGGTACGGGTAGAAGTTGTGCCTACTGAAATAATGCGACCGCCTTTTTCGCGTACGCTGTTTAGTAAAGCAGCGGTTCCTTCACTCACTTGATAAAACTCTGAGTGCATATCGTGCTCTTCTAAGTCGTCAACGCTGACTGGACGGAATGTACCCAATCCGACATGAAGCGTTAAAAATGCAATATGCACACCTTTTTCTTTTAACTGTTCAAGCATCTCTTCTGTAAAGTGAAGACCTGCTGTTGGCGCTGCTGCAGAACCTTGTTCGCGAGCAAAAACCGTTTGGTAGCGCTCTTGATCATCCAAGCGTTCTTTAATATAAGGCGGCAGCGGCATTTCTCCCAGTTGTTCCAACACCTCATAAAAGATGCCTTCATAGTTAAATTCTAACAAACGTCCGCCTTGGTCGCTCGTTTCTTTACATACAGCTGTCAGACGTCCGTCACCAAACGAAATAACCGTGCCTTCTTTTACTCGCTTAGCCGGTTTTACAAGCGTCTCCCACGTATCGCCTTGTGTTTGTTTTAAAAGCAATACTTCAATATTAGCACCTGTATCTTCTTTTGTCCCAAATAATCGTGCAGGAAGAACACGCGTGTCGTTTAACACTAAACAATCTCCTTCTTGCACATAATCAAGAAGGTCATGAAACATATGATGCTTCACACTTCCTGTTTCCTTGTTTAATACCATGAGTCTTGACGCATCTCGCTGCTCAAGCGGCGTTTGGGCAATCAATTCTTCTGGTAAATGAAAATCAAATAAATCTACTTTCAAAATGTTCACCTGTTTCTACTTAATTATTTAAATTTGCCAATTACATAAAAAATAAGTGATAACACAACGCTTACTAGAATACATGTCACAATCGGGAAATAAAAGGTTGTATTTCCTTTTTTGATAAAAATATCGCCAGGAAGCTTGCCAACAAACTGCCATAATAGCCCAATGACGACTAAAATGCCCCCTAATGTGATAAGCATCTTAGGCATATCATTCACTGATCAGGCACCTCCAGCTGAAAATGATCATAAACCAAAGGCGTCACAATTCGTCCTCGCGGCGTTCGCTGCAAAAAGCCGATTTGCAATAGATACGGCTCGTATACGTCTTCAATTGTGTGAGACTCTTCACCAATAGTAGCCGATATGGTGTCTAACCCTACAGGTCCGCCCCTAAATTTTTCGATAATCCCTCTTAATAATTTATGGTCAATATGATCAAGACCTAAACGGTCCACCTGCAACATTTCTAATGCTTCGTTGGCAAGCCTTTCGGTTATGGCTCCGTCTCCTTTGACCTGAGCAAAATCTCTGACTCTTCGAAGCAAGCGATTCGCAATACGCGGGGTTCCCCTAGCACGCCTAGCCATCTCAAACGTAGCTTTCTCATCAATCTCTACATCTAAAATAGCGGCTGTCCTTTCTACTATCGAAGCAAGATCTTCTTCTTGGTAATATTCTAAACGGCTTAAAACGCCGAAGCGATCACGCAAAGGAGAAGATAAAAGCCCTGCTCTTGTCGTTGCACCTACTAGCGTAAACGGAGGCAAATCCAGACGGACGGAACGTGCACTCGGTCCTTTTCCAATAACAATATCTAAACAGAAATCTTCCATTGCTGGGTATAGTACTTCTTCAACCGAACGATTTAATCGATGAATTTCATCAATAAAAAGCACATCTCCAGGCTCTAAGCTAGTTAAAACTGCGGCTAAGTCTCCTGGACGCTCAATAGCTGGTCCTGAGGTCGTTCGGATTTGTACGCCCATTTCATTAGCGATAATAGTAGCAAGAGTTGTTTTCCCCAATCCTGGAGGACCATATAAAAGCACGTGATCTAACGTTTCGCTTCGCATTTTGGCAGCTTTAATAAAAATGTCAAGATGGGATTTTACTTTATGCTGACCAATGTACTGCTGTAAGGTTTGCGGCCGCAAACTTTGCTCGATGATTTCTTCTTCACCAAGAACATCTCCCGTTACAATACGATCGTCCATTTTACTCCTCCCTTACTTATTGTTTCAATAATCGTTTTAACGCTTCTTTAATATACTGATCCGTTGTCATCGTTTCCTTCATTAAAGCCGGAACAATTTTTTTGATTTCTCTTTCTGCATAACCTAATACTTTAAGTGCTTCAATCGCTTCATCGAGTGCTTCTGAACTTTGAGATTTGACTTCTTGTGCGTCCAAATCTGCAAATAAAGAAGGAACGGCATCTGGTACAATATCATGCAGCTTTCCTTTTAAATCTAGAATCATCTGTCGAGCTGTTTTTTTACCTACTCCTGGAAACTTAACTAAAAACTTCTCGTCTTCCTCTTCCACAGCTTGGACAACCTGCGCTGGATTACCTGACGCTAAAATAGCTAAACCGCCTTTTGGGCCGATTCCTGACACGCTAATTAACTTCATAAATAAATCCTTTTGTTCTCGGGAAGCAAACCCGTAAAGTGCAATTACGTCTTCTCTTACATATTGATAGGTGTAAACCGTCTTGGGTTGTTCATCAATTGAAAATACATATGGATTCGGCGTAAAGACTTGATAGCCTATCCCGTTGTTTTCGATTACTACATACTCAGGATTTATATATGTAACGGTGCCTTTGATATAATCAAACAATAAGCTCTCTCCTTAATCACGTACGCGCGGGCAGTGATCTTCAACTTTGCCTACGAAGAATCCTGCCCGCATCGTTCTCTATTTTCCTTTAAAGCTGCTTTTTAAAAAGACGTTCAAGAGAACGTTTGCCTCTTTTCATCTTTGTCAACCTATTTTTACAATAGCTGTAAAAAATAGAACCGCCCACTTCTATTGATGAATGACCTTTTAAAATATATACAATACTAGACTGCTGAATACCATTTTAACATATCGCCAAAAGCAAATAGAAGCAATTTAGAATGTTGAATTCAATAATTATTTTACCATACTAAAAAACGGCTGCTTGATTGAAAGCGGCCGCTGCTGGAGCTGATAGATTTTATAGAAATTAATGAGGGAAAGATATTCATCTTTTGATTGAACGCGAATACCTTTCTTTAATTGTTCATGCTGATAGCTCTCAAGCCTTTTGATGTCAATTTGAAAAAACGATTGTATAATGTGCTGCGACGAAGCTGGTTTGCCTTCAAATGCTGAGAGAATACCATTAACAGAAAGCCCTACATAACCGTTCTCTTTTAAAATAGGTGAAATATCGTCTATGCTTGTTCTAAAAACTAGCTCTTGATCCGTTTCTTTAAGCAGTCGCCAATTTTTATATTTTTTCATTAATTGTTTTTTCGTCATAGAAGGGCTTTTGATCATCTCTTGACTTACGACTCCATCCACATACACGCGCTCAAGAAATAATGTCATCGGCTCCTTTTCATTCGCATCTGCACGGTATGGCATTATACAAAGCACAATACTTACTAGCATTAAAAAAGCTGCTTGATGAATGACTTTCTTCACTCACCTTCACCTCACACGTTAATCATACTCTTTTTAGTATTATCTAAAAAGGTTTTGTGAAAATCTACACTAATAGTTTGACCTACTTATTTTCTTTTATCCTCTTATTTTATGAAGCAAATCCCTTTTACGATATTATGTTAAGAAAACATGGAGTATTTGTTACATTTGCACACTATTTGTAAAATTTTCTCTTGAACGTTTTAATTAAATTTTCGAAGGGTATGTACATAGTGGAAGTAATTGTAAGGACTTCTATTATCTATTTTCATAAAAAGGGAGCTGAAGTAATGAGAATGAATAAACGTGTAGTCGGAACTTTTTTTTCAGAGAAAGAAGCTTTAGATGTTATCCATAATTTAAAGCGTCAAGGTTATCGAGAAACAGACATTATGGTCATTTCTAACAGTAAAAGCAATACATTTCAAATAGGTCACGATACAAATGTAATTATTGAAGCTGGTTCACCTGCCGTAAGTTCATTAGCTGGCGTCATGATGGATAACTTTTTTACCATGATGACAGGCGGCATGGGGCTCAAACAAGGAAACGGCTTGAAATCAAAATTAATCCGCATGGGCATACCAGACTTCTCAGCCGTGCAGTGCGAGACAGATGTAGCTGCTGGTAAAATTCTAATCTTGATAGATGCCGTAAGCTCTGAACAAACTCCAGCGTACGGAACCTATACGGAACACAACGAGCATAGAGCCGTCCAACTACGTGAAGAAAAATTAGATGTCTTAAAAGAACGCGTCCAAGTCGGTGAAGTAAAACTCCACAAAAAAGTAATAGAGGAAGAAAGAACTGTACACGTTCCTGTTACGAGAGAAGAGTTTTATATTGAACGTCGCCCTGTAGTTGACGGAGACTATAACGCTGGGCCACTTACAGAAGATGAAATTATTCGTGTTCCAATCATGGAAGAACGAGTAGAAATAACCAAAAGACCAGTTATTGTTGAAGAAGTAATTATAGGAAAAAAACTTATTCAAGAAACAAAAGAATGGACTGAAACGATTAAGAAAGAAGAAGCAAGCGTAGAACCTGATGGACTCGCGAGCCCTGAAGTATACGAAAATATGATGAACTATACAGACCATACTTACGCTCAAGTTTCTGCAGCTCTAGCAAGCGACGTGGAAGCTGAATACGAAAATAGTCAGACAACTAACAACGAGAAGCCAAACACACAAGCTAATGAGACAAGCTCTTCTGCAAAAAATGTAAAAAATACAAAGAGTGTCGCTACGGCACCAGCAGATACGAAAAAAAGAGAAGGTCGCCTCAAACAAAATGAAACTAACGCTCAAAAGGAAGAAGCGGAATCCAAAACAACAAACAAATCTGCTTCTAACAAGAAAAATTAATAGTTACATGTTCGAGGAATAGCTGCCTGGCTTCAATGGCAGCTTTTTTATATGTCTTCTCATCAAAAAAACAGCCGTCCTTCACAGACAGCTGCTTCTTCATTTAACGATGTTTATGATTGACATTCTCATCGACTGATTCAAATAGACCATTGAAATTAGTTTGAATCGTATTTCGGTCTTTTCCATTTCGAATATCGTCATCAAGAGAGCGAGCGTTCATAAATACATCATGATCTACTTTTACTTGAACATTGTAGTCCTTTGCAATAGGCTTTACTTTATCGAGCACGTTTTGTTTTAAACGGCCGTTATTTATGTCTTTGGCCGGATCCACAGCAACTAATAGCTGATCTTCACGGACAACGGCGCGACTATTTTCTACACCTTTAACGCTTGCAGCCCGATCAGCCACTTTTTCTGTAAAGTCTCTTGGATAATCTTCACCATAATACATATTAGCAACACCATTTGTACGATCATTTGTATTATTGATGTTTCCATAAGGGTTTGTCGGATTGTCAAAACGTCCATCACTTACGTTTAACGGATAATTAGGTGTTCCATTCCCATCTAAAACTTCAGTCATTGGACCTTTCGGATTATCTACGCGATGTTCATTCGCTTTTTCATTTGTATGATACCCAACAGGCTGTGTCGTATCTGTATAGCGCTGTTCCATACCTTGGTCTTTGTTATTGCAAGCGCCAAGTCCCATCATACATGCAAAAGCTAAAGAAGTTGCTACATACCTATTCAACATAATCGCCCCCTAATTTAAGCTCTATTTACTCTGAGCTTACTATTAGGATTAAAAGACGAGCCGTTTCTTATTCGATGAAGTGTTTATAAACTCTTTACATGTCATGTAGGTTTTGTAAGTGCTGGTAAATCACTCGATAAAAATGTGTACGCTGTGACCATTCTTCGACTGATTGCTGCATTAACCTTTGGCGATTTGCCCATGATAAAGCAGAGACATTTACATTCCAGTTTCTCATCAGCATCGATGGAAATAGTAAAGAAGCAAGAAAAAAACGCTGCTTGCTTAATTCTTTTATTTTCGAGTGTTGAAGTAGTTCTTTCATCGACCACTGGACGTAAGGCAAAAAGCGCTGGACAAGCTGAACATAGTCATAAAGAGCAGGAGCTTTAGCCGATAAGTCAAAATCAATCATAACAATACCCAAGTGGTTTGTTTTCAAGAAATTATGTGAAGCAACGTCACCGTGAATAATGGAACAGTTCAACCCACTATCTTTGAAACGTTCCATTAAGACTAAAGCTTTTTCTCCCCAAGTCACAATGTCTTTATATACATGAAATTGATTAAATTCCCTAAATATATGTGAGGTTTCTCGAAAAGAGGAAAGCCGCTTTTTCCATTTTAAAATAAGATCATACTCAGAAAGCTTTGTATACGCGGCTATTTTCTTTTTATGAACTTCTCCATGATAGCGGATCAATGCTTGTAATACTTCTTCGCGATCCTGAAAACTTTCATACGTTACCTCTTTTACTTGCTTAACAAAAGGCATCATCGCCCAATACAAATGACGGTCCTTTATATAAAGTTCCCCTTCTGGGTAAGCTTCGAAATTAACAGCGTACCCTTGTTGAATCTGAGATAAAAAATGATAAACATGTTCAATTTTACCTTTGTCTCTGTATGCTTTTATTACTTTTTTTCCTTTATTCGTATCCGCTATGATGACATGAGGCTTTTTCATACGGTAGGTCTCAACGTGAATATCTCTTTTTTTCAAATAGAGAAAGAGACGATTTAAATTAAAATCGTCTCGTGTATAATAATCAATCTTCATCTTCGTCGTACTCATCGTATTCTGGAATACTAAATGCATTTGGATCAAACGCAGGATACGGAGGTACACCAATCATGCCATATGGGGCTGGATAGGGTGCCCTTGGGTCCTGAAAGCCATAAGGTACCTGCTGTTGGTATTGTGGATAAGGCTGCTGTGGTGCATAGTCGTCAGGTCTTGGTTCACCGCATCCGCAGTCTCCTTGCTGCTGTGGCGCATATTGCTGCCCATAATGGTAAGGTGCGTTTCCAAAACCATCGGAAGAACTTTCATAATGGCCACCTGTCATAGCTCCTTGTACTTGTGGATACATCGGTGCTTGATGATAGGCCGGATAAACGGGCTGCTGATATCCCCATGGAGGCGGACAAGGAGAACATTGTACCGGTCCATAGCAGCTGTGTGGCATCATTGGATACATTGGCATCGGTGCCATGTGAGCGCCCATTGCATGTTCTTCAAACGATTCGTTTTCATAACCGTGATGATACATTGGAGCCTGTTGATACATTGGCATTGGATATGGCTGCGGTGCATACATTGGCGGATGACACGGCATATAATTAAATCCGTAGCCTGGCATCACAGGCGATATCGGCATGATTGGGTAACATGGCATTTGAGGAGGCATTTCTATACTCTCCATCTCAGGACTTTCTGGCGATTCATGCTTGGGTAGTTCTTTTGGTGCTTCTTTTTTTGGAGCCTGCATCGCCATATTAACGGTGTAATAATTGTTAATATCAATCTCAGGTGCAATTGGCTTTAATTTAGGAAGCTTTGGCGCAACTGGCATTTCTTTTTTAGGCTGCGCAATTGGTGCTTCTTTTTTAGGCTGTGCGACCGGTGCTTCTTTTTTTGGCTGCGCAATCGGCGCTTCCTTTTTCGGTTGAGCAATCGGTGCTTCTTTCTTTGGCTGCGCAATTGGTGCTTCTTTTATCGGTTGCATAAACGGTGTTTGAGCAGGCTGATTAGCTGACTTTTTCTCATCTGGACTTTCATCAATTTCCGTTACTGGATAAGCTTTTGTGGATTGGTCACTATAAGGATGTTGAACTTTAGGCATTTCTTTTATACCAGGTGAAGGAGCTCCTTCTTTTTGAACAGGCACTCCGCTTGTCGGAACTTTAATTTTCATTCCAGGCATGATCATGTCTGGATTGCTTAATTGAGAATTCGCTTTTTTTAACTCTTCAAAATTAACCCCATACTTTTCAGCGATTTTCCAAAGGGTATCCCCTTTTTGAACGATATGGATTTTCAACGTCATTCCCCTCCCGAGTAGAGTCTCTGCCATCTATATGTGCAAAATCAAAGTAAGTTCTGTTTGTTCATCACAAGATATGCCTTGAACCATTTTTTTATTCATTTCGCCCACAGTTTGGTTCAAGTTTTTATGATAAAGAAAAAAAGACTTATCAACACAAACAATATGTCAATAAGTCTTCTTTTAGACCTTCTCTTTTTAATTGTCTTAAAAATCTTTATGCTCGTTCTAACATATTCGTTAGCGCTTTGATCGCCCCTTGTGCTGTATGTTTATCCACCTTGATTTGATTCACTTCTGTTCCTTCTTCGATGCTTTCTAAAGCCCACAGCAAGTGAGGCAAATCAATTCGGTTCATCGTCAAACAAGGACACATATAAGGATTAAGCGAAACAATTTCTTTATCCGGATGACTGTTGATAATCCGTTTCACTAAGTTCATTTCCGTGCCAATGGCCCATTTAGAGCCTGAAGGAGCTTTTTCAATTGTATCAATAATATATTTTGTAGAACCTGCATAATCTGATTTTTGCACCACTTCATAAGAACACTCCGGATGAACAATAATATTCATATCAGGCTGCTTCTCGCGTAAATAATCAATATTTTTAACCGTGAAATTTTCGTGCACAGAACAGTGACCTTTCCACAGAATCACCTTGATGTTGTTTATATCCCCTTCATATTCAAGCATTTCTTCAATAGGATTCCAAATGGCCATTTCATCTAGTCCAACACCTAAATCATAAGCAGTGTTTCTGCCTAAATGCTGATCTGGCAAAAAGAGAATGCGCTCTTTTTTAGAAAATGCCCACTCCACCATATTTTTTGCATTTGACGATGTTACTGTTGCACCATCATGTTCGCCTACAAAAGATTTAATTGCAGCTGTAGAGTTCACATACGTAAGCGGAATAATCGTATCTCCGAAAAGATCCTGTAAGACAGGCCATGCCTTTTCTGTTTGCTGAATAGTAGCCATATCAGCCATTGAACAGCCAGCGCGCATATCGGGTAAAATGACTTTTTGATTTTCAGCTGTTAAAATATCAGCTGTTTCTGCCATGAAGTGAACGCCGCAAAACACAATATGCTCAGCTTCTCTATTTTCAGCTGCTATTTGAGCCAGCTGTAAGGAGTCTCCTACCGCATCTGCAAATTCGTACACTTCGTCTTTTTGATAATGATGGCCGAGCAGAAACAATTTGCTTCCGAGCTTTTTCTTGATTTCTAGTACTCTTCTTTTCATTTCATTTTCTGTGAGCTGCGTATATTTAGCGGGCAGCGTTTGCTGCTGAAGCGTTTGTAATAAACTCATGATTTCCTGTTCCCCTTTCTGTTAATAAGTCCAAGCTGATATCGATAGACCCTGCTGAATGCGTTAAAGCTCCAAGTGAAATATAGTCCACTCCGCTGTCTCTAAAAGAATGGAGCGTGCCAAGCGTAATTCCACCGGATGCTTCTGTGACAATATGAGCGGGAACCAGTGGTATCCAATCTTTAATGACTTCTGGAGAACAGTTATCGAACATAATGACATCTGCTCCTGCCTCTATTGCTTCTAGCAATTGACTTTTGTTTTCAATTTCTACTTCCACCTTAACCATATGTCCAACCTGCTCTCTTACTTTCACAACAGCGTCTAGAATAGATCCTGCATGTGCAATATGGTTATCTTTTAACATGACGCCATCGTACAATCCAAAACGATGATTATAACCTCCTCCAGCACGAACAGCATACTTTTCTAACATTCGCATACCAGGCGTTGTTTTTCGCGTGTCACATATGCGCGTATGTGAGCTGCCAAGCAGCGCTACGGCTTTGTGCGTCATCGTGGCAATGCCACTCATTCTTTGAAGTAAGTTTAAGATTACCCGTTCACCGGTCAAAATAGATCGCACGGGTCCTGAAACGGTAGCTATTTTATCGCCAGGCTTAAGAACATCTCCATCTTTTTTCTCGAAATTCACTTTCACGTCAGGGTCTATTAAATGAAATCCTTCTTTAATCAATTCCACTCCTGCGATAATACCTGATTGCTTTGCCGTGAACACAGCTTTCCCTTGGTCAGACGGAGAAAAAATAGCTTCACAGGTTATATCTCCATCTCCAATGTCTTCTATAAAAAAAGACTGCAATAGTTTTTGTAATTTCAACGTGTTCATTGTGCTACCTTCACCTTTCTTTTTAAATTTCCTTGCTTATAAAATCAATGACTGTTTTGTTGAAGCAGTAGACTGCTTAATAATTCGCTTATGCTCCCATTCTTGGTTTTCATGCGGAAAGTCACTTCGGTAATGTCCTCCTCTACTTTCTTTTCTTGCAAGAGAGGACTCTGCAATAAGCAGACCTGCAGTTAGCATATTGCAGATGGTCGCAGCTTCCCTCGAATATATAACTTCTTGATCAAGAGGTATTCCATCCAGATAATTTGTGAATTCATGCACAATAGTAGCCAATTCGTTTTCATGACGAATGATTCCTACACAATCCATCATTTTATGCTGAATTTGTCTTGTGGCAGGCAGTATTTTAGGCATGCCTTTATAGACGTAATGGACGGGGACATAACGAGATACCGTTCTCGCTTTATGTAAAATATGACGCCCTGTCCGTTTTCCAAATACAAGACACTCTAACAATGAATTGCTTGCTAGACGATTTGCTCCATGAACGCCTGTAGAAGAAACTTCCCCCACAGCATACAATCCTTCAACACTTGTTTGTCCGTAACCATCTACTTCAATTCCACCCATTAAAAAATGTGCGCCGGGAGTAACAGGTATTCGTTTTTTGTCCAGTTGAATTTTATACTTTCGACACAGTGCCGTAATCGTAGGAAATTTTCGTTGGAAATGAGCCACTTTTTCAATGTCTAAAAATATGGATCTTCCTTTTTTCATTTCATTAAAAATTGTCCTTGCTACAACATCTCGCGGTGCTAAATCCTTAAAGGGATGAACGCCTTCCATTATGCGTTCATTCCATTCATTTACCAGCACGCCACCTTCCCCTCGAACCGCTTCGGATACTAGACCTTTCGCTTCCTTTTGATACAAAAGCGTCGGATGAAACTGAACAAATTCTAAGTCCGCTAATTTTGCTCCAGCCCTGTACGCAAGCGCTAGCCCATCTCCTGTCGCAAGCGGCTGGTTAGATGTATGCTTGTACAAAGCGCCGATTCCTCCGGTAGCAATAACCGTTTGGCGAGCATGATATATAGTAATTTTGTTGTTTTCACCTTGTCCGATAGCACCTCTGCACGTTCCATCTACAGTTACTAAATGCTGAATCATTTCGTTTTCAATCACTGTAATATATGGCAGTACTTCTTTTTTCAAAAAAGCGAACAGCGCTTGTCCTGTTGCATCGCCACCTGCATGCAGAATACGATTCATACGATGGGCTCCTTCTTTTCCAAAATGCAGCGTACCATCTGGATTTTTATCAAACTTCATTCCTTTATGAATCAATTCATTTACTACAGCCGCACCTTCTTCCACTAAAGTGCGTACCGCTTGTTCATTGCAATGCTTATTGCCCGCAACCAACGTATCATAGAGATGTTCACTCCAGTGATCGCTGCTTCCAATAGCAGCTGCTACTCCGCCTTGAGCAAGAACTGAGTTATTGCGGTCAATTTTCCCTTTCGTTACCATTACAACTCTGTTATGACGACACAGTTCATAAGCTGCAGAAAACGCTGCTAATCCGCTTCCAATAATTAAAACATCCGTCTCTAACATTTTACACCTCTTTATTTACATGTGTCTTGACACCTATATTTACATATTATTAAATGAAAGACAAGAAGTTTTTTTATCGGAGGGAGAAAATGATTTATCTGGACTATGCAGCAACAACGCCAATGAGACAAGAAGCAATTGAAGTATATACTGAAGCGGCAACAAGCTATTATGGAAACTCCAGCAGCCTTCACACACTTGGAACACAAGCAGAGAATTTACTTACGCTATGCAGAAAAAAATTAAGCCTGTTAGTAAATTGTCGAGAGGATGATCTTTTTTTTACAAGCGGGGGAACAGAAGCTAATTACTTAGCTATTCATTCTCTTTTAAAAGGAAAAAATGACGAAAGAAAACATATAGTGACAACGAAGCTTGAACATTCTTCGGTTCTTCATACGTTGCAGCAGCTTGAAAAAGAAGGATTTTCCCTATCTTACGTACCTGTAGATCAAAACGGAGTTGTGTCTGTAGACGACTTAAAGAAAGCTATTCGACCTGACACTGTGCTAGTAGCCATTCAGCATATCAATCATGAGCTCGGTACAATTCAGCCAGTTGAGGATATTGGCCATTTTTTATCTAAAAAAGAAATTCTCTTTCACTGTGATTGTGTTCAATCTTTTGGTAAGCTTCCTATTGATGTTAAAAAGCTGAAAGCTGATAGCATCTCAGTCTCTAGTCATAAAATTTACGGACCAAAAGGTGTAGGAATGGTATACATGAATTCAAGTTCTTCTTGGAAGCCTATTTACCATAAAGCAACTCATGAAAAAGGCTTTCGCCCTGGGACTGTAAATACAGCGGGCATTGCTGCCTTTACTGAAGCAGCTGAATGCGCATATGCAGAAATGAAGACCGCCCGAAGCCATTATGAGCGCTTAAAATCGTACTTACTGGAAAACCTAGAGCCTCTTGCTCCTTTTATAGAAGTAGAAGGTCTTGGGAACTCTCATTTTCCTGGAATTATTGGACTGACGTTTTCAAACATACAGGGTCAATATGTTATGTTACAATGTAATCGTCACGGAATTGCTATATCTACGGGAAGTGCCTGTCATGTAAATCAGCAGGAACCATTAGCTTCTCTACTTGCGATTGGGAAATCGACTGCGAATGCTAAGAACTTTGTACGTATTTCATTCAGTCAACATTCAACGTTTAAGCATATTGATCGACTCATATCCGTTTTTCATTTATTACAGCAAGAATTTATGACAGTGTAAAAGGAGGGATTAAAGGTGCCAGGAACTCAAAAGAAAATTCTTGGAGAAGAAAGAAGAGAACTTATTCTACAATGGTTACAAACAGAGAATAAACCAATGACAGGCAGTGAGCTTTCGAAACGAACAAACGTTAGCCGCCAAGTCATTGTACAAGATATTTCACTGCTTAAAGCTAAAAATGAGCCCATTATCGCAACAAGCCAAGGATATATTTATATTCAAAATCCATCTCAAACTACCGTGCATCAGCGAATTATTGCCTGTCAGCATACGCCAGAAGATGCTGAAAAGGAGCTTCTCCTGCTTGTTGACCACGGCGTTCTCGTAAAAGATGTAACCGTTGAACACCCTGTGTATGGTGAATTAACGGCTTCCGTTATGATTCAAACCCGAAAAGAAGTAGAAACGTTTATAGAAAAAATTCAAGAAACAAACGCAACTTATTTATCTCAGCTAACAGATGGGATTCACCTTCATACGATTGAAGCAGATACAATTGAAAAACTGAATGCTGCCTGCTTAGCTCTTGAAGCGGAAGGCTATTTAGTTTCGAATGAATAAAAAGGTGTTATAACAAAAAAAATCCCGCTTTAAAGCGGGATTTCTGTTTCAAGTAGTGTATGGGGATAGCTTCCTAAAAGCTCTACGCTACAGCCTAGTGCCTCAAGTTCAGCCATAGCCCCAGGGATTAATACTTCATCCATTTTTTGTTCAATATCAACGATAAAGAAATAGTTTCCAAGCCCTGTTTTCATAGGACGGGATTCAATTTTAGACAGATTTAGCTTACGCCAGGAGAAGGCTGAAAGCACTTGATGAAGCGCTCCTGCCTGATCAGATGGAAGTGTAATCATTAACGTTGTCTTGCACCCGTTTCCAGCTAAAAATGGCACCTCTTGCCCTCCATCTTTATGCAAAATAACAAATCTTGTTGTATTATGATCATAATCATGAATGTTCGGGCAGGCAATATGTAATCCATATTCATGGGCTGCTAACCCATTCGCAATAGCTCCAATATTAAGCTCAGGGTGTTCGCTTACATACTTCGCAGCAAACGCCGTTGATGTCATCTCTTCTACTGCAGTTGACGTACATTCTCCGTGTAAAAATTTATGACACTGCGCAATTGCATGAGGATGAGAATAAATCGTTTCAATGTTTTTCCACTGTTTTGCACGAGATGGATGAACCATTAAATGCTGACGAATTGGAAGCACAATTTCCCCAACAATCGGCAGACGACGTTCATGAATAAGATAATCAAGTGTTAAATTTACAGATCCTTCAAGTGCATTTTCTAACGGTACAATTCCATACTCAATTTCTCCGTTATCCACTGCATCAATGCATGCTGGAATTGTTTTGTATGGAATATGGTCGTGCTGTTTAAATACGCCTTGGACGGCTACATGTGTAAATGTTGCCTTTGGTCCTAAATATCCTACTTTCCCCACAATCATGCCTCTCCTTATCTATATCTGTTTGCCATTATGCCCCTGAACCAAGCACGTCCACTTTATCTACAAACTCTAAGCTTTTCAGTCTTCGCAGCATTTCATTTAATTCAACATTCATGCTTGCTGTATCTAATGAAAGAGTTACGTTGGCACGCCCTTGTAAAGGGATGGTTTGGTGAATCGTTAACACATTGCATCCCGATGATGCAACGGTGCTCAATAAATGTGATAAAGTTCCTGATCGATCTTCAATATGAAAAAATAGTGAAATAATTCGCTGTTTGACAACCGTCTGAAACGGAAAGACCGTGTCGCGGTACTTATAAAAAGCACTGCGACTCAAGTCTACGGCTTGTACAGCATCTGCTACCGATTCAGCTTTTCCCCGTTCAATTAACAGCTTCGCATCCAATGTTTTTTTCATCGCTTCTGGTAATACATCTTCGCGAACTAAATAAAACTGCTTATCGCTCTTATGCAAGTAAAGCCCCTCCCCTTATCCTATGAACAACAATTAGTCAATAAATTCAAATTCATATTCAAACAGCTTTACAATATCGCCATCTTTTGCTCCTCGTTCACGAAGGGCTTCATCGACGCCCATGCCTCGAAGCTGACGCGCAAATCGACGAACTGATTCTTCACGTGAGAAGTCAGTCATCTTGAATAATTTTTCGATTTTTTCACCGCTTAATACGTATGAGCCATCACTATCACGCGTAATAACAAATTCCACTTCTTTCTTTTCATGCTTGTACAGTACGCGGTGCATAGATAGATCTTCCTCTTCTTGCATTGGGAATTCCGGCGTAGTTTCTACAAGATCAGCTACTGTAAATAACAGTTCGCGGATTCCATTACGCGTTGCTGCAGAAATTGGAAAGACTTTCACTTCGTCTCCTACTTTTTCTTTGAATGCAGCTAGATTCTCTTCAGCTTGCGGGATATCCATTTTATTTGCTACCACTACTTGCGGACGTTCTGTTAAACGCATATTATATTGACGCAGCTCTTCATTAATGGTTAAGTAATCTTCATATGGATCACGGCCTTCTAAACCTGACATATCGATTACATGGACAATAACGCGGGTACGTTCAATGTGACGTAAAAACTGATGACCTAATCCTACCCCTTCATGTGCACCTTCGATTAGCCCTGGTAAATCCGCCATCACAAAACTGCGATTATCTTCTGTTTCAACTACTCCTAAATTCGGATTAATTGTTGTAAAATGATATTCAGCAATTTTTGGCTTTGCAGCAGACGTTACGGATAATAACGTTGACTTTCCAACACTTGGGAAACCAACTAATCCTACATCCGCTAATACTTTTAATTCAAGAATTACATTTCTCTCTTTACCTGGCTCTCCATTTTCTGAAAGCTCCGGTGCTGGATTTGCAGGTGTAGCAAAACGCGTATTCCCACGCCCTCCGCGTCCACCTTTAGCAATCACTGCGCGCTGGCCGTGCTCAACTAAATCAGCAATCGTTTCGTTCGTATCTTCATCTAACACAACCGTACCTGGTGGAACTTTTACAACCATCGGCTCAGCGTTACGTCCGTGCTGTCCTTTTGACATTCCATGTTCACCGCGGCTTGCTTTAAAGTGACGCTTATAGCGGAAATCCATCAGCGTACGCAATCCTTCTTCTACTTCAAAGATGACATCTGCACCGTGACCACCGTCACCACCTGCAGGACCTCCTTTTGGTACGTACTTTTCGCGACGAAAGGCAACCATTCCATTTCCTCCGTCGCCACCTTTTACATATACCTTGACCTGATCTACAAACATTTCTTTTTCACTCCGTTCTATATCTTAGCTCCTGCAATAGCAAAAGCGCTGTTAACTTATTGTGAGCATAAGGCTAAATTCATCTTCAGACATATGCTGTTCAACCAATGCAACTCCTTGAGCGCACTCATAACATTGTAGCTTGTTTTGTAGCTTCTGTATATCTGTTAGTATTCCACTAAAGTCAAAAAAGAAACGAATTCCCCGTTCTTCAATGCATACTGAAATACTCAAATAGTTTTCTGCATGATAATCAACATATTTTTCGAGTGCTTCTGTCAAATAGCAACACCAGTTGTATACGAACTCATCGTATTGTGATAAATCCTTCAATTCTCCGAGCACTTCCACATCTAAGCGAACAGCATGGTTATTCCAATGATAGGTCATAACAAAGCCCGCAAACAGTCGCATATTGATGTTTGTTAACTTGGATTCATGTTTGGATTCATTTACAATTTCTTCAATGATTTCATTCGCTCGATCAAGCCGATTCAACGCTAGATTGCCTTTGATTAATTGCAGCTTATTTAACCAATCATGCCGCGCGTATCTTAATACCTCTACGACATCCCATTCTTTTTCCATCTTAGCACTCCTAACTTTGACTCGAGCATAAGTATTTCACAACGCTGACAAACATCTCGTATCAATCTTCTTAGATATGTTCGATTATAACAAATTCCAATGGGTAATAGGTGAAATATTCTACAAAAAGAAAACTCTAACCTACTTGGGTTAGAGTTTTCTTTTTGTATCTTATGCTTCTTGAGCAACAGGGTATACAGATACTTTTTTACGGTCACGACCGAAACGTTCAAATTTAACGATACCGTCGATTTGAGCGAATAAAGTATCATCTCCACCACGACCTACGTTTGCACCTGGGTAAATTTTAGTACCGCGTTGACGGTATAAAATTGAACCACCAGATACGAATTGGCCATCAGCACGTTTAGCACCAAGACGTTTCGAGATTGAATCACGACCGTTTTTAGTACTACCTACTCCTTTTTTAGAAGCGAAGAATTGAAGGTCTAATCTTACTAACATGACATCCACCTCCTGTTTAGTTGTCGTTAATTTTTATATAATTACTGTAATCTAATTCGATCGTTTTCAGTGAAACAACCATACCTTCTAATAGCAATTGAATCTGTTCCAATGTGAACGAATCCACATCTTTTGGAATCTCACAACGGAGATACCCACCATCTCCACCTTGCTCTAAGTGCGGTTCAACCCCACTTATTGAAAAGATAGCATTAATTGTCCCAAATGAAACTGCAGATGCTCCCGCACAAACAAGATCTTTTCCGTGTTCGGAAAAGTCAGCATGTCCACTCATCGTGAACCCGTCAACTTTCTTATTTGCATCACGAGAAATCGTCACCTTAATCATTTGTTATAATTACGCGTTGATAGCGTCGATTACAACTTTTGTGTAAGGTTGACGGTGACCTTGCTTACGACGATAGTTTTTCTTTGCTTTGTATTTAAATACAGTGATCTTTTTAGCGCGACCTTGTTTTTCAACTTTAGCCGTAACTGTTGCACCTTCTACGAAAGGAACACCAACTTTCACGCTGTCGCCACCTACAAATAATACTTTGTCAAAAGTAACTGTTTCGCCTTGTTCACCAGCAAGTTTTTCAACGTAGATTGCTTGACCAGCCTCTACTTTAATTTGCTTACCACCAGTTTCAATAATTGCGTACATTCTCTGCACCTCCTCTAAAAACTAAGACTCGCCATCACAGGTGTTCAAGTGAACTTAAAACCTGTTCTGAGCGGTTGTAGCACGGGTGCTACAAACCAACATATTAAATCTTACTACAAATCAAAGGTTAGTGTCAATTGGAATTCATGTTTTCTTCTAAAATTTTATATAGAAGCAGAGACCCTTTTTTGGATCTGCTCATTCGACCCCAATTGACGCAAAACAAATGCGTTTGTATAATCATCGCTTGGTGTAAGGTATATGGTTTTTTTTACCATTTTCTCTAAAGCGTTGAGAAATCCTTGAGCCTTCATTTCATTTATAACATCACTTCGCGTCTCAATCCAAATAGCCTCTTCTTCCGCGCCGCGATGTTCCCAAATTACACGTTCAATTTGAAAAGCAGCCGTTTTGGAATCAATCATTTTACCGGTTCCTTCACATACTTCACAAGGCATAGTTAATGTTGATCCAATACTATTGCGCACTTTCTTCCGCGTTAATTGCAATATGCCAAGCTCTGTAAAGCCAACTATATTCGTCCGCACTTCATCTTGTTCACATAGCTTTTTCATGTATCTTTCTACTTCTGTCCGATCTTCTTTATGAGGCATATTTATAAAATCAATTAAGATCATGCCGCCTAAGTGACGTAATTGCATCTGTTTGGACAGTTCATACGCAGCTTCCATATTTGTTTGAAGCATTGTCTTTCGAATATTATCTTTTCCTGAAAACTTCCCCGTGTTCACGTCCACAACCGTCATCGCTTCCGTTTCGTCAATAACGATATAGCCTCCGCTTTTGAGCCACACGATTCGCTTTAAGAGCTTCTCTATTTGCCGTTCCACATCGTAAAAAGAGAAAATATTTTCATTTCCTTTATAGTACTCTATTGACAAGTTAGGGTAGGTAGTTTGAAGATGCTGATATAGGTCGAAGTCATCTACTACTATCCCATCAATTCCTTGTTGAAGTGCAGCTTGCACTCTTGTTTCGAGAAAATCTTGTCCTTTGCTGACTAGGGCAGGAGCTTTCATTCCCTGTGTCTGTCGTTCAAGGCGCTCATATTTTTTCTGTAGCTCTTTTATTTTATGTTGGACCGCGGCTTCTGATTTTTCTGCAATCGCTGTTCGAAATAAAAAGCCTTCCATCCCCTGTTTTAACCGCTCACCAAGCTGTTTCCACTGTTGTCGTTTTGGCTCAGCTATTTTTTTGGATACAGCGACATAGTTTCCGTGCGGTAAATATACAAGCTCATCAGAAGAAAATTCAATGATACCCGTCAGCTTGGGCCCTTTTGTCCCAATGCCTTCTTTTACAACTTGAACCAATACTTTTTCTCCTTCACGAATAAAAGCAGACATCGGCTGCTGATCTTTGTGAGGATTCTCTGACTGCTGATAGGATACAAGTTCATTTCGATGAATAAACCCGTTCATTGATAAACCGATATCGATAAAGGCTGCTTGCATATGCGGCAGTACTTTTACTACTTTACCCCAATATATATCACCAATAATTTGATTCTCGCTTTGTTCTTCTAAATAGATTTTTTCTAGTGCTTTATCGTTTATCACGGCTATACGTTTTGAAGAAGTAGCCGCGTTAATAATACATGCCTTCACATACATTGCCTCACTTTAATCTAAATTCATAGGAAAAAGTTCGGTCAGTGCAACCGAACTTTTTTCATTCTATTCTATGTTACTAGAAATCAGTAAACTGTTACAAGTTCGTCTAGTTGGCTATTTGTTCTTTTTTCTACAAAGTAAGCGTGTAAAAGTTCATTTTCATCAATTTGTACATGCTCGCCTGTTTGAGATGTAGCAATAATCATATGCTTACAACCTCTTTGGAATTTTTGCAGAACTTGATGGAGCGTCTCACTGGTTGATACACTTAACGTTTTTAAAGCTCCAATTGGATGCTCTTTGCCATGATATCTCTCCAACAAAAAGCGCATGTAGACAAATTGCCTGCTCTTCCATTCCAAATATCCGGATATAATTAAAAATGAAATAACAATCCATAAGTGCAGCTGAAAAGGATACATAATGACGGCGTAAATAATACCGACAGCTAAAAAAAACGTTGATAACCGGAGCGCGAGCTTATGCGCTTCTAAAAATGGTAAAGACCGACTGCAAATTAAAAAAAGCAGCTTCCCTCCGTCCAATGGCCAAATGGGCAAAAGATTAAACAGTAAAATCACCGTGCATTGAAACATAAATTGCTCATACGTTTCCAAAGACAACACATTTATTTTCATTAATAAGAAAGCAGCTCCAAACATCCAGAGATGCTGAAGAGGTCCACTTATTGTCACAATAAACTCTTCTCGAAATGGACGATTCCCATGTTCATCTACTTCTGCTACTCCCCCAAAAGGTAAGAGCATAATTCTGCGAATCCGCCAAGAAAAACACTGAGCCGCTACGGCGTGGCCCAGTTCATGAATAATTACAATAATAAATAACAAAAAAAGCTGCTTTACCGTAGCCGTTAAGATACCAATTACGAAAACCCCCCAAAACAATGGATGAATGTGAATTTTCATCAATAACGAAAAAGCACTATTCAAATTGAATCACCTGACTAGGATCCACAAACTTATCGCCTTTTTTAATAGCAAAATAGAATGTTCCAGCATCGCCTTTTTTACTGTTTTCCACAATTCCTACTTCTTTGCCTTTATTTACAAAATCATACATACTAACATTGATTTTTTTGAGCTGTCCATACCAAGTTTCGGTTCCATCGGCATGTTGAATAATAACGGTATTCCCAGTATCATCACGTTTTCCTACATACCTTACGATACCTTCACTCATTGCTTCTACAACCGAATCCAATCCTGTTTGAACCGTCACGCCTTGCTTACTTTGAGCAAATGTTTCCGTTACTTTCCCTGAAGCTGGAGTAGCATATTCTCCGCTTACACTTTGCTCCGTTTTGCTAGACTCTTTATTCGGCAATAGCGTTAACGGCTTCCCAAACTTATCTTCGTACCAGGAGGAAACAGCTGCAAACTGAAATTCTTTATCCATTGTTTGTTGAACCACCACTCTGGCCTGTTCAAAAGTAGGAGAAGCGTTCTTGAACATAATCCCTACAATTAACACTAAGCAGGCTGAAGCTAAGATTTTAAATAAAAAGCGGTCTTTTCGAAATAACGGGTGATATTCCTTTGCTGATGGTGTGTATTCAACCGCAGAATAATCCATCGATCCATATTTTTCTTCTTCGCTCATTAAGGACGTATGAAGAGGTTCTTGAGGAAGACGCTTCGTTGTATTTAATTGTTTTCGCTTACGCTCAGCAATTCGTTTACGGATTTCATCAGCACGTCGATTCATGATTCATCATTCTCCTTGTTCTTATCGTATAATCAACTATATGACTTGTCCGTGGAGCTTATGACAGCTTGACTCTACAAAATCACACAAATAAAAAAAGCTTCCTCTATCGGAAGCTTTTTAAGAACGAACACCAAAGAATCGTTTAATACGTGCAAACATTCCCTTATCTTCTTCATCTAACGATTGAAGAGGAACCGTTTCACCTAGAATACGTCTTGCAATATTACGATATGCAATTGATGCTTTGCTTGATGGGTCCATGACAATTGGTTCACCGTTGTTAGAAGCACGAATAACATTTTCATCGTCAGCAACGATTCCAATTAAATCAACAGCCAGAAGCTGAGAAATTTCTTCCACGTCCAGCATGTCTCCATTTTTCATCATATGACTACGGATTCGGTTAATAACCAGTTTTGGAGACTCGATATCCTCTTGCTCCAATAATCCAATAATACGGTCAGCATCACGAACAGCTGAAACTTCCGGTGTTGTCACAACGAGTGCCTTATCAGCGCCAGCTACGGCATTCTTATAGCCTTGTTCAATACCAGCTGGGCAATCAATAACCACATAGTCATAGTCTTGCTTTAACTGAAGAACTAACTCTCTCATTTGTTCTGGTTGAACAGCTGTTTTGTCACTCGTTTGAGCAGCAGGAAGTAAGTACAAACATTCAAAACGCTTGTCCTTAATCAAGGCTTTTTGCGGTTGGCATCGACCTTCTACCACGTCTACAAGATCATAAATAATACGATTTTCAAGCCCCATTACAACATCCAAGTTGCGTAAGCCGATATCAGTGTCTACTAGACACACGCGCTTTCCAGCTAATGCTAGAGCAGTACCTAAATTGGCTGATGTCGTTGTTTTTCCAACTCCACCTTTACCAGACGTAACAACAATAGCCTCTCCCACTGTCAAATTCTCCTTTCTACCCTGGTCAAATTCGGTCTTAGATGCGGTAAAGTTTGCACGCGATCTATCACCATTTGATCATTATCATCTAAGTATGCACATTCCATTATATTCTCTTCCTTCTCACTGCGCTCTTCTTCTGATCGGGTAATGATATCAGCAATGCGCAGCTGTGAAGGTTTCATTAACGATGCAGCAATAACGGCGTTTTTATTGCCTCGATATCCTGCATGAGCAATTCCTTTTAAAGCACCTAATACAAATAAATTTCCTCCAGCTACAACGGTTCCTCCGGGATTTACGTCTCCGACTAGAAGCAAATCGCCTTCTACATGGAGAACCTGTCCTGAACGAACTACCTTTGTAACAGATACTAATTCACTTTCTTCTCTTACTCGGACTGCATCTTGCTTTAAAATAACGTTACTATCAATTTGTTTAACTACTAAATACTGATTTTCTTCTATGAGCGCCTTCAATTCGGTTTCCTGCTCTGTAGTTAAATAACGATTTCCGATTTTGACATACACTGTGACGATCTGATCGGCATCGCCATGCTTATTTGTCAAAAGCTTCGTCTTAAGTTCCGTCAAAAGCTCTGCAAATGAACATGTATCATTGAGATGCAACGTTAATCCATCTTTTGTTCCTTTAATTGTCACATTTTGTTGCTTTTGTTTATTCAAGACGCTCACCTCAACGAATATATAATTTCGACAGAGACTTACTCAATTCCTTTTTTTCGTTTCTTCAATCAGCATTTTTATCCTATCATGAACGAGAAGCGTAATATATGTTCCGATCAGCGTTCATCGATAAATTTAGCGAAATATTGAAAACATCTTTGAAGCGGAAATGCAAAAATGAGTGCAAATATGGCATTTAAAATGATGGTTGCGTAAAATCGCTCTTGCAAGAAGCGACCAATGGTCATATCAGATATATTAATAATGCTATTAATTCCATATACATAAAACTCAATAATGGCTACAGCTAATAGCGACATGCAGATTACGATAAGCGTATTTTGCTGAAAAATCTTCATTAGTTTTGATACGATATAGCATACGGCCGGCAATCCAAGCGCGTATACTCCTAAGACATCCGTAAAGGCAATATCGTACATGAATCCAAGGATTACCCCATATAGCATCGCTTGCTTTGGGTGATAATACACTGACATAAAAGCCAGTACCACTACAACAAAATGAGGCGATAGAATCCAGTCTCGCCATGGTGATGCCATGGCGACAAAATTAACAAAGATACTTTCAAACATAAAAACGACAAGCACGAGAATAGGAAGGACAAACCGCTTCATCAGTTAGCCTCCTCCGCCCCTAAATCGTCTTCAGCAGCGGGCGCACTTCTTTTAGCTACAACTACGTTATCTAAGTCATACAAGTCAGCAGCAGGTTTGATATAAGCTTTTTTCGTTAATCCATATTCATCAGGCTCAATTTTTGTGATAACGCCAATTGGAAGATTGCTAGGGAAAATACCGTCTTCTTGTCCTAGACCAGACGTTACTACTTTTTGCTTTTCTTTAATATCAGCATCAAATGGAATACGACGCATAACAAGCGCCTGTTCTTTATCATCATAGCCTTCAATTAAACCAAACACTTCTTTTTTAGCCTGAATTTTAGCAGATACACGGTTTGTACGATCTGATGAACTAATTAACTGCACAGTAGATGTGAACTTAGATGCATGCTTCACTTTACCAATCAGCCCTTCAGGAGTCATAACAGCCATATTTTCCTGCACATTATGAACCGTCCCTTTATCAATGGCAATTACCTCATGCCAACGGTCTGGATTACGAGCAATAACTGTTGCTTCGATTGGGTTGTATTGACTTAAATCCGTTTTTTTGTCGAGCTGTGCTCTTAATTTTTTATTTTCTTGCTGCAAAGCGTTGGCTTTCGTTTCTAATTGCATGCGTTCGTCTAAACGGGCTTTTAATACCTCGTTTTCTTCGTATGTACGCTTTAAGTCACCTACATTCTGAAAGAAACCCGCTACAAATTGTGCGGGTTCATTAAAGGTAGCCTGAACAAGACCAACCGTATCTTTGACAAACTGTTCAGGCCACGTTACATTTTTACGACCATTTAACGAAAAACCAATCAATGCCACTAATACAATAATACTGACTAATAAAATAACTAAACGTTTATTTAAGAAAAATTGTGGCACGATCTACACCTCTTAATATTTAGCGATATGAATCGCTTGTACGATTTTTAAATAAATCAATGTGTTCTAACGCTTTACCAGTTCCAATTGCAACACAGTCAAGCGGATCTTCTGCGATGACAACCGGCATATTTGTTTCTTCACTAATAACTTTATCTAAATTACGTAGCAATGCGCCACCGCCTGTTAATACAATACCGCGATCCATAATATCTGCCGCAAGTTCAGGTGGTGTTTTTTCTAATGTACTTTTTACTGAATCTACAATAGAAGCCACTGTATCTTTTAGCGCTTCTGCAATTTCTTCTGCTGAAATTTCGATTGTTTTCGGTAGACCTGTTAGTAAGTCACGTCCGCGAATTTCCATGTTTTCAATACCTTCTGGAATTCCGGCAGAACCGACTTCTACTTTTAATGCTTCTGACGTACGCTCACCGATCATTAAATTGTAATTCTTGCGAATATATTGAATAATCGCTTCATCCATCTCGTCCCCAGCGATACGGATTGACTGACATGTTACGATTCCTCCTAAAGAAATAATCGCAACTTCTGTTGTTCCTCCGCCAATATCTACTACCATACTTCCCGTTGGCTCCCAAACCGGTAGATTGGCGCCGATTGCTGCAGCAAACGGTTCTTCAATTGTATACGCATCACGCGCGCCAGCCTGACGAGTCGCATCAATAACGGCACGTTTCTCAACAGCTGTAATGCCAGAAGGTACACAAACCATTACATACGGCTTACCCGCAAACAAACTTTTTGTTTTTTGAGCTTGATTGATGTAATATTTCATCATCGTCGCAGTTGTTTCGTAATCTGCAATAACTCCATCTTTCATTGGACGAAGGGCTACTACGTTCCCAGGTGTACGACCAATCATATTTTTTGCATCGTTACCTACCGCAACGATTTGTTTTGTATCAGTTTGCAAAGCCACAACAGACGGCTCACGCACAACAATTCCTTTTCCTTTTACATAAACGAGCGTATTTGCAGTACCCAAATCTATTCCAAGGTCTCTAGTACCGATTCCAAACATGTGTCTCTTCCTTTCTCTTACCAAAATGCAAAGGTAAAAATTCCATAATTCAATTTCTTCATTTCATAAGTAACATTTTTTATTTTCTATACTTTTTTCATAGATGTCAACGCCAAATATTGTATGATAAAAAGTCATACTTTGTCTATTAATAACGAATGATTGTAAAGAACTTGTCATTTAAAATCATGACTACTATTATAACCCAAGGATTTTAAAAAGCATAGCCTTACATGTATCCTTTTTCTTTTAAACTAATATATTTTCGATCTCCGATAATTAAATGATCTAACAATTCAATTCCTATGATAAATCCGCACTCTTTTAAGCGCTTCGTTACCTCTATATCTTCTCTGCTGGGAGTAGGGTCGCCGGAGGGATGATTATGAATACAAATAAGGGATGCAGCTGAACGACGAAAGGCTTCTTTAAATACTTCTCTTGGATGGACAATAGATGAATTGAGGCTTCCGATAAAAATGGTTTGCTTGTGGAGAACTTGATTTTTCGTGTTGAGGTATAAACAGACGAAATGCTCTTGAGACAGCACGCGCATTTCTTCCATCACATAATTAGCTCCGTCTTCAGGGCCATGAATGGTATATCGCTGACTAGATTTCCGCTGTACAATCCTCTTACCTATTTCAATAGCCGCTATAATTTGAATTGCTTTTGCAGGTCCGATACCTTTAATATTCATCATTTCATCAAGCGATGCATGCTGCAAAAGTTGAAGACCTTCAAAATGCGTTAATATGCGATTGGACAGCTGAAGAACAGATTCATCTTTAGTTCCAGTGCGCAGCAAAATAGCAATAAGCTCGTGGTTAGAAAGACTAGAAGCACCCATTGACACAAGGCGCTCTCGAGGTCTTTCATCTTGAGGGAAATCTTTAATTAACAATGATTGATCCAATTTCGCCACTCCTTTTTAGTAAACGAAACCGTATTGTTTTAGCTCACGTATTGTTCGGGAGAGCGGCAAGCCCACCACGGAGAAATAGTCTCCTTCAATTTTTTTAACTAGCGCAGCACCGAGACCTTGAATTCCATAAGAACCAGCCTTATCCATAGGCTCTCCTGACTCTACGTACTGTACGATTTCATCTTGTTCAATCGGCCAAAACTCTACATCTGTTTGTTCATAAAACGTATGAACTTTTGCATTTGATACGAACGCTACTCCAGTTAATACCTGATGTTTTTGACCTGACAGCATCGTAAGTGTTTCAATCGCTTCTTGTTTCGTTTTTGGCTTTCCTAAAATACGATTGCCATATACGACAACTGTATCGGCACCTAGGACAATATCCTCTTTATGATGCGAAGCAACGTCCACTGCTTTTTGCCTAGCTAAATCCATTACTACCTCGGACGGAGTGTATGATGGATTGACGATTTCTTCAATTGTACTAACGTGAACGGTAAAGGGAATGTGAAGCTGCTGAAGTAATTCTTTTCGACGAGGAGAGCCTGAGGCTAAAATTAATGTTTGTTTCATACATCTCACCTTTGCATTTTGATTTAAAAAAGAAGGACACACCGTTATTTTAGCAATTTCATCTCCAAATGACAATAAACAAGTGAGGCAGCATTACACTACCTCACTTGTTAAGACGTTACAAGGCTTTCATACTGCTGAAGAGCTTTTAACACGTATCGCTGAGCAAGCCAAGCATCTTTACTGCTTTTATTGTCTTCATATGAAGAAAGAGAAGCAGCAGCTTTTTGAAGGGTGCTCACCATGGTTTTAATGTCTTCATTTGACGCTTCTTTCTGAACTTTTGTCAGCTCTTTTTTCAGAGATTTGATATCGGCTACCCGCTGTCCTTCAATCGCTTTAGCAGATTGATCTAAGAGATTAGCCATAAACGGCTGCGCTGTTGTTATAACCGTTTGATCTTTTTTCCCTAATTCGCTAGTGGGCTTAATTTCATAAGACTTTACATATACATCTTTACCTTGTTGTTTATACGTTTTACTAAGTGCGTTCGCTTTTTCTTCTCCAGTGGCAGCACCAACGACAAGAGAATAGGTTTTAGGTGAAAAGATCTCGCCTGCTTCGTTCTCTTCTTTCCATTTATCCATTGCTTTATTTGCAGCAGTTTTTGATGAAAAAGCACCTGCTTGAACAATGTAAAAGGAAAAAGGTTCTAAAGTAGAAGCAGCAGCTGATGTCCCCTTCGATTCCTGTTCGCTTTTCTTTTCAGCTTTACCAACACTTTCAGTGGTAGACGCTGTTTGAGAAGCTTTTTCTTCTTTCGTTTGCTCACTTGTTTGTGCTTTGCTTACAGGCTGTTCGCTTCCTGTCATCATTTTCACACCAACCATACCGATGCCGCTGCCTATTCCGACTGCTAGCAGTACAATCACAGCTGTTCGTTTGATCACACCGCCGTTTACCGTTTTAATCGAAACATTTTTAGGATGTAATCGCGGCTTTTTCTTTTTTTCATTTCTTACATCTTCAATAAACACCACTTTATTTTCTTCCACATGAGAATCTGTGGATCCCGGTTCCGGAAGAACCCACGTAAACTCGTCTTTTTCTGGCGCTTGTTCTTCCTTGGATTGACCGTTGATTTTAATTGAAATTTTTCGTTCCTGCTTGTCCACTGCCCCACCGCCTTTAGTTAACGTAGTCTTAGTACCGGTTGCAAGCTGAGGTAAACCGACATAAAACATACACTTTTTTCCATGCTATCATAGAAGAAAAAAAAAATAACAAGACATTTGTCGTCTTGTTACAAAAGGTTTTCGCTATTTAGTTACAGAAATTTTAAATTTGTCGAAGACTTGAAGCTCAATAAAAAATAGTTGCTAACATACCAATCTATCAATTCGTTTCCATGAAAATAAGCAGCGATTGTGCCTATAAAAATAAATGGAACGAAAGGAATTGGTACACCTACCTTTGCCTTTTTCATTAATAACGCTCCTATACTAACGGTTCCGCCTATTAATATAGCTAAAAAAAGCGATAGCAAAACAAGCTTTACTCCAAGCACAATACCAATCAAAGCATACAATTTAATATCTCCTTCTCCAAGCCCTCCTCTGCTGAGAAATGCGATTAGAAAGAGGAGAAAAAATGCGATTCCTCCTCCCATTAAGGAATCACTCCACGAATTTAATGGAATGAAAAGACGCTCAAGTAGAAAGATAGGCAAAAAGAAAAGCAGCACCTTATTTGGGACAATCATATAGGCTATGTCTGAGACAACTATAATTGTTAAAAAAGAAACAAAGGTTAATATGACAATCAGTTCTAACGTCATATTCAATCTAAAAAAAGCATATACAAATAAACTTCCTGTCGAAAATTCTATGAATGGGTAGATGAAGGAGATTTTTTTGTGACACATACTACATTTTCCTGCATTTTTAATGTAGGAGACTATGGGAATTAATTGTTGTGGAGAAAGAACGTATAAACAGTGTGGACAATGAGATCTTGGAGATAAAATAGATTTTTTCTGAGGTATTCTAAGTCCTGCTACGTTATAAAATGAACCTAACGTGATACCTGAAACAAATGCATAGAGGTAAATTAAACTCATACTATTTCTTCCATCTCAGGCCTGCTGCTTACTAATTGTAGGTTTTCTTTTGAGTGAAGGAATGTATCTCGTTCCCTTAAATAGCTGCCAATAAACGGAATGAGAAAAGCTGCTAGAAGACCTATTACGATAACCAGTATGATCACTTTCATTAGAGAAATTCCTTTATTCCTCGTTGACAGTTTATCCATTTCAATATCTCTCCTTTATTGATTAGTATCAAACAGCTCCTTCGTTAATAAACTGAATCATAATACCCATAAAAGTCATATTCTGTATGCCTCCTTCCTTAAAACACACTTTTTATAGGTAATAAGGATTATACCACTAAAAAACAAAAACAGCATAAAAAAACGTCTGCAAAAGCAGACGTCTTTTAATAGTAAGGAGCCATAAATAAGTAGACAATTACACCTGTAAGACTTACATAAAGCCAGATTGGCATTGTCCATCGCACAATTTTTTTGTGTTTTTCAACTTGCATTGTCCAGCCCCACACAAGTGCAAACAGTGCCAGCGGAACAATAATCGCTGCTAGGAAACTGTGTGTGATCAAAATAAAGAAGTAAATGGGACGAACGATTCCTTCTCCACCAAACGTAGCTGTTTCTGTGGAAATGTAATGGAACGTTAAATATGAAACTAAAAAGAGCAGTGTGGAAGTGAATGCTGCTAAAATAAAACCTTTATGAGCATTAATATTTTTCCTAAAAATTGAAATCAACGCTGCAACTAAAAAAATAAACGTAAAACTATTCAAAATAGCATTTAACCGTGGAAAGATAGTCAAATCAAAACTTACTTTTCCTTGATAGCCAATATTCGAAAAGAATAGCAGTAAAATAATAACATTCGCTATCACTGAAAAGGTAAGAATAATACCAGTAAAGTTTTTATTACTTTTCGGTACAATTTTTTCATTATTCTTACTCATGTTAACAATCTCCTTATTTAGTGATGTACATGTTTATTATATATCACTTACCTAAGGGGTGAAAGTGACAATACTTTGAACTTAGTGCTTCCTTATTATCCGTATCCCTTCCTCACATTATGTTAAAAGCAGCAAGATTTCACTTGCTGCTTTTGCTCATTTTAGAAGAAAAGCCCGCACTTCTGATATAAAATACAGAGACCCTGTAATCACGACCATGTCTTGTTCACCTGTCGCCTTTTCCTTTACGTAAGCAATTGCTTTTTTCCACTCCTCATCCATATGCTTATTATGATGAGTACTCATCTCATAAAGCTCTTGAGCTGCGCGAGCACGAGGAAAGTCAAACGACGTAAATGTAATACTTGCAGCGATTGTTTCAAGTTCTTGAACCATTCGATCAGCACTTTTATCATTTAAACAGCTGAAAACTAAATGAATGTTTCGATCTTCATAATGAAGGCGTAAAGTAGATAACAAGCTATCAATGCCTTCTGCATTATGAGCCCCATCAATAATCGTTAAAGGATGCTCATTTACTATCTCAAAGCGGCCGTTCCACTTTGTATGCTGAATCCCTTTTATCATTTGCTCATTGGAGATAGAAAGCTTTTTCTTTTCTTTTAAATAACAAACGGCCATGACAGCCAAAGCTGCATTTTTTACTTGATGATAGCCAAGCATATTTAATTCTAAATGTTCAAATGTGCCATACGGCGTTTTTAACGCAAAGCCTTCCCCATTTGCTAAGGGCTCATAGTTTTTAATGTCAAAATCTTTTCCTAACACAAATAACGAAGCCTGCTTTGACTTTGCTTCTTCAGTAATGACATCAAGCGCCTTTACTTGCTCTGCACCGGTAATAATAGGGACTTCTTTTTTAATAATCCCCGCTTTTTCTGCTGCAATTTCTTCTACCGTATCTCCTAGTATTGCCATGTGATCAAATCCAATGTTTGTAATAATACTCACCATAGGATTCACAACGTTTGTTGAGTCATATCGTCCTCCAAGACCTGTTTCAAACACAGCATAGTCAACTGACTCATGATAGCCGAAATAAAGAAAAGCCATGACTGTAATCACTTCAAATTCCGTTGCTGATCCTAAGTTTGTATGTTCTAGTCGCTCCACAACAGGCTTTATTTCCTGAACAAGAGCGGTCATTGCTTCATTTGAAATAGGCTTTCCATTCACGCTGATCCGTTCATTAAATGTTTCGATATAAGGAGAAGTAAAGGTTCCAACTTTATACCCTGCTTCTTCTAACATGTTTCGCAAATAAGAAACGGTAGAACCTTTACCATTCGTACCAGCAACATGAATAGCATTTAGATTTTGCTGCGGAAAATCAAGCTGCTCTAGCATCCATTCCATTCGTTCTAACCCCGGCTTGATTCCAAAGCGAAGTCTGTTATGAATCCAATCAAGCGCTTCTTCATATGTCGTTATCATCTTTTATTCACCTTTCTTTTCCATCGCTATTATTATGTAAAGAAAAAGCGTCGCTATACAAGCCACGCTTTTTCTGTTGGTTCATTAACCCATTGATTATCCGCGTAATTCAGCAATACGAGACTGAACAGCTTCGCGTTTTTCAACATAATCCTGCTCTTTTGCACGCTCTTCTTCTACTACTTTAGCAGGCGCTTTTGCAATAAAGCCTTGGTTGTTTAATTTCTTTTGTACACGTTCTACTTCTTTGTTTAACTTGTCGTATTCTTTTTCTAAACGCGCGATTTCTTCTTCGATATTAATTAAACCTTCAAGAGGTAAAATTAATTCTGCGCCTGTTACAACAGCAGTCATCGCTTTTTCATCTAATGAAACATCTGTTGAAATCACAAGCTCACTTGGATTACAGAAACGTTCTACATACGCACGGTTCTTTTCGAGCTGGCTTTGAATATTTTCATCTTTAGCTTTGATAAATAATTTTACTTGTTTGCTCATCGGCGTGTTCACTTCAGCACGAATGTTACGAACAGCGCGGATAATATCTACAAGTAAACGCATATCGTTAGCAGCTTCTTTATCAGAAAGCTCAGGGCGTACTTCCGGCCATTTAGCTACTGTAATTGATTCGCCTTCATGCGGCAAGCTTTGCCAAATTTCTTCGGTAATAAACGGCATGAATGGATGTAAAAGTCGCATTGTATTATCAAGTACATAAGCTAAAATTGAGCGAGTTGTCTTTTTAGCTGCTTCATCTTCTCCGTAAAGAGGAAGTTTAGCCATTTCAATGTACCAATCGCAGAAATCATCCCAAATAAAGTTATAGAGAATACGTCCAACTTCACCGAATTCATATTTGTCAGCTAATTTTGTTACGTGCTCAATCGTTTCATTTAAGCGCGTTAAAATCCATTTATCAGCAACAGACTTTTCGCCTGATAAATCAAGCTCTTCAAATGTGATGCCGTCCATGTTCATTAATGCAAAACGAGAAGCATTCCAAATTTTATTTGCAAAGTTCCATGTCGCTTCGACTTTTTCAAAGCTGAAGCGTAAATCTTGTCCTGGTGAGCTTCCTGTAGATAAGAAGTAGCGAAGAGAATCTGCACCGTATTTCTCGATTACTTCCATTGGATCTACACCGTTACCAAGTGATTTACTCATTTTACGACCTTCAGCATCTCGTACAAGACCGTGAATGAGTACATCGTCAAACGGACGTTTACCCGTAAATTCAAGACCTTGGAAAATCATACGAGATACCCAGAAGAAAATAATATCGTAGCCTGTTACAAGCACATTTGTTGGGTAGTAGCGTTTGAAATCAGCTGCATCCACATCGGGCCAGCCCATTGTTGAGAATGGCCATAGCGCTGAACTGAACCATGTGTCTAATACATCTGAATCTTGTTCCCAGTTTTCGATATCTGCTGGAGCCTCATGATCTACGTATACTTCTCCAGTTTCTTTATGATACCAAGCTGGAATGCGGTGTCCCCACCAAAGCTGACGCGAAATACACCAGTCGCGAATATTTTCCATCCAGTGTAAGTATGTCTTTTCAAAACGATCAGGCACAAAGTTTACTTTTTCTTCTTGTTTTTGAAGATCTACTGCTTTATCTGCTAACGGCTGCATTTTTACAAACCACTGAGTTGATAAATAAGGTTCAACAACGGCACCGCTTCGTTCACTGTGACCTACTGAATGCATGTGGTCTTCAATGTTGAACAATACACCGTCTTCTTGAAGGTCTTTAACAATTTGCTTACGGCAAGCAAAACGATCCATTCCTTCATATTTACCTGCTTTGTCGTTCATCGTACCGTCTTGATTCATCACTAAAATACGCTCTAAATTATGACGGTTTCCAATTTCAAAATCGTTCGGGTCATGAGCAGGCGTGATTTTCACCGCACCAGAACCGAATTCCATATCTACATAATCATCGCCTACGATTGGAATTTCACGCCCTACAATCGGAAGGACAACCTTTTTGCCGATTAAGTGCTTATAGCGATCATCTTCAGGGTGAACAGCTACAGCCGTATCTCCTAGCATTGTTTCAGGACGAGTTGTTGCGATTTCAATATGTCCAGAACCATCTGCCAACGGATAGCGCATATGATAAAACGCACCTTGTACATCTTTGTAAATAACCTCGATGTCTGAAAGAGCTGTTTTTGTAGCTGGATCCCAGTTAATAATATATTCTCCGCGGTAGATTAACCCTTTTTTGTAAAGCGTTACGAATACTTCGCGCACTGCTTTAGAAAGGCCTTCATCAAGCGTGAAGCGCTCGCGTGAATAGTCTAAGCCAAGTCCTAGCTTCGACCACTGCTGGCGAATAAAGCTTGCATATTCTTCTTTCCATTTCCACGTTTCGGCTACAAAATTTTCGCGGCCTAGATCGTAGCGGCTTTTCCCTTCGCTGCGAAGCTTTTCTTCTACTTTTGCCTGCGTTGCAATCCCCGCATGGTCCATGCCAGGAAGCCATAAAACGTCATAGCCTTGCATGCGCTTCATACGCGTTAAGATGTCTTGTAACGTTGTATCCCAAGCGTGGCCTAAATGCAGCTTGCCCGTTACGTTTGGGGGTGGAATTACAATTGTATATGGCTCTTTTTCAGGGTCATTTGTTGCTTCAAAAAACTTCCCGTCTAACCAATACTGATAACGATTTTCTTCAACGGCTTTTGGATCATACTTCGTTGGAAGAGTCACTTCTTTTTCAGACATAATGTATACCTCCATAATATAAAGTTTCAGTCTTTAGAAACTGTGTAAAGCTTTTATAAACATAAAAAAACTCCTTTCCTAATAAAAGGACGAAAGGAGTTGATTTCGCGGTACCACCTTTTTTTATAGACGTATCCCGTTTGATAAGCCTATACACTTCATTTCATAACGGTTGATTAACCGGCTTTTTCTACTGAGCTATGCAGCTGTTCAAAAAAGCTACTCATAGGCGACATTCCGAGTGCACATTCTTAAGAAATCTCACAGCAACTGATTTCTCTCTCTGAAAGACGAACATCCCGTACTCTTCCTATTCACTGTATTTATGTATGAATTTCTCTTAATTATACTATATGAAAAAATGTTGAATCGTCAATAATCTTCTCCATTTTTTTATGATTATATTCATAATTTTTTTGTTCTGCTCTTTATTTTTTCATTCGCTCGCTAATTTTGGAAATAAAATGAAGAGCCCACTCAAAAAAATGTCACCATTTCTTTCTTTTTTCATATACTTACTTTAACCTGGGCACGTGGATTGAAAGGGGCATGTACAAATGAAGAAACGAATAAATGTAAATTCGTATCAGCTGCAGCGGTGGCTCAAAACAGCAGGAGCGGCTTGTGGACAGTTTATTGTTCCTTTAACAATTTTTCAAGGTATACGTACACTATTTTTCCCTACAACCTTTGATGTACTGTTGTTGGCATTGCTTGCCATACTAGCGGTTGCTTTATATTCCGACTGGATTTAAAAACCCAAGCGCTATTCGTTCGCTTGGGCTTGTGCAGCTGCTTCCGCTGCCATTTTTTTTTGCTGATCTACTTCAAATATTTTAATATTGAGCTGTTCAATGTTTTTCGTCAGCCAGTATGCTCGAATAAATGACTGCATATGTTCAAGCTCTGTTTTACTTTCTTTATGCTGCCTATATTGAACGATACACTGATACAAGGGTTCTGGAAACGCCAAATAACTGTGCAAAAGCAGCCGTTCCTCTTCTCTGAGAGCAAAATGTTTTTCATACGTACTAAACCACTCATAGCTGTCATAGGTAGTTACTGGGTATGTGCGAAGAGTACGGAAATAAAATGAGACCAAATCATAAATCGGTGAAGCATCTTTTGCATGTTCAAAATTAATAAAAAAACCATTTCCCCGCTCGTCATAGATAAAGTGTTTAGCCGATAGCTTTCCATGAGAAGTAACCAGCCGGATCTTTTCCTTTTCTTCCATTTCATCGTTCCACTGATCGAGCTTTCCAAAACCAAATTCAAGCGCTCTTGTCATTTCATAATAAAATGTACAGTAATGCAATTCAAACGGAGACATATAGACTTTCTTCTCGCATTCTACTACGTACTGCTTCAGCTCTTCCTGACGTTTTTCCCACGTTTCTTTCATCGATGTATAATGATTTTCTATATCTTCTTTTTTCACTTCTACTTCCTGCGCCGAAGCGCCGTGAAGCTTAGCAAGCTCTTGAAATAATTTATGATATCGAATATCACGCTCTTCGGTCGGATTATTTGGGAGCCACGGCATTAAGTAATACGAGCCGCTTTCATCTGAAACAATGGGCTGAGAACGCTTCGTTTGATAAATAGGGACAAATCCCATCCATCCTTTTTGATACACGTTCTGCAGCTTTTGAATGAAGTTTTGATTTCGTTCTTGATGATTCGCCATTTCTTTAAGCGCAAACACGCCGGTTTTCGTATAGACTTTTTTTACTTTTCCGTAGTCTTCGATAAAGTCAACATCTAAGTCATATTCTTTTAACAATACTTTGTAGTCTGCTACTGTCCGCTGCATCTATATTCTCCTTCCTCGTAAAAAATAAAGAAAACAGTTAAGACATTATATGCGTCAAAACTGTTTTCTTTCCGACTTTAACGAACGGGAATATTTAAGATGCTTCCTTCTTCCAGCTCATATTCATCTTCTAAATTATTTACTCGTAAAATGTTTTGTACATTCGTATTATAGCGGTTTGCTATCGTATCAAGCGAATCTCCGTCTTGAACAATACAAAGCTTCCACGTTGAAAAAGCTTCTTCTTCCCGCGAAAAGAGCTTTGTTAAATAAAGGGCGTTTTCATTTCGGCCGCTTTCATTTTCTTCTTTCCGAAATTCAACAATAATCTTTTCCTCTTCTTGTTCAGCTTCTTCTTGCTCAGTCTCTTGTTGAACGTCAGCATACGTATTCAATTCACTAGCTTGCGATTCTTCGAAGCTTTCTTGCTCTTGACGAAGCTGAAAGAGCTCAATCACGTTGTCTTCTCTTTCTTCCTCGATTTGCGCCTCTTTTTTCACTTCGACTTCAAATGGTTCATATGCTTCCTCTTCATATTCCACGACCGGCTCAGCACGAGATTCTTTTTTAAATACAGATGAAAAATAACTAGGGGGCTCTTCTGAATGCTCTTCTTCAATAGCCTCTGCTTCTAAAAGTGCGGGAGCTTCACGATAGCTTACGTCAAACTCTTGTTCTTCTTGTTCCTCTTCTTCTTGAGCAACGTTTTCAGTATATACTTCTTCAGCATCGTCCACTTCTTCATAGGAGACGATGTGCTGTTCCTCCGAAAACTCTTCCTCTTCTTCTCGTTCTTCATGCTGTTCTCCGTACAACCCTGTGATGGACAAGTCAGCCATTAGCTGCAGCTGATTTGTGCCCGGCAATTCATAATCAAATAAATCAATAGATACATATACGTCTTCAATACTTTGAATACGATTTTTAGGAATGGTAATATCAACAGGAAATTGATGTGATAATTCAGCCGTTCCGTCTTCACGGACAGAGATAGATTGCACTTGATTCTCATTTGTATATTCGCGTAACGAGTGCTCTCCCTCGTACGTTTCGTATTCACCTGTTAATTGTAATGCTCCTCGAATAGACACGTATTGGTCATATTCTTGAATAGATACTTGAGGCTCTAAGGAGATAGACAAAAGTTGTGAGACTTCCTGTCCTTTTTGAAACCATACTGATTCTTCTACGGAAAAACGCAGACATGATAAATTATCCTGCGACAAATTGTTCTCCCCCTTCCAACACCCGCCAGGTAATAGCGCGGTCATTAAAGATGTATGAACAAATAAATTAAAATATGTCTTTAAAACTAAAAAAGCTTACGGAATACTCCGTAAGCTTTGATATAAAAGTCAATCTTATTTATCTGTTTATCCACGTAACTTCGAAAAAGCTTTTTCAGCTGCTGCAATTGTATGTTCAATGTCTGCATCTGTATGAGAAGTTGATAAAAACATTCCTTCGAATTGAGAAGGAGGTAAAAACACGCCTTCATTAGCCATTTCACGATAGTAAGCTGCAAAATAATCTAAATTCGATGTTTTCGCTGTTTCGTAATTTATTACCTGTTCGTTTGTAAAGAAGAAACCGATCATTGAACCAGCTCGGTTTACCGTAAACGGCACATCATATTTTTCAGCTGCTGCCATCAATCCTTCTTCTAAGCGATCTGCTTTACGAATGAACTCATCGTAGGATTGAGGTGTTAGCTGCGTTAACGTCTCGTATCCAGCTGTCATCGCAAGCGGATTACCTGATAATGTACCTGCTTGATAAATCGGGCCGCTTGGTGCAACTCGCTCCATAATTTCTGCTTTACCACCGTAAGCACCTACTGGTAAACCACCACCGATTACTTTTCCTAAGCAAGTTAAGTCAGGCGTAATGTTATAGTAGCCCTGTGCACAGTTGTACGCTACGCGGAACCCTGTCATTACTTCATCAAAAATGAGCAGTGAGCCATATTCTGATGTGATATCACGAAGCCCTTGTAAGAAACCTGGCTGAGGCGGTACCACACCCATATTTCCTGCTACCGGTTCAACGATTACTCCGGCAATGTCATCTCCGAATTCTTTAAAAGCATATTGTACGCTTTCTAAATCATTGTACGGCACTGTAATCGTGTTTTTAGCGATTCCTTCAGGCACTCCCGGGCTATCTGGTAGGCCTAACGTTGCAACGCCTGAGCCAGCTTTAATTAGAAGAGAGTCACCGTGTCCATGGTAACAGCCTTCAAATTTTAAAATTTTGTTGCGGCCCGTATAGCCACGTGCTAAACGCAGTGCGCTCATCGTTGCTTCCGTACCTGAACTCACCATACGGACGATTTCGATTGAAGGAACGCGCTCAATAACAACCTTAGCAAGCTCATTTTCAATTAATGTTGGTGCACCAAAGCTTGTACCAGATTCCGTTACTTTTTTTACTGCTTCAACTACTTGATCGTTGGAATGTCCGTGAATTAAAGGTCCCCATGATAAGACGTAGTCAATATATTTGTTGCCGTCAATATCGTAAATCGTAGCGCCTTTTCCTCGTTCCATAAAAATAGGATCCATATCTACTGATTTAAATGCACGAACAGGACTGTTTACTCCACCCGGCATTAATTGCTGCGCTTCTAAAAAAGCTGCTTTTGACTTTTCATAACTTCTCATGTGTAAGCCTCCTTAATTACTTGTCAGATAACCAGCGTGCTGCGTCTTTAGCATGATACGTTACAATTAAATCCGCTCCTGCACGCTTCATGCTAATTAATTTTTCAAGAACAATCTCTTTTTCATTTACCCAGCCGTTTTGAGCTGCCGCTTTAATCATTGAATATTCACCGCTCACATTATAAGCCACTACCGGTAAATTAAACGTATTTTTCACATCGCGCATAATATCTAAATATGATAGAGCTGGTTTTACAATTAAGAAATCTGCTCCTTCTTCGACATCAGATTCTGCTTCTCGAAGTGCTTCTAAGCGATTGGCTGGGTCCATTTGATATGTTTTACGGTCTCCAAATTGAGGAGAAGAATGCGCTGCATCGCGGAATGGTCCGTAAAAAGCAGATGCATATTTAACAGCATAAGACATCACGGGCACATCTTCAAATCCACCTTCGTCTAGACCGTGGCGAATAGCTGCCACGAAACCGTCCATCATGTTTGAAGGCGCAATAATATCCGCTCCTGCTTTAGCTTGACTAACCGCTGTACGCGCTAATAAGTCAAGGCTAGGATCGTTTAAGATTTTTCCGTCTTCAATTACACCACAGTGGCCATGATCTGTGTATTGACATAAGCATGTATCTGCGATAACAACAAAGTCTGGAAAATTTTCTTTAATTTGACGAATACCTTTTTGGACAATTCCGTGGTCATGGTATGCCTGTGAGCCCACCGCATCTTTTTCAGCGGGAACACCAAATACCATAGCTGACTTGATTCCTAAATCGACTAACTCTTGGATTTCATCATTCAAGTAGTCTAAAGAAATTTGATCCACACCTGGCATTGATTTTACAGCATTTCTTTTTTGTTCACCTTCTACAATAAAAATAGGATATATAAAGTCTTCAGGATGTAAATGTGTTTCACGTACAAGCGCACGCATATTTACAGAATTACGAAGACGACGATGACGTGTAAATTGTAAATCTTTCATGTTAAAATCCTCCTTTATTATTCAAAACAACTAACCAACATATCTATCATACCATTTATTGTGTATGTGTTAGGAACAAGATGCTTAATTCCATATTCGCTCGCTGTCTGACTCGTAATAGGACCGATGCAAACAACTTTGGTTCTATTTATAAGCTCAAGCCAATTCGGAATATCTTTAACTGACTCGACAAAAAATCTCACTGTAGAAGAACTTGTAAAAGTAATGGCATCAATTCCTGTTTCTAAATGTTGCTTAACCAAGCGTTCAGAGTCTTGATTTCGAATGGTCTGATATACAACTAGATCCGTTACCTCACACTCTTTTAACCCATCTTTTAAAACAGAGCGGGCTAATTGTCCTCGTACAAGGAGAACTCGCTCGTGATGTGACACATTTGCTTTTAACGACTCAAGAAGTGATTCCGCAACGTATTCTTTTGGAACAAGTTGCACATTAACATCGTGTTTTTCTAGCAATTTTGCGGTTTTTTCTCCAACCGCAGCCACTTTTAATCTTTTTAAAACACTCCAACTGATATTTAACTCTTTTAGCCATTCAAAGAAAAAAGAAATGCCGTTTTGACTTGTAAAAACAATCCAATCAAAACAGTCAATCGACAGCAGGACATCTTCCACTTCTTTTTCATTGTTAGAACGTACGAACGTGAGGACTGGTAAGCTTAAAGGTATGCCTCCAAGCTTTTTAACCTGCGCTGCAAATGAATGAGCCTGCTTCGCTTCTCTTGTAATCAAAACTTTTTTCAAAAAAAGAGGAGCCTCATGACTCATTATTTGTCCAGCTCCTCTTTTACACGGTCAATTAAAAGCTTAGCTCCTTGAGATGTTAAGCGCTCAGCAGCTTCTGAACCGATAGCAACGGGGTCTTTTCCCGTAATTTGCTCTTTGTAAATTGTTTTGCCATCAGGAGACGCGACTAGCGACGTTAGCTCAATGTTTCCGCCGTCCAATATACGCCCATAACCCGCAATCGGCACTTGGCATCCGCCTTCCATCTCTTTTAAAAATACGCGTTCAGCTCTAACAGCACGAGCGGTTTCATCATGATTTAGAGCTTGAAGAAGCGATAATAATTCATGGTCATTTTCTCGGCATTCGATAGCTAAAGCTCCTTGTCCCACAGCGGGAACGCTTATTTCCGGCTCTAGGTACTGAGTGACCGTATCTTTCGACCAGCCCATACGAGATAACCCTGCAGCTGCCAAGATAATCGCATCGTAATCTTCATTTTTTAATTTCTCTAGGCGTGTGTCGATATTTCCTCGAATCCATTTAATTTCGATATCTGAACGCATAGATAGAAGCTGTGCCCCTCGACGCAAGCTGCTTGTCCCAATCACAGCACCGCTTGGTAGCTCCTCAAATCGCTCACCATTTTTTGAAATAAGCGCATCACGATGATCTTCTCGTAAAGGAATACATCCAATCGTTAATCCTTCTGGCAAAACAGCCGGCATATCTTTCATACTATGAACGGCCATATCAATTTCTTTATCTAACATGGCTTGTTCAATTTCTTTTACAAAAAGACCTTTACCGCCTACTTTGGACAGCGTTACATTTAAAATTTGGTCCCCTTTTGTAACCATTTCTTTAATTTCAAACTCAAAAGGAAGACCTTGTTTTTTTAACTGTTCAATGACCCACTTGGTCTGTGTTAACGCAAGTTTGCTTCGACGAGAGCCGACAATAATTTTTCGCATGTTGTCCTCCTAATTACGAACCCCAAAAGTGAAAATTCGATAAACTGCCAAATAAAAAGAAATTAATAAGTAAGACTAAGAACAATCCAATATTCCACATTGCGATTGCCTTTCCTTGAATACCTCTACGCAGTCTAGCATACAAGTAAGCGCTGTATGCAACAAACATTAAAAATGAACCTAACACTTTTGTATCGTACCAATGAAAATCTACGTATTTAATATAAGCCCATATGATTCCTAAGATTAACGAAAGCAATAACAGCGGTACACCAATTAAAATTAATACATAGGACATGTAATCTAGCTTTGTTAAATCTTCAATTCTTAGCAAGCGCTTGCCCCACTTCTTCTTTTTCAATAAATTATACTGAACAAGATACAGGGCGGAAAAAACAAAAGAGACTGAAAAAGCGCCGTAAGATAAAATAGCCATAGTAATATGAATGATTAATAATTCTGACACAAGGCGCTCCGACTGGACAGCAGTGTATGTTTCAAGTGGAGCAAACGTATGAATAGCCATAATTAAGAAACCAATCACATTTGTAAAAAACACCATAAAATCAACGCGGAACAGGCGATTAATCACAAGTGAAAGAGTAATTAAGACCCACGCGTAAAAATACAGCCCTTCAGAAACGGTAAGAATAGGAAACCTTCCCGTCTCAAACATTCGTAAAATTAAAAAGGCTGTTTGCAAAACCCACACAATAGAAAGTAACCAGAAGGCTATCGAGTTTGCCTTCCGGTTATTTTGTACAAAATCAATAAAATATAATAAAACGCTCACCGCGTATAAAATCACAATCAATTCATAGATTCTGGTTAATTCCATATCAACCATTATTCAATCCTCACTTAAGACTGATAAGCTACTGAATGAGACGTAATCGATGTATGAAGCTGCTCTTCTTTTTCTTTTTGCAAAGCAACTTCCTGTTCAATATTAAAAATCTTCATGAACAGCTCTAAAGACTCTTCAGCATGTTTCTCTCCAGCCAATTCTTTCGCGTGTAAAATTGGATCGCGAAGAAGTTGATTAATTATACTTTTTGTATGTTTATTTAAAACTTTGCGCTCACGCTCAGATAAATCTGGGAGCTTACGATCAATGCTTTTCATCGTTTCAGCTTGAATGGTAAGTGCTTTTTGACGAAGTGCAGAAATAACAGGCACAACGCCTAATGTACCAAGCCAAGACTTGAAAGCAACAATTTCAGCTTCAAGCATAATTTCAATTTCATCCGCAGCTTTTTGACGCTCTTGCAAATTGGATTCTACAATCCCGTTTAAATCGTCGATATCATATAAAAAGACCGTCTCTAGCTCATCTAGTTCTGGATCTAAGTCACGCGGAACGGCGATGTCTACCATAAACAATGGACGACCTTTACGCGTACGCTCGGCTTCACTCATCATTTGTTTCGTTACTACATAGTCATTAGCCCCTGTTGAACTAATTAAGATATCTGCTTCGCTTAAAGCATGTTGAAGATCAGCAAATGGTTTGGCTTCTCCAGAAAAACGGTTTGCTAGCTCTTGTGCCTTTTCAAATGTTCGATTCACTACCGTTACTTTTTTAGCTCCGCTGCCATATAAATTCTGTACGGCAAGCTGACCCATTTTTCCCGCACCAAGAATCAACACATGTTTGGATGATAAGTCTCCAAAAATCTTTTTAGCAAGCTCTACAGCTGCATAGCTGACAGAAACTGCATTCGCACCAATTTCTGTTTCATGATGAGCTTTTTTGGCTAATGTCACAGCTTGTTTAAACAGCTGATTAAAAACCGTTCCAATTGTTTCTTCTTCTTGAGCAAGCAAAAAGCTTGAACGCACTTGTCCAAGAATTTGTGTTTCACCAATCACCATTGAATCTAATCCACATGCTACTCGGTATAAATGTTCGATGGCTCCATCATTTTCATAGATGGTTAAATAAGGCGAAAACTCTTCTTTATCTATTCCGAACCATTCAGCTAAAAATGCTTTTACATAATAACGGCCCGTGTGTAATTGATCAACAACAGCATAAATTTCCGTACGATTGCATGTTGAAACAATGATGTTTTCCAAAATACTTTTTTGGCCGCTTAACGTTTTCATGGCAGATGCTAGTTCTTGCTCATTAAAACTAAGCTTTTCTCTTATTTCAACAGGGGCTGTTCGAAAGTTTAAGCCGACTGCTATAATATGCATTTGTACATACCCCCTATAATTGAAATGTGCTTATTTATCCGAATTTGACGGGCAGTAACCCCTAAATTTCCAAAGAGCTACAGTGAGATAACTGCCCGTAAAATCCGGCGTTCTTCATTCTACTATTCGTAAAAAGCGGCGGACATTACACAGGTGTAAGCTTCGCCTTATCTCTAACTATTATAACATGTTCTATAAGTCATTCGAAAAAAAAATGTGAACAGTCTTTGAAAACATGTGTTAAGATATTAACTGTTATTCCGTAATAAATTGTATCAAAAAAGCAGCGTTTTATCACGTTTTCTGTTTTGAAACACCTGGAGGTTACTATGAAAAAGCAATCAATGTTTTTTGGTGTCTTACTAGTTGGATTTGGAATCTTTTTCTTACTGAATGAACTACATATGAGCATTGCAGCAAAGGTATACACGTGGCCTGTACTGTTAATTTTAATAGGAGCAGCCCTGTTAACTGAGTCTGCTTTATCTCAAGATCATTCAAACTTGCTTGCAAGCTACATATTAATCACTTTAGGTATTCATTTCTATGTAAGTGAACAAATTCCCTTTTGGCCTACGAATATTAGCATGGTCGTTTTTATGGTGGCCATTAGCTTTTTACTCAGTGCTAGAAAAGCCAAATCAGGCTTTTTCCAAGGCGGCACCCTTTTAATTATTGCCATTTTAATGATGTTTTCAGACCGTCTTAAACTATTTTTGCCAAAAGTTGAAGACGGCGTAAATTATTTAACAACCTTCTGGCCTATTTTATTGTTACTAGTTGGGCTATATTTATTATTTTTCAAACGAAAGTAATCTATGTAAACAAGTTAAAAAAATGGAACGTTTGACTCACTTCCTGTTAGAGTGATGATAAACGTTCCATTTTTTTAGATTCTATTCCTTTGTTTAGTGAGTCATGCGATACTGCAAAGATTTCCACGCTTTATCTTTTCCTTCACCTGTTTCAGATGAGAAATGAATTAATTCATCATTTGGATCTAAGTCCAGCGTTTCTCTCACTACTTTTAAGTGCTTTTGCCATTTTCCTTTAGGGATTTTATCAGCTTTCGTCGCAATAACCATAACGGGAAGGTCATGGTGCTTCAAAAACTCATACATCATAACGTCATCCTTTGAAGGGGCATGGCGTAGATCAACAATCATTAACACAGCTTTAAGCTGCTCACGATTTGTTAAATACGTTTCAATCATTTTCCCCCATGCTTCACGCTCTTTTTTAGACACTTTTGCAAATCCGTAGCCAGGTACGTCTACAAAGTGAAGGATTTCATTAATTAAAAAGAAGTTAAGCGTTTGAGTTTTTCCGGGCTTAGACGACGTACGCGCTAAGCTTTTGCGATTGAGCATCTTGTTAATAAAAGATGATTTTCCTACATTTGAACGGCCTGCTAACGCAAACTCTGGCAGGTTTTCTTTAGGATATTGTTCAGGGCGTACGGCACTGATGACAATATCGGCTTGAGTTACTTTCATTTTACCTCTCCTACTAGCGCATGTTCCAATACTTGGTCCACATGTGACACAAGAACGATGTCTAATTCCTCTTGTACACTGTCAGGGATATCTTCAATATCACGTTCATTATCATGAGGGATTAATATTTTAGTTAATCCGGCACGATGTGCACTAAGTGACTTTTCTTTTAAACCGCCGATTGGTAATACGCGACCTCTTAGTGTAATTTCTCCTGTCATTCCTACTTCTCTGCGCACTGGTTTACCCGTTAGTGCTGATACTAGAGCAGTGGCAATGGTAATTCCTGCAGAAGGTCCATCCTTTGGTACAGCTCCTTCTGGAACATGGATATGAATATCATGTTTTTCATAAAACTTTTCATCAATCCCTAGTTTCTCTGCATTTGAACGCACGTAGCTAAATGCTGCCTGAGCTGATTCTTTCATTACGTCTCCAAGCTTTCCGGTTAGCACTAGTCTTCCTTTACCAGGGGACAAGCTTACTTCAATGGCTAGCGTGTCTCCTCCTACAGTTGTGTAAGCAAGACCTGTAGCAACGCCGACTTGATCTTCCGTCTCAGCCTGTCCGTAACGGAACCTAGGCTTACCAAGGAATTCTTCAAGCGTTTTGGCCGTCACCACCACGCGCTTTTTCTCGCCTGAGACTACGATACGAGCTGCTTTTCGGCAAATGGAAGCAATTTCGCGTTCAAGGTTACGAACACCAGCTTCTCTCGTATATAAACGGATGATTGCTGTTAACGCGTCATCGCGAATCTGCAAATTGCCCTTTTGCAATCCGTGATTTTCTAGCTGGCGCAGCAATAGGTGACGCTTCGCGATTTCAAGCTTTTCCAGCTCCGTGTAACCAGCAATTTGAATAATTTCCATTCGATCGCGCAGCGGTCCCGGAATCGTAGCTAAGTTATTAGCTGTAGCCACGAACATCACTTTTGATAAATCATACGTTTCTTCTATATAGTGATCGCTGAAATTATGGTTTTGTTCAGGATCCAATACTTCTAACAAAGCAGAAGACGGGTCTCCACGGAAATCATTTGACATTTTATCGATTTCATCAAGCAGAAATACCGGATTAATCGTTCCTGCTTTTTTCATTCCTTGAATAATGCGTCCAGGCATAGCCCCCACGTACGTGCGACGATGACCGCGGATTTCTGACTCATCTCTCACACCGCCTAGAGACACTCGTACAAAATGACGATCTAGAGACGTAGCAATTGAACGGGCTAGGGATGTTTTCCCTACGCCAGGAGGTCCTGCTAAACATAAAATAGGGCCTTTAAGAGATTTTGTCAACTGCTGCACAGCTAGATATTCTAATACGCGTTCCTTCACTTTTTCAAGGCCATAGTGCTCATCGTTCAGCACTTGTTCAGCATTATGAATATTGAGCGTATCTTCCGTTTCATTTGTCCAAGGTAGCGCAATCAACCACTCGATATAATTTCGAATGACTGAGCTTTCAGCGGAGGTAGCAGGAATTTTTTCATAGCGATCCAATTCTTTAAACGCCACTTGTTTGACATGGTCCGTCATCCCACTTGCTTCAATTTTTTCGCGAAGTGTTGCTACTTCTCCCGTCTTTCCTTCTTTGTCTCCAAGCTCTTTTTGAATCGCCTTCATTTGCTCACGAAGATAATATTCTTTCTGAGTGCGTTCCATTGATTTCTTTACACGCTGTCCAATTTTTTTCTCCAGCTGCAAAACTTCTTGCTCGTCTTGAATATGAGAAATGATCGTATTTAATCTTTCTTTCACATCAGTTATTTCTAAAATTTCTTGTTTAAGCTGAATTTTTATTGGTAAATGAGAGGCTACAATATCCGCTAATCTTCCTGGTTCTTCAATGTCGCTTACGGTTGAAAGAGTTTCAACGGACACCTTTTTGGAAAGTTTTATGTATTGTTCGAAATAGTCTAAAAGCGTGCGCATCAGCGCTTTATCTTCTACATCAACCTGATGTTCTTCGTTTTGCTTTTCCACGTGCACAACAAAATATTCTTCGCTGTCTTCAAATTCTGTAACGGTTACGCGATTTAGTCCTTCTACTAAGACGCGCATCGTTCCATTCGGCAGCTTTAGCATTTGTTTAATTTTTGCTAACGTACCGGTTCTATATAAATCCTCTTTTGTTGGTTCATCGATACCCATATCTTTTTGTGATACTAAACAAACTAAGTGATCATCCATCATTGCTTTTTCTAATGCTTGTACAGATTTATCTCGCCCAACATCTAAATGAAGCACCATTGTCGGATAGACGATCAAACCTCGTAAAGGCAATAGCGGCATTGTCAATTTTTCTTTTTCTGCCATGCAATGAACACCTCCAATGCTCGTCAATTAAAGTATGTAAAGTGTGAATTCTTTTAACAATTTTATCTCATTTGTATACACATGTCTAACAATAGTAATTACTAATTGTACCATGAGAAAGAATTAAAAGGCAAAATATATCTTTTTAAGCTCTTTTCATAAAAAAACGCCTTTTTCGTTGGCTGTGTATAAAGGTTTTATACGCGAAAAAGGCGATGAATATTCATCTGACCATTAATTTTTAATTATCATGATAGAATTAGCTAGATTCTCTATTTGAAATAGCTGGATCTACCGACAAATGTGCAACATGCTCATGTACAGACAATAGTGCTTGTTCGAACACCTCTGTTAAATGATGGACAGGAATAATATCGATACCTTTTACCTTTTCTACCATTGCATTCATATTTTCCTTTGGCACAATCACGGTCTGAACGCCCGCTTGTTTTGCTGCCTTGATTTTTGGAATCACACCGCCAATTGGCTTTACGTTGCCGTGCAGACCAATTTCTCCTGTCATTGCTACCGTATGTTTAATTGGCACTTCATAAATCGCTGAGTAGATCCCTGTTGCCATCGCAATACCAGCAGAAGGTCCATCAATTGGCACGCCTCCTGGAAAGTTTACATGAATATCATACTCATCGGCTGGAACATCCATTGAACGAAGAACCGTTATGACATTTTCAATTGAGCTTTTAGCCATACTTTTACGGCGGATGGACTTCCCTTGAGTCCCTATACTTTCCTCTTCAACGATACCTGTAATAATAATGTTCCCTTTCTCTTTTGCAGGAATCGCTTTGACTTCAATTTCTAAAAGTGCTCCAGAGTTGGGCCCGTACACCGCTAATCCATTAATAAGTCCCACTTTTTCCTCATCTGCAATTTTCGGATCGTGTCTTGGAGATAGTTGACTAGAATGAACAATCCATTCAATATCTTCATTTTTAATGTCCGTTCGTTCCTCTGATATCGCTAATCCAGCCGCAATTTGCATCATATTAACCGTTTCACGTCCATTGCGTGCATATGTAGAAAAAAGAGATAAACCTTCTTCTGATATATCCATTCTTACTTTATTTGCTGCTTTTTTTGCAACTGTAATAATTTCGTCACGATCAAGCTCACGGAAAAATACCTCTACGCATCTGGAACGAATGGCAGGCGGAATTTCATTAGGCGTTCTAGTCGTCGCACCAATCAAGCGAAAGTCTGCTGGCAACCCATTTTGAAAAATATCGTGAATATGTGTCGGGATTTGTGTGTTTTCTTCGCTGTAATAGGCGCTTTCCATAAACACTTTTCGATCTTCTAGAACCTTTAACAGCTTATTCATCTGAATAGGATGGAGCTCTCCAATTTCATCAATAAATAAAATTCCCCCGTGTGCATCTGTAACCGCTCCTTGTTTTGGCTGCGGAATTCCAGCTTGGCCCATGGCACCTGCTCCTTGGTAAATAGGATCATGAACAGACCCAATCAAAGGATCAGCAATGCCCCGCTCATCAAAACGCGCCGTAGTTGCATCTAACTCTACAAATACAGCCGATTGTTTGAAAGGTGATTTTTTATTTTTTTTTGCTTCTTCTAACACTAAACGTGCTGCTGCGGTTTTTCCTACTCCAGGCGGCCCGTATACAATCACGTGCTGTGGATTAGGGCCGCAAAGGGCAGCCTTTAGTGACCGAATTCCATCCTCTTGTCCGACAATATCGGAGAAGCTAGACGGCCTCACACGTTCGGCAAGCGGCTCAGTTAAAGAGATGGCTCTCATTTTCTGCAATTGCTCCATTTCTTTCTTTGAATCCCGGTCAATTGAGACTTTTTGCGTACGCTGATTGCGTAATAAATTCCAAAAATATAAGCCAATGATGATACCAAAAAAGAGTTGGACCATTAAGGCAATATTCGTCCAGTTCATAGATAAACCTCCTGCGCAGTTTAGTAAGATAATTATCAGTTATTATCTCCCTGCAGCAGTAGGAATAAACAAGATTCTAGTAAAAAGTAAAATTTAGTTGTGCTTCATCAACAGAAAAAAGCCGGATACTCAATTTGAGTACCCGGCTTTTTTTATGCTGATGTTTTGCTGCCTTCTTGAATAGTAGATCCGTCTTCTAATACGAACTTAGGAGCCGCTTGATCACGAACAGTTTCACCTGTGATAATACATTTTGTAATATCATCACGTGAAGGAAGATCAAACATTACATCTAACATAATACCTTCAATGATTGAACGTAGACCACGAGCACCTGTTTTACGCTCGATTGCTTTTTTAGAAATTTCTACTAAAGCCTCGTCTTCGAACTCAAGTTCAACGTCATCAAGTTCAAGCATTTTTTGATATTGTTTCACTAGTGCATTTTTCGGTTTTGTTAAAATCTCAACTAGCGCTTCTTCATCAAGAGGCACTAAGCTAGCAGTAACCGGTAAACGACCAATAAACTCTGGAATTAAACCAAATTTTAATAAATCTTCCGGTAATACTTTTGCTAGTAACTCTTTTTCTGTAAAGTCTTGTTGTTTTGTTTCTGAACCGAAACCAATTACTTTTTTACCTAGACGACGCTTAATAATAGGTTCGATTCCGTCAAATGCACCACCGCAAATAAATAAAATATTTGTTGTATCAATTTGAATAAATTCTTGATGAGGGTGTTTACGTCCACCTTGAGGAGGAACACTTGCTACAGTACCTTCTAAGATTTTAAGAAGAGCCTGCTGCACACCTTCACCTGATACATCACGTGTAATAGATGGGTTTTCAGACTTACGCGCTACTTTATCAATTTCATCGATGTAGATGATACCTTTTTCAGCTTTCTCCACATCGTAATCAGCTGATTGAATTAATTTTAATAAGATGTTTTCAACATCTTCTCCTACATAACCCGCTTCTGTTAGAGATGTTGCATCTGCAATCGCAAACGGTACGTTTAAAATACGAGCCAATGTTTGAGCTAGTAAAGTTTTACCGCTTCCTGTAGGTCCAATTAATGCAATATTACTTTTTGATAACTCAACGTCATCAATTTTACTGTTTGAATTGATTCGTTTGTAATGGTTGTATACCGCAACGGATAACGATTTTTTCGCATCCTCTTGACCAATTACATACTCATCTAAAATGTCACGAATTTCTTTTGGTTTTGGTACATCTTTAAATTCTACTTCTTCTTCTGTACCTAACTCTTCTTCTACGATTTCCGTGCAAAGTTCAATACATTCATCGCATATGTAAACACCTGGACCCGCAACTAACTTGCGTACTTGTTCTTGTGTTTTACCACAAAATGAGCATTTTAACTGCCCTTTTTCATCGTTAAATTTAAACATAATTTTCACCCCTTGTAGTATTTACTAAAGTGCTCGAAGCTGATTTCTATCCGCGCTATAGCCCAACAACATGAACAACTCATCTATTTGTAGGTAAATGCCCCTCTTTATCACATAGTAAAAGCGCTATGAAAAGATTTGTATTGCATTTTACCATACATTTTCTTGAATAGATACTAAAACGTTTTATGTATATGTTGTTGATGAGCATAACAGAATGGAGATCTGCTATTATATAGTGTCCTCTTATTGGGCCTATTTCATAACCACGGATTTCAAACAATGGGTTAAAGCTGCTTCTACGGTGTTGGTTATGATATAAAAAAACTATTGAAGTTTATAAAACAAGGCACGATCAAGTCGCGCCTTGTTTCTTACTTACTATTATGCAACAGCTTTGCTGTTTTCTACAAGAAATTCAACTGCTTTACGTACTTTCATGTCTTCTTTAATGCTATCAAGACTGCCAAGCACTTTCTTAATTTCTTCGACAGGCATGTTGTACATTCCTGCCATGTTTTCTAATTCTTTTTCTACTTCTTCTTCGCTTACTTCAAGATTTTCAGCTTTTGAAATAGCTTCTAGCGTTAAGTTGATTTTCACACGCTTTTCAGCATCCGGACGCATTTGGTCGCGAAGAGCTTTTTCATCTTGACCTGAGAATTGGAAGTAAAGTTCAAGGTTAAGACCTTGCATTTGTAAACGTTGTTCAAACTCTTGCATCATACGATCCATTTCAGTATTGAACATTGCTTCTGGAATTTCTACTTCAGCGTTTTCAGCAGCTTTTTCTACTAAAGTGTCGCGAAGAGCTGATTCCGCTTGATTCTCTTTATCGCTTTGTAATTTTTCTTTTGTTTTTGCTTTTAACGCTTCTAAAGTTTCTACTTCTTCATCTACGTCTTTTGCAAACTCATCGTCTAAAGCTGGAAGCTCTTTAGATTTGATTTCGTGTAATTTCACTTTGAATTTAGCAGCTTTACCAGCTAGCTCTTCAGCGTGATACTCTTCAGGGAATGTTACTTCCACTTCTTTTTCAGCGCCTACTTCAAGACCAACTAGTTGCTCTTCAAAGCCAGGGATGAATGTGTTAGAACCGATTTCTAAAGAATAGTTTTCGCCTTTTCCGCCTTCGAATGCTTCGCCATCAACGAAACCTTCAAAGTCGATTACAGCTGTATCACCTTCAGCTACAGTTCCTTCTTCTTTAACAACTAGTTCAGCGTGACGCTCTTGAAGTGTTTTTAATTCTGCTTCAACGTCTTCGTCTGTTACAGTTGTATCTACTTTTTCTACTTCTAAGTTTTTGTATTCGCCTAATTTAACTTCAGGCTTAACAGTTACTTTAGCAGTGAAAACTAGAGGTTGTCCTTTTTCGATTGTTTCAACATCGATTTCTGGACGATCAACCGGCTCGATACCAGCTTCAACAATTGCATTGCTGTAAGCCTCAGGTAATAAGATGTCTAGTGCATCTTGGTATAAAGATTCTACGCCAAAACGTTTTTCGAAAAGTGGACGAGGCATTTTACCTTTACGGAACCCTGGTACGTTTACTTGTTTTACAACTTTTGTGAATGCTTTATCTAAGGCTTTATCAAACTCAGCAGCTTCAACTTCTACTGTTAAAACGCCTTGATTTCCTTCTTGTTTTTCCCATTTTGCAGACATGAATGTTTCCCTCCAAAATCATTTTAAGTAGTGATTTCTAAATTAGATAATGCAGATAGCCTATCAGTTCAACCCTCAATCATTATCTATTTAACTCCCTATTACTTTAAAGTAAGTAGGAATGTAATGTAAAGATGAAATTCTACTATACGTATTTAAGTGCATTTTACAACCATTATATTATAACATACAACAATGACGTTTCAACTAAACACCACATTTTATATAAAAGAAATTTCTTCAATTTCTTTTAGCTCTTTAATTGCCTTTCTTAATTCAGCTGCGGAGAAACTTCCGTCTTCCTCTGCTACAGCTGCATCTGACTCTTCTCCTTGCATCATCAGACTAATAGCATACACCGCTTCTGTCCAAAGTTTTACATTATCACCCGGTAAAAACGGAAATGTAATAAATAAATGACGCTGCCATATCTCAACGGCAACCTGCAGCAATGTAGGATTTTCATGTTCCAGCTTTTCCGTCAGCTGCGCTTCTACTTGCTCGGCAAAAAAATACGGTGTTGTTCGTTGAAGCTGAAGCGCATTTACTTTTTTCGTCTCTCCAAACTTAGTAATCATAAAATCAATGTCTACTTCTTCTTCCATGACTGTTTTTAAAGCGACTGTTTTTACGATAGGGTGAACAGCTTCGGATGAAAATAGCTGTTCCAGAAAGAAGCGCTGCTTTTCAATTCTCTTTGTTTTTAATGAATGAACCCATTCAAGCTGATCTTGAATATTGTCTAGAGCTGTGAATGATTTAAACTGCTCTAGCTGTTCTTCTTCTGTTTGTTCTTCTATGACTTGTTCTTGATTCATTCTATTCTTACAGAACTCCAATAGCTGATAAAGCTGTTCAGCATGTTCAGAAGGGAGTTTGTGTTCTTGAATAACTGCTTGTAGAGTGACATATCCTTCATGATAGTGACCAAGCTGAATTAACACCATGAGGTACATTTGCAAATTATGATAATAATCGCCAATATCTTCTTTCAGCATTTGCTCACATAATTCCTTAGCTATGCCTGCATCACCGAGCTCCACGTGACAAATAACAAGGCCAAGCAAAATTTCATGATGCTTATTATCAAGTTCGTAGGCCTGCTCAAATAAAGGAAGTGCTTCTTGAAATTGCTTGTGCTGCATATGATCTGTAGCTTTTTCAACCAACCGTTCTTTTAATAGAGGAAAAGCTACAATTTTGTTTTGTTGTTCATTCGACATGTTTTCTCCCCACTTCGCGGTCCATTTGCTTTACAGTTTAGCAATTCGATTAACGGAACGCAAAAAAATCGAGCAAAATCATAATTTTGCTCGATTTTTGGTTAATATCTTACCGTTTTTGCTTCATAAGCAGAAATGTCGTCTTCAAAAGAAAGCGTATAGCCAATTTCATCATATCCGTTAACAAGCATATATTTCCAATGTCCATTGATATCAAACGTACGTTCAAAACCTGCTTCATCGGTAATTTTTTGCTGATGAAGATCGATTGTACAGGCGTAAGAAGCACTTTGAGACTCTTTCATTAAATAGGAAACATCTTCTTTTGGTAAAACAATAGGTAAAATACCATTTTTTAGACAGTTTTGTTTAAAAATATCCGCAAATGAAGGTGCGATAATAGCACGGAACCCGTAGTCTAAAAGCGCCCATGGAGCGTGTTCACGTGACGAACCACATCCGAAGTTCTCGTCGGCTACAAGAATTGTTGCTCCTTGATTTTGAGGCTGATTTAATTCAAACGTTTCATTTAACGTCTCATCTTCATTATATCGCCAATCAAAAAATAGAAATTGGCCAAAGCCAGTACGCTCAATTCTTTTCAAAAATTGCTTTGGGATAATTTGATCAGTATCTACGTTTGCTCGGTCGAGACCTGCTACTTTCCCTGTATGGATTGTAAAAGCATTCATCTGTGTTCTCCTCCTTATCGCACCGCTTGTTCTTGTAGTTTGCGTACATCAACAAAATGTCCATATACCGCTGCCGCTGCTGCCATTACCGGGCTTACTAAATGCGTTCTGGCGCCTTTTCCTTGACGTCCTTCAAAATTCCGGTTAGAAGTGGACGCACAGTGTTCGCCTTGTGGAACTAAGTCAGAGTTCATGCCTAGACACATGCTGCAGCCGGAGTCTCTCCAATCAAAACCTGCTTCAATAAAAATAGCAGATAGCCCTTCTTCTTCAGCCACTCGTTTTACTTTTTGAGAACCTGGTACAATGATCGCTCGCACATCTGGTGACACTTTCTTTCCTTTAATAAATGCTGCCACGTCACGAAGATCAGACAAACGAGCATTTGTACATGAACCGATAAATACATGCTGAACTGGAATCTCTTCTATTGCCATGCCAGGCTGTAAGCCCATATACTCAAGTGCTCGTGACAAAGACTTTCTCTCAGCTTCTGTTTTACACTCTTCTAATGTAGGAACTTGCTTGCTAACATAAGAACTCATCGCCGGGTTTGTTCCCCATGTTACAACAGGTTCAATTGTATCTGCATCAATTTCCAGCGTTTCATCGTACGTTGCACCTTCATCTGTTGCTAAAGCTGCCCAAGCTTCCACTGCTTTTTCAAACTGTTCTCCTTTAGGAGCATACTGACGTCCTTTAATATAAGAGAACGTGACATCGTCTGGACTGATTAAACCAGCTTTTGCACCGGCTTCAATAGACATATTACAAATGGTCATGCGCTCTTCCATTGAAAGATCGCGAATACATTCGCCCGTAAATTCCACGATTGAACCCGTTCCAAAATTCACGCCGAATTTTTGAATTATTGCTAACACAATGTCCTTAGCATAAACGCCAGGCTGCTTTTTTCCATTCACTTTCACTTGTAGCGTTTTTGGTTTCGCTTGCCATAGCGTTTGTGTTGCTAAAACATGCTCTACCTCACTAGTTCCTATCCCAAAAGCAAGCGCTCCAAATGCACCGTGAGTAGATGTATGACTATCTCCGCACACAATGGTTTTTCCAGGCTGAGTTAATCCTAATTCCGGTCCAATGATATGCACAATTCCTTGCTCTTCACTTGTTAAATCTAAAAGCTTCACACCAAACTCATGACAGTTTTCAGATAGTTTGTCTACTTGTTTCTTTGCAATCGGATCTTTAATATTAAAACGGTCAACCGTTGGAATGTTGTGATCCATTGTAGCAAACGTTAAGTCTGGACGCTTCACTTGGCGATTTGCCACGCGAAGACCTTCAAATGCTTGAGGAGACGTTACTTCATGAATAAGATGAAGATCGATATATAATAAGTCCGGCTTCCCCTCTTCTCGACGTACAACATGTTGTTCCCAAAGCTTATCAATAATTGTTTTTGGTTTCATACTGCTCCTCCTTTCTGATTATGAAAAACGTTTCTCACAAAACGTGAGAAACGCATGATTAACTGTAAGCTGTCATAATGCTTGAAATGGCAGAATCATTGGCAATTACCGCAGTTATCGCCTCCACCATTTTATCGGTACCTAAATAATGATTACCGTCTGCTAAGTCAGCTGTTCGATGACCTGCATGTAATACACTTTCAACCGCTTGTTCAATCACTGCTGCTTCTTTTTCTAATCCAAATGAATGTCTAAGCAACATTGCTGCAGATAAAATAGCAGCAATCGGATTAGCTTTGTTTTGACCAGCAATATCTGGTGCAGAACCGTGAACCGGTTCGTATAGAGACGGACCATCAGCCGTTAAGCTGGCAGATGGCAACATTCCTAACGATCCTGTCAGCATAGAAGCCTCATCACTCAAAATATCACCAAACATATTTTCAGTTACCACTACATCAAAATACTTCGGATTACGAATTAACTGCATAGCAGCTGAATCTACAAGCATATGCTCAAGCTCTACATCCGGGTAGTCTTTTGCTACTTCTTCAGCTACTTCACGCCACACTCTACTAGACTCAAGCACATTCGCTTTATCAACAGACGTTACTTTTTTACGTCGATTTACAGCCGTGTCAAATGCTTGGCGAATAATTCTTTCTATTTCTGTACGCTTATAAAATAATGTGTCGACAACTGTTTCTTCATTTCCTTCTGTTCGGCGCTCGCTAGGCTTACCAAAATATAAGCCTCCTGTTAGCTCACGGACGATAATGAAGTCAACACCTTCAATGTATTCTTTTTTCAGAGGAGAGGCATCCGCTAAGCTATCATAAAACGTCACCGGACGAAGATTAGCATATAAATCCAGTTCTTTTCGAATAGCTAGCAAACCTTTTTCCGGTCGCAAATGTGAAGGGTTACGATCCCATTTTGGCCCTCCAACCGATCCAAGTAATACAGCATCTGCCTGCTTACAAGTCTCAATTGTACTTTCTGGAAGAGGGGTGCCCGCCTCATCAATTGCAGCTCCGCCAATTAGTCCATACGTAAACTCAAATTGATGATCAAAGCGCTCTCCAATTGCTTTTAAAACGGCAACAGCGCCTTTGGTTACTTCTGTTCCTACGCCGTCACCCGGTAATACAGCGACTTTTTTTGTCATGGTGGTCTCTCCCTTCAGTTCACATTACTTCTTGCTTTGTACGATGCTGCTGAATAGCGATTAAACGATTAATGGCGTTCAGATATGCTTTCGCTGATGATTCTAATACGTCAAATGCTACTCCGCGTCCGCTTGCTTCAGTTCCCTCGCTTTCAACCTTCACAAATACTTCAGCCAGTGCATCCGGCCCACCGTTAATAGACTGAATACGATAGTCTAATAGTTTTACATCTTGTTCAACACAGCGCTGTAGGGTATTATAGATAGCTTCCACGCTTCCAGATCCCGTAGCTGCTTCTTGAATCTCTTCGCCGTTTTCTTTGCGAAGCGTAATCGTAGCCGTTGGAATATTGTTCGTACCATACTGAACTTGCAGACTTTCAAGCTTATATTCACTGTCTTTGCTAACTTGCTTTTGAATGACTAATGCCAATAAATCATCATCGGTAATGTCTTTTTTCTTATCTGCTAAGTCTTTAAACTTCTCAAAAAGCACGTTTGCTTCTGTATCTTCCAATGTGAATCCAAGCTCTACTAAGCGTGTACGGAACGCATGACGGCCTGAGTGTTTACCAAGCACAATTGGATTTTGTTTAACACCCACAAGTTCTGGGGAAATAATCTCATATGTTAACGGATTTTTTAAGACGCCATCTTGGTGAATACCTGATTCATGAGCAAAAGCATTTTTTCCGACAATTGCTTTATTTGGTGCAATATTCATTCCGGTAAGCTTACTGATAATGTCACTCGTACGCTTAATTTCAGGCAAGATAAGACCTGTGCTCGCTTTATAGAAATCTTGACGGACATGAAGCGCAAGTGCTACTTCTTCAAGAGCTGCGTTACCCGCACGTTCTCCGATTCCGTTAATCGTTCCTTCAATTTGAGTAGCTCCTGCTTCAATCGCAGCCATTGAATTGGCCACAGCTAGCCCTAAGTCATCGTGACAGTGAGCTGACAAATCAACTTTATGAATATTTGACACATGTTCTTTTAAGTAATTAAATACTGATTGATAGTCACCAGGAGTGATAAATCCTACTGTATCTGGAATATTAACGACTTTTGCACCAGCATCAATAACTGCTTCTACAATTCTTGCTAAAAACGGTAAATCTGTTCGACATGCATCTTCAGCAGACCATTGAACAACCGGGAATTTTTTACTTGCGTACTTCACCATTTCCACTGCTGTTTCAAGTACTTCATCAGGTGTTTTTTTCAATTTATGCTGCATATGAATTTCGGAAGTAGCGATAAAAACATGCAGTCTTGGTTCTGCACTTTCTTTTAACGCTTCCCATGCAATGTCAATATCTTTTGTAACAGACCTTGCAAGGCCTGTTACAGAAGAATTTTTGACAATAGACGCAATTTCTTTTACGGATTGAAAATCACCTTTTGAAGAAGCGGGAAATCCGGCTTCAATGATGTCGATACCTAATCGCTCTAACTGCTTAGCAATTTCAAGCTTTTCTTGTAGGTTCAAATTGACTCCAGGTGACTGTTCACCATCGCGTAGCGTCGTGTCAAATAGTTTAATTTTTTGCACTAGCGATCACCGCTTCTTTCTTTTGTTTTTTAACAAATGGCATCATTTCACGTAATTGAGCGCCAACTTTTTCAATTAAATGTTCGTTTTCACGGTTATTGATAGCTGTAAATTCCGGACGATTTGCTTGGTTTTCTAGGATCCAGCCCTTTGCAAATTTACCTGTTTGGATATCTTCAAGCACTTTTTTCATTTGTTCTTTTGAACGCTCATCTACAACGCGTGGTCCTGAAACGAAGTCACCCCATTGAGCTGTATCAGAGATTGAATAACGCATGCCTTCCATTCCGCCTTCATACATAAGGTCAACAATTAATTTTAATTCGTGTAAACACTCAAAATATGCAACTTCCGGTTGGTAGCCAGCTTCTACAAGCGTTTCAAAACCAGCTTTAACTAATGAAGTTAACCCACCGCAAAGTACTGCTTGCTCACCGAAAAGATCTGTTTCTGTTTCTTCTTTAAATGTTGTTTCTAATACACCCGCACGAGCTGAACCGATTGCTTTAGCATAAGCTAACGCTACGTCTTTTGCTTCTCCAGTTACATCTTGGAATACTGCGAATAACGCCGGTACGCCAGCTCCTTCTTCATACGTTCTTCTTACAAGGTGACCAGGGCCTTTTGGAGCTACTAAGAATACGTCAACGAATTCAGGTGCTACGATTTGGTTAAAGTGAATGTTGAAACCGTGAGCAAATACTAAAGATTTTCCTGGTTTTAGTCCTGGAAGAATTTCTTCGTTATAAACTTTTGGCTGATACTCATCTGGAAGTAATACCATTACTACTTCTGCTTGTTGAACTGCATCTTTTACAGATAATACAGTGAAACCGTCCTGCTCTGCTTGATCCCATGATTTACCTTTACGTAATCCTACTACCACGTTTACTCCGCTGTCGCGTAAGTTTTGTGCGTGAGCGTGACCTTGTGAACCATAACCTACGATTGCTACTGTTTTACCTTGTAATAATTGATCCTTTGCATCTCCGTTATAATATACCTTTGTCATAATAAATCTCTCCTCTTAGTTTATATAGTTTTATATAGTTTACTTTTTAGTAACTAGCTAGAATTAAATGATTGATGAAAGTTTGGCTGCCGCTTTTTGCGTACCGCGCGGAACAGCTACTGTTCCCGTGCGCGTTACTTCTTTTAATCCATAAGGCTGAAGTAGATCAATCATCGCTTCAATCTTGCTGGATTCACCTGTTACTTGAATAATTAGACTGTCGCGACTTACATCAATGATGGTTGCACGGAAAGGTTCAATTACTGCATAAAGTTCGTTACGGCTCGCTGGTGTAGAGGCTACTTTCATTAAAGCAAGCTCTCTTGACACCACAGCTTGATCCGTAATATCTTGAACTTTCAACACGTCGATCTGTTTGTTTAACTGCTTGATCACTTGTTCAGCAGCGTTATCATGCTCTACGTTCACAACAAACGTCATGCGTGATACATCCTCAGATTCAGTGTGCCCTACCGAAATACTCTCAATATTGAAATTTCTTTTTGTAAATAACCCCGTTACGCGATTTAAAACGCCCGCACGGTTTAATACAGTTGCTGTAATGATTCGCTTCATGGTTTCACCCCTACCATTTCATGTAATCCTTTTCCAGGTGCAACCATTGGATATACGTTTTCTTTAGGTGCGACAAAGAAATTTAGTAGAACAGGTCCATCTGTTTCCATTGCTTCTTTCAGAGCCGCATGCGCTTCTTCTTCAGTAGAAGCTTGTAAACCTTTGATATCATAAGCTTCTGCAAGCTTCATTAAATTAGGCTGATTCGGAATTAAAGAGTGTGAGTAGCGTTCTTCATAGAAGATTTCCTGCCACTGACGAACCATACCAAGCGACTGATTGTTGAGTACAACCACTTTTACAGGTAAATTTAATTCTCTAATAACCCCTAATTCTTGAAGCGTCATTTGAAATCCACCGTCACCAACGACTGCTACAACTGTTTTATCTTTATTTGCCAGCTGAGCGCCGATTGCAGAAGGTAATCCAAAGCCCATAGTGCCAAGACCACCTGAAGTTACCCATCGATCTGGATTATTAAATGTGTAGTATTGAGCTACCCACATTTGATGTTGCCCAACGTCCGTTGTAACAACGGCATCTCCATTTGTATACTTGTGAAGCAACTCAACTACTTTTTGTGGTTTTAACACGTCCGCTGAGTTCTGATACCATAATGGATATTCTTGCTTCCACGCCGCTAATTTCTCATGCCATTTCGTATAATCTCCAACTTCTCCTTCTTGCAGAAGCAATTGCTTCAATACTTCTTTTGCATCTCCAACAATTGGAATCTTGGTTGGAACATTCTTTCCAATTTCCGCTGGGTCGATGTCAATGTGAGCAATTTTTGCATTTGGTGCAAAATGCTTTAAGTTACCTGTTACTCGGTCATCAAAGCGTGCACCGATACTAATGAGAAGATCACTCTCATAAATTGCCATGTTTGCTGTGTACGTTCCGTGCATGCCAGCCATTCCTAAATGAAGCGGATGATCTGCAGGAAAACAGCCCAACCCTAAAAGCGTATTAATAACCGGAATATTTTGACGCTCGGCATAATTTTTTAATTCTTCTGAACCTTTACTCAATAACACTCCCGCACCTGCTAGGATAACAGGTTGTTTTGCAGCTGCTACTGCGTCTGTTAATTTTTTAACCTGCAGCTGATTTGGAAAATAAGTTGGCTGATAGCCAGGTAAATCAATTTCTCCTTCGTAGTTAAATGTTCCATCACCCTGTGCCATATCTTTTGGAATGTCGATTAAGACTGGACCAGGTCTTCCTGTTGTCGCAATATGAAATGCCTCTTTGATGATTCTCGGCATATCGCTGATATTGCGTACTTGATAGCTATGTTTTGTAATTGGCATTGTGATCCCTAATACATCTGCTTCTTGGAACGCGTCAGAACCAATTACACTTGAAGCTACTTGACCAGTAAAAACAACTAAAGGAAGTGAGTCAATCATCGCATCTGCCAAACCTGTTACGATATTTGTTGCGCCAGGACCACTTGTTGCGATAACTACACCGGGTTTGCCTGAAATTCTTGCGTACCCTTCTGCTGCGTGAATTCCACCTTGTTCGTGACGAGCAAGTACGTGAAACATTCCTGAACCATATAGCTTATCGTAAATCGGTAAAACGGCTCCCCCTGGGTAACCGAAGATGACGTCAACATTTTCTCTTCTTAGAGATTCAATCAACATGTCAGCTCCATTCATTTGTGCCCCAGTGCTTACAGGTTCTTTCGTTTGCATATTGGCTCCCACTTTTCTCATCCTTTCGTTTTCTAGATAAAAGAAAAAAGACTTCTCACCCCTAAATAGACCCTATCAAATGATATAGGTCAAGGGGCGAAAAGTCTTTTGTACTTTACGCGGTACCACCCTCGTTTGTAATCGTAATGATTACCTTATGAATGTATACTGTACATTCTTTTTGATAACGAGTGCTTTGGAAGTACACTCGGTCGCCCTTACTGAATTTCAGGGTGACACTCTGAGGTGAGTTCATTTTGAGTTGGTAACGTCGGCTTCCAGCAACCCGACTCTCTGTTGATACCTAAACATCAAAACTACTTATCCTCTTCAACGTTTTAAAACGCTATATGCTTTTTGAACAATGCTTTACACATCATATTTTAAATTAATTACAATTAATTAAAATTTTTAGAAAACTTATATTTGAGGACTATCTTACGCCCATTTCTATGCATAGTCAACCACTTTTCGAGATTTTTTTAGACAATTTAGACTAAACAGAATATTTGAATGCGTTTTCATTATTGATGTAATAAGGGTTTACAGCAGTTCAAAAAGTTTTTCTGAAACGTTCATTTGTACACACTGAATGAACAAACATTCACTTTGAAGATAAATAAAAAAACCGGCTTTTACTAAAAAGTAAAAGCCGGTTTTTTCCGGACGTCCCAGGAGAGATTCGAACTCCCGACCGACGGCTTAGAAGGCCGTTGCTCTATCCTGCTGAGCTACTGGGACATAATGTTAAAGTGTATCAAAGACAATACTTATTATATTCAAATATAATTTAAAAGTCAACGTTTTTTTGAAATTTTATGAGAAGAGAGGTAAAAAACCTTCTCTTCTCCCTATATTTGGCTATATTATGCTGAAAGTGTACAGGTTAACTGCATGCTAGGAATATGTTTACCGCTTATATCGTAAAACTGCACGGTAGCTTCTGTACCATCCATTACTAGTATAGCATACGTACGTTCTTTTCTCATACGAGGAAGTAACATACTTCCTGGATTAATAAATAAAACTCCGTCCATGAGCTCAGCTCCCGCTATGTGAGAATGCCCAAAACAAACAACGTTTGCCCCGACTTCTCTCGCTTTGTAATGCAAATTCATCATAGACATTTTAACATTATATAAGTGACCGTGTGTAACCAGACACGTAGCTTCTCCAAGCGACTCTACTCGATCATTAACGTAAGATGCATCGTAGTCACAATTTCCTCGAACGCCTAAAAACGCAGACATTTCTTTGCTGTCTTGCGGCAACTCAGAGTCCCCACAATGGATCATCTTATCTACATCAGCATGTCTCTCTCTGATAGTGAGCAGCTCTTCTTGTAACCCGTGGCTATCGCTTACAATTAATAGTTTCACACGTCATCACTCCTTCTAAAATTGCGCATCAATTAGCGGTGCTAGTTTTTTTAACGCATTTGCTCGGTGACTAATCTGATTTTTTTGCTCTTTGGTCAATTCTGCCATGGAGCATCTCCATTTTTCTACAAAGAAAATGGGATCGTACCCAAAACCGTTTTCCCCTCTTTTTTCCTCCAAGATGTGCCCTTCACACGTGCCTTCTACAATTTCGGTTCTCTTTCCGGGCACTGCAATAGCAAGAGCACAATGAAAGCGTGCCGTGCGCTTTTCAAACGGCACGTCATTTAATTTTTGAAGTACCTTCTCTATATTAGCATTATCATCTTTATTTTCACCAGCATAACGCGCGGAATAAACGCCTGGCTCCCCGTTTAAGGCATCAATAGCAAGCCCGGAATCATCGGCAATGACCGGCTTATTTAATGCGGATGAAATGGCCTCTGCTTTTAGCGTGGCATTCTCTGCAAATGTAACGCCCGTTTCTTCCACGTCTTCAATCTCAGGAAAATCAAGAAGCGATTTTACTTTAAATCCCTTCGGTGAGAAAAGTGTTTCAAAATCTTTTACTTTGCCTGCGTTTTTAGTTGCAATAATGATTTCACGCACGTTAATCCCTTACCTTTCTTTAACCGGAATGTAGGCAGCCAGGTGATCAAGAACTTCCTTTTGCTGTTCAATCAATTGATAAACACCCTTTTCCCCTAAATCTAGAAGATGGTTTAACTGTTCTCTCGAAAACGTCGATTCCTCTCCCGTTCCCTGTAATTCTACAAACTGTCCGCTTCCTGTCATCACAATATTCATGTCAACTTCCGCTGTCGAATCTTCTTCATAATTTAAATCTAAAATTGAATTTTCTCCATGAATACCTACTGAAGTCGCAGCTAAGTAGTCACGAATAGGAATTTCTGTTAGCTTGTTCTCTTCAACCAGCTTTCCAAACGCTAAAACCATAGCCACAAAAGCACCTGTAATCGATGCTGTTCTTGTACCGCCATCTGCTTGAATAACATCACAATCAATCCAAATTGTCTTTTCTCCGACCTTTTCCAGATCGACTACAGAACGAAGAGCTCGTCCGATTAGACGCTGAATTTCCATTGTTCGTCCTGTGACTTTACCTTTTGATGATTCACGTATATTTCTTTGTGCCGTAGCTCGAGGCAGCATAGAATATTCAGCTGTAATCCATCCTTTTCCTTGTCCACGCATAAAAGGAGGCACTCTGTCGTCTATGCTTGCTGTACAAATAACCTTTGTGTCTCCTACCGAGATTAATACAGATCCTTCTGGATGCTTTAAGTATGAAGTATGAAGAGATACAGGTCTCAATTCATTAAATTCCCTACCGTCCAAACGCATTAAGCATGTCCTCCTATTCATTCATTTATATGTAATAGTCTCTTCCATTTTAACTATAAAACAGCGGAAAGAGGTCGCTATTTCAGCAGACCTCTTTCTACTTAGTCCTTTACTAGTATAACAAAAATTTGTTTTTAAAAACTACCTGTGTTCACATTTTTAGGTCTTGAAACTGGTTCCGTTAATTTTTTCCCTTTTTCATCTTTTAGCGTTTTTTTGCCATTCACCTTAATGGCAACGCTGTCTACGGCTTTTTGTTCCGTCAGCGATAACACTAAGGAGTCGAGAACATGCTGAGAAATTTCCGTTCCTTTTAAATTCCCAAAGATGTTTTTATTAAAGTTCAGCGTTAACTCACCGTCCGCATACTTTGGAGCTGCTACGAGCTTTGCATCAGGATTAAAATCTGTCACTAAACCTGATGCAGGTGCAGGTCCTTCTACAAGCTCGTTCACAATTGCAGTGTACATATCTTTGTCATCAGAAGCAATTCGTTTTGTGACAGGAACATAGTAAGTTTGTTTGCCCTCTTGAGCTAAGTAATAAATCGTAACTGGCTTCGTTTGAGTTACGTCAACTACTCCAGTATTATCAAAGTTAATGCCATCTGCTCTGCTCAACCCTTTACTGATTGGCGTATGATTTACAGGCATCTCATCTTTATCATAGCCGTTAATGCGAATTTTAACTTTATTTACGCCTTCAAACTGCGTCAGCGTCCAAGTGACGGCCTGCAGAATACGGAGTTCATCTTCTTTTTTATACTCAGCAAATTCAGGTGAAAAATCTGCTACCATCGTGCCGTCACTTTCCAGCTTTGTCCCTAAAACTCTTGTATCAGCAGGAAGAACCGCTCGGAAATTATTTGGCAATAAGTTTGTGACTGGTCCACCCTCTACTAAATATTCAAGAGACTGTTTAGCGACACCTTTTGATTTAGGAATTTCAAGCGTCTGGGGAACAACGTACCCGTTTTTATCAATTAAGTAGAGTTCTCTTTTGGTAGGCGCAGATGTTTCTGCGGCTTTACTTTGTTTTTTATTAGCTTCCGTTACTTTCGCTTCAGTCGCTAATGATTTTTCATCTTTCACATAGGTGACATCCTTTGGCGGATCAATTTCCTTTGCTGCGTTATCCCCTCCGAAAAGTCCACAGCCGGATAACAATACAGATGTGGTCACCACGGCGGATATGAGAACAAGTTGGGTCTTTTTGGACATTCCTTTCCCTCCTCAGACTGTTTGTACTACTATGTATACGAGCTTTTTTGCATTTTAGACCAGCTCAAAAAAGTTTTTGTCCACAAAAAAAACCGAGCATGATATGCACGGTTTTAAAGCTTGATATGTTCAACATTATATACAGGGTGCTCAAACCATTTAGATGCAATAGATTGAAACAGTTCTGTTGATCCTGTTGTAAAGAAGTAGTGTTCAGGCTCCATGTTTCTAGGAGCTAGTAAATTGCTATAAGAAAGAATGGCACTTACCTCTATTGCCGTTTCTTCGCCAGAACTGATTAACTGAACTCTAGGCCCAATTGCTTCTTGAATAACTGGCTTTAATAACGGATAATGCGTACATCCTAAAATAAGGGTATCCATATCTGTATGATAAAAAGGTTTTAATGTTTCTTTTACAATTCGCTGCGCTTCCGGTCCTTCATAATTACCGCTCTCTACAAGAGGCACAAACAAAGGGCATGCTAAATTTTCCACTTCCACTCTTGTATGAAGAGCTCGGAGTGCATGTGTATAGGCTTGACTTTTCACGGTTCCGTTTGTGCCGATTACACCTATTTTATGATTTTTAGTTACTTTAAGCGCAGCGCGTGATCCTGGTTCAATGACGCCTATAACTGGAATATCGAGCTGTTCTTGAATTTCATCCAGCACAACTGCCGTAGCCGTATTGCACGCAATAACAAGCATTTTAATATCTTTATCTACTAAATAATTAGTCATCTCCCACGTGAAAGCTCGTACTTCTTCACTAGGACGAGGACCGTATGGGCAGCGGGCTGTATCTCCAATATACATAATTTGTTCTTTCGGAAGCTGTCTCATAATTTCCTTTGCTACCGTTAATCCGCCCACACCTGAATCTATAACACCAATTGGTCTACTCAAAACAATCGCCTCATTTTTCTTTCATTTCATCATGCAATTTTCGTAACGTTACTCGTAAAACTTCCGTTTCACTCGGAGAGAAGTTTGCCAGTACGCCATTTAAATACGTTTGTCGCTTTTCAATTACTTCTTCGATAACACGTGCTCCTTCAGGAAGCAAATGAATACGCACTACGCGGCGGTCTTTTGGATCTTTCACCCGAACCACCAACTTATTTTTTTCCATACGATCTACTAAATCTGTCGTTGTACTACAAGCGAGAAAAATACGATTTGATAAATCGCCAATCGTCATATCTCCACGTTCAAACAGCCACTGCAAAGCAATAAACTGAGGTGGCGTAATCGTATAGTCTTCTAAAATTTCTCTTCCTTTTTGCTTCACAATCGCTGCAATATGTCGAAGTGACTTCTCTAATTCTGCCACTGTATCCTCATTATTTTTTGCTGTCATACCGTAATCCTTTCCACCTATAAGTCTTATTTTCTATTATTTCTTTCAGTTAAACCCGTCTCTATTGTTTCTCTTTTCTATTTTATATTGTGCTCTTTTTTCAGTAATTTTTCAAGGTTAACATAAGGATTCTACAACGTTCATCATAAGTCTACATACTCTCATTCAGCATCAAAAAACAGCTGCTCCATAAAAGGAGCAGCTGTTTCTATTAATTATTGATATACAGCTCGAAAACTGAGCTGAAATCTTTTGTTGTGTAGGCTGTTTTTTTATCTAATAACCAAGAAAACGCAGCTTCGTTAATTTCTTTAAATTCACCAGCAACACTTCCACTTGTATTTCTTGTACTGCTTAGCGTAGAAGAAGCTAGCTGAATACTTTGTTTAGCAAAATCGAGCGCAATTTCATTTTCACGCGTTATTTCAGACATTTTAAACAGCGCTTTATATAAATCTTTTACCTCTTCTATATGCTTTTTGTGTACATCGATAGAAAAAGTCTCCGAGCCAATTTTAAATTTAATTTCCACATCTAAATCGACAGTTCCAGCCGTTTCTAGCATCACGTTTGAAATGTGATTTGTGCTGTAGTTATAACGGCGAAGCATTCGCTTTTTGCTTGTAGCACTTGTTCCATCAAGATGAATGAGCGCTTTATTGGTAAAGCAATATTCATCTGACTTTGATTTGATTAGAAAATAAATTTTTTCTTGTTCTTCATGCATAACGTAATCGTCTGCATCTACCTTGTCATAATCAACTGGCTTAATAACAGAACCAATATCACTTAGCCCCAGTACATCAGCAGCTACTTTTCCAAACATTTCCCCATCTCCCTCTTAAAAACAATTGTATTATTTTCATGTTTTAAGTGTACTGTGCAAATAAGGGGATGTAAATAAAAAAAGGAGCTTCTTAAAAAGAAGCTCCACATTTATTAAAAGAGCAAATTTAAAATCATATAGATAAGTGCAGCTAATGAAGCTGAAATTGGCAATGTGATAACCCATGTAATCACCATGCGCTGTGCAGTTCCCCATTTTACACCTTTCACTCGGTGAGCAGAACCTACACCTAAGATAGAAGATGAAATAACATGAGTAGTACTGACAGGTAGATGAATAAACGTTGCTCCAAAGATAATGGCAGCACCCGTTAAGTCCGCAGCTACTCCATTAACAGGACGAATTTTCATAATTTTACCGCCGACGGTTTTAATGATTTTCCATCCACCAATTGACGTTCCAAGCCCCATTGCGACCGCACAAGCCAGCTGTACCCACCACTGAATCTCAGTACCGCTTTGCATATTGTTAGCAATAAGCGCTAGCGTAATGATACCCATTGCTTTTTGCGCATCATTCGTACCGTGTGTGTAAGATTGTAGGGCTGCAGTCAGGATTTGAACGCGTCGAAAACGCTTATTCGTTTTCGTCAAGTTATGGTTTTTAAACGTTAGCTTGATAATCGTATAGACAATATAACCTACTACAAAGGCTAGAACTGGTGAAATTAGAAGGGCTTCAATGATTTTGATGAAACCTTTGTAATTTAAAGCACCAAATCCAGCAGCTGCAATAGCTGCCCCTGCAATCGATCCAATAATTGCATGAGAAGAACTACTCGGGATACCGAAATACCATGTGATTAGGTTCCACGCGATAGCAGAAATTAATGCTGCTAAAATAACGACAGAACCGTTTTGAAGCGTATAAGGATCAACGATATCCTTTGTAATCGTTTTGGCTACGCCCGTAAACGTCATAGCACCCACAAAGTTCATGGTTGCGGCTAAAAGAATTGCATGTCGCGGTTTTAAAGCTTTGGTTGAAACAGAAGTCGCAATGGCATTAGCTGTATCGTGAAACCCGTTGATAAAGTCAAAACCAAGTGCACCAACTACAATTAGAATGGTTAATATTAGCATTGAATCCATTATATTATAGCCCCGTTACGCATTCTTCATAATAACTGATTCTAAGTTGTTCGCAACCGTTTGACAATAATCCGCGATTTCTTCTAGCGTTTCATAAATTTCTTTATATTGAATAACTTTAATTGGATCTTTACATGTTGCAAATAATTGTTTTAGTGCACGACGATATAATGTATCACAATGTGACTCATACTCTTTAATTTTAATTGCATGTTCACTAATTTGAAGAAGCTTTTTCTCAGACAACAAATTAATAGTAATTAAAATCTCTTCAGCACAGCCTTGAATATTTTTAACAAATTCAGCTACATATTCATCAAATGTCGTAATTGAATGAATTTCCATTAAAGCAGCAAAGCTGTCGATGCCATCAAGTACATCATCCATGCTCATTGCTAGCTGTAAAATATCTTCACGCTCAATTGGAGTAATAAATGCTTTGTTCAACTCAGTAATCACTGTATGCACGTATTTATCACCTTTTGATTCATACGCTTTTAAAACGTTGGCAAATTCCTTTAGGTCAGATACATTTTGAAGTTCAAAGCTGCCTAAAAACTCTGCTGAGTCCTTAATATTTTGGGCAATGTCCATTAACATTTCAGAAAACTTGTCTTTTTTTCTTTTGATCACGTTGCAATCCTCCATCCAATTTATCGAAACTTTACCACTCGTTTTTTCTCTCTATCTTTTTATATGTGTTCTAGTTTCTTTTTTCATTTAAAGTAATGGATAAAACTTAGCTGTTCATTACTATAACGAGAGAAACCACCTCTCTTGTGTATCAAAAAATTCTAAAAAAACAAACGTTTACCAGAGCAAAAGTCCCAAAAGGTGGTTCTTTTACTTATAGGTTATGCGATTCATTTTTTTACGCCAAGTCAAAAATTACTCCTATTATTGTTAATTGTCAATAACTTTTCAAACACATTTTTTTAGGTCTCTTTACAATACATTAACAATAATACGTTCATTCCTTTTAAAATAAGGGTTTTCAGAGTTTGTATAAAACTGGGATTTACAAAAACTTAACATTACTCCCCTTGTGTAAATAATAAAAGCCAGCTCCTTTAGAACTGGCTTTTATTATTTACTTATTATATTGCTGAAATACATTTTTTACTTTCGGCACGACGTAATGACTTCCGCCTTTATCTTCTACTCCTTCAATCATCATTGAAACGAGTAGGTTTTTCTGTTTTGTATCCACAGCTACAAACCAGCCGTTTTCCTGCCCTTTTTCACCTTGAGTTTTCTTTAATTCTGCCGTTCCAGTTTTTCCAGCCAGGGTTAACCCATCTATCTTTGCAGCATGACCCGTACCGTTCTTATCTTCAATGACATCAACTAAATCCTTTTGAATTAATTGCGCCGTTCCTTTAGATATTACTTGTTTTTTCCATATTCCACTCTCATCACCGTTCATAAGAATAGGCTTTACTATGTTTCCATCGTTTACAATCGATGTATACATCAATGCCAAGTGGAGAGGATTCACTTGCAGTTTCCCCTGGCCATAGCCAGAGTTTGCTAATACTCCCTCATCTTTAATATCTTGATCACCTGCAATTTTAGACGTTTCAAAAGGATAATTAACAGGCATTTTTTGATTGAACCCAAACTGTTTTAAACCACTGTTAAATTTGTCTAAACCTAGCTTCAAAGCAGTCTGCGCAAAATAAATATTATCAGATGTAACATAAGCATCACGTAAATTAACATTCGGCTTGCTTCCCACTCGTGTTACGTAAAAATTCCCCCAGCTTTTATCTTTTTGCCATTTCTTCCCGCTGATTGATATACTTTCGTTTGGATTTACCACACCTTCATCAACCGCTAAAGCTCCAGTGACTAACTTAAATGTAGATCCCGGAGAATACGTTTTGGTAAAGCGATTCATTAACGGCTTATCCGGGTTCGTTGAAAGGAATTGATACGTATTAGCATCGATTCCAAAAGAAAAAGAATTCGGATCAAAAGCTGGCGTGCTTACAAGACCTAATATTTCTCCCGTTTTAGGTTGAAGAGCAGTAGCTACTCCTTTTTCATCTTTTAACTGTTCATAAAGGGATTTTTGAACATTCGTGTCTACCGTAACTTGAATGCTTTCCCCGTCTTTTGGATTCACTTTTGCAATTTCATTCTTTTTATTACCATCTTTATCTACAGTATAAATCGTGACGCCGTCTCGAGCACGAAGCTTATCTTCATATAAAGACTCTAAGCCAATCATTCCAGCTTTAGACTGAGCATTATAGCCTTCATCTTTATGCTCTTTTAAATATTCCGCTGTGACAGGCGCAACGTATCCAACTAAATGAGCACACGCTTCTTCACAAGGATATACGCGCGCATTTACCTTTTTTTGTTGAATGCCTTCTACTTTTTTCAAAGAATTCTCTGTATTAGAGGCGTCTTTTTGACTAACCGTTTTAATAGGAACAAATTGATTCTCTTTCACCCAAGAAGCGCTCAGTGCTTGATTAATACTTTTTTCTGAAAGAGCAAGAGTCTTGCTTAATTGTTGTATAGATTGCTCCCCGCCTTTAGAAAACTGTTGGGGAACAACTCCAACTTGAATCGCTTCTCCGTTTTGAGCTAAATATTTCCCTGAACGATCCATAATTTCTCCACGCACAGCTGACTGAGTAGCTACTCTTACTTGCTCTCCTTGCTTAAGTCCTTTAAAAATCATATTAGGCTTCCAATTAATATACCAATTCTCTGTATCCCCTTGTTTTTCTTGAACCACAGCAGCATTTTCTTCAAATGAGATTTCACCGGCTACAGAGTTCATGTTTACTTCAAAAGGTAAAACAGCTTTATGGTCTTTTATTTCTAAGTCTTCTATTTTACTTGCCTTCACTTTAAGCTTGTCCGCTTCAATTGCATCATAGATATTTTTATATCGATTTACAAAGTCTTTTTCTGAAATCGTCTTTTTAGCATCTTTAGACAAGTATCCATACATGCCTTTAAAATCTTCTTTATTCCACATGGCTACATATTTATCGAATCGATCCTGTGCTTTCTGTTGATCATTTGAGCAACCGGCAGTTATTAATAAGAGAATTGCCATAGTAAAAAATAGCCACCCAATTCGTCTCATGATGATTTTCCCCCTTTTTCCAATACCATTTCTCTATCATATAAAATTTTACATAAACTTTCCATAAGAAAGTTACCACCAGGAATTAATTGGTATTACAACCCACTAAATTTACATATCTACAAAAAAATCAATAGGTAAATAAGAAAAAAATTGAACATTTTGTGAATATTTTGTGTCTTTTTTGGAAAGTATTTGATATAATAATTGTAAGAAGAAAAAGAATAGGAGGCGACTAAAATGAGAAGATTCTTACAGTTTTACTTTATGTTTAGTTCTCTGTTCTGTTTTGGAAGCGTTTTCGTCCTACTTATGTCTCAAGAATATTATTTTGCACCGTTATTCCTCACACTGGGCTGTTTAAATATTTTTCTCTTTAAAGTATATATTCAAGAAAGTCGAAAAGATAAACAAGCTGCACCTGAAAAACCTAAACCAACAATTTAACGAACTCGTCTCTCGGCTGAGATGAATGTAAAAGAAGAACCGGTGAATTTTTCACCGGTTCTTCTTTTATGACGTTGAAGCTTTTGGAAACCTATCGTTTGCAATAATCTCACCGGTGCTTTCACTCTTTCCTTCACCGTCATCAATATTTAAAAGCGGGAACAATAACTCTCCTACGTGATAAGCTTCTTCTAAATGCGGATAGCCTGATAAAATAAAAGATTCAATTCCTAAAGCTTCATATTCTTTTATTCGTTTCGCTACATTTTCAGCACTGCCTACTAGTGCAGTTCCTGCACCTCCCCGGACGAGCCCTACACCTGCCCATAAGTTAGGGCTAATCGTAAGTTCCTCTCTGGTTCCTCTATGAAGGCTCGCCATTCGCTGCTGCCCGACTGAGTCATACCTAGCAAAAGTACGCTGTGCTGCTTGAATCGTGTCGTCGTCCAAATGCTGAATTAATCGATCGGCTGCTTGCCAAGCTTCTTCTTCCGTTTCCCGTACAATAATATGCAAACGAATCCCAAACTTAACGGTTCTGCCTTCTGCTTCTGCTTGCTTTCTCACAGCCGTTATTTTTTCTCTTACTTGTTCAGGAGGTTCGCCCCACGTTAAATACACGTCAGAATGTTTTGCTGCAACTTTTTGTCCTGCGGGTGAAGATCCGCCAAAATAAATAGGTGGAGAAGGTTTTTGAACAGGTGGATACAACAGCTCACTGTTCTCTACATGAATATGTTTTCCTTCATAATTAACCGTATCTCCAGCCAATAACCCTTTCCACACATCTAAAAATTCATCCGCAGCTTCATAACGTTCATCATGTGATAAGAAAAGGCCATCTCCCGCTAATTCTGCCGGATCTCCTCCTGCTACTACATTAACTAGTAAACGACCGTTTGAAATCCGATCAAGAGTCGAGGTCATGCGCGCTGCCACGGAAGGCGCCATAATGCCGGGACGTACAGCTACTAAAAATTTCAAACGCTCTGTTTCAGGTATAAGTGAAGCAGCCAATAGCCACGGGTCTTCGCATGATTTCCCCGTTGGAATCAAAACTCCTTCAAACCCTAACCGGTCAGCTGCTTGAGCAACTTGCCGAAAATATGAATAGTCTGCTGAACGACCTCCTCGATTTGTCCCTAAATATCTTCCATCTCCATGGGAAGGAATAAACCATAACATTTTCATGATTCAACACTCCTTTTCGTTTGTTCTAGATGATATCCCAGCTCTTTTAATGAACGTTTAATTCTCGCTTCTGCTTCTTCCGCAATAAACTCAATTTCATTTTCTTTCGTATAGGCCACCTCAGAATCAACAATATAAACTCCATGAATAAGAGCAGTAGCTCCTAAAACGGATAAAGTCGGCTTAAATACATAATCAAGAGCCAGTAGGTGAGCAATGGTTCCCCCTGTAGCTATCGGCAGCACGGTTTTATTGTGCAAACCTTTTTCAGGTATTAAATCTAAAAATGTTTTTAAAATTCCTGTGTAGCTAGCTTTATAGATTGGGCTGACAATAATAACGGCATCAGCATCTGCGACTTTCTTTTGAGCTTCTTGAATCGCAGGGCTAGAAAAGTTAGCATATACTAAGTCTTCAGCGGGCAAGTCACGGACATGCACGGTTTTCACTTCATATTTTTCATCTTGTAGATATAATGCAATATACTCGCTTAAAGCAGCTGACCTTGATTGCTTTGAAGGGCTTCCTGTAATAATTGTAACCTGGCTCATTATCATCTCTCCTTTTCACTTATAAAACTGATAGATTTACAAGGATTAATACGTGTATAAATCCTTATTTTATTTTTCACCTGCGTAGCTGTCTCTCCATTTAAGAAGACGCTTTTCTAATACTCGGACAAATGAATCGGTTAATTTGCCTACAACAGCAAAAATGATAATTCCGACAAAAACTACGTCCGTTTGAGAAAACTGTCTAGCATCCATAATCATGTATCCTACACCTTCACTTGCTCCCATTAATTCAGCAACTACCAGTCCGAGCCATGCAATACCTAAAGACAATCGGACACCAAGTAAAATATTAGGAAGAGCAGCTGGTAAAATGAGTTTTGTGATTTGTTTCCATTTACTAAATTGAAGAACACGAGCAACATCAAATAATTTCGAATCAACGCCGCGAATACCTAGATACGTATTAACATAGATTGGGAAAAATGCACCGTTTGCAATTAGCAATATCTTTGAAATTTCACCAAAGCCAAACCATAAGATAAATAAAGGCGCCAATGCAAGGTGAGGAACAGTTCTAAGCATTTGAATAGATGGATCCATATAGTGCTCCGTTTTCTTTGAGAAACCGACAATTACACCAAATAGTAATCCTAGTCCAGCTCCCACGGCAAAACCTATGGCAGCACGCAAAATACTGATTTGAAGATTAGCTCCGAGTTCCCCAGATACGATGAGCTGTTTGAAAGAAAGTACAATATCAACAGGTGTAGGAAGAACAGTTTTGGATACATAGCCCGCAGAACCAATGATTTGCCACACCACGATAAGCAGAAGTGGCATGACAAGAGAACGAAGGAAAATTCCCTGCTTATTTTTCGCTTCTTCCTTTCTTTTTTTCACTTTTTGCAAGTGAGCTGCTGAAGACTGGACATGTCCTGAAACCACAGATGTTTTACTCATTTTCATCACCTCATTTTTCTTTTAATGCTTTTTCAATAAATGAATTATCAACAACATCTCCAGTATCAATTTTCTTTTTAATAACGCCTAAAGATTGTTGAAAATCAGCTGTTCGCTGTTGTTCTGCAATAATTTCTTTAGAGGTTGGGCGATTATAGGCAGGATTATTTTTTAACACTTGTCTTACTACGTCTTTATCTAGATTTTTTTGCTTTGCTAAAATATCCACAGATTCTTCAAAATGTTCGTTTTGCCATTCAAGCGCTTTTTGATAAACTTGTAAAAACTTAACGACTAACTCTGGATGATCTTTTGCAAAGCCTTCTCTTACAATAGTAAAGCCCGGTGAAGCAACCTTTAATGAATCGCCGTCTGCTAAAATACGAGCTTCATTTTTTAAGTTTTGCAGTGAGATAAACGGTTCCCAGATTGACCATGCATCCACTGACCCATTTTCAAATGCTGGCTGAGCTTCGTCTGGCTGAAGCTGAATAATCTTTACATCACTTGGCTTCAACCCATTTTGGTCAAGAGCTCTGTACAATAAATTAAAACCGCTGCTTCCTTTCGCAACCGCGATCTTTTTACCTTTTAAATCTTTTACGCTTTTAATCTTGCTGTTTTTCCCTACTAAAATGGCATTTCCTTTCAACCCGTCGCTGGAATTAGCAATTTCTAAAAACGGAATGTCTGCGCCTTGACCAGAAATAACCGGTGAATTTCCAACTTGGCCGAAATCCAAATGTCCAGATGCTAAACCTTCAAATTGCGGAGGTCCGCTTTGAAACTCTGTCCATTTAACATTTACACCTATTTTTTTAAATTCTTTTTCAAACCATTTTTGGTTTTGTGCCAGCATTAAAGGGCCTAAGCTTTGTTGGATACCAATATTAATCGTAACGTCTTTTGAATCTGCTCCGCTCGCTTTTTCTTTCGTCCCGCACCCAGCCAATGCGAGGACAAGTACAATAGCTGCAGTTAAAAGTAGCTTTTTCATCTGTTCTGTCTCCTTCTCTGTCTTATTGAATCTTTAATGTTCTCCTGCTTCTTCAAATTCTTTCAGTACTTGCTGCCTTAGCTGCTGAAATGGTAACTCTGTCTTTTTTCGCGGATGACTAATTTCTACTGGAACGACCCGGCTAATTTCTCCTGGTCTGGCACTCATAATCACAATTTTAGTCCCCAAGCAAATGGATTCATCTAAATCATGCGTAACAAAAATCATGGTTGTTTTTTCTTTTTTCCATATGTCTAGCAGCACATCTTGCAAATGAGTGCGAGTGAAAGCATCTAATGCACCGAACGGTTCATCTAACAATAAAACCTCTGGATTTCTTAAAAGAGCACGCGCAATAGCAACTCGTTGAGACATCCCTCCAGATAGTTCTCGAGGATAAGCTTTTTCAAATCCTTTCAGCCTGACAATATCAATTAACTCATCTACGCGGTGCCGAACGTTCGAATCTTTCAGCGATAAGTCAGCCGCTATATTTTGCTCCACATTAAGCCATGGGAACAAGCGGTGTTCTTGAAAGATCATTCCCTGTTTAATGCTAGGTCCGGCTATGTGCTTCCCGTTGATTTCAATACGCCCTTCATAATCCATATCAAGTCCTGCAATCATTTTAAGCAGTGTACTTTTTCCGCATCCGCTCGGACCAATAACGGTAATAAATTCACCTTTATTAATCGTAAGATTTACATTTCGCAATGCTTGAGTTACTTGTTCTCCTTTTTGAAATGAGCGGTTAACCGATTGAATCATGACACTCACAGCAATTCCTCCTCCTTGAATTTTCAAATCAAAAGCTCGTTCATCTAAAAACACAAAAGCTCCTACCTGAAAAAGGTAGGAGCTTTCGGTTGACCGATCAGCCCATTGCTATATTTAACTGATTTGTTATTGGATTATTTTGAATTTTATCATATTAATCCGATTTGTCAACTGTGTTTTATATATTTTATCCTTTTGATTCTTGAGGATTTGGCTTTTTCCATTTAAATACCGAGTTTAAAAATCCGTATATATGCTTAGACTCCTTCGTTAACAAAGGGCCAATAATAGCTAAAATCAATACATAAAGCGCGGCGAATGGCTGAAGAATTGCGGATAATCCTCCTTCAATTCCAATGTTAGCCATAATGATCGAAAACTCGCCTCGTGACATAATCGTTAAACCAATGTTAGTAGAAGCCTTGTGTGACAGCCCGCTTTTTCTTCCTGAGATCATACCGGCTGTAAAGTTACCAATAATCGTAAGCGCAACTGCGCCAAGCGCAAGCCAGCCTGCATCCCACAGCGTGAGAGGATCAATACTTAACCCGAAGCTGAAGAAAAAGATAGCTCCAAAGAAATCACGAAACGGTACGACAAGATGTTCAATACGATCGCGATGTTCCGTTTCAGAAAATACAAGGCCAAGCAATAACGCACCAATTGCTTCTGCCACGTGAATTGTTTCTGAGAAGCCTGCCACAAAAAACAATACCGCAAAAACGACGATTATAAAGATTTCGTTTGATGAAATATTTAAAAGTTTATTTAGTAGCGGCGTGGCTTTTCGAGCAATGATAAAGAACAGCATCATATAGCCAAACGCAATTAAAATAGATGTTAAAGATCCAGCAAGCGATCCGTGGTCTCCAAGCACCAACCCTGAAACGACAGAAAGATAAACGGCTAAGAAAATATCTTCAAACATGATGATCCCTAATATCAGTTCCGTTTCTGGATTCGCTGTCCGTTTTAAATCAACCAATACTTTTGCGACAATTGCGCTGGACGAAATCGTAATAATTCCAGCGATAATCAGCACTTCAAGAAGAGGATTTCCTGTCAGGTATCCATACAATAATCCTAAAGTGAAGTTAATTAAAATATAAATAGATCCTCCCACCGCGATGGACCTGCCTGATTTAATTAGCTTTCCAACTGAAAATTCTAATCCTAAATAAAAGAGTAAAAAGAGAACTCCAATTCTCCCCATGAATTCAATAATCTCTTGGCTTTCAATAAACTTCAAACTGAATGAGCCAAACTCGGGAGCATGGGGACCGACCGCCATGCCCAGCAGAATGAGGAATGGAATAATCGTAAATTTAAATTTATGTGCTAGTATAGCCGCTAAAGCCACTAGTAACAAAGCTGTCCCAACTTCAAATACTAAATGATCCAATTATGAACTACCTCCTTGTGAAAGCAATTCTTTAATGAGCGTTTTTAAATTTCCTCTTTCACCAGAGATGACAAGCGTATCTCCTTCTTCAATTAACGTATCTGGTCCTGGGGTGGATAATTTTTTTTGCGTGTTTTTAATGACGGCGATGATAGTGACATCATAGTTGCTGCGAACGTCAATTTCACCAATCGTTTTACTGTGAGCTTTCGCTTGTTTTTCAACTTTGTACCATTCAATCACTAAGTCATTGAATGCCACTTCAATGGTTTCCATTGCTTTTGGCTTGTAAATCATGCCGCCTAAAATTGCAGCTAGCTGTCTTGATTCCGTATCTGTTAACGTAATGTCAAAAATGCTTTCTTCTAAATCTTTTTGATCGAAGTGGTAGATTTCACGTCGTCCATCATCATGAATGATAACGACTACACGGTTTCCTCCGCTTGTCTCAATTTCAAATTTACGGCCGATTCCTGGTAACTCCGTTTCTTTAATCATCATTGAATGATCACTCCTATAAAGTTTTTAAAAAGAATTTTTAAATTTTGCCGCGTTATTTGCATAGAAAATCCGCATAGCAAATAAGCCTAAGAATAGTTGGTAATTTTAGGTTTGAAGAAAAGGCTGTGGAAATTTCAACCTTTTTTATTTAATTGAGGTAACTTGATTGAAAGATTTTTGGATAAAAAAGTGTTTTCTTGAGGATAAAATACGCAATTTGATGCGTCGGAATGATGAGTTTGGCACTCGTCCATACTAAAGCAAAAGTTACTATCACGCTTTGTATGAGGGATCCTATTTGTTTAACGCTGTGCTTAGCTCCTGGAGACATGTGCACAATATCCGTGTAATGCTGAACCGAACTTTTTGTGACCTTCACTTTTTCAAAGTCGTTATCAATAAATTTATCTGGCAAACTCGCAAAAGGCAAACAGAATATCATGCATAACAATAAGCTCATCCATACATTTTTCATCATCTCACCTCTCTTTCTTCTGAACTAGTATCTCCTTACTTAAAAGTATACGTACTCTGAAATTCAATTTCAAGCAATAAGTTTTTTTTATAAAGATTTACCTTTTTTATAATATTTTCTTAACGTCATTCTTTTTAGATATGTATGCGACACTTAAAAAAATATACAAAAAGCTGGCTTTCTAAGAAGAAAGCCAGCTCATGTTATAGTTCAAGTTCTCCCATTCGAAGGAGTTCTACGACTGCTTGAGAACGCCCCTTGACTCCAAGCTTTTGCATCGCATTAGAAATATGATTTCGAACTGTTTTTTCGCTAATGAATAGTTCACTCGCGATTTCTTTTGTTGTTTTGTCCTGTACTAAAAGCTCGAATACTTCTCGTTCACGCTTTGTAAGTAGCGGTTTAGGTTGAAACTCTTTTTCTTTCAATGTAACCCTCCTTGCCTGATCCTGAGTTGAACTATCGGATGGGTGTAAATTTAGTCAACATATCTTATGTGCGGTATGCCTACGCGGTTACTAGTTTTAGAAAAAATATGCAAAAAACTCTTTTTTACCTTTAAAAAAGAAAAAAGCCTGAAGAAAGAGCCTTCAAGCCATTTTCATATATTTGATAAACACCTTTTCATCTCTTCATTCCAAGGCACGCTTTTTCCCGTTTCTTTAGAAATTTGCACCATTGTTCCTCTCCCGGTGAGTACAACCTCTCTTTGCTCATTTTGAATCATATAGTGTAAATCAACCGACGAACGTCCAATTCTATGAGCTTTTACAAAAACAGATAGCACGTTGCCAAAATACACTTGTTTGACATAATCGCACTGCAAATCAGCCACCACCGGTATCGTTCCCTCATGCTCACTCGTCCACTTTTGCATAAAGCCAATATGGTGAAAGAATTCCGTACGTATTTGTTCAAAATAAACAAAAGGAACCGTATTATTTAAATGCCCAAACATATCTGTTTCCGAAAATCTTACCTTGATCTCCTGCTTAAACGAAAATGACTCTTTCCAATGATCCATGTCTTCAATATACGAAATATTATTCATCTGTATTTCCTCCATTCGTCATAGACAAAATAAAACCTCTCCGCGTGGAGAGGTTTTGAGTGATTATACTTGATCGCTACCAAAGAAACTTCTGAATGCTTGAATTGTTGTATCGCGGTTCAAAGCTGCGATTGAAGTAGTCAATGGAATTCCTTTTGGACATGATTGAACGCAGTTTTGAGAGTTCCCGCAGTTCGCTAGTCCTCCATCACCCATAATCGTCTCTAAACGTTCTCCTTTATTTAACGCACCGGTTGGATGGGCATTAAACAAGCGAACTTGAGAAAGCGGTGCTGGACCGATGAAGTTTGACTTGTCGTTTACGTTTGGACAAGCTTCTAAGCAAACGCCACATGTCATACACTTGGATAACTCATACGCCCACTGACGTTTCTTTTCAGGCATACGCGGTCCTGGACCTAAATCGTATGTGCCATCGATTGGAACCCAGGCTTTTACTTTTTTTAGTGAATCAAACATACGGCTGCGGTCTACTTGCAAGTCACGAACCACAGGAAATGTTTTCATTGGCTGTAAGCGAATTGGCTGTTCTAGTTTATCAACAAGAGCCGTACATGACTGACGAGGTTTACCGTTGATGACCATTGAACAGGCTCCGCATACTTCCTCTAAACAGTTCATTTCCCAGTTTATCGGAGCAACCTCTTTACCTGAAGCATCAACAGGGTTACGTCTGATTTCCATCAGTGCTGAAATAACGTTCATATTCGGACGATACGGAATTTCAAACTCCTGATTGTAAGGAGCAGATTCAGCTGAATCTTGACGTGTAATAATGAAGCGCACTGTCTTTTGGACTGTTTGTTGTTCACTCATTGATTAACGAACCCCCTCTTGTTGTTTTTTTGGTTTTTCATCTTTTTTCTTTGTGTAGTCGCGCTTACGCGGTTTGATTAACGATACGTCTACCTCTTCATAATGGAAAGAAGGAGCCGTTTTCTTATCCACAAAAGATGCCATTGTTGTTTTTAAGAATTCTTCATCGTTACGATCTGGGAAATCTGGCTTATAATGAGCACCGCGACTTTCGTTACGGTTGTAAGCTCCTAGCGTTACAACACGTGAAAGCTGAAGCATGTTTTGCAGCTGACGAGTAAATGTTGCCGCTTGATTACTCCATTTAGCCGTATCATTAATGTTAATACGATCATAGCGTTCAATTAATTCTTGAATCTTTTCATCTGTTTTTAACAGTTTGTCATTGTATCGTACGACTGTCACGTTGTCAGTCATCCATTCCCCTAGCTCTTTATGAAGAACGTATGCATTTTCTGTACCTTGAAGATTCATGATATTGTTCCATTTCTCTTCTTCTTCTTTCACATGACGATCATATACGCTTGAAGAAATAGCATCTGCGCTCTTTTCTAAACCATTGATGTATTCAACCGCTTTAGGACCGGCAACCATACCACCATAAATAGCTGATAATAATGAGTTTGCTCCTAAACGGTTCGCTCCGTGCTGTGAATAATCACACTCACCAGCTGCGAATAAGCCAGGAATATTTGTCATTTGATCGTAATCCACCCATAAACCGCCCATTGAATAGTGTACGGCTGGGAAAATTTTCATTGGTACCTTGCGCGGATCATCGCCCATGAATTTTTCATAGATTTCGATGATACCTCCAAGTTTAATGTCTAGCTCTTTTGGATCTTTATGTGAAAGGTCCAGATAAACCATGTTCTCTCCGTTAATTCCTAACTTCTGCGCTACGCAGACGTCAAAAATTTCACGAGTTGCAATATCACGAGGTACTAAGTTACCGTATGCAGGATATTTTTCCTCTAAGAAATACCAAGGTTTACCGTCTTTATATGTCCAAACGCGTCCGCCTTCTCCACGAGCAGATTCACTCATAAGACGAAGCTTATCATCTCCTGGGATAGCAGTTGGATGAATTTGAATAAACTCTCCGTTTGAATAGTATGCACCTTGCTGATACACAATAGATGCCGCTGAACCTGTATTAATAACTGAGTTCGTCGATTTTCCAAAAACAATTCCAGGTCCACCTGTAGCCATAATAACCGCGTCAGCTGGGAACGTTTTAATTTCCATTGATTTTAAATTCTGTGCAGAAATTCCGCGACAGCTGCGCTCATCGTCAAGAACAGCACCTAAGAATTCCCATCCTTCGTACTTTGTCACAAGTCCGGCAACTTCATAGCGACGAACCTGCTCATCTAATGCGTACAATAATTGTTGACCCGTTGTTGCTCCAGCAAAAGCCGTACGGTGATGCTGCGTCCCGCCAAATCGTCTGAAGTCTAACAAACCCTCAGGAGTACGGTTAAACATAACACCCATGCGGTCAAGTAAGTGAATAATGCCAGGAGCTGCTTCACACATTGCTTTTACAGGTGGCTGGTTGGCTAAAAAGTCTCCGCCGTACACTGTGTCATCAAAGTGTTCCCATGGTGAATCCCCTTCACCTTTCGTGTTTACGGCTCCGTTGATTCCACCTTGCGCGCAAACTGAGTGAGATCTTTTTACCGGAACTAGTGAAAATAAATCTACTTGCTTGCCAGACTCAGCAATTTTTATTGTTGCCATCAAGCCAGCTAAACCGCCACCGACTACGATGATTTTTCCGTTACTCATCGGAACCCCACTCCTTCAAAACCTTAATTTTATGCAAATGCGAATAATGTACGAACACCTACAAATGTAAGTGCTAAGAAGATTGCTAATGTCACATAAGTTGAAATTCTTTGAGAACGTGGTGTTACAGTTAACCCCCAGCTAACTCCAAATGACCATAGACCGTTTGCAAAGTGGAAGATCGTAGATACAACACCAACTATGTAGAATGCAAGCATTGCCGGGTTGCTTAAAATTCGTTCCATCATTTGAAAATCTACTTCTTTTCCAAGCGCAGCTTGTATTCTGGTTTCCCATACGTGCCATGTGATGAAGATAAGTGTGATTACACCTGAAACACGCTGAAGGATAAACATCCAGTTACGGAAAAACCCATAGTTGTTAACGTTTGTTTTAGCAGTGAATGCGATGTAAAGACCGTATATTGCGTGAAAAACGATTGGTAAGAAAATAATGAAAATTTCTAGAGCATAGCGGAAAGGTAAGCTCTCCATGAAGTGAGCTGCTTGATTAAATGATTCTTCTCCCTTTGTCGCGAAATGATTCACAACTAAATGCTGTGTTAAGAAAATCCCGATTGGTATTACCCCAAGTAATGAATGGATTCTCCGATATTGAAACTCTCTGTTTGCCGCCATCTGCGTAGACCCCCCTTAGTTAAATGAACATAGTTTGTGAAGAACTTTCTTACTCCCACTAGACAAATAGATTAATCGTGAATATAGGAAATGAAAACCTTTGCATTTCCTAATAAAGTATGTGACAGGTTAATTTTACTCCCATCGATTAAGAGCGTCAAGGCAAGATATTTAAATCTTCTATAAAATATAAATTTATAAAATTTTATATTTGTTAACGCTTACTATATTGATGTTACAGATTTTTTCTTTCTATTATAATATTGCTTGCCACAACTAAGTAAGCGTTTACTTTATACTTTTATTGTAAACAAGTTCACAAAACATTTACACAGGTAAAAGTACCCTTTTAAAAGGTATATTATGGATTTTTTATCTTTACATCTAACTCTTTTTACCATAATAAAGATCCTCTTACATTTTATTAAAAAAATGCGTGAGAGGTTTTTTAGATTTGTATATAATAGTAGTAAAGAAAGAGGGGAAAGCATGAGCAATTTACAAACAGAATCACAGCAAGAACTTGAAGAGACGATGGAAACATCAGAACCTAATGTCACAGCTGAAACAGAGAGAACTCTTGATCACGTTTCATATTTCGGATACAGCCTTTTGCGTGACGTGTTAATTCCAGAGCTTCTTGGAGATGAAACGAATACCATTTCATACTGGGCAGGAAAACACCTTGCGCGGAAATACCCATTAAATACAATGGATGAAATCGTCGCTTTTTTTAAAGCAGCTTCCTGGGGAACACTGACGCTTGCAAAAAAAGATAAATATTCACTAGAGCTTGAGTTATCAGGTGATGTGGTCAGCAAAAGATTTCAGCAGGAAACTTGTTCGTTTCATCTTGAGTCAGGATTTGTGGCTGAACAGATTCAGCGGCAAAACAACTGCCTAACAGAAGCCTACTTAACACATAAAGAAAAGAACGGAAAAGTGCTGATTTCCGTGCAGTGGGACCGAAAAGATATTTTACCTACCGAAACACGCGCGGAGCGTTATAAAAAGTAAAAAATACGTATATATAAAAGACGTGGAGATACCACGTCTTTTTTCTCTTCTTTATACTTGCACTGCCTGCTGTTCTTCTAGTTCGAATGCTACGTGAAGCGTCTCAACTGCTTTTACCATATCAGCATGCGGTACAACTGTAGATACTTTAATTTCAGACGTGCTGACCATCTTCACTTCAATTTTCTCTCCTGCCAGCACTTCAAACATTTCAGCTGCAACACCTGGGTTTGAAATCATACCAGATCCGACAATCGACACTTTAGCCAGACCGCTTTCATGTTCGATACGCGTATATCCTAAAGTAGATTTATATTCTTTTAAGACAGCAAGAGCAGCTTCTACGTCTACGGTTTTAATAGAAAATGAGATGGATAGACGATTATTAGCCGTTACGTTTTGAATAATAATGTCCACATTTAACTGTTCTTTTGCTAATGCTGTAAAAATAGTAGAAAGAGTTTGCAACTCGTTGTTTAACCCTTCAATTGTCACGCGTGAAATATTATCTTCAAACGCAATTCCTCTTACGACTAAGTTTTGTTCCATTGAAACTTCCTCCTCAACAATCGTTCCATTCTCGTTTTCTAAGCTTGAACGCACTTCTAGCGGTACCTGATAATTTTTTGCAAACTCAACAGCGCGCGGATGCAGCACCCCTGCTCCCAAATTAGCTAATTCTAACATTTCGTCATATGAAATAGAGTGAAGCTTACGGGCATCTTCTACATAGCGCGGATCTGTCGTAAACACTCCTGTTACATCTGTATAAATATCACATTTTGCAGCTTTTAGCGCCGCGGCAAGAGCTACTGCCGTCGTGTCAGAGCCGCCTCGACCTAATGTTGTAATGCTTCCATCTTCTGAACAGCCTTGGAATCCAGCTACTACTACAATTCGTCCGCTATCTAACTGACGTTGAATACGAGTTGTATCAATGTGCTGGATTCGTGCATTGCTATGAACTGCTTCCGTCTGGATGCCAGCTTGCCAACCTGTTAGCGAAGTTGCTTCATACCCTTTGCATTGAAGGGCCATTGTTAACAGGGAAATCGTCACTTGTTCTCCAGTTGTAAGAAGCATATCCATTTCGCGTTTGCTTGGACTGTCCGTAATATCACTTGCTAATTTCACCAGTGCATCTGTGGTTTTGCCCATTGCCGATACAACAACGACTACTTGGTTACCGCGCTCTGCTTCTTGAATAACTCGGTTTGCTACATGTTGAATACGTTCAACAGAACCAACAGATGTTCCACCAAATTTTTGAACGATTAATGCCATAATTTTGTTCATTCCTTTTCAATAAATTTGCATATGCAGGATGATGAGAAGCTAAATTTTTTTACTCAGACAATAAAAAAAGCAATGAGATGAGCTCTCATTGCTTAACGAACGAAAATTATAAAACATAACCGTCCACTGCCGTGAGATAGCTCTCCAAGAATCTACATCTTGACAATCCTACGTTTATTCAACGCAGAACCAGCAATCATTACTATGAGGTAATGTTCACTTCGGCAAATTTCCCTTTCCGCATCATTCATAAGGGCTCATACCCTTCCTGATACGTACTGATTAAATTTGCACCTCTATCTTCACTTCATTTGATGAAGTGTCGTATGAAATTAGTTAATAGCTTATCAAATATTTTCTATTATTTCAAGACTATTTTTGCAATGTTTCATAAATTTTTTCAGCAATGTTTTGAGGAACACCTGAATTTCGAATATCTTCAACCGTTGCTTCTTTCAATTTTTTCACCGAACCAAAATACTTTAACAAAGCTTTTTTACGCTTTTCTCCCACTCCCGGAATGTCGTCCAGAACAGACTGAAAAGCGGACTTAGAGCGCACTTGACGGTGGAAGGTAATCGCAAAGCGGTGAACTTCATCTTGAATTCGCTGAAGCAAATAAAATTCTTGACTATTGCGTTCAAGCGGTATGATTTGAGGAGGCTCGCCAATCATCAGATTCGAAGTTCTGTGCTTATCATCTTTGACAAGACCTGCTGTAGGCACTAAAAGTCCCAATTCATTTTCGAGAACATCCTGCACCGCAGCCAAATGCCCTTTACCTCCATCTACAACAATTAAATCTGGAAGCGGAAGACCTTCTTTTAATGCTCTGGAATACCTTCTGCGAACCACTTCTCTCATGGAACTGTAATCATCTGGTCCCTGCACGGTCTTAATTTTATATTTACGATATTCTTTCTTTTCCGGCTTCCCATCAACAAAAACAATCATCGCAGAAACTGGGTCTGTTCCTTGAATATTTGAATTATCAAATGCTTCAATCCGATAAGGAGCGGCAATTCCAAGCTCTTCTCCTAACCGTTCAACTGCGCCAACCGTGCGTTCTTCATCTCGTTCAATTAAATAGAATTTTTCACCGAGCGCAATTTTTGCATTTTTACACGCAAGTTCTACTAATTCTTTCTTTTTGCCTCGCTTTGGATGCTGAACCTCTACTTCTACTAATTTCTCAGCCAACTCTGCATCAATCGTTGCTGGAACCATCACTTCTTTTGGCTTAATATTTTTGGCATAAAACTGACCGATAAAAGTTAAGAAATCTTCTTCTGGCTCTTTATAAAAAGGAAACATAGAAACTTCTCGCTCAATTAATTTCCCTTGGCGAATAAAGAAAACTTGAACACACATCCAGCCTTTATCATAAGAATAGCCAAACACATCTCGATTAACAAAATCATTAAACGTTACTTTTTGCTTTTCCATTGTCGCTTCGATATGAGCAATTTGATCTCGATATTCTTTAGCCCGTTCAAAGTCAAGTTCTTCTGAAGCTTTTAACATTTTTTCAGTTAACTCTGTTTTGACATGCTCATATCCACCATTTAAAAACCGCGTGATATTTTCAATAATTTGTTTGTTTTGCTCTTCTTTTACTTCTTTTACGCAAGGAGCTAGGCATTGCCCGATATGGTAATACAAACAAGGTCTGTCTGGCATGGTAGAGCACTTTCTTAATGGATAAATGCGATCAAGAAGCCGCTTTGTTTCATTTGCAGCTTGAACGTTAGGATAAGGACCGAAGTATTTCCCTTTATCTTTTTTTATTTTTCTTGTAATAACAAGTCGGGGCTGTTTTTCAGCTGTAATCTTAATAAAGGGATAACCCTTATCATCTTTAAGCATGATATTGTATTTTGGATCATGCTTTTTAATTAAATTCATTTCTAAAATAAGCGCTTCTAAATTAGAAGATGTGACGATATATTCAAAATCGACAATGTCGTTTACAAGTCGAAGCGTCTTTCCGTCATGAGATCCGGTAAAGTAGGAGCGCACTCGATTTTTTAATACTTTTGCTTTTCCTACGTAAATGACCGTTCCATATTTATCTTTCATCAAGTAGCAGCCGGGCTGATCCGGTAAAATAGCCAGCTTTTCTTTTAAATAATCGTTCATATTTTTCTCCTTCCTCTTCTCTTACTCTGTCCATCTATACATTCGCTTATGAAGCGTAACCTACATTCTTTCCTGCCTTACAATACATGCACATAAGCCGGATTTATGGCGGTGTTCCTTACATCTAGTATAAAACAAACGAACGCATATTCGCTAAATAAAAGTATTCCCAAAAGAGAAAAAGTGGAGAAAAAGAAAAAACCTAGCCTGAGCTAGGTTTTGACTTACGCGTGTTTATTAATTAATTCTGTTAATGCTTCTTTTGGTTGGAAACCAACTACTTGGTCAACTTTCTCTCCATCTTTAAATAATACTAAAGTTGGGATACTCATAACACCGAATTTTCCAGCCGTTTCTTGATTTTCATCAACGTCTACTTTCACGATTTTAACTTTATCGTTAAGTTCGCCATCGATTTCTTCAAGAACTGGAGCAATCATTTTACAAGGGCCACACCATGGTGCCCAAAAGTCAACAAGCACTAGGCCTGATTTAATTTCATCTGTAAAGTTTTTATCTGTAGCATGTGCAATAGCCATTTTAATTCCTCCTAAATATATGCAATATCCAAATTCTACTCACAGTATATCACCTTCAAATAAGGTTTGCTAACTTTTTGCTTACATTTATACTGTTTATTCTCCGCTCTAGTTTGTACAATTCACATAAAAACATACGTAGAAAATTTCGTTTTCCATGAGGTTGAGACATAACGAAATGAATCCCATCTAAAGACGAACAAATAGTATACAAGAGCTGAACCGCTTGTGACACCGCAGTTGATTTCTGTGCAAGACTTCGCTTTCTGCAGGAGTCTTCGCCTTGCCCTCCAATCAACTGCTAGAAAGACCCACACACATGAAAGCTACGCTTACCCTAACAAAAAAACGAACCACTAATCAAACATCTTGATCAATGGTTCGTTTTTCACTTCGTCTAAAATACTTTTGTCCCAGCCTCTTACGCAGACTGTACTTTCAGCTTTTTAAATTCTTCCGTTAGCAGAGGCACCACTTCAAATAAATCTCCAACGATTCCGTAATCAGCTACTTTAAAAATATTCGCCTCAGGATCTTTGTTAATGGCAACAATAATTTTTGAATTTGACATGCCGGCCAAATGCTGAATGGCTCCTGAGATTCCGCAGGCAATGTATAAATCTGGTGTGACTACTTTGCCCGTCTGACCGATCTGAAGAGAATAGTCGCAGTAATCTGCATCGCACGCTCCGCGAGATGCCCCAACAGCTCCATTTAACACGTCCGCTAGTTCTTGGAGAGGTCCAAAACCTTCCGTGCTTTTTACACCTCGACCACCTGCAATCACGACTTTTGCTTCGGATAAATCAACTCCTTGCGTTGCTTTCCGTACAACTTCTTTTACAACTGTACGCAGGTTTTTGATTTCAACATTTAAATCCTCTACATCGCCTGTACGTCCCTCGTCTTTTGCAAGCGGTGAAATATTATTTGGACGAATCGTGACAAACGTAAAAGCATCGATCATGATTTTCTTTTCAAATGCTTTACCAGAATAAATTGGGCGGGTGAAGACTACTTGATCCCCTCCAACTTCTACATCCGTCACATCGGAGATAAGTCCTTTGTCTAAGCGAGCTGCCAGTTTTGGCGCTAGGTCTTTGCCAAGAGCCGTATGGCCAAATACGATAGCTTCAGGCTGTTCACTTTCAATGATGGCTAATAACGCCTGAGCATAACCATCCGATGTGTAAGCAGCTAAATCTTCATGCTCCGTCACAACAACTTTATTCGCTCCGTACGCAATAAGCTCTTCACTTAAAGCTTTTACTTCCTTTCCTACTAACGCTGCAACAATTTCCCCACCATCAGCTACAGTAGACGCTGCGGAAATCGCTTCAAACGATACGTTTCGTAATCCCCCATCACGTGCTTCTCCTAGAACTAACACTTTGCGTCCCATTGCAATACCCCCATTGTTTTGACTTTTGACTTATTAAATGACTTTTGCTTCTTTATGCAGTAAATTGACCAGTTCTGTCACTTGATCTTTTATATCTCCTTGTAATACGCGTCCTGCGTCTTTTTTCGGAGGCAAATAAATTTCAATTGTCTTTGTTTTTGCTTCTACATCATCTTCATCTAAATCTAAATCATCCAATTCTACTTCAACCAACGGTTTCTTCTTCGCTTTCATAATCCCTGGAAGAGATGGATAGCGAGGTTCGTTAAGTCCCTGCTGAGCTGTTACTAGAAGAGGAAGCGACGTTTCGATAACCTCGGAATCGCCTTCCACATCGCGTACAACAGTCACTTTTTCACCTTCGATATCCAATTTTGTAATCGTCGTAATATAAGGGATTTCTAACTGTTCTGCTACGCGCGGCCCCACTTGGCCCGAACCTCCGTCAATCGCTACGTTTCCTGCCAAAATCAAGTCAGGAGATTGTTCTTTTAAGTACTGTGCCAGCAGCCTAGAAGTCGTGTACTGATCGCCATCTTCTATGTCATCTTCCGTATTGATTAAAACCGCTTTATCTGCTCCCATAGCCAAAGCTGTTCGGAGTTCTTTTTCTGATTCTTCCCCTCCTACACTCACGACCGTAATCTCCCCGCCATGCTTTTCCTTTAGCTGAATAGCTTCTTCAACTGCATACTCATCGTAAGGATTAATAATAAATTCAGCCCCATCTTCAACAATTTGACCATTTTTTAATGAAAGTTTCTCCTCTGTATCGAATGTTCTTTTTACTAACACGTAAATATTCATTCAATTCCCCTCCTAAGCTTATTTTCCTAAAAATTTAGGCTGGCGCTTTTCAATAAAAGCGGCTACGCCTTCTTGAGCATCCCGGCTTTTGAATACGCTTCCAAAAAACTGCGCTTCTTTTTTAATGCCGCTGTAGTAAGCATCTGTTTTTACATGCTGAAGCAGCTGCAAGGTAGCTTTAACAGAGATTGGGCTTTTTTTGGCAATTTTTCTAGCAAGTAAAAATGTTTCATTGATAAGCTGACTTTCTTCAAAAGCTGCATTTGCCAATCCTAACTCCACTGCCTCGCTTCCGGATATTGGATCACTTGTCAGCATCATCTCACAAGCCTTATGAACTCCTACATAACGAGGCAATCGCTGAGTTCCTCCAAATCCTGGTATAATTCCTAACTGAAGCTCAGGCAAGCCCAGCTTAGCATTTTCCGTTACCAAACGGATATGGCAGCTCATAGCAAGCTCCAATCCTCCGCCTAAAGCAGCTCCATGAATAGCTGCAATCACTGGTTTTGGGTAATTTTCAATATACTCAAAGAGCTCTTGACCGTTAACAGCAAGCTTCTCGTATTCTTTTTCCTGCTGAAGTGATGTGAATTCTTTTATATCAGCCCCGGCACAAAAGAATTTCCCTTCACCTTTAATAACGATAACCCTTGTCTCTTTACTATCTTCTAAATGTTTTAAAACACTTGAAAGATCTTTTAATAAATCTTGAGACAAAGCGTTAGCAGGTTGTCTATTCAACGTAATGAAGCTTATTGCATCAACAGTTTCAACCTGGATAATCTCCATTTGTTTACGCCACCCTTTCTTTCTATTTTCATTACCTTGCGCTTTTCCCCTCGCAGGGGAGCAGCAGGCTCACTTACGATTATGAGCCGCTGCAGCCGTTTAACAGCAGGGAATGGACTTTATCTACCGATTCTATTAGACCATATCGATGATCGTTCATTACCCATGTTGTGACAGTTTCATCAATCGTTCCAAAAATCATCTGTCGCGCAAGACGAATATCTATATTTTCAGAAAACTCACCCGTTTCGATTCCTGTCTGCAAAATAGAATCAATGAGAGTCAGATAATCTTTTAATACATCGTTAATTTTCAATCTTAAATCCTTGTTCGATTGACGCAGTTCGAGCTGTGTCACTGTAGCTAAATGATGATCCTCCGCTAGAAACGAAAAATGTTTGTCAATTAACACATGAAGTTTTTCTGCCGCGGTTTCAATTCCCGCCAGTTCTTCATAAATTTTTTCTACAAATTGTCCCATCTTCTCTTGAAACAAGGAAATCAAGACATCTTCTTTGTTTTTAAAATATAAATATATCGTACCGTCTGCAACTCCAGCCTGCTTAGCAATTTTAGAAACCTGAGCATTGTGGTATCCGTTTTCTGCTATTACTACTACAGCTGCATCGATAATCTGTTTATACTTTGGCTTATTTCTTCTCAATCTTATACGCTCCTTTAAAATATGAATGATTATTCATTCATATCTTTATAATAAAGAAACCGCAAGTATCTGTCAATTATGTTTCAGTAAAAAAATCAAAGGCGACGATCGATTACGTCGCCTTTTTATGCTTTTCATTTTCTTCATCAATCAGCGCTCGTCGCAGAATCTTACCGACCGCTGTTTTGGGAAGCTCATTTCGAAATTCATAAAGGCGCGGAACTTTATAAGCAGCTAAATACTTTCTAGAAAACTCATTTAACTCTTCTTCAGTACATCTTACACCATTTTTTAATACAATGTAAGCCTTCACCGTTTCTCCTCTATATGGGTCAGGAACACCCACCACTACAGCTTCTTGAATTTTTTCATGCTCATATAATACTTCTTCAACTTCTCGAGGGTAGATATTATATCCCCCGGCAATAATAATATCTTTCTTCCGATCTACTACATAAAAATAACCTTTATCATCCATATAGCCAACATCACCTGTTAGCAACCATCCGTCTCGCATAACAGCCTCCGTTTCTTCAGGCTGCTTCCAATATCCTTTCATGACCTGAGGACCTTTAACCGCAATTTCTCCTACTTCGCTTACAGCAGCTTCTTTACCTGTTTCAAACGAGAGAATTTTGGCATCTGTGTCTGGCCAAGGCACTCCAATGCTTCCTGGTATTCTCTCTTTCCAAAGAAAATTAGCATGAGTAACAGGAGAGCTTTCCGTTAATCCATATCCTTCCACTAGTTTACCTCCGGTGAGCTTTTCAAACTGCTCCTGCACTTCCACAGGAAGTGGAGCCGAACCGCTCATACATGAATCAATAGAAGATAGGTTGTATTTTGCTAAATCAGGATGGTTTAATAATGCAATGTAAATTGTCGGAGCACCTGGAAATAAAGTAGGCTGCTGCTTATGAATGGTTTTGAGCGTCGTTTTTGCATCAAATTTAGGCAGAAGAACCATCTCATAGTTTTGCAAAACCGATAGAACAAGAACCGTTGTTAAACCATACACATGAAAAAACGGGATAATTCCAAGCACTTTTTCTTCTCCGTGCCTGCAGCGGTATAACCAATGTGAACACATCGTTGCATTAGCTACCAAGTTTTTATGAGTAAGCATGACTCCTTTTGGAAAACCTGTTGTTCCCCCGGTGTATTGTAAAATCGCGATATCTTCGTCTGAAATTCCCTCAGCGTTACATACTGCGGGAGAGGATTCATTTATAATACGTTTAAATAAATGAGTAGTCTCCGTATGACTCACATCCACGCTTATCTTCTGCTGCTTGCGCTGAATAAATGGATAAATTATGTTTTTGGGAAATGGGAGATAATCTTGAATAGAGGTGATGACTACGTGCTTTATTTTTGTTAACGCTTTCATTTTTACTGCACGCGGATATAGCAAATCGAGTGCAATAATCATGGTCGCTTCTGAATCATTAAGCTGATACTCTAACTCTCTTTCCGTATACAAAGGGTTTGTTTGAACGACTACTCCTCCGGCAAGAAGAACAGCATAAAAGGAAATGACAGCTTGAGGGCAGTTTGGAAGCATAATGGCTACTCTATCCCCTCTTTTTAATCCCAGTTTAATAAGGTAAGATGACAGCTTCAGAGAATCTTGATGCAGCTGGGAAAACGTCATTTTTTTCCCTAGAAAATAGATTGCGCTTTTTTTAGGATCCTTTTGAACTGCTTCTTCAAAAAGCTGTGCTAAATTTTTTTGTTCATAATGAAGCCTAGCAGGTATTTCATCTGGATATTGAGAAAGCCATATCTTTTCGGTGGATTCCACACGCATCCTCTCCCTCAAAAAAATAAAAAATTAGAATTTTCTAATTAAAATTATAGTTCATTCTTTTTTTAGATGCAATCGTTATTGAATGTTCTCTTTCCTACCTAATCACTCTTTCATCCTGCAGCGTAATAAATAAAAATTGGATTTACCTCTGTACATTATCCGAATTTTTTGTATATAATAAAAATTAGATTTTTTTTAAGGAGCTGTATGAATTGACAACAACATTGACTAAAGGACCGTTCAAAGCAGATCACGTTGGAAGCTTTTTGCGTCCCGAGCGTATCAAGCAAGCACGATTACAAGTGGAAAACGGGGAAATGACAAAGAAGCATCTTCGAGCAATTGAAGATGAAGAAATTCGTAAGCTCGTAGAAAAGCAAAAACAAATTGGATTAAAAGCCGTCACAGACGGTGAGTTTCGCCGTGCGTGGTGGCACTTTGATTTTCTGTCAGAGCTTGTTGGCGTAGAACTTTACGAAGCAGAGTCGGGAATTCAGTTTCACGGAGTCCAAACAAAAGCTCACGGTATAAAAGTGACTGGAAAACTAGATTTTAATCACCACCCTATGATTGAAGATTATAAATTTCTTCATCAAGCTGCTGGAAAAAAACACGTAGCTAAGTTCACCATTCCAAGTCCTAATATGCTGTTTTTCAGAGGTCATATTGAAGAGTCTGCTTACTCGGATACGGATGTATTTTTTGCTGATTTAGTTAAAACGTATCAAAAAGCCATTCAAGCATTTTATGATGCCGGATGCCGCTACTTACAGTTAGATGATACTGCGTGGGCAGTCTTTTTCTCAGAAAAAGGACAAGAACAAATCGCTTCAAAAGGTTTCACGCCCCAAGAATTACTGAAACGTTTTACGGATGCGATCAATGAATCCATTGCGCATAAGCCAGATGATATGGTCATTACAATGCATATTTGCAGAGGGAATTTCCAGTCTACTTATACAGCAAGCGGCGGTTATGAAAATGCGTCAAAAGCTATTTTCAGTCAGTTAAACGTAGATGGACTATTTTTAGAATTTGATGATGAACGCTCAGGAGGATTCGAACCTCTTCGCCATGTAAAGCGAGATGATCTTCAGATTGTCCTTGGTCTTATCACATCAAAATTTGGAGATTTAGAAGATCCTGAAGCAGTGAAAAAAAGAATTGCTGAAGCGGCAGAATTTGTTTCTCTTGATCAAATTTGTTTAAGTCCCCAGTGCGGATTTGCTTCTACAGAAGAAGGAAATTTACTAACTGAAGAACAGCAGTGGGATAAAGTAAAGCACGTGATTTCAATTACTGAAGACGTATGGAAGTAATCATTAAAAAAGCTGACCTGCTTTAAGGTCAGCTTTTTTGCTGTCATCATAATGTTAGGAAAAGCTATATAGATAAATAGATAAGACCAATAAGCATAAACACTCCGCATAAAACGAGTAAAATTTTCGCTAACTTCTCCATGACTCTCTCCTATCCTATCCCTGCTCCTATTACATAGGACATACCGATTGAAATAACAAGTGAAATAAACCCAACGGCTCTGTTATCTTGTTCAATTTCATCATCGATTCGAAATTTTGGCGTCAAAAATTCGAAAATAAAATAGCTGACTAGTAAAAGAACGAACCCATATATTCCCCATCCGAGCATTCTTAACAAGTTGTCATTATGCTCAATCGAATAGCGAAAAATATTAGCTAATCCAAATATTTTCCCACCTGTTGCCATCGCAACAGCCATATTTCCTTTTTGAATCTCTTCCCAATTCTTATACTTAGTAACGAGCTCAAACACAACAAGAAAGACGACAATGCTCAAGACAACCACGCTGTAATAAGCGGCAGATTCAATATACGGGTCTTTCCAAAAATCCCTCATTTTTGCATCACTCCTAATTTATATTACACTTGACGTAATGAACTGACAGGTCTCTTTCCTTTACTTGTATCGTTCTTAAAAGACATAGAAAACCCAGCATAGTCCATGAGCCATGTCGGATTTTCTATCTTCATATATGCTTGTTCAGCGCATCGACTGACACTTTTATTTCAGCGTTCTTTTATTTAAATTCCACAACCGTAACGCCAGAACCTCCTTCAGAAGCCTCTCCGAAACGAATATTTTTAACAGAACGATGATTTTTCAAATATTCCTGTACGCCTTTACGAAGAGCTCCAGTTCCTTTACCGTGGATAATCGAAACGCGCGGATAGTTGGCTAACAAAGCATCATCAATATATTTTTCAACTCGAATCAGCGCATTTTCATAGCGCTCTCCTCTTAAATCCAGTTCTAGATTTACGTGATAATCTTTTCCCTTTACCGTAGCAAGCGGCTTTGTTTCTACAGGTTTTGGGGAACTGATATATTCGAGATCTTTTTCTTTCACCTTCATTTTCATGATCCCCATTTGTACTTGCCATTCATTATTGCTTACTCGTTCTACAAGCGTTCCTTTTTGTCCCCAGCTTAAGACTTTCACTTCATCTCCAGCTTGAAGAGTGCGCTCTTGTTTTTTCGGCGCAGCTGGTTTCTTTTTACTTTTTTCAAGAGTTGGAACTGCATCTTCTAGACGCTTACGCGCTTCAATCAATTCATGCTCTTTTACAAGCGCATGATTTTTTTGACTCATTTTACGCAAATCGCTAATGATTTTCTCTGCTTCTTCAGATGCTGCTTTAACTGTGGCTTGAGCTTTTTCTTCAGCTTTTTCGTACAGCTTATCTCGTTTTTCATTAAAATCAATAATCTGACTCTGTAACTCTTTATGAAGCTTCTGAGCCTCTTTTCTTAGCTCTTCAGCTTCTTCTAGCTCGTGTTCAGACTGACGGCGGCTATCTTCAAGAGAGGCAATCATATTTTCTACTTTATTTGTTTCTGAGCCAATATAGCCTTTGGCACGTTCAATTACTTCAGCACTTAAACCTAAACGTTTTGAAATCTCAAAAGCATTGCTTCGGCCCGGTACACCAATCAGCAGCTTGTAAGTAGGGCTCAATGTTTCAATATCGAACTCTACGCTAGCATTGACCACTCCTTCACGGTTATAGCCGTACGCTTTTAATTCAGGATAGTGAGTAGTCGCAACTACGCGAGCGCCTCTTTCATATACTTGATCTAAAATCGAAATCGCAAGCGCTGCACCTTCTTGAGGATCCGTTCCTGCTCCCAATTCATCGAACAAGACCAGACTTTCGTGATCTACTTTTTGTAAAATATCTACAATGTTGACCATATGAGATGAAAAGGTACTCAAACTTTGTTCAATCGACTGCTCATCTCCAATATCAGCAAATACGTGCTTAAACACAGCCATTTCCGATCCATCCAGCGCAGGAATCTGCAAACCTGCTTGAGCCATTAACGTAAATAATCCAAGTGTTTTTAACGTTACGGTTTTACCGCCGGTATTTGGCCCTGTAATAACGATAGATGTATATTGATCACCTAGCTCAATATCATTCGCAACGACGTCTTCCTGTGCAATAAGAGGATGTTTTGCCTTCACTAACTTAATATAGCCTCGGTCGTTCATTTTAGGTTTTGAAGCTTTTAGCTCATGGCTATAGCGCCCTTTAGCAAACATGAAGTCCAGCTCACCTAACAGATACACGTTTTGACGGAGTTCATTTGCCACTTCCGCTACCTGAACGGTTAAAGCAATGAGAATACGCTCAATTTCTTGTTTTTCTTTTACTTTTGCTTCTTGAAGCTCATTGTTTAACGTCACAATCGCCTGAGGCTCAATAAATAAAGTTGCTCCAGATGAAGACTGATCGTGCACAATGCCTCCATACGCACTGCGATATTCTTGCTTAACAGGAATAACAAAACGTTCGTTTCGAATGGTAACAATTGCATCTGACAACATTTTTTGAGCGGACGAGGAGCGAATAAGGCTCTCTAGCTTTTCGCGAATACGAGACTCCGTTGAGCGAAGTTTTTGACGAATGCCTCTTAGCTGGTCGCTTGCACCGTCTAGCACTGTACCATTCTCATCAATACTCATTTTAATTGTTTGTTCTACCTCAGGAAGAGGCATTAGTTTTTCGATATGTTCAGTTATAATTGGAAGCTGTAAATCTTCGTCTTCCACTACTTGCTCGATAAATTGCTTGACTTGTCTTGCAGCATAAATAGTGCTTGCTACATCAAGAAGTTCATTAGAGCTTAGCGTTCCCCCAATTTCAGCGCGCTTCACGCTAGATCGAACGTCAAAAATGCCCCCTAGCGGTACGTTGCCACGCAATCGCAGCACGGTTGTAGCTTCATCTGTTGCTTCCTGCCATTTGACTACTTCTTCATACTGAGTCGAGGGAATCAAATTCGCTACTTTTTCTCGGCCTAAAGAAGAAGCTACTTTTTTCTGAAGCTGTTCCTTAACTTTATTAAACTCTAGTACATGAAAAATACGTGATTGCAAAACTGATTCCTCCTGTTGCTTATTTATGTCGATTTAAAAAGGCGGTTAATTCTTTGAGACTATACGTATTTAATACCGTTTCTGGTTTAAGCCAGCCTTTAATTCCCGTAGATATTCCAATTTCCATATGCTCTAGCATGTCTAGATTGTGAGCATCTGTATTAATAGCAATTTTAACTCCTGCCTCTTGGGCTTTTTTTATATGCTCAGCCGCTAAATCTAAACGGTTTGGATTCGCGTTTAGTTCAAGAGCCGTTTTTGTTTCTTTAGCTAATTCAATTAGCATATCAATATCTACATCATATCCGTTGCGGCGACCAATCAAACGACCCGTCGGATGAGCGATTAAATCTACATGAACATTGTTTAACGCTTGCTTTAAGCGATTCATAATTTCTTCGCGTGATTGCGAAAAACTAGAGTGAATGGACGCAATAACAAAATCTAGCTCAGCTAGCATTTCATCATCATAATCAAGTGTTGCATCAGGCAAAATATCCATTTCAATTCCTGCTAGTATTGTAAAATCATCGAACTGTGCGTTTAAACGATTAATTTCTTCACGCTGTTTACGAATGCGTTCAGGCGTTAGACCGTTTGCTACTTTTAAATACTGAGAATGGTCTGTAATCGCCATGTACTCATAGCCTCGCGCGCGACATGCTTCCGCCATTTCTTCAATCGAATACGCCCCGTCGCTCCACGTGGAGTGCATATGCAAATCACCTTTTACGGCACCGTAGGTCACAAGCTTTTGAGGCTTTATAAATGCATCTACTTCCGTTCCATCTTCACGAAGTTCCGGCGGAATAAAAGAGAGCCCAAAATGTTCATAGAATGCTTGTTCAGACTCAAAAGTCATGACTTCGCCTGTCTCGGCATTTTCAACGCCATACTCGCTAATTTTTTCACCGCGTTCTTTTGCTAATTGACGCATACGCACATTATGATCTTTTGATCCTGTAAAATGGTGCAGCGTTGTGGCAAACGCTTTATCTTCTACAAGACGAAAATCCACAGACACATCGTACTCATAGGCTAACGTTACCGATACTTTTGTATCTCCATTTGCAATGATATCCTTCACATTTGGCAGCGATACTAGCTGTTCACGGACAGCATGAGGCTCAGCTGTTGAAATAATAAAATCAAGATCTTTTACGGTTTCCCTCATGCGGCGAATGCTCCCTGCTTGAGAAAAACGCTCAATGCTATGCATATGTTTAAGGGCTTCTAAAATGTCTTCCGCTATTGGAAGCATAAAAGCAAGAGGCAAACGATCAGGACGCTTCCCAAACTCTTCAATAGCAGCGATAATTTTCTCTTCTGTCTTTTTACCAAAACCGCTTAGTCCCTGCACTCGATTTTCCATACAGGCCTGATGCAGTGATTCCATATCCCGAATATCTAGCTCTTTATATAATTTAGCGATTTTTTTACCTCCAAGCCCCGGCAGCTTAAGCAAAGGAATAAGTCCTTCAGGAACTTCTTGCTTTAGTTCTTCTAATACGCTTGACTCATTTGTTTCCATATACTCTGTAATGACTGCAGCCGTTCCTTTTCCAATCCCTTGGAGCTTTGTAAAATCCTCAATCTCTGTCAGCGTTCTTTCGTCCGTTTCTAGCGCTGCAGCTGCTTTTCGAAAAGCAGAAATTTTAAAAGGGTTATCTCCCTTTAATTCCATATATGTAGCAATTGTTTCTAACAATTTAATAATATCCTTTTTATTCATCTCTTTTCACCAGCCTATTATCATAATAACGAAACTTTCAAAAACATGATGAGTGACATATTTACTCTCTCAAATTTTCATATAGACATACTTTTATCCTCGTGAAAACCGCAGATTAGACTGCGATAAAAAAAGAGGGTATCTCAAAAGTATTATGACACTTTCGACACACCCTCTCAACAAGCTATTGTAATTTCATTACATTACACCATACTGAGTCCACAAATCTTGAATCGCAGACGATAAGTATGGAGTATTTTGTACGATATTGATTGCAATTGAAGACTGTTGAATTGGCGTTTGAATTTCACTTACAGGAATCACGGCTCCAATGTATAACAAAATAAAAACGATGATATACACTTCAACGAATCCAAGTGCACCTCCGCCCCATTTATTTAACTGGCGCAGAATTGGCAGTTCGGTTAAAGCCGTTAAAACAGAGCCTGCAAGGCGAAGTACAATGTGAGTAGCAAAAAATAAAATCGCAAATGCAATCATTCGATAAAAAGCGTCTTCTATCGTTCCAGAATCAAATACAAACGATGCGACACTTTGCTGCTGAATATTGTCCGGAAACGGAATCAACAAGCGAAGTCGGCTTGCCAAATCTCCACTAAACATATAAGCGACGATAAACGAAACCGCAAAACTGACAATATGAATGAGCTGCAAAATAAATCCTCTTTTAAGACCTGTTACAAAGCCTAAAAGAAGCAATATAATTAAAATGATATTAAGCATTGACTCAGTCATTCCTCTTTTCCATAAAGTTTTTGTTCAAGTCTCTCATAGTCTTCTTTCAGTTTTATATATTCGTGTACAGCATTCACAGCTGTTAATACTGCTAATTTATTGATATCTAAAGAAGGGTTTTTAGTACTGATTTCACGCATTTTTTCATCCACTATAGAGGCGACAAGTCGAATATGGCTTGTACTTTCGCTACCGACGATGCTGTACTGCTGACCAAAGATGTCAACTGTCGCACGTGTTTTATCTTGTCTTGACACGAGAAAATCCTCCGTTCCACGAAAAATCCTAATCCCTATCATACCACGAAGAAGACTTCAATGGAAACATATCTATATTTAAGCTATCATAAGGGATAGTGCTTATAAAGTAAACTAAAATACCCCGAAAGGAGTGAAGCATTATGTCACATGCTGTTATTAAGGTATCAGCTGATCAAATAGCTAAAATGAAGCTTCATTACACATCCTATTTGCAGCCCAAACTGCCGCAGGGAAGTATGTTTGCGGCTAAAACTCCCGGCTGTTCTATCACTGCGTACCGCTCTGGAAAAGTACTTTTTCAAGGAAAAGAAGCTGAAACAGAAGCGGCTAAGTGGGGAGGCTCTTTAGATGCTGCGAAAAAGGATCCTGTCTCCCACCTCCCATCAAACTTCAGCTCACTATCGGTCATCGGTTCTGACGAAGTAGGGACGGGAGATTATTTTGGTCCTATGACCGTAGTTGCTGCCTATGTTCAAAAAGAGCAGCTTCCTTTGTTAAAAGAATTAGGAGTACGCGATTCAAAAGAGTTAACGGATGCTAAAATTATTGAAATTGCCAAGCAGCTTGTTTCGTTTATTCCCTATAGTTTGCTTGTTTTACATAACGAAAAGTATAATGCATTTCAAGAAAAAGGCATGTCACAAGGTAAAATGAAAGCTCTGTTACACAACAAAGCTTTATCCAACGTGTTAAAAAAATTGGATCCTGAAAAACCCGATGCCATTTTAATTGACCAGTTTGTCGAAAAAAACACCTATTATAAACACGTGGTAAAGGAAAAAGAAATTATCAAAGAAAATGTCTTTTTCAGCACAAAAGGAGAAAGCGTTCATTTATCTGTAGCTGCTGCTTCCATTATTGCCAGATACGCATTTTTAAAACAAATGGATTTGCTGACGGAAAAGACCGGGATGGTTATTCCTCGCGGAGCTGGCGCACAAGTTGATATCGCCGCTGCTAAAATCATTAAGAAACATGGCGTGAATGCGCTGAACTCTTTAGCTAAAATTCATTTTGCTAATACAGAAAAAGCTTTAAAATTAGCTAAAAAATAAGAGATGTGGAAATCCACATCTCTTTTCTTATTCTTATGAACGAAGCGTTGCACCAAATTCTTTTTCTACAGCTTCTAACACTGCACCATGTGCTTTTGCTACTTCTTCATCAGTTAATGTACGTTCAGGATCTAAGTAACGTAAAGAGAAAGCTACAGATTTCTTGCCTTCTTCCATACGCTCTCCTTCATATAGATCAAATACCGTCACGTCTTTTAAAAGTTCTCCGCCCGCCGCATAGATGACGCGCTGAACTTCTCCTCCAAGAACGTTTTTATCTACAACAAGTGCAATATCACGAGTAATAGATGGGAATCTTGGAATAGCTGAATAACGAACTTCTTCGACATCTGCAGCTAATAGCTCTTGAAGGTGTAATTCAAATACGTATGTTTCACGAAGACCATATTGTTTCTGAGCAACAGGATGAACTTGACCTACGTATCCAATTTCTTTTTCATCTAACCATACAGCCGCTGTACGTCCAGGGTGCATACCGTCTTTTTTAACGGGAGCATATGAGATTCGTTTCTCCAAACCAAGCTGTGCAAATAACCCTTCTAGTACACCTTTAATCACATAGAAATCAACGACTTTCTTTTCACCTTGCCAGCCGTGAGCATGCCACAGACCCGTGATTGCACCAGCTACGCGCTCCTGCTCATCCGGTAATTCTCCTTCACCTTTAGATAAGAACACTGAGCCTGTTTCGTATAGCGCAATAGAATCCGACTGACGAGCATTATTATGCTTCACTGCTTCTAGCAAATGAGGCACTAAGCTTTGACGAAGGATGCTGCGATCTTCACTCATCGGCATTGCTAAACCAATCGTACTTGTTGCATTTAGTGCAAACTGAGTAGCTTTTCCAGCGCTCGTTAACGAATATGTTGTTGTTTGTGCTAGTCCCGCACCTTCTAAGAAACGGCGAACTTTACGGCGTCCAAGCTGATACTCTGTTAGTTTTCCTGGAGTTGCCACTGTTACAGGAAGCGTTGTAGGAAGGTTGTCATAGCCATACATACGCGCTACTTCCTCGACGATATCTTCTTCAATTGTAATATCGCCTCTACGAGTTGGCACTGTTACAACAATGGTTTCGTCTTCCACTTTGTTTTCAAATTGAAGACGGTTCATAATGTCTTGTACTTCTTCCATTAATAGCTCTGTACCAAGCACATCGTTAATACGTCCAAGTGACACAGCTACAACAGCAGGTTCCACAGTTAGTGTATCCACTTCTACAGTACCACTTACCACTTCACCTGAAGCGTATTCAGCCATTAATTCTGCTGCGCGGTCAGCAGCTACACGCGTACGGTTAGGATCAATTCCTTTTTCAAAACGAGCGCTTGCCTCACTGCGAAGACCGTGGTCTTTTGAAGCTTGGCGAACCGTTAAGCCTTTGAAGTAAGCTGATTCAATGAGAACATTTACCGTATCGTCTTTTACTTCGGAGTTCGCTCCGCCCATTACACCTGCAAGAGCTACCGGCTCACTTCCGTTTGTAATGACAAGCTGATTGCCTTTTAATACGCGCTCTTGGTCATCAAGTGTTACAAACTTCTCGCCTTCTGACGCGTGACGTACAACAATTTCTTTTGAACCAAGACGATCATAGTCAAAAGCATGCAGAGGCTGGCCGTATTCAAGCAAAATATAGTTGGTAATATCAACAACGTTGTTATGAGGTCGAATACCAGCTGCCATTAAACGCGTTTGCATCCATAATGGTGACGGAGCAATTTTTACGTTTTTCACAACGCGCGCTACGTAAAGCGGATTGTCTTCTTTTGCCTCTACTTTAACGGAAATATAATCAGCTGCTTGCTCATCAGACGTTTGCACGTTTACTGACGGATACTTCACTTCACGACGTAAAATAGCAGCCACTTCATGTGCTACACCTAACATACTTAAGCAGTCTGAACGGTTTGGTGTTAGCCCTAGTTCTAATACTTCATCGTTTAAGTTTAATGCATCTAGTGCATCCGCTCCTACTTCAGCATCGCTTGGGAACACGAAGATGCCTTCTTGATAATCTTTTGCCACAAGCTTGCTTTCAATGCCAAGCTCTTGAAGAGAACAAATCATACCGTTCGATTCTTCACCGCGAAGCTTAGCACGCTTGATTTTAAAGTTACCTGGAAGTACAGCTCCCACTTTTGCAACCGCTACTTTTTGACCTTGTGCCACGTTCGGTGCCCCGCACACGATTTGAACGATTTCTCCTCCGCCAAGATCTACTTGACAGCGGCTTAATTTATCAGCATTTGGATGCTGTTCACGTTCTACAACGTGACCAATTACCACTCCGCTGATGCCTTTATTTAAGTTTTCTACACCTTCAACTTCAATTCCACTTTTTGTGATTTTATCTGCTAACTCTTCTGCCGTTACGCCTGATAAGTCAACATACTCTTGTAACCAACGATAAGATACAAACATCGTAGTCCCTCCTTTATACTTGTTTAAATTGATCTAAGAAACGAACATCATTTGTATAGAAATGACGAATATCATCCACGCCGTGTTTTAACATAGCAATACGCTCTACACCGATTCCAAAAGCAAAACCACGATATTTAGTTGAATCGTATCCAGCCATTTCAAGGACATTTGGATGAACCATGCCAGCTCCTAAAATTTCAATCCAGCCTGTTTGTTTACATACATTACAGCCTTTACCTCCACATTTTGCACACGATACGTCTACTTCTACAGACGGCTCAGTGAACGGGAAGAAACTTGGACGAAGACGAATTTCACGGTCTGCACCGAACATCTTTTTCACAAATACTTCAAGCGTGCCTTTTAAATCGCTCATACGAATGTTTTCGTCTACTACAAGACCTTCAATTTGCATGAATTGATGAGAATGCGTAGCATCATCGTCATCGCGGCGGTACACTTTGCCCGGGCAAATAATTTTAACAGGTCCTTTGCCTTCATTCTTGTTCATAACACGAGCTTGAACAGTTGATGTATGCGTACGAAGAAGCGTTTCTTCCGTAATATAGAACGTATCTTGCATATCACGTGCTGGGTGACCTTTTGGCAAGTTCAGCGCTTCGAAATTATAGTAGTCCTGCTCTACTTCCGGTCCTTCTGCTACTTCATAGCCCATTCCTAAGAATAAATCTTCTACTTCTTCAACCACGCTTGTTAGCGGGTGATGCGTACCTGCTTTAACAGGGCGTCCTGGCAGCGTTACGTCGATTGTTTCTGAAGCAAGTTTACGCTCTACCTCGGCTGCTTCTAACGCCGTTTGTTTTTCTTCAATTTTAGATGCAATAGCTTCACGCACTTCATTTGCAAGTGCTCCCATTACAGGACGCTCTTCAGCTGAAAGTTTTCCCATACCGCGAAGTACTTCTGTGATAGGGCCTTTCTTTCCTAAATAAGCTACGCGTACGTCGTTTAATTCTTTTAAAGCACTTGCTGTTTCGACTTTTGCAATTGCTTCTTGTTGAAGTTCTTGTAAACGTTCTTTCATCACTTATTCCTCCTTTTAACGTAAAAAATGACAAATAAAAAAACCTCCTCCCAAAAAAGGGACGAGGATTAGTCGCGTTACCACCCTTGTTAACTATATACACAGACGTATACAGTTCACTTCATTCAAGTTAACGGAATCTCCGGAACACCTTTACATCTATGTAAGATGGTCTAAGTGTCAACTCAAGAGGTGAATTCACTTATTACATTTATAAAAATGCTTTCAGTCACGGCATTTTCTCCCTGCATAAACGGACATAAGCTACTGCTCTCTTTCATCGTTTTTTACATATGTAACTATTGTATTATTATAGTGAAAACACGTTCTCGATGCAACTACATTCCGCGTAAATAATAAAGTAAGATTCCAGAAGCGATGGCAACATTTAGCGACTCGCTCTTTCCATAGATGGGAATGTACAGATTCTGATCCGCTTGTTCCAGCACTTTCTCGCTTACGCCGTTTCCTTCATTTCCCACAACCAGCGCAAATTCGTTTGAAGGTTTTACGCATGTATAGACCTTTCCATTTTGTAACGACGTGCCGTAAACTGCTATTTCTCTTTCTTTTAACAGTGAAATCATTTCGAGTAAATCACCTTTTACAATTGGAAGGTGAAAAATAGCTCCTTGCGTTGAACGAACGACTTTTGGGTTGTACACATCCACGCTGCCCTCTCCAACGATAATAGCCTCCACTCCGGCAGCATCAGCGGTTCGAATAATCGTACCTAGGTTACCTGGATCTTGCACCGCATCTAAAAGCAATACTTTCTGTGCTGTATGAATGATTTCTGCATGCTTCGTTTGAAAACACACAGCGATAATTCCTTGAGGTGTTTCTGTGTCAGATAACAATTTAATTATTGCTTCGTTTACAACGGTTATTTCGATACCATCTATGTTCCACTGTGCTGGCACTTCAATCGATTCGCGTATAATTAGTTCCTTTACGCAATCCTTATTTTTGATAGCTTCTTCGACTAAATGAAAGCCTTCTACCATAAAAAGGCCCTGCTTATCACGGTCTTTTTTATTATGCAGCTTTTTCCACGCTTTTACCTGCGGATTTTTAACTGAATCAATTTGTTTCACAAACATAACTCCTTTATCTATACAAAAATAAATAGTTCGATTACATTTTGCTCAATAATCATTAGATAAGTTTCACTTTATTGTACATAGAAATCGCAAAGAAAACAAAAACTATTGGTAACTTTACGATAGCTGAGGTGAAAATGATGGATCTTAATTTACGAAATGCTGTTATTGCAAACGTTTCAGGAAACTCAAAAGAAGAGCTTGAAGCTACAATTTCTGACGCTATTCAAAGCGGTGAAGAAAAAATGCTCCCTGGACTTGGTGTTTTATTTGAGGTGCTTTGGGAAAAGTCTCCAGAATCAGAAAAAGAAGAAATTCTGACAACGCTTGAAAACGGTTTAAAATAAATAGCCTTTTCCTATGTACAACAAAAAACTCATTCTCCTAGGAGAATGAGCTTTTTTTAATTATACGTAATTGCGTTCACCGTATTTCGGTCTAAGCGTTTAATTACTTCCGCAATTAATTTAACTGCATTTTCATAATCATCACGATGAAGCATCGCTGCATGAGAATGGATATAACGAGTTGCGATCGTAATCGAAAGTGCTGGCACCCCGTTAGCTGAAATATGGATAGAACCTGAGTCCGTACCGCCTCCAGCGATTGCATCAAATTGATATGGAATATTTAATTCATCTGCCACATTTACCACTGTATCTCGAAGTCCTTTATGAGAAACCATGGAAGCATCATATAAAATGATTTGCGGACCATCTCCCATTTTAGAAGATGCTTCTTTATCAGAAACACCAGGTGTATCTCCAGCGATACCGACATCAACAGCAAATGCAATATCCGGTTCAATAAAGTTAGCGGATGTTTTTGCACCTCTAAGTCCAACTTCTTCTTGCACCGTTCCTACACCATACACAACATTTTCATGTGTTTCATTTTTTAAAGCTTTTAATACATCGATAGCGATTGCACAGCCGATACGGTTATCCCAGGCTTTCGCTAGCAGCATCTTTTCGTTGTTCATAACCGTAAATTCGAAATAAGGCACAACCTGATCACCAGGTTTCACTCCCCACTCCGCTACTTCTTCTCTGCTAGAGGCACCAATATCGATGAACATATCTTTAATGTCAACGGGCTTTTTACGAACTTCTGGAGGCAGGATATGAGGAGGCTTTGAGCCAATAATCCCCGTTACCTCTCCTTTAGATGTAACGATGGTTACGCGTTGAGCAAGCATAACTTGAGACCACCATCCGCCTACCGTTTGAAAACGAATAAAGCCGCGTTCATCAATTTGAGTCACCATAAAGCCTACTTCATCTAAGTGACCGGCTACCATAATTTTAGGCCCTTGTTCGTTGCCCACTTTTTTTGCAATCAAACTGCCTAGCCCATCCGTCGTTACTTCATCTGCATAAGGTGCAATATATTTCTTCATAACCTCACGCGGTTCACGCTCATTGCCAGGAATTCCTTTTGCATCTGTTAGTGCTTTAAGCATCGTCAATGTTTCATCTAACTTTGTCATATGGATTACCCCTTTCATATGTATACCTCTATTATAGCTAAAAAGAGGTTGAAGTAAAATTTCCCATCCCTTTATTTCTAGTATCCTTGTTCTTGGCGTTTAAAATTCACTTCATTTTTTGAGATGTACGCCTTTTCAATATGTTCAGCGGAAAAACCAAACATATCGCCAAGCGTCATGTAAGATACAAACATGTCCACATAGTTTCCTTTCGACTGATCCTGCTCGAAAGCAGCAACTTGTGCAAATACCTGTAAAAATTGTGCTGTTTTTGAATCACTTGCTTTTGCATTTGGTAATTCAGTTAAATCATCGTATCCTTTTTCAATCCCTAAAGAAAGGATAAAATGTACGCCGTCCACAAATTCTTCTAAAATAACAGCGTCTTCAGCCGGAGGTTTGACGCTCCAAAATTTGAAGCAGCGCGTTTCGTTTGCCAGTTCTCCCATTTCGACAAGCAGTGCTAAAAGCTTTCTCGGAATCAAATCTTCCTTATGAAGCTCATGCTTATCCTCTATATGCTGATCCAGCTGGCGCTGCATGGTAAATAGCTGTTGTAAATTCAATGTAATCACTCCTGTAATTATGTATATCTTCTTCTTTTTAAACCAATAAAGAAATTATATCAAAAATCATGAAACTTTTTAGAGACTCGAACGTAAAGTAAGAAAACTGTGCCTTGTAAAGGAGGGAGCGTTATGTTTGTTATTGTTATCGTTCGCGTGTTCATTTTCGCGCTTGTTGCTTACACACTATTAAAGCTGGTTCAGCATTTTCGCAGTCCAAAGCGGAAGCTTGTAGCAGCTCAGGAACATCAGCAATTTTTTGTCGTTGATGAAAAAACGAATATCCGCAAAAATTTTCTACTAACGTATAAAGGTATTTTATTTGAAGGAGAAAAATACAGCAATCCCAATGAACCAGAATCTTTGTCAATTACAATGGTGTTAACAGATCCAGCTCGATTACATGAACTGCAAAAACAAGATTTCAAGCTGCTGGAAAGCCACGTACACGACATGTATCCAAATGCTCCTATTCGCTGGAAAAGCCCCGTTCGAGAATTTTTACACTGAGCACAAAATCATTTGTGCTCAGCTGATAACAAAAAAGAAAAGTAAATCAAGAGCAGCAAGAATAGGAAAACCTACTGTAAACGATGTGTGCTTCGTTTTATGACGATAGCAATACATACCAATCAGTCCTCCAAGAGCTCCTCCGATAGCAGCTACCGTCCACAGTGTGCTTTCGGCAATTCTCCACTCATGTCTTTTCGCTTTTTGTTTATCTCTATACATCATTCCTACCCCTACTATATTAATAACAATAAAATAGGTAAGCAGCAGTTCATTCATGATATGTCCTCCGATAGCAAAAAAGCCTCATCATCTAAAGATGACGAGACTTTATATTCATTACTTATCTAAGCCTTTTTTAGCAGCAGTTGCTAATTCAGCAAATGCTTTTTCATCAGCTACAGCTAAGTCAGCAAGCATTTTGCGGTTAACTTCAATACCTGCTAATTTTAAACCGTGCATTAAACGGCTGTAAGAAAGACCGTTCATACGAGCAGCTGCATTAATACGTGTGATCCATAATTTACGGAAGTCACGTTTTTTCTGACGACGGTCACGATAAGCATACATGTGAGATTTCATAACTTGCTGATTAGCAACTTTATATAATCTATGCTTCGAACCGAAGAAACCTTTAGCTAATTTTAAAACTTTTTTACGACGTTTGCGTGTTACTGTACCGCCTTTTACGCGTGGCATAATTGTTTACCTCCTGTATTGTTTCTATCTCAACCCAAATTACTTAATGTTATCTAATAAGTGACGGATACGTTTGAAGTCACCTTTGCTTACTAAAGAACCTTTACGTAATTTACGCTTTTGTTTTGTAGATTTGTTAGCGAATAAATGGCTTGTGTAAGCACGAGCACGTTTTAATTTACCGCTTCCAGTCTTTTTGAAACGCTTTGCAGCGCCACGATGTGTTTTCATTTTTGGCATGGGGTGTTCCTCCTCGTTCTATTACTTTTCGTTTTTAGGTGCCAAGACTAAGAACATGCTGCGGCCTTCCATTTTAGGAGCCGATTCAACTGAACTTACATCTTCGCAAGCTTGTGAAAAACGTTCAAGTACTTTTTGGCCAATCCCTTTATGAGTAATGGCACGACCTTTAAAGCGAATAGACGCTTTCACTTTGTCACCTTTTTCAAGGAACTTGCGTGCGTTACGAAGTTTAGTGTTAAAATCATGTTCATCAATTGTTGGACTTAAACGAACTTCTTTTAAGTTTACAACTTTTTGGTTTTTACGAGCTTCTCTTTCTTTACGTTGTTGCTCATAGCGGAATTTACCGTAGTCCATAATACGACATACCGGCGGTTTCGCATTTGCAGCAACCATTACTAAGTCAAGATTTACTCGTGAAGCAATTTCTAATGCTTCATTTTTTGATTTAATTCCTAATTGTTCACCGTTTTGATCAATTAGACGAACTTCGCGAGCTCGAATGCCCTCGTTTACCATCATGTCCTTGCTAATAAGTAGCCACCTCCAAGGTTTAATGAGCGAATACGCTTGCTTAGACCGATTATTAACTCACACAAAAAAGTGTGAGTACATACTGCACCCACACTTCTATCGTTTTAATTAAGATACGATGTACCTGCTAACTGCTCTATGCGTCACTCAGGTGAGAAGCGGGTGCTTCTTCTTCTGTATAAACAAGTATTCAATTACTTAAGCTATTATAGTATCAACAAAGACAAAAGTCAATGATTTCGTTCTTTTTTCACAACAAAAATTATTGTATCAAAGGAAAAACATTTATGCAACAGTTTTTTATAAATGTTGCATAAAAAAGCAGAGAATTTCAATTCTCTGCTTTTTTCATTAGCGAGATGCTTCTGCTTTTACATTTTGTAAAAAGGCTTGGAAGTCCACTGTTTCTGAATTCTGCTCACCGTATTTACGTACGTTTACTGCTTTATCCTCTACTTCTTTATCCCCTACAACAAGCATATAAGGAATTTTTTGCATTTGAGCCTCACGGATTTTATAGCCGATTTTCTCATCGCGAGAATCAAGTTCCACACGAATACCCGCCAGCTGAAGCTGTTCTTGCACTTCTTTTGCATACTCAAGGTGAACGGTAGGTGATACCGGAATCACTTGAACTTGTACAGGTGCTAACCACGTTGGGAAAGCTCCTTTGTATTCTTCGATTAAGAAAGCTACAAAACGTTCCATTGTTGACACCACGCCGCGGTGAATAACAACCGGTCGATGTTGTTTTCCGTCTTCTCCTACATACGTTAAATCAAATCGTTCAGGAAGTAAGAAATCCAATTGAACCGTAGATAGCGTCTCTTCTTTACCAAGAGCTGTTTTAACTTGAACGTCTAGTTTTGGACCGTAGAATGCCGCTTCTCCTTCAGCTTCATAATAATCAAGGTCAAGCTCATCCATCGCGTCTTTTAACATGCTTTGTGCTTTTTCCCACATTGCATCATCATCAAAGTATTTTTCTGTATCTGCAGGGTCACGGTAAGATAGACGGAATGAATAATTTTCAAATCCAAAATCTTTATAAACCGCTTCAACTAAGCGAACTACACGAATAAATTCTTCTTTGATTTGGTCGGGACGTACAAAGATATGCGCATCATTTAGTGTCATGCCTCGAACACGCTGAAGTCCTGATAATGCTCCTGACATTTCGTAGCGGTGCATCGTTCCAAGCTCAGCAATACGGATTGGAAGCTCACGATAGCTGTGAATACCTTGTTTGTAAACCATCATGTGATGAGGACAGTTCATCGGACGAAGAACCAGGTCTTCGTTATCCATTTCCATTGCAGGGAACATGTCATCTTGGTAGTGCTCCCAGTGACCAGACGTTTTGTAAAGTTCTACACTTCCGAGCACTGGAGTGTAAACGTGCTGATAACCAAGGCTTACTTCTTTATCTACGATATAACGCTCGATAATACGGCGGATCGTCGCACCTTTTGGAAGCCATAAAGGCAGACCTTGTCCTACTTTTTGAGAATTTGTAAATAAGTTTAGCTCTTTACCAAGTTTACGGTGGTCACGTTCTTTTGCTTCTTCAAGAAGACGAAGATGCTCGTCTAAATCTGCTTTTGTAAAGAATGCTGTACCGTAAATACGCTGCAGCATTTGATTATCGCTGTCTCCGCGCCAATAAGCACCCGCCACGCTTAATAGTTTAAATTCTTTAATTTTGCCTGTTGACGGCACGTGCACGCCTCGGCAAAGGTCAAAGAATTCGCCTTGTTGGTAAATCGTAACCTTTTCACCTGCTGGAATCGCATCGATCAATTCAAGCTTTAGTTCATCGCCAACTTCTTTAAAAAGTTGAATGGCTTCTTCACGAGAAACTTCTTTTCGTTCAATTTCAATATTTGAATTAACGATTTTTTTCATTTCTTTTTCAATTTTACCTAAATCTTCAGGAGTAATTGATTCTTCCATATCGATGTCATAGTAAAAACCGTTTTCGATAACCGGCCCTACACCTAGCTGTACTTTTGTATCTTTGTACAAACGTTTGATTGCTTGAGCCATTAAATGCGCTGTACTGTGACGCATAATTTCAAGCGCTTCAGGAGCATCTTGCGTAATGATTTCAAGACTGCCATCTTGTTCAATTGGCGTACGTAAATCCAGCAGCTCGCCGTTTACTTTGCCTGCTAATGCTTTCTTCTTTAATCCCGGGCTAATAGAAGCCGCAATATCTTCTGTTGATGATCCTTTTGGATACTCTTTAACAGCTCCATCAGGAAATGTCATTTTGATTACTTCTGACACAACTTTCCACTCCTTTAACATAACTGAATAAACTTTTTGTAAAAACAAAAAACTCGTCCCTTATCAAAAGGGACGAGTTGTGTATACACGCGGTACCACCCTTGTTTCCTCTTCGTATCTTGGATAACCCAAAGAACCCGAAGCGGCTCGAGGTTTTATAACGGAAATTCCGTCAGTAATTACTAGAGGCTCTGCTCGTTTACTACTGAAGTTTAGAGGTGGTAAGAATATATTCCGTGTTAGGAGATTTTCAGCCTGGATCTCCCTCTCTACAAACCGTAAATATACACTCATGTCCTCATCATAACTTGTAACATATAGCTGTTTTTCAATATGCATTTATTATATTCATTTTCAAAATAGAAATCAACCTTTCACGTTATATTTTGCTTTTGATCAAACGGAAATTCATTTTTTTCGTATAACATAACTTTTTCTTGGAAGATATTTTGAATGGTATAAACAAAATCATGATCATGCTGGTCGCTATACAGATGAATAGCAGCTGGAGATAAACTTAGCAAAGGCGCGATAATAGTTGAGTCTATGTATAATGATTCTTGTTCAGATAAAAAGGCCTCTGCTAGAGCTGCACATTCACGTTCAGGAACATATCTACTATTGTGGTCGTACAACACAAACTTGTTTTTATTCAAGTGCATTACATACACATCGCCTGTAGATAACTGTCTTTCATTAGCTGCTTGACGCAGCTGATGAATAAGAATTTGATAGTCTTGTTCAAGCTTATATTCATCAATCGCCAGCTCGGCATAATAGCGCAGCCGCTCTTGATATTCTTTTAAGCGGAATTGGAGAAAAGACTCAAAGGTGAATGTTACATTATGAATGAAGAAGTCTTGAAGAGCCTGGCGGATAAGTAATTCTCTTGGAAGAGAAAATGTTTTTTGCGGAATTTCGCCTCTCTCTCCTTCCATAATCCCCCCCATAATTTGAAGCAGCAAATCTTGCTCTTCCTCTTCTGAATAGAAAAATTGTTCTTTTAATATGTTTACCATCATCTTTTTTTCTTTCTTTTTTAAAATTACGTGGGTTAATACCGGTATCACCATGTCTTGTAAAACGGCCTCTCTATTGTATGTCTCATCAATGACTAAAAGCTGATTATTCACCAGCTTCAAGCACTGTGAACCATATGATAAAGCGCTTCGCTTCGCGCATAAAGACTCATATACAACGACTGCGTCTTCTACATATTTAAAGAATATTTTCATTCCTCATAGCCCCCCTTTGGACACGCTTTATTAATGTATATGGGGCAACATGCAAAAAAATGAGCAAGTCGTTACAAGAAATGTAAAACGACCTGCTCATCTATTTCGTTTATTCTCTCCATTCATTTCAACAGGAATGGCTAGAGACTTAATTCGTTCCATGACACGAGCGGCTTTGAGCTCTTCCTGCTCGCCTCTTTGGGTATAAGTCAAATGATGTTGAAGCTCTTTAAAATTTAAATTCGAGCTGAAAAATGTCGGCAAATTTTCGAGCATACGGAATTGTAAAATGGTTCCGAGCACATCGTCTCGCATCCAGCTCGTTACGGATTCTGCTCCGAGATCATCAAGCATAAGAACCGGTACTTTTTTGACATACTCTATTTTCTCATTGAAACTTTGATCTTGAAACGAACCTTTTAACTCACGCAAAAACTCCGGGACATACAGAATGGTAGATTTCACTTTCTTTTCGGCTAACGCATTGGCAATTGCTCCAAGAAAATACGTTTTCCCCACACCAAACGAACCGTGTAAATATAAAGCTTTCATTTTCTTATTTGGCTCATATTCTCGCACAAAATCTCTTACTAGTTTAATGGCTTCAAATCTTCCCTGCTCAATTTCAATATCAGACATTGTTGCCTGTAAAATTTCTTTAGGCACGTACATACACTGAATAAAAGATTCTTGTTCTTTTCGCTCATCTTCTTGTACTTTTCTAGGACAGCGTTCATACTGTAAATCAATATTACGGCCTTTTACAACCAGCTGAGGGTGGTATCCTTTCACCATGTTGACGCAGCTTTGCAAAGAAGGACACTTGTCACAGCATTTGCTTTGGTCGATAAATTCATGCATCTTCATCAGACCTCGGTCGACCATTTGCTCATCTAACTCATGGCGATGCTCTTGCAAAAATGTTTTAACTTCGGGATTAGACAGGATACTGTTTCTTAATGCTTCTAAGCGTGCTTTAAAATCCTTTTTGTTCACTAACTGATTTAGTGAATCATTGATAGGCTTCATCTTTTTCACCTCACCTCTATCATACCTGCTTTTTATTCTTTATGCTTTTGTTTTAGCTCTTGATCTAACTGCTTGAGCTCTTCTTGTAGCTTTCGTTTTTCTTCTTCAAATCCGTCCACTTCTTTTGAAGGCTGCTTTTTCTCTTCTTTTTCTTCATCGCTCAGCCACTCTGGCACCATTTCTTTACGCACAATTTTTCGTCCAGCCGTTTTTTTATTTTGCTTTGCTTCGGTCCAATTCTGATATTCTTTCTGTTCATTTTTAGCTAAATTCATGGCATCTTGAACAGTTTGTACCTTTTTGCGCGCCCAGTGTCCAGCAATTTTCTCTACATAGCTCTTAGATAATTTCATATCGGATCTTAGCATAACATAGTAAATAAGAACATTTACTACCCCTGGTGAAAGCTTTTGGTTAAACATCACTTCTTCGATCATTTGCAAATCTGCTTTTGAAGGCTCTGCTCCCCCGGAAAACTCGATCAAAAGCTGTCGAGGAGAAGTCACTTCAAGCTGTTGAATGAGCTGCTCTTCCTTTGTCTGCGGCTGCTTTTCCTGCATAGTACGAAGCATAGGCGGCTGAATTTGTTCGCTTAGATTTGGAAGTGCTTCTCCATTTTCAAATTGGTAAAAGGACTGTGCCGCTTTTCTAAGCAATTCAATATCAACTTGATCGTTCTCATTTAGCGAATCGAGCACCACGTTTTTCATTTGAAGAGGATCGATACCGTATAAAAAGGCTAGCTTTTCAATCGCTTGTTTTACTTTAGATGTAATAGACCTTTTCGAAATCATTGAATCTGTTAGACCTGCTAAAAATAAATCAAAATCAAAGGAATCCGGGCTCATCTCAATAGAAGCGCGTTTGGAGGAATCCACAAAGTCCGTTTGAGCATCAGGAGAAAATACATCCTTGCTTTCAGACTGAAAACTTGGAGCCAGCTCTGTTGCTTTAACTGATTTAAATACATCGTTAAATGAATGCGTCACATCTGTGAACGATTGGTCATCGACGAGTGAATCAGAAAAATAATTTTTTACTTTTTGAAAGATAGATTTTCCGAGTCGGTTATATAAATATACATTTAACACGCCATCGTTAAAAAACTGATGGGGCGTAAGAGGAGGAATGAGCTCATAAATGAACACACGAACATCATCTTCTTCCTTAATATATGTTTTTAACAAACCAATGCCTTCTAATTTTAACCGCTCATGGTAAATAGCTTTCAAATTAATTTGCATCATTGACATTAGATGATGATGCGTAGACTCTTTCCCCCATAAACGATCTTGTTCCAGCTCGCTCCATAGCGTCATATACAGACCAAAGCACGTTGTACCCACCAACGGCTGATAGAGCATGGTTAAAATCTTTCGGTCGTATTCCTGCAGTATGCCGTTCGAACGAACAACATAACGATCGACCGGTATCATTTCTTTCCAATGTTGTTCTTTCATGTCGTTCCCTACCTACTTTTAAAGTAATAGAAATGACAAAAAAAGAGCCTAAAGAATACTTCAATAGCTCTTTTACAGTCGTTCCTTCTTAATTAAATCTTTTAATTCATCAATAAATACATTGATGTCTTTAAATTGTCGGTATACAGAAGCAAATCGAACATAAGAGACTTCATCGATAGCAGCTAATCGCTCCATCACCATTTCTCCTACCACATCTGACTGCACCTCTGATGTACCCTGACTGCGCAGCTCTGTTTCAATATCGTGTACGGTATCTTCTAATTGTTTTAAGCTTACTTGGCGTTTTTCACACGCCTTAATTAACCCTCGAAGGATTTTGTCTTTGCTGAACTCTTCTCTCGCTCCATCTTTTTTTACAACAATTAACGGAAGTTCTTCTACTTTCTCAAAAGTTGTAAAACGATAGTGACACTCTTCGCATTCACGTCTTCTACGAATAGAGCGGCCTTCTTCTACAGGGCGCGAGTCCAGCACTCTCGTTCCATTGTAATGACAGGATGGGCACTTCATATTCTCAGCTCCAATAATAAACCTTGTTTTTCTTTTTATTTTCTCTTATATAAGTTAATTTCCATCTATGTTAGCCGGCTATTCGCCATTTATTATGATTTTTATCATCATTTCCTTTAACAAACACGATGCTGTATTAAAGGATTTGCTTTATTCCATCTTATAGAAAACAAGGCTTGAATACAAGTAAAGGAAAAGGAATTTCCCCATTTTATTTCCTGAAATTCAAAAATGATAAGGAACTTACGAAGAAATAGGAATAAGTTTTTGATCAAAGCTCTTATAAAGCGTACGTACAAGTTCTTTACTAAAACCAAAATCAACCGGCACCACTTTTGATTCTGTTGTAGCAGAAAAATCGATAGCGGTTTCAAGAGGACGTACGTTAATAATAGTAATCACAACAAAAGCTTTTCTTCCTTTTACAACGTTTAAGCTAATTTCTCCTCGCTCTTCATACGCAGCAAGTATCTCTATCCCTTGCATGTGCTTCAACATTTCATGAACTTGCTTAAATGCATTCCCGGCCGTTGTTTTGTAATAATGCGTTTTTAGAGTCGGATCTGAATGGTGATCGCTTGTTTCTACATGATTAGAAAATAAAGATTTAACTGCTTGTACTACCCCCATGTTGTTATCCCCTTTGTTTTTGCGTATTAAAAATTTATATACTAAAAAGAGGTGTGTAATACACCTCTTAACTTACGTAATCAATCGACACTATTAAAGTGCATTCGCTTTAGTTTGTTTTACCTGAACAGGACCCATTCCACGTGGTAATTCAATTGTTTCACGTGTCTGTGCACTTAGAGCATCTGCAATATAATCTGCTGCGATTGTAGGATCTAAATGACCACAAGTATAAACATCGATACTTGCATAACCATGCTCTGGGAAGCTGTGAATCGTTAAATGTGATTCTGAAATAATAACAACGCCACTTACACCTTGAGGTGCAAATTTATGGAACGCTACTTCGCGAACTTCCGCACCAGATTTTAAAGCTGCATCAACAAACGTTTTTTCAATATAATCAATATCATTTAACTTATCGAAATCGCATCCCCATAATTCTGAGATGACATGACGACCCATTGTTTCCATAATGATATTTCCCCCTTTAACAATTTTTAATCGTTAAACATGAAGTTCTTTCGCCATATAGCATGTTAACTACCACGGGGGAAAGTTAGTCCAAAGAGGTCCTAACCCTTTAAGTAGCCACATCACCGAAAGGTACACAAGAAGTTCACGAAACATAGTATACTTTGTTTACATTTATTTTGCAATACGTGTTTTGATTTTATTAAAGATTGTTCTTGCAGATAGACCTATACAAATTACCCCTGTATTCTCGTGAGAAAGTGTGTAAAAGCTGCTAAACGACTATTAATTTTTTATTAAAATTGAGGAAAATAAACACCCCTTTGCATGCTTATCTTATTGCTTTTCCCTATTCTTTTGAATAAAAACAAAAAAAAACAGGGCGATAGCTCCCTGTTTTTTTTAAAAGCAATCAATAGCTTTCTTAGCTTACTCTTATTTTTGATCCATTACGCATTTCTGCAGCAATATATCTTACCAAATCGACTACGCGCTGAGAGTAGCCCCACTCGTTATCGTACCAAGCTAACACTTTAATTTTATGATCTTCCATTACGATTGTGGATAGTCCATCTACAATCGCTGAATGAGGATTTGTATTAAAGTCAATTGATACGAGTGGTTCCATTGTTAAATTTAAAATATTCTTTAATGGTCCTTCAGCAGCTTTAATAAACGCTAAATTAACATCTTCCATCGTCACAGGTTTCCTTACATCCACAACTAAATCGACAAGCGATACGTTCGGCGTTGGCACACGAAGCGCCATCCCATGAAGTTTTCCTTTTAAATGAGGAAGAACTAATGAAAGTGCCTTGGCTGCTCCAGTTGTTGTAGGAATAATTGATTGAGCACACGCACGAGCTCTTCGCAAATCTTTATGCGGATTATCGATATTCTTTTGATCATTTGTATATGCATGAACGGTCGTCATTAAACCGTTTTCAATTGTGAACGCTTCGTCTAGTACCTTGACAACTGGAGCTAGACAATTTGTCGTACAAGAGGCATTAGAAATAATGTTATGCTGATTCACATCAAACTCTCGTTCGTTTACGCCCATCACAATGGTGATATCTTCTTGTTTACCCGGTGCCGTTAAGACAACTTTTTTCGCACCTGCTTCAATATGTAACTGCGCTTTTTCTCTTGAATTAAATTTTCCCGTTGCTTCAACAACTAGATCAATCCCAAGCTCTTTCCAAGGCAAATTCAGCGGATCACGTGAATTTAATAGCTGAATTCTTTTACCGTTAACAATTAGCGCATCATCATCACATTTGACATCTCCATTAAATGGTCCGTGTATAGAGTCATATTTGATTAAATGTGCTAACGTTTCTGCTGGATAAGATGCATTTATTGCAATAATATCTAAATTTTCCTCTATAATCGCTGTGCGAAACACCATTCTTCCTATTCTCCCAAAACCATTAATGGCAATACGTGCTTTCATGGCTATACCCCTCTCTATATGTGTTATACTATTTAACTTTTTATATTGAATAGTATAACATAAATATTTAAAAAGTGAATAATATTAATTTTTTTTAATAAATTATTTTAATTAAGTTTTACTATATGTATATAGCGAGAACAGATATTTAACACATTCTTTTTTAGAAGCCCTTAAATATTCCCAATAAAAAAAGAGTGAATGCAATCATTCACTCTTTAATCTAGCCATAGGGCTAATATACTTAAAAGCTGTTGTTTTGTTTCCTCTACAGGACCGTTGTTATTGATCACCGCATCGGCTAAGGCTACTTTTTGAATCAAAGGCAGCTGTGCATGGATACGCGCATAGGCATCCTCCGCCGAGAGGTTATTACGCGACTTTAACCTTTCTAGCTGCACAGACTCATCGACATATACAACCACTACTTTATCCACTAAGTGTGTCAAATCGCTTTCAAACAGCAGCGGAATATCTAATACAACGGCTTCGTAACCTTCCTCTATATAGCTTTCCTTTTGAGAAAGCATTTCTTTTCTTACGGCAGGATGTACAATTGCATTCAACTTTTTACGTTCTTCCTCTTGATAAAACACAATTTCCCCTAAAGCCGCTCGATTGATCTCCGCGTTCTCGTGAAGAATAGAACGGCCGAACGTCTCGACAATTTGTTTGTATGCTTCTTTTCCTGGTTCTACGACTTCTTTTGCAATGTGATCAGCGTCGATTACTGGAATATTGATATCTCGTAGCATTCCGGTTACCGTGCTTTTTCCGCTTGCAATTCCGCCCGTTAATCCAATTACAATTGACATTGGTCTCTCCTTTATCCCTTTATTTAAAATCTAAAAATACCTAAAATAATGAGCAGAACTCCTGGTACAAACGAGAACATTTTCATCCATGATAAACGTGAAAAAACCTTGCCAAACTGTATGCCCGCACTTAAAAAAAGAGAACTCATAAGAGCTACAGCAATTGCTAGAGCATACGGCGAATAACCTAATAAAGCCGCTCCAAACCCTGCTCCAAATGCATCCAGAGATAATGCAATTCCAAGTATAAATGCTTCAATTCCATTGATGGAACCTGAATTATCTAAATCTGCTGCAATTGGCTTTTTCAATACGTTGATGACTAGGCCAATTGACTTAATTTCAATTTTCACTAATGTTTTTTCTTCTTTCACTCGAGATGAATCTGCCGGACAAAAAAACTGGTATAAAATCCACATCCCAAGCAGAACAAGAATACCTCCGCCTACTTTATTTAGTACATCCACTGAAAATAGATGCGTAAGTACTTTTCCTAAAAACATAGAAAACATTAAAGAAAATGCTGAGCAACATGAAATAATAAAAATGGATTTCAGCGGGATTTTCACCTTTCGAAGTCCGTATGTCAGGCCAACGCTAAAGCTGTCAAGACTTACGGCAAAAGCAAGAATAAGTAAAGAAAATGTTATCATGATGAGAGGACTCCTTTCCTTTCTGTCTATACGTAGTATATGAAAGGAGCCCATCCATTGTTATTTTTTAGCCGGCTGACAATTTGGGCAGATATGTGTTCCTCTACCGCCTACAACAAATTTTTCAATTGGAGTACCGCACATTTTACAGGATTCGCCTTTTCTTCCGTACACATAAAGCTGCTGCTGAAACATGCCTATTTGTCCCTGTGTGTTTACATACGTGCGAATTGTGCTGCCTCCTTGCTTCACAGCTTCTTGAAGAGTCGCTACAATTTCTTCGTACAATTTTTCATACTCTTCGTCTGTTAATTGGCTGGCCACTCGTTCAGGATGAATCCCTGCGCGAAACAGTGCTTCATCTACATAAATATTTCCAAGCCCAACCACGACATTTTGATCGAGTAAAACCGGCTTGATTTTTCGAGAGGTTTTGCCGATTCTCATTTTTAATTGACTAGGATTAAATGTTTCGTCAAACGGTTCAGGTCCAAGGCCAATAAGAGGAGGAAACAGATCTTCCTCTCCCTTTTTAAATAAGTGCATAGTACCAAACTTCCTTACATCTCGGTATCGCAATTCCGTTCCATCCGTGAAGTGAAAAAAGACGTGTACATGCTTATCTGGTTCTTCTGCATTCTCATGGAGAGCATATTTCCCTTCCATACGCAAATGAGAAACCATCGTATAATCATCGAGCACAATTTTCAAAAACTTACCTCTGCGTTCAACATCTCGAATGGTTTGTCCAACAAGCGCATCACAAAACTGTTCAACTTGTTCAGGACGTTTGATAATATTAGGCCATTTAACTGTTACACGCTCAATGGTCTTTCCACTGGCTAATTCAATTAACGTACGTCTGACGGTTTCAACTTCTGGTAATTCTGGCACGTTTGTCACATCCTTTTTCCACTACTTTGCTTCGTACCAAGTCTTTCCGTAAGAATAATCTACTTTCAACGGAACTTCTAGCTCTAAAGCGTTCTCCATTACTTCTGGTACGATTTTCTCTAAAATTTTAATTTCTTCTTCTGGGGCTTCAAAAATCAGCTCATCGTGTACTTGAAGCAGCAGCTTAGCCTGAAGATTTTCATCTTTTAAGCGCTTATCCATTTCAATCATTGCTTTTTTAATAATATCAGCTGCCGTCCCTTGGATAGGCGTATTCATAGCCGTACGCTCAGCAAAGCTGCGGAGGTTAAAGTTTCGGCTCGTGATTTCAGGCAAGTAACGTCGGCGGTGCAAGAGCGTTGTTACATATCCCTTTTCTTTTGCATCGCGTACAATCGTATCCATATACTCCTGTACACCAGGGAAGCTTTTTAAATAGCGTTCAATAAAAGTAGCCGCTGCTTTTCTTGTAATTCCTAAACTTTGCGATAAACCGTAATCACTGATGCCATAGACGATTCCAAAGTTAACTGCTTTAGCCTGGCGGCGCATATTCGACGTTACTTCTTCTCTTTCGACGTGGAACACATCCATCGCTGTTTTCGTATGAATATCTAAGTCATGCTTAAACGCATCGATTAGCTTTTCATCATCTGCAATATGAGCCAGTACGCGCAGCTCAATTTGTGAATAATCCGCCGCAAATATTAACCAATCAGGCTGTGAAGGCACAAACGCACCTCTTATTTTTTTACCTTCTTCAAGACGAATCGGGATGTTTTGCAAGTTAGGATCTACTGAGCTTAACCTCCCCGTTTGAGTTAACGTTTGATTAAAGCGGGTATGAACTTTTCCATCGCTTTCATGAATAACCTTTTTTAATCCTTCAATATACGTAGACTGTAATTTTCCTAGCTGACGGTATTGTAAAATCTCTGGGATAATATCATGGGTACTAGCTAATTGCTCTAATACATCGGCTGATGTGGAATAGCCTGTTTTTGTTTTCTTTATGACTGGAAGCTGCATTTTTTCAAAAAGAACAACTCCTAGCTGCTTTGGCGAATTAATATTGAATTCTTGTCCAGCGTATTCGTAGATTTTCGCTTCAATTTTTTCAAGCTGCTCTCGAAGATCTTCGCCCATTTCATCCAAACGCGCGCGGTCAATTTTCACCCCTTGATATTCCATATCAGCAAGGACAATGGCAAGAGGCATTTCAAGCTTCTCAAACAGCTCAAACTGTTCATTTTCAACCAATTCTTTTTCTAACACTTCTTTTAAATAAGCTACGGCGGCTGCTTTTCTTATAACATGCTCAGCTAGCTGAGCAGCTTCCGCAATGCTTCGCTTAGCTCCTTTTCCATACACAGCTTCATCTGATTGCACTTGATGGTATCCTTTTAATTTTGCAATTGTTGCTAGGTCATCATTTGCCTCAGCAGGATTCAAGATGTAAGAAGCAATCATTACATCATGTTCAATTCCTTTAATTTCATGCCCCGCCCATTTTAACGATACAATCGTACGTTTTCCATTAAACACCGTCTTTTTTACACGTCCATCTTCTAACCATGCTTTAAATTTAGAAGATGAAAGAGCTGTATCTTTATCAATAAAATAGTGGCCATTCTTGTTGCTGATTCCAAAACCGAGCAGCTGATTGTGATGGTAGTTTTCTTCATACCCTTCTACGATCAGAGCTGCTTCGCTTGTTAACATATCATCGTGAACTTCCTGCGCTATTTCAAACGTCAGTTCTTCAAAATCTGCTTCCTCTTCTGCTGATTCACCAAATTTAGCAAGCAGAGAATTAAACCCAAGCTCTTTAAACAATGAGATGACCTTTGAAGATTCAAACCCGTCATACTTTGCATCTTCTACAGATACTTCCAGAGGCGCTTCGCAATAAATAGTTGCAAGCTTTTTACTCATGATGGCTGATTCACGATTATCTTCTAGCTTTTCTTTTAATTTTTTACCGCTGACTTGATCGATAGATTTCAATACATTTTCAACCGTTTCGAACTCTTTTAATAGCTTTAAGGCTGTTTTTTCGCCGACTCCGGGCACGCCTGGGATATTATCCGAGCTGTCCCCCATAAGGCCCTTCATATCAATAATTTGTGCAGCCGTAATACCATACTTTTCATCAATGGCTGCAGGCGTATAGGAATCGACATCCGTAATTCCTTTTCTCGTAATATCTACGGTTACATGTTCTGACACAAGCTGAAGTAAATCTTTATCCCCGGAAATGACTTTTACGTCCATTCCTTTTTTTTCAGCTTGTTTTGAAAGCGTACCGATAATATCATCTGCTTCATAATCAGGCAGTTCATAGCGCTTAATCCCATATGCATCTAATAACTCACGAATAAAGGGAAACTGCTCTGAAAGTTCAGGAGGCGTCTTTTGTCTGCCTCCTTTGTATTCTGTAAATGTTTTGTGGCGAAACGTTGTTTTCCCTGCATCAAATGCCACAAGTAAATGCGTCGGCTTCTCTTCCTCTAAGATACGTGTCAGCATTGTAGTAAAGCCATATATGGCATTTGTATGTATTCCTTTATCATTGTTTAAAAGCGGCAAAGCAAAAAATGCACGGTAGGCAATACTATTCCCGTCAATTAATACTAGTTTTTGTGTCATTCATGTTCCTCCATTTCGCTCTCTTCTTATCTTACCTTTATTTTAACAAACAATAAGCTTTAAGGACAAAAAGTAATCTTGAGTTCAACGTTTTATTTTCATGTGGTGATAAGATCTGTACATCATAAAATAAAAACACCGCCTAGTTATTTTAGGCGGTGTAACATGTGAATGGATAGAAATTGTCAAAAAGAATCGGCGAAAATAGCACGGTTAAAGCTATTTTCGCCTTACACATTGGCTCCTTGGATGAAGGGGTTTCCATGAAAAATTGTATCAATTAATTATTAAGCTACATTAAATAAATTGTAAAAGGAACGTAAACATTTTACATCTGCGGCAAATACTTGTGCAGCTTCACTGAAAAAGTTGTCCCTTTATTGACTTCACTTTCCACTTCAATTTCCCCTTTATGAGCTTCAACAAGATGTTTAACAATTGCTAATCCAAGACCTGTTCCTCCGGAATTACGGCTTCTTGCCTTATCTACTCGGTAAAAGCGCTCAAAAATACGTGAAATTTCATCAGAATCAATACCGATACCTGTATCTTGAACATGAACCGTAATCGTTTCTTCTTCCTCTTCAAGCGAAACGTGAACAGTTCCTCCAGGCATTGTATACATGAGCGCATTGCCGATTAAGTTAACAAACACTTGCATAAGGCGCTGACTGTCACCATCAATCCACGCTTCTTCAGGAAGCGTATCTAACGTTAGCGTGATTTCTTTTTCAGTTGCTCGGTTTGATAGCACTGTCGTCACTTCGTAAAGAAGCGTATTCAAATCTACTGAATGAATGCTTAGTTTAAAGCCTTGCTGTTCAACTTTAGACAAATCTAAAAGATCTTGAATCAAGCTCTCCATGCGCTGACTTTCCGTTAAAATGATAGATAGAAACTGCTGGCGCAGCTGTGGATCTTCCATGGCACCGTCTAACAATGTCTCACTAAACCCTTTTATAGACGTAATAGGAGTTTTTAGTTCATGAGACACATTCGCTACAAAGTCACGGCGAACTTGTTCTAGTTTTTTTAGCTCGGTAATATCATGGAAAACAAGCACAATCCCTTTCCATTCATCATTTAAGCCAATAATCGGCGCTCCATAAACATCAAAATATCTTCGTTCAATATTTAAAGGCAGAACCACTTGTTTTCGAACCTTTACTTCCGTCATAAATATTTTTTCCACAAGCTTAATGATTTCTTTATGCTCAAATACCTCGTAATACAAATGATAAAGGAAGTCATCCGGATGTATATGAAACTGCTCTTTATAAGCTCGATTCACTAAGTTTATATAGCCTCGACTATCGATAAGAAGCATGCCGCTTCCCATATTTTCAATTAGCGTGCGCAGCCTGTCCTGCTGCATTTCTTGATTAGTGATAGACTCTTGCAGATTACGAGCAAGTGCGTTAATAGACTGACTCAGCATCCCTGTTTCATCTACATAATCTTCATATGTACGAGCTTTATAATTCCCTTTTGCAAGTTCCATAGCCACCTTGGTTGCCGATTCAATAGGACGGGTATAGCGTCCCATAATCTTTACACCTAAGAGTAAAATCACAATCAAAGCTAGACCTAAGCTTCCAATAAGAAGGCCCCAAATTTGCTGATTTACTTGTTTTAATGAATCAAACGATGTACTTAGCACAACAAATCCCTCTTGCTTACCTTCTATAATCAGCGGGATACCATAGTAATATAAGTCATAATCTTCTTTAATTTGATCAAAGCTTTTTTTACTGTTTAACTGCTTTTTTAATACTTGTTGGATTACGATACTTTTTTCGATTCTTTGCTGCTTGCTGCCTGGATTTGAGTCAACTAATATTTTTCCGTCTTTTTGAACGATAGTCGTTCTTACACTTAACGAATGGCTGATTTGATCAACTTTAGATTTTAAAGCAGGACTTGTGATACCTTCTTCGCTAATGTACATTTCTACAAGCTTTGCCTCTTTTTCCATTCGCTCTTGAAACGTCTGAAAATAAAAGTTTTTAAACAACTGTCCCAGCAGCAGGCCAAGACCTACTAATACAATAATAATAAGTACTAATAGAGCCAAAAGTAGCCTTGAACGAAATTTATTCATCTACCTTTGGTTCCTCCAGCTTATATCCTAATCCTCTAATCGTTTTTATATAAACAGGTTTTCGCGTATTGTGTTCAATTTTCTCACGCAAATGGCTGATGTGCACATCTACAATTCGCGTATCTCCGGCAAAATCATAATTCCACACTGCACTTAGCAGCTGATCACGAGTTAATACCCGTCCTTTGTATTTTGCCAAATATAATAACAACTCAAATTCTTTTGGAGTAAGCTCAAGCTGCTCTTGATTAAAGTAGGCCTCATAATGATCTGGAAGAATTTTTAAATCACCGATCATGATGCGCTCGCCATCTTCCTCTTGTTCATTTTCCTGAGCAATGATTTGTGTTCTGCGTAAAATGGCTTTTACACGTGCTACTACTTCTCGAGGGCTAAATGGTTTCGTCATGTAGTCATCTGCGCCAAGCTCTAGCCCTAATACTTTGTCGAACTCATCGTCTTTTGCAGTTAACATTAAAATAGGCGTCATCACTTTTTGCTGACGAAGCTTTTTACAAACTTCAATTCCATCCATCTTAGGAAGCATCAAGTCTAACACAATTAAATCCGGTTTTCCTTCTAGTGCCTTGTTGTATCCTTCTTCCCCGTCTTCAGCTGTTTCTACTGTAAAGCCAGCTTGTTGTAAATTATATTGTAATAATGTTGAAATTGATTGTTCATCATCTACGACTAATAATTTCTTACTCATATTAACGATATAAGCCTCCATCTAGTTAAATTAAACCGCAGCTTCATCCAAATGATATTATTTTCTATTTATCTTCTCTTATCATACAATGTTTTAGCCTCGTTCTCCAATACATTTCAACATTTTCAGAAAATATGATCAAACAGTTTCTTCTATATTTATAAATATTTAAGGCGTTTTAAAAATTTTCAAAGTCGTGTGTCTCTACTGATGGAAGTCTAAACGGCGGATACACAAGAAACCGCGCCGTTACTACTTTCTCTTTTTGCTCATTGACCGCTTCCACCTCAACCGTAACAGTTCTAGAAGAAACATCTACCTCTGTCACTTCAAATAAAAATTCAATCGTGCTATAATGATGAATCTTTTTGGGGAAGGCTACCGTATGTTCTGCAACGTGGCTTCCAGGTCCGGGCAAATACTTTGAAATGGCTGCTGTCATAATACCGGTAATCATAATACTTGGCACAATAGGTTTTTTAAAAGGGGTCTGAGATGCGTAATCATGCTGAATGTATAAAGGGTTAGAATCATTTGTCAGCCCTAAGTACAATAAGATATCCTTATCTTCAATTCGTTCCGTTAGCGTTAATTTTTCTCCAACTTTTATATCTTCAATACTTCGGCCTATTTTTTGTTTTTTACCTAATACCATCATCATTCCACCTTTTGTATAAAGTAATAGCTTTTCTTTATATACAAGAAAAATTCGAGGTTTCCCTCGAATTTTCCTTGTGACTATTGTTTGAATATTGATAAAAACCTATACTCAAACCTATTTTATTGTATTAAGCTAATACACCCATGACAGTTTTAACTGATTTTGCTGATTGATCTAACGCAGCTTTTTCAGAATCAGTCAGTTCTAATTCAATTACCTGCTCAATTCCTGCAGCTCCTAATACGGTTGGAACACCTAAGTAGATGCCGTTATAACCATATTCACCCTCTAGGTAAGCAATCGCTGGTAAAATACGACGCTGATCTTTTAAGATCGCTTCTGTCATTTCCACTAAGGAAGCAGCAGGCGCGTAGTATGCACTTCCGTTACCTAATAAGTTAACGATCTCGCCGCCGCCTTTGCGTGTTCTTTCAACAATTGCTTCAAGACGCGCTTTTGGAATAAGCGTTTCAAGAGGAATACCGCCAGCATATGAGTAGCGTACAAGAGGTACCATATCGTCGCCATGTCCACCAAGTACAAAACCTGTGATATCTTTTACTGAAATGTTTAACTCCTGCGCTACGAACGTACGGAAACGTGCAGAATCTAATACGCCTGATTGACCGATTACGCGGTTTTTAGGAAAACCAGATTCTTTAAATACTGTATACGTCATAGCATCTACCGGGTTTGTCAACACGATGATGTGACAGTTTGGCGAGTATTTAACAACTTCTTGAGTAACAGACTTCATGATTTTTTGGTTCGTTGTTACTAAATCATCGCGACTCATACCTGGCTTGCGCGCGATACCAGCTGTAATAATGACAATGTCAGAATCAGCTGTGTCTTCGTAGTTGGCTGTTCCTGTAATGTTAGCGTCAAAGCCTTGTACAGGACTTGCTTCTAACATATCCAGCGCTTTACCTTTAGCTGGATTTTCTAATTGCGGAATATCAACTAATACAACATCAGCTAATTCTTTTTGACCAATTAAAAAAGCAGTTGTAGCTCCTGTAAAGCCCGCTCCGATAACAGATACTTTTTTACGCATATTTGCCATTATAATTCCTCCCCTAAATGAATAGCTATTAAACTGTTACTTGTTTTCCTAGATTGCTAATTAATTCATCAGCAAACTCTGAACACTTCACTTCTGTTGCGCCGTCCATTAAACGTGCGAAATCATATGTTACTACTTTTGAAGCAATTGTTTTTTCCATTGATTTCATGATTAAATCCGCTGCTTCATTCCAGCCAAGGTGTTCAAGCATTAACACACCTGATAATAATACAGAAGATGGGTTTACTTTATCTAAACCAGCATATTTAGGTGCTGTACCGTGAGTTGCTTCAAAGATAGCATGTCCAGTTTCGTAGTTGATATTTGCCCCTGGAGCAATTCCGATACCACCAACTTGTGCTGCTAATGCATCTGAAATGTAATCTCCATTTAAATTCATTGTTGCTACTACATCGAATTCACGTGGACGAGTTAAAATTTGTTGTAAGAAGATATCTGCAATTGAATCTTTTACAATAATTTTTCCTGCTGCTTCCGCTTCTGCTTGAGCTTTGTTTGCAGCCTGTGCACCTTCTTTTTCAACGATGCGGTCATATTGAGCCCAAGTAAATACTTTATCGCCGAATTCTTTTTCAGCTAGCTCATAGCCCCAATTTTTAAATGCGCCTTCTGTATATTTCATAATGTTACCTTTGTGTACAAGCGTAACAGACTTGCGGCCTTGTTCAATTGCATAGTTGATTGCTGCACGCACAAGACGCTCTGTTCCTTCAGAAGAAATAGGCTTAATACCTAATCCAGAAGTTTCAGGGAAACGGATTTTATTTACGCCTAATTCCGTTTGTAGGAATGAAACAAGCTTTTGTACTTCTTCAGAACCCTTCGCATATTCAATACCAGCATAAATATCTTCAGTATTTTCACGGAAGATAACCATATCTGTATCTTCAGGGCGCTTAATTGGAGAAGGTACGCCGTCAAAGTAGCGAACAGGACGTAAGCATGTGAATAAGTCTAATTCTTGACGCAATGCCACGTTTAGAGAACGAATTCCACCGCCTACTGGTGTTGTTAATGGTCCTTTGATTGCAATTATGTATTCGCGAATTGCATCTAACGTTTCTTCCGGTAACCATTCGCCAGTTTGATTAAATGCTTTTTCACCTGCTAATACTTCTTTCCAAACGATTTCTTTTTCACCATTGTATGCTTTTGCAACCGCTGCTTCTAATACGCGAGAAGCTGCTGCCCAGATATCCGGACCAATTCCGTCACCTTCGATAAATGGAATGATTGGGTTATTTGGTACGTTTAATACGCCGTTTGCTACAGAAATTTGTTCACCTTTTGTCATGAGAATGACCTCCTTAAAAAATTTGTCTACTTTCACTTATGGAAAAGTGCTCAACGAACGTGAGCACCTTCGTCACATTGTTTAGCTGCGCTCTTCAAGCGGAATGTACGTTTGTTTTCCAGGACCGATATAATCAGCTCTTGGACGAATCAAACGATTGTTTGAATACTGCTCTAAAATGTGAGCAATCCATCCTGATACGCGGCTTACGGCAAAGATCGGAGTAAATAGATCGTGATCAATCCCTAAGCTGTGGTATACAGAAGCTGAATAGAAATCAACGTTTGGCGGAAGCTTTTTCTCGCCTGTTACGATCTCTTCAATTTTCACTGACATATCGTATAGCGTTGTATCTCCTGCTTGTTTGGTAAGTTTTTCAGACATTTCTTTCAAGTGCTTGGCACGAGGATCACCCTGCTGATACACACGATGTCCAAATCCCATAATCTTTTCTTTTTTCGCGAGCTTTTCGCGAATATAAGGTTCCGCGTTTTCAACTGTTTGAATGTCAGACAACATTTTCATAACAGCTTCATTCGCTCCCCCGTGAAGAGGACCCTTTAACGCTCCAATAGCGGCTGTAATTCCTGAATAAATATCGGATAACGTTGCCACACAGACACGAGCTGTAAAAGTTGAAGCATTTAGCTCATGGTCAGCGTGTAAGACAAGTGCTTTATCAAATGCCTCTACTTGGATATCAGTTGGCTCTTCGCCGGTTAACATATATAAAAAGTTAGCGGCAATGCTATAGTTTTCGTTTGGTTCAATTGGCTCTAATCCGTTACGGACTCTTGAAAAAGCCGTTACCACCGTTGGTAATTGTGCTTGCAAACGAACAGCTTTGCGATAATTTGCTTCTTCATCCATTAAATCAGCTTCAGGATCGTACAACCCCAATAGTGATACGACTGTTCTTAAAGCTGCCATTGGATGAACATCTTTAATTGGATAAGTTTTGAAATGCTCTAAGACTTCTTGGGGTAATTTAGCGTTTTCTGCTAGTAATCTAGAAAACACAGATAATTCTTCTTTGTTAGGTAATTTTCCGTGCCATAGTAAATACACCACTTCTTCAAATGTTGCATAATTCGCTAAATCATCAATATTGTAGCCTTGATATGTTAAAGTGTCATCAATAATTGAACTTACTGCTGACGTTGTAGCGACTACCCCTTCTAGACCTCGAGTTGCTGTCATAAATCTCCACTCCTTTACAGAAAAAATTCCCCATACCTTTCTGTGTAAAACGTGAAAAACAAAATTGAGCCTCTGCTCAACTAGACATTAAATGATATACGAAGCGCCTCTTTTGAATATATATCTTGGAAGAACATTTCTTCACCCCACGCAAAGAAAATGCTTACATTTCCATTTGTTTCAATAACACACAAAATCAAAACATCTGCATGTGTCATTGCTTTGTTACAGCCCTATAGGTAAAACATACAATTGTATGTAAAAAGATGCGGCCTCAAAATATATTATAAACAATTATCTGACTTTTGTGAATCAAAAGAGAGAAGAAATTTCAAAAAAATTATTATTATACAAAAATTTCTACGAAAAAAGTTCAGTTAATTTCATAAATAAATAAGCGATTCCAGCACCGATTAACGGACCTACTGCTACCCCTTGAAACAGCGCCACAGCAAGAATTGTGCCAAAAACTAAAGCGGTCGTAATATGCGGATCATCTTCCAAGAGTGTAAGTCCATATTTGGCAATAATTGCCACAGAAATTCCGGCTCCTAGAGCAATCCAGGCATAAGAAGATTTCACGGCCTCTCCTAATTGTTTGAATCCTATGTCTCCTGTTGCAATTGGCACAAGAACGGCAATTGTAATAACCGTTACTCCAATATTAATTCCTTTTGATTGTAGAAACGGAAAAACCTTACCGTCTAACCCGATTAATTTTAAAATAAGTAAAAATGCAACTGCAATGATTAATGATTGATTTTTAGCCACTAATCCAATTACGAGTAAAACAGCTAAAAAAAGCATGGGTTGTGAGAACATTTTACTCATCCTTTCTTTTTTTATTGTGATAAATCTAAAGCGTATTACGTAAATATTTTATGAGTAGCTTTTTCTTTTGTTGACTATCGTTTACAAGGAGGCCTCTATTTATTGTGTACAAGCTTCATTTACATCGACTATTTCGCTTAGCTTGTGTGTTGACAATTATTGCAGCATCTATATTTCTTAGTTATTATGTCTCTTCTCTCATATATCCATTTATTATCGCCTGCTGCATCGCTTTTTTTATAAATCCTATGGTTAATCTATTTGAATTGAAGCTGCGCTTACCCCGCTACTTAGCTGTTTTACTGTCAATGGTTCTTATCTTCTCTCTTTTAGCCGGACTTATTACGTTACTTATCACAGAAATCATTGCAGGAAGTACGTATTTAGCGAAAGTTGTTCCCACAAATTTCAAAGAAGTGGTCATATTTATTGAAAATATTGCTACAGAACAAATACTTCCGTTTTATGAACGCATTACTTCTATGTTTAATAACTTAAATACCGGTCAGCAAGCAACTATTTTATCGAACATTAAAGGGGTAGGCAACCATATCGCTCAAACGGTGGGCGATTTTTTGCAAAATGTATTGCAAAGCATCCCAGTACTTTTATCCGTATTGCCTAATGCAGCTACTGTGATTATTTTTTCATTACTGGCTACTTTTTTTATTAGTAAAGATTGGTACAAGCTGATGGCTAAAAGCAGCGTGTTTATTCCTAAAAAAGTAAGGGAAAATGGACAGACAGTTGTTGTGGAGCTTAAAAATGCACTGTTTGGTTTTATTAAAGCTCAGCTTACGCTTATTTCGATTACCACAATCATCGTTCTTTTTGGTTTACTTGTTCTTAGGGTTGATTATGCTATTACAGTCGCTTTATTGATTGGCTTAGTAGATATTCTTCCTTACCTCGGAACAGGACTGGTTTTTGTTCCTTGGATGATTTATGCCTTTGCCACAGATAACGTGTCATTTGCTGTAGGGCTTTCGGTACTATATGCTGTAGTACTTGTGCAGCGACAAATTATGGAACCAAAAATTTTGTCATCAAGCATTGGTCTTGATCCTCTCGCTACATTAATTGCTTTATTTGTAGGATATCAATTGATTGGATTTTTCGGATTAATAGTTGGCCCTGTTATTCTTGTTATTCTAAAAACACTTCATACAACGGGGGTTTTTAAAGAAACGTGGCAATTTATTATAGGAAAATGAAAAAGTGTGTGAAAGAAGCTTCTTTCACACACTTTCTAGTTAACGAATAATCGTCATTCGATTACGTCCTTGAAAAAATCTTCTTAGCCACGTTAAAAGAAAAGGCTTAACGATTCTGCGTGTAAACGGCAGTAAAAAGATAAAGCCTACAACATCTGTCAAGAAGCCTGGAAACAGCAGAAACAGTCCGCCAAATAGTACACACATACCATCAAGGATTTCACCGCTTGGAACATGTCCCTGGCTCATCTGACGCTGTGCCTTTTGAAAAAGAGATGTTCCTTGTTTTTTCGCTAGAAACGCACCCATAAAACTGGTAGCAATAATCAGTAAAAATGTTGACATTACACCAATGAGATGACTTGAATAAATCAAAATCATTACCTCAACAGCAGGTACAATAAGAAGGAGCGGAAGAAGCTTCCTCACCATCATCACCTCTTCGCTTATTGAATTGCCTAAACAAAAAGAGAAGGATTACCCTTCTCTTTTTTCTATCATCTACGTGTTCTTACAGTACGCTTGCGTGTCCGTTGTATACGACACCACGTGAAGCATCAACTGTAATATCTTGATCTTCTGAGAATACGCTTGTTGCGTTTTCTACGCCTACAATGACAGGAATGCTTAAGTTTAACCCTACTACAGCTGCATGGCTTGTTAGACCGCCTTCTTCTGTAATAAGAGCTCCAGCTTTTTCGATTGCACTGATCATATCGCGATCTGTGCTGTTTGTAACAAGGATAGCACCTTCAGTCATTTTTGCATTTGCTTCTTCAGCAGTTTTAGCAATAACTACTTTACCAACTGCTGCTTTACGACCAATTCCTTGTCCTTTAGCAAGAACGTCACCTACAACTTGAACTTTCATTAAGTTCGTTGCACCTGATTCTCCAACTGGAACACCAGCTGTAATAACCACTAAGTCGCCGTGTGCTACAACGCCTGTTTTCACTGCGTCATTTACAGCGTGATCTAACATATCGTCAATTGTATTTACGCGCTCACCAACAACTGGTGTAACACCCCATACTAGAGACAGACGACGTGCAACAGAATCGTTTGCTGCAACAGCTACGATTGGAGATTGCGGACGATATTTAGAAACGATTTTCGCTGTATAACCACTTTCTGTTGGCGCTACGATTGCACTAGCGTTTAAGTTAAGCGCTGTGTGTACAACAGATTGTCCAATTGCATCTGTAATAGATGGGCCAACTTGCTTGCTGCGCTGTTGTAAAATCTCAGAGTAGTTTAGAGCTTGCTCAGCACGAGAAGCGATTGAATGCATTGTTTGTACAGCTTCAACTGGGTAAGAACCTGCAGCTGTTTCACCAGATAACATAATTGCATCTGTACCATCAAAGATAGCATTGGCAACGTCACTTGCTTCCGCACGAGTCGGGCGCGGGTTGCGTTGCATTGAATCAAGCATTTGTGTAGCTGTAATAACTGGTTTGCCAAGCGCATTACATTGTTTGATTAGATCTTTTTGTACTAATGGTACTTCTTCAGCAGGAATTTCTACTCCTAAGTCACCACGAGCAACCATTAAACCGTCTGAAACTTCAAGAATTTCCTTGATGTTATCTACGCCTTCTTGGTTTTCGATTTTTGAGATGATTTGAATGTGAGCTGCATTGTGTTTTTCTAGTAGTTCACGAATTTCTAATACATCAGATGCGCGACGCACAAAAGAAGCAGCGATAAAATCAATGCCTTGTTCGATACCGAATACAATATCGCTTGCATCTTTTTCAGTGATACCAGGAAGGTTTACACTTACATTTGGCACGTTTACACCTTTTTTATTTTTTAATGTACCAGGGTTAAGTACTTTTGTTTTGATTTCACCATCAGTTTTATTGATGTCTAGTACTTCAAGACCGATTAAACCGTCATCTAAAAGGATTTTTGATCCTACGTGTACGTCATCGATTAGACCTGGATATGTAATTGAGAATTTTTCAGTTGTTCCCACTACTTCTGTCATAGAAACAATGATTTCAGAGCCTTCTTCTAACTCAATTGCACCATTTTCCATTGTATTTGTACGAATTTCAGGTCCTTTTGTATCAAGTAAGATACCTACTGTTTTACCTGTTTGTTTCGCAGCTTCACGAATGTTAACAATACGTGCACCGTGCTCTTCAAAGTCACCGTGAGAGAAGTTTAGACGACAAACGTTTAAGCCTGAGTTAATTAGTTCAACTAATTTTTCTACACTTTCACTCGCTGGTCCAATAGTACATACAATTTTAGTTTTACGCATTCAAATTTCCTCCTATATATTTACTATTTACTCTTTAGATAGGGCAAATAGCTATTTCTTTTACTAACCTTGTACTAGCAGGCTATGAACAAATATTTTGTTGCCCTGACTTGTTCACCTTGCTTTACGTGTAACTTATGAAATACCTACGTAGCGCTGAATCAAATAGCAAACAAATAAACAGCACTTTAACGATGAATTTCTTCATCGTTTGCTTCTTGTTTTACTATTCCCTGCAATTCATACAGCAATACTTGCTGCCTGATTTGTCTTATATATCTCACGTTTTAGAGAAAAGACAAACGCTCGCACAGCTGCTAGTAACCATAGGAAATTTTTTAAAAACACTCTTTTTCTACTTTTACTTAAAGGTTTTTGCTGTCTATAAAATACCACGAAGAACTTGTAAACACAATAGAGAAGGGCTATACAAAGCGCACAAAAACGCGCACCCTTATTTTTCAAGAGTGCACGTTTCTTTATTTTATAGTAATGGCATCGTTTTCAGCTGCAAATTGTCCGATTTTTTTGTATTTTAAATAACGCTCTTCCACTAGCTCTTCTTTTGATAAATTCATCAGCTCTTTTAATGATTTCTTGATAATGCCCTCCATGTATCCAGCTTGTGCATCGATATCTCGGTGAGCTCCGCCTTTTACCTCTGAAACCATTTCATCTACAATACCCAGTTCTTTCAAATCTGGTGCTGTAATCTTCATCGTTTCAGCAGCTTTTTTCGCAAGAGAAGAATCTTTCCAAAGAATGGCTGCCGCTCCTTCTGGAGAAATAACTGAATACGTCGAGTTCTCAAGCATATGAAGGTGATTTCCTAAACCTAATGCCAAGGCTCCTCCGCTTCCTCCTTCTCCAATTACAATGCAAATAACAGGTACAGTTAAGCCAGCCATTTCGAAAAGATTTTTCGCAATAGCTTCGCTTTGTCCGCGCTCTTCTGCCGCTTTCCCTGGATAAGCTCCTTTTGTATCAATAAAGCAAATAATTGGGCGGTTAAATTTCTCCGCTTGCTTCATTAGACGCAGTGCTTTACGGTAGCCTTCAGGATGAGGCATACCAAAATTACGGCGAATATTTTCTTTCGTATCTTTACCTCTCTGATGTCCAATCACGGTAACAGGCACGCCATTAAACTTGGCAATTCCTCCTACGATTGCTTCATCATCTCCATAAAAGCGGTCTCCATGACACTCTAAAAAGTTTGTAAACAAGCGAGAAATATAATCGAGTGTTGTAGGACGCTCAGGATGACGAGCAATTTGAACACGGTTCCATGGGCTTAGATGATTGTAAATATCGTTTTCTACTTTTTCTAAGCGATTTTCTAACTTATCAATTTCGCTAGATAAATCCACTTCTGTATTTTTAGCAAACTCTTTAAGCTCTGCAATCTTGTTTCGCAACTCAACAATTGGACGTTCAAATTCTAATTCGCTTACCACTCGATGTCACCTCCTGCTACGTGTATATCTAAAATAGTTGTTAACGTTTCTTTTAAATCATGACGGTCAATAACTCCGTCTAGCTGACCATGCTTCAACAGAAATTCCGACGTCTGAAAATCTTCTGGAAGCTCTTCTCTAATTGTTTGTTCAATAATACGTCTTCCAGCAAAGCCAATTAACGCGCCCGGCTCGGCTAAATTATAATCACCTAACGAAGCAAAGCTTGCTGACACGCCTCCTGTGGTAGGATGTGTCATAATCGAAATGATTAAGCCGCCTTCATCACTGAACATTTTAAGAGCTGCGCTAGTTTTAGCCATTTGCATCAAGCTCAGAACACCTTCTTGCATACGTGCACCGCCTGAAGCTGTGAAAATAAGGAATGGAACATGCATTTCCTTCGCTTTTTCAATGGCGCGAGTAATTTTCTCGCCGACTACAGACCCCATGCTTCCCATACGGAAGTGTGAATCCATAACAGCAACTACTACTTTAATGCCTTCAATATCTCCTTCACCCGTAACAATCGCTTCACTCAAATTAGTTTTCTCACGATCTTTTTCGAGCTTTTCAAGATAATCAGGGAACCCAAGAGGATTTTCTGACGTCATATCTTTGTCGTATTCAACAAACGTTCCGCTGTCGATTAAGCTTTCGATACGCTCTGGTGCTGTCATTTGATGATGATATCCACAGTTTAAGCATACTTTTAAGTTTTTATTTAACTCTTTCGTATACATTATTTTTTTACACTTTTTACATTTGGTCATAATTCCTTCAGGTACATCTTGTCTCATATGCTCAGAAGGAATCGTAGCATATTTTCGTTTTTTTGGAGTTTTTGTGTTTTTTGTAAATAAATCTCGTAACAAGGTGTAACCTCCTTTTGGTTCTTTTCTTTATCATAAGAACCTTTATTCTTCCTCTTCTTCTACTATTTACAAGTTGTGAAAATCCGCCTCAAATACAAATCAAGTGACGGATAGACAAAAATTGGACGAATTGTTCGCTTCACTTTATTAGTTGCTATTTACTTTACTAGATGACTGTTTGATTTTGTGTAGAAAGATGGCATGTCTCTTTCGACAAATTCCTTCTTTCACACTTGTTTGTAGCACTGATGGTGAAGATTTAATACAGCTGCTTCATCTTTTTTAGCTAACGCCTCTACTAATTCACTTATCAGAGTGTCGCTTGGCGCTGAGTTTTGTTGAAAAGTTTGAGAAAAGCGGCAAATAATCAGCCAGATTCGGTGTAATAGCCGATTAGGCTGCAAAGAAAACAAATAGTCAAACAAGTTCTTCAAACAATCGTCATTCTGCTTTTGAATTGCTTTCGAAACATTGATTTCGTCCTGTTCCGCTAAAACAAAATACAAACAGCTCTTTTCAAGAATATATCTCGTCTGAATTAAATCTGATTTTGTTTTACCGTCTTGTACTAAAAAAGTAGCTAATAAATCAATAAATTGATGATCCCCTACTTCTTTAATAAACGTACCTTCACCTCTTCTAGTTTCAATCAACCCAATTAGCTCTAACGCTCTGAGCGCTTCTCGAACGGAAGAACGTCCTGCGCCTAACCGTTCAGAAAGCTCTCGTTCTGACGGGATTTTATCCCCCGTAGTTAAACGATCGTCTTCCATTAGCTGGCGAATTTGTTTTAGAATTTCTACATATACTTTTGAACGTTCATTCTTCAAGTTTACTACCACTCACTTTACATTACTTTAACAGGCATGCTTGAAGCATCATGCCTGTCAAAGAACAGTTGATGTAACCTTATTCAATAATCGCTAAGCGACGTGTATTTTCAGCTACGGCTTCTGGCTTTACTTTTATTCGGGCAACGCCTGTTTCCATAGCTGCTTTTGCAACAGCGGCGGCTACTGCCGGAGCCACTCGTGCATCAAATGGACCTGGAATCACATAGTCTGTATTCAAGTCCTCTTCCGTAATTAAATTAGCAATGGCCTCAACTGCAGCCATTTTCATTTTTTCATTAATATGAGTAGCACGTACATCTAGTGCACCTCGGAATATCCCCGGAAACGCTAAGACATTGTTCACTTGATTAGGAAAATCAGAACGTCCGGTGCCGATTACTTTCGCGCCAGCTTTTTTAGCTTCTTCTGGCATAATTTCAGGCACCGGATTTGCCATTGCAAAAATGATTGGATCTGGATTCATCTTTCCAATCATCTCCGGTGTGAGTGCTCCTTCAACCGAAACTCCAATAAATACGTCCGCTTCTTCTAACGCATCAGCTAACGTACCTTCTACTTTGCTTCGATTTGTATAGGCTGCAACTTCATCTTTTATACGGTTCATGCCGTGAGGACGCTTGTCATAAATCGTTCCTTTGGAATCACACATAATGATATCGCGCACTCCATAGCTGTATAATAATTTAATAATAGCAATGCCAGCAGCTCCTGCTCCATTCGCTACCACTTTGATTTGTGACATTTTTCTTCCTGTCAGCTTCAGGGCATTAAGAAGGCCCGCTACCGTAACAATAGCCGTCCCATGCTGATCATCATGAAAAACCGGGATATTTGTTTCCTTTTTCAACCGCTCTTCAATTTCAAAACAGTTAGGAGCCGCAATATCTTCTAAATTAACGCCTCCAAAAGTAGGTTCTAGCAATTTAACAGTTTCTATAATTTTGTCCACATCTGTCGTGTTTAAACAAATTGGGAATGCATCTACGCCGGCAAAACTTTTAAAAAGGACAGCTTTCCCTTCCATTACTGGCAGAGCAGCTTCAGGACCTATATTGCCCAAGCCCAATACGGCAGTGCCATCAGATACAACAGCTACCATATTTCCTTTCATCGTATATTCATATACATTGTTTACATCATCATATATTTCTTTGCAAGGTTCTGCTACACCAGGGGAATAAGCAAGGCTTAAATCCTCTGCGTTTCGAACAGGAATTTTGGACTTTGATTCTAGTTTACCTTTGTTAATGCGGTGCATATGCAATGCTTCTTCACGTAAAGACAATGAATTTCACTCCCAATAAACAAAATGATAACAAATACTGCGCCTGAACCATGTTCTTTCCCACACTCATATGATGTTATAAATCCAATTGCATTTCATTTCAAGAAAAACGCATCTAATTCGTATATTTCATAAAAAACGGTGGTCAGACCACTTTTTTAACTATTTTACCATATAACATCACATGAAATCTGTAAAGACTATATCTTCTTGAACACAACGTGCTTCTCTCCTAGCATTGCTTTTAAAGTTTTTATTAACTCGTCGCTTCGTTCAATAGAATAGTGAACGGGAAGCTTGACCAATTGACGTTCTGCCTCATAATAAATTTTCACGGGGATTTTCCCTCTATGAGACTGAAAGTGCTGGTAAATAGTATGAAGCAGCTTTTCTGTACCTTGCTTTGTTTCTATACGTAAGTATAATTCTTCTGACGGTAGTTTTTGAACCGCCTCGCTAGCAGCTTCAGCACGTTGACAAACAATTTGCTGCTGCCCATTTCTTTCATCTATCTTTCCATGTATCAGTAAAACTTTCCCTTGTTCAAACAGCAGACGATTCTGCTCAAATACGCGGGGAAACGCAACAACTTCTCCTTCTCCACTTTCATCCGTGATGCGTAAAAAGGCCATTTGCTCTCCTTTTTTCGTTCGAATGACGCGAATTTCCAACACAAATACTAAAAGAGAGACCGCTTTTCCTGAAGCGTATTCTTTCATATCGTGAAGAGAAACAACAGAATAAAAGGAATTCAGTGCTTCATACTGAGAAGCAGGGTGACTTGATAAATAAAAACCTAGCATATCTTTTTCATACTGAAGCCGATCTTCTATTTTCAGTTCCTCTTTTTCCATGTATTTAGGCTTTAACGAAAATTCAGCTCCAAATCCAAAGTCATCATCTGGGAGTACCAAGCTTGCATGTTCAAACGCTACATCAATCGTTGCTAATAAAGTAGCTCGATTTTCTCCAAACTCATCAAAGCCTCCAGACAGAATCAAAGCTTCAAGCGCCTTTTTATTCACGGCTTTTTGTGAAACACGGGCACAAAAATCAAATAAGTCTTCAAATCTTTTTTTCTTTCGCTCTTCTGTTATTTCCTGCATAGCTGCTGCACCAATATGTTTAATCGCTGCAAGGCTATACCTTATACTTTCACCTTCTACGTTAAACGAATACATGCTCTTGTTAATAGAAGGCGGGAGAACTTGTATTTTTTTTCTTTTTAGTTCATTAATGTATTGAGCAATTTTCCCTTCGTTTCCAATAACGCTCGTTAGTAAAGCTGAAAAGAACTGTAGCGGGTAATGTGCTTTCAAATAAGCTAACTGATAGGCTACCATACTGTAAGCAACAGCATGACTTCGGTTGAAGCCATAATCAGCAAAACGCACAATAAGGTCATACACTCGATTAGCAACGGATAGGTCATATCCTTTCTTCTTGCTTCCTTGGATAAAATGAGCTCGTTCACGATCCAGCACTGCCCGTTCTTTTTTACTAACTGCTCTTCTCAACAAATCTGCTTCTCCAAGAGAAAAACCGGCCATTTTTGAAGCAATCTGCATAATTTGCTCTTGATACACGATAACGCCGTGCGTGGATTGTAAAATGTCTTTAAGCGTAGGATGATCATATATTACCTTCTCCACTCCATGCTTGCGCTTAATATAGGTTGGAATATTTTCCATCGGACCAGGTCTATACAGCGCGTTAACTGCTACAATATCTTCTAGCTCTGTAGGTTTTAATTGCTGAAGCACCCTTCTCATTCCATCTGACTCTAGCTGAAAAATACCGGTCGTATCCCCTTTACTCAGCAGTTCAAAAGTTTTCTGATCGTTAAATGGTATATGAGACAGTGACAGCTTTCGATTCATGTCCCGCTCAATTTTCTTTAAAATATGATCTAAAATGGTTAAGTTGCGCAAACCTAAAAAGTCCATTTTCAAAAGCCCAACGTCTTGCAGAGCTTCCATTGGATATTGAGTCAGATATACATCATCATGTCCTTCTTGTACAGCTACAGATTGCGTCAGCGGCTTCTCACTAATCACAACGCCTGCTGCATGCGTAGAAGTATGCCTTGGCAGTCCTTCTATCTTCATGGCAATGTTGTACCATTGTTTTCTGGCTTCATTTTCAGATAAATAGTCTTGAAGAACTCTTGAATCACGAAGAGCGCTTTTTAACGTTGTACCTGGTTTAGTTGGAATTGCTTTGGACATTTTGTTTAGCGCCTCTTGATCAAATCCCATCACTCTCCCTACATCACGTACGGCTGCTTTAGCTGCTAATGTTCCAAATGTAATGATTTGAGCTACATGCAGCGCTCCATATTTTTGAGCCACATACTGAATGACTTGATCTCGTTTGTTATCAGGAAAATCAATATCAATATCAGGCATCGAAATACGTTCAGGGTTTAAAAAGCGCTCAAATAAAAGCTGATGCTGAATTGGATCAACATTTGTAATTCGCAAGGCGTATGAGACCAGTGAGCCTGCCGCTGAACCACGGCCTGGGCCCGTTAAGATACCGTGTTCATGAGCATAATTCATAAAATCCCATACGATAAGAAAGTAATCACTAAAGCGCATATTTTCAATAATGTTCAGCTCATAATCCAAGCGTTCCTCGTATTGTTCCGTGATCACTTGAAATCTTTCTTGCAATCCTTTTTCGCAGAGAGTGCGCAAGTAGGCTGATGATGTAACAGACGGGGGAACAGGATATTTTGGAATGGACATTACGCCTAGAGAAATTTCGAGCTCGCATCGTCTTGCGATTTTTATACTTTCTTCTATTAAAAAATGCTGGTCATGAAAGAGATCTTCCATTTCGTCAGGTGATTTGAAATAGTACTCGCTGCTCTTACTTTTTACCTCTTCATCTTCATCGCTATGTAATTTCTCTCCGTCTCGAATAGCTGCTAAACACTCATATGCATCCCGATCTTCTTTTTTTAAATATTTCACTTGATTCGTCGCAACAAGCGGGATATTTTCTTCAGCAGCAAGTTCCGTTAACTGCTGATTTATAAAAGCTTCATCCTGTCCGTGGCGCTGTATCGATATATACAAAGACTGCGAATATACTTTTTTAAAGAATTGAAGGACTTGCTTGGCATCTTGAAGTTTGTTTTCTGCTAGCAGGGTTTCAATCTCTCCAGTTACACCGGGTGTAATAGCAATCAACCCGCCGCTGTAATGATGGAGCCATTTTTTATTTACACCGTGTTTTTCCTTGGTTTGAACTAAACTGCTTAGTTTTAATAGATTTTCATATCCCTTATCATTTTCCGCTAACAAAACTAAAGGGTACGCTCGCTCGCTTTCTTCATGTTCTAGGATTGATAATGTGAGCCCAATAATTGGCTTGATCCCCGCTTTCACGCAGGCTTTATAAAAAGGAATGACTCCGTACATCACGTTTTCATCAGTCAAAGCAATCGCTTCATAGTTCATTTTCTTAGCTGTTTCTACAAGTTCATGAATACGAACGGAACTGCTTAGTAAGCTATAAGAACTTTGAAGCTGCAAGTGAACAAAAGGCACAGGACTTCCCACCTTTCTTTAATTCTTTATTCTTATTATAAATTTTGTTGCCGGCGTAGACAAATTACATAACTCTGAGCGTTTGTCCATATATATGTAGGAAGCGTGATTCATTGATAAAATAGTAAAGGAGGACACGTCATGACAAAAGAGCCTTTTATGTCTCTTTTCATTTGGAGTTACTTCACTTCATTAGGTATTATTTTAGGCGGTTCATTAATTGGAGCATTTGCGGGGTTTTTAATTGGAAAATCTCCTTTATACGTCATGCATACCCTCAGCAATAGTTTGAAAATCTGGGCAATTGTCGGAGCAATTGGAGGAACATTTGATACGTTTTACAGCTTTGAGCGAGGACTCTTTGAAGGAGCCACAAAAGATGTATTCAAACAAATCCTTTTAATTCTATCCGCTATGGGAGGAGCTCAGACCGGGGCTCTTATCATCAAGTGGTTAACTCAGGAGCATTTTGTATGAGGGTACCCAGCGAGCGAATGTTCAAGCGCTCCGACTGGCAGCGTTTTTTTGCCGGTATAGTCATTGGAGCAATTGTTAGCTGGGGGGTGTTTTTAACGATTTATGGCGTTTCAAGAGATAAAGAGCTAGAAGAAGTTCGAATTGCTAATGATAAGCTAGAAAAAGCAAATTTGCAAATTAGCGCATGGCAAGAAGATGTAAAAGCATTAAACAAGGAAATGAAGCAGCATTTGATTATTCAGAATGTGAAAGTAAAATTAGTAAACGGCAATCGTTATAAAGTAAACTCTGTGGTTGAATACAATATTCAAAAAAGCGTCGACGAAGAAGCACAGCACTTAATTGCCCAAGATATTGAAAGTGCGTATCGAAGCAGGGATATCTTAAAAAAAGCAATTGAAAATAAAAAATACGAATTCGATAAAACGATTTATGAAGTTGAAGTTCATCAAATTTATTTTTATACAACGCTTTCGATTGAAGTTCGAATTAAAAAGATGGAAAAAGTACTATAAAAAGCCGCTGATTTAAAATCAACGGCTTATTTTACAGATTACTCCTGACTGCAGAGCTCTTCTAAATCAAGTAGTAAAGGCTTTACTTCTTCCCATGAATAAATGGAAGCGCCGGACGCAAGAGGATGGCCTCCTCCGTTGTATTTTCTAGCAATTGTATTAATGACAAGCTCTTTTGAACGAAGGCGAACACGAATTTGATTTTCTTCCTCCACAAAAAACACCCACGTTTTTACTCCATCAATTTGCCCTAACGAACCGACTAGCTGAGAGGCATCAGCTGGTGTCACATCATATTTGCGAAGAATTTCATTTGGAATTTTCATATGAGCAACTCCTGCTGGAGACATCGTAAAGTTTTGCAGCACATATCCATGTAAGTGAGCGACGTTTTCTTTTGTTTTGTATAACTGATCATATACATCTTTAAAATTGAAACCATATTGAATCAATTCACTTGCATAGCAAAACGTTTTCGGCTTTGTATTTGGAAATAAAAATCGACCCGTATCTCCGACGATACCGCTGAAGATCAGCTTTGCTCCTTCATCATTCAGAGATAATCCTTTTTCTTTTCCTTCCAAGTAAAATTCATAAATCATTTCGCTTGTTGAAGAAGCAGACGTCTCAACCCAAAGCAAATCACCATAAGGAGTTTGGTTTGGATGGTGATCAATTTTAATGACCATTTTTCCATTTACGTAGCGCTGATCTGATACTCGTGCTTCATTAGCCGTATCACAAACGATGACAAGCGCATCCTTGTAGGTGTCATCAGCGATGTCATCCATACGGTATAAAAATTTTAATGACTCCGCTTCTTCTCCCGTTACGTATACCTTCTTCTCCGGAAAAGATGTTTTTAACAATTCCGCTAATCCGCACTGAGATCCGTATGCATCTGGATCTGGACGAATGTGCCGGTGAATAATGATGGTGTCAAACTGCTTAATAGCTTCTAATATTTGTGCTTTCATTTTCTCTCTCCTGTCAATACTGTTCTTGTTTTATGTACGCACCACATGCACTTACACTTCCACAGCGCTGTATCCATATTATTTATTAAATCATATCTCTTCTCTTTTTTAAAAGAAGAATCAATCACTAGTAGAATTTTCTGTCATCGACCTGTAAAATAATAGATACTACTGTAAACACTTTCAACACTACGCATTACTAACATCTAGAAACATTACAGATAGAAATACACCGGACTGGAGGGGCGTCTGTGCCATTTTTTATGATTTTAATCGTTGTGTCCTTTGTTTTCTACATGTATTTAAAAGTAAAATACGTACGTTCGAAACGCCCAATGGAACGAAAATGGATTTCCGCTAAGTCGAGTATTTGTCTTGGCTCTTTTGTATTATTTTTTGGAATCAATCAATGGTTTATTTACGAAACAAGCCTTTCGCTTATCATCGGCATACTATTTGTATTATTCGGTTCAGGCAGCATATTAGCCGGTATCAAAGCTTACAAGTACTATCAGCCTTATGCAATAAAAGAAGCTGATCAAATGTAAAAGAAGCTGCAGAGCAGCTTCTTTTTTTATACTCTTTCCAATAACTGAGCCATCATCATCGCTTTCCCTACTACAACCCCGGCATTGTAGACTTCTACATCTAATTTAGCAAACTTCCGACCAAGTTCTAATAGCTTAGGACGAATTTCAATTACGCTTTCAATTTGAACTGGCTTAATAAAATAAACGGTGATGTTTTCAATAACCAAATCACCTTTTTTATATAAGCGAAGAACACGATTGGCGGCTTCCGTTACAATAGTAGTGAAAACTCCGTATGAAATAGTCCCCATATAATTCGTCATTTGCGGCGTTACTTCACAGCGATACACCGGTGCTTCTTTTGTCTCTTGTACATCCATAAATTGATTGGTTACAATGTCGTCAATGGTTTCTCCTACCTGCGGTTGACGCTGAATCATTTGCAGCGCCTTTAAAACATCTTGACGGCTGATAATGCCCTCTAGCCGGTGGTAATCATCCACTACAGGCAGCACTTCAATCCCTTCCCATACCATCATATGCGCAGAAGAAGCGACCGATGTTTTCCCATGAACCGTCATGGGATTTTTCGTCATTACTTTTTCAATTGAAGTAGAAAGGTCATATCCAATAACATCTTTTGAGGTGACCATACCGTGAACTTTCATATGCTGATCCACTACAGGAAAACGACTGTGGTGAGTCTTATCGTTACATTCATGCCATTTTTCAATCGTATCGGTTAACTGCAAGCTAACCGCTTCAGAGATAGGTGTTAAAATATCCTCTACAAGCACAATTTCTTTTTTTATCAGCTGATCATAAATGGCACGATTAATCATCGTTGCAACTGTAAACGTATCATAGCTCGTTGAAATAATAGGAAGCTTAAGATCATCCGCAAGCTTCTTAACCCATTCTTCCGTATCAAAGCCGCCCGTAATTAACACGGCTGCTCCTGCTTCAAGAGCTAATTCATGAGCGTTTACTCGATTCCCTACGATAAGAAGGTTTCCGGCCTCGGTATACCTCATCATAGCATCAAGCTTCATCGCTCCAATAACAAACTTGTTTAACGTTTTATGCAAACCTTCACGTCCGCCCAGCACTTGTCCATCCACGATGTTTACTACTTCAGCAAACGTGAGCTTTTCAATGTTTTCTTTCTTCTTTCGTTCAATTCGAATGGTCCCAACTCGTTCAATCGTTGAAACATATCCTTTATTTTCCGCGTCTTTTATTGCTCGGTACGCCGTGCCTTCACTGACATTCAGTTCTTTGGCAATTTGGCGCACTGAAATTTTTTCACCAATTGGAAGCGAATCGATATACTGTAAAATTTGCTCATGTTTTGTCGCCACGTGTACTTCACCCTTCTAAAACGTTTTTACGTTTCATATGTCTTTTCTTTTATTATACGGGGGAAGTGAAATGGATTCAATCTAACCTCTTTGACGCAAAGGCTTTCTCGCACTATTTTTTTGAATACCTGCCTTCTTGCGGCGCGGTGCATAAAGCAGTGATGACAAATTGCCTCCGGCTACAAAAAGAGCAAAGGTAAGCCAGCTTATACTAAAAATCCCTTGCAAACTCGAAGTTGTTAACACTAAGTGCGGCATTGCATAGTAAAGCATCACTCCGCATAATAAAAGCGATAAAATAACTCGATTTTTTTCCATAGCTCTCCCTCCTTATTATTACTATCGTATGCAGGGAAGTAAAAAAAGCAGAACGTTTCTTTACAAATAAAAAGAGATTAAGACATAACTGCATCGATTCAATCTAAAGACGAACAAATGTGAGACATGAGCTGAACCGCTTGTGACACCGCAGTTGATTTCCGTGCAAGACTTCGCTTTCCGCGGGCGGCCGGTGAGCCTCCTCGTCGCTTGCACTCCTGCGGGGTCTCACCTATTCCGCTTTTCCCGCAGGAGTCTTCGTCTTGCCCTCCAATCAACAGCTAGAAGCCGCTACATATATGAAACCTACGTTCACCATAACAATAAAAAAAGAACGAGTGATCGATATTATCGATTACTCGTTCTTTTTTAACTTTAACTGAAATCGTTTTGTCCCAGCCTCTATTTATGATTAAAGATCCAATCCTTCTCCAACTTTTAATACTTTTCCTTCAATACCAGATAAAGACTCAATAAATTGATGAGGATCTTGCTTAATTACAGGGAATGTATTGTAGTGAATTGGCACAACAAGCTTTGCCTGCACCCATTCCGCCGCGATAGCCGCATCTTCAGGTCCCATTGTAAAGTTATCTCCAATTGGAAGAAATGCTACGTCAGGCTCATGGCGACCAATTAACTTTAAATCAGAAAATAAAGCCGTATCTCCAGCATGATAAATTGTCTTTCCTTCAATCGTTAAAAGCAAACCAGCCGGCATTCCTGTATAAATAATTTTCTCATTATTTTCTGTATAACTTGAACCGTGGAAAGCTTGCGTCAATTTTACCGTGCCAAAATCAAATGTATAGGCTCCGCCTATGCTCATTGGATGTACGTTTAAGCCTTGCCAGCTAAGATATGTAGCTAATTCTGCTACTGCCACAACAAGTGCACCGCTGCGCTTAGCAATTTCCACCGTGTCGCCTACATGATCATTATGGCCATGAGTCAGTAAAATCACATCTGCTTTTACATCTTCAGCATTTAAATCTGTTAATTCATTTCCAGTGATAAACGGGTCAATTAAAATTGTTTTTCCTTTTGTTTCAATTTTAACAATAGAATGTCCATGGTAAGAAACGTGCATCATTTATTCTCTCCTTTTACACTAACCTTTTCTATATTCTACCCGTCCGTTTTGGTTACAAAACAAGTGAATACGCGGCTATCATATCACAAACTGCGCAAAAACATGCCTTATTATGCTTGCTCTAATAAAGTTGTTGCATCAGCGTAAGTGAGACCGTGTGCATCTGCTACAGCCGCGTAAGTGACAAACCCATTTAGGGTGTTGATACCTTGAAGAAGGGAAGGGTTTTTTAAGCATGCTTTTTTATATCCCTGACTTGCTATTTGCAGAGCATAAGGCACCGTTACGTTGGTCAGTGCTAAGGTCGACGTGCGGGGAACAGCTCCTGGCATATTAGCAACAGCATAATGCAAGACCTCATGCTTCGAATAAGTCGGGTTATCGTGAGTGGTAATGCGATCAGTTGTTTCGAAAATCCCCCCTTGATCAATAGCAATATCAACTACAACGGATCCTTTTGACATCGTTTGAACCATTTCCTCGGTGACAAGCTTTGGCGCTTTAGCTCCCGGTATGAGAACCGCTCCTATCACTAAATCTGACTCTTTTACAGATTGTGCGATATTGTAGTGATTTGACATTAATGTCGTCACTTCTTTACCAAATAAATCATCAAGCTGGCGAAGGCGATCAGCGTTTAAATCAATTATTGTAACATCAGCCCCTAATCCGACCGCAATTTTAGCAGCATTAGTTCCTGCTACTCCTCCTCCAATAATTGTTACTTTTCCTCTTTGCACGCCTGGAACTCCACTTAATAAAATCCCTTTGCCACCTTTGGTTTTCTCCAAAAATTGAGCTCCAATCTGAGAAGACATTCTTCCTGCAACTTCGCTCATTGGCGTTAACAGAGGCAAGCTTTTGTTTGGAAGCTGTACAGTTTCATAAGCAATGCCTACCACCTTTTTATCAATCAATGCTTTCGTTAATGCTTCTTCAGCTGCCAAATGTAAATACGTAAACAAAATCAGTCCTTCACGAAAATATCCGTATTCTTCTGAAATCGGTTCTTTTACTTTCATAACCATTTCAGCATCCCATGCTTCTTTTGCAGTATTTACGATAGAAGCTCCTGCATTTGTGTAATCTTCATCATGGAATCCAGAGCCTTCTCCTGCCTGTGTTTCAATATATACATCATGCCCACCGTTAACTAAAGCTGTAACACCAGCTGGAGTAATAGCCACGCGATTTTCATTGTTTTTTACTTCTTTCGGCACTCCAATTTTCACCTTTATCCCTCTTTTCTTATATCAGTGATTAACTGAAAAAAGAACGCCACACCAAATCCTTTAGAAAACCGGATTTACTATGACGTTACCTTTCGATAGAACTCAGCATAATCCTGCTTTTCTTAGTCTATATACAGTATATGCATCTAGTTATTCATATAGTTCGTTATCACTCTGTGCTTCTGGATTTTCGACTACAGAAGCCATAGCATCGCCAATGACGCCGCTTGAATAAGAATCCATCAGCTGTCTTGATGTCTCTTTTTCTCCTTCAAAATCATATTCATATACATGCTGCGGATGTTTTTTGTCTTTCATATGTCACTTCTCCTTTTTCACTCTATTTTCTTTACGAATGTGAACTTCACTTCATAATCCCTTACATGATCTTTTCTATTTTCTTCTTAAATGCTCTAGTTATACCATTTATCTCACATCAAAAAACGCCCGCAGATTTTTCTGCGGACGTTTTGATAACTTTTTTATATCGATGTTTTTTCATGCAATTCATCTTTAGCTAGCTGAATTGCTTTTTTTACTTGTTCAAATCCTGTTCCTCCCGCGCTATTACGGCGATTAACAGCTGTTTTTGGACTTAATACATGATAGATGTCTTCCTCGAATAAATCTGACGCTTCCTTATATTGCTCAAGCGGCAAATCCATTAGGTAGATATTTTTCTGAATACAAACGAGAACCAGTTTCCCAACCACTTCATGTGCTTCACGAAACGGCATACCTTTTGAAGCAAGATAGTCAGCTAACTCCGTTGCATTTGAAAAATCTTGTTTCGTAGCTTTTTCCATAACATTTGTTTTTACTGTCATTGTTTCGATCATGCCAGCAAAAATGGTCAAACATCCTTCAATCGTTGTAACCGTATCGAACATGCCTTCTTTATCTTCTTGCAAGTCTTTGTTGTATGTTAAAGGCGTGCCTTTTAACACAGTCAATAGACTAAATAAATGACCATATACTCGTCCTGTTTTACCACGAATTAACTCCGCCATATCAGGATTTTTCTTTTGAGGCATAATACTGCTGCCCGTTGCGTACGTATCATCCATTTCAATAAATTGAAATTCTTGACTAGACCATAAAATTAACTCTTCACAAAAACGAGATAAATGCATCATTAAAATAGAACTGTTGCTTAAAAACTCTAAAATAAAGTCACGATCGCTGACAGCATCCATACTGTTTTGATAAATCCCATTAAAGCCTAGAAGCTCAGCGCTATAATGACGATCAATTGGGAATGTTGTACCAGCTAAAGCTCCTGCTCCTAAAGGAGATAAATCAATACGCTTCAGCGATTCCGCATAACGTTCAGCATCGCGCTTGAACATTGAAACATAAGCCATTAAATGATGAGCAAAAGAAACCGGCTGCGCGCGCTGCAAATGTGTGTAGCCTGGAAAAATGGTTTCAACATGCTGATCTGCTTTTGTAAGCAATACATCTTCTAGATTTTCAATCAGCCCTACAATTTGCTGAACATGCTTTTTTAAATATAAGTGCATATCTGTAGCAACTTGATCATTACGGCTTCGACCCGTATGAAGCTTTCCTCCAACCGGACCAATTTCATCAATTAATAACTTTTCTAAATTTAAATGAATATCTTCATATTGAGCAGAAAATGTTAATTCTTTCTTCTTAGCTTTTTCAAGCAGTGTTTGAAGGCCTTTTTTAATTTGTGACGCTTCATCTCCAGAAAGAATACTGCATTTCTCAAGCATTGTTACATGTGCTAAACTGCCTTCAATATCTTCTTCTACAAGATGCTGATCAAATGAAATCGACGCACCGAACTCGTCAATCCATTGTTCAGGGCGTTTCGTAAAACGCCCTCCCCAAAGTTTGGTCATACCGTTGTCACCTTCTTTTGATTTACCATGCTGCTCACTTGTGTTGGAAGTCCCCATAATGAGATAAAACCAACTGCTGCATTGTGATCAAATTCATCTTCTTTTGTATATGTTGCAAGTTTTTCATTGTATAAAGAATTAGGAGATTTACGTCCCTCTACGATAGCATGCCCTTTAAATAGTTTTACTCTCACTGTTCCATTCACATATTGCTGCGTATCTTTTAAGAATGCAAGCAGTGAATTTGTTAATGGAGAGAACCATAAACCTTCATAGATAACTTCTGTTAATTTTTTCTCAATCACTGGTTTAAAGTGCGCTACTTCTTTCACTAATGTTAAATCTTCAAGCTCTTTGTGTGCTTTAATTAATGTCATAGCAGCTGGACACTCATATACTTCACGTGATTTAATTCCCACAAGACGGTTTTCTACATGATCAATACGTCCGACTCCGTGCTTACCTGCAATTTCATTCAATTCTAGAATTAACTGAGCTAGCGTGTAAGATTGACCGTTTAATGATACTGGAACACCTTCAACGAATTCAATTTCTACTACATCCGCTGTGTCCGGAGTGTTTTCAAGAGAAGCCGTTAGGTCATATGCTTCTTCAGGTGGAGCTGCCCAAGGATCTTCAAGAACGCCACACTCGTTACTTCTTCCCCACAAGTTTTGGTCAATTGAAAATGGGCTGTCTAAGTTAATTGGAATTGGAATATTCTTTTCTTTTGCATACTCGATTTCTTCTTCACGAGACCATTTCCAGTCACGAACAGGAGCTAAAACTTCTAAGTGTGGATTTAATGCTTTAATTGATACTTCGAAACGCACTTGGTCATTTCCTTTTCCCGTACATCCATGTGCGACAGCTACTGCATTTTCTTGTTCTGCTACTTCTACAAGCTTTTTAGCGATTAGCGGTCTAGATAGTGCAGATACTAATGGATATTTTCCTTCATATAATGTGTGTGCTTGAAGTGCTGCTAACGCAAATGTATTGGCATATTCTTCTTTTGCATCAATCACATATGATGATACCGCTCCAACTGTTAAGGCTTTTTCTTTAACGAATTTCAAATCTTTTCCTTCGCCTACATCTAAACAGCAAGCTACTACATCGTACCCTTTTTCCTGTAACCATTTAATTGCAACTGATGTATCTAAACCTCCGGAATATGCTAAAACAACTTTTGGATTACTCATTATCTATTCCTCCCACAAATTATATATATATTAATACAACCGTTTTAATTTTTATTCATTTAATCTACTATTACTTTAACAACTTTTTAATCTATTTTCAATAGTTATTCAAAAAAAAGTATATAAATTCACATTTATTTTAATTTAATAGGGTAAAATCTCTTAAAATACTGTAAAAATAGACATGAATGAATATTTCTTTCTTACATACTGTGTATATTTATATGCATAAATCAAGTATAAATGATTTATTTTTCATTTACAGTAGCTGTGGCTTTTGTCATTGTATAAAATGGAAGGGAAGAGGTGAAAAAATGGAGCGCTTTTTTACTTATGACAACAGACTCGGTATAAAAATTCCTGCTCTTGAAAGAGAATGGACATTCTATTCTGAAAAAGTTCAGCAGGATATCCTCCTAACATGGGAATCCATTCGGGGACAGATTCCAGACAAAATTCAATCTTTAGAAAAGAGTATTAATCAAAAACAAGCGGCGTTAGAAGATGAGACTAATTTTATCCGCTCTTGTGAATTAAATAGCGAGATAGGAGAACTTGCTTCTATTATTAATGATTTGTGGATTTGGTATCGAACAAATGAGGAAATATCAAAAAAAGTTCACGGATAGACAAAAAAACGAGTCTCATGAAAAATTAATGAGACTCGTTTTTCTTATCCAGCAAATAGCGGTATTGGTAAAAGCGCTTTGCATAATCTGTCACTTGTTTGGCCATTCGATAATTCATCCCTCCGCCAACCATCATACTCACAATTGGCAAACGATTATAAACTTTTCGCTTCGCAGCGAATATAGCTAGCGTTTTCCCGATTTGCACAACGATTTTTTGCAGCCACGTTTTATCTACAATTTGATCAACACCTTCATAAAAATACGGGTCAAATTCTTGGCTTAACTCACTCTTTAATTGATGCCACCCCTGAGCCTGAAGGTGTCTAGGTAACGTTGCTGCATGGAAAACTTTTAGCGTTAGCATAAGCTCTGAAGGAGTCTGGATATGATAGCCGTAGCTCATTGCTGCCTGTTGCACCGCTTGAATATTCATGCATAAAACAGCAGGTATATCAATACCGACTAGCAGCGATTGTCCGGTTCCTGAAAGTGCTCCTTGACTCAGCGCATACAATCGAAGCTTGGCCATTTGCTGTTCGCATATATAAGAAAGCTGATCTACTTGAAGGGAATTCATTTCTGACAGATCTGTGATATCCTCTTTGAATACACGGGCGGTTTCAATAATTCGTTTTGTCGCTTGAGTTTGCATTTCCGTACCTTGAATTAATGCAGTTAACTGAAAGAGTCCCTCATCAATTTTATGTAAATAGGTCTCACGAACAGAAGCTGGAATTAAGTTAAGCCCTTTTTCTAACCACTCTTCGTACAATAACTCCATCTCAGTTGCTTCTACACTCTGTAAGCTCTCTTCCCATTTATAGATTTCTTCTAAAAGCTGTTCTTCGCGATTCGTTAGTATCATCATGTCACCCTTTCAAGAAATAAGTAGTTTTATTTTTATTATAACAAATAATGCATCCGTTACATTTTGCTTCCTATATTATTTCTTTCTTCTATACGTTGTAAACCTTCTTTCAACCGTCGGCTACTTACGCTATATAAAAAAGCTGATTTCCTAACAAGGAAATCAGCTTTTCGTTAGTTTGCCTGACAATTTATGAGAATTCATGCATTGAAGAGGCAGTTTATGAACTTAAATATTCGCTAAACGAGTAACGTCACGTGCAATCATAACTTCTTCGTCTGTAGGAATAACCATAACTTTAACTGGAGAATGAGGGTAGCTAATAAATGCTTCTTCTCCTTGTACACTATTTAAAGCTGGATCCCAATAAACGCCCATAAACTCTAAACCGCGAAGAACGCGAGCACGTACAACATCACTGTTTTCTCCAATACCTGCTGTGAAGATGATTGCATCTACACCAGACATACGAGCAGCATAAGAACCGATATATTTATGAATACGGCTAGCAAATACTTCAAGTGCTGTTTCAGCGCGTTCATTGCCTTCAGCGCTTGCTTTGATTAGATCGCGTAGGTCACTAGAAATACCAGATACACCTAAAAGACCACTTTCTTTATTTAATACATTTAATACTTCGTCAGCAGTTTTTCCTGTTTTCTCCATAATAAATGGAATTAATGCAGGGTCAATGTTACCTGAACGAGTTCCCATTGCTACACCAGCTAATGGTGTGAAGCCCATTGATGTATCAATTGACTTGCCGCCTTCAATTGCAGCGATACTTGCACCGTTACCTAAGTGACAAGAAATTAAGCGTAATTGTTCGATTGGACGGCCAAGAAGCTCAGCTGCACGCTCAGAAACATATTTATGAGATGTGCCGTGGAAACCGTATTTACGAACGCCATACTTTTCATAGTACTCGTACGGTAAGCTGTACAAGAATGATTTTTCTGGCATTGTTTGATGGAATGCTGTATCGAAGACTGCTACAGCTGGAACATTTGGAAGAATATCTTGGAACGCTTTAATTCCCACAATGTTTGCTGGGTTGTGAAGCGGTGCTAAATCAGATAAAGCTTCAATTTCCGCTAGTGTTTCATCTGTGATTAAAACAGAATCAGCAAATTTCTCTCCGCCGTGTACTACACGGTGACCTACACCAGTGATTTCATCGTATGATTGAATGATGTTTTGAGAAAGTAACTTTTCAACTAAAATTTTAACTGCAACAGCATGGTCAGGGATTTCTGTAATATCCGTTTGTTTTTCACCATTTACCGAGATCGTGAAAACAGCGTTATCTAAACCAATTCGTTCTACTAAACCTTTTGTTAATACCGTCTCACTTGGCATTTCAAATAATTGAAACTTAAGTGAAGAACTGCCGGCGTTGATTGCCATGATTTTTGACATAAAAAAACAGCTCCTTCTTTATTATACGTGCATCATAAACATAACGAACAGAACATAAAAGTGTAATCTCTACAATATTCTATGCATTTCGACACGATTTCTATCCTTATTCATTTAATCATTCACGACAATAGATTTCAAGAGCTATACATCATGAAAACGCTACCGGAAAATATTCATTATTTTCGAAAAAGACTTACTTTTTATTAACGCTGAACCATTGGTCCATTTGAGCCATAATATCACTCATTGCTTCTCGATTACTGAACTTCGGCAAATTCACAAGCAGCGCTTGATCAGGCGCTGTTACCCCTTCTCCCTGCTTTTGAAGAATGATAATACTCTTAGCAGCCTGCTCTTGTTTGAACATTGAAAGCGGCAGCTGAACGATTCCTTGAACGATTGCTTCCTCTTTTAGCAACGGCTGTAATAAATGAGACTGTTCAGATTCGAACAAGTTATTTGGAATAAGGGCTACTACGTATCCTCCATCTTTTACATGACGCAAGCTTTGTTCAATAAATAAGTGATGAGCATAGGTGTGACCTTCTTCAGCTCTTACCTTATACTCTTTTGCCCCTTCGTCGTTTGGATAATAACCAACAGGAAGGTCACAGACAACTAAATCAACAGGATCAATAAAAAGCGGCTGTAAGCTGTCTTGGTTGAATAATTGAACGCCATGCTTCTGTAAATTTGCATTTACATATGTCAATTGAAGTAATAAATCATCCACGTCTACACCGTATACGTGTTCAATTGACGCAGCGTGTGTATTTAAAATTGTTGTTAATAAGTTCCCTGCTCCTACTGCTGGATCTAAAAGCGTATATTTATCTTTTCCTGCCATGAACTTTCCAACTAGGTAGCTGACAAATAGTCCTACAGCATCAGGCGTCATTTGATGGTTAGGCTGAACTGCTTCTTTCATGCCTTTTAAAATAGCCAGCTGATACGCTTTTCGAATCGTTTCTTTTTCAAAATGATCAAGCGTGATTGAATCGTACTCTTTTTTCAAACGTTTTTTAGTTACCTCATCTAGCTCTTCTTGTAAAATAGTTCCTTGAAACAAATTTTCTCCCGTTTCAGCTACTGCTTCTAAATATACGCAGTTTAGTTCTTTTCTTAAAATAATAGCTGTTTGATCAATTACACCAAATAGCTTTTCCATACTAGCTAACTGACTCATGTTCTGCCTCCTGTGTAATGAAATAATATCTATATAAATGAGTAAACGTCCTATTTGGAACAACATATTTTATCATAAAAACTTCTTAAAACACAAAGAAGGCGAAAAACATTGTTTTCCGCCTTCTGCCGAACGCCACTGACAATCTTACTTAGCTGTTTTAGCTGCTTCGATTGCTGCTTCGTAGTTCGGATGCTCAGTTACTTCTGGTAAGTACTCAACATACGTTACGTTGTCATTTGAGTCTACCACAAAGATTGAACGAGCTAATAAGCGTAATTCTTGAATAGCTACACCATATGCTTCTCCGAAAGATAAGTCGCGGTGGTCAGATAAAGTTTGAACATTATCAATGCCATTAGCACCACACCAGCGCTTTTGAGCAAACGGTAAATCTACGCTTACTGTTAATACTTTTACGTTATCTAATTTAGCTGCTTCTTCGTTGAAGCGACGAGTTTGCGCATCACAAACTCCAGTATCAATAGAAGGAACTACACTAATTAGGCGAACAGAACCCTTTGTGCTGTCAAGCGTTACTTCTGATAAATCATTTGCTAAAACCGTAAAGTTTGGCGCCTTGTCTCCAACCTTTACTTGATTTCCTAATAATGTTACATCGTTACCTTTAAATTTAGTCACGAATAATTCCTCCTTTAAATAAGTATGTACACTGTTCATATTAGCTTGTCTGTCTCTATATTGCAATTAAATGACATACAAAACATGGCACTCCAAGCTAGAAAACAAACCAAACAAAATAAGCTTTGCTTGCTTCTTTTACTATTCAAAGAAGCAAGCAAAGCTTTATTTTATACCTACAAATTAAAATCGTTTGCACTATCATGATGCTGATTTTGTTGATTATGATGATCCTGCTGATGATTGTTTCGTTTAAACATTTGCTGCACGCGTTCAATTGCTTGAGGGGCTGTATCTAAAATCTTTTCATATAAATGTGTACTTTCGTTAAGGTGAAGCATTTTAATTCCGCTTCCACTCACAATTAAAAAGGCAATTGGCGTAATTGATACACCGCCACCGCTACCTCCGCCAAATGGATGACCTGATTCTTGCTGATGCTGTCCAGGAGAAGATGATGCATGCCCTTCTACTCCAAACTCGCTTCCGCCCGCTGCAAAACCAAAACCGACTTTTGAGACAGTTAAAATAACACTTCCATCAGGTGTTTCTACAGGATCCCCAATGATTGTATTAACATCAATCATTTCCTTTAAATTTTCCATAGCTGTCGACATTAAACTTTTAATTGGATGTTCTGCCATTAAGATAACCTCCTTATGTTTTCACAGAGTGTGTCTTGTTCTTATTTGACGACTTCCATCTTTTGCGACGCTTTTTGGACGTATGCCGCCAGTATCTCAAGGTCCGTAAACCTACTAGAATAGCTTGACCAACTCGAAAAGAAATTATGCACTCAAATACCGTTTCTGACCAAAGATGTTGAAATACAGGAGTAACGCTCATTACAGGCATATCTTTTAGTTTCATATAACGGCTGATTATACCAACTATGCCCCCCTTTGCAGACCATACAGCCCCGGTAAGTACGCCTGTTAACGCAGCGTCACCTAAGCCGAAACGGCTGTGCCATCTAATATCACTTACCGTCACTTTCTGTAAGAAACGACGAAAAATTTTATGAAAACCGACTACCTGTTCAAGGAATTGCTTCGCATTTTCTAACATGCTTAGCCCGTCTTCTACAGAATAATCACTCCATGAATTCTCGTCTTCTTTTCCTTGATCACCCATTCCTTTCTTCTTTTCAACAAGCAAACGAGGAGAATCTTTTTTCACTTTCACTACCGGAATTTCATATGTATAGCGAATAAGACCAAACCAAGCCCTGAGTCTCACTCTGTAATAATCGTTATCTCGGACATGGTGAAGATCTACAAACAGCGTGATTTTTGTCCATACAATAAGTACAATAACAATTAAAAGTGCTAGCAATATCCATAAAAGCCATAGCACATCCTTCACTCCTTCTTAGCTTCACATTATCTCCAAAACACAGAATATTAAACCTTATGGAAACAATACAAAGAGGTTGAGATATGATATAACGAAATGAATCCAATCTCAAGACGAACAAATGGGATACATGAGCTGAACCGCTTGTGACACCGCAGTTGATTGGAGGGGAAGGCGAAGTCTTGCACGGAAATCAACTGATAGAAGAATCTAAACAAATGAAACCTGCGTTTACCATAACAAAAAAAACGAACCACTAATCAAAAGTCTTGATCAGTGGTTCGTTTTTCACTTCGTCTAAAATCCTTTTATTCCAGCCCCTTTTTATTATCTGCTGATTGTACCTTCGTGTATGACGGTTGTATCTGCGTAGTAATCGTGTGCTCCTTGCTTCTTAGGTAAAAACGCCACTAATAAATAGCCTAGTAAAAAAACCGTTTTAGAAATATAACGTCCAACTCCTTCACGAAACAGCACAACAGGCCAAGTTAACGTGGAGTCTTTCAGCGATACTACTTTAAGCCCAAACACCATCTTTCCAAGCGTTTGTCCAAAATACTTGGTCATTAAAACAAAATAACCATAAAAGATAATAACCGTTACAATCGTATAGGGAGAAAAAAATCCATCTCCTCGAGAAATACCTGCTAAATGGAAAATGGGCTTGATCAGCAGGGAGTTCAAGCTAGCTACCACAGCTAGATCTAAAAGATATGCCCAAAAGCGCATCCAAAAGCCTGCATAATGGAATTCACTACCTATTGGCGTACTTACCGCTGGCTCATGTTTTATATTGTCGTTTGATTCGGTTGAATGAGACTGATTTTCCATGTTCCCACCTCTATTCTGCATATAAATACATCAGACGCGGAGAGCTTGGCTGCGCAAATGTTTTTAACATTGCAGTGACTTGTTCATCTCCACCTATTACTTTTTGCATGCTCATTGAAAGCCAAGAAGGCAGTCCGAATCCTTGATTGTATTGAATTACTTGTGCACCTTTTAACTTATAATCTTTCTCCATTCCTGTTACCGCATCTTCAAAATAGCCTAGTTGATCGACCAGCTTCAGCTCTTTAGCCTGACGTCCATCGTACACTCGTCCATCTGCGATAGAGCGCACTTTTTCTTTAGACAAGTGACGTCCCTCAGAGATAACATTGACGAAACCATCGTACGAGTTGTCTACAAGTGTTTGCATAATTTCTTTTTCTTCTCCGGTCATTTCTCTTGTTGGAGACATAATATCTTTATGAGCCCCGCTTTTGATAACAACAGATTCTACTCCTAGTTTATCAGCCAGCTTGCCGTAGTTAACGCTTTGCATAATTACACCTAGTGAACCTGTTAAAGTATCCGGAATTGCATAGATTTTATTAGCAGCTGTTGAAATGTAATAGCCTCCTGAAGCAGCCATTGATCCCATTGAAATATACACTGGCTTTTTCGTTTCTTTCTTCAGCTCTTCAATTTTTTTATGTATTTCAGCACTTTCAACGACGCCGCCGCCCGGTGAATTCACCTTGATAATGACTCCTTTAACTGCCTTATCATTTTTTGCAGCCTCTAGCTGCTTTAAAAATGCTTGGTGGTTATAACCATTTTGGGACATAAGCGGAGAGGAACCACTTCCTGTATCTTGAATCGTTCCATTGACCTCTAGCACTGCAATTTTCTTAGCTGCATTCCCTTTTTCGATAACTGTTTCTGATAGTTCACTGTCGTCTCCTCCAAATATGCCTGCCAGACCGTCATCTTTTTCTTCTTTGACTGAAAAACCAATATTAACAATCGCAGAAAAAATGAATAAGCAGGCCGCAATTAAAAGAGCAATCCACCTTTTTTTGTTCATGAAAATCCTCCTTTTTAGGTGTCAGAATTAAAAGATTATTCTTTTAATTCCTAAAGCAATAATGCTATAATTATTGTAACAAACTTTTTTTAAAAAGTTTACTTTATCGCTAATATTTTACATATCAGACAAACAAGGGGGAACTATCTATGCCAAATCGTCGCAACGTTTATTTCTTTCATCCAAAAAACCAGGAAACAAAGGCGCTCGTAAGTCCACTTATTGAACTTGCAAAACAATATGACTTTCAAGTAGTAGACCATTTCGACAGCGCTAACATCATTGTAAGTATTGGCGGTGACGGAGCTTTCTTGCAGGCTGTCCGTCAATCTGGCTTTCGAGATGACTGCTTATATGCTGGTGTCACAACTTCAGATCAACTAAGCTTTTACTGCGATTTTCATATCGATGAAACGGATAAAATGATTGAAGCTATTACGACAGAAAATATAGAAGTACGTCGATTTCCCGTTTTACAAACTCAAATTGATCAAGGAACTTCTTTTTATTGCTTAAATGAATGTTCGATTCGATCAGGAGTTATAAAAACACTCAGTCTAGATGTTTTTATTAATGAAAATCACTTTGAAACATTCCGTGGGGATGGGATGATTATTTCAACACCAACAGGCAGTACGGCTTATAATAAATCGGTAAGTGGAGCCGTAGTTGATCCGTTAATTCCTTGTATGCAAGTCAGCGAATTGGCATCGTTAAATAATAATAACTATCGTACATTAGGATCTTCATTCATCCTAAGCGCTGAGCATACGCTCACTTTAAAACTATCCAATGACAACAACCACAGTCCAATTATTGGAATAGATAACGAAGCATTAAATGCACGTCAAGTTGATCAAGTTCAAATTCGTTTAAGCGACCGTCAAATTAAAACGGTTAAGCTGAAAGATAACTCTTTCTGGCAACGAGTTAAGCGTACATTTCTATAATAAAAAGCGCCTTTGGGCGCTTTTTATTTTTGATATACAATTTCTCCATTAATAGCAGTCATCTGCACCTGTACCCCTGGAATATCATCTGCAGGTATCTCAAACAGATCTCTTTCTAATATGGTAAAATCAGCTACATAGTCCTTTTGAATATATCCTTTTTTATGCTCTTGATGAATGGCCTGTGCGCTTCCTAATGTAAACAGCCGAACAGCTTCAAATACAGAGAGTCGCTCAGAAGGTATGTAAACGACCGAGCTGTTCGGAGAAGTTTTTCTAGAAACTGCTGCATGAATCGTTAACATGGGATTGATAGGTTCAATAGGCGCATCCGATCCGCCTGCACACATTACGCCCTCGTCCAATAACGTTTTCCACGCATAGCAATAGTCCAAATGCTCTTCTCCAATTTTTTCAATAACCCATGGAAAATCACTGGCTAAAAACCGAGGCTGGATATCCAGCACAACCGGGAGCTTTTTTACACGATGAACTAAATCTTTTCGTAGAATTTGCGCATGAATAATACGATCTCTTTGCCCTGCTTGAGGAGGATATTGTTCGATGCTTTCTACTACATATTGAAACGCTAAATCACCAATTGCATGAATTGCAACCGTCATGCCCAATTCTCTTGCTTTTCTCACTAGCTGTTTTAATTCATCTAGTGATTGAATAGCTACACCTCTTGTAGAAGGGTCGCTTTTGTATGGAAAGCTTAAAAGAGCAGATTGACTGCCGAGAGAACCATCAGCAAAAATCTTCATTGGTCCTATTTCAATAAAAGCGGATGTGTCTTTCTTTTCTTCAACGTATGTATACATATCATCTACAGCTTCATGATGAACAAGTAAATGAGCACGAAACAGCTGCTTTTCTTTATGAATAACGTCTTGAAATGCTTGATATGCACGTAAAAAGCCTCCATAATAATTTAAATCTTCCGTATGTCCACCCGTCAATCCGTGCTGAACACAATCTTTAATGGCTACTGAAAGAGCTTGTCGAATGTATGCTTCTGATACTTGAGGAATATGAGCCGTTACTAATTCTTGCGCTTGATCAGCCAAAAAACCGGTAGGATTTCCCGCTTCATCCCTCTGGATAATACCTCCTTCCGGGTCGCGTGTTTCAGCTGTAATCCCGGCTATTTTAAGAGCAGTCCCGTTTACTACTAATCCGTGACGACAGACTCGCTTCAACATAATAGGATGTTCTGTTGAAAGTTGATCAAGATCTTGATACTGAATCAAAGAGGAATCTTCCCACTGATTTTCATCCCAACCTTCTCCAATTACCCATTCTCCTTTTGGTGTACTCTCTACTTTTTGCCGAACGCGCATCAGCACGTCTTCCCTAGAAGTAGCTTGAGACAAATCAAGCCTAAGGAGCTTTTCACCGTGACCAATTAAGTGAAGATGGCTATCTACAAAGCCCGGATACATTGGATATCCTTTGAGGTGTACTTCTTTGTTAATCTCAGCACCCCATTTGATTCTTAGATCTTCTTCTGCGCCTATATCTTCAATGAATCCTTTTTCAACATATACGCTTTCTACATGCTCACCTTCTTTTAGCATCGTATATATTTTGCCGCCGTAAAATAAAGTCCCCATCGCCAACATCTCCTTTACTTTATAAAGCTTGATCTTGTCTCTATTATACGTGACAAAACAAACAAGACAAAAGAGTGAGGTTTCCCCCACTCTTTTTAGCCATCATTATTTAGTTAATATGACTTATTTACCACCAAGTTGTTGCTCAGCCATTTGAACTAAGCGTTTAGTGATTTCTCCACCAACAGATCCGTTAGCGCGAGCTGTTGCTTCTGGTCCAAGATTTACACCGAATTCAGAAGCGATTTCGTATTTCATTTGGTCGATAGCAGCTGCTGAACCAGGAGCTACTAATTTGTTTGTGTTTGCCATGTGTTTTCACCTCCTTGTTGAATATAGATTGTGTCAAAACACATGGCATCATACATTATTTTTTTGGTAATTTTATGAAATTTAACTTTTAAAACAAATCTTCTACGCTGTCTGCGGTATTTGTAGCCGAAGAAGCTGTCATCTCAAGCGTTTCTACATTATTTACCGCTTCTTGAATTAATGTTTCAAAATCATAAAATTGTTCGTATCGATTTATTTTTTCACGCTTTGGCTTCGTTTTTGGTGAGCTTGGCGTAAAAATTGTACAGCAGTCTTCATACGGTCGATTCGAAATTTCATGTGTATCAATTTTGCGGGCAATTTCAACAATCTCCGTTTTATCCATTGTTACAAGCGGACGCAAAATTGGCGTATTAGTCACTTCATTAATCGCATACATGCTCTCAACCGTTTGACTAGCTACTTGCCCTAAGCTGTCGCCAGTTACGATAGCTAACGATTCATTTTTTTCACGAATAAGGTCCGTAATTCGAAGCATCATACGGCGTGTAGAGGTCATGGTATAATTCTCTGGAATTTGCTTTTGAATCGCTTGCTGTACAGCTGTAAACGGTACAATGTGAAGCTTTACTTTTTCGTGATAAGCCGTTAATTTTTGCGTTAAATCGATGACTTTTTGCTTAGAACGTTCACTTGTAAAAGGCGGACTGTAAAAATGAACCGCCTCTATTTCTAAACCGCGCTTCATGGCTAAGTATCCTGCAACCGGGCTGTCAATTCCTCCAGAAAGCATCAGCATCGCTTTTCCACTCGTACCAACTGGAAGACCTCCTGCTCCGCGATAATCAAAACATGTAATATACGTTGCTTCACTTCTCACTTCTACTCGTACATTTACGCTTGGTTCTTTTACGTTTACCTTTAGATGCTCTGTATTTCGTAGAATATGACTTCCTACTGCATAATTTAATTCGTTTGTATCAAGAGGAAATTGTTTATACGCTCTCCGAGTAGATACTTTGAATGTTTTTCCTTCTATATCAAATTCTTTCATTGCTTCTAACGCTGCTTCTTGAATCGCTTCAAGCTCATTTTCAACTTTTAATGCTAAACTAAAGCTCTGAATACCAAAGATTTGCTGAAGACGTTCGATGATAGGCTCGTGATTTTCACCGTTTAAGTGAATATACATGCGGTCTCTTGTGTATTTTACGTGAATATTTTGGAATGCACTAAGAGCCGTTACGATATTTTTTCTTAGCTGGGCAACAAATTTTTTTCTATTTTGTCCTTTGGTTGAGATTTCTCCGTACCGAATTAAAATATGGTTATATATCATAATCATTTACCTCATTACTTTCTTTAGATCTTCAATTACTGTGAAAATAGCATTTACAATGGGCGTTACTTCATTATAATCATTTAAGCCTGACAAGCTTAATCGAATGGATTGATCGGCTTCTTCGTAATTTTTACCGATAGCTAAAAGCGTTTTGCTTGGCTTTTTTCGCTTTGATGAGCAAGCAGATGTAGTGGATACAAACACTCCTTTTTCTTCAAGAGCGTGAACAAAAACCTCACCTTTAATACCTTGTGCTGTAAAATTTATAATATGAGGTGCCGAATGCTCATTCGGCGTATTAATCGTGATTCTTTCGTGAGCAGAAAGTTTGTCCATCAGTTCTGCTTTTATTTTCCGCATTTTTTGCTGATTTTGAGCAGCATGTTCAAGTGTTAAACGGAGTGCTTTAGCAAATGCTACGATTCCCGGCACATTTTCCGTGCCTGATCGATGCTGCATTTCCTGAGAGCCTCCGCTAAGCAGCGGATGAAGCTGAACTCCATTTCGTTTATATAAAATTCCCGTCCCTTTTAAGCCGTGAATTTTGTGTCCTGATAATGTGCATAAATCAATTTTATGATCCGCTAAAGAAAGCGGAACTTTTCCAATCCCCTGCACATGATCGACGTGAAAAAGCACCTTGGAATAGTTCGTCAGCATCTGTCCAATTTCTTCAATTGGCTGAATGGTGCCAATCTCATTATTTACATGCATAACAGATACTAAAATGGTTTCATCCGTAATAGCTGATTCAATAGCCGCAGGTGATACAAAACCACTGGAATCTACCGGAACATACGTAACGTTAAATCCTAGGGATTCTAACTGCTTGAATGGTTCATGAACAGAATCATGTTCAATATTTGTCGTAATGATATGCTGACCTCGGCTTTTATATTGCATCGCTACGCCTTTAATAGCCAAATTATTCCCTTCCGTTCCTCCAGATGTAAAGATAATTTCATTTGACGATACGTGCAGCAATTCTGCTACTTGCTCACGCGAACGGCTCAACAAATTCTCCGCCTGTACGCCAAATTGATGGAGGGAGGATGGATTGCCATAATAAGTTGTAGCTACTTTGGTAAAAGATTGTATGACTTCATTATAGGGTTTTGTTGTAGCGCTATTATCTAAATAAATCAAGGATGCGCGCCCCCTTCTTCATTTTTTCGGAACAACGTATTATCATAACATACCTTGATACTTTTTTAAATTAGGTTTTGCCTTAGTAATCATAACAAGGATAGACGATCTTTTCAAAGCTATTTGCCACTTTATAAGCAAGGTCTCCCCTTGCTTATCCTAACAGTTGCTGCCGTATTTATAGACTATACCATTAGCATTGAAAGAGATACGAGATAGTATGCAAAGAAAAGCATCATAAAAAAGCTCGTGTCCTTTGGACACGAGCTTTTTAACTCTGTGAAGATACAATACGCTGTATACGATCCAGCGCACCAGGATCTACTTGCTCAATAGCTGCAGATGCCTGTTTTAATGCTTCTTTGTATTCATAATGACGAAATGCTTCTTCTGCTTCTTCTAAAGACTGTGCAATTGAGTGATGAGTACTTCTATAACGGTTACCGTATTGAATCACTCTTTCAACGAGTCGCGCTTCTTCTAACATTGCCTCTGTTTCATCAAATGTATCCTGAACAAAACCAACAGCATCTTCAAGTAAAGATTGAACAGCTTGAATATTAAGCGGTTTTTCTTTCAGCTTAGCGGTTACTTCATTTAAGATATGAACCGTTTTTTCAAGCTGCACTTTATATTCTTCAGGAACACCAGGAAGGTTGCTTTTTTGAATAAGGCGTCGTGCTTCAATCAACTGAGATTTCAGTTCTTCTATTTTGTCCTTAGCTGAGAGCTCATCTTTGCGAAGAGCTTGTAGCATATCGCTATAGGATTCCTGAGATTCTTTTAATTGGTTAAGCTGTTTGGAAACGTCTTCGAGTTCTTCTTGGATCACACTGTAGGCTAAATTGTGCTCCGCCACCTTGTCCGAAATATTATAGTACAAGTTAGTCAATCGTTTTAGTTCGCGGTCCATTTTATAATATACGTCTAAATCGCGCTCTTTAAAATGATAGCTTTGCTGTACAAATAGCGTTTCTTCACGAAGTTCACGGTTTCGTTCTTGAAGCATACGAAGGAAGTTAGATACCGTATGAGATTCACGGTTCATTTTATGATAGGAGAAAACCTCATGCTCAAGTGAGTCATATAACTGCTCTAAGCGTTCGTTCACATCATCTAGTTTTGTAATCGCTTCTTCCACATATAATTCTTCAATATCTGCAATAATTTCAGCAGTTTCTTGTTTTAAAAGCTCTACCGTTTCTTCTACTTGCAGATGATCTAACACATAGCCCTGCTCACTCATTTCGCGGAACCCGTCAAGCAGTTCATTGAACTGAACAGGAAGAGTGGTCTGACACTCAACTAACACTTTTGGAATTTGTTCTAAATACGAATCAATAGCTGTTAAATCAGTTTTTAATTGAAGAACAATCTCACGTGCTTGAAGATAATTTCCGTTAATCGTCTCTTCCTCGTATTTTTTAAACTGCTCTTTAGATGTATTAATTGCGTATTCTAACGTTTTTTCAGCATTTCCATAGGAATACCGATGTGCGAGCAATTTTTTCTTCACATGGCGGTGAAGCTGATTTAATTCCTCAATATCATATCGATTATCTTGTTCGCTACCAATTAAATTTTGAAGTTCAGTAAGTATGTTTTCAATATCTATCTTGGTTTGTTCTAAGGCTTGATCAATATGTATAGATAACTGCTTCGCTTTTTTAAATCGGTATTTATCCGCTGCTTCTTCCGTTTCAAACAGTTCTTTATCAATTTTCGGGAGATTAGTTGATATAATTTCATCCCACTGCTCACGCCAACGTTCAAATAGCTCTTCAGTTTGACCTGTCATGTTCAATTCTTTTACTTTTGAAATTTCCTCTGCAACTGGCGTATTTGCTAATTCGACTTTGATCGTTTCCAGGCGATCAATTTCTTGATAAATCTTTTTACGTGAAAACATTCCGTACACAACTAATCCGATAATAAGTATGATTAGTGCTATAATGAATTCCATACTAAGCCCCCTTACAGTGCGTTCTACATGACAAGTTTCTTATTTATAAAAAGGGTGAATTTAATCCTTTAAATTTTTTTGCGTCAATGTTTTTATGATACCATGTAAAGTCCAACTTTTGAGCAAAAAATTAAATTTTTTTATACAAAATATTGGCATGGAGTCACTTTGTGTCGTTACAATGGAAAAAGAAGAAAAAAGGAGGCATTTTTTATGAAAGTTGACAAACATATTCATACTCCATTTTGCCCACACGGTTCACCTGATTCATTGCAACAATATGTTGAACAGGCGATTTCCCTGAACTTTGGGGAGATTTCGTTTACAGAGCATGCTCCATTACCAAAAAGCTTCAGTGATCCGACGCCTGATCGCGACAGCGGAATGGATCCTGACAAACTTGATCGCTACATTCAAAACGTACAGCAAGTTAAAAAAGAATTTGAGCGCGATATTCGTATTAATATCGGATTGGAAGTTGACTTTATTGAAGGATTTGAACACGAAACAACAGATTTCTTAAACGAATATGGTCCTTATCTCGATGACAGCATACTTTCTGTCCACTTCTTAAAACATGAAGAAGGATATGACTGCCTAGATTTTAGCGCTGACGTATTTGCACATATTGTACAGAAGTTTGGCAGCGTAAGCAAAGTATATGATAAGTATTACAACACGGTATTACGCTCTGTACAGGCCAATTTAGGCGTTTATAAGCCTAAGCGCATTGGTCATATGACACTCGTACATAAATTTCAAACTCGCTTTCCATATGAAGACACACTTTCCCCTATTATTTTATCAATACTCGATGAAATAAAAATGAAAGATCTGGCTTTGGATTATAATGGTGCAGGGTTGTTTAAGCCTTTGTGCAAGGAAGCGTATCCAGCTCCCTTTGTCGTAAAAGCAGCCCAACAGAAAAAAATCCCTCTCGTATATGGGTCAGACGCCCACTGTGCGAAGGATTTAGGCCAAGGCTATGGAGAGCTCCATTTAGGATAATTGAACGCGCAGTTTGTTTGTCCGTTCATATGGCAAACATACCGTTGTGTGCACCCATTGCTCAAGCTCAATCGCATATTGCTGAACAAAATACGGTTCGTGAGGCAATATATGAAGAACTTCACTTAGGTACTGAGGATGAAGATAAGGCATAGACAGCATGCCCTTAAGCTCAATGATTGTAAAGGAAACGTGCAGCTTTCGAAATTCCTTTTCTTTCATCCCTCTTTCAAGGATTGTTTTTAAGTAGTATTTTTCTTTGGTTAAATACGTAGTCATAACTTCTCGAATTAAAATCGTGTCAAGAGAGATTTCTCTATATACGAGCCGGGCAATATGCCTATTTTCGTGCTGGTAATGTAAGATAGCTCGAATCATCACGATCATACTTTCTGTTGAAGACAGCTTTTTCATTTCTTGGAATGCTTGCTCCAGTACCCCAATATAACCTTCAAAATAAGAAATCACTAAACTTTCAAGCAATCCTTCTTTGCTATGAAAATAATATGAAATATTCGCTACGTTCACTTTCGCTTTTCCTGCAATCTCGCGCACCGACGTACCATCAAAACCTTTTACGTTAAAAAGAGAAACAGCCGCATCAATAATTTTCTCTTTCGTTTTTGACTGTACAGCCATCTATCTACACCTCATTTCGATTTATTTTTACAAAACACATATGATTGCAAAATTGTGTAGAAATCGTTACAGTATTTAAAAAGGATTTTAGTAGCCTCTCTACATAATTCGTGATAGGCTTTTTAGTTCCTGTAATCTTTTATCGACAAAGTAGCGTTAAAACTGACGTTTCCTGATAAAAACTCATTAAATCTTATGTTGAATGGAGGAGAATACATTGTTTAATGTCGAAAACTACAGCGGCTCAAAACAAAAGGATTATGAATTGGTAATTAAGCAATTACGCGCCTTATCAGAAGGAGAAAGCAATACAATTGCTAATCTAGCAAATGCTTCAGCTTTACTAAATCAATTTTTAAATGAAGTAAACTGGGTAGGCTTTTATTTAATGGAAGACGGCGAGTTAGTACTCGGCCCTTTTCAGGGGCTGCCGGCTTGTGTTCGCATTCCACTTGGAAAAGGCGTATGCGGTACAGCAGCTCAAAATCAAAGAACAGAGCGAATTGAAGATGTTCATGCATTCCCTGGCCACATTGCATGTGATGCTGCTTCTCAATCTGAAATCGTTGTACCAATGGTGAAAGATGGTAAACTTTTAGGTGTTCTTGATATTGACAGTCCAATCAAAAATCGCTTTGATGAGATCGATCAACAGTATCTTGAAGAATTCGTCAAAGAACTCACTTCCTTTCTTTGAATATGAATAAGCAAAAAAACCGCTGCAAATCAGCGGTTTTTGCTTATTAAACAAACGTTTGATTAGCCCATCACCACCGTTTTCTTACGTTCTTTCTTCTTCTTTCATACTTCAAAAGAATATATCCTTTCTTTTACATTCTTTTAATCTTCAATCTTCCTTGACTTTATACGAGGAAACACCTATAATACTCGTTGTGTGAAATATTGCAGCTTATACAATCTTCTTTATGTTTTTTCATTTTGTTCCTCATTAAAAGATTGTTTTACAGAAGTAGCAATTCTTTTAACAAGATGGTGTATCGTGTAACTCTCTGCTGCTAGAGCGATGGTACATGAAAACAAAATGAGCATATCGCTAGAATGTGTCTGTTTTTGTTTTGCATAAAATAAAAACACAAACAAGGAGGAGTCATCATGGCTCGTTATACAGGTCCAAGTTGGAAAATCTCTCGTCGCTTAGGTCTTTCTCTAAGTGGTACAGGTAAAGAATTAGAAAAACGCCCTTACGCTCCAGGTCCACACGGCCCAGGTCAACGTAAGAAAATTTCTGAGTACGGTTTACAATTACAAGAAAAGCAAAAATTACGCCACATGTATGGTGTAACTGAGCGTCAATTCCGTAACTTATTCGTTGCTGCTGGTAAATTAACTGGTAAGCACGGTGAGAACTTCATGATTCTTTTAGAAGCTCGTCTTGATAACTTAGTATACCGTATGGGTCTTGCACGCACTCGTCGTCAAGCTCGTCAATTAGTTAACCACGGTCACGTTTTAGTTGACGGTAAACGCGTTGACATCCCATCTTACCGTGTACAACCTGGTCAAGTGATCGGTGTTCGCGAAAAATCTCGCAACCTTTCAATCGTGAAAGAAGCGCTTGAAGTTAACAACTTCGTACCAGACTACTTAACAGTAGACGCTGAGAAATTAGAAGGTACATTCACTCGCTTACCAGAGCGTTCTGAATTATCTGCTGAAATCAACGAAGCACTAATCGTAGAGTTCTACTCTCGTTAATAGTAAAAAGCCGTTCCTTATGGAGCGGCTTTTTTGCTGTCTATATATAAAAAAAGGCCTTTCGGCCTTTTTTTTATGCGTATTGAATAAGCGTATATTTTTTCTTGCCTCGACGAATCACTGTGAATTGACCTTCAATACGGTCTTCTGCACCTACTGTTTTTTGTAAATCTTGTTCACGCTCACCGTTTAAGTAAATCGCACCGTTTGAAATATCTTCACGTGCTTGACGTTTAGAAGGAGAAATTTTACTTTCTACAAGTAAATCAATTAAACCAATATCTTCACCTGTATGCGTGTAAGAAGGAACATCCTTGAATCCTTGCTTAATTTCTTCTGCTGTTAACTCTGAAATACTTCCGCTAAATAAAGCTTGCGAAATACGAATTGCTTGCTCAAGAGCTTCTTCACCGTGTACAAGCGTAGTCATCGCTGCCGCTAGTGCTTTTTGTGCTTCGCGTTTTTCAGGAGCTTCTTTTGCAGAAGCTGCTAATTCATTAATTTCTTCGTGTGATAAGAATGTAAAGTATTTTAAATATTTTATAACATCACGATCATCTGTATTAATCCAGAATTGGTAGAATTCATACGGACTTGTTTTTTCAGGGTCTAACCAAATTGCTCCGCCTTCTGTTTTACCGAACTTCGTCCCGTCCGCTTTTGTTACAAGCGGAACTGTTAATCCAAATGCTTTTGCATCTTCTTCTGATTTACGAATTAATTCTAAGCCAGCCGTAATATTTCCCCATTGGTCGCTGCCGCCAATTTGAAGCTTACAGTTATATGTTTGGTATAAATTCAAGAAATCGTATGACTGTAAAATCATGTAGCTAAATTCCGTAAATGAAATGCCTGATTCGATACGAGATTGAACAGAATCCTTTGCCATCATATAGTTAATACCAAAGTTTTTACCGATATCTCGTAGGAATGTAATAACATCTAATGAGCCAATCCAGTCATAGTTATTTGCAATAACTGCTGCATTTTCACCTTCTTCGAAATCTAAGAAGCGTGAAAGCTGACCTTTAATACGCTCACTAAACATGGCAACCGTTTCTTTTTCATTTAACGTACGCTCTGCTTTTTTACCGCTTGGATCTCCAATAAGACCCGTACCTCCACCAACTAATGCAATTGGTTGGTGTCCAGCTTGTTGAAAGCGACGTAAAATTAAAACAGGAAGCATGTGGCCGATGTGAAGGCTGTCGGCTGTCGGATCGAATCCGCAGTACAAACGAACAGACTCTTTACTCAAAAGTTCACTTAAACCTTTTTCATCCGTTTGTTGGTTAATGAGCCCTCGAAACTCAAGATCTTGTAAAATATCCATGTTATATATTCTCTCCTTTATCTAATTGCTCGTTACAATTTGTTGAACAACATAAAAAACGCCCCTTCTTAAAAAAGAAGGGACGAAAATATCGCGGTACCACCCTATTTGGAAATAAATTATTTCCCACTTAAATGATGTAACGGTCTACCCGTCTTTTGCTACTGTAAGTTCACAAAAGATGCTCAAGGACGTATTTCATATTTGTCTATGTACTGATTTTCAGCAACCATCAGCTCTCTTAAACAGGGAGACAAGTATTACTTCTTCCTATCACTGCAGTTTATTTTATTTAAAAGTTTACACCCCACAATTATGAATGATTTCATTTTAAAATTCAAGTCCAAAAAAAAGTTCAAACAGCTGGCTGTTTGAACTTTATAAAAATCACTTATTTTCCCTACAAAGATTGAAACATTTACTCCTTAGTCTTCCATCGTTGACAAATCGCCCGTTGGCAAATCTAATTCCCACGCTTTTAAAACGCGACGCATAATTTTACCACTTCGTGTTTTAGGTAGCTTATCTTTAAACTCGATTTCACGCGGGGCTGCATGAGCAGCTAACCCTTTTTTCACAAATTGACGAATATCTTCAATCAGTTCATCTGAAGATTCATACCCATCTCTAAGTGCGATAAATGCTTTAATAATTTCCCCGCGCACAGGGTCAGGCTTACCAATAACACCCGCTTCTGCTACAGCAGGGTGTTCAACAAGCTTGCTTTCTACTTCAAATGGACCCACGCGTTCTCCTGCCGTCATAATAACATCATCGATTCGGCCTTGGAACCAAAAATAACCGTCTTCATCCATATACGCCGAATCACCTGATACGTACCAATCACCTGGCATAAAATATGACTCATACTTTTCTTTGTTGTTCCAAATCGTATGCATCATAGATGGCCAGCCTTTTTTAATTGCTAAGTTACCCATTCGATAAGGTGGAAGCTCTTGTCCTTGATCGTCAACGATTGCTGCTTGTACACCTGGAATTGGTTTCCCCATAGATCCTGGCTTAATTTTCATAGACGGATAATTACAAATCGTCTGACCGCCAGTTTCAGTCATCCACCACGTATCATGAATACGTTTTTGGAACACCTTCATTCCCCAGCGTACCACTTCAGGATTTAACGGTTCTCCCACACTTAATACATGTCTGAGATTGCTTAAATCATAGCGTTTAACTAAGTCATCACCAGCACCCATTAGCATTCGAAAAGCTGTAGGTGCACTGTACCAAACCGTTACGCCAAAATCTTCAAGTGCTTGATACCATGCATCTGGACTAAATCGTCCTCCTACAATCACATTGGTTGCTCCAGCAAGCCAAGGACCAAAAATCCCATAAGAAGTCCCCGTTACCCAACCGGGATCTGCTGTACACCAATACACATCGTCATCTTTTAAGTCGAGTACCCACTTTGCAGTTTGATAGTGCTGAAGCATTGCGTTGTGAACATGAAGTACGCCTTTTGGTTTGCCAGTTGAACCTGATGTATAATGAAGCAGCATACCATCTGTTCTATCTACCCACTCAATTTCCACCTCTTTATTCGCCGCTTCTAATCGCTTCAGAAAATCTAGTTGAATGCCTTCTTCTTCTACATTTTCCCCTACAAGGAGAATGTGTTTTAAAGCTGGCAAATCTTTCACCGGAACGCGGCTCAGCAATTCAGGCGTTGTAATTAACACTTTTGCATCACTGTCTTGCAAACGATCTTTTACTGCACCTTCCATGAACGCTTCAAATAAAGGCCCAACAATAGCGCCAAGCTTTACCGCGCCTAACAACGCAAAATAAAGTTCCGGAGAGCGAGGCATAAAGATAAACACGCGATCTCCTTTTTCTACGTCTGCTTGTTTTAGCACGTTTGCGGCTTTGTTTGACCATTCTTTCATTTCTTTGAATGTATATTTTTCATTGCGCTGCGCATCTCGATAATAAAGCGCAACTTTATTTTTACGCGTAGAGTTTGCGTGCTTATCAATTGCTTCATAAGCTGCATTTAATTTACCTGTTTCATGCCATGAAAATTCCTTCTCCACTTGTGACCAGTCAAAGGTTTGATACGTTTTATCATAGTCCTGTAAGTTGTATACCCCTTCAATTACAGGAAGCGCTTCCACCTTCATCACAAACTCCCCCTTATGTATAAAATTTACAAACCTATTATATAACAAAAATAGACTTTTCACAATTTTATAAAAATTATTTGTCGGAATTGGGATAATAGTCTCCCTTGTTATATGACAACCTTTGTTATACAAGTGTCGAATTAACAAGAATCTCTTTTAATTTTCTATTCTATATATTTTAAAAAACTCCTTTTCTTTTATTTAATTTTTTGAAAACGCTTTAATATAAAGTTTTTTTTGTATTATAATACAGATAAGACTGCTTGAAGGTGGTGATTCATGTGAAACATTCCCAAACATACAATATGAAAGAACTAAAAACCGCTGTCGGAGCAATTGTTATTGAAGGACCTGTCTCCTCCAAGACCTTGCAACAACTTGATTTTCATGAGCAACTAACGGCCTTTCGTCCACCTGAACAGCAAAAAGAAGCATTGATCGAGATTGCCAACTTGCCTGAAGGTAGAATCATTATTGCTCGCCATCATCATACAATCATTGGTTATGTAACCTTTTTATATCCCGATCCTCTAGAACGATGGTCGGAAGGAAATATGGAGAATTTAATCGAATTAGGAGCTATAGAGGTAGCCGCTCCATTTCGCAGCTACGCTGTTGGTAAAAACTTGCTTATCGTATCTATGATGGATGATGCAATGGAAGATTATATTGTCATTACGACAGAATACTACTGGCATTGGGATTTAAAAGGAACAGGGCTAAATGTGTGGGATTACCGCAAAATTATGGAGAAAATGATGAATAAAGGCGGACTGACGTGGTTTGCCACAGATGATCCGGAGATTAGCTCCCACCCTGCTAATTGTTTGATGGTAAGAATCGGGAGCAGAGTACCTCAAGAAAGCATACAAGAATTTGATAGCCTGCGCTTTCGAAATCGCTTTATGTATTAAGCTGACCTTTAAGAAAAGGAGCTGTGTCTGATGATTGTTGAAGAGATGATGAAAACTGATCTCGTTACCTTAACCCCCGACCATACGATTGCTGAAGCTATGAAACTTTTAGATACACATAAGATTAGACATATTCCTATCGTTAATGACCTTCATCACGTAGTTGGCATCATTTCTGATCGAGACGTAAGAGATGCAAGTCCATCTATTTTAGATAATACTTATACATCTGCTCTTCTATCCGAACCCGTGCGGATGATTATGCAAAAAGAAGTCATTACAGCTCACCCTCTTGATTTTGTTGAAGAAATTGCAAGTATTTTTTATGAACATCAAATCGGTTGTATTCCCGTCACAAAAAACAAGCGGTTAGTAGGCGTTGTTACCGAAAGAGATCTATTACATACGTTTATTCAGCTTACCGGCACCAATAAGCCAGGTTCACAAATTGAAATAAAAGTAGAAAATAAGGCTGGCGTGCTCGCTGAAGTTACATCCCTTTTTGGTTCAAAGAAAACAAACATCTTAAGCGTACTCGTCTACCCTGATGTAGATGAACGATATAAAATCCTTGTGCTTCGCATTCAAGCTATTAATCCATTGATTAGTATAAATACATTAAAAGAAAACGGCTATGAGGTGTTGTGGCCTAAATTACCGGAGATGACGTAATGACTAGTAATGCTGTATTTATTTATTCAGATGATATTCTTTCGTACAAATTCAGCAATAATCATCCGTTTAACCAGCTTCGTGTTCAACTAACATATGAACTGTTACGGGAATTTGGCGCTTTAGGCAATCAAGATATTGTATTACCGCGGATGGCATCTGATGAAGAACTTCAGCTTGTCCATGATACTAGCTATATTCAAGCGGTAAAATTAGCAGGAAGCGGCGAGCTTTCTGTTGAAAAAGCAGCAGATTTTGGTCTTGGAACAGAAGATACACCTATGTTTCCCAACATGCATGAAGCTAGTGCATTTTTAGTTGGGGGTACACTTACTGCTGTAGATTATGTGATGACTGGAAAAGCTAAGCATGCTCTAAATTTAGGAGGAGGATTGCACCACGGCTTTCGAGGAAAAGCTTCCGGCTTCTGTATTTATAACGATAGCGCGGTAGCCATCAAATATATGCAGCAAAAGTACAACGCGCGTGTTCTCTATGTCGATACAGATGCTCACCACGGTGACGGGGTGCAATGGACATTTTATGACGACCCTTCCGTTTGTACTCTTTCCATTCATGAAACGGGACGCTACTTGTTTCCAGGCACGGGAAACGTTAACGAACGCGGGCACAGTGAAGGCTATGGTTATTCATTTAATGTGCCTGTTGATGCTTATACGGAAGATGAGTCTTGGCTCGACGTTTATAAGACCTCTTTAAAAGAAGTAGCTGCTTTTTTTAAACCAGATGTTATCTTGACACAAAATGGAGCCGATTCTCATTATTACGATCCGCTCACTCATTTATGCGGCACCACGAAAATATACCGTGAGATTCCTAAAATTGCTCATGAAATTGCCCATGAATACTGTCAGGGAAGATGGATTGCGGTTGGCGGAGGAGGTTATGATATTTGGCGGGTTGTTCCTCGGGCTTGGTCATTCATTTGGCTTGAAATGATTGAACGAAAGGCAGAAGGCATGCTTCCTCTGTCATGGCTTGAAAAATGGACAAAAATATCGCCTCACCCCGTTTGCACAAAGTGGGATGATGAACCTAATATCTATCAGCCAATTCCAAGAAAACCAGAAATAACAGAAAAAAACGCTCAAACTCTTGAGCGCGCTCTTTATCCTATTCGTTCTCATACATCTCATTCTTAAAAAAGGCTATACAAGTGTATGGCCTTTTTCACTGTGCTTCGGGATCTGAAATAATAATTTCGACGCGCCTATTTTTTTGTAGATTGCCATTAGACGTGTTCGGAACAAGCGGCTTTGTATCTCCGTATCCAAGTGCTTCAAAGCGGTTAGCAGAAAGAGAAAAATGGTTCGTTAAATAACGTATGACGCCGCTAGCACGCGCTGCCGATAGTTCCCAATTAGATGGATAACGATAGGTGTGAATGGGTCGATTGTCGGTATGACCTTCTACTTTAATATCATTTGGAATAGTACTGAATAACCTTCCTAATTCATCCAGAAAAGGGGTACCTTTTTTCAAAATGTCGGCTTGTCCTGTTTCAAACAGCACCTGTTCTTGTAAAATAAGCACAACCCCGCGTTCATCTCGCTTAGCAGTAATGACATTCTGAAGCTTATTTTCCTTCAGGTAGTCCTGCACTTTCGCTAAAATGCTATCCAGCTTTTGAGACTGCTGGCTCTTTTCTACAGAAGCTAATGATCCACCGCTTGTAAGCGAATTGACAACGGTCTGAAACTTTTGATTATCCACGCTAGACATTGAAAATAGTAAAATAAAAAAAACTAATATTAACGTCACCAAATCAGCAAATGTTACCATCCATTTTGGCGACTGTGCCGAATACCTTTTTCTTCTACGCTTCACGAACGTGTTCTCTCTTTTCTTCCAGCTTTCGTTTTTCAACAGGGGCAAATACTTTTAGCTTTGCTTGCACAAAGCGAGAATTTTGACCCGCCTGCAAGCCGATGACACCTTCAATAATCACTTCTTTAACAAAAAGCTCATGCTCCGTTTTACCAGCTAATTTAGCTGCGATTGGCTGAAAAAACAAGTTTGAAAGCAGCGCCCCGTAGAAAGTCGTTAAAAGAGCAATTGCCATGTTAGGCCCAAGCGATGAAGGGGTATTAAGGCTTTTAAGCATTAGCACTAGCCCAACGAGCGTCCCAATCATTCCCCAAGCGGGGGCATAATCGCCTGCTTTTTCAAACATACTTCGACCTCTCGCATGTCTTTCTTCCACTGCAGCTATTTCAGCTTCAAGCAGCTCTCGAATCATTTCCGGTTCTACTCCATCAATGGCTAGCAAAATACCTTTTTTCACAAATGAATCATCGATTTGTTCAAGCTCTGCTTCTAACGATAGAAGTCCTTCTCGACGCGCTTTTTCCGATAAATGTACAAATGTTCCTACAATTTCTTCTACGTTTATTTCTTTAGATTGAAACGCTTGTTTCCCTACTTTTCCCATATTTTTCAATTGTTTTAAAGGAAAACTCACGCACAGCGTACCAAAAACGCCTCCCAGTACAATTAAAATCGATGGTACATCAATAAAAGCTAAAAAACCGCTCATTCCTCCACTTGAAATAACCCCAAACACAACCATAGAGATACCAATTAGTATCCCTATAGGTGTGAGCATATCAATTTTTTTCATATTCTATCTCCCCGTGTCTGAACTTTGGATTCGTTCTTATTCATTCACAGGTATTATTTTGTTGATTGTCTGAACTCGATGCGGTGAGGAAGCTGTACAATGCTGCTGTCTACCGTTTCTTTGTTCATGTATTTTGTTAAGAGACGCATCGCTACTGCACCAATATCATACATTGGCTGTACAACAGATGTTAACTGAGGACGAACCATTGTTGAAAGTCTTGTGTTATCAAAACCGATAACTTCTAGATCGTTTGGTACATTCAACCCGCGATCTTGTGCCCCGTGAATAACGCCTAATGCCATTTCATCCGTTCCAACGAAAATAGCAGTTGGCTTTTCATCTTCTTCTAATAGTTTTTCAACCGCTTCAATACCTGAATCGTACGTGTAGTCTCCTTCTACAATATAAGAATCACGTACAGGCAATCCGCTTTCAGTAAGAGCACGCTTGTACCCTTTTACTTTTTTCGCATGATTGATTGGTTCTTCTAACGTACCTGAAACGAATGCAATATTTTTATGACCGCTGTCAATTAGTGATTGCACTGCATCAAAAGCTGCTTGTTCATAATCAATAGTTACAGATGGGATTTGGTTAGTTGATTCGATTGATGCTGCAAGTACAACTGGAACCGGTGATTTTTTTAGCTCTTCTACGTGTTCTTCCGTTACATTCCCACTCATGAAGATGATTCCGTCTACTTGTTTACCAAGCATGTTATTTAAAAGGTGAAGTTCTTTATCTTGATTTTGATCGGAGTTACTTAAGATGATATTATATTTGTACATCGTTGCAATATCTTCGATTCCACGCGCTAATTCTGCATAGAAAATATTTGAAATATCAGGAATGATAACTCCTACTGTCGTTGTTTTTTTACTTGCTAATCCACGCGCTACTGCGTTCGGACGATAGCCTAGTCTTTCAATTGTTTCTAATACTTTTTTTCTAGTTGATGGTTTTACATTTGGATTTCCGTTTACCACACGAGAAACCGTTGCCATCGACACGCTTGCTTCCCTTGCTACATCATAAATTGTTACGTTCACAACAAACACTCCTTATCGAAAAACATTTCGTTTATTTTATCCTTATTTCATTTCTTGTATTTACGTATATAAATCCATCTTCCTTTATAGAATGGCTATTTCTAGCTCCTTCACTCTTACATACAGCTTAGATACCCTGTATGCATCTAAATCATTCCTGTTATGCCCTTATTATTACGTGGCAAAGACAATTTTACCAGTTTATATGTAACAATGTAAAAGACGGTGTATATTAAGTAAATAAAAAAAGTGAATCGCGAATTTATATCATATGCAATCACAGAATGATAGCGAATATCTGTAACTACTATACGATACTATGTGCTTCATCGCAACGTATTTACCGCCTTTTTCCGACAAGTTTCACGAGAATTTCATAAATTCTTGTTTTTTGGATTTGCACTTATTCTTTCCTATTTTGACAAAAGTTATCGACTGTTTTCAAAATACGTGATAATTTCGCTTATCTTTATTATAACGAAAGGCAAACAAGCTTGAAACCATTAAGTGCCTCAAACTTGTCATAAAAGTATACGAATTTTTCATTTTTACGTTTTTTTATAAATTTAAGTTACATATAGGTTTTAGCTGCTTCATAAATTCTGTAAATTGCGGGATATCCATTTGCTGAGCTGAATCAGAAAGTGCTACCGCAGGATCTGGATGAACTTCTGCCATAATTCCATCTGCCCCAATGGCAAGAGCTGCTTTAGCCGTTGGAACAAGTAAATCTCGTCTTCCCGTTGAATGCGTGACGTCGACTAAAACAGGTAAATGAGTTTCTTGTTTTAAAATGGGAACAGCTGAAATATCCAGCGTATTTCGCGTTGCTCGCTCATACGTACGAATTCCTCGTTCACACAAAATCAGCTGATCATTTCCTTTTGAAACAATGTATTCAGCAGCATTAATAAACTCATCAATCGTAGCGGCTAAGCCTCGCTTTAATAAGACAGGCTTCTTCACCGCACCCGCTTCTTTTAACAGCTCAAAATTTTGCATATTACGAGCACCAATTTGAATCACATCTACGTATTCTACAGCTGTTTCAATATCAGCCGGGTCGACAATTTCACTAATAACGGCTAAATCGTATTCGTCAGCTACTCTTTTTAAAATTTGCAATCCTTCTAAGCCAAGGCCTTGAAAATCATAAGGAGATGTTCTTGGCTTGTAGGCTCCGCCTCTAAGCATCCGCACGCCCTGCTGCTTTACGGCTTTTGCTACGGCTGCTACTTGCTCATAGCTTTCAACGGAACAAGGTCCTGCTACAAAACGCTGAAGTCCGTCACCAATTGTTTCTCCTTTTACCGTAACAATTGTATTTTCCCGCTTCTTTTTACGGGATACAAGAAGTGCTTTACGATGATCATCTTCTTGAAGCTCTAAATGAGCTTTAAAAATCTCTTTGAAAATATGTTGAAGCGTAGACGTTTGAAACGGTCCTTCATTCTTGCTTAAAATCGCATCAAGCATTGCTCGTTCACGAACGGGATCAAAACGTTTGGTTGACTGCATTCCTTTTAACTTTCCTATTTCTTGAACAAGCTCGCCTCGCTCATTAATAAGCTTTAACAGTTTCATATTTACTTCGTCAATTTGAGATCGCAAATGCTGAAGATCTGAATTCGTCATGTACGTCCACCCTTTCACTGATTTTAAAAAATCCGTTTAGCAGGGTTACTACATAAGATGATAGATGATGGAGGATATATGTAAGGGGCTTCTCTGCTTTTATGTGCTAAACTACATCTATTGTACGAAAAAGCGGATGAAACCGCAATCAGCTTATAAAAAAAAGAGGTTGAGGCATAGCTAAATCGCTCCAATCTAAAGGCGAACAAATGGGATAAACAATCTATTATGGATTGCGTGTCATACCGCTGTTGATTTCTGTGCAAGACTTCGCTTTTCGCGGGCGGCCGCTGAGCCTCCTCGTCGCTTACGCTCCTGTGGGGTCTCACCTGTTTCGCTTTTCCCGCAGGAGTCTTCGTCTTGCCCTCCAATCTACCGCTAGAAGCAGCTCCATACAGTAAACCTACGTTCACCCCGCCAATGAAAAAATCCGAACGATTAATGTTCGGATTTTTCTTTTACTAAAATACTTTTTCGATTAGTGAGCTACGTTTTTCGCTAATTCGTCTTCGTTAATGTTCCAGTGAGAAGCATGCCACTTTACTTTTCCATCTTCAAACAGAAGCGCTTGAGGTGATTCATGCTTCACTTCATACGTCTCAGCAATATAGTTAGATACATCACGTGAATCTTGGACATGAAGATAATAAGAAGGAATGTCTTCATGACTAGAAGCAAATGCTGAAAATGCCTCATGACCAGCTGCACTAATTGGACACGTTGTACTGTGTTTTAAAAATAAAAAGCGATTGTTTTCCTTTACAACTTGTTCGAACTCTTCAACTGTTGAAATTTTTTTCATTTTTTTCACCCTTTCTGTACTTACTCTTAAGTTTACATGGTTTGACCGTTTCCATACAAAAAGAGTGCTCAGCTTTATGTATGATGCTCATAAATTCATTTATAAGGTGGGGGGGTTTCCTGCAATGAAACGATTATTTACTTGTTGTTATCCAACCTAAATTACATACAAAAAAAGCGTTCACCCTGTAGGGTAAACGCTTTTGATTCTTTATTATGGTCGTGGCACTGTGCTTTCCACTTCATCTAGTGCTTTTTGAGCTTCTGTTAGCTTTTGCTGAACGTCTTCGTTGCTTTGAGACTCAACTTCATCAGCAAGCACTTCTAAGCTTGTTGGCGGTAATGCTTCGTGTTCAGGATCTACTTTACGGAAGTTTTTCACCTTGTCCACTACTTGTGAAGATTGCTCAGACAGTGTTTGTGATAGACCAGCCGTTTTTTCTTTAGCCGTTTGAGCAAACCCTTGTCCTTTTTCAACAGCGCTGTTTTTCGCTTGCTCTGTTTTTAAACGAACGTAAGCTGCCTGCTCATTTAAATCAGAACGGAACTCTTTACCTGATTTTGGAGCAAGTAGTAATGCCGTTGCAGCTCCTACAACTCCTCCAATCACTGTTCCTACTAAAAAGCCTTTATTTGAAGTGTTGTTTGGTTTATTTGGTTTGTTTGACATATGCGTCTCCTCCTTTAAAGTTCATCCTTATGAAAATGAGCGTGAGCGTTGAACCGCTTTTTCTTTTACTTCAACAGGTACAGGCTCTGCGTCAACTTTTTTCTGTTTTCTTAATTTTATACGTTCCCATACGTCTAATGCAACATTGCTCCATTGAACAACTTGAGCAACAGTTTCTTTATTTTCTTCTACTTTCTCTGAAACGCTTGATGATACGCTTTTAATAGACTTATTTAGGTCTTGGATTGAGTCACCTACGCCTTTAACAGAATCCACCACTGTGTTCAGCGCTTCGGATTTACGCTGAATATCTTCAGCTAACAGATTAGTCTTATGTAAAAGTGCAGTTGTTTCGGCTGTGATTCCTGTCATTTGCTTTTCTACACCGTCTAAAGTACCTGCCACTGAATTTAATGTGTGCTGAACGGATTTCAATGTTTTGGACACGGAAACCACCAGGTAAAAAATCGCAATGGCAACAATAGCAGCGCTTAAATAAAGAATAATAACCATCTGTGCAAGGCACCTCCTATTTTCTTCTCTCTTGTTATAACTACTTTCCCAATTTTATAAACAATTAAACCTTCTATTCCCTATAGACTCTTTAACTTTACCATATTCTCTCTGCCTTTATTCAGAAAAAGGGAAGATTGTTACATTATTTCGCGATATATGAGTTATTTCCCTTCCTAAAGAAAAAAAGGATTTTAAAGCATAAAAACAAACAAAATAAGCTCAGTGGGGTACAATAGAAAGTGAATCACCAATCATTGTTATTTTAAGGAGGCACTATTTATGAAAGACCCTAGAATTGCGACATTAGCTAAAAATTTAATTAATTATTCTGTTCGCCTTCAAAAAGGAGAAAAAGTATTAATCGAAAACTTTGGACTTCAGCGCGAACTTGTGACAGCACTTGTAGATGAAGCGTACAAGGCGGGTGGCTATCCATTTGTACTGCTAAAAGATCATTCGGTAGACCGCGCTCTTTTAAACGGTGCACAAGAAGAGCAGTTCAATATGATGGCAGACTTCGAAGCAAATGTGATGAAAGAAATGAATGCTTATATTGGCTTGCGTTCTGGTTCAAACATTTTTGAACAATCAGATGTTCCGGCAGATAAAATGAAAATCCAAGGAAATACGATCGGTAAAAAAGTACATAGAGAAATTCGCGTTCCAAAAACAAAATGGGTTGTTCTTCGCTATCCAAACGATTCAATGGCGCAGCTTGCTAAAATGAGTACAGAAGCATTTGAAGATTTTTATTTTGATGTATGTAACTTAGACTATGGCAAAATGAGCAAAGCGATGGATGCTTTAGTTGAGCTCATGAACCGTACGGACAAAGTGCGTTTAACAGGTGAGAATACAGACTTAACGTTCTCTATTAAAGATATTCCTGCAGTGAAGTGTGCCGGGGAAATGAATATTCCGGACGGTGAAGTATACACGGCTCCTGTACGTGATTCTGTAAACGGAACAATTTCTTACAACACTCCTTCTAACTATCAAGGCTTTACGTTTGAGAATGTATCCTTAACATTTAAAAACGGTAAGATTGTTGAAGCAACCGCTAATGATACAGAACGCATCAACGGCATTTTTGATACGGATGAAGGCGCACGTTTTGTTGGCGAATTTGCGATTGGCGTAAATCCATATATTCAACATCCAATGCAAGACATTTTATTTGATGAAAAAATTGACGGAAGTTTCCACTTCACTCCTGGCGAGTGCTACGAAGATGCGTATAATGGAAATAAGTCAAATATCCACTGGGATATGGTGATGATTCAGCGCCCAGAATACGGCGGCGGTGAGATTTATTTCGATGACGTGTTAATTCGTAAAGACGGGCTATTTGTCATTGAGGAATTAAAAGCGTTAAATCCTGAAAATTTAAAATGAGTTTTGAAATAAAAAAAGGCACTCTCCTGAGTGCCTTTTTTTTATGATACGGTTTGCTGATATAGTTTTTCAAACTTTTGAATGTCTCCAGCACCCATAAATACTAATACAGCTTCATTATGGTCTTTTAACGATTCAATTGTTTCTTCATTAATTAATTCAGCTCCGCTGATTTTGCTTCGTAAATCTTCAATTGATAATTTACCTTGATGCTCACGAGCTGATCCAAAAATGTCACATAGATATACTTTATCAGCGTGCTGTAAGCTTGCTGCAAAATCCTCTAAGAACGTTTGTGTACGCGTAAAAGTATGCGGTTGGAAAACAGCCACAACTTCACGGTTTGGATACTTTTGACGAGCAGCTGAAATCGTTGCATTAATTTCCGTTGGATGGTGTGCATAATCATCGATTAGCACTTGTTTGCCAACGTTCTTTTCACTGAAACGACGCTTTACACCTTGATATGTTTTAAAACGCTCTTGCAGCACAGCAACGTCAATTTCTTCATAATGACAAAGTGCAATAACAGAAAGTGCATTTAAGATGTTATGGTCGCCATACCCTGGAATTTCAAATGATGCGTGGAATGTATTACGAACGAACACATCAAATGTTGTGCCTGTTGTGCTTTTTACGATATTACGTGCTTGGAAATCATTTTCTTCGCCTAATCCGTAATAAAGAACAGGTACCTTCGCTTGAATTTGCTGCAGATGTTCATCGTCACCACAGGCAATAATTCCTTTTTTGACTTGAAGTGCCATCTCTTGGAACGCGCTGAATACATCGTCGATATTGGCAAAATAATCAGGGTGATCAAAATCAATATTCGTCATAATTGCATAGTCTGGCGTATAAGATAAGAAGTGGCGGCGATATTCACATGCCTCAAACGCAAAATACTTGCTGTCTTTTACACCTTTACCCGTACCGTCTCCGATTAAATATGAAGTAGGTTCAGCTCCTTGAATCACATGCGCTAACATACCCGTTGTGGATGTTTTTCCGTGTGCTCCTGTTACGGCTACACTCGTATACTGTTTCATAAAGTCACCTAAGAAACGGTGATAGCGTACAAGCTTGACTCCTTCTTTTGAAGCTGCTTCTGCAATTTCTTCATGCGTATCAGGAAAAGCATTTCCTGCGATTACAGTCATGCCGTCTTTAATATTATTTTTATCAAATGGTAAAACAGGAATTCCCTGCTGTTCTAGTGCTTTTTGCGTAAAAATTTCTTTTTCAATATCCGATCCTTGAACTTGAAAGCCCATATCGTTTAGGATTTGCGCAAGCGCACTCATTCCTGTTCCTTTAATACCTACAAAATGGTAAACTGTCATATAAAGAACCTCCAACATTCGTCTATCTGTAAGACAGTATATGACGGTTATCTAGAATTGCTCTTACAAACGTATATAAATGTCGTTTGATTGCTGATTTCACGATAACATTCGTACATTATATCACTTCTTATAACATAACTCCATGACTCCATTTCTACTCTCTTGCCTTGCGAAACGGCCTTTTATTTTGGCTTCATCACATAGTATATAGCCTGCTGTTTTAAAAACGAGCGCCATGTCATTGCATTTTTTTTGTCATTATATTGCGTTACTAACTGTTCAATGCGTTGTTTATGTCCTAAAAAGAAAGAGTCAATTAACACGTCATATCCGATTGATTTTATTTTTCGAATCCAAATTACTTGTTGTTCCTCTAAATTTGCAAATCTTCCTCTTACATCTTTGATGATAACCTGCTCATTTGTCAATGGGGTATATCCTTTTAAGAAAAACGAATTAGGTACTTTAGACACAATAATTGGCTCTAGTACACTCGTCAAAAAAAAGGCTCCTTGAATCAAAAACGACTCTGTTTTCTGCTTCGCCTGATCAGCTAAAAAAAGCTGCAGCAGGGTTTTCCCCTGAATGGTTACATATTCAAATGCAAACCACTGAAAAAATAATTGTTCATGGGAATCAGACAGAGGCGCCTCATGAGGCAAGTTTACTAACTCTTTAAATAAATGTGAAGCCCGCACTTTTTCTCGTATATTCGTATAGCGGTTCACAAAAAAGAAATATTGATTGTAAAAGTCGCAAATAGCATTATCAGACTGAAGCTGCTTTTGTTCACGAATTTCATTAAAGTTAATCAGTTCATGATTTTCTTCTGTCATTACTCTTCACTCGTACTCTAATTATTTTAGTTTGTCCTCTTTATACGCCTTCAGCTCATATGTTTCTGCTGGTGAGAAATGATAGCAAACTATCACATGCTAAAAAAGCAAAACACACATTATCCTTACATATAGTAAATCATTTTACTAGTTCTGACAAACCTTTTCCTTTTTTTCTTGATGGATTTCTTCCAAAATCTCTACTCAAATTCTGTATAAACGAACTTAAAGCAGAAAAACAAGAGGCCACGGATACAGTGACAGAGCGTTAGCTCACACAATGCTGTATTCTGCTGATTTTGCATAGCCTCTTTTTTAACCTACATGTAGAAAAACAGCTTAAAATGTAGAAGTGGCTGTTTGACTTTCCATTTCCTGAAGCTCGTTTTCGGTAATGAGCACATCTCTCGGCTTGCTTCCTCTTGCTTCTGAAATAATTCCTTGCTGCTCCATCATATCAATTAGGCGCGCTGCGCGATTGTACCCCATTCTGAAGCGTCTTTGCAGACTGGAAGTAGATGCACCGCCTTGATCTAGCACAAACTCGCATGCTTCATAGAAAAGCTCATCTTCTTCATTTGAAGCAAAGCTTTGCTGCTTTTTCAACAAATCTTCTTGATCAAATAAGTATGTTGGCTTCATTTGTTTTTTGACATGATCTACAACGCGGTCAATTTCTTCATCTGAAACAAAGTTCCCTTGAATTCGAACGCTTTTAGAAGAGCCGTTTTCAAGAAGCAGCATATCACCTTTACCTAGTAGCTTCTCTGCTCCCCCTGTGTCGATAATTGTACGTGAATCAACTTGCGAAGAAACAGAAAATGCAATACGCGTTGGCACATTCGCTTTAATTAAGCCTGTAATCACATCTACGGAAGGACGCTGCGTTGCAAGCAATAAGTGAATGCCACATGCTCTTGCCTTTTGTGCAATACGGCAAATAGCTTCCTCTACTTCCCCAGGAGATACCATCATTAAGTCGGCAAGTTCATCAATAATAATAACTAGATATGGCAGCTCCCCGCTTTTTTCATTATGTTCTTTTACACGTTCGTTGTATTTTGTAATATCACGTACGCCCGCATGTGCAAACAATTCATAACGGCGCTCCATTTCCTCTACTGCCCATTTTAAAGCTGTAGTAGCTGCTTTAGCATCCGTGATAACCGGGCTGACTAAATGCGGAATACCGTTGTAAGGAGCTAGCTCAACCATTTTAGGGTCAATTAACATAAGCTTGACTTCGTGCGGCGCAGCTTTATAAAGCAAGCTGACGATAATAGTATTAATACACACGCTTTTACCAGACCCTGTCGCTCCGGCAATCAAACCGTGAGGCATTTTATTCAAGTCAGTCACAACCGGCGTTCCTGAAATATCTAACCCTAACGCCACCGTTAAAGGAGAGTTATCTTTTCTAAAAGAAGGATGCCTCAAAATTTCACGAATTAACACCGGCTTACTTTGACGATTTGGCACTTCAATTCCAATCGTATTTTTCCCTGGAATTGGCGCTTCAATTCGGATATCACGCGCGGCTAGGCTCAGTTTAATATCATCTGTTAAATTCGTAATTTTGTTCACTTTCACACCGGGTTCAGGATGTACTTCAAATCTGGTCACGGTAGGACCTTGCGTGACGTTTACGACCTTAGCTCGAACGTTAAAGTTTTTTAATGTCATATCCAAAAGCTCACGCTGCTCATCCGCCCATTGATTATCTTCTTCAATAGCAGCTGGAGGAATGTTAAGCAAGTTCATTCCAGGAAATGCATAAGGAGAAGAAGCCTTTACATTTACAGGTTCTTCAGCTTTTAACGAAGCCTGTGGAACCGCTTCTTTGGTTTTTTCACCGTGAACTTCTTCTTGCCTACTTACTTCCGTTTTTTTTTGCAGAGCTTCTGCCTCCTGCCTTTGGTATGAACCTTGAGACGGCTGACTTTTTTCTCGAGCGCTGTTATCCATCTTTGTGCGGTCTTTTTTCAGCATCATCACGTTAAAAGGCACTAATCGCTTACCGCGAGCTCGTTCAGCATTTCCTGGCTGTTCTGCAGGTACAAGAGGTTCTACAGCTGACTCTTGCTGTACTTGTTCTTGTAACTCTTGACTTTCCTGCATACTGCTCTCTTCCTCTTTTATCACCGAATTTTCAAGCTCTTGGTGAACAACAGCCGATGCCGCTTCTGGTTGCCATTCATCAGCTGCGGGTTGCGATGAATTTAAACTTTCAGAATTCAGCTCATGTTCTGCTTCCATATGAACACTGTTTGCTGGCTCTTCTAGAATGACGTCACTTTCTTTCTCAGCAGCTGGAGCTTCTTCTTTCTTTCTAGGCTTTAGTGCTTCTACTTCTACTTCTTCTGCTGCTTGTAAAAACACTGCGCTTCCGTCCATCAACGTTTCTGCTTCTACTTCTTCAGTCTCATTTCCTATCTCTTGTTGGAGAGAAACTGATGATTCAGACGGGCGCGGTTCCTCTGAAATTGTAACTTCTTCGGCCGCTGTCATACCTTTCGCTAAATCCCAGTCAAGAGTTCTCTCTTGTCCCACTAACGGTTCGACCGCGTGTGATTCTTCAAAAGTTGGCACCTCTTCCTGTTCTTTTACGGCTACTGAAGAACTTGGCTTTTCTTCAGGAAATGATAGCTTCTCTTTTTGATTTTCCTCATATTGCTTCCACTGAGCAAAACGCTGAGAAGACAGTTGCATCATTTCTTCTGTTTCTTGAATCGGTGCTTCTTCGGCTATAGGCTTAGAAACTGGTTTTCTTAACGGCTCTACAACAGCTGTATTCATCGCTCGTCGGTAAATTTCATCTTCAAACGCTGCTTTTGATAACTGTGTACTCGGAAGCTCATATTCTACTACTTCCTCACTTCCATTTTGTACAACATTAGAAGGCCGCTTATTAAACCCATAGACAGGTGAAGGAATTTCAGTCGGACGAAACGGACGTTTTCTTACTTGCGGAACCGCTTCTTTCTTTTCAGATACCGTTTTTAACGGCTGAGATACTGACTTAGGCTGCGTTAGCGCCGACTTGCGAACAGGCTCTTGATAAAACGGAGCCGGTGCCTTTTTTGCTACAGGCCTTGGTTCATTTTTAGGAACTGCTGCCTTTTTTGCTTCTCCCGTATCATCAATTAAAGGAAAACGAAACGTTCCTTTTGGATATTGATAAGCTACTTTTGTATGAACATCTTGCTGCTCTTCACTGTAACTCCGCTTTTGCGTTCTGGCCGAGTGTGGAACAGAAGGTTTTGGCGCTGCTTTCATCACTGGCTTTTGATGAACTGACTGCATTTGTTTAGGCTTAGGAGCCTTCTTTTTAGGAATTGTTTTTTCTCTATTTAAAGGGTATTCTTCCGTTGTATTTCCATGTTCGTCTACAACGATTTCTTTCACTTCGTATCCTAGTAAATAATCCATTACTTTTCGTACAAAACCCATTTTTATCACTCTTTCTATCAGACTATCTTACTTCGTTTAGCCTCTTATACCGCAGTGCTGCGATATCTACAAAAAGCTATCCATGCATCCTTTATTTACCTTTGGCCTCAAAGTATTCTCTGAGATGGATATATATACTATCTTTTCATTTATCATTCTATCACGTATGCTTGAACTCTTACTATAAAATCTACTATTTTGCTTCCCTTATTTATACAGTAAAATTCCTCTTTGCAAAAATATTTTTTCGCGTCTAGTTAGCACTCATAATTAAACGCGAAAAAAGCCACTAGTATATACTAGTGGCTTTTAATTTTATCAAACCTTTTTAAGAATTGACAATTGCTTTTCAGCAACTGTAACGCTTTGAAATATACGTGTAAAAAAACATCATGCTTTTGCCCTATAAATCAGTATGGCACTCTGCTTTTATGCTTGAAAAGGTTGACCTACTTCATATTTATCTTCAAGTACTAAAATCCCTTTTTCTTGAGGAGCGTTCGGAAGCGCCAGCTCTTTAGCAGAGCAAATCATACCTGAAGAAGGTACACCGCGCAGCTCTGCATCTTTAATGATCATACCACTTGGCATAACCGCTCCTACTTTTGCTACCACGACTTTTTGACCTGCGTCTACATTTGGTGCTCCACACACAATTTGAAGTGTTTCTGTGCCAACATCTACTTTACAGATGTTCAACTTATCTGCATTTGGATGCTTTTCTTTTTCTTGAACATATCCCACTACAAATTTAGGAGATAAATCCACTTCAAGTTTACCTTCAAAACCGCTTTCGCTAAGTACATGATTTACTTCTTCCACCATTTCTTCTGTTAATTCAAGAGAACCATTTCCCTCTACTTTTAACTTAGAAGAAGCATGAAAGATGTTATAGCCAGCTGTTGTATTTGATTTTTGATCAAAGATACGCACAACGTCGCCTTTTGTTTCAAACGTACGATTTTCAATTGCGATATCTTCTAGCTTGACGATTAACGTATCGCCGATACCTTCTTTATTATAAAAAAGATTCATAATTAGTCCCGTCCTTTACTGCGATTTTTTCCTAGAATAAAAATAGGTTCTAGCTCACCGTTTTCGTATAAAAATGAAAGAGCTGTGATGGGTACACGTCCACTTGCAAAAAAGCTCATGGTCATTTGCGCAAGAATATCATAACCCGTTTCGTTTTGGATATCAGCTAGAATCAGCACATCTTGATGAGGTACTGCTACAGCCATTGTGCCCGAAACACTAGAAGCAAAATCTTGCAAAAATGCCTCGTTAAGAATTCGGCTTGCATCGTATCCATCGTTCTGATTTACAAAATAAAAGTCATTGCCTGCTACCGTATCTTTTTTATGTGAAATCGGCAAAGAGCGAAGATTAAATTTAGCCATTTCCCGCACTGCGGATAGATCTAAATCTTCCTTACGAATTAGTTTCTCATCTAATAGACGATATGTATTGCCTAAATCAAGCGCATAATAAATGCGTGTTTCAGCTGTATGTTCATCATAAATCAACGGCACGTCTTCATTCGATTTATCTGGAAAAGACGTTGAGCGAATAACTGGATAAATGCGCTTTTCTTTTCCCGTTACCTGCTGTTCATCGTTCATAACACGAAGAGCTTCTTTTATATAATATACCATTTCATCTAGAGCCGCTTCCTTTTTTTCTTCCCATTTTGCAATTAGCCCAGGTAAAGAAATGGTTACACCTTTTTTCGTTTCCTGATGTTCAACGCGCAGCGTATCTTTTTCACGATCAAATAAAAATGACCAATCCGCACCCGTTAATCGCTCTTCTAGTAGTTTTCTCATCTTTTGACTATTCATTTTCGCCATATTTACGCCTCCTTTTCTCATTTTTATGTATGAAGACTGATAGCTGTAGATCGCTATCAGTCTTCACTTGATTTATGCATTTAAGCCGTTAATAAACTCTTCAATTTCTTCTTTTGTTTTACGATCTTTGCTGACAAAACGCCCTGTTTCTTCTCCGTTGCTGTAACCAACAAAGCTTGGAATTCCAAAGATGCTTAATTCTGCACAAAGATCAATAAAGTCGTCACGATCGACATAGTGAAATGTATACTCGCTATGATTGGCCTCAATTTCTGGAAGCACAGGCTCGATTACTCGGCAATCTGGGCACCAGTCTGCTGAAAACATCATGATATGTTTTCCTTCTTTAATGATTTCTTTGTATTGTTCAATTGTTTGCATTTTTTCCATTTTTCTTTCCTCCACTTTTTCTTTTACTTTCGTATTTAAACGGCTAAAGCCCTATACATTATTTAATCCTTCTACATCAAAACATAGTATATGAGTTGTTGCAACTATCATACACTGATGCTTTTCTATTATAAAGGGTTACAAAGAAATTTCCTATTGAACAGCTTGATTTGTCCTAAAATCCAGCTGTCCTTTTAGCATTAAAACAACCTGATAAAACATAGCGGTCCGATCTAAATTTCCATTGGTGAAAATACCGATTGCTCCTTCTTTTTTTCGAATATTCTTTTGGTTTGTATACACTTCCATAGCTTCGGCTAATTCTTTTTTATCATGACGAAGCATACCGGCTACCGCTTCAGGAAGCCGAATACGAGCTCCTCCACCTAAAATCGGTTCAAGGTCCTTAGAGGTAACAAGACTTCCCCAATTGCAAAGGAATAAGCCATAAGGTGTTTCCTGCACCCCTCCTTCAAGCCCAATACCAATATCAGCACCTGCCTCTTTGACAGCAGCACGCGCGCGGTTAACCGCTCCTTGGATGGTTTCTTCGTCAGAAAAAGGCTGTGGCGACACCCCAGACTGCACGGCTACCTCTACATATGTAAAAGTATCTCCAAATACTTTTTTTACTGCATTTACTTTTGTTGGATTTTTCGTTCCGATTGCAATTTTCATTTTTTTCTCCTGTCATTATGAAACAAAGCAACCGCAAAAGCAGCTGCTTTGTTCTTTTTTATCCGTTTTGCTTAATCGTATCGAGCGTTGTTTGGTCTGTAGAACGTACAAGTTTGACTAGTAATTCTTTTGCGGCTGCATAGTCATCTACATGAATCATAGACGCATGAGTATGAATATAACGTGAACATACGCCGATTACCGCAGAAGGAACTCCATTATTAGAAGTATGAACGCGCCCTGCATCCGTACCTCCTGGAGAAACAAAGTATTGATAAGGGATGCTGTTTGTCTCAGCTGTATCTAAAATAAATTCTCTCATTCCTCTATGTGTGACCATCGTACGGTCAAAGATACGAAGTAATACGCCTTTTCCTAATTGTCCAAACGCATTTTTATCGCCTGATGTATCGTTAGCTGGACTAGCATCTAGTGCATAAAACAAATCCGGTTTAATCATATTCGCAGCTGATTGAGCACCGCGAAGCCCTACTTCTTCTTGCACAGTAGCTCCAGAATATAAGATATTTGGCAATTTTTCATTTTTTACTTCTTTTAATAATTCAATCGCAAGTCCGCACCCATAGCGGTTATCCCATGCTTTTGCCAGTATTTTCTTTTCATTTGCCATTGGCGTAAACGGACAAATCGGTACAATTTGATCGCCAGGACGAATGCCCATTTCTGCTACTTCCTGCTTGCTATCTGCGCCCACATCAATCATCATATTTTTAATGGCCATTGGCTTGTTGCGCTGTGATTCGTCTAATAAATGGGGAGGGATAGAAGCAATTACGCCGGTGATAGGACCTTTTTTGGTAACAACATGGACGCGTTGAGCTAGCAGTACTTGACTCCACCATCCTCCTAGAGTTTGAAAACGAAGCATTCCTTTATCTGTTACAGACGTAACCATAAATCCTACTTCGTCCATATGTCCTGCTACCATTACTTTAGGACCTTTTTCTTCATTATAGCGCACGCCGAATAAACTTCCTAACCCATCTTGAATGACTTCATCTACAAGGGGTTCAATTTGCGAGCGCATAAATGAACGTACTTGATGTTCGTTTCCAGCGGCACCTGGTAACTCCGTTAATGTTTTAAATAGAGATAGCGTTTCATTGTTCATATATACTCTCCTTTATGTATCATTTTCTTTATTGTATCGAAAACCGGAAATAGTTGCTAGTTCTGTCCTTCTCTTCTATAACTCAACTTAACAAAGCATTCGACAATTTGATATAATGATGAAAACATATCCTTAAAAAGCAGGTGAATAACGTGAAATGGACTCAACTAATAGCAGGAGCTGCAGTCGGATTTGCAAGCGCTTATATTCTTCAAAAAAGAAAGTCGTCAATTTCCTCATCGGAAGCCCTTACGATTGTTAAAAGCGCTTTTAAACAAAATGGGGCAATCGACGGCTCATGGATTGAAACAACGACTAAAGTCATTCAAAAACATGGTCTCTCTTTTTATGGTTATACAGGTGGAATTATCAGAACACGTGATGCAAAACAGGAACATTACGAGTTTTTCATTGATAAAAAAAGCGGTTCTATTATTGAATTGACGCTGAATGCATCCGTTTAATTTCGTCAACTATTTCTCCTTTATTATCCCATTTTACAGCTCGATAAAAAGCATCATGATAAAAACTTAGCCAAGCTTGATTCTCATAGGCATAAGCTAGCCACTGCTGCTTTTGTTCAATCGAAGTCATTGGATAATCATCATATGCCATTACCCATAAGACATTTTGATGTGCATGTGTTGGCAAAAGATCGCCCATATGCACTAAGATGTCATTGTTTCCTTTTAATACAACTACAGCATGACCATCGCTGTGACCGCCGGTATGATGAGCCGTTACTCCAGGCACAATTTCATCTTTGTCGCTAAATGTTATTACTTGATGCTGAATAAATTCCCAATTTTGTTTCCAATACGTATTTTTAGAACGTATATTAGGATTTCTCATTTCATTCCACTCGATTTCACTAACAAAGATTCTTGCATTTGGAAAAGCAGAGGAAAAATGTCCGTTGCTACTTTTTGTTAAGCCTGACACATGATCAAAGTGAAGATGCGTCATAATGACGTGAGTAATATCTTCGCACGTAAACCCTAACTTTTGTAAATCTTCAGCAATAAATGATTCTTCTGTTACACCAAAATGACGCTTTTTTTTCTCATCCAACATGCCATTCCCTATGCCTGCATCAATTAACATGAGGTGTTTTTCAGTTTGAACGAGCAAAGGATCCGTCCTCATTGGAATTCGATTTCCTTCTGAGATAGGATACTTTTTTGTCCAAAGCTCTTTTGGAACAACACCGAACATTGCTCCCCCGTCTAAATGATTATTCCCTCCACGAAGCCATGTCACTTTTAATTCGCCTATTGTTAACGTTTCCATTTTACACCTCCATTATATTCCTTTTTATTTTATCACTATCTCCTTCTCTTTTTGAACAAAAAAAGACTGAGGAACTCAGTCTTTTTCGTTCAGGTATTTTACTTCACAGCGGTAAATGCGGCTGCCTTTTTGTGAAAATTTCTCTTCATATTCCGTCATAACATTGCCTTCAAAATCGCTTTTATGCAAATCTAAGCTAATGTATTTGAGTAGAAGCCCATATTCTGAAAAGCTTGTCAATGAATATTCAAATAGCCCTTGATTATCTGTTTTAAAGTGAATTTCTCCACCATCAACCAGCAGGTTTTCATACATGCTTAAGAACGTTTTGTATGTTAAACGGCGTTTGGCATGTCTCTTTTTTGGCCATGGATCAGAGAAATTGAGATAAACGCGATCCACGTCATTTTTTGCAAAAAACTCACTAAGATGGTTAGCATCTACATTCAACAGCTTTAAATTTGGAAGCTCTTCTTCAATCAAACGTTCTAGAGCACTTAAGATGACACTTTCATACATTTCAATTCCAATATAGTTGATATGCGGATTTTGTTTAGCCATCCCTACTAAAAATTGGCCTTTTCCTGTTCCTACTTCAATATGAAGAGGATTTTCGTTCCCAAAAACCTCTTTCCAGTTCCCTTTATACTCTGCTGGGTTTGGAACCACGTATTGGGGATTTTCAGCAATTTTATCTTTTGCCCAAGGTTTGTTTCGTAATCTCATGTTGCACCTCTTTAATGTATTTTGACGCATTGAAAATGTCGGTTATTCGAAACAACCGACATTCTCATGCATAATTGTGTTTAGATAGAAAAAAATAAGAGCATCATACGAGAAAGGATGATGCTTAATGCCTTTAAATGCCGAACACCAAATGAATATATTAAAAGATATTTTATCTAATCATCAAAGTGATTGCTGCGGAACGGTTGCGGAATGTGAACAGGTTGAACGTTTAATTCAATCAATGTTAGCAAAAGGATACGCTAGCACAGACGTACAAGCAACACTACAAAACGTGTATAAATACACGCAAGATGCAAAAAGTGCTGCTCATTTAGACGAACATATTCAAACCAATCAACAAAATTTATCACAATGGGTCCAAGAACTATCTACCTTGTCATAATCTTTGCTACTGTGCTTGAATGTCGTTGACGAGCAACATCCGAAGATATTCAAGCCAGTAATTCATTTCAGAACGTTCATTTTTCGAACGATGCCATTCAATGAATAAAATGGTTTGACTTATCACATACCACTTCATTCTCTTTTTCAAGTTCTCGGTTAGTTCAACCCCATAATGCTCAAGCCATTCTTCCCACTGAGATGGATTGATGTACCAATAAAGCAATAAACCTAAATCAATAGCAGGATCTGCAATCATCGCTCCGTCCCAGTCGATTAAATATAGCTGCGTATTCTCCCCAAGCATCCAGTTATTGTGGTTCACATCACAGTGACACACAACATATTTATCTGTCTGAACGGACGGAAGCTCTGCTTGTAAATAACTGATTCCCTGCTCTACAATACTTTCTTTTTGAAGTCGCTCGTCCACATTCTCTACAATATCGGCTAGCACGTCTTCGGGAAGAAGCGGTGTTTTCCCCAACCTTTTCAACATATCTAATAACTCGTTTGAATGATGAATTTTACTAAGCAATTCTGTCACTCGACTCGAATTCATATCTTTTGGTTTTAATTCTCGACCATCTAGCCAGTGCTGAGCTGTGATCACATCTCCATTTTCCATTCGTCTTGTCCACACGAGCTTCGGTACAATTCCTTCAGCTGACAATACTGCTAAAAAAGGTGATGAATTACGCTTTAAAAAAAGCTTTCGGTCTTGAAATTTTGCAAAATAAGCTTCTCCTGTCGCTCCGCCAGCAGGAGTAATTTCCCATTCGCTTCCTAATATATCTTCCAACCAATTCACCTTCAATTTCAACACACACATTTCGTTTAAAAATTTCACTCAATAAAGCAATCTATTAAGACATCATGACGTTATTTTCTTAGTAAATAAAAAAGACGGCTATTGAGGATATGTATCAATAGCCATCCTTTATAAATATTATCTCCATCACACTTTTTTCGTCAAGTGGTTGAAGACAATAATTACGTTTGAAATAAAATAAGAACGCTAAGCTTTGAAACGTTTATAGCATTATCCTCTATAGTAGGATACCCATTTTTATATACTTTACAATGATCAAGTGCTATTTTCCATGGTCCTTCTGGCAAAACTACTTTTTCTTCCATTAGGCCTTGATTAAAAAACACAATAATATTCTTCCACGGACCGTAAGCCAATACGTTTGATAAGCAATAGCCAATAACGGATTGCGGCGTGTTTAGGAAAGAGACATGCTGCCTAATCGCTGAAGCATCTCCCAAGCGAAATGCACCGTGCTGTTTGCGAATACGAATCAGCTCTTGAACCCAATTCACATCAGGAGAAAATTTGATCCGTCGATTCCAATCAAGTGCATTAATATCATCGGGTGAATTATAGCTGTTCTCTACGCCTTGTTTAGTGCGGTAAAACTCTTGACCACTATGAAGAAACGGTATGCCTTGCGAAAGAAGTACAATAGCAGTAGCAAGGCGGTGACGACTTCTACGATTGTCTTCGTCTTCTTCTCCGTTTGAATTCGTTAACTTATCCCACAGCGTATGATTATCATGTGATTCAACGTAATTAACTGATTGTGCTGGATTTATAAATAAAGCCCGGTTGTCTTCTTTATCCAGAATGCTCCCCGCTATCACAGATTGCACGGTCTCTTTTTGATGAATATTTCCGCTGATAAAACCTTTTTCATATACATCAAACGTGCTTCCTTTTACAGAATCTCGAAAGCGATCATTAAAATAGCCGATTTGAGGCGTTTGGCGGGCATTCGCCATAATTGCTTTTTGATTATAGGGGAGAGGAGTGTTTAAATCCCAGCCTTCGCCAAACACCAAAATAGTAGAATCAATTTCATTTATTTTTTCCCGGATGATGTTCATCGTTTCTATATCTAAAATCCCCATGAGGTCAAAGCGAAACCCATCAACGTCGTACTCTTTTATCCAAAATAATACTGAATCGATAATAAACTTTTGCGCCATTTTCCGTTCAGAAGCAAAATCATTTCCTACTCCCGTACCGTTCGAAGGCATCCCAAACTCATCATGTCGAAAATAATAGCCCGGAACAATTTTTTCAAAAGATGATTCCTCTCGTACAAATACGTGATTATAAACTACATCTATAATAACACGGAATCCCTGTTGATGAAGTGTTGATATTAATTGTTTCACTTCAGCAATACGAGTGGCGGGATTTGAAGGGTCAGCGGAGTAGCTTCCTTCTGGTACATTAAACAACAATGGATTATACCCCCAATTATAAGAAGCATGAGGATTTAATTCATCTACTCCGCCAAAGTCGTTAATAGGAAGAAATTCAAGGTGGGTCACTCCTAGCTCTTTTAAATAATGAAGACCTGTTGTTTTGCCTGGCTGCCCGCTTGATTCAGTAACAGCTAGGTACGTACCTTTTTTTTCTATCCCGCTTGAAGGATGAATAGAAAAATCGCGAACGTGCATTTCGTAAATAACGGCATCCGTTTGCTGAAGAAAAGGTGGCTTTTCATGGAGATGAACATAGGCTGTATGAAGATTTATCAGAACTCCGTATTCACTATTTGCTGTAGCTGCAACGGCATAAGGATCCACCGCTTCATTTGTCCCGCCGTTTACATCTATTAAAAATCGATAATAATACCCTTCTTTATCTAAGGGAAGTTTCTTTTCCCATACGCCTTTTCTTTGACGAGCCATGACGTACAGTTCTTCTTTCCCGCTGTTTGCATGTATTAATTTTAAAACCACTGCTGATGCAGTCGGGGCCCAAATTTTTATCATAATATGATCTGAATAAAATGCTGCACCCAAATCATTTTGATTATAATAAAATCTCTCATCAAACTCTTTGGTTCGTATAACAGCTCCTACCTGCAGCGGAACTTTCTCCCCGTAATTATCACAGATAACGTACGACTGTCCAATTTCTATGCTACCTTCAACCTTGCCTTCATATTTGATAAAACCTTCTAATTCATGTACGTTTTCAATAGAGATGGTCTCATGCATTTGTGTACTTTTAATCACAAAAAAATCAATTTGACCTTCATGATAAGAAGTTGGAACTAAAAGAGTAATACGATCTATTTGATCTAAATAAGCTTGAAACTTATTATCACCAGTCATCCTTTTCTCCTCCTTATGCCAATTACCTCTTTAGTAGCATTATATGTAGCAAACGCAAAAACGAAAGCACTTTCATAGCGTGAATGTTCGTATTATTCACCTGCTTCGAATTCCCGGTCAAAATAAATACTCTGGCTGTGTTCGAGCAATACTTGAGCTGCTTTCATCTGCTTAAACTTTAAAGGTGCTTTAGATTTCCTAAGTTCATAAAACCACTCTTCGTACTTTCTAGCATCTACAAATTCAACCTGATAAGGCTCCGCAGCGTAATCAATGTATCCATTTCTGCTCAGCAATATTTTCTTTACGTTATGTTCAATATCGTGAGTACGATAGATGCTTCGGACAATTTGCTCCGTTCGATTTAACCCAATTAAAGGATTTAATATCTTTTTTTGATCTCTTCCTCTTAACTCTGTCCAAAAATTTTCTTTTGAATACTGAAAAACAGCGCTTTTATATGTTTCTATTAAACAAATACAGAGGGTTTCCGTTGGAGTAACAATAATGATATCTCCTTCTACCGGAGCTTTATTAATCATGAAAACAGGCTTGTACATCACGAGACACGTATCAGGAAAGCGCTGAATAAAATAACGGAGAGCTTCATCATGGTAATATTTACGATCTGCTTGTGAGAACTCAAATAAAGTGGATGTAGCCCATTTCATTTGAAGATCAAATACATTTTCTAAAAACAATATTTTCAAGTCTTCCGCTGTTTGTGGAAGAGTTGTAAACCTCAATAGCTCTTGATTTTCCACGCTATCGCTAGAGAACGCTTCTTCCACTTCACACGTTTCTTTTTTTCTTGTAAACCGCTCTTTTGCTTTTTGCAAAAATGAACGTTGAGCTTTTGTTTCTTCTTGTACAGGCGGTTCATGTAATAGCCCTTCTTCAAATAATTGCTTTACTTTCTTCCAATTATGCTTTTTTAAGTGATTAAACTGAGACGTGTAGTGATAAACGTCTTTTTCATAACGGGAAATATAATCTTGCACCTTAAGTAGCTGCGCCACGTTTACATCAATCCCCTAATTAAAATTCCTCTAAAACTTTGTTCGCCGATGATTTCTCTATTATCATCGGCGTTTTCTTTCCTTTGATAAGAGTGATATTTAAATAACCTCTCTCCATGCTTGTATGTTCATATGCTACTGTGACTGCAAGGAAAAAGATAGTATTTTTTTATATTTAGGTTTGCTAGCAGGATGAACTTCAAAAAGGGCAAACGAACTTACTTGAAACTGTTCTTCAATCGACGTTTGCTTTAACTGTTCTTCCAAAAGTCCGGCTTCCCCTCCCCACTTCTTTGCAATCGTAATATGAGGACGATAAGGACGTTTTTCGTATAAGGCGCTCAGTTCTTCCCATACGGCCTGTATATCCCTTTGCAGATTCATAAGCTTATCATTTGGCCTAAGGCTTACATAAAGTACTCTAGGCTTGTTATACGCACCGAACACATCGTACTGACCTGTCTGCAGCGAAAAACTTGAATGACGGGAGGCTACTTCTTTTAAGCGCGTAATCAGCTTTTCCTTTTTGTCATCTAAAAACCCTAAAAATTGTAGCGTTATATGATAATCGTCAGGGTATGTCCATTGTTTGAAAGGAAAAGGTATTAATTCCTTTGCCCAATTTTCTGCCTGATGTGCAATGGATACAGGCACGTTGATTCCAATAAAATAATGTTTATCGCCTTTCATCAAATCGCTCCTTTTCTTTTTATTATCTTTCCCCAATTGGTTATGTTCAAAAAGAGCTAGATCTATTTTAAAGGCCTTTTCGGATGAAATAGAGAGGTTTTTCTGAAAATTTGTCATGTGCTTAAAAAATAAGAATTTGTGTTATCATAGAAACAATACAGAGAATTTTTATAAGAAAAGGATGAGAAAAATGAAAGTTGTTAACAATATGGCTGATTTGATTGGCGAGACACCCCTTGTTAAGTTGAATCGTCTTCAACCTGCAGATGGAGCATCCGTTTACTTAAAACTAGAGTTTTTTAATCCAAGCCGTAGTGTAAAAGACCGTGCTGCTTTTAATATGATCGTGGAAGCTGAAAAAGCAGGCTTGCTCAATGAAAATTCTACTATTATTGAACCAACGAGCGGAAATACAGGTATTGGCTTAGCTATGAATGCAGCGGCAAGAGGTTATCGTTCTATTTTAGTCATGCCAGATACCATGACTCAAGAACGAATTAACTTGTTAAAAGCATATGGTGCTGAAGTTGTTCTAACACCGGGTGATGAGAAAATGCCTGGAGCAATCCGCAAAGCACAAGAACTTACAAAAGAAATTCCAAATGCATTTATGCCCATGCAGTTTGAAAATAATGCAAACCCTGACGCACATCGAAAAACGACTGCTAAAGAAATTATTGAGGCAATGAACGAGTTAGGCAAAGACCTATCTGCTTTTGTTGCTACTGCTGGAACAGGGGGAACGATTACAGGAACTGGTGAAGTCCTAAGAGAAAACTACCCAAATATGACCGTTCATGTTGTGGAACCAGCTGGGTCTCCTGTATTATCTGGAGGAAGACCTGGGAAGCACAAGCTTGTAGGAACAAGCCCTGGGTTTATTCCTGATACGCTTAATGTAGATGTTTACGATGAAATTTTAAAAATTAAAGATGAACAAGCCTACGATATTACGCGACGCTTGGCTTCTGAAGAAGGAATTTTAGTCGGTCCTTCATCTGGCGCTGCGTGCTATGCTGCTATCGAGGTAGCCAAAAAATTATCTCCTGATCAAGTGGTCGTATGTATTGCTTGCGATACAGGTGAACGTTACTTATCAAGCGACCTGTTCTCATTTGAATAATAAAAAAGCGAACGCAAAGGCGTTCGCTTTTTTTATTTAGCTAATTCGTAAATAGCCTGTGCATAAATAGCTGTTGCACGAAGTAAATCTTCAATTACCATGTACTCGTCTTTTTCGTGCGCTACTTCTTCACGGCCTGGGAAAAGAGGTCCAAATGCCACACCCGCTTCTAATGCTCTGGCATATGTTCCTCCTCCAATTGAAATAAGTGTAGGTTCTTCATTTGTTTGTTCTTGGTAAACCTTTTGAAGCGTTTGAATAAGCTCATGTTTTTGATCGACGTGATGCGGTTTAGAATCTGTAAAATGTTTGATGGTCATTTGATAAGATTCACTTTTTTCTTTAATCGTATCAATAATATCGTCAATATGAGCTGATACAGGATAGCGAATGTTTAAACCAAAGTGCCCCGCTTCTTCTTGATTGTAAGACATGATTCCAACATTTATCGTTAAATCACCCGTGACCTCATCTTTGCGATTTAAGCCCATTTTTTCTCCTAGTGCATCTTGGACTAAATACGCATTTGCATAACCTACAAACTGATTAGCTTGTTCATCAAGTTCTAATGTGTGTAAAAAGCGAAGAAGCGTAAGGCCAGCATTTTTCCCTTTATCAGGCACACTTCCATGTGCTGAAACGCCTTCTAAAGTAAGTGTGTATACACCGCTCTTGTCTGTTATTGAACCTTTTAAAGACTGATCCTTTAAAAATTGATTATATTTATTTTCAATATCCGTTTCACTATGGAATTCAAGAACAGCTGTTGCAAGATCAGGAACCATATTGTAGCGTCGCCCAGAGACAAATGATGTAAGCTGAACGCTTCCCTTTGTTCCTTCAATTGGCTGCTGGCGAATTTCTACGTCTGTAATGCCTTTTTCAGCAAAAATGATAGGAAAATCCGCATCCGGCGCAAATCCCATAGTTGGCATCTCTTCATGGTTGAAGTAGTGGTCCACACATCTCCAGTCACTTTCTTCATCCGTTCCAATAATTATTCGAACCCGTTTAGATAGAGGAAGCCCTAAATCTTTCACAATTTTCATCGCATAATAAGCAGCCATCGTCGGGCCTTTATCATCGATTGCTCCTCTAGCAAAAATTTTCCCGTCTTTTATTTCACCGCCGTATGGATCAACCGACCACCCGTCTCCTTCAGGAACAACGTCTACGTGACAAAGAATGCCAAGAAGGTCTTTCCCTTCTCCTGCCTCAATATGACCAGCATATCCGTCTACGTTCTTGACGGAAAACCCGTCATTTTTTCCTTTATTTAAAAGAAAGTGAAGCGCTTGAGCAATTCCAGGTCCGAATGGCTCTTCTTGTTTTTCTGTGCTTGTCAAAACACTTTTAATTTGTAGAAAACGCTGCGTCTCAGCTAGAATTTCAGCTTCTCTTTTTTGAACTTCCTCTTTCCAATTAATTGCCGTCATCTGTTTGTCTCCTTTTCCTGCTTTTACAGATTGTATCTATCATTACTATTGGTAAATTTAACTTTATCATACCTTTATATAGAAAGAAATAATTGTCTCTTTCCTTTCATATCAAAGGTTTACAGAGTCAAAATTCCGGGAAATAATTTGTAGGCACAATCGATAAAAACGGATTCTATTTGTTTATTGTTTACATATACTATAAAAAATGTGCAAATAGAGGAAGGAGATGTTACGAAAGGATTACATATTTATATCATTTTTTGTAAATATTGTGTTAATTTGCGTTTTCTCTTTTATTTTTCTGTCGATTTTGTGTACAATAAGGATAAGGACTGAAATAGTGCTTGACATCTCAGAGTTATAAAGAAGTTGTGCCTTACGAAAAACGAATAAGGAAGTGGTTTTTTGAAACCTTCAACTAATCGAATGCTAACTCGTATCAAATCGGTCTATATGTTCATTTGTAAAAATGGAACAGTTACAACGCAAGAGCTCGTAGACGAATTTGGTATTACACCAAGAACCATTCAGCGTGACTTGAATGTGTTAGCATATAATGATTTAGTTCGCAGCCCAAGTCGCGGTACATGGACGACTACGCAAAAGAAGGTCAAGATGTCATCCTAGTAAGTTTATTTCAAGGGTAGTAAGTGATTTATATATAGAGATAAAATTCTACGCAGTAGAAAGTCAAGACTTGGACGAGTGCATAGTCCCCCGCTCCATTTGCACGTCAAGCAGAGTTGGTACTCGTTTAAGTGCTTTAACGTGAAATGTTTCACTTGTCTAACAAAGTGGACAAAAAAAGGAACCATTTTAGACTTAGGTTCCTTTTTCTTTCGCCTCTTCTTAGGCATTTGATTGTTGTAATAAAGCTAGTTCCTCTTCCGTTAACTCCCTATACTCTCCTAAATCTAACGACTCGTCTAATAGCAAAGCTCCCATAGATAAACGTTTTAAATACGTTACTTTTTTTCCTCTTGCTTCAAACATACGCTTCACTTGATGAAATTTCCCTTCAACGATCGTTAATTCAATTTCTGATTCCACACCGCTTGTTAGTATCTTTAACTCTGCTGATTTTGTTACATATCCATCATCAAGAGTGACACCTTGTCTAAATGCTTCAGCATCTTCTTCAGTCACCGGTGCATTAATTTTTGCAAAATATGTTTTAGGAACGTGTTTTTTAGGAGATAGCAGCTGATGTGCAAGCTGACCGTCATTCGTCAGCAGCAAGAGCCCTTCTGTATCTTTATCTAAACGCCCTACCGGAAATGGGTCATACACAGCATCGTCAAGTTCAAGTAAGTCCAAAACTGTTTCATGAAGAGAATCTTCTGTTGCTGATATGACGCCTTGCGGCTTATGAAGCATAAAGTAAACAAATTCTCGGTAAGAAACGGCTTCGCCATGCACAGTTATTTCTTGTTCATCTGGATTAACGTGGACCTTAGCATCTTTAACTGCTGTACCGTCTACCTTAACAGCTCCAGTCTTTAAAAGACCTTTAACTTCTTTTCGGCTTCCGTACCCAATGGTAGAAAGCAATTTATCCAAACGCATGTAATATCCTCCTCTTTTTTGAAAAGAAGATGACTCTAACGAGTCATCTTCTTAGGCACTGCGCTGTTTATTTCGGCGCAGTATCTTTCGTTCAATTGCACCTGTTACCCTCGCTCCCATTACTTTTTCAAGCAGGCTTGAACGATAGGTAATAATAAAGTAAATAATGCCGCCTACTGCTGCTCCTATAATCGTAATAACAGTGGCAGAGAATCGTCCTGGCGTTGTAAACAGACCAATCACTGCTGCGACAATTTTTACGCTGATTCCCATAATCGCAACAAAAATGAGAATAAGCACAGAGCGTTTTATAAACTCACTGTAGTTATATTTTGCGTGTTTTTGAATAAGCGCAAACATATAAACAAGAGATACGATATAGCCTAGTGCTGTCGCTAAAACTGAACCAATCTCGTGGAACATAAGAATAAATGGAACGTTCACGACAATTTTCACAATCAATCCAAATAATAGACTTAAAACAGCATATTTTTGTTTGTTGATTCCTTGTAAAATAGCTCCATTAACCGTAAAAAATGAGAACAATAAAGCTACCGGTGCATAGTAAAGCAAGACATTTCCACCCGCATCCGATGCATCTGTTCCAAAGAAAAACGTATAGGCTGGGCCAGCTAAAGCCATTAATCCTACAGATGCTGGCAGCACAAGAAACATAATCGTTTGATATGTTTGATCAATTTGCTTTTGCAGTACGTTATAATCTTTATTCACAAAGGAACGTGTAATCGTTGGTACAAGAGTCAAACCGAACGCAGTAGCTAATGAAACGGGAATCATCACAAGCTTTGGAACATAAGACTGAACAATTCCGTTCATTGACTCTGCTATTTCTTTTTGTCCAGCCGCTACCATCGCACGGTTAAATGTGAATTGGTCCACATACTGATAAAGCGGAATAGCCAAGCTGACAAAGACATATGGCAATGAATACGTAAGCAGCTCTTTAAAAATGGATACGGTAGAAATACGCGTAGGCGTTACCGTCTGCTCGTTCACCATTTTATCAAGATAAGGCTTTCGTTTTTTCCAATACCAAATTAATACAGCCAGTCCAGCAAGAGCTCCTACAAAAGCCCCCATCGTAGCAAATCCAACGGCTAATGCAAGACTTCCATGGACAACTTTGATGACGATATAGGTAGATGCCAATAAAAAGACAACCCGCACAAGCTGTTCAACTACTTGTGAAACAGCTGTTGGTCCCATAGACTGGTGACCTTGGAAAAATCCTCGCATTAAACTCATCATCGGTACTACAATTAACGCAACACTAACCATTCGCATAACCATTACTACATCTTCTAAGGAGTTATTTAAATCAGAACCTCCCAGTGTAATTCTAGACATAACAGGAGCTAACGAATATAAAAGTAAAAATGCAAGTATTCCTGTGACAAGCATTAATTTCATGCCGGCCCGGTACATTCTTCTACTCGTATAGTAATCACCGAGTGCATTATATTTTGATACAAATTTCGATACGGCCATTGGCATACCGGCTGTAGCAATACTTAAATAAATAGCATATTGGTTATATCCGTAACCAAACAGTGCTCCCCCTACGGTTCCAACAAGGATCGCAAATGGAAATAAATAAATCATTCCCAAGATTCGGGATACATAGGTGCCAAGCGTTAGCACAAAGGTCCCTCTTAACAATTTTGAATCAGACATACGTTTGCCTCCGATACTTAATGTTACATAATGATAATAATGATAGAATTGAAAAGAAGCAAGTGACAGTATACACTAAGAAAGGTCTTATACTCACTCGCACTCGTCAACAAACTAAAAAACAAAGACTATAGCCCATTTTATCCAATGTTGAGAGATTTGTCAGTGAACAAACTAAAATTTTTTAAGAATAGACAGGTTGGTGAAAGTATGATATATGATGTAGTCGTAATCGGAGGAGGACCTTCTGGTTTGATGGCATCGATTGCAGCTGGTGAGTCAGGTGCAAACGTATTATTAATTGATAAAGGCAATAAACTTGGACGAAAGCTTGCCATTTCTGGAGGCGGACGCTGTAATGTGACAAACCGTCTTCCCATTGATGAACTTATTAAACACATTCCAGGAAACGGACGCTTTTTATACAGTGCGTTTTCTGTTTTTAATAACGAAGATATCATCTCTTATTTTGAAGGCCTTGGAATTAAATTAAAAGAAGAAGATCACGGTCGTATGTTTCCGGTCAGCAATAAAGCGCAATCTGTTGTTGACGCATTAATTAGCGAACTTCACCGTCTTCGTGTGACGATTCGCACAAACACAGCCGTTAAACGCGTAAACTATGAGAATAACACGGTAAAAGAAGTTGTGCTTCAAAACGGGGAAGCAATCCAAACGAAAAGCGTTGTGATTGCAGTAGGTGGAAAATCAGTACCTCATACAGGTTCGACAGGAGACGGTTATCAATGGGCAAAAGATGCGGGGCATAAAATTACTGAACTTTACCCAACAGAAGTTCCTATTACATCTAGCGAACACTTTATTAAAACCAAAACGCTTCAAGGTCTATCGCTTCGCAATGTAGGACTAAGCGTGCTTAATAAAAAAGGCAAACCTGTCATTACTCATCAAATGGATATGATTTTCACTCACTTTGGCATCTCTGGCCCTGCCGCTCTTCGCTGCAGCCAATATGTTGTTAAAGAGTTAAAGAAACAAAAAAGCAACACTGTTCAAATGTCTCTTGATTTATTTCCTAGCCAAAACGAAGAAGATATTTTCCAACAATTAGTCAAAACAACAAAAGAAGAGCCGAAAAAAGCAATTAAAAATGTCTTAAAAGGTTTTGTATCTGAACGCTATCTATTGTTTTTACTCGAGCAAGCAGGCATTGATAGCCAAGCGCTAGCAGGACAGCTTCAGCATGAGAAACTGAGAGAATTTGCAAGACTGTGCAAACGATTTGAATTTGCTGTAAACGGCACGCTTTCTTTAGAAAAAGCATTCGTAACAGGAGGCGGCGTATCCGTTAAAGAAATTCACCCAAAAGAAATGTCTTCGAAATTTATGCAAGGCCTTTACTTCTGCGGGGAAATTCTTGATATCCACGGATATACTGGAGGATACAATATCACTTCTGCTCTTGTAACAGGCCGTTTGGCTGGCAGTAATGCAGGAGAATTTGCAACAAGCCTAGCATAATATGCTAGGCTTTATACATAACCATGGCTGAAAAACAGTACACCTGCTCATCACGATCAACATCCACTGTCACTTGGTATTTAATATCAACGACGTCTTCATCCTCTAATTTCCGTAAAAATCGATTCACCGCAAATTCTAAATCTTTTTCATGCTCTTTATCAAACATTTTTACTTGTATCACAGCTTCTACCACCTTGTCCTATCAAATTTGTTTCAATCAGAATGGACTGTTTCTCTTGATGATGGTTTTTGTACGGATTTTCAATCTCTTACTACCTCTATTTTTATGAGGGCTTTTATAGATTTAGTCATCATTTGTTTTCCTGCTATCATTTTAGTCGGATGGCAGAAGTTTCATTCAAAAAAGAGGTTGAGACATAACTAAATTAATTCAATCTAAAGACGAACAAATGGGATACATGAGCTGAACCGCTTGTAACACGGCAGTCGATTTCCTTGCAAGAATTCGCTTTCCGCGGGCGGCCGGTGAGCCTCCTCCTCGCTTGCGCTCCTGGGGGGCTCACCTGTGTCGCCTTGCCTTCCAATCAACTGCTAGAAGAAACGAAACAAATAAAACCTATGTTCACCATAACAAAAAAAAATGAACCACTAATCAAACATGTTGATCAATGGTTCATTTTTCACTTCAGCTAAGATACTTTTGTCTCAGCCTCTTTTTTATTTATTAACCGTTTTTCCTTCCCACTCTAACATACCGCCAGCCATATTTGTTACTTTATATCCTTGTTCTTGAAGGTAGTAACATACGTTTTCACTGCGGCGGCCCGAACGGCAAATGAAAATATATTCTTTGTCTTTATCGAAATAATCCACATTAGCTGGAATATCATTCATACGAATGTGTTTAGCAGTTGGAATCATTCCTTCTGCTACTTCTTCATCTTCGCGAACATCAACTAAATGAAGTTCTTCTCCATTTTCAACACGTTTTTGAAGTTCTTCAGGCGTAATTACTTTTACTTCTTCCATCTTCGTCATTCCTCTCTATTCTTTCATTCAGCTTGCTATCGCTATTGTAGCAAATTCAAATACCTTTATGCCACAAAATAAGAAAAGCTTAAGCAGCAAGCCTGCCTAAGCTTTTCCAATCGTAGTTAAAGATTTAACTAAGCGCCTGATGTTAACCCGAAAGGCGGACATCAGGCGCTTAGGTCTAGAACAGAACCCCTGACAGCTCTTTAGTCAGGAGTTCTGTTCTACATCAATACTTAATTAGCTACGATGTTTACTAATTTACCAGGCACAGCAATCACTTTGCGCACTGTCTTACCTTCAATGAACTCTTTAACATCTTCATTAGCCATTGCAATATCTTGAAGCTCTTCACGAGATGCCTCAGCAGGTACGTTTACTTTCGCACGTACTTTACCGTTAATTTGAACGACAATTTCCACTTCATCATCTACAAGTTTCGCTTCGTCAAACGCAGGCCAAGCCTCATACGAAATTGTATCTTCGTGACCTAGTTTGCTCCATAATTCCTCAGTCGTATGAGGACAAATTGGTGCTAATAGCTTCACAAATCCTTCTACGTATTGCTTTGGCAGCACGTCAACTTTGTATGCATCATTGATGAATACCATAAGCTGAGAGATACCTGTATTAAAACGGAGGCCTTCGTAATCTTCCGTTACTTTTTTCACCGTTTGGTGATACACGCGTTCAAGCGTAGTGTCATTGCTTTCTTGAACCTTGCTGCTTAATTCACCGTTATCGTCAACAAGTAAGCGCCATACACGATCTAAGAAACGGCGTGCACCATCAAGCCCTTTTGTTGACCAAGCGATTGATGCATCTAAAGGCCCCATGAACATTTCATAAAGGCGAAGCGTATCTGCTCCGTGGCTTTCTACGATCTCGTCTGGGTTTACAACGTTACCTTTTGACTTACTCATTTTTTCGTTGTTTTCTCCAAGAATCATACCTTGGTTAAACAGTTTTTGGAACGGCTCTTTTGTTGGAACTACGCCGATATCATATAAAAACTTATGCCAGAAACGAGCATATAATAAGTGAAGAACAGCGTGTTCAGCTCCACCGATATAAATATCAACCGGCAACCATTCTTTTAATTTATCTGCATCTGCTAACGCTTCACTGTTTGTCGGATCAATGTAGCGTAAGTAATACCAGCAGCTGCCTGCCCATTGAGGCATTGTATTTGTTTCGCGGCGCCCTTTTTTGCCTGTTTCCGGATCTACAACATTCACCCAGTCATCAATGTTTGCTAACGGAGATTCACCTGTGCCTGACGGTTTGATTTCAGTCGTTTTTGGTAACACAAGCGGAAGCTGATCTTCAGGAACTGCAGTCGTTGTGCCATCTTCCCAGTGGATAACAGGAATTGGTTCACCCCAGTAGCGCTGACGACTGAATAACCAGTCACGCAGACGGTATGTTACTTGTTTTTCACCTTTTTCATTTGCTTGAAGCCACTGAATCATATTTGAAATTGCTTCTTCTTTATCTAAACCATTTAAGAAGTCTGAATTAACGTGCTCGCCGTCGCCTGTATAAGCTTCTTTTGAAACGTCTCCGCCCGCTACTACTTCTTTAATAGGCAGTTCAAATTTAACAGCAAATTCATAATCACGCTCATCATGAGCCGGAACAGCCATAATTGCACCGGTGCCATAGCTCATTAGAACATAGTCAGCAATCCAAATTGGCATTCTCTCGCCGTTTACAGGGTTAATTGCATAAGCACCAGTGAATACGCCAGTTTTGTCTTTGGCTAAGTCTGTACGTTCTAAATCGCTTTTGCTTTTAATTTGATCTAAATACGCTTCTACTGCTTCTTTTTGTTCGGCTGTTGTAATTTTTTCCACAAACGGATGTTCAGGTGCTAAAACGGCATACGTTGCCCCAAATAGCGTGTCAGGACGCGTTGTGAACACAGTAAACGTGTCGTCGTATCCATCGATTGTGAAGTGCACGTGAGCTCCTTCAGAGCGGCCAATCCAGTTGCGCTGCATTTCTTTAATACTTTCTGGCCAATCAAGCTCATCTAAATCTTCTAGTAAACGATCTGCATAAGCTGTGATTTTAAGCATCCACTGCTTCATTGGACGACGCTCAACCGGATGTCCCCCACGCTCACTTTTGCCGTCAATCACTTCTTCGTTCGCAAGTACTGTTCCTAGAGCAGGACACCAGTTAACAGCTACTTCATCCACATAAGCTAAGCCCTTTTTATATAGCTGTAAGAAAATCCACTGCGTCCATTTGTAGTAGTTTGGATCAGTTGTATTAATTTCTCGCTCCCAATCGTAAGAGAAACCTAACGATTTGATTTGACGACGGAAATTATTAATGTTAAGTTCAGTGAATTCAGCCGGGTCGTTTCCTGTATCTAATGCATACTGTTCAGCAGGTAGTCCGAATGCATCCCATCCCATCGGATGAAGTACATTGTATCCTTGCATACGCTTCATACGAGATAAAATATCCGTTGCTGTATAACCTTCTGGATGCCCAACGTGTAAACCAGCGCCAGATGGATAAGGGAACATATCTAATGCGTAAAATTTACGCTTTCCTTCATCTTCTGTTGTTCTAAATGTTTTATTTTCTTCCCAAACTTTTTGCCATTTTTGTTCGATCTTTTCATGATTAAAAGCCATACATAATCCTCCTTGTACGCTCCAGCTGTATTTAATTAAACTAAAAAACCCCTCATCCCTCAAACAAAGGGACGAGAGGTTGAATAAACTTCCCGCGGTACCACCCAAATTAGCACAATTATGTACTCACTCATTTTCCTTAACGCGGATAGACGGCAAATGTTACTTTACTTCACATTTACAACTCCAAGGTGAGTTCATGAACGCTCGTTTGCTGACTCGCACCAACCGTCAACTCTCTTAGCTCGCTTCGTTCACTACTATTCCTTATCATAGTTTTTACATCATACTACCTTGTATTGTAAATAATATGTTCGTAAACTGCAAGTTGTTCAACGGATTTTGTAAAAGTTTCTGCACTGCAGCACTGCTTTGTTGCTAAATCCTCTCTTTCATTCTTATATATGAACAACTTCTCCCAAAAACATACATCCACGGCCAAACAAAAAAGGATTGAGACATAATTAAATCAATCCAATTTAAAGACGAACAAATGGGATAAATGCGCTAGTATGAATCTCTTGGTTACACCACTGTTGATTTCCGTGCAAGACTTCTCTTTCCGCGGGCAGCCGATGAGCCTCCTCGTTGCTTACACTCATGCGGGGTCTCACCTATTTCAGGAGTCTTTGTCTTTGTCTTTGTCTTTCCCTCCACTCCACAGCTAGAAGCACCTAAACAAATGAAACCTACGTGCACCATAAACATGAAAAAATCCGAACGATTCATCGTTCGGATCTTCCTTCAACTAAAATACTTTTATTCCTGTCCCTGCTTCCTTTAGCTGCTATTATTAAATGCCCAATCCAAAAGAAAACAGGATAATCGCAAGTACAAGACCAACAAGCGGCACAATCACCGTCATTGCTGCAACTGATCCATACGCATCTTTATGAGTTTCTCCGCAAATAGAATTAATTGTTGTTACGACATAACCATTATGAGGCAAGGAATCTAATACTCCAGAGGAAATAGCTACTACGCGATGGAGAGCTTCTGGATTTACACCAGCATCTAGATAGTGAGGCGCTAAAATTGGCAAAGCAATCGCCTGACCTCCTGAAGCCGAACCTGTCATCCCCGCGATAACACTCACGGCAATAGCTCCCCCAATCAACGGACTTCCTGGAATATGCGTCATGGCATCTACAGCCACTCCAAACGCGGGAACAGCCTTAGCAACTCCTCCAAAACCTACGACAGCGGCTGTATTCCCAATAGCAATTAACGCACCCAGCGTTCCTTCTGAAGCTGCATTCCAAAATCCTTTAAAATGCTTTCGGTTCACAATATAAGTGACAATGATCCCGCTTAAAAGTGCGACAATCAACGCAGATTGCTGAAGTGGCTTATGAAGTGCAAAAGAAATAATGAGCACGACCACAAGCGGAAGCAAACTTAATAAAGGATTAGGAAGAGACTGATTTTCCGTTACTACTGGATCTTTCTCGCGTGATATAAAACGCTCTCCATTTTTAACTGCTTTTGAAATCAAGCGCTTTAACCACCAGTAGCCGAATACAGCCATCACTACTGCTACAACTAAACTAACTTCCCATCCTGCATACGGACTAGTCTTCAAATATTCAATTGGAATCCAGTTTTGGATTTCAGGCGACCCAGCTGAGGTCATCGTAAACGTAACTGAACCGAATGCTAAAGCAGCAGGGATAAACCGCCTCGGCAAATCGGCTTGTTTGAATAAGCTTAAAGCCATTGGATAGACAGAGAATGCTACTACAAACAGACTGACTCCTCCGTATGTTAAGACCGCACAGGCAAGGACAATCGCCAACACTGCTCTTTTCATTCCTAGTTTACTAACAATCCAGCGAGAAACACTATCAGCAGCCCCGCTGTCTTCCATCACTTTTCCAAAGACGGCGCCCAATAGAAACATTAAATACCAAGAAGCAATAAATCCTGTGAAACCAGACATGTAATTTCCAACAAAATTTGCTTCTCCTTCTTTCACCAGCTGCGGAAATAAAGGCATTCCGCTTGTTAACGCAACAACTAAAGCACTGAGCGGACCTGCTATAAATAAATTCATGCCTCTCATCGTTAATACAATGAGCAGCAATAATCCTCCAATTAATCCAATCATACTAAGCATGTTTAGCCCCCCATGAAGTCATATAATTAGAAAACGCTTACATATTTACAGGTATATACTCCTTTCTTTGCTTGTCACAACCCTTACTATATTATTAAAGGAATACTGAAGACATTCCTACGTTTATTTAACAGTCAAAAATAAAACCACCTCTATTTATTTAGAGATGGTTAATGAACGCTGACGTTTTTCTTTTAATTTATAATCGTATATCCATGTTGTACACATGCTGAATAGCAATAGCCCAATTAATAAATAGCACAGCGTAGACATATTAAACGCATCGAAAATAACGCCTCCAAAGAGAGGACCAATCATTTTACCTGCAGTAGCCATGCTGTTAACTACGCCTTGATAAAATCCCTCTTTTCCAGATGGAGCCAACTGACTTGCAACAGCTGGAATGGCTGGCCAAACGAACATTTCTCCAATTGTTAACACAACCATTGCTGTTAAGAACTGCGGAAATGTTGTAGCATTCACCACGATAACAAAAGAAGCCACAAAAATAACCGTTCCAATTAGGACCTGTACTTTTAACGTTTTTGCTACTTTTTGAATGATGGGTACGATCAAAGGCTGACCGACTACAATTAAAATCCCGTTAATCGTCCAAAGCAAACTGTAGCTAGAAAGAGGTATATTCAGCTCACGCGTATGCGTAGCAATCGTTGTTTGCCACTGAACATACGCCACCCAGCATAAGACATACCCCGTACATAAAATAAGAAGAGCAGTCAGCTTCGTTTTATGCCCAATGCTCCCTGCTTCATTAAGGACATTCGTTTGTCCAACGGTAACCGAAATATGACGATATGAAAAAATAGCAATAAGCAGAAAAATAACGTATAAAATTGTATTAGCTAAGAAAATATACGTAAATGAATAAGACGCTACAATGCCCCCTACCGCGGCGCCAATAGCTACTCCTGCATTTTGAGCAACGTACATCGCATTAAATGCTTTTCTTCCGCCTTGTGGCCAAACGGACCCTGCCATTGCATACATAGATGGAAACACAATACCAGATCCAAACCCTACAACAACCAAGAGAACAACGTATGTAGGCCAACCATGGAAAAACACGAGTCCCACTAATGCAATAAGAGTAATAATAATTCCTGATAAAATGGATTTATATCCTCCGATTTTGTCAAAAAGAGTTCCTCCAAGCAAATTTCCTACTACGCTTGCAGCAGAATTCAGCATAAGAACAACTCCTGCGACGGATAACGACTTTCCTAAATGTTCATTTATATAAATGGTATTGAGAGGCCATAAAAATGAAGCTCCCGTTACGTTTACAAGCATACCAATAATCAAAAACCAAAGTGATTTGGGCATTGATCTCCCCCCTATCTATTCGAATGCCAACGTACATTCTAGTCTTTTCTTAAAGGGTTCGCAATGCTTTTACATATAGACAATTTATTTGAAATTCGCTGACTATTTAAAAAGGTGATTTCACATGACAATATCATGCAAAATCACCTTTTTACCGCTTACTTTTGCTTCGAACGAACCGGCTGTGCACGCTTGCTGTTTCGTGCTTTTAATTCTTTTACTGGATCAAAATCTTTTCCTAGCTCAATGTCATTGCTGTTGATCCCGTTTTTTGTTTTTTGTTCCGGATTATTTTGATTTGAACGCGTTGCCATAAAATCCTCTCCTTAATGCTGAGTTGTGATCAATTTATTTTGCAGCTGCTGAACTTGCAGGCGCATGCGATATAGCTGCTCTCTTTGCTGTGCATTTGCACTGTGAGAAAACTCTTCAATTTCTTTATAAGCATTTTCTAATTTTTCCTGTGCTTTTGTATATTCAGTGTCGTTATAATGTTCTTGCTTCATGCCTTCCTGCAACTGGCCTTGTCCAAAGCGAATAGCATCTTCACACTGTTGCATAAGTTGATCCACTGCTTGACGAGTTGTCATTCTCTATTCCTCCTATTCGTTCATTTCTGTCTTATTTTGCGCAACTTTACTTCCCTTTACGACAAGAAGAACCTGTTAAATATAAGCATCCTTAAATTTGTTTGGCACTTTTTCACGTTTTTGATACAATTTGTTGATGTATATTGCATGTAAAAAGGAGGTTGCTGATTTGAATCAGACAAACCCGTTTCCGTATAAATCTGAAAACAAACGTTATCATACCTGGAATTACCACTTACGTAACCACTTTGGCCATAAGGTATTTAAAGTAGCCTTAGATGGAGGATTTGATTGTCCAAACAGAGACGGCACAGTAGCTCACGGCGGCTGTACGTTTTGCAGTGCTGCCGGTTCGGGGGATTTTGCCGGAAACAGAGCGGATGACCTTGTGACACAATTTAATGAAATCCGTGAAAAAATGCATCATAAATGGAAAGACGGAAAATACGTTGCTTACTTTCAAGCATTTACTAATACTCATGCTCCTGTCGAGGAGCTTCGTGAAAAATATGAAGCCGTCTTAAAGCTTCCCGGAGTTGTTGGGCTTTCTATCGCCACGCGCCCTGACTGTCTCCCCGACGATGTGGTGGAATACTTGGCTGAATTAAATGAACGAACTTATCTATGGGTAGAACTTGGACTGCAAACTGTTCATGAACGAACTTCACTGCTTATCAACCGGGCACACGATCATCAATGCTATGTAGATGGCGTAGCAAAGCTCAGAAAACACGGTATTCGCGTTTGTTCTCACATCATTAATGGTTTGCCTTTAGAAACACCTGATATGATGATGGAAACGGTACGTGAAGTAGCAAAATTAGACGTTCAAGGAATTAAGATTCATCTGCTTCATTTACTAAAAGGAACTCCTATGGTCAAACAGTATGAAAAGGGCCTTGTTGAATTTCTTTCATTTGAAGAATATGTAAAGCTTGTATGCGATCAGCTCGAAGTAATCCCTCCTGAGATGATTGTTCATCGTATTACAGGCGATGGACCGATAGACCTCATGGTTGGACCGATGTGGAGCGTAAATAAGTGGAGCGTATTAAATGCCATTGATCAAGAGCTCGAACGTCGTCAAAGCTATCAAGGAAAATCTTATGAAAAAGAGTTGATGGAAAGATGAAAATAGAACGTATCCTGCCTTTTGCCCGCACATTGCTCACTAATGCTGTGGCTCAAGGAGATGTCGCGATTGATGCCACAGCAGGAAATGGACATGATACATTGTTCTTAGCTAACTTAGTCGGAGATACAGGTCATGTATATGGATTTGATATTCAACCTCAAGCCATTCAAGCAACTCAGCAGCGATTGACAGAACACCATGTAGAAAACAGAGTAACACTTATCCAAGAAAGCCACAGCAATATAAACATGCTTCCTCGTTCTATTAAAGGACGAGTCACGGGCGCTGTCTTTAATTTAGGTTATTTACCAGGTGGAGATAAAGACATTGTCACCACTTCTGAAACAACAATCTCTGCAATTGAGCAGTTACTTGATTTGTTAGCACCTGAAGGAGTGATTGTGCTCGTTATTTATCATGGACACGAACAAGGGAAACAAGAAAGAGACGATTTACTAACGTATGTCCAAAATCTTGATCAAAAAGACGTTCACGTTTTACAATATCGTTTCATGAATCAGCAAAACAACCCTCCCTTCATCATTGCTATTGAAAAAAGATAAGCCGCATATGGCTTATCTTTTTAACATTCGGTACAAGCGTCCGTTGATATAGAAAAAGTAGCTGAGGGCTCCCCCCGCTTTTATTAACCTACGTGCATTCACATGAACATGTTTTTGTGCCCGCACTTTTTGATCCGACAAATAAACGCCCAAGAGTCCTTTATAGATAAAGCAGTGAAAGTGATAATCCGGCAGTTTTTTAGCATATTCGTCCGCTTTTACGACAAAATGCAAAAAGCGATCCATCATTTGCTGATAATGAGGATAATAAAAACAAAAGTTCAAATCTCCTCCTGCTTTATCTTCTTCTTGGTCAATTAAATAATCGAGTAAAATATGTAAGCCTTGAATATAAGGAAAATATCCTGCTTTTATTTTCTGCGTCATTTCTTCGGTCATCTCTTCTTGAAAGCTATAAGCAACTAAACAAAAAATTCCTAACGTTGAACCAGAGCACGCTGAAAATTCATACCACTCCATTTCAGGAACACTGTGCCGGTGAGCATCGAACCAATTCTCTAATCGTGGAACTCTTTCCTTGATTTCAACATGCTTATGTATTTGCAAATCACAATAATAATTAGCTAGTTCTAATAAATGTGAAGAGACTATATGGTAATTACAAGCTTTTCGCAAGGACTGCTGACAAGTCTGGACAAGTCCGGCTAAGTATCCTCCGTCGTCTTTATCCGCTCGAAAACGATAGTAATCCCCAAGAGGTGCATGAGGAGTCAACGCATCTGGCATCGATTCATGTAAGGCGGCAAAATCTTTAGGGTCTAGCGAATTGCTGCGGTCACATAAGTTATCTAAGTAATCGCTGATTGTTTGGTAGGCAACAATAAATTTCACGCATTCAATCATGTTTTCTTTCGCTAAAATCGATAGGATACCGCCTCCTTCACAATGAAAAGTTTTTGTATCGATACTTGCCAATGCTTGAGTACGCAATTCTTTATTAGGAATCTCTTTTGCTCGTTCGCGCCAATGATTAAGCTCATGATGAACGACAGGAAACACTTCTCGATAAATTTTTCTCATTAATGAAATAGGATGAGACGGAATCTTCATTTATTTTCACCTCAATTTCTTACCGCACTTATTAAATGTGAAGATCGACAAAACTTTTCGCATATGTAAAAACGTATTCTCTTTCAGGCTCATTAAAGATTTCGTGATACAGCTGAGACCATTCTTTGTAGATTTTTTCACTTAGCTCTATTTCATCAAACCACTGCCTAACAATCAGCTTTTCAATAATTTTATCTTCTCCTGCCTGCATCACAAGAAGCGGGACATCAGGCAAACGATCGATATCTTTAAAAGCTAAGTTGACAGCTTGGATCAATTCCCGGTACCATCTTACAGAAACTTTTGTAACATACAGTGAGTCATTTTCATCTTCATCTCGAACTTCTTGGTTTCTTGTTGCTTTTTCAACAGTGAGACCTAAATCGAAAAGTTTGTTCGGCATGACTTTATTTAACCCTTTAGATAGCATATCTAAATAAGCCGGTACTTGCTCTTTTAATCCTAGACAAGGAGAGGAAAGAATCGCACCCCATATAGGGAGGTTTTTTGTCTGGAGCGTACGAATAACCGCCAGTCCTCCCATACTGTGACCTAACAGGAAAATAGGCAAATCATATTTTTGCGCTTCACGTACCCATTCTTCCACTTCATACACATATTCATCAAAGGATAGGATATGTCCTCTTCTTCTTGTTGTTAAGCCTTGGCCAGGAAGGTCTCCCATAATTACGTGCATTCCAACCGAACGCCACATCTCAATCAGCCAGCGATAGCGTCCGTGATGCTCCGCTGCTCCATGGACCATGACAATAACGCCTTTTGGATTTACTGCTTCCCATTTATGCATTTGAGTTACTCCTTCTTCCTTTTTTTGTTTACCTGCTTAAAAAACCTTTGTACACTTACATTAGAAGATTTACTACTTTTTTTCAACTAATAAAGGGAGATGATTTGATGATTTATCCGTATAAAGAAAAAATGCCTACCATTGCACCCAGCTGCTTCATCGCAGACTATGTCACGATTACTGGAGATGTCACCATTGGTGAAGAAAGCAGCATTTGGTTTAACACTGTTATTAGAGGAGATGTTTCACCTACGATTATTGGTAAACGAGTAAATATACAAGATCAATCAACACTCCATCAAAGCCCAAATGCTCCATTGCTTATTGAGGATGATGTGACAGTAGGACATCAAGTTATTTTACATAGCTCCATCATCCGCAAACGCGCGCTCATTGGCATGGGTTCTATTATTTTAGACGGTGCAGAAATTGGTGAAGGTGCTTTTGTCGGTGCTGGAAGCTTAGTGCCTCCCGGTAAAAAAATACCACCTAATACTCTCGCACTCGGCCGACCTGCTAAAGTGATCCGCACTCTGACAGAAGAGGATTTAAAAGATATGCAGCGCATTCGTACAGAATATGTAGAAAAAGGGCAGTATTATAAGTCTATTAAGAAATCTGATTCTTCATTATAAAGGAAACGTTCCCTCAGAAAGTCACACTGAGGGAATTTTTTTAGTATCTCCACAAACTCTCCAATCATGTTCTATTCTCTCCACAATTGTAAAGAAATTTCCATATTAATTTACATCGTTTTAGTACTGCCTCCACAATTAAAGATTAAACTGAATAATAAAGACGTATTTATTGAAAAGGGAGCGACTCTATGAAAGCCAAGTTAATTCAGTATGTATACGATGCCGAATGCCGATTATTCAAAAGCGTAAACCAACATTTTGATCGAAAGCACTTAAATAGATTTTTACGTTTACTAACTCACGCCGGAGGAGCCACTTTTACCATTGTGATAGCGTGCTTGCTGCTATTTCTGTATCCTTCATCCGTCGCTTACGCTTGTGCGTTTTCTCTAGCCGTTAGTCATATTCCAGTCGCCATTGCTAAAAAACTATATCCGAGAAAACGACCTTATATTCAATTAAAACATACAAAAGTGTTAGAAAATCCATTAAAAGATCATTCATTTCCATCTGGGCATACAACAGCTATTTTTTCGTTGGTTACCCCTCTTATGATTGTTTATCCAGCCTTCGCTGCTGTTCTTTTGCCTCTTGCAGTAATGGTAGGAATTTCAAGAATTTATCTTGGCCTGCACTATCCGACGGATGTCATGGTAGGTCTGATACTGGGCATCTTTTCGGGTGCTGTTTCACTGAACATATTTTTAACTTAATTGATAGGAGGAGTACTAATGAGAATTGCTTTATTTACGGATACATTTGCTCCAGAAGTTAACGGAGCTGCTAAAACACTTTATCAATTTACTCAGTACGTCAAATCAAAGCAAATTCCCATCCAGGTATTTGCTCCTGAATTTGCTCATGATCAGTCATTTTCAACGTATGTTCACCGTTCGCCCAGCATGCCGTTTTTCCTTTATCCAAACAGCCGCTTTTCATTGCCAAACGTTCTAAAAATTAAAAAGCAGCTGCAGGCATTCAATCCTTCTATTATTCATTTGGCCACTCCTTTTACAATGGGGCTTTGCGGCTCCTATTACGGGAAAAGATTAGGTGTTCCTCTTGTCGGCTCTTATCATACCAATTTTGATGATTATTTATCTCACTATGAACTTGAAAAAATGCGTGTACCACTGCAAAAATATATGAAATGGTTTTATAAACCTGTACAAAAAATATTCGCTCCCTCTGAAGTGACCAAACAGCAGCTAGAAGAACAAGGGTTTCACAACGTAGATATTTGGTCGCGAGGAGTAAATCATAAATTATTTCATCCCCACTATGACCGCTTTGATATTCGTATTAAATATAATATAAAAAAACCCTACATCTTAACGTATGTAGGAAGATTAGCTAAAGAAAAGAACGCTGATTTTTTAATAAAAATCGCACGATCTCTACCTGATCATATCCGTCATCAAATTCACTGGGTTATTGTGGGAGACGGCCCTTTAAAAGAACAAATGCAGCAGCAAGCATCTGAGCATATGACATTTACAGGCTTCCTTGAAGGTAAGCAACTTGCTCATATCTATTCATCATCTGATTTGTTTGTTTTTCCTTCAGAAACAGAAACCTTCGGAAATGTTGTACTGGAATCTCTTGCTTCTGGAACTCCTGTAGTGGCAGCAAATGCAGGAGGAGTTAAACAGATGGTTCAGCACGGGCGAAACGGCTACCTTTGCAAACCTCACTCCTTAGAAGAATTCAGTTCGGCTATTACAGATTTACTCGATGATTTGCATCAGCGTCTTCACTTTGGCCATGCAGCGAGACAATACGCTCTTACTCAATCATGGGAAGCCATTTTTCAGCATTTGCTTTCAGAATATGAAAGTGTCGTAGAAAAATCTGCTGCAGGTATTCAATGGGCATAAAAAAATCTCCGTTTTCACGGAGATTTTTTTATTATTTAGCTAAAGCTTGAGTTTTTAATGCTTCCGCTTTGTCTGTGAACTCCCAAGGAAGCTCCACATCCGTACGACCAAAGTGGCCGTAAGCTGCTGTTTGCTTATAAATTGGGCGACGTAAATCAAGCATTTTAATGATGCCTGCTGGACGTAGGTCAAAGTTTTTGCGTACTACGTCTACTAGTACTTCTTCAGAAACTTTTCCTGTACCGAATGTATCAATTGAAATAGATACTGGTTGTGCAACACCAATTGCATATGCTAGTTGTACTTCACATTTATCAGCAAGATCAGCTGCTACAATGTTTTTCGCAACATAACGAGCTGCATAAGCTGCTGAACGGTCTACTTTTGTTGCGTCCTTACCAGAGAATGCACCGCCGCCGTGACGAGCATATCCGCCGTAAGTATCAACGATAATTTTACGACCAGTTAAACCAGCATCTCCTTGAGGACCGCCGATTACGAAACGTCCTGTTGGGTTAATGAAATACTTTGTATTTTCATCAATTAACTCGTTTGGAACAACTGGATTAATAACATATTCTTTTAAGTTACGTTGAATTTGCTCTAACGTTACTTCTGGGTGATGCTGGGTTGAAATAACAATTGTATCGATGCGAACAGGTTTGTTGTTTTCATCATATTCAACTGTTACTTGTGTTTTACCATCCGGGCGAAGGTAAGGAAGAATTTCTTCTTTACGTACTTCTGTTAGACGGCGAGCAAGTTTATGAGCTAATGAAATTGGAAGAGGCATTAATTCTTTTGTTTCGTTACATGCATAACCAAACATTAACCCTTGGTCTCCAGCTCCGATTGCTTCGATTTCTTCATCTGACATTTGACCTTCACGTGCTTCTAACGCTTGGTCTACACCAGCAGCGATATCAGCTGACTGCTCGTCGATAGATGTTAATACTGCACAAGTTTCAGCATCAAATCCGTATTTTGCACGAGTATAGCCAATTCCTTTAATTGTTTCACGAACTGTTTTAGGAATATCCACGTAAGTAGAAGTTGTAATTTCACCACTTACTAAAACTAAACCAGTTGTTACGCTTGTTTCACAAGCAACACGAGCATTTGGATCCTTTGCTAGGATAGCATCAAGAATTGAGTCAGAAATTTGGTCACAAATTTTATCGGGATGTCCCTCTGTAACAGATTCTGACGTGAACAGACGACGTTGTGTTGACATCAGTTTTCCTCCTTATAAATACGATACATTGTGATACGGTACTCATTCCCTTATTTTCACTACACGTTAAAAAATATAAAAAAACCTTTCCTTGTATCGAGGAAAGGTATCAAATTCTACATAAGCCTTTCACTCTTATCGATCAAGGTTGTGCCCTTGCATCAGGTTAGCACCTTATCGTCTACACAAAAAAATGACGATGGTTGCTGGGTTTCATAGGGCCTGTCCCTCCACCAGCTCGGGATAAGAGAGTATCCGTTCAAGGACATATAATACATGAAAAAGCGCTTCACTGTCAACAACATTCAAATGGAAATCATCTCTTTATGTTTGAATCTGTTTTAATGTAACATACTCAAATTCCGAAATAGTACATCTTATTAAGAATCATCACTAAGTTTAGTTAATAAGACAGATCAAAATGAGGCTTTCACTTAAAATAGCTTCACTTTTTTTGCTCCTATCACATATACATGTGTCTAAAATAGGTATAACGTACATTTTTTTATAATAAACAAACATTTTTAGTTAAATAGTATAGAATAATTAAATAAATGTGTTATACTAATTATAAATTTCAAACATTAATGAATAAATAATAGCTAAAAAAGGAAGGTAGTGCACATGAGTACTGTTGATATGTCTATCGAATTAAATGGTTTGCTTCAATTAAAAACAACAAAACACCAATTATCTGTTCCACAACTTGTTGAAAAAATTCTAGCTCGACGCGAAGGAACGCTGACTTCTACAGGTGCTGTGTCAGTCGAAACCGGAAAATATACAGGTCGCTCTCCTTTAGATAAATTTATTGTAAGCGATGCTGTGTCTTCAAAAACGGTTGAATGGGGACCTGTCAATCAGCCAATTTCTGCTCAGCGATTCGATGCGCTATACAAAAAAGTCTTAACCCACTTAAAGAAGCAGGATGAACTTTTTGTTTTTAATGGATATGCTGGAGCTGATAAAAAGTATCAGTTACCAATTCAAGTAGTTAATGAATTTGCATGGCATAACCTATTCGCTCAGCAGTTATTCATTCGCCCTTCAGCCGAACAAAAAACAAATGATGATGTGAAGCCGTTTACAATTGTAGCAGCTCCAACGTTCAAAGCTGATCCTGAAACAGACGGGACGAATTCTGAAACCTTCATTATTCTTTCGTTAGAGCGACGCATCGTGCTAATTGGAGGAACTGAATACGCTGGTGAAATGAAAAAATCTATTTTCTCAGTGATGAACTTCTTGCTTCCTCAAAACAATATTCTATCCATGCACTGTTCTGCTAACGTAGGAGAAGAAGGTGACGTTGCATTATTCTTTGGTTTATCTGGAACGGGTAAAACAACGCTTTCTGCTGATGCAAACCGTCGTTTAATCGGAGATGACGAGCACGGTTGGTCAAGCTCTGGTGTATTTAATATTGAAGGAGGATGCTACGCGAAGTGCATTCAGCTTTCCGAAGAAAAAGAACCGCAAATTTTCAATGCAATTCGCTTCGGCGCCGTACTGGAAAATGTAGTGTTAAATCAAAATACGAAAGTAGCAGATTACAATGATAATAGTTTAACAGAGAATACTCGTGCCGCTTATTCAATTGACTCTATTGATAATACGGTATTGCCAAGCGTTGCTGGGCACCCTACAGCTATTGTCTTTTTAACTGCTGATGCCTTCGGCGTCTTGCCTCCAATCAGCAAGCTTACAAAAGAACAAGCGATGTACCATTTTCTGAGCGGATACACTAGTAAGTTAGCTGGAACAGAGCGCGGCGTAACATCGCCACAGGCTACTTTCTCTACATGCTTTGGTGAGCCTTTCTTACCCCTTGCTCCAACAACTTATGCAGAAATGCTAGGAAAGAAAATCGATGAACATAATGTAAATGTATACCTTGTAAATACTGGATGGACCGGCGGTGAATACGGCGTGGGCGAACGAATGAAGTTAAGTTACACTCGAGCTATGGTTCAAGCAGCCCTTGAAGGAGAACTAGCTAATGCCGAAACAGTAACAGATGCTATTTTTGGTTTATCGATTCCAACTCATGTTCCGGGAGTTCCTGATGAAGTGCTTCAGCCTTCTAAAGCATGGAACGATGCGACAGCTTATAACCAAAAGGCAACTGAGCTTGCTGCTAAATTCAAAGCTAATTTCAAGCGTTTTAATGATGTAGCATCTGACATTTCAACATTAGGCGGACCTAGAGTCTAATAAAAAACCGATCGTCTATAAGACGATCGGTTTTTTAGTTAGTCGAATGTAATTTTGTCAGTTCATATGTGACAATGGTTTTTTCCTGCTCCATTTCTACCTTACGCACAACAGCAGTTCCAATACATTCTCCATTTTTCGTTTTGTGAATGTTTAATGGAATATCTAACGGATACAAGCGATATCCTTTTTTCTCAATTTGAAAAATGTTATCCGTTACACGCTTTTCGTTGCCTTTTGTCACAATCATTGTATTTAATTCTAGCGGCATCCCCATTTTTTCTCACTCCTCACTGTTATTCTACTTGTTTTCTCTATCGTAGCATATCTTTTATTGCGCTTTCATCCACTTCGTTAACTTCTTCACCGTTTCTCGGTTTTCTTTTGGTGGAAAAGCATGTGGAAAGTTTTCGAAGTACCAGCTGGTAACTTTTTTATTGGACTTCTTTAGTTTAGATTCGAGCTGATAGGAATGATCAATCGACACGTTTTTATCTTCTAAACCATGAATAAGCAAGACCGGCGGCTCGACGAGATGAGCACGATGCAAAGGTGTCCTCCATTCGTATCTTTCAGGATATTTAGAAGGCGTTCCTCCAATCACCCGCTTCATCATTCTTCTTAAATCTTCTCTTTCTTCATATGTCAGCACCATATCCGTGACGCCTCCCCATAACACAAGAGAACGGCTGTCGTTTTTTTCAATGGCTGTGAGTAAAGCCATCACTCCCCCTCTTGAAAACCCAAAAATATGAATGCGGTCATGGTAGACGTTAGGGAGCTGTTTCAGTAAATCGTAAGCAGCAAAAGCATCGTAACGATCATCTCCCGCAAAATCTTCGTTTCCTTCGCCTCCTTGATTTCCCCTATAGAACGGAGCCATCACAATAAAACCTTGAGAAGCAAATTGAATGAGTCGAGCAGGACGAACCGTTCCTACGTTCTTAATACCTCCTCTTAAGTATAAAAAGCCGTCATACATTCCTTTTTCTTTTGGCTCTGCGAGCATTCCTTTAATCTTAAGCCCTTGACATGCATATGTAATCACCCACAGCGCCACACGAGGGTTTGATGATGGGAAACGCTGTTTATGAAGAATTGTTCCATCTTTCATTTTTTTCCCGCTAAGATGTACTTTCAATTGTTGGCTAATACTTCTTTGATTTTACACATAGTTATATAGGCACTCACCTTCTTCTACTTTCTTACATACATTATCATAAAATATTTTATTCTTTTAAGGAGGTTTGCTTTATGAAACCAATCAAATGGCTTTTTTCTTTGCTTGCTATTATGATTTTACTCATTCCACTAATTAGCTGCAGCAAAACAACATCTGTACAAACGGTTCGTGTCGGCGAAGTAACTCGCTCTATCTTTTATGCTCCCCAGTACGTTGCTATTTCAAAAGGCT